>Ga0207976_100009_pt1 | contig 655011 bp, 610 predicted proteins | sample LakWasMe94_HOW11_2_FD_183916 | JGI IMG/M metagenome (GOLD analysis project Ga0207976, IMG submission 183916) | Freshwater sediment methanotrophic microbial communities from Lake Washington under simulated oxygen tension - Sediment Metagenome... | ecosystem: Environmental > Aquatic > Freshwater... | reverse complement strand
CTGGTCGGTCACCGTGACTACCTCGATTTTTTCGTTATTCCTAGTCATATTCACAGTCGTATTCCTATGCGTAAAGATAACGCACTAACTGTGTCCGGTCATCCAGGGGGCTATCTCACCAATATGTCGAGAAAAGCGTTGTCACGACTCACTATAGTGATCAACGCAGGAAGAGTCTTTCTCGCTTCGACATCGCTGCACTGCGTGCTGAAGCGTTGTTTCAACAGGCGGAGCGTCGGCGTCTCACAATAAGTTAAAGGGCGTGTCATTGACGTAAAACTCTTGCCAAAAGCATGGAAAATTTTGCTGATAGCAGGCCGAAAATAAAACCTGCCAAGCCCATTGCTATAAAGATTCCACCATCCTCACGCTCTTCCTTCACCTCTGGAATGAGGACCAGAAAAATGCCCCCCAAGCACATGCACGCTGATGCTAGATAAACAATACTCTTTTTCAAGTCTGCGTTCTTTTTTGACCGAGGCATTTTTTTCTCTCTCACGAACGCGGCATCAACTGTGCCTCGTACCAACAGGCGGCGATATGACTCCAGGTCTTCGTCAGTGAGTGCTCGTTTCTTAAGTTCGACTTCCATGGCCGACTTCGCCTCCGCGGCCAGGTCCATGGTCACTGCAATATGCATCAGTTCTTCATTGGATTGGCCCGCGTAGGTGGCCTCAAAATACTGGAGCATCCGCTGGTTCATTGGCGGTACCTTTTTTAGCAGTTTAACGCTGTACGGACCTGCGCAAAAAAACCAAGTCCCGCTACAAGTTAAACAATCTGCGTCTGACATCGCGTAGCAATTCGGACGGGTGGCTGCGATAAGAAGACCAGTTACGCACCACAATGCGCCAACGTCAAAACAGTGAAGGATTCATTTATTAACAGTAGATATAAACCACTTTTTATCGTCGTACTTAAAGAGAACCCAAAGAGGCGAGAATTTAGTTTTTCGCTTACCTTCTATTCAAAAAAACATTCTCAAAGCCGTTAAAAAATCCACCGTTTCGTTCCGCAAGGGCTTAGTCGGGACAGGTGTGGAGGCGTGCGATCATTGCCCCCACTGTTCCCAGGGGCAGTTGCAGTGACGCAGCCTGCCAGGTAATGCAGGTGGACAGATCGCTGTCGACAACAATGAGGTTGCCGTAGGTTCACGCATTTGTTCGGACATTTCACAATGTCACTATGGCATGGCCCCCATAACGCATAGGGCGCATTTCGCCAGGCCGGCAATTCTTGGTTCCCTTTACCGAGCGTGCGGCGAAATGCGGAAATAGAAAAGCGTCGGCATTGCGTTTATAAAATGCACCGTACAGCACCGTTGCGTTCTCGAGGTGGTTTCGCATATCAATTGCGGGTTCATGGTTCAACTGTTGTCTCGTCGGGCTGTCCGCGAAACAACCGCACACGTCCGGTGCCGCCATCAACTTCCAGTATGTCGCCATCACGCACCCAACCGAGAAGGCCCGGAAGATTTACCACCGCAGGCAATGCAAATTCACGCGCAACAATGGCACCGTGCGATAGATAACCACCGGTTTCCATCGCAAGGCCACCTGCTTTGAGAAATAGTGGTGTCCACGCGGGGTCGGTGGATGGAGCAACCAGAATCTCGCCTTGTTGCAGCTTTGTACCCTCGGACGGATTGCGAATTACTTTAGCCACACCGCGTACGACACCTGAACCAACCGCAACGCCATGGCGGATATCGCTTTCTGTTTCAAGCGACTTTGGAACGGCCGCGGCAGCCGGTGCGCCGCCTTCGTGAATAATATCCGCGGCATGGTGCATGTCCCAATGGGCACGCATCGCGAGCCGGTCGGCAACCCGAGCAAGGATCCCGTGTGCTGGCGTCTTGCCGTGCAGTGCCAAGCCTATTTCGCTCAAGGTCAGTTCGAAGACGTGATCCGCTTGTCGCAGCGCGCCAGCCGACACGAGTTTTTTACCTATGTGTAGCAATAGCGGTCTGCATGCATCGGCCAACGCCGTGAACGTGGTGCGTGCAAGCTCTCTTTGGCTGCAGTCGCGGCTGGCGGTATCGACCAGGTGCTTCAAACCTATTCTCGCGTGCCACGGAAGAGTTCCACGCAAGGTGCGCCAGGCATTGTCGCGTGCTTCCTGCTGCCGGGCGCGCATTACTTCGCTGTTGGTGCCGATTAATCCGGCGATGCTGTCGAGAAGGTAGCCTGGCGCATCATTCCAGCACTTCTGCCTCCAGTAAGTCTCATACACGCCTCGATGGCCGTAGTTATCGAGAAATGCCGCGAAAAGTTTTCGAAAGGCATGTTGCTCGGGTAGTTTGCGCCAGTCCTCATCGCTCCGCTCGGCACTCGTAAGCCACTCGCGTAGCGCCGGATCGGCCGTTGCCACTTCTGCCATCTTCATCAATTCATAGCCTTGTTGGGCGGTCACACTGGGCTCGCCACCGGCGAGGAGCGATGCCGTCAGCGAATAGGCACTGCCCGGTAAGTGCTTGTCGAGCTTTTCGATCAGCATCGATAGGCTGGCACCGGCAGATCCTTGGAGCAGGCTTAGCTCAGGCTGATTGCGCAGTGTGTGCGTGCGAGACAAAAGTAGCGCGTAGCAGTCCGCATTGTCATCGGGGAGGGCGGCAGACTTCCATGTGCGCGCCAATGCGCGCATTCGATCGGCTATTCCCTGCGCCTTACTGCGTATGGGAAGCACGCCGTGTGCATAACGAATAAAACGCGGAATGCGTGCTAGTTTGTCGCGCACACCGGACACAGGCACCCGAATCTCAGACTGCTGGCCGCCGGCCATCTCATTGATAATCTTTGGTGCAACACCAAAGCCATCCCAAGCCTCCCACATCATAAGTGACAGATTGAGATACAGACGACCGTTGTGCAACGCAGCGCGTTGTGCTCCGGGAAGCAAGGGATATTTCGCGTAACGATAGCCCGCTTCGAGCAACTCATTGACCATCCGGCGCGTGCTGCACCAATCGAGCGCCGACAAAGGAAGCGGAACGACATCACGCGTATTGCCGTTAGACCAAATTGTGGGCTGGTCGGCAATTTCTGGATAAGTATTGCGTGCCATCGCAGTGACGGGTCGCGCTTGAACAATCCAGAATTGCGCGCCGTCCCAGACCCATTCGATATCGTAAAACGGCCGTCCGAAGTCCAGCGCAAATGCAGCATGACGCACCAGATCGGCGAGGCCGAGGGCTTGCGCATCATCTAACACGGGACGCACAGCATCTTCGTTAGCGGTGGCGACGGTCTGTGTGCCGCCGTCCTCGCGGCACACAGTGCTGCGTGCCTTGCTACCGATCCGTCGGTCGATTAAAGAAAGCGTGGTGCTGTAGACATCTTCTTGAAAACGATATTCGTCACCGTCCACCTTACCGTCTACCAGTGCTTCACCCAAGCCCCAATGTGCGTGCAGGATGATCTGATCATCGCGACCCGTCCGCGGATCGCAACTGAAAGCGATGCCTGCAGAAACCGCCGGCAGTAATGGCATGATGACCACGGCCATGGCAACTTCGGCATCCGAAACGCCGAAGCGTGCTCGATATGCCGCTGCCTGCGGCGTCCACAGCGAAGCCCAGACTTCCAGAACTGCGCCAATGACCGCGTCTACTCCATGCACGTTCAAACGTGATAGATAAATGCCGGCAAAGGATGTCTGTTTGGAGTCCTCGGTCGTTGCAGATGACCGCACGGCAAGCGCACGATCGGTCCAGCCACGCTGCATCAGCTCCTGCTGCACTTGCCTCACCAATGCGTCCGGCAATAGGGTCGCTACAATGTCCGAACGACATTGCAAGAGCGTTTGGTCAAAATTTTGCCCGTCCGCGAGTTCCGCGATGCGGGAGTAGATGCCGGCATTTTGCAGCACCATACGGCAGATCGACGCCGGAATTACAAATGCGTCTGGCACCGGCAAGCCATAGCGCGCCAGTAATCCGAGTTGCCATCCCTTACCGCCGGCTTCCTCGCGGTTGGTTGCTGCTGACTGCAAATCGAGTAGTGCGGGAAATTGAAAAGGCACATTCATTTTTCTGCCTCCTTGCTGGCACCGAAAAGGAAAAGATCGAGCATGCCCTTCAGTTCATCGCCCAGGTCAATTCCTGGGGTTACCAGCCAGCGGGTGAGGGCTGCAAGATACAAATAGCGGAAGTAGTGGACAAGCATGGCCGTATCCTGATCGCGACGCAGCCGCCCGGCGGTCTGCGCATCCGAAATCAGCCGCGAAAAAATGGCGTCAATCCCACTACGTTCGATTTGCGACGTGTTGACGACGGACTGTCCGAGCCGGTATTGAAGGTAATGCGGCAAATATCGTCGATGCTGTTCCGCCCATCCGGCGGCGTGTTTCAGCATTACGGCGATGCGCTCAACGGTATCCGGCGTGCCCATGACGATGTCACGGACGGCCGGGCTGTCGTTAGCGAGTTGCTGATGGAAATAATGCCTGAGCAGGGCTTCCTTTACCGGGAAGTGGTTATACAACGTGCCTTTTGCGAGATCCGCGGCTTCTGCGATCTGTTCCATGGTGACTTCTTCGTAACCATGGGCTTCGAACAGCCTGAATGCGGTTTCCGCCAGCATATCGGCGGTTTGCTGGCGCTTGCGTTCGCGTCGTCCTAGTGTCGTATCCATCTCTGCCTGCTCCTAACTGTACGCCGTGCAATAATATACGTCGTTCAATAATTAGGCAAGGCAGCTCTGTTCGGCGCTACACGACTCGATTTTTCGCGCCTGTCTTCTCGGCATTAGAGAACATTTGCGGTACTCCCGTTAACAAGCTGCCCATCGTCGTGCAATCGCCAAGCAATATATCCAATTCGCCCCCCTGTTGGGACAGGATGTAACAACGAGCTACCGGTCTGCTCCAAGGCGCCTAGTCCTCGTTTTGGCAGGAAATGCCATGCAAATGTCATTTCTGCCAATACGGCAATTGTCTAGAATCGCTTCATCTTTCAAGGAGAACAAGCGATGAGTGCCCAGATCCATATCGGTTTTTTGCTGTTTCCGAACGTCACCCAGCTCGACTTGACTGGCCCAGCTCAAGTGTTGAGCAGGGTTCCGAATGCAAAGGTGCATTTGGTCTGGAAATCGATCGAGCCTGTCATGACAGACGTCGGTTTTTCCATCAACCCTACGACCAGCTTCGCCGACTGTCCGCAACTAACCGTTTTGTGTGTTCCTGGAGGGTTCGGCATCGGTGACCAGATGGTCGACGAAGAAACCCTGGCCTTTCTGCGGCGTCAAGGAGAAAACGCCCGTTTCGTTACGTCCGTCTGCAACGGCGCACTCATTCTTGGCGCCGCCGGGCTCCTTCAGGGCTATCAGTCAGCCTGCCACTGGCTGTGGCGGAAGTATTTGCCTCGCTTTGGTGCGGTTCCGGTCGCCCAGCGAATCGTGCGCGACCGGAATCGGATTTCCGGAGGCGGGGTTACCGCCGGCATTGACTTTGGTCTGGCGCTCGCCGCAGAGCTCGCCGGAGACGATGTCGCGAGAACCTTGCAATTGGCGTTCGAATATGACCCGCACCCTCCGTATGATTGCGGAACGCCGGAAAAGGCTGGCCTTGCCATGGTTGAGCATTTGCGCGAACTTCAGCAGCCGAGAATTCAGTATGTCGAGGAGCGTATCGAAAAAGCCGCATTGGTTTAACGCTGGCACTCAAGCGAATTGCGTGAAGCGACTTCGGAGGTGTCCGCCGTTGTCGCTTCTTGTCGCAGACTCGTGGCGCAATGTTTGACGAGTGCGGAGACTCAATCTGACGCATTCCTTGTCGTACGCAGAATGCACGCCGCATCCCATTTCACGCTTTTCTCTTGTAAGACGTCCGACGTGATGCAGGCAATGATGTTGAAGCCGTTGGCGGAATTAGCGGCTATTTGACGCAAGCCTTGGTAGCTTCATGAGCAATCTCATTCAACTGCATTTCGCGGAAGAACACGGGGGCCATTCCAAATCGGCGATCGAATGCCTTCGAAAGCTGGCTTGCGCTCGCGTATCCTGTTTTCGCCGCGATTTCTTTCAAGGAAAGTCCTGTTGCCAGAAGGTTCCGAGCCTGGTCCAGCCGAAGCGTTTCCACAAAATGTGCGGGCGTTTCGCCAATTAGCGTTGTGAATTTTCGGTGGAAGCTGCGATCCGATAGCGCTGCTTTTGCCGCAAGCGTCGGAACATCCAACTTTTCCGAGAGATGCTCTTTCATCCAGCTAATCAGGTCTGCGAATGGATCGTCGGCGCGTATCTGGGCTGAAAGCATCAGACTGAACTGCGACTGATAGCCGGGACGCCGCGCATACAATACCAGTCGCTTGGCGATAGCGTTCGCAACCGGATTGCCAAGATCCCGTGCGACCATTGCAAGGCTCATATCAATTCCGGTAGTCACACCTGCTGAGGTCCAAACGCGCCCATCTTCAACGTAAAGGGCGTTCGCATCTACCTGCACCTCGGGATACCTTCCTGCAAGCTCCGTACAAGCTTGCCAATGCGTTGCAACTCGTTTTCCACCTGCCAAACCGAACTCCGCGAGGGCAAAGGCGCCGGTACAGATTGAGCCGTATCGACGGGCAGTCTTGCTGGCCTTCAGAGTCCACGCCTTGACGCGTTCATCCGCTGCGAAGCTTGCGAGCCCCTTGTCATCACCGCCGGCGATTAGCCACACATCGATGGTGTCCGGATGAACGGTGTCCAAGGCATCGGTTGCCAACCGAATGGCGCTGTTGCTCTCCACATTTCCGCCATCAGGGGAGAGGACGTGTACGTGATAAAACGGTTCATGGACAGCATCGTTCGCTGCTGCAAAAACCGCAGCAGGGCCGGTGACGTCGAGTACCTGGACGCCATTGAACGCAAGGATCACAACATGTAGAGGGGAGGGCATTGGAAGAACTTAACGTATTTTTCCCTTACCGCCAATGGCAGCCTCTTTCTCTCGACCATTAAGCAAGCGCGAGTGCTTGTTAAACAAGCACCGTGTCATCGCCGGGCGCTCCGGCGTTTCCAAGTTTTCAGGTCTTATCGGTCTGTTCCGGTTGCGCAGCAGAGTCGATGCCCCATGCATGCCAGTCCTCGCCAAAGAGCTCTACCGGATGCTGCGTGCGCTCGGAGCCATTTCCGCAGGCGAGCGATTCTTTTGGACAGAATTTGTCGCATCCCCAGCAGATACGCTCCGGGTGCTGAGGATGAAGGGGAAATTTCTTAGCCATTGCAAAAGACCGTCATTAATTTGAACGAGATAAATAAAGTGACAGGCGTAAGTTGAGTACGGCCGCCGCGTTGAATTCTCAGGTCTGTCACGCCGATATCTTCACGATCAGCTCCGGATCGTCCGCATGGTCGATAAGGATCCGCTTGACCCGCTCCTGCCAGAGGGCAGCGAATTCAATGCGGTCATCCGGGGCGGCCACACCTTCAAGGATCGTGCGTAATAAGGCGCTGCTACGCGGATCAGCAGGTACCTTATTCATTCGCGTCGATAGCGCCACCGAAGCCCCGTTATCGAGCCGCTCGAAGCGGACTTCGCCTTCTATTGCAGAGGAAAAATAGAGTAAATTCTGACGTCGGAAATTGTGTCCGATGCCCTTGAAGCCACCCAAACCGGCGGCGCCGGTAATCAGACTGACGACGCTGCCAATGACACCTGTCACACCTTCGTCAAGCGCCGCGCCAAATCGTACCTGCACGGCGCCGCGCTCGGGCGTCTGCCCAGGATAGAGCAGGGCCAGCGCACGCCGAGTCAGCAGATACGCGCCAGCCACTGTGGGGCACGAGTGGCCCGCCAAGCGTACTGCATCGATGTAATGGTAAGTAATCATGCCATCGTCGCATGCGCCGAGGAATTCGGCGAGGCCATCATGAACGGTGATTGCGGGTGCATGGTCGAAGAACGCGGGGTGATTCATTGGCTTGGCTCCTATCGAGGATCTCTATCGGGAATCGTATGAGTCGTCGCTGAATGGTCGGTGTGGGGATTTAGGTGGGAAAATCAGAGCAAACCGAGTTCAAGCTTGACTTCATCAGTCATGCAGTCGATGCTCCACGGCGGCTCCCATACGAGTTCCACATGGACCGACTTCACACCCGGCACCTCGCTCACGCGCGATTCGACAACGGAAGGGAAGGTGCCTGCAACCGGACAGGCCGGTGCCGTCAATGTCATCTCGATCTCGACATTGCCTTCCGCATCGATATCGAGTGCATAAATCAGCCCAAGATCAAGAATGTTGACGGAAATTTCAGGGTCGTAAATTGTGCGTAGCACGGTGATGATGTCATCTCTCAATTCTTCATCGTTCATCACTGCGCCGTCGGCTTCCATTGCATTGTCAGTTTGCATGATCTACTCCGGGTCAAATACGGTCGTTAGCTTATTCAGTCGATACCGGTGCGGCGCGATCTTTCAATGCAGCCTGCAAGGTATGCCATGCGAGGGTGGCGCATTTCACTCGGGCCGGAAATTCGCGTACGCCTGCCAGCACTTCTAACTTGCCAAGGTCCTGCACCGGTCCGGTATCGGTATCGGTATCGGTAACCATGTGATGAAATGCCTCGAACAAATGTTCCGCCTCGCCCAGCGTCTTTTCCTTCAACGCATCAGTCATCAGCGATGCCGACGCCGTGGAAATGGCGCAGCCGGCGCCTTCAAAGCCGATGTCCTTGATCCTATCGTCTTCCACCTGCACATAAATCGTCAGCTGGTCGCCGCATAGCCGATTGTGCCCATGGGCGACATGATTCGCATCCGGCAGCGCATGGTAATTGTGCGGCGTCTTGTAATGATCGAAGATCACTTCCTGATACAGATCGCGTAAATCGCTCATCGCTGAAACATCCCCTGTACTTTGGCCAAGCCGGCCATCAGTGCATCCACTTCGGCGCGCGTGTTGTAAAGCGAAAACGATGCGCGCGCGGTGCCGGCAATGCCGAAACGCTGCATGACCGGCATTGCGCAATGGTGGCCTGCCCGGATCGCAATGCCGTCGTGGTCAAGAATGGTGCCGATATCGTGCGGATGCACGCCGTCAAGCGTGAACGACAGGATGCTGGCCTTGTCGCGTGCGGTGCCGATGATTTTCAGGCCAGTGATATTGGCCGCCAGGCCGGTTGCATAACTGAGCAGTTCCTGCTCGTGCGCCGCAATCGCTGGTATGCCGATCGCCGACACATAATCAAGTGCGGCACCCAGTCCAATGGCGCCGGCAATATTGGGCGTGCCCGCTTCAAATTTATAGGGCAAGTCGTTGTACGCCGTTTCGCCGAACGTCACCGAGCGGATCATGTCACCGCCGACCTGGTACGGCGGCATGGCGTCAAGAAGCGTCGCCTTGCCGTACAGCACACCAATCCCAGTTGGACCAAAGATCTTGTGCCCGGAGAAAGCATAAAAGTCGCAATTGAGCGTGCGCACATCCACGCCGAGGTGCGAAATGGCCTGCGCGCCGTCCAGCAATACCGGCACGTCGTGTGCATGCGCCATTTCGACGATGCGCTGTACCGGCGTGATTGTGCCGAGCGCATTGGATAGATGCGTAATCGCTACCAGCCGGGTATTCGGCCCGACCAGTCGGGCAAACATTTCGATATCAAGTTCGCCGGCATCATTCACCGGTACCACGCGCAGTTCGGCACCGGTCTGCGCGCACACCATTTGCCACGGCACGATGTTCGAGTGGTGCTCCATGGCGCTGATGATGATGTTGTCGTGTTCGCTCAGGCGAGGGCGCGCATAGCTTTGCGCCACCAGATTGATCGCTTCGGTCGTGCCGCGCACGAACACGATTTCGTCCGAACTTGCCGCATTGATGAATTGCTGCACCTTATTGCGCGCCGCTTCATATTGATCCGTTGCATCCTGGCTCAGTGCATGCACGCCGCGATGCACGTTGGCATTGGTGTGGAGGTAAAACGATGCTTCTGCTTCAATGACGGAAAGCGGCTTTTGCGTCGTTGCTGCATTATCAAGGTAGACCAGCGGTTTGCCATGCACCATCTCGCGTAATAGCGGGAAATCCGCGCGCCAGCGATCAACGCTTCTTTCCATTTCGTTGGTTTCGCACGGCCTATGCAGCACTTTCGAATCCATTTTCATGGCAGTTCTCCGATACGGTCGTCCTGCGGCAGACGGGTTAGCAGGATCTGTTCAAGGCGCGTGCGCAAGGAGGTGACCCGGACGCCTTCGATGATGTCGTGTGCGAACGCATGCACTAGCAGGTTTCTCGCTACCGTCTCATCGATGCTGCGTGAGCGCAAATAGAACAACTGCGCTTCGTCAAGCTGTCCGACCGTGGCGCCGTGATTACATTTCACGTCGTCGGCATAGATTTCCAACTCCGGTTTGGTGTCGATTTCTGCGTCGCGCGACAGAAGCAGATTGTGATTCGCCTGAAAAGCGTTGGTTTTTTGTGCGCCCGGCTGCACGATCACCTTGCCGTTAAACACAGCGTGAGAACGACCGCCAAGTACACCGCGATAATGTTCTCGACTGGTGCCGTTAGGCTGGCGATGATCTATCCGCGTGTGGTGATCCACATGCTGTTGTCCGTCGACCAGATACAGTCCATTTAACGTAGCTTCGCACCCTGGAGCGGCGAATGCCGTCGTGATGTCGTTGCGCGCCAAGGCAGCGCCGAAGGAAAATGCATGCGACTCCAGGCGGCTGTCACGCTGCTGGAGTGCATCGATCCTGGCGATATGAAATGCGCCGACGCCTTCCTGCTGCAGCTTGTGATGCGCAATGTCGGCGTTGGCGGCCGCAAAGATGCGGGTTACGGTATTGGTGAAATACGAGGCGTCGTCGAGTCCGACATAGTGCTCAATCACGGTGGCGCGGGAACCTTCTTCGGCCACGATCACGTTGCGGGCATGGCTGGCGCCACCGTTAGTGGAAACGAACAGCAGATGCACCGGTAACTCGAGCGCCGTGCCGCGCCTAAGGTGCAAGTAAGCACCGTCCGCCATGAACGCTGCATTGAGCAAGCCGAATGCCGTGACCCGATCTTCGCTTGCGAGGTAAGGCTCGAGCGCTTCCGGCGCGGTATTCAAGGTTTCGGCAACACTCATCAGCGTTACGCCGGCGGGCAGCTTGCCGACCGATGAGGAAGTCGGCGCATAGCGGCCGTTATGAAATACAAGAACATGGGCAGTAGCGTTCCCAAACGTAAGCCGCTCGACGACACGATCCACAAGTGCATTCGCATCCGCGGCGGCATGGCTTTCCGGCATGACAACGAACGCCTGCTGTTCGAATGCTCCAACCCTGGTGTATTTCCACTCTTCGTCGCGTTTCGTAGGAAAGCCGCGCTGCGCAAATTCATCCAGAGCCGTCGTGCGAAGACGATCTAGCCATGGCACGCCGACACCGGGCAAACCGTCGGCGATGCGGGCAAACTCGGCCAGGTAGTGGTGGCGGGCATCGGTACTCATCGCGCCCCCGCACGTACCGATGTGCGCGGCAACCCAGGCGTACGAGTCGTCGGCTTGGAAGTCGAGACGTCATCCAGCCAGCCATAGCCACGTTCTTCCAGTTCCAGCGCCAGTTCCTTCCCGCCGGTTTTAACGATCCGCCCTTGCGACAACACATGCACGAAGTCCGGCACGACGTAGTCCAGCAAGCGCTGATAGTGGGTCACGAGGATCATGGCGCGCTCAGGACTGCGCAAGGAATTGATGCCGTTGGCGACGACTTGCAGCGCGTCGATATCGAGGCCGGAATCAGTTTCATCGAGAATCGCGAGTTTCGGTTCGAGCAATGCCATCTGCAGAATTTCATTGCGCTTTTTCTCGCCACCGGAAAAACCTTCATTCACGGAGCGATACAGCAACTCGTCGCGCATATCCATTTGCTTCATCTTTTGCTTGATAAGCTTGAGGAAGTCCACGGCATCCAATTCGGGCAGGCCACGATGTTTGCGCACATTATTAACGGCTGCCTTGAGCAGGTGTACATTGCTCACGCCGGGAATCTCGACCGGATACTGGAATGCTAGAAATACGCCTTCGCGCGCACGTTCTTCCGGCGCCAGCGGTAACAGATCGCGTCCTTCGAGAAGCACTTCACCGGCAGTCACTTCATAATTCTCGCGGCCGGCGAGCACTTGCGCCAGCGTACTTTTTCCGGAGCCGTTCGGTCCCATGATGGCATGAACTTCGCCGGCATTGACCGTCAGGTTGAGGCCGCGCAGGATCGGGTTCTTGTCCACTTGTGCATACAGGTCGGTGATTTTCAACATAGCTATTTCCTTGGTTAACCCACGCTGCCTTCCAGGCTCACGCTTAATAGTTTTTGTGCCTCCACTGCGAATTCCATTGGCAGTTCCTTGAAGACTTCCTTGCAAAAGCCGTTGACAATCATTGACACCGCATCTTCTGCCGACAAGCCGCGCTGTCGGCAATAAAAAAGCTGGTCTTCGCCAATACGCGACGTCGACGCTTCATGTTCAACGCTGGCAGTCGAATTCCTGACTTCGATGTACGGGAACGTATGCGCACCGCACAGATCGCCTAGCAGCAAGGAATCGCACTGGGTGTGGTTGCGTGCGCCTTCGGCGTTTTTCATGATCTTGACCAGCCCGCGATAGGCATTCTGCGCATGACCGGCGGAGATGCCTTTCGAGACAATAGTGCTGCGCGTATTGCGGCCCAGATGAATCATCTTGGTGCCGGTATCTGCCTGCTGATAATTGTTGGTGAGCGCGACCGAATAGAATTCGCCGGTCGAGTTGTCGCCACGTAGCAGGCAGCTCGGATACTTCCAGGTAATGGCTGATCCTGTCTCGACCTGGGTCCATGAAATATGCGAATGTGCGCCGCGGCAATCTCCGCGCTTGGTGACGAAGTTATAGATGCCGCCCACGCCGTTCTTGTCGCCCGGGTACCAGTTCTGCACGGTCGAATACTTGATCTTCGCGTGATCGAGTGCCACTAGTTCCACGACAGCCGCATGCAGTTGGTTTTCGTCGCGCATCGGCGCGGTGCAACCTTCGAGATAACTCACATACGCGCCTTCGTCGGCAATGATCAGGGTCCGCTCGAACTGGCCGGTGTCCTTGGCATTGATCCGGAAATAGGTGGACAGCTCCATCGGACAGCGCACACCGGGTGGGATATAGCAGAACGAGCCGTCGGAAAACACAGCCGAGTTAAGCGCCGCATAAAAGTTGTCGGAAGCGGGTACGACCGAACCAAGGTAGGTCCGCACTAGTTCCGGATGCGTCTGCACCGCTTCGGAAAATGAGCAAAAGATGATGCCGAGTTCGGCCAGCTTGTCCTTGTACGTGGTGCCGACAGAGACGCTGTCGAACACTGCATCCACCGCTACGCCGGCCAAGCGCTCGCGCTCGTGCAGGGGCACGCCAAGTTTTTCATACGTACGCAGTAATTCCGGATCGACTTCGTCGAGGCTCTTTGGGCCGTCCTTCAATGACTTCGGCGCGGAGTAGTAAATGATGTCTTGATAGTCGATAGCGGGAAATTTGACCGCCTGCCATGTTGGCTCGGCCATCGTCAGCCAATGGCGATACGCCTTCAGACGCCACTCCAACATAAATTCGGGTTCGTTCTTGCGTGCCGAAATCATCCGAATCGTTTCTTCGGTGAGTCCGCGTGGAATCACGTCGTTTTCCAGGTCAGTAACGAATCCATGCTGGTATTCGCCACCGATCATCTCATCGAGCATAGTGTCTGTTGCTGCCATGGTTCTCCTCCTAGTTTGTGCTGGACGAAGCCACGGCAGCGTGCTGCGCCATGCGCGTTAATGTGACCGGCGCGGTATTTGTATGCTGCACGACTGGTGCAATCATCTGGTCCAGCGTGATGCCCTGCAGCACACTGAGCACTGCCTGATTGACGCGCTGCCAATTTGCACGCACAGCGCAAGCCGTTTCCTGTGCGCAGAGTCCCGGCGTAACGCTGCATTCAGTCATGCCGATCGGACCATCCATTGCATAAATAATCTCCGCCAGGGAGATCTTGTCGGCCGGGCGCGACAACAGGTAGCCCCCTTTGGCACCACGCGAGGAAACTAGCAATCCGGCACGCGCCAGCATCTTGAGAATCTTGCTGACCGTCGGTGCGGGAACCCGAATAGCAATGGAGATATCAGCCGCGCTTCGGCTTAGGGCTGGCGCGTGCAGGAGCGTGGTCATGACCACTGTGCCGTAATCGGCCATCTTGCTTAGTCTCAACATAGGTTTGCCTTTCAACCCTCATACAGCACTAAAACGGTCCTATTTATTGCGATTTAAAAGCCCTCGGTCAGAGGGCTCTATCGGGCACATACAGGCGCTTGCCGTCGAATACGGTCTACTTCATACCAAACGCCGTAAACATGGCGCTTTTCGCCTGCTTGAAAGCGTCACCGCGCGACGCAAAATGTAGAAGCTTAACTACCGCAACTCCCACAGCACATGCCTTCTTCTCCATGTGCCCGTTTTTTTAATCCAAAACCCTCGCGCTGCAATGCCGCACGTAGTTCTTGAGAGGAGGTGAGCGTGTCGTCAAAGCTGATATCGATACTGGCGCTAGCCGTGATGAAATTGACTTTTTTTACGCCATTGATGTCGTTGAGAACGCGTACAACGTTTACGGTGGTCGCCTCGTCGAGCGTTCCTGACATTTGTATAGTTTCTGACTGCATGTCGTTCCTTCGAATTCAATGTTATTGATGACTGCTGGTGTAGAACTACTTTAGCATAAGATGGATTTTAAATATATGTTTAAATGAGTTTTTTCTGAAGAAGATCCGATTGTGGTCTAGGACCGGTTGAGGTCATATCGTGTTGGCACTGTCAGTGCCAGATTTTTAGTCGCTGGCCGCATGGCGCAATTTGCCGCGGGGCACTGGAGCAATTGAAATAAATGGCTATTAGGCGATGAGTGGAATATATTTTTCGCGGGCGAATGCGCAATTAAAATTGCGCGTCTTAAGTCGACCTTTGTAGGGTCCATGCTTTCTCTGTGCGAATTCGGTTAGATGGGGGCAGCGAAACCGGACGAGATGGGATTAGGGACGGAAAACGGGACAGGTGTAGTTTGATGTGTAAAAAGGCGTCTAAGATAACAATCTTCAAACTGCCTGTGTTCGCATAATTTATATTATGTCAAATTATCCTGTGAACAATCTGTGCTTCACACGAGGATCATTCTTGGCACTGGCGGAGGCTCTCTGAGCCGGATGGATTAAAACTTCCAGAATCAGTATCGATGCGACCAAGGAGATTTTCTGCTCCCCGGCCGTTTTCATCCGTTCGGCGTACTACTTTACAACGGCGATCTGATCCCGCTTGCCACCCTTGTAGGTGTATAGCGTCAGCGTTCCATTCTTCATGTCGCCGTTGGTATCGAACGCGATATCCCCGATTACGCCTCGGTATTTGGTCTTCGCCAGTTCCGGCAGGTACTTCGCCGGCTCGGTCGAATTGGCCTTCTTCATCGCTTCGGCCATGACCATCACTGCATCGTAGGTATACGGCGAATAAATCTGCACCTCCGCACCAAACTTCTTTTTGAAGGCGGCGCGGAAATCATCCATGCCCTTCTTCTTTGCTTCCTCCACACCGCCGGCTTCGGCGCACACCACTCGACCGTCGGGCAAAGCGTCGCCGGCCAGCTTGGGCAGCGTTTCGGAACAAATGCCATCACCACCAATGAACCTGGCGTCGATACCTAGCGCCTTCATCTGGCGCAGCATCGGACCCGCCACGGCATCAGTACCGCCAAAGAAGACGGTGTCCGGCTTCTTTGACTTGATCGCGGTCAGAATCGCGTTGAAGTCGGTCGCTTTGTCGGTGGTGTACTGCTGCGACACGATTTCCACACCTTTGGTCTTGACGCTCTTGACGAATTCCTGGGCCAGGCCCTGGCCGTAGGCCGTACGGTCGTCGATGACAGCGACCTTCTTTGCCTTAAGTTGGTCTGCCGCATAGCGGCCCAGCGTGCCGCCCAACTGACCGTCGTTGGCCACGACACGAAACGCGGTCTTAAAGCCTTGCTGCGTGTATTTGGAGTTGGTCGCGGACGGCGAGATTTGCGGGATGCCGGCGTCATGATAAATCTTCGAAGCGGGGATGGTGGTGCCGGAGTTCAGGTGACCGATGACGCCGTTGACCTTGGCATCGACCAATTTCTGTGCTGCCGACGTGCCTTGCTTTGGATCACCACCGTCGTCTTCGGCCAGCAGTTCGAACTTGACCTTCTTGCCGCCAATGGTCACGCCCTTGACGTTCAGTTCGTCGATGGCCATGCGCGCGCCATTTTCATTGTCCTTTCCAAGGTGAGCGATGCCGCCAGAGATCGGGCCGACGTGGCCAATCTTGACAATCTGTTCCTGTGCCGATGCAGCACTCGCAAAGGCAAGCGCAATTGCGCCAGCCAATGGAACCATTTTGATTTCAAATTGCATGTTTTTTCGCTCCTGTTGAATGCGCAAACAAATTCGACTGTATTCCGGCCCATTTGCAAGGACCTGCTGTGACTGTCCCTCGAGCGACAGCCCCTGTATTTGGGATTTGAGGATGGTAAAGGTCAAGCGCCCTGGATTTGCAGCGGAGCGTATCCGCGTCGATCGTAGGTTTGCGCTACCACGCCGGCGATCATATCTGCCGTGACGGCCGACAGCGTCCAGCCAAGATGGCCGTGCCCAGTGTTGTAAAACACGTTCGGACACCGGCCTCTACCGACGCGGGGCATCATGTTCGGCATCATGGGACGCAGCCCTGCCCACGGCACCACCTGCCTCGTATTCACATCGGGGAAACACTGGTTGACCCAGTCAATCAGGGGGCGGATTCGGTCCGCGCGGATGTCTTTGTTATAGCCATTGAATTCCGCAGTGCCGGCGACGCGAAAGCGATCGATGCCGAGTCGGCTGGTAACGAGCTTGGTTTCGTCGTCGAGCAGGCTAACCGTAGGTGCTGCTTGTTGGCTTTGCTTGTCCTGCAGGCTGACGGTGATGGAATAGCCCTTGACCGGATAAATATTGACCCGATCCCCCAACTGGGCCGCGAATGCGCGGCTGTTCACCCCCGCACAGACGATGATGCTGTCAAATCGGTGAGTCTGCTGCACCGTACCTGACCCGCTATTGCCGACGACCACGCTGGCGGTATCAGTATCGCTATGCAGCGCAAGCACGTCTTGGCCGTACAGGCAGCGAACGCCTAGGCGCTCAATGGCTTCAGACAGGCCCACCGTGAACTTGTGAATGTCGCCGGTGGCGTCACTTTCGGTGTAGTAGCCGCCATAGTAGCTGCCCGCCAGTGTCGGTTCGATGGCGCGCATTTCAGCCGGAGTGACTGCGCGCCGCGGCAAGCCGCCGGCGGCCAGAAGCTTGGATACTTCGCCGGCATGTTCAAAACCCTTCTTGTCGCGGTAGATGTGCAGAATGCCCTCTTTCTTGAGGTCAAAGTCGACACCTTCTGCTGCTGCCCACGCAAACAAGTGCTCGCGCGCAGCCACGGCCATACGCGCCGTTTCAACCGTGTTCTGGCGGTATTGCGGAATGTTGGAGATGAACTCCGCAAACCATGACAGCTTATGCCAGCTCGGTTTGGGATTGACAAGAAGCGGCGCATCACTTTTCAGCATCCACTTCAGGCCCTTCAGGATCGTGCTCCAATGCGTCCATACCTCGGCATTGGACGCGGAGAGTTGCCCGCCATTGGCGAACGAAGTCTCCATGGCTGCATAGCGGTGTTTCTCAAATAAAGTGACGGCAAAGCCGCGCTTGACAAGGGCGTAAGCGGTCGTGACGCCGGTGATGCCGCCGCCGATAACTGCGATGGATTTCATGAGTTCAAGCTCCAAACAGGTCATAGGGATGGAGTACGCTGCGCGCCAATGCGCAACGCACGCCCCCTCTGTTTGGTACCTGAGAGATTCACGCCTCGTGGGACGAGACGCTTGCTCCTGCGGTGTGCCGGGTGACGACTTCCGGCCGCTCTTCAGAGTTCATTGATCCGATCGGTCCTTTTGCCTGAGAGTTTCCGGGGCGGTTGCTCCTTCGGCGCCGCCGGATCAATCTCCCGGCGTTCTCTCCCGATCGAATTTCGGCACGAAGCCGAATTCGTATAACACGTTAATTAAAGGCTACCATGGTTCCAGTCCATCGTGCAACACGCCCGCGTTTCATTGGCAAATAGGCAGCGCACCTTCTCATAGGCCAAACATCAATTCGTCAGACTCAATTTTTGCTTCCATTGCTACTCTCCCCTCTTGGCTGTCGAATATCCACTCAAACCGGAAGGACCAATAAGGCATAAGAAGTAATGTCGAGTGCGATCAGATTCACCGGCCGCTTCGGTGTGCCTTGCCGCTAGAGATAGTTCGAAGAAGCACGTAGCGCCATACACGTCAATGCCGGTTCTACCTGAACGGTTTTAGGTACGACGAAGCTGAGATACGGGCGGATAGCGCAACGCTCCCCATAACAAGGACTGCCCCGTCTAAGTTCTTTATTCCAAGCCCGAACCAATCAGGGTTGATTGCAGGTACCGAGTCAGGCGATTCTCCGCATAACGCCGCTTTGCCTCCAAACAAGCTTTGCGCGTCTGCCGATGTTCGATGAAGTGCCTCTCGTTTTTCAGATATTCATCTCAGCATTATGTACCTTCCTGGCCGATAGCATATATGAAACAATTTCGACACGGTTCAGATGAACCGGGTCTTATGTTCTGTAAGGAGGTTCCAATGCAGGTTCATTTCATTACGAACGAATTTTTCTTAACACCCTCACTTCGCGACTATCTCAGTAAAAGAATTCAGTTCGCGTTTGTGGCACTTCAAAACAGAATAGCGACGGTATCAGTGCGCCTTCGCGATCTGAACGGGCCACGCGGAGGCCGGGACATGCTGTGCCAACTATCCGTTGTCATTCCTGGGCGGCCTAAACTACTGATAAAGGACATCCAGGAAGATATGTACGTTGCAATCGACTGCGCAGTAAAACGCGCGTCTTACCGGGCTTCTCGACTCATTGAACGCCAACGAGAGGCCGTCCGCAAGGTAACGCGCCCAGCCATAAACGAAGAAAGTGATTCGCATTAATCGCTTAGACCAACCATCGCATCGCTCTGGTAGCAGCCATTGGGAGGACTTGAGTGACTTAAAGAATCGCTCAAACTGACCATGGCTGCATTGAACACCAGCCCCAGCGGGTCGATCTCGTTCGGGGCGAAGCTTGCTTCTGCGTGCTACAAGGCGTGGGAACAGGCCAAGAGACGAAATGACACATCTCATTCCAATCACCAGCCCGAGAATTTACTTCCGTTTCGAGGTATTGATGTTCCCGAAGGAATGATCTGTCCTTCTGAAACAGTCTAGCAATGCACAAGACCTCATCAGTGCAGCTATTTTGTCCTTCCCTCAAAACCATCTATTCCTGATGCGACCGGCTTCGCAAGTCCATCCAGCATATCGTGGATGACAACACCTTCGGTCGGATCCACAGCCTGACTCCACGGAGCAGCATCAACGAACCGCTTAGCATCTGCATAGCCTGCCTTCCAGCGTGCATTAATTCCCGACGGCGTGAAATCAATGTCCTTCAAATGACTTTCATCATGAAGGCCGCTTGCCACCAGCCTGACAACGTGCATGGTCGTGTGGCACCCCCAGGAAGCCAGCTCTTTGACTCGGGATGAATGTCGTTTTTTATCGGGCATATCCTTAGTCAGTTCGCGAATGACATGCCGCAAATGATGTATTTGCTTCTGTCTTGCAAGATGACTCTTGGTTCGGCTCGCATAGAGAATTTCTTTCTCTCTGCCGGCAACCTGCCAAAGCGTTTGGGGCATCGAACCTTCCGGGTTCCATACGTCGACCGCAAAGATCAAGGAGTCGCGTCGTGGATTGTCATCGAGTACGGCCTCAATTGGCGTATTTGAATAAATACCTCCATCCCAATAAAAATCTCCATTGACACTAACTGCAGGAAATGCCGGCGGATAGGCGCTCGACGCCATCACATGACTCATCGAGATACGTTCCTCACGACTGTCGAAGTAAGTCATTTCTCCGCTACAAACATTTACGGCTCCGAGAGAGATACGCATATTCCCTTGATTAATGTAGTCAAAATCGACCAGTTCCGAGAGCGTCTGACGTAATGGCGCGGTCGTATAGTATGCGGCGTTCTCCGCACCAACCGGCGCATGCTGTCCGAGCATGATTAGCGGATTCGGCGTGAAGAATGTGCGGATTCCTGCTGAAACCGTTTGCAGGTTGATGAAGGCATTGCCAACTTCAGGCCAAAGATACCGGGAGAGGTGACTCCCGACAGTTTGCTCGATGCTTTCCCAAAACTTACGTAGTTGAGCCACGCGATCACTTGCCGGATTTCCGGCGATGAGTGCGCCATTGATAGCGCCAATTGATGTTCCAACAATCCAGTCCGGTTCAATGCCTGCTTCATGCATCGCCTGATACACACCGACCTGATAGGCGCCCAATGCGCCACCGCCTTGCAGAACCAGCACCACCTGGCCGGGAGGTTTCGGCTTGGCGGCTGCATGCTTGCGTTGCTTTTGTGCCGAATGCTGCCTGCCTGCTGATGTGCTTTTCATTTACGTACGCCCCTTTTTTCGATTGGCGTGCCGAATGATCAAGATCAATATCCGTAAAATTCTTCGCTTCGAATATCGTCGTCGCCAACTCCCATCCGGTTTAACAAATCCCGCAGCGCTTCCACCAGACCTGGTGGTCCGACCAGGTAATAAACCGGCGTGACGTCGGCATTAACGGCCCCTGCAATCAGTGCTTCATTGATTGCGCCAACGTGACCATCCCATGCCCGCTTTGACTTGGCGATGTCCGTCATTGTTGCAATCAACCTGATTCTTTTATTCTGCTTCGCCATTCCCTGAAGCTCATTCAGAAATGCCGCATCTTCAGGGCGTCTGTTCGAATAAATCAAAACCAGGTCACGGGATCGGCCATCCTGTACCGCCTGGTGCAGCATGCTCATGAACGGCGTAATACCAATACCACCTGCCATGAAGATCGCAGGACGTGCACAGTCACTGTGCAGAGCGAGCGAACCGAACGGTCCGTCGATTTTGACCGTTTCGCCTATTGAAAGAGAGTCGAGTGCACGCTTGTACAGACTGTTTCGCATCCGCGTTGCAATAATCAGATCGCTTTGACATGGGGCGCTTACCAGCGAAAACGCATGACGAGCAAGATCGCTTTGATTGCCGGGAAGATTGAGAATAAGATCGATAGCCTGTCCCGGCTTGAATGAAAATCCATCGGGTTTCTTGAAGTGGAAGGCGCATGTCCCTTCGGCCACCTCTTCGCGGGATGTGAGCTGCGTATCAAAAGTAGTCATCGTATGCCTCATGTGCTTGAATAGCAGTCCGGCCTACGGTTCAAAATCTGCCGCGGAATCGCGGAACCAGACGCTAGCATTTCAAATGCAGATGACGTAGCTTCTTGTTTCGCCACCGTACCATATGCCTCCGCATCGACTTCATGGACGACAGGGCGTACTGCAAACCCTTGACGACCATGATATGCACATTAGATGAGACCACATTCTCAGACGTTCCGGCCAGTGTCGTTTGGTAACTTTTCACATTCATCCGCGTGACACAGCGGATCGCGTACGACCACACACGCATCAAACAAAGATGTGTTTTGTATCTTATAATCGATCAGCAAACATGCGTTTTTCTGCAGCACGAACAACATAGGCCAAGTCTGTTGAAATGCTATGTCGTTCAACACAGTCAACATGCTGCTATACGCCTTTGTTCTGCTCATCACACGACACTTCTTTTTCAACTGGGCGATAGGGAAAAGGTGTTCAGCAATCAGTCAGCTGTGTCCACCTTGTGACAGGCTGCCCGCCCACACCGTGGTAAAACCAATCGCCGCGATCAAGAGAGTTCAAAGATGAATATCTATGCATATAGCTGCAGGGGTATTAAGGATAATTCTGACGATAATGCACAGCGCGAAATCGAAAACGCCGGATATCACGTTGCTCGGTGGTTTGCAGATGACATTGCAACTGGACTCCTTCCCAGAACCAAGGAAAGAGAGTTCACCGCAATGATGCATCACATGGTCGCCGGGGATACGCTTGTCGTTTCAAGGCTGTACCACCTTGGTAGAAATGCCGAAGACGTTCTCCTCACAATGCAGGCATTGGCGTCTCGACAGATCGATGTCATTGTTCTACAACTCAGTGAGGTAAAGCTGGCATCCGATACAGGCAGGCTAATGCTTAAAGTGCTAAGTGCTGTCGTCGAGATGGACTCGCATCAACCAGTGTCACCGGCCCGATCCTATCCTGAGCCGACGCTACCCAAAAGCAAAACAAGTAGTCGCACCCCAAGGTTATCGCGCGAACTACGAGCAAAAATTATTACTGAATATTCTCAGGGAGTCGGCATTGTTGAACTTGCTCTCCGCTACAACGTCTCGCGCACCCGTATCCAGGCGATCGTGGTGCCGAAGCAGAAGGACGACGAGCCGCTACCGTTTGCCTGGGGAGATTAGGCCAGAGCTTATTTGCCGGACGCTGCAAGATTTCTGATCGCAACCCTAAGCGTCTCCGTGCATGGTTGCGATTCGCGGGTTTCATTACAGGCATGGGCTCTTGTACGTTGCAGGGCTGTCAGCACTATTTCGGGAGCTTGGGATGAATAGTGACATGCAGGGAACATTTTCACTCGCAGAAGCGATACTGCAACAGATGGCTGATGCCGTGATTTACGCCGACACAGACGGGACTATACGGCAGTGGAACCGTGCCGCTGAATCGCTCTTCGGCTATAGCGCTTGCGATGCAATCGGGCAGAACCTGGATTTAATTATTCCGGAGCATCTTCGTGCAGCGCACTGGCGAGGATTCGATGCGGCGATCCAAAGCGGCGTTACGCGTTTGAATGGGCGTCCGACGCTCACGCGTGGATTGCACAAATCCGGGAAGAAACTCTACGTGGAAATGAGCTTTGCTTTGGTGGTCGACGAAGCCCACGTCGATCTGGGCTCTGTAGCGGTTGCGCGCGATGTCACTGAAAGAACCGAGCGTGAGAAAGCGGCAGCACGAAACCTCACCCACGCAAAGGAAAATCCATGAGCCCGACTCGACGCAGATGTGAGCGCTTCTCTGCCATTGAAGAAATGTATTTGCTCTAAACACGTTCTTCTATTGCAGTAGTTGGCGGCAATGCCTGCGTAAGTCCATGTGCGCATGCTGGAGTTTTCATCTAATGCAAACTCTCGAGCGAACAAGCGTCCGCTGTTCGTCGTGGATAGTTACTCATTCTAAATTTCGCCCTCCTCTCCTGCCTCGGCAAGTGCCTAGTAAAACTCATGGCCTCAGGGAATGTGCAAAATCCGGTTGACACATTTTTTCGGCCCGTCTCGACAGACATTCAACCAATGCCCTGCCTCATCACTTATTCTATGCATGCCCGTCCCGCCTTATCCGAAAGACAACGCACAAGACGTGTTGAAAACATCCGGTTTTATTGAAATAAAGACACTCTTTATGGCGTTTTTGATCTAAATCAACCTTTTCCCCGAGCACCATCGCCTAGGATGAAACTTGCCAAAAGGAGAATGCAATGGGGTCGACCGCAGAAAGATCGCGAATCGTCATGCGACGACTGCTCCCTGCGCTTGGGGTTTTCGCCGCCGGTTTTTGCATGAGCCTTTTGCTTAGCGCCTGGCTCTCCAGCGTGGAGAAGCAGCAACATAGTGCGTTGTTTGCTCAGGAAGCAAACGAGCGCTTTGAAGTATTCGCTAAAGGATTAACGGATGCTGCACATGCCTTGAACATGGTAAATAGATTGTTCTACACCCTTGAGCATGTAAGTCGGGAACAGTTCGAAGCATTTACAGCGCCCCTTCTTGAAAAACATCCCCATATGCTTTCGCTAACCTTCCAACGCAACATTCTGGGGACAGCGCGCGGCGCATTTCAGGCAAAAATACGAAGCGCCGATCAGCGATTCCAAATAAATGCACTAAGAGATCAACGTCTTACCCCGCCTCGCGGCAAGAATCAATACAGAATCGTTGATTACATTGCGCCCATTAACGGCAACGAGAAGGTGTTGGGGTTGGACGCGTCTTCAATCCCAGAACTTGAGGCAGCTGCGGTCCGTTCGGCGCTGACCGGGGAAGTCACCTCGACACAGCTTTTCCCGCTGGTACGGGGCAACGGCCAGGATTTCGGCTTCTGGCTACTGAAGCCGGTGTATCGCAAATCTGCGAACCTCTCGCAAAGAAGTTTATTGGTCTCGGATATCCTCGGCTACACCGGCGCCGCATTCGATGCGCATGATTTCGCGTATCGGACGATGCTACTTGGCGGTTTCTTGTCCGATGTTGCAGTCGCAATCGATGTCTATGCAGGAGATACGAAAAACCCGTCGAATCTTGTCTTCAATTACACGCCGGGAGCTGGTGCTCTTTCTTTTCCGGAGCCCCGCGAACTGCTGATTTCGACACGAACCATCACAGTCGGAGGGATGGATTGGACGATTGCCGTAAAAGCCCCGGCAGACAACGGGCACGGAGCGGCTTCGGCGTCTTGGATTGCGCTTGGGTTCGGAATGATACTAACGGCTGTTCTGGCAATTTTTGTGTACCGCACATTGCAGCATACATGGGCACTGAAACGCAGCAACGAGACGCTTCGGCGCGACGTCGCCCTCCGAGAAGAGACACAGCAAGCCCTGTGCAAATCCGAGGCGGAACTACGTGCACTGGCGATCCACCAACAGCGCGTCAGGGAAGACGAACGCAAGCATATCGCACGCGAAATTCATGACGATCTGGGCCAGAATCTGCTCGTACTGCGTATGGATGTCAGCGCACTTGCGCAAAAGATTGAGGATAAATGCCCTGAGGCGAAGATCGGGATGAACTTCGCTCTCAACCATATCGACACCACCATCAAATCGACTCGGGACATTATCAATCATTTGCGGCCAAGCGTACTCGACCTTGGTCCGTACGATGCTCTACAGTGGCTAATGAGCCATATGAACAAGCTCGGAAAGGTCAAATTTACATTTGATTGCGAAGGCGAAGCTGTTTTCGCCGGGATTAAGGAAGAAAACGCTATCTCGTTGTTCAGAGCCGTACAAGAGGCCATGACCAACGTAATTCGTCACGCCAACGGATCTGTGGCCGATATCCGGGCCCGTCGTGATGAAAAGACGCTCTGCATTGAGGTGGCGGATAACGGCTCGACGCCGTTTCCAAATGATAAGCGCAAGCCTCGTTCCTTCGGGCTGATCGGTATCCGAGAACGGCTCGCGACAATGGGTGGCGAACTCGTTGTAACGTCTACTGCGGGCCAGGGAACGACGGTGAAATTCACAATTCCGATGGACTCCAGCCCGGAATAGCGGCAATGATTTTGTCGCAATCATTCGTCTTTACTATCCGCCCTGCTCGAGTTCGGTAAGCTCTGCGACACATTCTTGAAGCGCCATTTTGCCCATCTCATTTCACGCTTCGGGGGCTGTTTTGATTTTTTAGTCGGCAGCGAAGTGACGCTGTTCAAGCGCCTGGCTCGGTAGTCGCCGAATACCGGTCCCATCCATCGTGCTGTGGCGCATGCAGCCGCTTGGTCTGATATCACAAGCATTGCTCAGCCCACATTGAGATCGATATTTTGTCCACCCTTTGGGATGAAATTTCTGGCCCTTTATTTAATGTGCCTTGGACAGAATTACCAGCCACTTGCGCATCAGGAGCAATTCAAGATGCCCCGGCTCGACACCTGCGCTGCAGTCAATAATCGGATTGACCTTGTAATAGCGCTTGCGGAAATCACGACAGACGTACGCTTCGCGACGACCGAGGCGGACGAGGAAAGACATCGGAGCGTATTCAAAGCCAAATCGTGTGCTGAAGGAATTGTTGAGTTGTGCCATGGCGTACATCCTCTCAATGGGAACCGCGTTGAACGAATCGTTACTGTAGCACAATAACTGTATAAAACAACAGTGCTGTGTAAAAGAACAGTGGAGTGCACTGCACCGGTTAACGGGGTATTTGTCCTATATCGCGGCTGACGTTGATAAAGTCCGCGTTTGCGGCAACTTAATGCATTACCTTAACAATCAATAGTTCATTTAAAAATCAACTACTTAAACGTCATAACTAATGTTGCTTATAACTATGTTTGATTGCCGATCTCGTTAAAAAAGGTGCGCGTATTACTGCAATCCGTACAGGTGCCACGCTCTGTCCATCATAAATTTCGGGTCGTTACCCCTCTTTCAGGCCTGCCGAGCAGGGAGAAATGGGCAAAAGAATCAGTGAACCTGCCTGCAGATCGTCCCTTCGGACGATTGTGTTCCCAGTCGCCAAACGTAGGATGTGCAAAAAAGCGCAACGCAAGAACGCCGCCGGAGAAGCGCGCGACCCCCACGTACGAAGGAGACAAACATGTCCTATGCATGGCAACAACTACAAAACGCAGTACGTACCCTCGCTTTGCCGTCGGATCGTCGCGAACGGCTCGCTTGTGCCTACGGCAAGCTTATCAAGCTCAAGCCGAAAGATCTGCCGTCGGAGGTCGTGGACGATTTTTCCAGACTGTTTGGCAGAATTTCGCGCTACCCGGCGAAGAAGCTCACGCAGGAAATTAAAACGGAAGTGCGGGCGCTTAGCGACGCAGAGGTCACTGCAGCGATAGAGCGGATTTTTGCCATGCACGACGCGCTGGCCGTGTATCAGCCTCGTCCCATCTGTCTGGGCGCAGGCATGCGTCGCGCTAATCCGTCCGCCGACTGGATGGCACCGGCAATGCACGGAGCCAACCCTAGAAAAGCTAGCTTCGAGTCGACTCGTGCAATGTAAATCCTAGCGACCCTTCCCGCGATACGAACCTGGATTGATACCGGTCCATTCCTTGAATGCGTGGCAGAACGAGCTTTGTTCCTGGTAGCCCAGGAGGAAGGCGATCTCGGCCAGGCCGAGTCTTTCCTGTTTCAGGTAGTTTTCCGCTAATTCGCGGCGAGTCTGGTCGAGAACCTGCTGGAAAGTGACGCCGGCCTCCTTGAGCTTGCGCTGCAGCGTGCGCTGCGTGATGTTCATTTCCTGCGCGATAAGCGGCAGGCGCGCACGGTCCTGCGCCAGGCTCCTGACGATTGCCACGCGCAGTTGGGCGACGATCCCTGCATCTGATTGGGCGCGCAGTTTTTCCTGCAACAATTGTTCGGCGTGCTGCTGCAATACCGGATACAAACTGACATCGGCATTGCGTACCGGCCAGGCCAACAGCGCCGCATCGAAGCGTGCCGAGTTGGCCACTGCGCCAAAAGTTATCTTGTCGCCGAAGATACGCCGATGTTCGCTGCAATCATCCGGTTGCGCGTGCATGAATGCAATTTCGGCCGGCGGCAGCGCCCTGCCCGCCAGCCAGCTGCCGACCACCTGTATGCCTGTGAACACGCTTTCCGCGAGATGGCGGCTGGCGGAAGGATGCGTACTTTGCCAGCAATATTCCGCAATGCCGCCCTCCACGTTGAGCGCGGAGCGCCCGAGGTCATGCGCCAATCCTTCAAAGCGCAAAGTCTGCTGCAGGGCCTGCCCAAAATCGCGACAGCTCAGCAGAATCAGGCCGTAGACGTTATAGGTTCCGAGCTTCACGCATTCGCCCACATGCAGGCCGAAGTGCGGATCGCCTGCAAGGGCCGCGCCGGCATCGAGCAATTTTAAGTAGTCGGTCGTGGGCAGTGACATCGGTAAGGAGGTCAGCGCGTCCGGAGGCAAACCAGCCTCGACAGCCAGAGTTGCGGCCGCAATGCCGCGTGCGCCGGCCGCTTCGAGCAGCGGTAGCAAATAGGCGCCGGCCACAGTGCCTGCGGTTTGATCTATAGCGACTGGTTGCATGGTTGGCATGTTCGAACAAATCCTCTGGCATGAATGCGCAATACATAGGCACATGTGCTGGCTAAGCTGCCAAAGTATAAACAAAAGGAGCGCATGGTGAGACGCTGGAATGGTTGGGGAGATGAATCGATAAATGTTGTTCTGAATGAAGACGCATTGGCGTTTCTGCGCGAACGGATCGGACGCGGGATCGTGCCGGACGACGCGGCCCTGGAACCGCTTTGTCGCAGCGTGCCGAAAAGCAGGCTGCGCGGGCATCCAATGATTGATACGGGTGCGCTCACCCGCCTGCGGAACGGCTTCGGGCAAAGCATGCGGGACTGGTTGCGCCTGCGTTACGGCGTGATCGGTACCCTGCCCGACGGCGTCGCATTCCCTGAGAGCAGCGAACAGGTGCGCGAGCTTCTGGAGTATGCCGCGCAGCATGATGTGGCAGTCATTCCATACGGCGGCGGGACCAGTGTCGTCGGTCATTTGGATGCGCCACGCGGTGAGCGGCCAGTGCTGACTATCAACCTGTCGCGCCTGTCGCGGCTGATCGATTTCGATCCTGAAGCACAGTTGGCGAACTTCGGCGCCGGGGTTGCTGGTCCGGATCTTGAGGCGCAATTGCGCGCCCATGGCTATACGCTTGGCCATTTTCCGCAATCCTTTGACTATTCAACGCTGGGTGGCTGGGTGGTGACGCGCTCGTCCGGGCAGCAGTCGATGCGCTACGGACGCATCGAACATCTATTTGCCGGCGGGCGGGTGGAAACGCCGTCCGGCACCTTGCGCATCCCAACGTTTCCGGCTTCAGCGGCGGGTACCGATTTGCGCGAGATGGTGCTGGGATCGGAGGGGCGGATCGGCATCCTGACCGAAGCCGCGGTCCGCATCACCCCCCTACCTGAGTCTGAATCGTTTCACGCCGTGTTTTTCCCCAGTTGGGAAGACGCGGAAAACGCGGTGCGTCGTATCGCGCAAGCCAAATTGCCGCTATCCATGCTGCGCCTCTCCAATCCGACTGAAACGCTCACGACCTTGACGCTGGCCGGCCACAAGACCCTGATCGGTTTGCTGGAACGCTACCTGCGCTGGCGCGGCTGCGGCTCTCAGAAATGTTTGTTGCTGATTGGCGTGAGTGGACAGAAAGCGGCAAATTCAGCGGCCCTAGACGCCGTATTGCGCCTGGCGCGCACCCATCACGGCATCCACGCCGGGCAGACGATTGGGAGGAAATGGAAAACCAACCGGTTTCGCAATGTCTATCTGCGCAATTCGCTCTGGCAGCACGGCTATGCGGTCGATACGGTGGAAACCGCAGTCGATTGGCCGAAAGTGCGCAACATGATGTGCGCGATCGAACGCGCCGGCACGCTGGCGCTGGAAGCCGACGGTGAACGACTGCATACCTACACTCATCTGTCGCATATCTATGCGCAAGGCGCGAGTGTCTACACGACCTTTGCCTATCGCCTTGCCGGCAACTTCGAGGACGATTTGGCGCGTTGGCGTAGGCTGAAGTCGGCCGTCAGCGAGGCAATTGTCGGCGCCGGGGGCACCATCAGCCATCAGCATGGCGTCGGCGCCGATCATGCGCCCTACCTGGCCGCGGAAAAAGGGGTCTTGGGTATCGGCGCGATGACAAGCGTATTTCGCCATTTCGACCCGCAAGGCATCATGAACCCCGGCAAGCTCATCGCGGACAACGAACAGGAGGTAAGCAGCAATGTGGCACGCAAACTGGCGTGATGCCTTGCCGACGAGACTGGTCGAGCACACATGGGACATCGTCATCATCGGCGGCGGCATTACCGGCGCAGGCATTCTTCTGGAAGCGGCACGACGCGGGCTGAAAGTGCTGCTGGTCGAGCAACGCGATTTTGCGTGGGGCACGTCGAGCCGTTCTTCCAAGTTGGTGCATGGCGGGCTTCGTTATCTCAAGGAGGGCAAGCTGCTGCTGACACGCGATTCAGTGAATGAACGGCAGAACCTCTTGGACGAAGCTGACGGCCTGGTTGACGCACAGAGTTTTGCCTTTGCCGATTACCAGGGACGCAAGCCGGGACGACGTATGTTTTCAGCCGGGCTGGCCTTGTACGATCTGATGGCGGGGCAGCGCTCGCGCCGGTATCACGCGGCTGACGATTTCCTTATGTTGGCACCGCATATCCGCCGCGACAATTTAAATGGCGGCATGTGTTACAGCGACGCGAAGACTGACGATGCACGGCTGGTATTGCGCATCTTGCAAGAGGCAAGCGACGCCGGCGGCATTGCGGTGAACTACCTCGCGGCGAAACAGCTTGTCCGCGTCGACGGAAGAATCAACGGGGTGAAGTTAGTCGACGCAGCTAACGGACTGTCCCATGACGTGCGAGCGCGTCTGGTAATCAACGCCACTGGCGCCTGGGCCGACAAGTTGCGCGAAAAAACAGCGGCGCAACAAAAACTGCGCCCCTTGCGTGGCAGCCATCTGGTGCTGCCGGCCTGGCGCCTGCCCGTTGCGCAGGCCGTGAGCCTGATGCACCCGCTGGATGGCCGGCCGGTGTTTGCGTTTCCGTGGGAAGGGGTGACGCTGGTTGGGACCACGGACGTCGATCATCACGCTGACTTGCACGCGGAGGCATCCATCACCCCGGAGGAAGTCGCTTACCTGATGATGGCGATCGAATTCCAGTTTCCGGAACTGGGCATTCGACCAGGCGATGTCATTGCCACTTTTGCTGGCGTGCGGCCTGTGATCGATACCGGCAAGGCCGACCCTTCGAAGGAAGGCCGCGACCATGCGGTCTGGCTGGAAGACGGTTTGCTCACGGTGACAGGCGGCAAGCTGACTACCTTCCGTCTGATCGCGCTGGACGCACTGAAACATGCGGCGCCGTTGTTGCCTGATTGGCATCCGGATCTCAGGCCGCAGCCAATCTTCACCCGGGCTGTACCGCTACCCCTCGGTTTTGGCGTGGGAACGCATCAGCGGCGCCGCCTGCGAGGGCGCTACGGCAAGCACGCTTGCGCTTTAATTGAAAACGCGCAGCAAGGCGAACTGGAGATCATCCCGGGCACCGAGACCCTGTGGGCCGAATTGCGCTGGGCCGCGCGTTCGGAAGCGGTGTTACGTCTGGAGGATCTGCTGCTGCGGCGCACGCGTCTCGGCTTGCAGCTGCGGGATGGCGGCCTAGCATTAATGCCGCGCATTCGTTCAATCTGCCAGCATGAGCTTGGCTGGGATGACGCACGTTGGGATGCGGAGCAGGAAGCCTATTCTGCTTTATGGCGTCGTCACTACGGCATACCGCCGGAGCACCAGATTCCGGATTGGCGCAAGCTATCGGCACCGCCCAAGGCCACACGTTTATAAACCTTCTTTTCGCTGCAGGCATCCACATGTCCAAGGAATACCTCCTCGCCATCGACAACGGAACGCAAAGCGTGCGCGCATTGCTGTTCGACCTGGATGGCAATATCGCCGCCAAGTCGCAGGTGCAGCTCGACGCCTATTTTTCCGACCAGCCGGGCTGGGCCGAGCATTGCGCCGAAGGGTATTGGCAGGCGCTGTGCACGGCATGCCAGCAGCTTTGGGCACGGACGGACATCCCCAAATCTGCGATCAGGGGCGTGGCGGTCACCACGCAGCGCGGTACGGTGATCAATCTTGACCGGCAGGGAAAGCCGCTGCGCCCCGCCATTGTCTGGCTCGACCAGCGCCGGACCACTGACGTGCCGAAAATCGGCACCTTGTGGCGCACCGCATTCAAGCTGGCCCGCGTTGAAAGTACCGTCGACTTCTTTCTCGGCGAAGCGGAAGCGAACTGGATCAAGTCCAACCAGCCGGAAATATGGGACAAGACGCACAAATACCTGCTGCTGTCGGGCTACCTGAACTATCGCCTGTGCGGCGACTTCATTGATTCCATCGGCTCGCAGGTCGGCTATGTGCCCTTTGATTATAAGGGTCTTAAATGGGCCGGACCGCGCGACTGGAAATGGCAGGCGCTACCGATCACGCGCGACATGCTGCCGGAACTCGTGTCGCCGGGGAGCGTGATCGGAAAAATCGCTGCAGGGGCCGCGCAGGAAACCGGCATCCCGCTTGGCACGCCGCTGATTGCCGCTGCTGCTGACAAGGCCTGTGAAGTGATCGGCGCCGGTTGCCTGGAATCGGATATCGGCTGCCTCAGTTACGGCACGACCGCAACCATCAACACCACCAGCACAAAATATGTGGAGGTCACGCCCTTCATTCCGCCCTACCCTGCCGCTGTCCCGGGTTCGTACAGCACCGAGGTGCAGATCTTTCGCGGTTACTGGATGGTTAACTGGTTCAAGGAGCAGTTCGGCCACCATGAGAAACTGATGGCAGCAGTTCAAGGCGTGGCGCCGGAGGCCTTGTTCGACGATCTGGTGAATGCGGTCCCGCCGGGTTCCATGGGCCTAATGCTGCAACCTTACTGGACGCCGGGCATCAAGCAGCCGGGGCCGGAGGCAAAAGGCGCGGTGATCGGCTTCGGCGACGTGCACAACCGAGCACATCTGTATCGGGCGATCCTGGAAGGTCTCGCGTATGCGCTGCGCGAAGGCAAGGAACGCATTGAAAAACGCAGCGGCGTCCCAATGACTTCGCTGCGCGTGTCGGGCGGCGGTTCGCAGAGCGATGCGGCGATGCAGTTGACCGCCGACATTTTCGGTTTGCCGACCGCGCGGCCGCATGTCTATGAAACCTCAGGGCTGGGTGCTGCGATCAACGCAGCCGTCGGACTTGGCCTGCATCGCGATTTCAGCAGCGCAATTAGCGCGATGACCCGCATTGGGCAGGTGTTCGAGCCCAAACCGCAACACCGCGCGACCTATGACGCGCTGTATTCACAGGTATATAAGAAAATGTATTCGCGCCTGGTGCCGCTGTACCGGCAGATTCAAGAAATCACCGGCTACCCGACGGTTTTGTGATGTCGAATTACTGACCGCCGCGATAGCTCATGTCACCCGGCGTCTGGCGCTCCATCGTCCCCGCCGGCGGCTGCGCCGGACGGCTGCCGAACAGGCGATCCCAGAAATTGCGGACTTCATCGACACCAACCGATCTGACCGCATTGTTGTTCAGGTATTCCTCGTACATCCAGTCGCCATCGACTTGGGCCAGTCCTTGCGGCACTGGGCGCTGGATCGGGCCTTTGCCGCGCAGCGCGGTGCGCATGTAGTCGGTCCAGATGGGGAGCGCGACGGTGCCGCCGAACTCGCGCCCGCCAAGCGAGCGTGGTTTGTCGTAACCCATCCACGCAACCGCGACAATGTCGCCGCCGTAACCGGCAAACCAGCCGTCCATGGCGTCGTTGGTAGTGCCGGTCTTGCCGGCGAGATCACGACGGCCAAGCTTTTGGCTGGCCGCGAAGCCGGTGCCGGAATTGACGACGTCGCGCATCATGCTGTCCATGATGAAGGCATTGCGGGCATCGAGCACGCGGGATTTTTCCTCGCCGGCGATCGGCGTCTTGTTTTCCGTCAGCACATTGCCGCGCGCATCAAGCACTTTTTGGATCAGATATGGTGCGACCTGAAAACCGCCATTGGCAAATACCGCATACGCGCCTGCCATCTGAAGCGGTGTCACCGAGCCAGTGCCGAGCGTCATCGTCAGATTGGCCGGATGCTTGTCCGCCTGAAAGCCGAAACGCGTCAGGTATTCCTGCGCATAGGATGGCGTGATCGATTGCAGGATCCGTATCGATACCAGGTTCTTCGAGCGTTTAAGGCCGGTACGCATGCTGACCGGCCCGTCATACTTGCCGTCGTCGTTCTGCGGGTCCCAAGCTTGGCCGCCGGTGTCCGAAACATTGACCGAGAGCGGGGCATCGTTAACGACTGTCGCGGGCGAGAAGCCCTTTTCCAGCGCTGCAGAATAGATGAACGGCTTGATGCTCGAACCGGGCTGTCGCCACGCCTGCGACACATGGTCGAACTGGTTGAGATTGAAGTCGAATCCGCCAACCATGGCGCGGAACGAGCCGTCATTCGCATTGATCGAAACGAACGCCGCCGCGACTTCGGGCAATTGGGTGATGGACCAGCGCTTCTTTGCATCCCGGACCACACGGATGACCGAGCCGGGCTTCACCTTAGCCTGCCCCTTGCCGGTGAGCGCGGTGACAGCAAAGCGCAAGCCCTCCCCGGTAATGTCGATCGTATCGCCGGATAGCATTTCTGCGCGTACTAACTTGGGCGATGCTGCCAGCACGACCGCCGCTTGCAGGTCGTCACTGTCCGGGTGCTTGACCAGAACGTCGTCAATGGCCTGCGCACGGTCGTCTTCATCCTTTGGCAACGCGATGAACGCCTCAGGCCCACGGTAGCCATGGCGACGATCGTAGTCGAGCACGCCTCGCCGCAACGCGTCATAGGCAGCATCCTGGTCCGCGCTGTTCAGCGTCGTATAGACCGAATAACCGTGGGTATAGATGTCATCCTTATAACGCTCAAACATATATTGACGCACGGTTTCCGCCGCATGTTCTGCGTGGGTCTGCATGCGGTAGCCCTTGCTGCGGACAGTCAACTTCTCCTGCGCGGCTTTTTCGTATTGCGCCGGCGTAATGTAACGAAGGTCACGCATGCGCTTGAGGATGTATTGCTGGCGTTGTTTCGCCCGCGTGGGATTGACGACGGGATTGGCCGTACTTGGCGCCTTCGGCAGGCCGGCCAGCATCGCGGCTTCGGCAATGCTCAGTTCCTGCGCCGTCTTGCCGAAATAAATACGCGCGGCGCTGCCGAATCCAAAGGCGCGCTCGCCCAAATAGATCTGATTCATGTACAGCTCGAGAATCTGGTCTTTGCTCAGCTTGCTTTCAATTTTGTAGGCCAGCGCGATTTCATTGATCTTGCGTGAATAGGTCTTGGTACGGCTGAGATAGAAGGCGCGCGCGACCTGCATGGTGATGGTAGATGCGCCCTGCGAGCGGCTTGCAACGAGGTTGGCCAGGCCGGCGCGCAATACGCCGACATAGTCCACGCCGCCGTGCTCGTAGAAACGATCGTCCTCGATGGCAATCAGCGCATTCTTCATCACGGCCGGCATCTCTGCGATCGGCACGAAATCGCGACGTTCTTCGCCGAATTCGCCAATCAGGACCTGATCAGCGGTATAGACCCGCAGTGGAATCTTAGGACGGTAATCGGTCAACGCATCCAGCGATGGCAATGTCGGAATTACGATCAGAAGGACATAAGCTGCCAGTAACGCGCCGCTCACCGCCGCTGCCCCGAACAGCGCTAGCACAGCCTGCAGGAAGCGTTCCTTGAGCGGACGCTTCCACCAATGAGCCAAAACTGATGAGCGTGATGCTTTCCGGCGCACTGAAATCCCCTGTTAATGTAATCAACGCAACTTTAACAGGCATTGCATGGTAATCGCCGTAAGCAGATGTAACGACACAAGGTGTGGCATGAAGTATGCGTTACCTGTGGCCATTCGATTTCGGAGGAAAATGCCATGCAAATGAACCAGTCTTCCCCCATGCAGCAGTGCGTCGATGAGTGTCTGCATTGCTATCGCACCTGCCTGCAAACGGCAATGAATCATTGTCTTGAAACTGGCGGACGGCACATTGAACCAGACCATTTCCGGCTGATGACCAGTTGTGCCGAGTTGTGCCGGACGGCCGCGCACTTCATGCTGACCGGCACTCACATGCACACGGTTGTTTGCGCGGCTTGCGCAGAAGTTTGCAACGCCTGTGCAGAGAGTTGCATGCAAGTAGGTGAAATGGATGAATGCGTTCAGGCTTGCCGTGCCTGTGAGCAGAGCTGTCGCGCGATGGCCGACGAAGGCGCGATGCAGCAGCATTCAAGGATGCAGTCCAGCTACCAGGATCAGTTACCGATGTAAATGGTAATAACCTAAGGATAAACAAGCGCAGGAGCCGGCACACGTTGCCGGCTCTCTACGTCGGGATCAGTGAAGCTGCTGCTTCAGTGTGGAAATTGCTTTTCGTGCCTGCCGAACAGCGTTCTGAACCTGTTGGTCGACATACTCGGCCTGGCTGCAGGCCTGCATCGCGCGGTCACCAATTTTCTCCAGCTTGGTCACACATTGCCGGATCTGGTCCTCGCCTTGTCCCTGCTCGGCCACCTGCATTGCATGGTCCGACTCCTGTTCGAGTTCGCTCAGGCAAGTGCGCAGGCGGTCGGGCACATCACTGCTCATTTCACACATTTGTGCCGCATTGTCGACGCATTGTTCCACTTGGGAAAAACGTTCTCTGAGCTGATTCGTTTGCATGGGTATTCCTTTCCATCGTGATACGGGAAAAGGTTTGGTGCTCGTGCGGCGCGATAGTTCCGTTGTTAGATCAATCAGTCCTTCGCCGCGGAAAGCATGTAATTTATACAAGGGTTGTGTAAAGAAGGGGACGTGCGTGACAACGCATCCGACGCCGCACCTGCCGTTGGGAGTGGCAGGTATCTTGCGTACATTGAACAGTTCCTCCACCTTGGCAGTCAACCGAGACTAGTCATGTTCTTCGCACGCCCTCCGTTCAAGGACCGCCGCGACGCGGGCCGGCAACTAGCCGCAGCCCTGCTCTACCTCGAGGAAAGCGCTCCTGTCGTATGCGCATTGCCACGCGGCGGAGTCCCGGTAAGCTTTGAAGTCGCACAAGCGCTGAAGGCGCCGCTGGACGTCATGCTGGTACGAAAAATCGGTGCGCCGTACTTCCCTGAACTTGGCATCGGCGCCGTCGCCGAGGGCGGATATCGTGTACTGGATCGCGCAGCGATGGAACGCGTATGTGCATCCGACGACTACGTCGAAGCGGAAACACAGCGTCAAATGGACGAGATCAAACGCCGCCGGCAGCACTACTGTGGCGGCCGTGCTGCACTCGATGTGCGGGGCCGAACCGTGATTGTGGTGGACGACGGTATCGCGACTGGAGGCACGATGCGCGTGGCGCTCGAAGCGTTGGCTGCTGCCGGTCCTGAACGCCTGCTGTTCGCGGTGCCGGTGGCGCCGCGCGAGTCACTGGCTGCAATGTGCGACGCGGCCGACGACGGCATCTGCCTGCTGGTGCCGGACGAATTCCGCGCGGTCGGACAGTACTATGCCAATTTCGAACAGACGACTGACGAGGAAGTCATTCGTCTTCTCAATACCTCCGTGCCTGATCGGGGGCTTCCTTCAAAGCACAAGGAGAAAAGTATGCAAACCATATCCGACATCATGACCCACGACGTGACGGTGGTGTCGCCGCAGGACAATATCCAGCGCGCCGCGCAAATGATGAGCGAATGGAATGTCGGCGCCCTGCCCGTATGCGACGGACAGAAACTGCAAGGCATGATCACCGACCGCGACATCACAATCCGAGCCACGGCAGGCGGCCGTCCTCCGGAAGAAGTGCGCGTGGCAGAAGTGATGACCGACGACGTCATGTGGTGCTACGAGGATGAGACAATCGGCGAAGTATTGCAGCAGATGGGCGATTCACAAATCCGCCGTATCCCAGTGGTCGATCGCGACAAGAATCTGGTCGGCATGGTGTCCCTCGGCGATATCGCTACCCGTCATGACGCCGATACCGACGAGACGCTGGAAGACATTTCTTCGCCTTCCGAACCGAACCGTCAGGGTACCGATGAAATGCGTCTGCGGCGCCCCCCGTCTGACCAGGCGGACGGCCGTTTCTGAAGATTTTAGCTGCCAGATAACGACGGCAACGAGACGCATGGTCTTGTACGGCGCAGCCTATGACCATGCGTGAAGACGCTGCGAGGCAAACGCGGCGGACAGGTACGAGTTCGTCCGCCGACGTGAAAAATACGCTTTTCCTGCCTGGTGAAAAGAAGCGCGTCGCATTTGCCTTTACCGCTTTTTTCCTGATTCTGTGCAGTTATTACATCTTGCGACCGGTACGCGACGCGATGGCGGTACAGTATGGCGCCGCAAAGTTGCACTGGCTGTTTACCGGCACATTCATTCTCACGCTCATGCTGGTGCCTTTATTTGGATGGGCCGTTCGTGTGGTGTCGAAGGAAGTTCTCCTGCCAGCTGTCTATGGGTTCCTGATCTTCAACCTGCTCAGTTTTTATGCGGTGTTTACGGCAGGTATCACGAACTACTCGGCTGCGGCCTTTTTTCTCTGGTTAAGCATATTCAACCTGTTTGTCGTCTCCCTGTTCTGGAGCCGCATGAGCGATTGCTTCAGCACGGCCGAGTCGCACAGGCTGTATGGCTACATCGCCGCCGGTGGCACGTGTGGCGCAGTGGCCGGTCCGGCCGTCACCGCAGTACTTGCCCGGCATGTCGCCACATCACAACTGCTAATGTTGTCGACGCTAATGCTCGCGGGGGCCGCCGGATGCATGTTGGTCTTGCGCGACAGGATGCAGTCGGAGGATCGTGCGCCGGCGCGCCCGGTGGGTGGTTCCATTCTTGCCGGCATCCCGTTGACCTTGAAACTGCGCGACCTGCGCAGCATCAGCTTACTGATCGTCTGCTATACGACGGTGTCGACCGTTCTGTACATCGAGCTTGTTGCACAGGTCGGCATGCGATTCGTGACACCGAGCGAGCGCACAAGCTTTTTTGCATCGGTCGATCTGGCAGTCAACGGGTTGGCGCTGGCATTACAGATGCTGGGCACACGTAAGGTGGTCGGCCGGTTCGGTCTGCGTGCTGCCTTGTCGTTGGTGCCGTTGATTCTGCTTGCCGGTATCGGCTTGCTTGGCGCCTGGCGCAGCGCAATCGGTTTTGCCACGCTGCAAACAGTGCATCGGGCCGGCGAGTATGCACTTGGCAAGCCTGGTCGGGAAATGATCTACACCACCGTTGATGCGGAAAGCCGCTATAAAGCCAAGAATTTCATCGATACGGCGGTGTACCGCGGCGGCGATGCCGCCAGCGCGTGGATCATCGCCGCATGCAGATCAGCCGGACTGGATGCATTGTTGTTCGTCGCCATACCGGCATTGCTGCTATGGCTAGCCAATGGATTGAGACTAGGAGGACGGCACGACAAGCGACATGACAGGCGTGAGCATGAATCGGCGTGATGCGTTGCGGCTGCTGGCCGCAACCCTTGGCGGACTGGGTGGCCCGCTGTATGCGACTCCGCCCGCGCCGGGCACCGCATTGCTGGCGCGTCGCATTCCCTCCAGCGGCGAAATGCTGCCGGTCATCGGCCTTGGCACCTGGCAGACATTCGATGTTGGCACGGGAGCGAGCGAACGCGCGCCGCTGGAAGAAGTGCTTGCCACTTTCGCTGCACTGGGAGGAAAGATGCTTGATTCTTCACCTATGTACGGCCGCTCGGAGGACGTGGCCGGCGAGATCGCCGCGCGACTCGGATTGCGACCGAAGCTGTTTGTCGCGACCAAGGTCTGGACGCAGGGAAAAGATGCCGGTGTGCGACAGATGGAAGAGTCCATGCAAAAGCTGCGTGCCGACCCGATTGACCTCATGCAGGTACACAACCTGGTCGATGTGAAGACACATCTCTCCACGCTACGCGAATGGAAACAACAAGGGCGCGTGCGCTACATCGGCGTGACACATTACACCGCTGGTGCCCATGACGACGTAGCGCGCATTGTCAGGTCAGAAGCCATCGATTTCATTCAGATCAATTACTCCGTCGGCGAACGCGAGGCCGAGCAACGTTTGTTGCCGCTCGCGCAGGAACGCGGTGTCGCAGTCATTGCCAACCGTCCTTTCGCAGGCGGCGATGTCCTGCGCCGCCTGCGCGGCAAGCCTTTGCCTGCCTGGTCTGCCGATTGCGATTGCGGCAGTTGGGCGCAATTGCTGCTGAAATTTGTTGTCGGAAACCCAGCAATTACCTGCGCCATCCCCGCCACGTCAAAAGTCGTGCATCTGCGCGACAACATGAAAGGCGGCATGGGTCGACTGCCGGATGAAAAACAGCGCGCGTTGATCGCGCAGGCGGCGCTTACGGCATGACGGCAGGCAGCAGGTATGGGGTTTGCTCAGACATGCGTCCGTCCATGCTTTGACTGAAGGAGGATGCCATGAGGAAGTCCATCACGAACACCATCACCGACAAACTATCGCCCACCATCACTAACATGATCCGCATGGATCACACCGCGGTCCTTGAAACATTTCACCAGTACGAAATTGATTCCAAACCGCAGACCAAGAAAACCTTGGTCAGTACCGCCTGTATTGCGCTGGAAATCCATGCGCAACTCGAAGAAGAAATTTTCTATCCCGCGATGCGCGTTGTTTCTTCCGATACCGACGTCATCGACAACAGCGTTCCGGAACACAATGAGATGCGGCGTTTGATCCGCAGCTTGCGTTCGATGGAACCGACCAATGCATCGTACGACGATACTTTCATGCAATTGATGCGTACGGTGCTTCATCATGTCGCCGATGAGGAAACCACGTTGCTTCCGGAAGCCGAACGGCGTATTGGTCACCGGCTGGGAGAACTTGGCGTTGAGATGACCAAACGGAGGGTTGAGCTGATGGCATCGCACGCGAAAGAAATCGCTGTCAATACGGTACGGGGTTTCCCGACCAGCTCCATGCTGGTTGCAGCGGGTGCCGTGCTGGCCGGAACGTATCTGGCGAAGCGCGCGTTTGATGGCCAGAATCAGGCCTATGGCAGAAACGAAAGCTACAGCAGGAACCAATAAATCACCTTTATTTAATCGGACGAGGAGCGAAGAGGATGCAGATTCCAGGCTTGCGCGGGCTTGGACCGCTACAACTGGTCAAGGACTCGGTAAAGGACTTTTTCGCCGATGACATGACGACCTATGCATCGGCATTGTCTTACCAGGTTTTCTTTTCGCTCTTCCCTTTCATTATTTTCCTGATTTCCTTACTCGGCTTTTTGCAACTGTCGAATTTTTTCGACTGGTTGCGCGCGCACGCGCAAATGGCATTGCCGCAACAGGCAATGCAGCAGGTGAACACGGTGATCAACGATCTGCAACAGCAAAAAGGCGGCCTGCTTTCGTTCGGTGTAGTCGTCGCACTCTGGACCGCGTCGTCGGCAGTGCGGGCAACTATGAATGCATTGAACGTCGCCTACGATCTGGAGGAAGGGCGGCCCGCCTGGAAGCTGTATCCGCTTTCGATCCTCTACACCTTGGGTGTGGCTGGCATGCTTATTCTGGCAGCGGCGCTGCTGACGATCGGTCCGCAGGCCATGCAGTGGCTCGCGCAGCAAATCGGTGTAGAGCAGATATTCGTGACCCTGTGGGCCTGGCTTCGCTGGCCAGCCGCGCTGCTGATACTAACGCTGGCGGTCGCGGTGATCTATTACGTCGCACCGGATGTTGAGCAAGATTTTCGCTTCATCACGCCGGGCGCAACGCTGGCCGTGATCGTCTGGGTCCTTGCAACACTGGGCTTTAATTATTATGTACGCACGTTCAGCGACTACAACGCGACCTATGGCAGTATTGGGGCGATCATCGTATTGTTGCTTTATCTCTTCATTTCTTCTGCTGTTCTGCTGTTTGGCGCAGAAATCAACGCAGTTATAGAACATCACTCGCCGTCGGGAAAGGATCCGGGCGAAAAAACACTGCACTAGATTAAAAGAAAAAATCGCCGGGTGTGCGAAAATCGCGGTACTTCCAAAGACTCGCCTGCACCACGGCGTCGCCATGTCCAACACGCATATCCGTATCCTCGATCTTGTGAAGGCAATCGCCTGCAACCTGATCGTGCTGCACCATCTGGCCTTCTATGGGCCCATGGCTGACCATGTGCGTCCGTACTTCCCCGGCACCATCGATTGGCTGGCCGACCAGGCGCGTTATGCCGTGCAGGCCTTTCTGGTCATCGGCGGCTTTCTGGCGGCAAAGTCGCTGTCGCGCGGTCACCTGACACTTGCGCAGCCGGTACGTCTGATATGGCGTCGCTATGCCAAGCTGGTGCCGCCTTTTATCGTTGCGATCGGCCTTGCAGTGCTTGCGTCCGGGCTTGCCTCACGATGGATGACACATGATTCGATTTCCTCGCCGCCGTCGCCGGCGCAATTTGCAGCACATACCCTGCTGCTGCAGGATGTGCTTGGCTACGAATCTCTCTCGGCCGGCGCTTGGTATGTCTCTATCGATTTCCAGTTATACATGCTGATGACCGTGCTGCTGTGGGCGGTCGACCGCAATCGCAGTCGGGCCTGGCTGGCACCGCTGGCAACGGCAATCGGTGTAGCCGCTTCGCTGCTGTTCTTCAATCGCGATCCGGAATGGGACGTTTGGGCGCCTTACTTCTTCGGCAGCTACGGACTCGGCGCGCTTGCGTGGTGGGCGGTAGATCGGTCGCGCAGAACGGCATTCGCTGCTGTCATGGTCGCAGCGATTGTCGGGTTAGGAGGAATGGCACTGGTGCTGGACTATCGCGCCCGCATCGTGGTGGCGATTGCGCTGTCGATGTTATTGGTCATTGTCTGCCGGGGCATCGTCCAAGTTCCGGGACAGCAGTCAAGACTGGCCGGGTTCATGGGCAGCATTTCGTACTCGGTGTTCCTGGTGCACTTCCCGGTCATCCTGGTGGTGAACGCGGCGTTCACCCGCTTCATGCCCGAGCAACCTGCCGCGCAGGCGGCCGGCATCCTGCTCGCGTGGATGGCGACGATCGCGTCCGGAGCTGCGTTTCATCGCTGGATTGAAGTCCCGCTCGGGAATTTTACCCAGACTGCTCTCGCTGGCCGGAAGACAGTAGGCCTCCGGCCGCAAAGCTAATACTCTCAGGGACAATACTTTCGATCAGTGACCGGCGGCGTGCGCTGCGTCGGCGAGTAGCTTGTCCGATTTGCCAATGTGATTGATCAGCCAGTCGCGCAGGAAATGCAAAACCTGGATCGACAAAGTCGCAGCGCCGCTTTCAAATTTCTGATGGAGTTCGAGCACTTGGGCAAGCAGCTTTTCATGCTCTTCCTTGTGATCCTGGAGGCCGGGAAAACGCATAGTGCGCATCAGGTCTTCTTCACGACGGAAATGCTCCTGCGTGTAGCTGATCAGGTTGCGCAGGACTATATCCAATACGTCTTTGCCTTTACCTTCGTGCATGAGCGCGTGCAAGCGGTTGACCATGTCGATCAGTTTCTGGTGATCGCCATCGATGAAATGATTGCCAACGGCAAGGTCATCAGACCAGGTAAGGTAGGTCATTTATTTTTCTCCCAATAGAATGCGAAAGTGACGGTGGTTTTTGGCCGCTGCTTGTCAAGTGGCGGCGGTGTGTCGGGCTCTACCAAGGCGCCTTTGCGGTAGGACCGTGTTTCGGCATTTTTTAGGCCAAGCGGCTGCTTCAGAGTAGTTTGCAACTACACAAATTAATCCAAATCAACCAATGTGGCCATGTAGCAATTCGTGTGCCAAACCGTCCAATCCTGTAACAAGCGGCTTAATCGCGCTTTTTTCATGTTTTACAGCGCATTTGTTCCCAATATCAAGATGCACTTCTTGTTTTTGGCAAGATGCGGAGAACGGGCCTACCAAATTCATTGTCAATCAATAAACCATTTGCAGCGCTTTCCTAGAAATTGAATGGAGCCCTCCATGCGAACCATTACGCTACGCTCGGGTGAACCCGTACCGGTACTCGGACAAGGCACTTGGTGCATGGCCGAACAGTCGCGCCAGCGCGCCGCCGAAATTGCGGCTTTGCGGCAAGGCATCGACCTCGGAATGACGCTCATCGACACCGCAGAAATGTATGGCGACGGAGCTGCTGAAGAGCTGGTCGGCGAAGCCGTCGCGGGCAGGCGCGACAATATATTCATTGTCAGCAAGGTGCTGCCTGAAAACGCATCACGGCGTGGCGCGGTGGCGGCGTGCGAACGCAGCCTGCGCCGACTCGGCACCGACCGCATCGACCTTTATCTCCTGCATTGGCGCGGTCGTGTGCCGCTTGCGGAAACGCTGGAGGCTTTTCTCGCGCTGCAGCGCGACGGCAAAATCCGGCATTGGGGCGTCAGCAATTTCGACGTCGCTGATATGGAAGAACTTGAAAGCCTCGGTGGCGAAGGCATGGCGACCAATCAGGTGCTCTATAACCTGTCGCGGCGCGGCATTGAATTCGACTTGCTGCCGTGGTGCGATCAACACCGGACGCCGATCATGGCGTATTCGCCAATCGAGCAGGGACGCCTGCTCGGACATCCTGTGCTGGCCAGTCTCGCTGCGCGCCATGACGCGACGCCGGCACAGATCGCGCTGGCGTGGACGCTGCGTGGCAATAACGTTATTGTTATTCCGAAGGCAGGCACGCCGGCGCATGTCCAGGAAAATTACGCTACCCTCGATCTGGTGCTCACACCGGAAGACTTGAAAGACCTTGATCGTACGTTCGAGCCACCGGCAAGCGCCCGTCCGTTGGAAATGATTTAGAAACCCGCCATTTAGATGCCTCTGCTCGATTGGGCTTGCCCTCAATGTACGGGCATCGCCCTATCGAAAAACTTCTTAATGGAACAGCGCGTCGACCATCGAATAGCCCTTGATGAATCCGGCTTCGACGGCATCTTCTTCCGATGCGTACTCTGTGTCATCGCCTGATTCGGCAGTCAGTTCGCTTGCAGATGAGGCATCGTCGCCGGGTTGCGTCACTCGAACGGTGAAATCCCATGCCACGCCCTCCTCGTCGCGCGCTAATGCCGTCACATGCACTTCCATGCCTTTATAGGCTTCGGTTTGCCAGTCCTGCTTCTGTTCCATGCTCGTTACCGGAAAATGAGGTTGATTACATCTTACTGTCGGCCGAAACGCGCTTGTTGAGTTTGCTCAGCCGCCATCGACCGTTGCGGCGCTGCGCCGCTTCGCGAAATCCACGAAATAGGCGAGGCTGCCAGGATTAGCCATCGCATCCGGGTTCGCTACTTCATCGACCCGCATTCCAAGCAGAAGTTTCTTGACCGGCAGTTCCATTTTCTTGCCCGTCAGCGTGCGCGGGATTTCGGTAACGGCGAATATTTCATTCGGAACATGACGGGCCGAGAGTGCACTGCGAATGCTATCTGCAATCCGGCGCATCAATACATCATCGAGCGAAACACCGGGCCGCAGTACGATAAACAGCGGCATATAGGATTCGCGCCCGAGATACTCGAGGTCAACCACGAGGCTATCGACAATTTCAGGCATGCCTTCCACCACGCGATAGATCTCGCTTGTGCCCATGCGAATGCCATGGCGGTTAATGGTCGTGTCGGAACGACCGTAGATAACCGCGCCGCCGCGCGGTGTGATACGCAGCCAGTCGCCGTGCCGCCACCAGCCGGGATACGTGTCGAAATAGCTGTCGTGATAGCGTCGGCCTTGCGGGTCATTCCAGAAGTACAGCGGCATAGATGGCATCGGCTTGGTAACGACCAGTTCGCCCACTTCATCCTCCAGCGGCGTGCCCTGCTCGTCCATGGCGTACACCGCGATGCCGAGACACCGGCATTGCATCTCGCCCGCATACAGCGGCAGGATTGGACAAGCGCCGACGAACGCTGCTGCGATGTCGGTGCCGCCACTGATCGATGCGAGCAGGATATCGGCGCCGAGCTGTTCGTAAATCCAGGTGAAGGCTTCCGCCGGCAGCGGCGAACCGGTGGAGCCGATGGTGCGGATTTGTCCGAGGTCGGCCAATTTGCCGGGTTCGACACCGGCTTTCATGCAATTGGCGAAATAGGCTGCGCCTGCGCCGAACACGCTCAGTTGCGCTTCTTCGGCGAATTTCCAGAGCACGCCGAGATCGGGATAGCCGGGATTGCCATCGTACAGCGCAATCGTCGCTCCCAGCAGCAGCCCGGTCACCTGGGAATTCCACATGATCCAGCCGGTGGTCGAGTACCACATGAAGCGATCATCCTCACCCAAGCCGGTATGCAAACCATGCCCCTTGAGGCTTTCGATCAACACACCGCCTTGCCCGTGCACGATCGGTTTAGGCATGCCGGTTGTGCCGGACGAGTACACCACCCATAAGGGATGGTCGAACGGTAGTTGTTCGAAATGCATGGTGCTGTCATGCGCCAGCAAGTCTTGCCAGGCATGCGTGTTCGGGATGCGGGCTTCCTGATCGAGATAAGGCAATACGACAACGTGTTCCAGTGTCGGCAAGGATTTCACCAGCGATGCGATCACATCGCGCCGGTCGAAATCCTTGCCGCCGTAGCGATAACCATCCACCGCCAGCAAGACCTTGGGTTCAATCTGGCCAAAGCGGTCGAGCACGCTGGGCGTGCCCATGTCCGGTGAGCAGCTCGACCAAATGGCACCGATGCTGGCGCAGGCGTAGAAAGCAACGACGGTCTCCGGCACGTTCGGCAAGTAGGACACCACGCGGTCGCCGGGCTTCACACCCATGCCGCGCAGGGCGTTTGCGACCGAGCCGATCTGGCGCCGCAATTCATCCCATGACAACTGCATCGCCGGCCGGCCTTCCGATCTGGCGATGATGGCCGGACGCGCGCGATCCTGTTCCGAGCGATGGAAACGGAATACTTGTTCGGTGATGTTCAGGCGACTGCCTACGAACCAGCTTGCACCCGGCATTTTTTCGCTGTCAAGAACGGAAGAATATGGCGCTGAACTGTGCACATCGAAATATTGCCAGAGCGATTCCCAAAACAATGGCAAGTCATCGACCGACCATTTCCACAACGCGTGGTAATCGTCGAATTGCAACTGTTTCTCGCGTCGCAACCAGTCCATGTAATCATGCATGCGGCTGGCGGCAATACGTGCAGGGCTGGGCGTCCAAAGTGCTTGAGATGCGTTCTCCATTCTTTGCTTGTCTCCGTTATGTTTTTTATTGATCGGTCAGCGTGTTGCCCTCGTTTTTAACTTTCGGCAGAAGGCAATGCCGACGCTCAGCACGCCAAGCGCGCCAATGACCATAACGTTGGATGTGCCGATACGCTCGACCAGCAAACCGGCAATCCCGACGCCCACCGATTGTCCAAGAAAAAAGCACGCCGCAAACGCCGACACCGCAGCGCCTCGCCGTTCCGGCGCCATCTGTGTCGCATTGATTTGCAGAGTGTTGTGCAACATGTAAAAACCGAGCCCTGCGCCGAAGCACCCGCCAATTGCCCACCACCAAACCGGCGCAAGACCGATCGAGAGCAACGAGCCAGCGAGCAAGATGCCGCCCCACAGAGACAATCCCGTTTCACCAAGGCGTCGTACCAGCGCGGCGGCCCCGATAGCAAACACAAAGCCGCCGAAACCGAACAGCATCACCAGGGAACCCGCCGCCGTCAGCGACAGCCCGAAAGTTCTGTGCACATGCGAAGCAATGAATGCAAACGCGCCGTACAGAAAGCCGCCTTCGAGAAATACCGCCAGCAGCACCAGTCGTGCCCAGGGCAGCGCCAGGATTTGTCCGAATTCCCGCACCATACGCGGAATTGCCGCGCCTTCTGCGCGATGTACTTGGCGCGCATGAACAGGAAGGCGACGATTGAGCGAAAACAGCGTGGCGCTGACAACCACGAAAATAAAGCTCACCAGGTAGAACGGTAAACGCCAGTTGTGCGCATCCGCGGCCAGCCCCCCCATTAGCACCCCGCTCGACAGGCCGAGAATCTGTCCAATCAGAAATCGTGCGAGCACCGGCTGTCGTTGCTGATAAGGAATCACATCGCCGATCCATGCCATCGACAGCGGGATAATGGATGCGGCAGTGGCGCCTGCCAGCAGGCGCGCAAACAGCAAGGGCACATAACCCGGCGCCAGCGCACAAAATATGGCCGTGATCGCGCACGCCAGCGACCCACAGGCAACAATGAAATACTTGCCGTAGCGGTCACCGACCGGCCCGAAGAAAAGTTGCGACAAGCCGTAGGCCACGGAAAACGTCGTGATCACGAGCGATGCATCACCGAGCGATACGCCGAATTCCTGCGCAAGCTGCGGCAGCATCGGATCCGTCACGCGCAGCGAGATGCCGCTGCCGAATGCGGCGAGAGAGAGCAAGGGCACGGCGAGTGCAGGAATCGCTTGCTTGTCGTCGACAGCGGTCTGGTTGGGAAGCGTCATGGAGAATGATGAGAAATGGCGCTGGCGAAAGCGTAACGTCGCGCGAGAACTCTCATTCTAGGGTCAAACGAAATCTGGCGTATTCATATACGGCAAAGTCGCTCCACGCCGTTCGGCCGCAGCATCCATTTCCTGCTTGGCGACGGTGCGCAAATGTACTTCGTCGGGGCCGTCGGCAATACGCAGCACCCTGCCCCAAGTCCAAAGTTCCGCCAGCGGTGTGTCTGGACTCAGGCCCATCGCACCGAAAACTTGCATTGCGCGGTCGCAGATGGTCGTTTGCATGCGCGGGACGATGGCCTTGATCATCGCAATTTCTCGCGCGGCACCTTTGGCGCCGTACTGGTCAATCATCCATGCTGTCTTCAGAACCAGCAAGCGCGCCTGCTCAATCTCCATGCGAGACAAGGCAATCCATTCCGCCACATTGGCATGCTGATGGAGGTAGCGGCCAAATGTGCGGCGTTCTGCCGCGCGCTCACACATGAGTTCCAGCGCCAGTTCCGACTGCCCGATCGATCGCATGCAGTGATGAATGCGTCCGGGCCCCAATCGCGCCTGCGCGATGGCGAATCCCGCGCCTTCTTCATGGATAAGATTGGCACGCGGCACGCGTACGTCACGAAACAGCAGCTCGCAATGTCCGCCGGGGAAGGAATGACTCATCACTTCAATATTGCGCACCACGTTGAAGCCGGGCGTGTCGAACGGGACGATGATCATGCTTTGACGCCGGTGCACTTCCGCATTGGGATCGGTGACGCCCATGACAATGGCAAAATTGCATAGCGGGTGCGCTGCACCGGAGATGAACCATTTGCGGCCATTAATCACATAATCGTCTCCATCGCGTCGGATGGACAACTGGATATTCGTGGCATCTGACGATGCGACATCCGGTTCGCTCATCGCAAAGCAGGAACGGATGCGTCCATCGAGCAAGGGATTGAGCCAGCGTTCACGCTGTTCGTCGGACGCGAACATGTGCAGCAGTTCCATGTTGCCAGCGTCGGGAGCGCTGCAATTGAACACTTCGGATGCCCAGTGCACACGCCCCATGATCTCCGCGAGCGGCGCGTAATCGAGGTTGCTCAGTCCCTGTCCGCCATCCTTCTGTGCGAGTGCGGGAAGAAAGAGATTCCATAGTCCCTCGGATTTTGCCAGTTCCTTCATATCTTCCACGCATTGCGGATGCGCGAGTCCGTCGCCGATTTCCGCCCGCCAGAGTGGCAGGTTGGATACCACATAGTTGTCCATGAAATCCTGCAACTGACGTTTCAACTGCTCGACACGTGGTGAAAACGCGAATTCCATAAGGCTCTTTCTGTGAAATGTTCGAATGAGAGGATCGTCGGTATGGCGCATCGACTGCCACTCAATCCACGGAAAATCTTAGTCCTGTCCGAACAATCATTCAAATGAATGCTTCTGATCCAAAGCAATAAATACGGTGCATGACACAGCAGCGCGTTCGCGCTTCGATATCCTTGATTCAAGTCAATAAATTAGACGAAGCGCATGGTTTAAGCTTGCGCGAAACCACTTCATCGTCGCCTCTTTCTTCATAAGAGATGAGATCGCGGCATTCAACACTGTTATGACTACCGGACATACATTGAGCAAATTGCAGACACTTCCCGCCATGCCGGATCAAGAACCAAAAGCCCCGCTGCTGCAGCACCATAGCCTTCTTGAAGATGCGCAGGCGCTGCTGACCGGCACACTGCTCGTATCGCTCGGTGTAGCTTTGCTGGGCAAGGCCAGTCTTATCACTGGCGGCACGGTTGGCATCGCTTTTCTGCTGCACTATCTGACCGGCATCAGCTTCGGCAAGCTGTTCTTCGCGATCAATGTGCCGTTCTACTTCCTCGCTGTAAAAAAGATGGGATGGAAGTTCACGCTCAAGACCTTCAGCGCGGTGTTCCTGCTGTCGGCATTTTCTGAATTGCTGCCGATGTTCTTCAAGCTCGAAGCGCTCAATCCGCTGTACGCCGCGATCATGGGTGGATTGCTGTGCGGCGTTGGATTGCTCGTGCTGTTCCGCCATCGGGCGAGCCTTGGCGGTATCAATGTACTGGTGCTGTTTTTGCAGGAGCGCTATGGATTGCGCGCGGGACTGGTTCAACTCGGTCTCGACGTGGCGATCCTGATGCTGTCGATGCCGATGATTTCGCTTACCTCGGTGGCGATTTCCTTGCTCGGCGCGGCAATGCTCAACCTGACGTTGGCAATCAACCACAAGCCCGGACGTTACATGGCGATTTGATGGGGCGCCACCGCCCCGGCGTCACAATCGATCGCTAATGCAGGGGTAACGCAAGGGACTGGTTCTGCCGTATGATTGAATATCCACGTATTCGTGAATCCGGAAATGATGCCTGTCGCTTCACCACTCCTGAATACATTCCTTGAACTCAAGGTCGATGCCGAAGCACCATTCGACATCGACTATCCTGAATTGACGGAAGCCGGTGCTATCTGCATCGGCCTGTCATTTGAATGGCGTCACCAGCAAACTCTCCATGCCTACGCATTGAAGCACACCCTGCCCGACGAACATGCACGGGCGGCGCGCTTCTCGCGACCGGAAGACAGCTTGCGCAATCTCCTCGGCCGCGCCATGCTGCGCCGGGTCGCTAACCACTACGGCGGCATGGATCCCCTGCAAGTCATTCGCAGCAATACTTGGGGCAAGCCGGAATTGGCCGGCTGTTCCGTGGGGTGCAATGCGAGCCATGCGGGAGGACAAGTATGGGTGGCCGTGTCGGGATTCCAGCGCATCGGCATCAATATCGAACTGGCGAAATCACCGCAGGAATTTCACGACCTGGCGGCGGGATTCCATCCGGACGAAGTCGCTGCCCTGCGCCGCATGCCTGACGTGAAAACAGCAACCATGCGCTGCTGGAGCCGCAAGGAAGCCATTTCCAAGGCAACCGGCATGGGCCTATCCCTACCGCTGCGCGCGTATGCGGTCGATTGCGATCCGAAGGCCTCGGGATGGCTGCGCCTACCGCCACCAAATACCGCGCGCGAGGACTGGACCACGCTCGATCTGCCGGTCGGTCGGGATTATGTGGGCGCGATGGCCGTCGAGGGGCGCTGTGGCACAGTGACCGTATTGAAACTGAAGCCGGCGTGATGGGCTATACAAAGTGATCTTCTCAGACCTTCCGGTACGGCGAGTGGATCATTCCACCCGTTTCATCTTGCACGACGTCGGCAGCGCAGTGTCGGACAACGGCACATAGCGTTCAGTCTTGAAACCATAGCCACTGCCTTCGTTATCGAAGCGCACCGAGCCGTCCACGGTCTTGCGCATCACCGACACGTAAAGAGGTTGCAGCAATTGATGGTCGTCGGCACGCATACTCGCCTCGTGGAAGGCATTCTTGAAACGGGCGCCTTCCAGCGCCTTCGCGACGGCTGCTGCGTCGGTGCTCTTTGCCTTTTCGATCGCTGACACCAGCATCTCGATCATCAATTGCATGCGCAGGTGAACATAGTCATCTTCCGGCGCCGGATAGCGCTTGCGGAACGCCCGGTAGAAGTCGTCGCTGGCCGAGCTTTTGATGCCTTGCCCGGTATTTGGGTGCCATTCCGCCACTGCACGCACGCGGCCTACGCCGGCATCGCCGATAGCGGCAGGCGCACCGAGGCCATTGCCGTAGAAAGTATAGAACTTGGCATTCAGGCCGGATTCCTTCGCCGCCTTGACCAGCAGGGTAAGGTCATTGCCCCAGTTGCCGGTAACGACTGTGTCAGCACCGCTGGCCTTGATCTTCACCACGTATGGCGTGAAATCCTTGATCTTCCCGATCGGATGCAATTCGTCGCCAACGATGGCAATGTCGGGGCGTTTGGCACTGAGCTGCGCACGGGCCGAGCGCGCAACCTGCTGGCCGAAGCTGTAATCCTGGCCAATCAGGTAGACACGCTTTGCACTGTTATCGCCTTTGATCACTTCGGTCAGCGCATGCATGCGCATGTCCGCATGCGCATCGAAACGGAAATGCCAGAAGCTGCATTTGTCGTTAGTCAGTGCCGGGTCGACCGCCGAATAATTGAGGAACAGGACGCGCCGGTCGGGCATGCGCACGTTGTTTTTTTCGATGCCGTCGATCAGCGCTGCGGCAACTGCCGAGCTGTTTCCCTGAATGACAAAGCCGACGCGCTGGTCCGTCATCTGACGCAGACCGATCAAGGATTCCTCGATGCCCTGCTTGTTGTCGTAGGTCGTCAGTACGAGAGGATGTGCGCCGTCGGGCAACTTGACGCCGCCCTTCGCATTGATCTTCTCGATGGCATATTGAATATTGCGCACAACCGCGTTGCCGGCATTGGCAAAGGGGCCGGATAAGCCCTCGATCATGCCAATCTTAATCGGCTCGGCTGCCTGGCCTGCGCTACAGGCCAGGAAAGCGAGTGTCCAGAATAAATGCTTGTTGAACATTGCAGCGCCCTTGATGCGAAATCGTCAAAGGCGGCAGTGTAGCAGCGCTTTACTCGAAATCCAGCATGTGTCCGAGTTTTTGCTGCTTGGTTCGCAGATAGCCGATGTTGTGCGGTGTGTGCGCGGTCAGCACTGGAACGCGGTCAACGATGTGCATGCCGTAATCCGCGAGCTTTTTCATCTTCTTCGGATTATTGGTCATCAGCCGGATGGTTTTGACGCCAAGGTCAGCCAGAATCTGCGCCGCCACCTGATAGTCGCGCGTATCGACTGGCAGGCCGAGCGCGAGATTTGCCTCAACCGTGTCCTGCCCCTGATCCTGCAACTGGTAGGCGCGAATCTTGTTTGCCAGGCCGATACCACGGCCTTCGTGACCGCGCAGGTAGACCACCGCACCGACACCTTCGGTCGCAATCATTGCCAGCGCCGCGTCGAGCTGCTCACCGCAATCGCAGCGCAGGGAGCCGAGCACGTCACCGGTCAGGCATTCCGAATGCACCCGCACCAACACTTTTTCCTGACCACTCAATTCTCCCTTCACGATGGCGACATGTTCCACCGTTTCGCCGATCGGTTGGTAGACATGAATGCGAAATTCGCCATGCTTGGTGGGAAGCAGCGAGGTGGCGACGTGATTGAAAATCTTGTCGGAGCCGGCTGCCGCCGTCTTTTCGTCTCCGGTATTGTTCATTCTGTAATGTCCTAAATAGCCATGCCCTAACTGAACGACTCGGGCGCTTTCGGCTCGTCCGGCAAGGGAATCCATTCCGTCTCGTCCGGCACGTTGCCAAATCCCTGCGCGCGCCATCTTTGCTTGGCTTCCTGGATCGCTTCCTTGTCACTGGCAACAAAATTCCACCAGATGAAGCGGTCGCCGTCCATCGGTTTCCCGCCCAGAAGCATGACACGCGCCTTCGTTTTGGCCTCTATTGTAAGGGCTTGCGGGTTTGCAAGCACGGCCATGTGCCGCGGAGCCAGTGCAATGCCCTCCAGCGCAAGCTCGCCTTCGACCAGATAGACCGCCCGTTCCTCGTGTTCCGGCGGTATTTCGAGGCGCGCACCCTGCTCCATCTCCACTGCGACGTAAAACATGTCCGAGAATGTGGTGGCGGGTGCCGTCTTGCCAAATGCTGTGCCTGCGATGAGCCGCATGCGCACGCCGGGCGTGAAAATTTCGGGCAGGCTTGCGGCGGGGTGGTGTTCGAATGCAGGGGCGACTTTTTCATGCTCTTTCGGCAATGCGACCCACGTCTGGATGCCATGCAACGCGCCGCCGGATTGTCGTAGCCCGTCAGGTGAGCGCTCGGAATGCGCAATACCCGCGCCGGCAGTCATCCAGTTGACGTCACCGGGGCGAATCTCCTGCACAGAGCCGAGCGAATCGCGATGCATGATCGCGCCCTCGAACAGATAAGTGACAGTCGCCAGGCCGATATGCGGATGCGGGCGCACGTCCAATCCTTCGCCCGGCGCGAAGTCGGCATGGCCCATATGGTCGAAAAATATGAACGGGCCAACCATCTTGTGCGGATGGCTGGGCAACAGTCGCCTGACGGTAAATCCGCCGCCGAGATCCTTGACGTGCGGCTTGATGATATCGACGCTCATGGGCAGGACTCCTGAATTCCAATCCTGCCCATTATCCGCTCAAGCGTGGTCTTGCGTGAATTTGCCGCTTTGAAAATCCGCAATCGCCTGCTCGATTTCCTCGACGGCATTCATCACAAATGGTCCGTATTGCACCACCGGCTCACGCAGCGGCCTTCCTGCAAGTAACAGAAAGCGCGCGCCGTCAGCGTCTGCCTGCACATCGATTTGTTCACCCGGAGACAGAACGCCGGCGCTTTGCGTCTTCAGCGCACGCGACGACTCCTTCGGGCCGATCCTGATGCTGCCTTCATAGGGGTAAAGGAAGGCATTGTAGTCCGCATCGAGCCCGTGCGAAAACACAGCACCGGCAGGCAAGGCGATGTCGAAATAGAGCGGATCGGTGCTCAATCCCTGAATCGGGCCGCGTATTTCATCATTACCGACGCGTAGCGTGCCCGCAATGACTTTTACGCGGCCGCCATCCGGCAAAGCGGCGACCGGGATGTCGGACGGCTGGATGTCGCGGTAACTGGCCGGCTTCATCTTTTCCCGTGCCGGCAAATTGATCCATAGCTGGAAACCGCGCATGCGCCCTTCTTCCTGTTGCGGCATTTCGGAATGCACGATGCCGCGCCCGGCGGTCATCCATTGCACACCGCCGCTCTTGAGTTCGCCGACGTTACCGAGATGATCTTCATGCCGCATGTGGCCATCGAGCATATAGGTCACTGTCTCAAAGCCGCGATGCGGGTGCGGCGGAAAACCGGCGATGTAATCACCCGGATTGTCGGAGGAGAATTCATCCAGCATCAGGAATGGATCGAGCCGGCTACCCTGCCCCTGACCGAGGCTGCGACGCAGCTTGACGCCGGCGCCGTCGGAGGTGGCGAGGCCTTCAATCACACGTTGTAGCGTGCGGGACGTGACGGTGGTGTTCATTGCAGAACCTTTCAATCGCTATGATGACAGACAGTTTGACGCATGCACGGACGTGTCGTTGTCGTTGTCGTGCGCGGGAAGAACACTTTGGCAGTCGCTTCCCGCGCCGAAATGCTGCTCTTCAGGCTGCAGCGCGCAGCGGTTCGACCAATTGCTGAATCGCCGTGCTCGCATTTGCCAATGCTGTTTCCTTGCTGGCTTCGCCCATTGCGAGTCCTTCAGCGTAGATGAATTCAACGTCGCTGATGCCGATGAAGCGCAGGAAATCCCGCACATAGGACGTCTGCGTATCGAGCGCCGTGCCTGCATACAGGCCGCCGCGCGCAGCGAAAACGTACGCTTTTTTACCGGTCAGCAAACCTACGGGGCCATTCGCGGTGTATTGGAAGGTGACGCCGGCGCGGCCGATATGGTCGAAATACGCCTTCAGGGTCGACGGAATGCCGAAGTTATACATCGGCAGACCGAGCGCGATCACATCGGCGCTACGCAACTCATTGATCAGTGCGTCGGAAAAGTCGACGACGACCTGCTGTTCCGCCGTGCGCTCTTCCGGCTTGGACAGGAATGCGCCAAAGCGTTGCGCATTCAGATGCGGCACAGGATCGTTGGAAAGGTCGCGTACAACGAGTTTGCTGTCAGGATTGGCCGCTTTCCACTCTGCCACGAATTGGTCGGCGAGTTGGCTGGACTGGCCGTTGCCGGAAAACAAGCTGGTATTCAGTTGCAGTAGGGTTTTCATCTTTTCCTCCTTGTGATTGGTTGGTATGCTCATTAAACTATTTAACCAGACGATAAAAAAGTAGAATGATTGGCGCATACCTATAAGTTCATCCGATATATTATGGAAAACCAATACATTAGCCTCGACCAATGGCGCACCCTGATCAGCGTTGTCGATAACGGCGGTTATGCGCAGGCCGCCGAGTCCCTGCATAAAAGCCAGTCTTCCGTAACCTATGCAGTCCAGAAAATTGAGTCGCTGCTCGGCGTGAAGGCTTTCGAAATTCAGGGCCGCAAGGCAATCCTCACCCCGACCGGCCAATTTCTTTATCGCAGGGCACGTGCGCTGCTGGATGAATCGAGCGCGCTCGAACGTGCCGCGCGCCGCCTGTCGGCTGGATGGGAAGCGGAGATCCGTATTGCCGCGGAGGTCATTTTCCCGAGCTGGCTCTTGCTGGCATGCCTGGACCGACTTGGCAAGGAGAGTCCGCATACACGGATCGAAGTGATCGAGTCGGTGCTCGGCGGCACGACCGAAGCATTGATGCAGGGCCTGGTTGAACTGGCAATCGCCGGCACGGTGCCGCCGGGTTTTCTCGGGATTCCTCTGATGCGATTACGCTTCATTCCAGTCGCGAGCCCACAGCATCCTTTGCATCAGCTTGGACGCGAACTGACACTCGAAGACTTACGGCAGCATCGTCATCTCGTCGTGCGCGAGTCAGGCAGCAAGCGGAATACGCGCACGAGCATGGACACAACCCAACGTTGGACGGTCAGCCAAGGTGCTACCTCGATCGAGGCAGCGCGTGCCGGTTACGGATTCGCCTGGTTTCCGGAGGAGAAAATTCGCGATGATTTGCGTGATGGAAGTTTGAAACCCCTGCCGATGCGGGACGGCGGCGAGCGATTCGCCCAGTTGTATCTGATTCTCGCCGACCCGGACAGCGCCGGGCCAGGCACGCGTCGGCTGGCGGATATTATCCGCGAAGCAGTCAGCGCCGAATGCCCGCGCTGTGAGCAGGATGCCTCGGCCGAGACAAAAAAAATGCCAGTCAACTGACTGGCATTTCCGGTGCGGCGATCATTCAGCCACCGATGGACGTGCGTACCGGCTTGGCGGCTTGCAGTACTTCGTTGCGTACATCGGCGCGCGACTTGCCCGACGCAATATTGACGTGCTCAACAAACTCTGGACGCTTGCTCAACAGGCTGTCGTCATAGGTGGCCCGTGCATTTTTCTGGACCGATGCGCGCGGCGTGGTCGATGCGACGTTGGTGAATTCCACAAATTCGGTATTGCGTGCGATCTGACCTTGCGCATTTGCCTGCGCCAATTCTGCCTGCACTTCAGCGCGCGTTTTGGTCGAGACAAAATTGGTGAACTCGACGAATTCACTTGTGCCTTGTGCAAAGGCGGAGCCGGTAGCAGCGAATACGGCGACGGTAGCGATCAGGTTCTTGACGTTCATGTTGTTCTCCAAAATTAAGTGAGTTGCGTGAGCGCAGGTTTTTTGCCTGCCTCGGTGAGTCGCACTTGTGTTTTGTTGTGTGCTCATCGATGAAGCACAGTCTATACACTTCGAATCACGCAAAAAACAGCGGAATTGGCAAGAGACCATTGCGCAAACAGAAACAATCTCCGCGAACCTGAACGCCAGGGAAATTGCGACTTGAAATGGAAGATGAGGCCCCGCCAGATGCGGGAATAAGCTTATGCGGCGCCGGCGCTGCGATTGCAGACCATGTTCACTTCGGACAGAAAGTCCTTGTAGCTGATTGGTTTTTCGACGTAGCTGTCGCAGCCTGCCTGCAGCATGCGTTCGCGATCACCTTTCATGGCTGACGCGGTAAGCGCGACGACCGGGATATGCGCGGTCTCGGACGAAGCCTTGAGTATGCGTGTCGCTTCGATGCCGTCGATATCGGGCAATTGCATATCCATTAATATCAGGTCGGGCTTTTCGCGCTTGGCCGCGTCGAGTCCTTCGCGTGCAGTGACAGCCTGAATCAGCTCATGTCCTGCTGTCGAAAGGATAACAACCGCCAGCTTCATGTTGGCAGGCGTGTCTTCAATAATCAGTATGCGGGCCATGACTGCAATTCTAACCGCTTGCCTTGGTTTTACGCCATGCCAACCACACAACGAAATGCGTCCCGACCTTTGGTGCGCTCGCTACAGCAACACTTCCGCCATGCAGCCGGGCGAATGCATGAATCAATGCCAAGCCAAGACCTGTGCCTTGGTGCCGCCTGACCAGGCCGGAATCAATCTGTTGAAATTGTTGAAATAGTCGCGGCAGATCATCGCCGCTGATACCCATCCCATTGTCGCTGATGCGGAGCTCCATGAACTCGGTATAGTCGTTCGGCGGCAAAGGCAGTGCGCGGACATGCATCCCATCAGGTGCGTCCGGCCGCAGATCTTCGCGATTCAGGCGACGCAAGGACACTTCCACCTTACCGCCGTCGGCGGTGAACTTCATGGCATTCGACATCAGGTTATAGACGATCTGCCGCAGCTTGCGTACGTCGACCGCAATCCAGTCATCGTCAGCCAGCGGCGAAAACAGCAGTTCAATCCTGCGCTTGAGCGCCTGCTCACGAAAAATTGCCAGAGACTTCTGCAGCATGCCGTTCAGTGCGACATGCTCCAGTTCCAGTGTCATTTTTCCAGCTTCGACCTTGGACAGGTCCAGGATGTCGTTGATCAGTTCAAGAAGATGACGGGCGCTGTCGAACACCTGGGTGGCGAAATCCGTCTGCTGCTCGTTCATCTCACCGGCCACGCCGTCCTTCAGCAGCTCTGAAAAACCGATGATTGCATTGAGCGGGGTACGCAGTTCATGCGACATATTGGCGAGAAATTCGGACTTCAGGCGATTTGCAGCTTCTAGTTGCCGGTTTTGGTCTTCAAGGATGCGGTTGAGGCTCTCGAGATTGCCGCGCAGCTGTTCGAGATCAGCGGTTTTCCGCCGTTCGTTCGCATGCGACTCCGCCAGTTGTGCGTGCAGCATGCCGTTTTCCAGCAGCAGCACCACCAAGACGAACGCCGACGCCAGCAAGCCGTAGATCCGTCCAGCGTAGAAGCCGAGATCAAAGCGCCCGGCATTGAGTACGGCCGATAGCGCAATGTCCAGCAGCCAGGCGAACATCACAACCATCAACCATAAATCCAGCACCGAATTGCGCCGGCGCCGCCATAGCGCGCCCAGGGCCAACAGGCTCAAAATCCATACGCTCGATACCACCGCAATCATGATTGGCGTGTAGCGATTTCCCTGCATGATGGCCGGAAGCTGGTTCTGGCCGACGGTAGCGATTGCCGTCAGCGCAGCGACGACGACGGTAATCATGCCGACCGCGGAGAAAATCGCTGCGCGTGCGTGCGTATCCGTTTGCTGTGCGTTGTCCTTGATCGTTGCATAGACGATGACGAAAAGCGCAAATCCACCGTGCCAGAACATATATAGCCAAGCCGTGCTTTGCGGACCGGCCCCAATCAAGCCGCTTGGAGCGAACAGCCCCGGAAAACTCAGCGCGTGCATCACCGTCGTGAATGCGGTGAACAGGTAAGCACTGGCCAGCACCAGCAGCGCGCGCGAACGCAGAATACGGAACTGGCCGAACAGCAGCGCGGCCGTAATGAGATCGTTGATGATCAGTGCCGACTCGTATATCGGTATGAAAGCCGGGACTGGCGGTAATGGCGTTGTTGCGAATGGCGCAAACAGGATGAACAGGAACGCCGAGCACAGTACAACAGCCAGCGCGAGCCTTTTCTCGCCGGGACTGGCGGTCAGTGTCGGGAGGAAGGCGACACCTTTATTGCTAGGCTCGGGGGGCAGAATGCGCATGCGTTTCGAAAGGAGTCGCTTGATGGGAAGCCGTATTTTAGCCGACCCTCTATTGCTAATGTAGCATTCCTCAGCAGCGGGCTGATACTGTCTCGCCATGCAACGCAGCGACGGCACCCGATGCAGCGTACACGCACTGCGCGTATGATGGCTCCTGCTCCCTGACAGACGAAATGCTTGGATTAGATATGGCAGAAAGCAAGGCAGATTACCTGATCATCGGCGCCGGTATTGCTGGCGCATCCATTGGCTACTGGCTTGCGCCGCACGCGAAGGTCGTCCTGCTCGAACGCGAAAGCCAGCCTGGCTACCATAGCACCGGCCGCTCTGCAGCGCTTTACATGGCGAGCTACGGCCCGCCGCAGGTACGTGCCCTGACGCGTGCCAGCCGAGCGTTCCTCGACCATCCGCCTGCGGGTTTTACCGACCATCCGATTCTTTCTCCGCGTGGCGCGCTGATGGTCGCAGCGGAAGGCCAAGATGCTCTGCTCGACGAACATGATGCGATCGTGCGTTCGGTCTCTGCGCAAGCGCAACGGCTGGATGCGGCACAAGCGTGTGCGTTGGTACCGGCGCTCAGACGGGACCGCGTGCTCGGCGCCGTATATGAGCCCGATGCGGCCGATATCGATGTGAATGCCTTGCATCAGGGCTTCCTGCGCGGACTGCGTGCCGCCGGCGGCATTGTTCGTAACAATGCCGAAGTCACGGCGATGGAATACCGTGACAGTGTCTGGCGGGTGACCGTCGGGGACCAGGTGCTGGAAGCACCGGTCGTTGTGAATGCGGCGGGGGCATGGTGCGACGTGGTTGCCGCGCTCGCCGGTGCAGCGCCGATCGGTCTGATGCCGATGCGACGCTCGGCGTTTACCTTCGCTGCGCCCGAGCAGTACGATACGTCACGGTGGCCGATGTTCATCGGCGTGGACGAATCGTATTACGTGAAGCCGGATGCTGGCCTGCTGCTTGGCTCGCCCGCCAATGCCGACCCGGTGCCGCCGCATGACGTTCAGGCGGAAGAGCTGGATATCGCGCTCGCTATTGATCGAATCGAAACCATGACCACGCTGGCGATCCGTCGACCGCGGAATGTGTGGGCAGGCCTGCGCTCCTTTGTCGCCGACGGCAGCTTTGTTGGTGGCTTTGATGCCGTTGTGCCGGGCTTCTTTTGGGCAGCGGGCCAAGGCGGTTATGGCATTCAATCGTCCGTTGCTGCGGGTGAAATGTACGCAGCATTGCTGCGTGGCATTGCCGTGCCGTCGCACATTCTTGGCTTTGGTGCCGACGAAAAACAATTAAGCCCAACACGCATCCGATAAGGTTCGTCTCGGATGGCGCTCGTTCTTCTCGCCATTTCCTCCTTCAATACGGTACGACGCACCACGGGGTTAGCGCCTCGTGCCGTATTGCATTGCCTCAATGAATCATTGCCCAAGTGCAGTGGAGGCGTCCTTAAATTTGTAGTAATTCACGGGAACATTGTGACTACTCATCTTTCTAACAGGACCCGATATGAGGCGGCAGGATTTGCTTATGCAATAAATTCAGCAGTAACTAAATGCGATGGTGAAGGACGTGAATGAAGTCCCGTAAATTATTTGCGGACAGCAACGCATCGCTTCTCTGACCGCCATTAATACCTGAAATTCCGGGAATGAAATTTTGATTTTCCGATTGACGGGTCACGAGAGATAGAACGAATTGCTTAAACCTAAAATACTCCTCGTCAATGATCATCCGGCCAGCTTGCTTGCACTCAAGGCCTTGCTCCTGAGCGCACCTCATGCCGACGAGTACGAGCTCATTACCGCCATATCCGGCGCGGAAGCATTGCGTGCGGTGCTTGACCACAATTTCGCCGTTATCCTGCTCGACGTCAGTATGCCGGGCATGGACGGGTTCGAAACCGCACAGACGATTCACTCGCATCCGCGGTCGGCATCGGTGCCGATCATCTTTATTACTGCGCATTACGCGGATGAACTGAATCGTCTCAAGGGTTATCAATACGGCGCAGCGGACTATCTGATCAGTCCGGTGATTCCGCAGATTTTGCAAAGCAAGATTGCTGTCTTCATCGAACTCGCGAAAAAAAATCTCCAGCTCGAATTCCAGACCGAAGAACTGGCGTTGATGAACCGCGATTTGCAGGTTCAGCAGATGCGCGATCTCAAGCGCATTAATGCCGCACTCGAATGCGAAATCATCGAACGCAGGCAAGCGGAACAGCGCGCACACGACCTGGCCACACGAGATCCGCTGACCGGACTCATGAACCGCCGTTCGCTGACCGAACGCCTTGAGCATGCCGTCGCCATGGCAAACCGGAACGGGCAGCAGATGGCACTGCTGTTCCTCGACCTCGATAAATTCAAAAGCATCAATGACATGCTGGGACACGACGCGGGCGACGAACTATTGCTGCAAGTATCCGAGCGTATCGCTGGCGCGGTACGGGGCTCTGACATCGTGGCCCGTCTTGGCGGTGATGAATTTGTGGTGCTGATGGAAAGCATGCGCGACTATTCTTCTGCAGCCGAAGTGGCAAAGAAAATCATCACCGCAATCGACAAGCCTTTCCTGATCGGCTCGCAGAACATTAATACGTCAGCGAGCGTCGGTATCAGCCTCTACCCGCAGGACGGAGCAACGATGCAGGAGCTGATGCGCAGCGCCGATCTCGCGATGTACCACGCCAAGCAGGAGCGGCGCGGCATCCAGTTCTTTCATGAAGAACTTAATGCGCGCATGGTCGAGCGCAGCCGCCTCGAACATGAGTTGCAGCACGCGCTCGAAAACGATGAATTCGAACTGTATTACCAGCCGAAGGTGGAGGCGCGCAGCGGCCGCGTTGCCGGCGTGGAAGCCCTGCTGCGCTGGCATCATCCACGTCTGGGACTGCTCAGCGGAGGACAGTTTATTCCGGCGGCATCCGAAACCGGACTGGTGGTGCCCATCGGCGAATGGGTCATTTCCGCGGCATGTGCGCAGGCGCGTCAATGGCGCGATGACGGGTTGGCGTTTCCTACCATTCCGATCGCGGTCAACGTCGCCATTCCACAGATCTACGCCAACCTTCCGGAAGTCATTTACCGTGAATTGCGCCGGTATGATGTACCGCCGTCCAGTTTACAGCTTGAAATCACCGAATCGCTGGTGATTCGCGACATTGAAAAAGCAACCGAGGTACTGCGCGAAATCAGCGAGAGCGGCATAACGATTGCCATTGACGATTTTGGCACGGGTTACTCCTCACTGTCGATCCTGAAGACACTGCCGGTGGATATCCTGAAAATCGATCAATCCTTTGTGCGCGATCTCGGCAAGGATGTAAGCGACAACGCCATTGTCGCCGCCATCGTGAACATGGCGCGCGCGCTGGCGCTGCGCGTCGTGGCCGAGGGCGTTGAAACGCAGGAACAGCTCACCATCCTGCGCGAACTCGGTTGCGACGAACACCAGGGTTATTTCTACAGCAGGCCGCTTCCCGCAGCCGACATAGCGGGAAAGCTGCTGCACAGAAGCGCAGCCTGATCCTCTCCCCTCGCCGATTGCGGCGAACCCAGAACAACATCATCCTTGAATCATAAAGGGCACATAGCCATGGATATCAGAGCCGAAGCCAACGACGATCTCGACGTAAAGGTCCTCCTCACCACATTGAAAGCCTTGAAAAAAGGGGATTTTTCCGTACGCATGCCGGCCGACTGGACCGGCCTCGCAGGCAAGATTGCGGACACGCTCAATGACATTATCGAAACCAACGAGCAAATGGCCGATGGCATCACGAGCGTAAGCCGTGTCGTCGGCCGCGAGGGTCGTCTTACCCACCGCGCGGCAGTACCGAACGTCTCCGGCGGTTGGTCGACGATGGTGAAGTCCGTCAATACCCTGATTGACGACCTGGTGCGCCCGACCACTGAAATGGCGCGTGTGATCGGCGCCGTGGCCAAAGGCGATCTGTCGCAAACCATGTCGCTCGACGTCGACGGCCGTCCGCTGAAGGGCCAGTTCCTGCAATCAGCCACTACGGCAAACACCATGGTGGATCAGTTATCCTCGTTCGCCTCGGAAGTGACCCGCGTGGCGCGTGAAGTGGGTACCGAAGGCAAGCTCGGTGGACAGGCACAGGTCAAAGGCGTGGCAGGCACCTGGAAGGACTTGACCGACTCGGTGAACTCGATGGCGGGTAACCTGACGTCGCAGGTGCGCAACATTGCCGACGTGACCACGGCGGTGGCGAACGGCGACTTGTCGAAAAAAATCACCGTTGACGTGCGCGGCGAAATTCTGCAGTTGAAAGACACTATCAACACCATGGTGGACCAGTTGCGCTCATTTGCATCGGAAGTGACCCGCGTGGCGCGTGAAGTGGGCACCGAAGGCAAGCTCGGCGGACAGGCCTATGTGCCGGGCGTCGGCGGTACGTGGAAGGATCTGACCGACAACGTGAACTTCATGGCGTCGAATCTGACCGGCCAGGTGCGAAACATTGCGGAAGTGACAACGGCGGTCGCGAACGGCGACTTGTCGAAGAAAATTACGGTGGACGTGAAAGGCGAAATCCTGCAATTGAAAGACACCATCAACGTGATGGTGGATCAGTTGTCCTCCTTTGCATCGGAAGTGACCCGCGTGGCGCGTGAAGTGGGCACCGAAGGCAAGCTCGGCGGTCAGGCGCAGGTTAAAGGCGTTGCAGGTACCTGGAAAGACTTGACCGACTCGGTGAACTCGATGGCGGGCAATCTGACCGATCAGGTCAGAAACATTGCCGATGTAACTACAGCGGTGGCGAATGGCGACTTGTCGAAAAAGATCACGGTGGACGTCAAGGGCGAGATTCTGGAATTGAAGAACACCATCAATGTGATGGTGGATCAGCTGAACTCGTTTGCGTCGGAAGTGACCCGCGTGGCGCGTGAGGTCGGCACCGAGGGCCGCTTAGGTGGACAAGCGAACGTACCGGGCGTGGCCGGAACATGGAAAGACCTGACCGATTCGGTGAATTCCATGGCAGGCAACCTCACCGGTCAGGTGCGAAACATTGCGGATGTGACGACGGCGGTTGCGAACGGCGACTTGTCGAAGAAGATCACGGTGGACGTGAAAGGCGAAATTCTCGAATTGAAAGACACCATCAACGTGATGGTGGATCAGTTGTCCTCGTTTGCTTCGGAAGTGACGCGCGTGGCGCGCGAGGTCGGCACCGAAGGCAAGCTCGGCGGACAGGCGTATGTGCCCGGCGTCGGCGGCACGTGGAAGGATCTGACCGACAACGTGAATTTCATGGCGTCGAATCTGACCGGTCAGGTGCGAAACATCGCGGATGTGACCACAGCGGTGGCGCGTGGCGACTTGTCGAAGAAAATCACGGTCCATGTCAAAGGTGAAATTCTCGAACTGAAAGACACCATCAATGTGATGGTGGACCAGTTATCGTCATTCGCCTCTGAGGTGACGCGCGTGGCGCGTGAAGTGGGTACCGAAGGCAAGCTCGGCGGTCAAGCCAACGTGCCCGGCGTGGCAGGTACGTGGAAGGATTTGACCGACTCGGTGAACTCGATGGCGGGCAACCTGACGGCGCAGGTACGCAACATTGCGGACGTGACCACCGCGGTGGCGAACGGCGACTTGTCGAAAAAGATCACGGTGGACGTGCGCGGTGAAATCTTTGAACTGAAAAATACCATCAACGTGATGGTGGACCAGCTGAACTCCTTTGCGTCGGAGGTCACGCGCGTGGCGCGCGAGGTCGGCACCGAAGGCAAATTGGGTGGCCAGGCACAGGTGAAAGGCGTGGGCGGCACGTGGAAGGATCTGACCGACAACGTGAACTTCATGGCGTCGAATCTGACCGGCCAGGTGCGCAACATCGCGGAAGTGACGACGGCGGTGGCGCGTGGCGACTTGTCGAAGAAGATCACGGTGGACGTGAAAGGCGAAATTCTGGAATTGAAGAACACCATCAACGTGATGGTGGACCAGTTATCGTCATTCGCCTCGGAAGTGACCCGCGTGGCGCGTGAAGTGGGCACCGAAGGCAAGCTCGGCGGACAAGCCAACGTACCTGGTGTGGCAGGTACTTGGAAAGACTTGACCGACTCGGTGAACTCGATGGCGGGCAACCTGACCGGCCAGGTCCGCAACATCGCGGACGTGACCACGGCGGTCGCGAACGGCGACCTATCGCGCAAGATCACGGTGGATGTGAAAGGCGAAATTCTGGAGCTGAAAAACACCATCAATGTGATGGTGGACCAGCTGCGCTCATTTGCCTCGGAGGTCACGCGCGTGGCGCGCGAGGTCGGCACCGAAGGACGCCTCGGCGGACAGGCCAACGTGCCGGGCGCTTCGGGTACGTGGCGAGACTTGACCGACAACGTGAATTTCATGGCCTCGAATCTGACCGGCCAGGTGCGTAACATCGCTGCCGTGACGACGGCAGTGGCACGTGGCGACTTATCAAAGAAAATCACGGTGGACGTGAAGGGTGAAATTCTCGAACTGAAAGACACCATCAACGTGATGGTGGATCAGTTGTCCTCCTTTGCCTCGGAAGTGACGCGCGTGGCGCGTGAAGTGGGCACCGAAGGCAAGCTCGGCGGACAGGCGCAGGTCGAAGGCGCGGCCGGCACCTGGAAAGACCTCACCGACAACGTGAACTTCATGGCGGCAAACCTGACGGCGCAGGTGCGCGGTATTGCCGGCGTGGTAACGGCGGTGGCCAATGGCGACCTGAAGAAAAAACTCACGGTGGCCGCACGCGGCGAAATTGCGGCACTGGCCAATACCATCAATGAAATGACCGACACGCTCGCGGTGTTCGCCGACCAGGCCACCACCGTGGCGCGCGAGGTGGGTGTGGAAGGCAAGCTCGGTGGACAGGCATCGGTGCCGGGTGCAGCGGGTACCTGGAAAGACTTGACTGAAAACGTGAACCAGCTGGCGGCGAACCTGACCACGCAGGTGCGCGCGATTGCGGAAGTGGCGACCGCCGTGACGCGCGGCGACCTGTCGCGTTCGATCCAGGTCGAAGCGCGCGGCGAGGTGTCCTACCTCAAAGACAACATCAACGAAATGATCCGCAACCTGAAGGAAACAACACAAAAGAATGCGCAGCAGGACTGGCTGAAAACCAACCTCGCGCGCTTCACGCGCTTGCTGCAAGGCCAGAGGGATTTGCAGGCGGTATCGACGCTGATCCTGTCCGAACTGGCGCCGCTGGTATCCGCCCATCACGGCGTGTTCTACATGATGGACCCGGCCCAGGATGAAGCCTGTCTGCGGCTGGTGGCGAATTATGGCTATCGCTCAGCGAATGACCTGGCACGCGAGTTCCGTCCAGGCCAAGGATTGGTCGGGCAATGCGCGATTGCCAAGCAGCGCATCTGGTTGTCCAATGTGCCGCGCGATTACATCCAGGTCTCTTCCGGACTTGGCGCGGCTCCACCAACCAATATTGTCGTGCTGCCTATCCTGTTCGAGCAGGAAGTCAAGGCCGTGATTGAAATCGCTTCGCTGGAGCGCTTTACCGAAACCCACCTCTCCTTCCTCGACCAGTTGATGGAGTCGATTGGCGTTGTGTTGAACACGATCGAAGCGAACAGCCGTACCGAAAGCCTGTTGCGGCAGTCGCAATCGCTGGCGCAAGAGCTGCAGCAGACCAATCTCGAACTCGCCGAGAAAGCACGCCTCCTGTCCGACCAGAACATCGAAGTGGAGCGCAAGAACCGAGAAGTGGAACAGGCAAAGCTGGCGCTGGAAGAAAAAGCCACGCAGCTGACTCTATCGTCGAAATACAAGTCCGAGTTCCTTGCCAACATGTCGCATGAGTTGCGCACGCCGCTCAACAGCCTGCTGATTCTTGCGCAACAGCTTTCCGATAATCCGGACAAAAATCTGTCCGATACACAGGTGGAGTTTGCCAAGACGATTTACGGCTCGGGCAGCGACTTGCTGACGCTGATTAACGACATCCTCGACCTGTCAAAGATCGAGTCTGGCACGGTGACGCTGGAAGTCAGCGACTATCGCTTCGAGACATTGCGCGCTTATGTTGAGCGCACTTTCCGGCATATGGCCGATGCCAAAAAAATCAACTTCTCAGTGGATCTCGCAGAAAACCTGCCACTGTCCATGAAAACGGACACGACACGCCTGCAACAGATTCTGAAGAACCTCCTGTCGAACGCGTTCAAGTTCACTGCCAATGGCCGCGTAGCCTTGCGTATCCATGTGGCGGAATCCGGATGGACGACAGATCACCCGATTCTTTCTTATGCCGGCGCAGCGCTGGCGTTTTCGGTTACGGATACCGGCGTGGGCATCTCTGCGGACAAGCTGCAATTGATTTTCGAAGCATTCCAGCAGGCCGACGGCAGCACTGCGCGCAAATACGGCGGCACCGGCCTCGGTCTGTCGATCAGCCGCGAGCTGGCGCGTCTGCTTAGCGGCGAAATTCGTGTGGAAAGCGAACTGGGCGCCGGCAGTACATTCACGCTCTATCTGCCGTTCCAGCAGGAAGGCTTCATTAACTACGATTACCCGCCCCAGCCCGTTTCACAGTCGCCGGTAATCAAGGCGAACGTAGTCTATACCGACGTGGAAGTACACGAAGTGGCGGCGCATCACGCAGAGAGTGATGGCGACGTGCTTGTGCTTGATGAGGATTTCCCGGCCGATGACCGGGCACTGGTTGCGCCGGGTGACCCGGCCGTGCTGATCGTCGAAGACGATGAAGAAGTTGCCAAGGCCATGCTCGACCATGCAAGAGAATGCAACTTCAAGGGCATTGTGACGCTGCAGCCGGATTCTGCGTTGGCGCTGACACGGGATTATCTGCCTACCGCCATCCTGCTTGACATCGACAAGGATGAGTCCGGCGCGATTGCCGTGCTTGATCGCCTCAAGCGCGATCCTGGCACACGCCATATTCCGGTACATGTCCTGTCGCGTCACAACGATCGCGAACGCGCGCTGCGTCACGGCGCGATTTCCTACCTGCAGAAGCCGGTCAGCGTCGAACGCATGCAGGAAGAGCTGGAGCGCATTCAGCAATTTGTTATCAGCGGCAAGCGTCATTTGCTTGTCGTCGAGGACGACGAAGTGCAACGCAACGCCATTGTCAATCTGATTGGCGGCGATACGGACGTGCATATTGAGGCGGTCGGATGCGGCAAGGAAGCGCTGCAGATCTTGAAGCGCATGCCGTTCGATTGCATGGTGCTCGACCTGACCCTGCCGGATATCGATGGATTCGATCTACTCGACATGATCAGCGTCGACAATGCTTTGCGTGACCTGCCGATCATCGTCTACACCGCCGCCGAATTGACTCCCCAGGAAACAGCAAAGCTGCGCCGCATTGCCAAGACCGTCGTGCTCAAGGATGCCCGTTCGCCTGAACGGCTCGTGGCGGAAACCGCACTATTCCTGCATCGTTCGCAAGAGAGCCTGCCAGAGCCGCAGCGCCGGATGCTCGATCAGCTTCAGGAGTCCGATGTCAGCTTGGCGGGCCGCAAGGTGTTGATCGTCGACGATGACCTGCGCAACATCTTTGCACTGAGTTCGGTGCTGGAACGACAGCACATGAAAGTGTTGTATGCGGAAAACGGCCGGGACGGTGTCGAAGTGCTGCAGTCCGATCCATCCATCGATATCGTGCTGATGGACATCATGATGCCGGAGATGGATGGCTACGATACGATGCGCGCGATTCGCCGAATCGCGAAGTTCAAGAGCTTGCCAATTATCACTCTGACCGCGAAGGCCATGAAGGGCGATCGCGACAAGTGCATCGCTGCGGGCGCATCGGATTACATCACCAAGCCAGTGGACGCAGGCAAGCTACTATCGCTGATGCGAGTCTGGATCTCTTCCTAAGGTAAGGTAAGGCAATGCCATGACTGGAGAAATACTTTCCAGTCATGGGCTTCAGTTTCAGCCGCGCAGCCGCAGCGCCGGTTTGGCCTTGTGACCAATCGACGCTACCTTGGCCGTTTCATGCACCGCCTGTTCGAGCGGGATCACGTTTGCGGAGCGCAGCACACCGGGCGAGGTGCTCAGATCGAATGCAGCCACGGTTTGGCCGAGCACGGATGCTCGCATCTCCATGGACGCGGCAGCAGCGGCCGCCTGTTCGACCAGCGCAGCATTCTGCTGCGTCATTTCATCCATGGTAGAGATCGCGCGGTTGATTTCTTCGATGCCGCGGCTCTGCTCCTGACTGGCTTCGGTGATCTCGTTCATGATGTCGGCCACGTGCTTGACCGCAGCGACAATTTCTTCCATCTGCTTGCCTGCACCATCGACCAATGCATTGCCGCTTTCAACTTTCTTGACCGAGTCGCCGATAAGGTCCTTGATCTCCTTGGCGGCACCCGCCGAGCGCTGTGCCAGATTACGCACTTCCGCCGCGACCACGGCGAAGCCGCGTCCTTGTTCGCCGGCGCGCGCAGCCTCCACCGCGGCGTTCAAGGCGAGAATATTGGTTTGGAATGCAATGCCGTCGATGACGCCGATGATGTCGACGATCTTGCGTGAACTTTCCTTGATCGACCCCATGGTGTCGACGACCTGACCAACCACTTCGCCGCCCTTCACTGCCGACTCCGATGCGGACCGGACCAGCTTGTTTGCCTGCTGTGCGTTCTCGGCATTGTGTCGGACGGTGGAGGTCAGTTGTTCCATCGATGACGCAGTTTCCTGTAGCGCGCTGGCCTGGGATTCTGTGCGCGATGACAGGTCTGCATTGCCGACGGAAATCTCGTTGGAGGCAGTGCCGATCTCGTCAGTGCCTGCCCGCACCTGGCTGACGATCTTCGACAAGCTGTCGTCCATTTCCTTGAGCGCATGCAGCAGTTCGCTGGTTTCATCCTTGCCGACCACCTTGATTTCCGCCCCGAGCTTGCCGGCAGCGACGCGCTTTGCGACGCCGACGGCATCCTGCAGCGGTACTGTGATGCTGCGCGTGGTGAACAAGGATAGCGCGCCGCCAGTCACGACGGTAATCGCGCCCATCATGATCATCAGCCAGGTCAGGCGCTGACCAGCCGCCTCCGAGCCTTCGATAAGACCATCGACCGTTTTCTGCTGCATGTCGACCAGCTTGTCGATCTCGGCAATGGCTTGCTGATTGAGCGTATCGATGCGGGACGAGATCAACTTGCCGGCGGATTCATTCGCGTATTCCTTGACAAGCTGGATCGCTTCCTTGAATGGTGCTTCGGTTTTCTTCTCGAGCTCGGTGATGGTGGCGACGATTGCCTTTTCTTCGTCGCGCAACCCGAGTGCAAGCAGCTTGCCCTGCGCTTCCTGGAAGCGCTTGCGCTGTACTTGTGCTTTGGATTCTTCCCGTTGCATGTCGGGCGTTGTGTATTGCAGTCCAACGTTGCGCATCGCGATGCCGCCTTCGAGCACGGCGCTGCGCATCATGTTGGCGACGGAAGCTTTCGCTGTTGCGACCTTCAAGCCTTCGCTTTGGGTCCGCCGCCCGCTTGCGCTGATGATGACGTCTGCCAATAGCACGCAGATTACCAGCAGCAAAATAATGCCGAAGCCGATGCCCAGCCTCGTACCTATTTTTACCGTACGTAGATTCATTACATTGTCTCCCCGACCCGTTTATTCGGAGCAGCGAAACTCGGCGTGCCAGACTTTTTGTCCAGTCGGATTGTTTATATTTGCCTGAGTTTCGCGGCGGTGCGCGTCATGTGCCTGCCATGCGCAGACATGGACGCAAACGCCCCAGCAAGACCGAGTGTATAGGACGGCAGGATGATTTTCCAGTGCGAAACAGAAGGCTGTCGTGCACTATTTTTCGAAGTGTCCAATGCTTGTACATTTCGAGAAAAATCCCGGAATGGGCATCAGTAAATACCCTCGTCGATTTGCGATGTCCATCAACGACATCAACGAGGCAAGCGAGCTAAAAATAAGCGTGCACGCCACATGCAAGGGTTAACGCGTCGGCTGACAGAGGGAGAAATAAAAGTGTCTGTAAATTGGACAAGGAGAACACCGTACGATTTACAGACATCATTTTTTGTTGCTGGAGAGCAACGGATCGTTGTTCTTTTATCCAGCAAAACGGCCGGCTTGAGCAAAGTACCGTTAAGAGCGTTCAGATTTCATGCACCTGGCTTGGGCTGACCCGCGCAGGTTTTCAGGATTAGCTGGCTCTGTTGCATATTATCGGGCAGTACAATCTCGTGCCGCTTGGCGGGAAGAAGGCCTGACCAGTCCTTTTCACCGTAGCCGTACATCGAGACGACACCGTCAAGAAGATCTTCTTCCTTGATACCGGCGTGGGTCATGTCGGAACGGCAGACAAAGACATTCCCACCGCGTTCACGGACGCCTTTTACCCAACTCAAGATTTCCGCATTTGCCCCGCGCTTGCTGAGGGCACTTACTTCCGGGCCTGCGATCACGACCCAGAAACCGGCTTTTGATTTACGCGGATTGTCGGCCAGCGCCCGCTTGAAAGACTGTTCGAGCGTTACGCCATGCCCGGACACGAAGACACCGTCGGCAATCGCGTGATGAAAAGGAATGGCGCAGGCCAACAAGACACTGGCCTTCAACAAATGCCGGCGTATCCCCCGCTTCGACTCTGCGCCTGTCTGGCGAATCAGTTTTGAATGCAAATTCATTTCATCCTTTTAACAAACTACCACTTCACCTGCCAATGCGATTACCGCAATTCGGCGGATGCAACATGCTATACCGAAATTTACAATCCGCGTTGCATTCCCTGCCTGATACGCTCGGCAGCAAGCTGTATCGTCGCCGGATTCTGGTTCATGCCGTCGAGGTCGAGCGCAAAGGCGAGCGCCGTATCCATGGTCGACAGGTGGAACAGAAACCATTGCGGCAATAGTTCGACTGCTTCCCGACCCAGCGCGATATCGCCGTCCATCACATGCGGCGCAACATGATGCAGCGCGCCGAGTACCCGCGCATGCTGTTCTCGATGTCCCTGCAGACCGGGATAATCAATCTCCTCCATCAGCATTTCTTCTTCATGGAAATCGCTCTCGATATTTGCCACCAGTGCCAGGAAGGCCGCCGGGAACAGTTCATCCGGTGCCGTCAGCACTTTTGCCATATCTTCCAGAAATGCCTTGTGTGCCTCATCCATTTCCGGCACGCCTAGCGCCATTTCCTGTGACCAGTCCATCGTTTGCATTTGGGGCCTCCATTAAGGTTTCAGCGAAAAACCATCACCGGAACGGGCGAGTCAGCCAGCACCTTCTGCGTTTCGCTTCCAATAAAAATCCTGCTTAAACCCTTCCGGCCATGCGTCGCCATGAAAATCGCATCACAAGCGCATCGCTCCGCAGCAGCAAGAATCTCGTAGCTGGGGCTGAATGACTGAGTGAGCACGACTTCGCAGGGCACCCCGAGCATCTGGGCTGCGGCCTTGACCTTTTGTACATGCTGGCGCGCGACATCACGCGCCTTTTCTTCATACAGGCTGCGTTCATCCGAGAACGTGTTCGCTGAAAGCGGCGTAAACGGATATGGTTCTGCTACGGACAATGCGATCACGCAGCCATTGTTGAGTTTGGCAACGTCGACCGCTGCACTGGCTGCCTTTTCGGACAAGGGGGAACCGTCGGTTGGCACGAGTATCGTCTTGAACATGATTGCTTCCCTTTGCGAGTTCACTGCCAACCCAAAACCATATTCTTCTAATGGTCATTTTAGGAGAAAATCGCCTGCCTTCAAGAAGCTAGCGGCATGTGCCGGCTTTTTGTGGTGCAAAGCGGTTGATCTGGATCAATGAAATTCAAAGCCGCGCCGACTACGGTAGTCAACAAGGAACAAGAACGCTCGACTATCGACGTTCGACTCTACAGAAAGACATCATGTTCAAGAAAATTCTCGTCCCGACGGACGGCTCCCCCCGCTCGGACAAGGCTGCGCGGACGGCGATCGATATGGCGAAGGAACTGAATGGCGCAATTGTCGCGCTCTCCATCGCCGAGCCCTACCCTTTCCCACCGATCTCAGAAAGCCCGTACACCGGTGGCTCGGAAGCCTACGAACGTAGAGCGATCGAGCTGGCAGAAGAACATGTCGCAAAGATTGCCGCGAGCGCTGCTGCTGCGCAAGTGCCATGCGAAATCGCAGTCGCCCATGCTTTGAATCCGCATGAGGAGATCGTTGCCGCAGCGGAGAAGTACGGTTGTGATGCGATCTTCATGGCAACGCACGGGCGCAAGGGCTTGAACAAGCTGTTCGCTGGCAGCGAAACGCAAAAAGTCGTCGCGCACGCCAAGGTGCCGGTCATGGTGATTCAATGAAGAAGGTCGTAGAGACGTTTCGCTACGGCCTCCATGTCTGCACTTGACTCCACATCAATGCTCAATACGTGCGGGTACTCGTCGGAGGCTAGCGGATCATGATCCATTAGCTGGCGTTCGAGTATCTCGACACTGGCATCGGATGCGTCGCGCTGCGATTGGTGCCGGAACGCAATGCGTTCGCGCATGGTCGCTTCACTGGCTATGATATCGAGAATAAAAAACGGCACGCCGAGGGATTCCGCCAGCACACGAAATGATTCGCGCTGCGCACGCTTCAAGAAAGTAGCGTCGACAATAACCAATGCGCCTGCGCGCATCATCTGTGTCGCCAATGCTTGCAGGCGCTTATACGTACTGACTGTCATATCGGCTGCGTAAAGTCTTGCGCCTGCATTGGCATCCGCCGGTATGCCATGCATGCGTTTGCGTTCGACATCGGAACGCAACTGGACAGCATCAAGCATTTCAACCAGGCGTCGTGCAATCGTCGACTTTCCCGAACCGGAAAATCCGTGCGTGATAAGCAGCGCCGGCCTTGTCTCTCTGCTGCGCGTTTCAGCAAATGACAGGTAATTGGCCGCCTGTTGCTTCGCCACGGCAGCCTCTGGCGAGTCGGGCACGCACTGCGTCGCGCGAAGCAGCGCGACCTTGCAACGGATCAAGGCACGATGCGTTTCGTAGTAGCGCAACACCATCATCCCGCTGTAGTCGCCGGTCCTTTCAAGATAGTGGTTCAAGAGCCGTGCCGCCAAATCACCACGCCCATTGAAACGCAGGTCCATGCAGGCAAATGCGAGATCGTTCATTACGTCGATCCAGCGCAGACTCTCATTGAAATCAATGCAGTCGAACGCTTCGACCTTGCTGCCGAGCGTAAGAATGTTCGCACTGTGCAAGTCACCATGGCATTCGCGAATGCATCCTGCAAATTTTCGCGCGACGAAATCCTGCGCCAATCGTGCGCGTTGAGCGCGCTCCCACGCGAGCAGGTCGTTAGCCGTCGCTTGCTGCCGGGCTGAACTGGCAAGTTGTGCAATGGCTGCGAGCGTTTCGTCGGCAATCGCCTCCAGCGCTTCAGGTGTACACCATCGGCTACTCGCCGACGCGACCGCAGCTTTTGAATGGAAATCAGCCAGGCCGTCGGCAAAGGCATCGATCTCGGTGCCGGCAAGAACGCCATGTTTCAATCGCCATGTCCAGAGCGCCTCCTGCGGAAAGGCGCGCATTTTCACGGCGTATTCTATGGGCTCACCCGTTCCGGCCAACGTCGCGCGTTCCGTCGAACCGAAGATCGGCACCACGGCGAGATAGAGTTCTGGTGCAGTGCGGGCATTCAGCCGCAACTCTTCTTCGCAATAGAATCGTCGCCGCGCAAGCGTGGATAGATCCGCAAAGTCAAAGCAGACAGCTTTTTTCAGCTTGTAGGCAACGCTGCCGGCGACCAGTACCCAGGAAATATGCGTCTCGAAAATAGAAACCGGCTGCACGTCATCGCGTAATGACGCAGCGAACGCCGCTATGGTCTTTCTTTGTTCAGACAACGCTGCCTGTTCGGGCATGGTCGCTTTCTTGCGAGAGTAACTAAACGAGTGCGCCGTACACCAGGTTGCGGAAAAGCTGCCGATAATGATCTCGCTGTTCCGGCGCCTGCATCATGAAAATCGCCAGCATTTTTTCCTGTGGATCAATCCAGAAATAAGTGCCTGCCAATCCACTCCAGGTAAAGTCGCCGACCGACCCCGGTGTAAAGGCACCACCCGCCGCAGTACGCACGGCCAAGCCTAGCCCGAAACCATAGCCGGCACCGGGCAGATACGCCGCGCCTGCTTTGGCCTGTGGGAGATCCGCCAGGTGGTCGCTAGCCATGTAACGCAGGGTCTTGCGCGACAGGATACGTACGCCATCAAGTTCACCTTCGTTCAAGAGCATTTGCGCAAAGCGCAGGTAGTCGCGCAAGGTGGAAAGCATACCGCCTCCGCCGCCCAGAAAATTCGGGCGAAGGCGTGGCTGGCTAAGCTTGACCGCCGCGCCGGTCACCGGATCGGTGGCAAATGGTTCGGCAATGCGGTGCTGTTGCGCCGGTTCGACCCAAAAACCTGTCTCATGCATGCCGAGCGGCTGGAGGATGCGTTCCTTGAGGAAGGCATCGAGCGGCATTCCGGAAAGGCGTTCCAGTAGCACACCGAGTACGTCGGTGGAGTGACTGTACTCCCACGTCGTGCCCGGCTGGTAAGCCAATGGCAGCGTGGAAAGGATACGGATGAATTCATCGCTGGTGGCGCGTGTGCTCCCGATGCCAGCCTTGCGGTATGCCTCTTTCACCAGGGATTCGCCGAAGATGCCATAGGTAAAACCGGAGGTATGGCGCAGCAGGTCTTGTATCGTGATCGCCTGCCGGGTCGGGACCAGTTCCAGTTGTGGCTTGTCCTTTAGGCCAGGACGTTCCACGCCGACCTTGAGATGGCGCAGTTCTGGCAGATACTTCGAAATCGGGTCGCTCAACAGCAACCGGCCCTGCTCGACCAACATCATCACGCCTACTGACACGATGGGCTTGGTCATCGAATAAATTCGAAAAATCGAATCAAGGCGCATCGGCGTGCCGATCGACGGATCCTGCGTGCCCAAGGCCTTTTCAACCACCACACGCCCGTCCTGTGCGATCAGCATTGCCGCGCCGGGGATGAATTTCGCGTCGATATCGGCCTGGATACGCTTTGTCAGCGCATCAAGTCTGGATTCCGAAAACCTGCTGTGATTATCCGTACTGGTATTCATCAATGTCTGGACCATATGGGTGATTGCGAGGCGGAATTTAAAGGAGCGCAAAATCGGGCGCGCAAAATCGAACGACCGTCTTTATTCTATCCGAACATCTTGCGGGTGGTGCAGCGACGCTGATCAATCCCTCGGCACTCTCAGCAGGGCACCTTGGTCCGTCGGTATGCGGCCTTTGCCAGTTCAAACCAGATCGCGGCAAGGCCTGCAGCAATCACGACAGATAGCATGGCGTCGGCATGCAGTGGCGCAAAGTGGAACACCTCACGCAGGACTTCCAGTTGCAGGATTGCGAACAATGCAAGGCCGGCTGCGCCGAGCATCCACCACTGTGCAACATTCGGCATGAACAGCAGGCGAATAGAACTGTGCAAATGCGACCGGTTGCCAACAATCAGCGCGAGGTTGCCCAGAACGATGCAGGAGAATGCGGCCGCGCGGGCTTCGCCTTCCGGCACGCCGCGATGCAGGCTATAAAAAAATACGCCGGCAGCGGCGGCCAGCAAGCCGACACCTTGCAGCAGCGCGATGACGACATCTCGTACGCCGAACAGCCGCTCGCTCACCGGTCTCGGTGGCCTTCGCATAACGTCCTCTTCGGCATGTTCTATTTCGAACACGATCGAACACGCAGGATTGATGATCATTTCCAAGAATACGATATGCACCGGCGCCATCGCCAGCGGTGTTCCAAACAGCAATGGCAGCATTGTCATGCCGGCGATTGGCAAATGCACGGCCACGACATAGGTCATTGCCTTTCGCAGGTTGCCGTAAATCCTGCGACCAAGGCGAACTGCGTGCACGATGGCGCTGAAGTCGTCGTTCAGCAGGACCAGCGACGATGCTTCGCGCGCGACGTCCGTGCCGCGCTGGCCCATGCTGATACCGATGTGCGCCGCCTTGAGGGCAGGCGCATCATTGACGCCGTCGCCTGTCATTGCCACGATGTCGCCGCCTGCCTTGAATGCGTTGACGAGCCGCAGCTTCTGCTCCGGACGAATGCGGGCGAACACCCGCAAGTTGTGAATGGCTGTTTGCAATGCAGCATCGCTCAACGCATCGAGCTCACTGCCGGTCATGACGGTATCGCAGCGCAGACCCGCATCCCGCGCGATCGCCTGTGCCGTGGCGGGATGGTCGCCGGTAATCATCACGACACGGATGCCGGCGTCGCGACATTCGGTCACTGCCTGTCGAACGCCGGGTCGAAGCGGATCGGCAAGGCCTGCCAGCCCCAAAAAATCGAACGCGAACCCGAGCGGCTTCTCCGGCCAGTCCGAGCCTTCGTACACCGCTTCAGCCACTGCCAGGACGCGCATACCTTGCGCAGCGAGCTGGCCCACTTGCTCCATGAGGGCTGCCGCCTGCAGTTGGTCCAGGCGGCAGAGGCGAGCAACTGCCTCTGGGGCGCCCTTGACCGCGACCACATGCCGTTCGCTGCCGGGTACGCGCCATACGTGGGTCATTGCCATCATGTCCCCGGCAAGCGGATATTCATGCACGAGTTGCCAATCGGCGCGGGATGCCGCGGAGCGCGGCGCGAACGCCGAGATGCAGCGATGAAACGCCTTGTCCATTGGATCGAAAGGCGCGATTTCACTGGCCAGAGCGGCATATTCGATTACACGCACTGCTGCACCCGGCGCCGTTCCGGAGGTCTCAAGCACGGTCGTGACCGTGCCAGCAACGATCGCCTTCACCGACATCCGGTTTTCCGTCAGCGTGCCGGTCTTGTCCACGCATAGCACGGTGGCCGAACCGAGTGTTTCGATCACCGGCGTGCGCCGGGTCAGCACCTGGCTCTTTGAAATCCGCCAGGCGCCGAGCGCCATGAAAATGGCAAGAATCAATGTGAATTCTTCGGGCAGCATGGACATGGCCAGACTGATGCCGGCCAGCAGGCCGCTTAGCCAGTCGCCGCGCGCCAATGCATACACGATGACGACGCCAAGAGAAAACACCACGCCGATGATCGAGAAGCGCTTTACCAGCATCCCGATTTCCTGCTGCAATGGGCTGCGCTCCGTGACCTGCTCCTGCAAGGCCTTGCCGATGCGTCCAATTTCGGTGTCCGCGCCAATTGCGCTGACAATCGCACGTCCACCGCCCTGCACCACCATTGAGCCGGAGTACACCTTGATCCCATCGTCCGCCCCGCTTTGCCCGGCGGCGTGCACACTCTTGGCAACCGCAATGGATTCGCCGGTCAGGAGGGATTCATCCACCAGCAAATCATGCGCATCGAGCAAGATACCGTCCGCCGGAATGCGGTCGCCCTCCTCCAGCACGAGCAAATCGCCGCGAACCACTTCGCGTCCGGGGATACGGATATGCCGACCGCTGCGCATTACCAGCGCCCGCGGGCTGGACAGGTCGCGCAGGGCTTCCAGTACACGTTCAGTCTTGTGTTCCTGGTAGATCGTGATGCTCATTGCCAGGACAACGAAGGCGAGCAGCATGGCTGCATCGCTTGGCTTGCCCAGCATAAGATACGCCGAGCCTGCCGCCAGGAGAAGCAGGAACATCGGTTCGCGCACCACTTCAAGAGCGATGCGCGAAACCGTACGCTGGCTGGCAGCGGGCAGCTCGTTGTAACCCTCTTCCTTCAATAGCCGGGCTGCTGCTGCATCGGTCTTCCCTGCCATCGCCGTGGCGCCGGAAGTTGGTTCGTGGCCGGCGACCGGCGTGGCAGACGAAAGATCGTTTTGCAGCATGTGTTACGCCATGATGTGATAGCCGGCATCGATGTATTCGACGTTGCCGGTGAGCGAGCGCGCGCCGTCACTGGCAAGGAAGGCGGCGACATGGCCGACGTCCTCGATGGTGGCAAGCATGCGTTCGGGAGCACGCTCGCGCGCACGGTCGAGCATCGCATCGAAACGGCCGATGCCGGATGCGGCACGGGTTTTCAGCGGTCCTGGCGACAGGGCGTGAACGCGAATGCCTTTAGTGCCGAGTTCGGCGGCAAGATAGCGCACGCTGCTTTCGAGCGCGGCCTTCACCGGGCCCATCATGTTGTAGTCCTCTACCACACGCGCCGAGCCAAAAAAGGTCACTGTCTGCAGGCAGCCGCCATCCTTCATTAGCGGTTCGGCGAGCCGGGCCATGCGGATGAAGGAATGGCAGGAAATATCCATTGCCATTGCAAAGCCCTGCTGCGAGCAGTCGACCAGACGCCCTTGCAGATCGTCCTTGGGGGCGAAGGCAATCGAGTGCAGCACGAAGTCGAGACGCCCCCAGTCCTTCTCGATGCGTTCAAATACGGCTTCGAGTTGGCCGTCTTCGCGCACATCGCAGGGCACAATGATCGGACTGTCGAGCCGTTCCGCCAGCGGTCGGACATGCGGCTCGGCCTTGGCATTGAGGTAGGTGATCGCCAGTTCGGCACCGGCCGCGCGGAACGCGTTCGCGCAGCCGTAAGCGATGCTATTGTCATTTGCGATACCCACAACCAGGCCGCGTTTATTTGCAAGATTCATTCGTTTTCTCCATCAGCGGCAAATGCAGTCGCGCAGCAACCCCGCGCCCGCATAGCCATTCGGTTTCATTAAAGGCAACAGGCGCCGTTCCGGGGAGCATCTTAACTGTCCGGTGCCGTGCCGCCCATTGGACAAAGCACGTGCGCGCGCCTATGCCCGACTTCATTGATCCAGAACAAATGGCGACGGGATAATTGCGACTCTCTGCGGCTGTATGCAAAAGTAATAATTTTGTCTAGAAAAATGTGTGCCAAATTGGAGCAATCCAGCGATGAGCGCAGGTGTACACTGGATTCATACAAAACCAGCTACCGATAGAGGTTGCGGAGGAGATTATGGAAGCACATGCACACGACGCGTATGCGCAGAGCCCATGCCCACCCTTGGGTGCGCAGCTGTCCGGCCTGCCCTCACAGCCTGATCCGGCAGGTGGCATGAATCCTGCCCATTCCGGACCAAACATCATCGAAAGCTCGCACCAGCGTTCGCTCGCCTATGGCCTGACTCAAGGCGAGGAGCCTGATTTCACCGCCATCGGCCGCGCCGACCTGTCTATGCTGATCGAGCAGAACCGTGCATTGCACCAATGCGCAATGCCGGTCATGGAAACGCTCTACGAACAGATCGTCAATACGCATAACATGGTGATCCTGACCGATGCCGCCGGCCTGATCGTGCATTCGGTCGGCGATGCCGACTTTCTCGAACGCGCACGGCGCGTCGCGCTGCAACCCGGCGTCGCCTGGTCCGAGCAGAGCAAAGGCACCAATGCAATCGGCACGGCGATCGCCGAACGTATGCCGACGCTGGTGCATGCCGACCAGCACTTCCTGTCCGCGAATCACTTCCTCACCTGCTCCGCTGCGCCGATCTTTGACTACCAGAACAAGGTGGTTGGTGTACTGGATGTGACCGGCGACCGCAACAGCTACCACAAGCACACGATGGCGCTGGTGCGCATGTCGGCGCAAATGATCGAGAACCAGTTGTTTACCGCCGCTTTCCAGGATGCGATCACACTGCATTTCCATAGCCGTCCGGAATTCATTGGCACGCTGATGGAAGGCATTGCGTCGTTTACGCCCGGCGGACGTTTCCTTTCAGCCAACCGATGTGGATTATTCCAGCTCGGCGTGCCGCTCGCCGCATTAAAAGCACATACCTTCAGTTCGCTGTTCGGCTTGCCTGTGTCATCCCTATTTGACCACTACCGTACCGCTGCGCCGGGCCTGTTGAGCATGTGCCTGCACAGCGGCGTGCGCGTGTATGCGCGAGCAGAATTGCGACTGACCAATCAAGTTTTCCAGAACGCAGCGGATGTGAACGCTCATTCAACTGACGATGGCGGAAGAAAACGCCGCACAAGCGATGTGCACACGCCCCGTCGCCTGTCCAGCCTGCGCTACCTCAATACCGGCGATGCCCAGGTTGCCGCCGTCATCGAAAAAGTCAGCAAGGTGATCGACCGCGACATACCGATCATGATCATGGGCGAAACCGGCACCGGCAAGGAACTGCTGGCACAGGCAATCCACAACGATTCGCCGCGCGCCGAGCATCCTTTCGTCGCAGTCAATTGCGCGTCGATCCCTGAGACGCTGATCGAGTCCGAATTGTTCGGCTACGAAGATGGCGCGTTTACCGGCGCGCGCCGCAAAGGCGCCGTCGGCAAGATTCTGCAGGCCAACGGAGGCACACTCTTTCTCGATGAAATCGGCGACATGCCGCTGAATATGCAGGCGCGATTGTTGCGCGTGCTGCAGGAACGCATGGTGACGCCGCTCGGCAGCACCAAGTCAATTCCGGTCAACGTCGCCGTCATCTGCGCCACCAACCGTAAATTGCGCGACCTGATCGCGAAGAATGCCTTCCGCGAAGACTTGTATTACCGCCTCAATGGCCTGGTCGTGAAGCTGCCGCCGCTGCGGGAGCGTACCGATCTTGATACCGTGGTGCAGAAGATGCTGTCGGTGGAATCGAATGGCGCGCAATTTACCGTGTCGTCCGACATCATGCAATTGTTCCGGCAGCACGGCTGGCCGGGCAACTTCCGCCAGTTGACCAATCTGCTGCGTACGGCGATCGTGATGGCGGGCGATGACTGCGAGATCCGGCGCGAGCACATGCCGGACGATTTCCTGGAAGATGTCGCCACCGCACCGGCGGCGGAAACAGCCGCTGCAGAGCCGCGCGGCCGACTGGCGGACGTCGAAGTGTCGATCATCCGCAAATCGCTGGAAGCACATGGCGGCAACGTGTCCGCCGCCGCCCGTGCACTTGGCGTATCCCGCAATACGATCTATCGCAAATTGAGCCTGTAGGTTTCAGGAAGGCCGTGTCAGGCTGACAGTAGCTGACACTCTTCATCGGTGAACAGTCGCGAGCGCGTGAGGAAGCGTCTGCCGGTGCCGTTATCCAGCGAAAACATCCCGCCATATCCCGCGACCACGTCGATGATGAGCTGCGTATGTTTCCAGTATTCGAACTGTTCGGCACCCATGTAGAACGGCGTGCCATCCAGATTGCCAAGGAAGACGTCGGTGTCGCTGGTAATAAAGTCACCAATGGCATAGCACATCGGTGCACTGCCGTCGCAACAGCCTCCCGACTGAAAGAACATCAGCGGGCCGTGTTTATCCCGCAATTCCGCAAGAAACGCAAGCGCCGCGTCGGTCGCGACCACGCGGTCAATGGAAATCAATGACATAGGGGCTCCTGGGAAGACGGGCACGAAGCCCGCCTCCTTCTTTATTGCGCGATCAGAAGAAACCGAGCGCCTTCGGGTTGTAGCTCACCAGCAGGTTCTTGGTCTGCTGATAATGCTCCAGCATCATCTTGTGGTTTTCCCGACCGATACCGGACTGCTTGTAACCGCCGAATGCGGCGTGCGCCGGATACAGGTGGTAGCAGTTGGTCCACACGCGACCGGCTTCAATGCCACGGCCCATGCGGAAAGCGCGCGAACCGTCGCGTGTCCACACGCCCGCGCCGAGACCGTACAGCGTGTCGTTGGCGATGGCCAGCGCGTCTTCTTCATCCTTGAAGGTAGTAACCGATACCACCGGTCCGAAGATTTCTTCCTGGAAGATACGCATCTTGTTGTTCCCGGCAAAGATGGTCGGCTTGATGTAGTAGCCGCCTTCAAGATCGCCGGCCATGCGGTTTTGTTCGCCGCCGATCAGGACCTTGGCGCCTTCCTGGCGCCCGATGTCGAGGTAGGATAGGATTTTTTCCATCTGCTCCTGCGATGCCTGCGCACCGATCATGGTGGCGCTGTCGAGGGGGTTACCCTGCTTGATTGCGGCAACGCGCTTGATCGCACGCTCCATGAACTTGTCGTAGATCGATTCCTGGATTAGCACGCGTGACGGGCAAGTACAGACCTCGCCCTGGTTGAGCGCGAACATTGCGAAACCTTCCAGGCACTTGTCGAAGTAGTCGTCGTCCTTTTCCATCACGTCGGCGAAGAAAATGTTCGGCGACTTGCCGCCCAGTTCCAGCGTGACGGGAATGATGTTCTGTGCGGCGTATTGCATGATCAGGCGACCCGTACCGGTTTCGCCGGTGAAGGCGATCTTGGCGATGCGCTTGCTCGATGCCAGCGGCTTGCCGGCTTCCAAGCCAAAACCATTGACGATATTGAGCACGCCAGGCGGCAACAGGTCCTGGATCAGTTCGACCAGTACCATGATCGATGCCGGTGTCTGCTCAGCAGGCTTCAGCACCACGCAGTTGCCTGCGGCCAGCGCCGGTGCCAGCTTCCATACGGCCATCAAGATTGGGAAATTCCACGGAATGATCTGGCCGACGACGCCCAGCGGCTCATGGAAATGGTAGGCATAGGTTTCCGAATCGATCTGTGCAACGGAGCCTTCCTGGGCACGAATGCAACCGGCGAAATAACGGAAGTGATCAATTGCCAGCGGAATGTCGGCCGCCATGGTTTCGCGGATCGGCTTGCCGTTGTCGATGGTTTCTGCCGTTGCAATCAGCTGCAGGTTGGCTTCCATGCGATCAGCGATCTTGTTCAGGATATTGGCGCGATCGGCGAGCGATGTCTTGCCCCAGCTCTTCTTGGCGGCATGCGCGGCGTCCAGCGCCAGCTCAACGTCTTCGGCGGTCGAGCGCGCGATTTCGCAGAATGGCTGGCCGATGATCGGGCTGATGTTCTGGAAGTATTCCCCCTTGGTCGGCGGAACGAATTTGCCGCCGATGAAGTTGTCGTAGCGTTGCTTGAATGGATTCTTGATGCCCAGCTTGCTGATGTCTGCGAGATTCATTTATGCCTCCTTGAGAATTGGATGGAATGCTTTGTCTGATTACCGTGCTTCAGCACACGACACATAGCGCAATCGGCGTGCCAGTCGATGTCGGCAGCGGGCGATCGCTCGTAAACGCTGGCCCCACGGGCTGTTGGGCCCAGCGCAGCAGTACAGACGGTGAAGCGGAAGCGATGACAGATGTTCCGTTCCGGAGCACTTGACATGCCCGAAGTGTCCCAAATCTTTGCAGTCGAAATGGGACAGTCGAACGGTGTTTCGATCTTGATCCACTTTAGGTCCACATTAGAGACGCCTGGCGTCCATTTGGTGTCCGTTGACATGGATCAATCAAATTTTCGCGGTGTCCGCTTACGGTAATGCGGATAACGAGGTCAAGAGAATCATGTCTGAGTCGCATGTCACTGCCGGGCCGATGCCCGTTCCAGCAAGCTCTTCGAAAGTCGACGCGCGCGCCGTATTCACCCTGCGCGGCGTTTCCAAGACTTATACGATGGGCGAGGTGCAGGTTGCCGCACTGAAGGATGTCAATCTCGAGCTCTACGAGGGTGAGTTCATTGTGTTGCTCGGGGCATCGGGCAGCGGCAAGTCGACCCTTCTGAACATCCTTGGCGGACTCGATACGCCAAGCGAAGGCACGCTCGCCTACCTGGAGCACGACCTCACGCATGCGAGCGACACCGCTCTCACTGCGTTTCGTCGCGAACACGTTGGCTTCGTGTTCCAGTTCTACAACCTGATCCCCAGTCTGACTGCGCTGGAAAACGTGCAGCTTGTGACCGAAATCAGTCCCAATCCGATGGATGCGCGTGAAGCGCTCAGGATGGTCGGACTGGAAGAGCGCATCAACCATTTTCCGGCCCAACTATCCGGCGGCGAGCAGCAGCGTGTCGCGATCGCCCGGGCAATCGCCAAGCAGCCCGACATGTTGCTGTGCGACGAACCGACCGGCGCACTGGATTTCCATACTGGCAAAATCGTGCTGGAAGTGCTCGATCGCATCAATCGCGAGCTCGGCACCACCACTGCCGTCATCACCCACAATGCGGCAATCGCCGGCATGGCACACCGCGTGGTGTATATCAGCAGCGGACGCATCACGCGTATTGAAACCAATCAAACGCGGCTGGCACCAGGAGAAATCCAGTGGTGAATCTTCTGCTCAAACCCGTCGATATCAAGCTCTTTCGCGATCTGTGGCGCATGCGCGGCCAGGCGCTGGCCATCGCCCTGGTCGCCATGTGCGGTATCGCGACATTGGTTACGATGCGCGGATCGTACGAGGCAATGGTGGCCGCGCAACATTCGTATTACGAGCAGTACCGCTTTGCCGACGTCTTTGCCAACGTAAAAAGCGCACCGCTCGCCGTGCTCGATCGGGTGCGCGAAATCCCCGGCGTCAACGAGGCTGATGGCCGCGTGGTATTCGACGCTTCGCTTGATGTGCCGGGGCTGGACGAACCGGCCAGCGGCCGTCTGGTGTCACTGCCGGAAAAACCGGGCACCGGCTTGAACCGCGTGCATATCCGCAGCGGCCGCCTGCCCGAACCTGGCAGCACAAACGAAGTGCTGGTCAGCGAGGCATTCTCGGCCGCCAACAAATTGCACCCGGGCGACAGCATTGGCGCCATCATCAATGGGCGAATGGAACGGCTGCATATCGTCGGCATCGGCATTTCGCCGGAATACCTGAATGAGATCAGCGGCAACAGTTTTCCTGACAACCGCCGTTTCGGTGTCATGTGGATGCCGCGCGATGCATTGGCAGCCGCCCTCAACATGCGCGACAGTTTCAATGATGTTGCGATCATCCTCGCGCCGCACGCGAGCGAGGCACAGGTCATCGAACGGCTCGATGTGCTGCTGGCGCCCTACGGCGCACTCGGCGCGTACGGTCGCAAAGACCAGATCTCGCATAGCTTTCTCGATAATGAGTTGTCGTCGAACCGCGTCAGCGGCACCGTTCTTCCGGCCATCTTTCTTGGCGTGGCCGCCTTCCTGATTCATAACGTGCTGTTGCGGATTACTGCCTTGCAGCGCGCGCAAGTCGCCTTGCTCAAGAGCTTCGGTTACAGCAGTTTTTCGGTGGCCTCACACTATCTCAGGTTCGCCCTGATGACGGTGATGATTGGTTGCGTACTGGGCATTGCGCTGGGAAGCTGGCTCGGGAATGGACTCGCGCAGCTCTATGCGGATTTCTATCATTTTCCCAGCATGGATTTCGTGCTATCCGGCTTTGCGATCGCCGTCTCCTTGTCCATTGCCGCCATGGCTGCGCTGTTCGGCGCCGTGTTTGCCGTATGGCGCGTATTGCGCCTGTCGCCGGCGGAAGCCATGCGACCGGAGGCGCCTGCGCATTTCCGGCCAGGACCGCTGGAACGGCTCGGCTTGCAACGCTTCATGCCGCTGTCGATGCGCATGATTCTGCGCAACCTGGAACGCAATCCGGTCAAGGCGATCCTGTCCATCGTTGGTCTGGCGTTGGCAGTATCGCTGATGATTACCGGCCAATACACCTTTGATGCCTTGAATGAAATTATCCGCGTGCAATTTCGGACTGCGCAACGCGATGATGTGACGGTCTCCTTTAATGAAGCCCGCGACTTGTCCGTGGTGCACAACCTGGCGGCACTGCCGGGCGTGCTGCGCGTGGAACCGACACGCAGCGCCGCCGTCAGGATGCAATTCCGCCACCGCAGCAAGAAAACGGTGATTATCGGCCTCGGGCCGGTACGCGAACTGCGCTCGGTACTGGACGAGAACGAACAGCCGGTGCAAATGCCGGAAGAAGGCATCCTGCTGACGAAAAAGCTGGCTGAAATCCTCGGCATCACCGCCGGCGACATGTTGACGGTGGAACTGCTGCAAGGGCAACGCCAGACCGTGAGCATCCCTGTCTCCGGCATCGTGGATGAACCGATCGGCATGTTGTCGTACATGGCGATCGCCACGCTGGCGAAGGTATCGGCCGAGCCGGAAACCGCCACTGGCGCCTTCCTCTCCGTTGACCCTGAGCGGCGTGCCGAGCTGTATCGAACGCTCAAGACCATTCCCGCAATACGCAGCGTCAATCTGCGCGAAGTAACGCTACAAAGCTTCCTGCAAACGATTGCGAAAAACATGCGCATGAACACCATCGTGCTGGTCGCGTTTGCCTGCGTCATCGCATTCGGCGTGGTGTACAACTCTGCGCGCATTGCGCTTTCCGAACATGCAATCGAACTGGCCAGCCTGCGCATTCTCGGCTTTACGCGTGTTGAAGTCGGCCGCATGCTGCTTGGTGAGCAAAGCCTGCTGACGCTAGCGGCGATTCCAATTGGCTGCCTGCTCGGTTATGGATTGGCCGCACTACTTTCCGATTTGCTGAGCCAGGAACTGTTCCGCATCCCGCTCGTTGTCAGCAGCCGCACTTTCCTGCTATCAATTGGTGTTGTATTGCTGTCCGCCGCAGCATCCGGCTATCTGGTCTGGCGCAAAGTGCAAAAGCTGGATTTGATTGAAGTTCTCAAGACCCGTGAATGATGGATACCCGAACCACTACCCCCCTCACCCGAACTGCCGCTACATCAAGGCGAAGTTCGCGCACCCGCACCGCAGCGATTGCAGTGGCCGCAACAGCGGCCGCAGGCGCCCTGCTCTGGTTCCTGTTTGCGCCCGATCCGGTGACCGTTGAATTGAGCAAGGTGACGGAAGGGCCACTGCAGGTCACGATCAACAACCAGGGCCAGGTGCGGTTGCACGACAAATATATCGTCGCCGCGCCGGTTGCGGCGGAACTTGAACGCATCGAATGGCACGACGGCGATCCGGTCAAGCGCGGCGACATGATCGCGATGCTCAGACCTTTGCCGATGGACGCACGGCAGCGGCAAGAAGCGGTAGCCCGCCTTGACGCAGCGAGAGCGCTGGCACGCGAAGCCGAATTGCGGGCCGAACGCGCAATGACTGACATGCAATTCGCCGCAAGCGAGCGTGCGCGTATTGAACGCCTGGTGAGCAACAATTTCATGTCGCCGCAGGCGGCGGAAAAGGCGCTAGCCACGGAAAAAACCAGCCGCGCAGAATGGGATGCCGCCAAATCGCGCCAGCAGGCTGCGATCGCCGATATCAAGGCAGCCGAGGCCGCCCTTCTCGCCAGCGACAGCGCGGCCGGAGGACGCAAGCAGCAACTGCAGTTGAGGTCCCCGGTGGACGGCTACGTGTTAAAGGTTCACGAAAGAAGCGTGCGTACCGTCAATGCCGGCGCTCCGCTAGTCACATTGGGTGATCCGGCGCGTTACGAGATCGTGGTTGACGTACTCTCGACCGATGCAGTCAAGATAAAGCCCGGCAACATCATGCTGCTCGATGGCTGGGGCGGTGGCAAGGTGCTGCGCGCGAAAGTGCGCGTGGTTGAACCGGTTGCCTTCACCAAGGTGTCCGCTCTGGGCGTGGAAGAGCAGCGTGTGAACGTCATCGCCGATCCGGTCGATCCTCTCGGTCCGCTTGGCGACGGCTACCGCATTGAAGCGCGCGTGGTGATCTGGTCGGAGGACAAGGCAACCAAGGTCGCCGGTAGCAGCCTGTTCCGCGTCGCGGATGCCTGGCATGTGTTTGCCGTGGAAGACGGCCGCGCGCGCGAACGCGAAGTCCGGGTCGGACAGCGTAACCAGGACGAGGCGCAAATTCTCTCCGGCCTGACCACCGGTGCAAGCGTGGTACGCTATCCGAATAACCAATTGTCGGATGGCGCAAGGATTATTGCCTCCAGCCATTGAGGCGCAGCTATGCGCGTGCGCTTGGGAAATCCCGCGGCACGCGCGCGATGCAGCTATTTGAGGTCAGACAAGAAACCGGCGCGACACTTCTGCGTACAACGAACTTCATTTCTTACGGATCGGTCATCATGAAACGCGGACAGTGCCGTCTCGGGCAGTCCGTTATCGATCCGAGGAGTTCATGGAACCAGGCCAAGTCACGATTTCCGTCTACGAAAATGCAGTTCCTTCCTTTATCGGGCCGGAAATGGAAGCGCTGTACCCCCATGTGTTTTCGTCGATGCCGCAGTTTCGCGCCTATGGCAGCATCGACGGCAATACCCATACCTACGTTGCGCAGGCCAACGGCAAGATGGCCGCCATCTTGCTGTTCCGCTGCAACGGCAACAAGGTAGAAGTGCTCAACGAACAAATATCGATGAGCCCGGACGAAATCAACCGCTTTTGCCGTCACGTTTTCGACACCCGGCCTGAGATCGACACGGTGCGATTTCATGCGATATCCGATGGAAGAAAGCCGCTTGCCTACCCGTGCCAGCAGTTTTACCGGACGGAAGATATCGTGCTGCGCCTGCCGTCTACACCCGATGAATACCTTGCCAGCCTTGGCAAAGCCACGCGCAAGAATTTCAAGTATCACGGCAATCGCCTGAAGCGCAATTATCCGGCGCTCGTGTATCAGGTCTATACCGATGGTGAAATCCCTGATCAGCATGTACGCGACATCATTGAACTGAACCGCGCCCGCATGAGCGCCAAGAACAAGGATTCCGACATCGATGCGGCGGAAACAGCACGGCTGATCCGCCTGGTAAAGGAAAGCGGCCTGGTCACGGTCATGATGCTCGACGGCCTCGTGGTGGCCGGAACAGTTTGCAGTCGCGTTGGCGCAAACTACTTCATGCACATCAATGCGCATGACCCTGCCTACGACGATGCACGACTAGGCAAACTATGCTGCTATATGACGATCTGCGATTGCATTGAACGCGGCGGCAAGGAGTTTCACTTCATGTGGGGCCGCTTCGAATACAAATATCTGCTGCTCGGCGTGCAGCAGGACTATGACGAGCTAATTGTGTATCGCTCGCCTGCAAAGATGCTGCGTCACGGCGGAAGCGCTTTGCGAACCGCGTACCAGGGATATTCTCGTGAGTGGAAATTCAGGATGCTCGATCTTGCGGACAGCAAGGAAGAAAGTGGTTTCTTGACGCGTTTCGTCGTTCGTACGCTGAATTTCGCGCGCAATCTGAAACGTTCAGGGTTCAGCATCGCGGCGTTCAGGCAATAAATAGGCATTTCTATGTTGCCTTTGGCAATTCAGCGGCCGGTCAAGCCTTGGCACTTTGCCTGCCTCTGATTGCGAACCGCTGTACCTTGCATGGCACTGCTTTAATCGGTTGCCAATTGCCGCGACAATGATTGGCGGAGCAACTCTATTGCCGCTGGCATCGTTCATCGTTGGCAATGGTGAGCGACTCCAACGAGAACGTTGTTGATTGATTTAGCGTGCCTGCGACGACAACGATAAGCGACCTGCTCAACATGCTGACACTACGAGATATGCTTTCCGGCACTGATTTGTCTTCCGGGGAAGTTGCCTACAAAACTGAATAAAAACTTCGCGATGTCCTTCTGAAACGTTGAGGATTTGCAGCGGCGTATCAAGCTGGCGAAGATCAAATCCAGCAACGACGCTTTAAAACACAATGGGCGTTTAAAGGTTTTCATCGAACTTGGCGGAGACGGCGCTTCTTGAGTACAAGCGTGGAACATGCGCGATTGTCATGCAGCGTAAAAAATGGACCAGCTCGCTGCGCGTACACCCAGCCGGTTCCGAATTTCTTCTTCACGTAGTCAGATCGAAAGGACACAACCATGATTTACGCAACCGGCTATGGCACCAACAGCGCGCGTGAACCGCTTGGCAAACTGGAATTCCAGCGTCGCGATCCGCATCCTAACGATGTGCAGATCGACATTCTTTACTGCGGCGTATGTCACTCCGATTTGCACACTGCCCGCAATGAATGGGGCAACACTGTCTACCCTGTTGTGCCCGGTCATGAAATCATCGGCCGCGTCACTGCCGTCGGCAGTCAGGTCACGCGCTTTCAATCCGGAGACCTTGTCGGCGTCGGATGCATGGTGGATTCGTGCCAGCATTGCAGTGCGTGTGCCGAGGGCCTTGAGCAATATTGCGAGAACGGATTTGTCGGCACGTATAACGGCGAGGAAATGCACAGTGGCGGCATGACCTACGGCGGCTATTCCAACGCGATTGTTGTGCGCGACAAATTTGTTCTGCGCATCCCGAAAAATCTCGATCCAGCAGGCGCAGCACCCCTGCTCTGCGCAGGCATTACCACCTACTCGCCACTGCGGCAATGGAAGGTCGGGCCGGGACAGAAGGTGGGCATCGTCGGACTTGGCGGTCTTGGACACATGGGACTCAAGCTCGCGCATGCGATGGGTGCGCATGTCGTGCTCTTCACAACTTCGCCAGGCAAGCGCGACGATGCAAAGCGGCTGGGCGCTGATGATGTGGTGGTATCAAAAAATTCAGAGGAAATGCGCGCGCATCGCAGCTCCTTCGACTTTATCCTGAATACCGTGGCTGCTCCGCACTCACTGGATCCCTTCATCGAACTGCTCAAACGCGACGGCACCATGACACTGGTTGGCGCTCCGGCATCGCCTCATCCATCGCCGCAGGTATTCAACCTGATATTCGGACGGCGTCGACTGGCCGGATCACTCATCGGCGGCATTGCCGAGACGCAGGAAATGCTGGATTTCTGCGGCGAACGCGGCATCGTGTCCGATATCGAAATGATCCGTATCCAGGATATCAACAATGCCTATGAGCGCATGCTCAAGAGCGACGTGAAATACCGTTTCGTCATTGACATGGCTTCGCTCAAAGACAAAACCTGACACCAACTATTCATTGCTGGCGCAGATTTATCGGTGTTACCGATGAACTGACACGAACCGCACAGCGAAGCAACGCCTGTTTCTTCGACTACGCCGCTGACCAGACTCACTATGCCAACCCGCAACATCAACGGCAAAGCCGTCAACCTCAATGTTTCCCCGGACATGCCCTTGCTGTGGGCACGGCGCGATGTAGCGGGGATGATGGTTACGAAGTTTGGATGCGGCGTGTCGCTGTGCCGTGCCTGTACCGTTCATGTCGATAACGAGCCAGTACGGTCCTGTGTCACGCTGGTTTCAGCCGTCATCGGCAAGAATGTCGTGACGATCGAAGCAATCGAGCATGACCGGATTGGGCGGCGTGTGCAGGATGCATGGCGGTGTATCGGTGCAGTTTGCATTCGGCAACTATATGGCCCAAGTAGCAGAAGTCTCGGTCGACTCTAACGGCAAAGTACAAGTACATCGCGTTGTGTGCGCGGGCGATTGCGGCCAGGGCGTCAATCCCGACACCGTAGTGGCGCAGATCGAAAGCGGCATTGTTTTCGGTCTCAGCGCGGGGTGTGGCGCGAAATTACATTTGACAGGGGTCGCGTGCAGCAAACCAATTTTGGTGACTACCGCGTAATGCATATTCATGAAGTGCCGCGGGTGGAAGTGCATATCGTGGAAAGCCAAACCCGGCGGCATCGGCGAACCCGGTACATCTGCGGTAACGCCGGCGCTGACCAACGCGATTTTTGCTGCCACAGGCAAGCGCATGCGCAAACTGCCCGTGGCCGAACAACTGACGAACATGTGATGCCGGATACCTCACGCATCGTCAGAACGGTTCCTCCATCGAGCCAAGGGCGATTGACCTCCATCCGATCTGTATGGAGGTGTCAGCCGCTTTTCAATGTGTGAAGAATTGCACGACCGAATCGACACATGCAAACGGCCATTCTGACGACGCGGCGCATGGCGCTCAACAACCAAATCAGGTGTTGGACAGATTGATGCCAGCGAGCTGCCCGAGCAGTTGAGAGAACGACTCGATCTGATCGCCCGGCACTGCCTGTGTCGCTTCCTGACTGATCGACTCCACTGAAATCAATGCATCCGCCAATAGCCCCTGGCCGGCGTCTGTCAGCGTCGCGTAGCCGACGCGCGCATCACGCGGATCCGGCTGTCGTGCAACCAAGCCAAGCTTTTCCAATGGGAGCAAGGTCCGCGTGACGCCTGAAGCAGTAAGGCCCAGACGCTCCGCCAGGTCGATCCGGCGCAGTCTTGTCCCGGGCGCGCGTTGCAGATGGTAAAGGACCATGAAATCGCTGAAGCTCAAGCCATGCAAATTTGATAGCGCGTTATCCAGGCGTCGCGTCAACACGGCATAGCCGCGTGCGAGACGAAGGCAAAACTCCAGCGACGAACTTGGCTTGGTATCTGCCTGACCTGCCTCTTGCAGTGGATTCATCATGTCACAGCGCTCCTGAAATTTGGGTTACGTGGGTGAGCTCGCTCTCGGTGGGCCGCTCGAAATAGGTGTCCATGGCATCGAACATGGCGGGCGTCACTTCAAATGAAAAAGTGTCACCTTTTTCCGCGTTCCGACGAAGGACACGCTGGCGGCGCACTTCCCGGTCGGCGTCGACAAAACAGAATGCAATCCGGTGCCCTGCAGCCTCAACGATGGACTTCGCCCGGGCACGGTCTGCTTCGCGCATGGCGCCAAGGTCGAGGACAACGTCCCGGCCGGAAGCGAGAATCGCGGTACTGGTGGTCCATATGCGTGCTTCGCAACGAGCTACTCGGGTCATGGCCCAAGCCATGTCCATTTTTTCCGGCCTGTCGTCCCCAAACAAGCCATGCATCCATTCATCGATGGCGAAAGAGATGGCGTTCTTTTCCAACGCAAGTTTGCGCGCGTAGGTGGATTTCCCTGCCCCAATCGGGCCGTATACGAGATACGTGGTTTGACTATTCATCATGACTTTCATTGATATATACTTGACCTATCAAGTATATATCAATCTTTGCGATTGGTGTGCAATGTCTGAAAAAGATCTGACAATGGCAAAAAAACGAATCAAGCCCGCCAAAAGCAAAACGGGGTGTTCGACACCCCGTTTTTGATACGTTCACCAATTGTCTGAACCGGCATCCGCCCGTTCAGCGTCTTTGCATCAGACGGTGCGACGTTTCTTGTGCACCTTCGTCCCACCCTTGGATTTTGCAAGCATGATCCCGCCCTTGCTAGTCCTGCCTTTGCGTGCGACTTGTACCGGCGCCTTCGCGGCATACATCGGCTGACCGTTCAGGAAGCGTTGGACGTTTTCCGCATCGACCATGCGTCCCATGCTGTCCTTTGCATTCAGAAATGCCACGATGACGTTCTTGCCAGCGGCCTGAAAGCGCATTACCAGACACTTGCCCGCTTCACGTGTAAATCCGGTTTTCGATAGCAAGATATCCCAGCCGTCGCGACCAACCAGACGGTTGGTGTTGCGGTATTGCACCATGCGGCCATTCATGTCGATCAGGTCGCTGGCACCCGTCGTCAAGCGGCTAATTTCCGGATACTGGGCGGCGGCACTTGCCATTTTGACCAGATCGGCAGCCGTCGATCGGTTGCGCGGCGACAGACCGGTGGGTTCCTCAATCGCGCTATGGCGCATATCGAGTGCGTCGAGCTTCTCACGTACTGCCTGCACGAACGCGGCACGACCGCCGGGATAGGTGCGGGCAAGTGCCGCAGCAGCGCGGTTATCCGACGACATCAACGCCAGTTCGAGTACGGCGTTGCGCGACAGAACGGCGCCGACCGGGACGCGCGAAGAACTGAATTTAAACGTATCAACATCGCTCTCTTCGATGGTGATCATTTCATTCATGTCGAGTTTGGCATCAAGCACGACCATCGCCGTCATCAGCTTGGTCACCGACGCAATTGGCACAACGTCGTGCGCATTTTTTTCGAAGAGGATCTTGCCGGTGTCTTCTTCAATGACCATCGCATGCTGCGAGCTGAAAGGCATGGCGAAGGCAGAAGCGGCGGCACTAAGGAGCAGCGCGAGTACGGTTTTTTTGAACATATGATGCCAAATAACAAGGGTTGTTTTATGGCACCAATCATAGCTTGTTAATGCGGTGCAACGTTTGCTTTGGCGCATCGAAATGCAAAATATTTCTCAAGCGTTGCGCAGATGTCTTGACCGGCAATCAAGCCGGGCGGTGGCCGGCGCGTTTTGCCACATACCTTTACAATCGGCAGGTCTTCAACCACCGGAATCCGCCGTGTCATCTCAACCGCAAAGCAGAATTCTCATCATTGGCGCCGGCGCGATCGGCAGCTTTTACGGAGCAGCCCTTCAGGCTGGCGGCGCAGACGTCGCGGTTGTCTGCCGTTCCGACCATGACGTCATTCATGCAAGCGGTTATGAGATCGAAAGCAAGTCACTCGGCAATCGAAACTTCAGGCCGTCACAGGTTTTGCGCGACGTAACCGACTATCAGGGCGACCAACCGGACTATCTGATCGTCAGTGTCAAGGTCGTCGAGGGCACGGACCGCGCTGGCTTGATACGCGATGCGGTCGGCCCCAAGACAGTGATCGTCCTGATTGAAAACGGCGTCGAAATCGAATCCGAGATTGCAGAGGCCTATCCGCGCAATGCATTGATCAGCGCCCTCGCCTTTGTGCAAGTCGCCCGTATTGCACCCGGCAAGGTTCGGCACTATGCGTTCGGCGACCTCAGTTTCGGTAACTATCCGGCAGGCTTGTCGGAGCGGACCAGGATGTTGGCGGCGCTGCTAGAAGCTGGCGGAATCAAGTGCTCGCTGACCGAAGACGTTGTTACTGCCCGTTGGCAGAAGTGCTTGTGGAATGCGGTGTTCAACCCGATTTCTGTACTTGGCGGCGTGCTTGATACCGGGCACATCCTCGGCACGGAAGAAGGGGAATTGTTTGTGCGCCGGGCAATGCAGGAAATCTGCGCGGTTGCTGCGGCGACAGGGCATCCTTTGCGCGCGGAAGTGATCGATCAGTTCATTGAAGGAACACGCAAGGCACCGCCTTACAAGACCAGCATGGCGCTGGACTACGAAAATGGCCGGCCCATGGAAACCGAGGTTATTCTCGGCAATGCGGTGCGTGCCGGACGACGCGAAGGTGTTGCCATACCTTCACTGGAAAGCCTGTATGGCTTGATGAAGATGGTTGAGCGAAAGCGAATGCCACGTCCGTAGCGACCCGGCGATGCAGAACAGATGTCTCGCCGCTTGACCCCGACCTCCGAAACCTTGCCATTCCCTATTCGATGCTTGTCCTGTCCAACGATGCGTTGCGTTGAGAAACTGTGCACCATTACAAATACGGCTTTTTTTGCATTGCGTAGGTAACATTGTTTCAACATGCGCCAAGTATAACCAAGGTCGCTAACTCCCCGCACGCAACTGATACCGACAATCGACCTGATCTGACGCAAAGCCGCCTATGCTGCGCTGGCGAGAATGAAGGCTCAGGCTTCATGGCTGCAACGCGTTGCCGTCGATGCGGCATTGCGCTGCTCGGGAGACGGCCATCGGACATACTCTCCTCCGCGTCGCGACGGCACTTTCCATGGCGATACTGGCATTGTTCTGCAATGCCTCGCCAGCGCCGGTCACCGTCATTACGATTGAAGGCGCCATCGGACCGGCAAGTGCCGATTACTTCAATCGCGGCATTGCGCGCGCTTCAAAAGACGGCAGCCAGCTGCTGGTACTCCGGTTGGATACGCCCGGTGGGCTCGATACGTCGATGCGCACCATCATCAAGGCGATCCTGACCTCACCCGTCCCGGTCGCAACCTATGTCGCTCCCGGTGGAGCACGCGCGGCAAGTGCCGGCACCTACATCCTGTATGCGAGCCATATTGCGGCGATGGCACCAGGCACTAATATTGGCGCCGCGACGCCGGTCCAGCTTGGTGGCCCCCAACCGGAGAAGCCGGCACTTCGTGACAAGGGCGACAATGGCGACAACAAAAATCCCAAGTCGCCGGAGGACGCCAAGACCTCCCCAATGACCCGCAAGCAGGTCAACGACGCAGCAGCGTACATCCGGGGCCTTGCACAGATGCGAGGCCGCAACAAGGACTGGGCGGAACGCGCAGTGCGCGAAGCGGTCAGCCTGTCGGCAGAGGAAGCGTTGCAACAAGGCGTGATCGAGCATGTCGCCGCTGACCTGACCGCGCTTATGAAGCAAATCAACGGCCGCACCGTCAATACGATGGGCCAGGACCGCACCCTGCAAACCGCAGACGCGCCTGTTCTCGAATACAAACCGGATTGGCGCGCGCAGCTCCTAGCAGCCATTACCGATCCAAGCATCGCCTTGATATTGATGACAATTGGACTCTACGGCCTGATCTTTGAATTCACCAGTTCCAGCTTCGGCATAGCTGGCGTACTCGGCGCGATCTGTCTTCTGCTCGGCTTATACGCACTGCAACTGCTGCCGGTAAATTACGCCGGACTGGCGCTCATTCTTCTCGGTATGGGGCTCATGGTCGCGGAGGCCTTCTTGTCCAGCTTTGGCGTGATCGGGCTTGGCGGCATCGCGGCGTTCGTCTTCGGCGCGCTGATTCTGATCGATACCGATTTGCCCGGCTTCGGCATTCCGATTGGCGTGATTGCCGGCGAGGCGGTCGCCAGTGCGTTGCTGATTGCGGCCTTGGCCGGCTTTGCACTAAAAACGCGACGCCGTGCAGTCGTCGGCGGATCGGGAGGCCTCATCGGAAGCCTCGCCGAAATGCTCGACGACACTCAGGGCGAAGGCTGGGCACAGGTGCGCGGCGAAACCTGGCGCATTGCCTGCCCCACTCCCTTGCAACGCGGACAGAAAGTACGGATCGTCGCACGCCAAGGACTGCTGCTCGAGGTAAGGCCAGCCATCAATCATGATGAAAAAGGAGAATGACAATGTTTTATGGATTTGGCCTCGGCGGGATCATTGTCCTGCTGCTGATTGCATTCTTTGCATCGGCGATCCGCATCCTGCGCGAATACGAGCGCGGCGTGGTTTTCCAGTTGGGCCGATTCTGGGCGGTCAAGGGGCCGGGCCTGGTCATTATCATTCCAGCCATCCAGCAGATGACACGCGTAGACCTCCGCACCATCGTCCATGATGTGCCGACACAGGATGTGATCTCGCGCGACAATGTGTCCGTAAAGGTCAACGCCGTGCTTTACTTCCGCGTCGTTGATCCGGAACGGTCCATTATCCAGGTCGCCAACTTTTTCGAGGCGACCAGCCAGCTTGCGCAGACCACGCTGCGTTCGGTGCTCGGCAAGCATGATCTCGACGACATGCTGGCCGAACGCGAGCGCCTGAATCTCGATATCCAGCAGGTGCTGGATGCGCAGACAGATGCATGGGGCATCAAGGTCGCGAACGTGGAAATCAAGCATGTCGATCTCGATGAATCGATGATCCGCGCCATCGCACGGCAGGCCGAAGCAGAACGCGAACGACGCGCCAAAGTCATCCACGCCGAAGGTGAACTGCAGGCATCCGAGAAGCTGATGCAGGCGGCCCACGTGCTGGCACAGCAGCCGGGCGCGATGCAGCTGCGCTATATGCAGACCTTAAGTACGATCGCCGGTGACAAAACCGCAACCATCGTATTTCCGCTGCCGATAGAACTGCTGAGGGGGATGGCAGAACACGCCTCTCAGGCTCCACCACGCGAATGAGGGCGTAGCCGCGGGTTGCGGGTTGCAGGTTGCGAAGAAGGATCGGTTTGACTCAGATCAAATGAATTTTCTTTTTGCAGCGTTAGCCTTCGCTCAAGCCGCATTGACTTGCATGCGGCTTGATCACGGCGCTGCGCCCCAAGTGTCCACGATCGTGGGTAACCGGGCGGCACGCCGGCCAAAAGTCGGAATTCAATTCATGATGCGAAAAATACTGATACCAGTCGATACATCGGAAAGCGCGAAGCGCGCCGTGCAATATGCGGCAACGATGGCACGTGACAACCCCGATCTGCAACTGCATTTGTTGAATATCCAGGAGCCGATCGAGACAAGAGTGCATGCGTATCTTCCGCAGCAGGAAATCAAGGGCATTCAGACAACGGAATCGCGTCGCGTTTTGCAGCCGGCCATGGAAATTCTGGACGAAGCAGGTGTGCCGTATCGTGCCGAATGGCGCGTCGGAGAAATCGCTGCCGCAATCACCGACTATGCCAACGAAATCGGTTGTGAAGCAATCGTCATGGGCACGCGCGGCATGGGAGCCGTAGGCAATCTTGTCATGGGCTCAGCCGCAACCAAGGTGGTACATCTGGCCAGCGTACCTGTTACGCTCGTCAAGTAAGCGGAGCGGCGGGCGTCAACACTGAATAACGCCACTTCCCTCAGCAACGAATCTAGAGGTGGGGGAAATTCGGCACCTGAACACTGCTTATCGCCTCGGTCGGCGCCAAACCATCCCACGACGGCGATGTCATCTCTTCCTGGGCAAGGCTGTCTGCCACCGTGACATCAACGCCATTGTCCCAATCATCGGCGCCCTGTTTTTCCTAAGTACGCCGATGTTGCCTGCTGTCTCGTCACGCAATCCGACGTCCGCCATGATCGCGCTCAATCCGAATGCCCGCATCTTGCGCACCGTGAGCTGGAGCTGCCTCGGTAGGCCGGCTATCAGTCCGCTCCATTTTTCTATATCCGATCGTTATGGCGAATAATCCAAGTCGGCCTGCGAACGGCATGCACCGCCCGGCAACACACTGGCATATTCTTGCCGGAGACGATGTTTCCGGAAAGCTGCAGGTCGATCCGGCGACAGGACTGTCGCATCAGGAGGCATCCGGTCGCCTCATGCAGCATGGTGCAAACGCGCTGCGAGAAAAGCCGCCTCGTGCGATGTGGCGCATGCTCCTCGATCAGTTCACCGACTTCATGATTCTCGTGCTGATCGGGGCGGCGATCGTGTCCGGTGTTATAGGGGATATCGAAGACACGCTGGCGATCATCGCAATCGTGCTGCTGAACGCGGTGATTGGCTTTGTGCAGGAAGCACGTGCCGAACAGGCGATGGCCGCGCTGAAGAAAATGGCCGCGAGCAGCGCCGTGGTGCTACGCAACGGCCAACATCACATGGTGCCGGCGGCAAACATCGTTCCCGGCGACATCGTACTGCTGGAGGCGGGCAATGTCATTCCGGCTGACTTGCGCCTGATCGAGGCAATCCAACTGAAAGCTGACGAAGCGCTGCTTACCGGTGAAGCAAACACAATCGAGAAAATCAGCGAGCCGTTACCCGAGTCAGAGTTGCCCGTGGGGGATCGTCGCAACATGGCATACAAAGGAACGACTGCGACGACCGGGCGCGGCATCGGTATCGTGGTGGCTACCGGGATGGCGACCGAGCTTGGCAAGATCGCCACCTTGCTCGATGCCGGCGACGAACTCAAGACCCCCTTGCAGCGCCGACTGACGGCATTTGGCAAGCGCCTTGGCCTTGCCGTTCTGTCCATCTGCGTGATCATCTTCGCTGTCGGCGTTCTGCGCGGAGAAGCGCTCGGGTTGATGTTCCTGACAGCGGTAAGCCTTGCCGTCGCCGCCATTCCGGAGGCGTTACCGGCGATTGTCACGATTTCACTCGCGCTCGGCGCACGCAAGATGGTGAAACAACAGGCGCTGATCCGTCGTTTGCCGGCTGTCGAAACGCTTGGATCGGTGACCTTCATCTGTTCTGACAAGACCGGGACGCTGACCCAGAACCGGATGCGGGTAGACCAGTTGCATGCCGCGCAAACAACACGACAGGCTGGAGACAGACCACCGGCGGCCGAGCCATGGACCACCTTGTTTTCCGCACTGGCATTGTCCAACGATGCGCATCGCAACGAGCACGGGCAAGCGACCGGCGACCCGACTGAAGTCGCCCTGTTCCTCGCCGCACTTGACGCGGGATACGACAAGGCGACGTTGCACCATGACGCGCCGCGCGTGCTGGAACTGCCTTTCGATTCCGATCGCAAGCGCATGACCACCTTTCATCGGGACGGCACGGGTTTCGTTGCCTACACCAAAGGGGCGCCGGAAAGCGTTGTAACGCGGTGCATACAGGCACTTGGCACCAATGGACAACAGAAAATCCTGCGAGACGACATTCTGGCCGCTGCCGAACACATGGCAGCGCAAGGTTTGCGGGTATTGGCCGTGGCATCACGTCGTTGGGCTGCGTTGCCGCACGACCCGGACGCCGAACACGTCGAGTCGGATCTCCTGTTCGTGGGTCTGGTCGGGATGATCGATCCTCCTCGCGCAGAGGCAAAGGAAGCCGTAGCGCTCTGCAAGACCGCCGGCATTACGCCGGTAATGATTACCGGAGATCACGCCTCCACAGCACGTGCCATTGCGTTCCATCTTGGCATTGCGGACGTAAACGCGATGGTGCTAACCGGCCCCGAGCTGGCCATCATGAACGACGACGAATTCCGGCAAAAAGTCAGGCATGTGCGCGTGTATGCGCGCGTCGATCCGGCACAAAAAATCCGGATCGTCGAAGCACTCCAGGCGCAAGGCGAGTATGTGGCGATGACAGGTGACGGCGTCAATGACGCACCGGCCCTGAAACGGGCCGATATCGGTGTGGCGATGGGTAAAGGCGGTACCGACGTCGCGCGCGAGGCATCCAGTCTGGTGCTGCTGGACGATAATTTCGCGACCATCGTCGGTGCGGTGCGCGAGGGCCGACGTATTTTCGACAATATTCGCAAATTCATCCGTTTCGCGATGACCGGCAACTCGGCTGAAATCTGGGTGATTTTTCTGGCACCGTTTCTGGGTCTGCCGATTCCCTTGCTACCCATTCATATCCTGTGGATCAATCTGTTGACCGACGGCCTGCCAGGGCTGGCTCTTGCAGCGGAGCCGGCGGAAAAAGGCATCATGCAACGTCCGCCTCGGCCGCCGACGGAAAGCATTTTTGCGCACGGCATGTGGCAGCACATTATCTGGTTCGGACTGATTATTGCGACCGTGTCGCTCGCTGCGCAGGCATGGGCAATTCACCTAGGCTCGGACAACTGGCAAACCATGGTTTTCACAGTATTGACGCTATCGCAAATGGCCCATGTGCTTGCCGTCCGATCTGAACGCGAGTCGCTATTCAGCCAGGGTCTGCGCTCGAATCTGGCGCTGCTCGGCGCAGTGGCGCTCACCTTCGGTCTGCAGATGGCAACTGTTTACCTGCCGGCCTTGAATCGGATCTTCCGTACTGCGCCGCTCAATGCGCAGGAGCTTGGCATCTGCGTGGCATTATCAGCCCTCGTATTTTTCTCGGTGGAACTGGAAAAGCTGCTGGTGCGCAGAGGGCGACTGTATCAGACTGCTGCATGCTGATTACTTTAGGTCGCAGGCAAAGAGGTCGACAACCTGCCCCGCTTCGGGCGCGTCGACAATGTCTCGAAACGGTTTGCATTGCGCATCCCAGCACAGTTCATAGTCCGCCACATAGCCAGAACGCGCAAGTCGCAGACGTGGCAATAGCGGCAAGGTCGGCCGGTAATGCCAGACGCCATTCTTCAGCATCGCGCCATCCGGCGGCTCCATACCGGCCCCGGAACCGCGGATGCGCGCTTCCACCAGTTCCAGATGCTGGCCGACGATGCGGTAGTCTTCTTCCCAGCGTATCTTTTCGATGGAATGGGTCCATGCAAGCGTAAAGCCTTGCAGCGGCAGCGCCGCCGATATGGCGGCGGCTGCAAGGCAGAGTCCGGTCACGCGAGGGCAAGCCGGCGCTTTTGCCAGACATGCCACATGAAAAATGCAGCGGACAGTGCAAATCCGACTTCATCGGTTATTGGTAAAGCGGCCACCAGCAGCAGTGCTGCCAGCGCACAGACAACGCGTTCAGCCGGTTTCAGTGGAGCGAACATATAGCCCACCGACGCGGCACCCCAAAGCGTGATAGCCAGCAAGGCCTTGAAAACCACATAGACCACGGCGGGAATTGTCCATTCACCCTGCAGCATCAGTTCCGGTGAATACACCGCCATGTAGGGGATCACGAAACCCGCAATGGCAATTTGGGTTGCCTTGAAACCAATCTTCATCGGCGACGCCTTGGCGATCGATGCTGCCGCGAAGGCTGCCAGCGCCACCGGCGGCGTCAGGTCGGCCATGATGCCGAAGTAGAAAACGAACATATGGCTGACAATCAGCGGAACACCGAGCTTGAGCAAGGCCGGCGCTGCAATCGAACTGGTAATGATGTAATTCGGGATAGTAGGAATGCCCATGCCGAGAATCAAGCAGACAATCATCGTGAGCAGCAGCGAGAGAAACAGGCTCTTTTCGCCCACTTCCAGAATGAAGCCGGCAAAGCTCGATGCCGCGCCAGTCAGCGTCAGCACGCCGATGATGACGCCAACGATCGTGCAGGCAATGCCGACCGGCAGTGCCTGCTTGGCGCCGTCAACCAGGCTCATCTTGATTGCATGCAGCGTTTTTTTACCGCCTTGCACCTTCAGACAGGTCAGTGCCAGGACAGCGATCACCGCCAGGATTGAATAGATACCGAACCACTTGAATGCCGCCGTGCCGAGCCCGATGCCCAGCCAGAAAACATAGCGGAATGCCTGCGTCGACAAACTGGCCGCGATCGCTGCACCAAGGATCAGGATCGCGGTCAGCGCAAGTCCGGTCATGCCGGCGAACATAGGCGTGAAACCATGGAACAGCATGCCGACCAGCGCCGCCAGCGGCAACACCAGATACCAGTTCTTCTTCAGTGCAGTCCACGGATTGGGACATTGATCCTTGGGCAGGCCGGACAGCCCTCCCCGCCCTGCTTCCAGGTGCACCATCCAGAACGCCGTGCAGTAATACAGTACCGCCGGGATGACCGCAGCCTTGACAATCTCGACGTACGGCACGTTCAGCGTCTCGGCCATGATAAAGGCGACCGCGCCCATCACCGGCGGCATGATCTGGCCACCCATCGAAGCCGTCGCCTCGACCGCGCCGGCAAATACGGAGCTGTAGCCAAAACGTTTCATCAATGGAATGGTGAACTGGCCTACCGTCAGAACGTTGGCGACGCCAGAGCCGGAGATGGTACCCATGAAGCCCGACGAGATGACCGCAACCTTGGCGGGGCCGCCCTTCGCGCCGCCGACAAGACCGAGCGCCAGCGAGTTGAACAGATTGATCATCCCGGCATGCTCAAGGAAGGCCCCGAACAGGATGAACAGGAATATGTAGGTTGCCGACACCATTGCAGGAATACCGAATATGCCTTCCGTGCCAGTAAACAATTGGCCGACGATCTGGTCAAAACCATAGCCGCGATGCGCGAGCGAACCGGGAAGGTACTGCCCGAATAGTCCGTACATCAGGAAGGTCGCGCACACGATGGGCAGCGCCAGTCCAAGAATGCGGCGCGCGGCTTCAAACACCATCACCACCATGAGCGTGCCGACCACCATATCGGCCGTCGTCGGATCGCCGGCGCGCTGGATCAGGTCAGCTTCAAAGATCCAGTGGTAAGTGGCCAACCCGAAGCCGCCAGCCGCCAGCAGCCAGTCATGCCACGGAATACTGGACAGCTTGCCGCTCTTGAGTCCCGGATACAGCAGGAAAGTCATCGCGAGAAGAAAGCCTACGTGCAAGGACCGAATCACCAGGCTTGAAAGCGGATGAAACGCGGCGACGATTAACTGGTAGGTGGAAAACAGCAATGCGACAGCAACGATGATTTTCAGCGTGGAACCTCCCAGCTTGCGCTGGACACCGTGTTCCTGGAATTCTTCGCCCGCAGGCGGTGTTTCGCCCGGCGCATGTGCGTGGAGGTTAAGTTCGGCCATGAATGCTCCTGAATTGGAAACGGTGCGGGTCGACAGGCATGCCGCCCGCACTCTAGTTGGGAAATTGCCACAGGCACCGCATCCCGATGCCTGCCTTGTCGTACGTACGGCAAGCGTCATGCCCGCCGCTAGAACGCACGAGATCCTGCTTACTTGATCACACCTATTTCCCGGTAGTATTTTTCAGCACCGGGATGCAACGGAATTGGCATGCCTGTCGTGGCCGCTTCCTTTCGAATCGATTTGGCAGCAGCATGTGCGGCAACCAATTGATCCGTGTTGGTAAACATTGCCTTGGTCATCATGTACACCGTGTCTGCCGGTACGCCTTCATGCGTCACCAGGAAATTTTGCACATAGGCCGTCGCGACGTTTGTGCTCTGGCCTTCGTAGGTGTTGGCCGGTACGACACCGGACTGGTAAGCCGGATCACCGACTTTCAATACCACTTCCGACGGTATCGGCACGATGACGATCTTTACCGAGGTTGCAAGATCGCGCAGCGAGGACACCCCCAGGCCGGCCGATTGCAGCGTCACGTCTAGCTGGCGATTTTTCATCAGTTCGACAGACTCGCCGAAAGGCAGATATTCGACCTTGGCGAAATCCTTGTAAGTCAAACCGGCCGCCTTGAGGATGGCGCGTGCATTGAGCTCGGTGCCCGACTTCGGCGCGCCGACCGAGATACGCTTGCCTTTCAAATCAGCCAAGGTCTTGATGCCGGAATCGGCAGACGCGACGATCTGGATATAGTTCGGATAAATACCGGCAACGCCGCGCAGCTTTTTCAGCGGTGCCTTGAATCCGGCCTCTTCGTCACCCTTCCATGCATCCGACAAGGCATCGCCCAGCGTGAAGCCGATTTCGCCGCGGCCCGCTTGCAGCAGGTTGAGGTTTTCCGCCGACGCTTTGGTGGCCTGTACCGAAATTTTTGCATTTGGCATCGCCTTGCCGTAGATCTGCGACAACGCAACCCCCATCGGGTAATACACGCCGCTGGTGCCACCGGTGAGGACATTGATAAATTGCTGCTGCGCATGGACGGGCGTAGCAGCGACCAGGGCAAGGCCTGCAAGAGCGAAAATACGCGTTAGAAATCCAAACTTCATCTTTATCTCCTTCATGCTCATTATTGTGATTGATGTTTATGTGACCATAGCAGATGCTGTGCCAGCGGCATGTGAATGCCAAGTGCTTGAAATTCAGTATGTTTTTGTTCACCTCCCGATGCGCGGATGAGCTGAATGGATGGAAACCCGCAAAGCATCCGCGGATTTATTGCGGAAAACGTGACAAGTTCCCTGTGGAACGAAGTAGGGAACGGACGAAGATGGCGCGCTGGAAGAAAGAGAAAGCAGGCACGAAAACAGGTGCGCCGGAGCGCCATCTGTCAGCCTCAAAATACGGCGTCTTGCTGGCAGCTGCGCGAACGACAGCCGCATGACGAATTCGCGTTGAAACATCCGATGTCCCCTAACGCTGCTTTTTTTCTAATAGTAAAAGCATTGTACCGCTTGGGGACAAACGGTGTTTGCGGGAGGTTGACAGGTCCCGCGAAAGGAAAAACAGTGACGTCGTTCAGCGGTACGCGCGTTCCCGCAACCACTTGGTGGCGATGTATTTCACGCCCTTGACCACCGGCTCGCCTGCATGCATTGAAAGTTGATCAGGAACATAGTACGGACTGGTGTTGGCGAAGAATACCGCGCAGCCCTTCTTGGGCTGCACTTGCAAACCGGCGTTGGGAAATGACGTTCCGCCGCCCTGTTCGACATCGCTTAGATACATGATGATCGTACCCAAGCGCTGCCCTCCGCGTTCGAGATGTTTGCGCGGACCGGGCAAGGCAGGATCGAACCAGTCGAAATGCGGGCGGTATTCGTTGCCCTTTTCATAGCGAAGCAATTGCATGCCTTCGCCATTTTCTACCGGCCAGCTAGTCAATGCGGCAAGCCGTGATTCGATACGGGCAACCAGTTCGCTTTCGCCGCGTTGCAGCATCGCGCCGCGGCTAGTGCGATGCGCGTGCACCTCAGTCTTGCCGTTCAAGTCGGACACTACCGGCGATCGCTCCAGGCGCGCGTCGCCGTAGCGGATCAGTGCATCGCACTCGTCGTCGCTTAACAGACCGCCGAGCAAAACGACGCGGGGAGATTTCAGCGTCAGCAGAACGCTGACCTCCCGATCGGGCAGGAGAATGGTGTTGCCGGTCGTTTCAACAGCCGGCATCGGCTTGACTTCCGGAACGCCGGGCAAATGCGTGAAACTCGAACTGCGCGCTTCCTCGATCGCCGCACGTGCCAGGGTGGCTTCGAATTTTCCGTCACGGACCATGATGTTCATCATGGCACCCGGTTCGCAGCCGCGAGCCAGGTTTTCGGTAATCCACAGTTGCCACGCCTGTGGGAGAGATGGCATTGCCGTCCTGTTCATGTCGCTGATCGAAAAAAGGCTTGTTGAAAGCCATTAAGATGCAGCGGAAGAACAAAGGTTCCTTTGAGAAAACGCAGGCAAAAACGTGCTAAGTAGTGCGAGGCGGCGCTAGTTTCGTGCTGGCATTATTATGAGGCGGCACGAAATGGTAAAGCAAGGCCATGAGCATCCATTCCAGCCAACCGGACCAGACGTTATGCGAAAAGAAATGCGCGCCACGCATCATCTGCGTCCATCCCATCAGCATGCCGAGCGTGAAACCGACAAATAGCATCAGTCGGGCTTTCGACACATCGGTATCGCGCAGGCCGAAGTAGAACGCCATCAGTGCAAACCCGCCGGATGCATGCCCGCCGGGAAAACAGCGACCGGGCGCAGTATTGTCCGGCGCATAGTCGAACAATGTGCGGAAAGGCGCAAAACCACCATACTCGGCGAGATCCCATGGGCAATGCAGCGAACTGGCCTGCTTGAGGGTCGACACCAACAGCGTCGAGCCTGCCATGCTGACCAGCATCCAGAGCAGGCGACGCCGATTCGGCACGAGTGAGGGCACGAGAAAACTAAGGAGATAAGCACCGAACAGGGACGCAGCAATTGCAATGACAACCAATTTCAGACCGCTGTGCATGAAACGTTCTAGCACGGCGTCATCGCGCAATGGAAACGCGTGCGTGGTCGCATCGTAAAAAGGCGCAATCAGCGCCTTGTCGATGGAGGTCGCCGCAAAGAGCCACCATAGAAACGGCGCTGCAATGATCGGCACAAGCAGATGCCAGAAGATCAGCACATTGAACGGCGCAGCTTGTGTCCTTGCCCCGATCGCTTGCCCGTTGCCGGGCAACATTTGGACGAAATATTGGAACATCCACAATCCCTGTTTGAAGGAATATGCGGAGTATAAAAATCAGGATGTGATGGATGTCTGGAGATTCTGTGAAGGAATTGTGAAGTGGGCGCCGGAGCCGAATGCCACGGACACACGCGTGCCGTGGCGCGGATCGTCGGCAAGGGCAATGCTGTCGATGGCAAGTTGCCAACCGTGCGCATCGCACACCCGCTTAACAATGGACAGGCCCAAGCCGAGTCCGCCAGGAGTGTCGCTGCCGCGGTAGTAGCGCTGGCATACATGCGCGAGATGTTCCGGCCGTATGCCGGCCCCGGTGTCGGCAACGGTCAACACCGCATTGTCATAGGTGATCTGGATGCGGCCTTTTGCGGTATAGCGCACTGCATTGCCGACAAGGTTATCGAGCAGCAGTTGCAGCATCGCGGGATCTGCCTCCACTGCGCAAGCGGATGGAATTGCACTTTCCAGTGCCACGCCGGTTGCTTCGCAGGCAGGCCGGAAATTTGCCAGGCAGGACGCCACGAATTGTTGCAAGTCCAGTCGCCGGCGCTCCACCGGCATAAGTTCGCGCGCCAGGAACAACAGTCCGCGCAAGCGCGATTCCATATCATCCACCGCCTTGATGATGCGACCGGCGCGGTCCCTGGAACGCGCTCCAAGCGTCTCGTCCTCGGTAAACAGTTCGGCGCTGGTACGTATCCGCGTCAGCGGCGTGCGCAGTTCATGGCTGACATTGGCGGTAAATTCCTGCTCGCGTGCCAGCAGTTCGCGATTGCGCTGCCGGTAGTCATCGAGGGCCCCGGCCAGCAACGCGACTTCACGGTCAAAATCAGGCTCATTCAATTTTTCGGAATCATCCTGCGCCAGACGGTGTGTGATTTTCTCCAACTGATAGAGCATGCGGCCGGCAAGCCAGTAGCCGAGCCACAGCGACAGCGCGCTCAGAATCACCAAGCCGAGTGAGAGATTCCAGAACATCTGATCCAGCCGCGCCTCGTGTTCGGACGCATCGTACAGCAGGAATATGCGTTCGCCATTCTGGTCGCGGATGCCGACGTGGTATTCGATTTCACCGAGATGCCACTCGTAGTTTCCTGGTCTGGCCGACGCAAACCGGGTAGGCATATCCTTGGGCACCTGGCCTTGGGCAAGACGGTACAGGCGCAGGCGGGACGACAGGTTCTGCGCATCCGCCCGATGCGTCGCCCCGGCGCCATTCCGGACCTGATCGTCGAGTGCGGTGTTGACGACCTCGTCGATCAGGTCTTCTTCACGCTCTTCGGTTGTGACAAAAAGCGCCACCGCCTGAATCAGTACGGCGAAGGTGGACAGCAGGGTGAAGGTCCACGCGAGACGCCAGCGCAGGCTACGTGTCATATTGCTCCAGCAGCCGATAGCCGCGTCCATGCACGTTTTCGATCAACAGCTTCCCTTCCTGCAGAGTCAGTTCACGCCGCAGTTGCGACAAATGGCTGCGCAGAGTGTCGCTGTTGGCTTGCGGCTCGCCCCAGACTGCTTGCTCAAGTTCTTCGCGGGTGAACAGGCGTCCGGGCTGTTCCAGCATCGTCACCAGCAGTTTGAGACTCTTGGGCGATAGTTTGAGGGGCTTTCCCTGCCAGCTTGCCACGCCGCTGAACGGATCGTAGCGCAAGGCGCCGATCTGCATTTCCTTTGCAACCACCCTGCCCTGCGCGCGCTTGGCCAGCGCAGTGATGCGCGCTTCCACTTCCTTCAAGGCAAAAGGCTTTACCAGATAGTCATCCGCTCCGGCGCTGAAGCCGGCCAGCTTGTCGTCCAGCGTGTCGCGTGCCGTCAGCATCAGGATGGGAATGCTCGACTTCGCGTCGTGCCGGATACGCTGCGCGAGCGTGAGTCCATCGATCCCCGGCAAGCCGAGGTCGAGGATAATAACGTCAAAACACAGCGTGGCGAGCAGGTGCAAGGCCGTCACGCCATTGCGTGCGGCGTCCACCTGATGTCCCTTGGCGGTAAAGTAGTCGTACAGATTGCCGGCGATTTCGGCGTCATCTTCCACGATCAGAATGTGCATCAGGCGGTCCGGTATGGAAATGCCGCGCATCGCATGCCAGCGATGCCGCGAATGAAAACCGTACTATACCGCCGGAAGCAGCTTGCAGGAAACCGTCAGGCCGCGCCGAGTCGCTGCCAAGGTGCAGTGTTGCGCCAATTCGCAATCCATTCATCAGGGATGACCAGCGTCATTGCCCCGATATCAGCCACCACCCCACCCAGTGCCGCGCGCAGAATCGAGACCCCGCGCGTCAATGCGGGCAACCTGGCATCGATTTCCTGCTGCACGAAGGGCTCCAGCCAATTTCCGTGGTGCACCCAGATGCTGCCGCCGATGACGAAGGTGCGCGTATCGAGCGTGACAGCGACGTTATACAGTGCACGCCCCAGCCATCGCGCCGCAGCAAGCGTCGCCGCTTTTGCCTTCGGGTCACCGTCGCGTGCCTGGTTGAATACGTCAGCGGCATTCATGCTCAGGCGATTGGCGATATTGCGTCCCGAAATCAGGCCTTCGACGTCGCCGCGATTGCCGCAGCCGCACAGTGCATCTTCCCGCTCGCTGATCATCATGTGCCCCGCATGACCGGCATTGCCATGCTTGCCTCGCAGGATATGGCCATCGACGCACAGGCCGAAACCGATGCCGGTACTCCACGTAACATAGACGCAGTCGCGCTGGCCCATCACGGCGCCGAACGCGCGCTCTGCTGCCAACGCGGCGACGCAATCATTCTCGATCACTACCCGGTTGAAGCGCTCACGAAGTACCTGCTCCAGTGGAATGCCCTCCCAGTCGTTCGGCAGGTCGGCTGCCGAACGACCGCCACCGCAAATGTTCGGGGCAGACAGGCACAGCAAGTCCTGCTCATAGACGAAAGGACCGCAGGACGCGACACCGACGGTGGTCAGCGATGCCGGATCGATCTTTGCCTTCTCGCAGGCGAGCTCAATCAACGAAAGCGCCTGTTCCGGCAATGCGCGCGGCGTGCCGGTCTTGGCAGTCGCTTGCGTCACTCTCGCCAGCGGCCCCTCCGGGCCGGCCACCATGGCGGCGATTTTCGTGCCGCCGATGTCGAGTGCCGCAATATGGCTGGTGTCCACGCTGTTGTCCATTCAATAGGCCTTGTCCCAGGCAATGCTAAGCCGCGCCGCACATTGGATCAAGCCCACCATGCTGTACGTCTGCGGGAAATTTCCCCACAGTTCGCCGGTATCAGTCGACACGTCTTCGGCCAGAAGGCCGAGATGGTTGCATTTGCTCAGCACATTCTGAAACAGCGTGCGCGCCCGGTCCTTCTCGCCCATTTTGGCGAGAGCCAGAATCCACCATAGGGTGCAGACAAGAAAGGCGGTTTCCGGACGGCCGAAGTCATCTTCCTCATCGTAGCGCAGTAGAAATTCGCCGCGCAGCAGATGTTTTTCGATGGTGCGTACAGTGGCAACGAAACGAGGATCATTCGGTTCGAGGAACTGGAACTCCGCCATCAGCAACAGACTTGCATCGAGACGATCGCCGCCAAATGTTGACACGAAGCTGCCAATCTCCGGATTCCATGCCTTGTCGCAGATTTCCGCATGAATCTTTTCGGCGTGCGCGCCCCAAACCTCTTCGCGCTCCGGCAGTCCGAGATGGCGTGCGATACAGGCCAGCCGATGACAGGCGGCCCAGCAAGTAATGCTGGAAAAAGTATGCACTCGGGTCGAACCGCGCAGCTCCCACAGACCAGCGTCGGGCACGTTGTAGTACTTCACTGCCTGTTCGCCGAGGCGTTCGAGATCGCGGAACATGTGACGGCCTGCCGGGCGTTCCAGGCGGGTATCGAAGAAGGCTTGCGTGCTGGCCAGGATCGCTTCGCCAAAAACATCGTTCTGCACCTGGTGATACGCGAGATTGCCAACCCGTACCGGACCCATTCCGCGATAACCGGCGAGGTGTGGCGCCACGCTTTCATCGAGCGCCACTTCGCGCCGGATGCCGTAAACCGGTTGCAGCGGCGCATCGCGGGTATCGGCGATGATATTCAGGATGTAATCCAGATACTGTTCCATGGTACCGGTTGCGCCGAGACTATTAAGTGCGTTCACCACGAAGTAGGCGTCACGCAACCAGCAATAACGATAATCCCAGTTGCGCCCGCTGTTCGGTGCTTCCGGTATCGAGGTGGTAACGGCGGCGACGATGGCACCGGTATCGTCGAACGCATTCAGCTTGAGCGTGATCGCGGCACGGATCACTACTTCCTGCCATTCAAAGGGAATCGCAAGGTTACGCACCCAGACATGCCAGTAGCCTTGGGTCTTCTCATAGAAATTGCGCCCGACCTCATGCGGCGACCCGTTCACTGTTTCGTCCGGCCCCATCAACAGGGTGACGCTTTCATGAAGAAAAAAAGGACGCTCATCGGTAATCGAGGATACCGATGCATCGGTGGTTAGTCGCATCGACTGCGCCATCCCGCAATAGGAAACGTGGTGCGCACCGCAACGCGTCTCGGCCTGCTCTCCGCCGTAATTGACCGCAGGCTTCACCCGAAGCGTGATGCGCGGACGGCCTGCAGTGCGCCGCACGATCCGCACCAGCATGGTCGGCGCGAACATGCGGCCGTGCATGTAAAAGCGTGGAGCAAAATCAAGCACTTCAATACCGTTGCCGGCACTGTCCTTGAAACGGGTGACAAGGATGGCGGAATTGCGCTCGTAATGCTGCTCGGTCTCCACAGCATCATCCAGCATGACACCGATTTCGCCGAACGAAGATTCCTGCTTTTCCGACTGCAGAAGAGAACAGCAGATCGGATCGCTGTCGAAGTAGGGATAACACCACCATACAATCGTTGCCTTGCGGTCGACCAGCGCGCTGGTGCGGGAATTGCCGATAAGTCCGAGATCGAGTGTTTTCATACTTGATTTGTCCGGTTGATTTTTTATGGGCTATCGCGTGGCCTTCGTTGCGCCCGCATCGGCCTGCATCCAGTTATGCGCACCAGTCGTTCGCAGGCGCGCGATCAATTCTTCTAGCAGCCGCACAATATCGCCCGGTTCCGGCACGAAGAATTCCGCCGCGCTGTCGTTAGCATGTTCGATCCGCACCGACAGGATGTCCGGGCGCTGCAAGCGAAACACGTCTTCATCGGTCACATCGTCGCCAACATAGACGGCATTTCGCGCGCCGCAGGCATGCATCAACTGCTCAAGCGCACTGCCCTTGTGACAGGCATCTTCGGCAAGCAGGTTGTAGACATACTTCCCGCCGACAATGCGCGGACGGGGATGTAGACCACTGAACAGTTCTTGCAACAGATTCACCGCATGACTGGGGTTTTTTGAAAGCCGGTAATGCACCGACAGCGAGTAGCGTTTGTCCTCGAGCTGGATCCCGGGATCCCCGGACAGCTTGCCGGCCAGTTGCTTGCGCCACCCTCTACTGATGACTTCATGACCAGCTGCCAGATTTTCCCATCCCGGCACGCCTTCCATGCCGTGATTGCCGACCATGAAATTCGGCGTGAAACCTACGCGGGTACGGATGTCCTGCACTGAACGCCCGGTGATGATTGCCACCGGGGCGTACATTGATAGCTCTGCCAGGTGATCCCGAATGTCGTCCGGCAGGCGCGCCTGATCCGGTTGCGTCACGATGGGCGCCAGGGTGCCATCGAAATCGAACGCGCACAGCAAGCCGGGACGTACGATGTCGTCGAGTCTTTGCATGCCGATGTCGGAAAACAAGGCCTGCATGCTTATACCACCCGGCGCAAGGATTTGCGGCTGTGCGAATGAATCTTGGTCGTGACCCGCTCGCGCTGGCGCAGTCGCGCAGCGTCCAGCAGCATCCGCCCCGCCCAACGATAGATGTTGAAATCCTTTACCAGCGAGCGCATGCTGCGCATCCGCTCACGCTGCTCGACTTCCGGCATGGTCACGGCACGGTACAAGGCTTCGGCGCTTTGCTCGATGTGGTACGGATTGATGACCAGCGCCTCGTGCAATTCGCGTGCGGCGCCGGTGAATTGACTGAGGATCAATACACCATGCTCATCATCGCGCGAGGCAATGAATTCCTTTGCCACCAAGTTCATGCCGTCATGCAGACTGGTGACAAGACAGGCATCCGCTGCACGATAGTACCGATTGACCTGATCCGCATCATGATGCTCGGCTTTCAGAATGATCGGCAAATAGTTGCCGCTGGCAAAGCGGTTGTTGATTCGCTGCACGAGCATGCGCACCCTTGCTTCGAAGTTCTGATACTCGTCGAGCGATGAACGCGATGGCGCCGCGATCTGGATCATGCTGAACTTGCCGACCAGGTTCGGGTGCGCCTCCAGCATGCGCTCCACTGCCTGGAAACGTTCGATGATGCCTTTGGTGTAATCAAGGCGATCGACACCAACGCCGAGCAAATGGTCGGGCGGCATGCCATGCTCTTCACGAATCGATGCGCGGCACTCGGCAACACTCGGCACATCCGAATTCCCATCTGGCCACGCGATCGAAATCGGGTAATGCTCAACCTGTGTCAGCTTGCCCCCATACGAGATGGTGGAGGCTTCATGCTCGATGCGAGTTTCCAGATAGCGGTCGACGGTCTCCAGGAAATTCTTGCAATGGAAAGGCGTATGGAATCCAAGAATGGTACTGCCTAACAGGCCTTCGAGGATCTCTTCGCGCCACGGACAAATGCCGAAGGACTCCGGGTTCGGCCAAGGAATGTGCCAGAACGTAATGATCGTCGCCTTCGGCAGCACTTCACGTACCATGCGCGGCAAAAGAGCGAAGTGATAATCCTGTACCAGCACCACCGGATCGTCGGTGCGAGCCTCCTTGATCACCGCGTCGGCAAAGCGCTGGTTAACCGACTCGTACTGCTCCCAGTCGGATGAACGGAAGACCGGCCGCACGTGTGCAATATGGCACAGCGGCCACAGCCCTTCATTGGCGAAGCCGTAGTAGTAACCCTGCTCCTCTTCCTTGGACAGCCATACCCGGCGCAAGGTGTACGACGGGTTGTTGGGCGGCACCGGCACGCGATCGTTGCGGTCGACGCTCTCCTTGTCGGCTGACCCGCTGCCGTGCGCAATCCAGGTACCCGAGCACGCTCGCATCACCGGCTCGACCGCAGTCACGAGACCGCTTGCTGGACGCTGCACTTCGATGCCTTTGCGCGTGCGCATGTGCAGATAAGGTTCGCGATTGGACACGACGAGTACTTCATCGCCCGCAAGTTCTTCATGCAGCAGCACGCGCAATTTTTCCGGCGTCCAAAGATGAGTTGAGTCATCGCGCGTGCGGCGCTCAAGATTGATTTCGTGCAGCAATGCCCGCAAATCCCCTTCCAGCGGACGCACTTCCGGAGGCGTCGTTTTCTGCTGTGGTCGCGATCCGATCTCACCGCGCAAAATGTCTTTCACCGACGACACCCAGTTGCGCCAGCTCAAATGCGCAACAAATACCGTAATCAGCGAAATCACCACCGCCATCATCGTAAACAGCAGGATCACGTATTTCTTGGTATCGGCGCTGCGACGCTCGATGAAGCTCATGTCGTGCACCAGGATCAGCTTGCCGAGGTACTGCCCCTCATGTTCCAGCGGGCTGTCGGACACATGCAACGATCCCTCTGGGAAATGGACCAAAGACTGCTTTCGTCCATCCTTGCCTTGTCCCGTCAGGCAGCCTAGCGAAGCGGGATAGGTCGACGTTCTGTACATCAGGTCGCCTCCGGCATCGCAAAAGGCGATCGCATGCAGGCGTTCGTCGCGCATTGCGCGGTCGAAAAGCTGGGTGATACGCTTTTCAGAGCGCTGAGGGATGTATTCGAGCAATGGTTCCTGAAGAGCATTCGCGAGTGATTGCGAACGGGTATCAAGATCCCTGACAAACCAACGCAGGGTCAGGTTATCCACCAAGGGAACAACTGCATAGGCAAACAGGCCGAGGACCAAGGCCAGCGGCAATACAAAACGCAGTGAAAGACGGAGTAAGCGAAAAGGCATGTTCCATTCCATAAACGATCTAATAGATCGAAGCCTCCATACGTTGAAGGCACCTTGAAGTCGGTGGCTAAATGCAAGAGACGCAATAAACGCAAATACAAGGCGGGGACACGAGGCGAACCATGCCGGGCCGGCAATCGGACGCCGCGCCAATCGATGGCCAAAGACACGGCCGGTGAGAAAGAGATCTCCGTCAAGCCGAACTTCCGGACAGCGTTGCAGATCCTGCTCGCAAGCCGTATGCCGCTGTGAAATTTCCGCTATGTAGACGAAAGATCATGAATTCCGTCAATAGTTCCGAAGTTTGACGGGCTTTATACGGGTCAAGGCGCAGATGAGATACCGTTATGACTCGCGGCAATTTGCCCATGCGCCTGCGCGATTTTCCCTAACGAAACAAACGCCAGCCCGTCACGTACACTCCATGCAAGGCTGGCTAGTGCAAGCAGCGAAAGAAGCCAGGTCTGCAAGCCTTGGTAAGTAAGCACAAGTGCGGTGGGCTCGGTATACCAGTGCACGAGCACCGGTATCAGCAAGCTGGTGTAAGCACCAAAATTGACAAGAAGCAGAACATGCATCCCGCGTTCGAGCAAGGACAGACGGCGCGTGCGGTCTTCCAGCAACGTATCGGAAAAAGAAACCATGAATTCCAGCAACAGCAAGCCGACAATGATCCATACCAGGCTGCCGCTCCAGCGGAACCAGGCGAGTCCACCGAAAATCATCGCAAAAAGCAATTCGCGCGCACTGTGCAAGGCTTGTTCATGGCGCGCCGAAACGGAGGAAGGAAGTCTTTCCCTGAACTCATGATTGAGCAGCACATCTGCGCCACCCAGTAATCCGTGAATAATCAAGAGGGTAAGAACCGGCGTGATCATTAGGCGTTCGGCTCCGTATTGCTCGTGACAGTTTGAAAATACGTATCAGGAAAAGCAGCGGCGGATGAATCAATGCACCTTTCAAAAGGCACAACAGACACCCTTCCGGGTCATACGCCGTATTTTTCGCATAGCAGGCGACGTACCAGCACTTCTGTCTCTTCTCCTTTGTCCTTGCCCTGCTGATGATCAAAGACCACCGTATGCTTGGAACGTCCCGACATACTTCCTTTTTGATCTGTCACGGAAATGACGGCCATTAACTTGCCCGTTCCCAATTCTTCAAGTTGCGCTTCGGCGCGCCAGTTTCCTACGTTGTAGCTAAGCGTTTGCATCGTATCTCCAAATAATTAGGGATTCCATGCCGGCAATGGCCGCACTCGTCCGCACCGGTCGTCTGCATCGGGTTGCGTACACAAGCTGTCATTGTTCGGATGAATAGTGAGAGTTCGACAATCATTTCACCCGATAGTTAGGCCTGCGCAGATGATGGGCCTCAACACCTGAGCGCTTAAGGTAAAGCATCAAAAAAAACGGCCCGGCAAATCGATGCCGGGCCGTTCGCGCTGGGTTGGTATGACGTATCAACGGCTGGTGCTGCCACTGGTGCCCGAGGACGAGCCTGTGCCCGTATCACTGCTGGTGCCGGTGGGGCCGGGAAGGACGGATCCGCTTCCAGATGTCGTGCTATCGGTCGTGCTGCTTCCACTGCCCGATCCGCTGGTGCCCGTCATGCTGCTCGTGCCACCCGTACCCGATGTGTCACTCGACGACCCGCCAGTTCCACTCGTGCTGCCAGAACTTCCGTAGCCGCTTCCGGAACTGCCCGTGCCCGAAGTCGAACCGGAACCTGAGGTGCCGGAACCCGTCATGCCACTCGTGCCGGATGTGCCACTGCCGGTGCTGGTGCTGGTGTCGGAACCGCTGCCGGAACTACTTGTGCCGCTGGTGTCCGATGTGCCTCCAGAGGTGCCCATGCCGGAAGAGGAACCGGAACCCGATGTGCCGGAACCTGTCATGCCACTTGTGCCGGATGTGCCACTACTGGTGCTGGTGTCGGAACCGCTGCCGGAACTACTCGTGCCGCTCGTGCCCGACGTACCGCCAGAGGTGCCCATGCCGGAAGAGGAACCGGAACCCGATGTACCAGAACCGGACATGCCACTTGTGCCGGATGTGCCACTGCTCGTGCTGGTGTCGGAACCGCTGCCGGAACTATTCGTGCCGCTCGTGCCCGACGTACCGCCAGAGGTGCCCATGCCGGAAGAGGAACCGGAACCCGATGTACCAGAACCGGACATGCCGCTTGACGTCCCGCTGGTGCCGGATGTGCCGCTCGTATCTGTTGCGCCGCCCGTGCCGCTTGAACTGCTTGAACCGCTTGTCACGCTCTGATCTGTTGCGGACGTCGAAGAGCCGTACTGCGCAAATGTCACAGTGCTTGCCCCTAACAAAGAAATGAAAACTGCCAATGGAAGTTTTTTCATACTGCCTCCTAATACCTGATTGAGTGAGTCAAATTCCTTAGCAAAAATGCAAAAGGTAAGGTGTTAGACCTCAGACGGTTGCCAGGTTCTCATTTCTTTTATTTAATGCGCACGTCTATCGCCACAGTGCATGTTATTGCGCACCCGATCTGGACGCAACGAAATCCTCATTGAGCTATCCCCAAGCCGACGGCATCAGACGAAACTTATTTTGCAGCGCCTTCTCGCAGAAGGACGCTTGCTTCTTGCTCGCTGGGTTGCAGAGCAGCGCTTTGCCGCGCGCAATGTTGCGCTATCACTCAATGGTTCAGCCTGGCGCAACATCTGACGACATCATGGACGCAAACTCTTCGCTGTCCAATGCAGCAGACATGCCGCGGCAAGTACTTGGTATGCGAGAAGCCGTCGCGCTGATTGTCGGCATCGTGATTGGCGCCGGCATATTCAAATCGCCGGCCGTCGTGGCAGGGATGACGGGCAATGGCGCGTGGATGTTTGGAGCTTGGTTGCTGGGCGGCCTGATGTCCCTGATCGGTGCGCTGTGCTATGCGGAACTCGCTACCGCCTATTCGAATACCGGAGGCGATTATCATTTCCTGCGGCGCGCATACGGGCCATCGGTGTCCTTTCTGTTCGGATGGGTGCGATTTACGGTCATCACCACCGGATCGATCGCCCTGCTTGCATTTGTTTTCGGGGACTACGTCCAACAGGTATTGCCCATAGCCGGACTCGGCGCACAAGCCGGCGCATCGCTGTACGCAGCGGCATCGGTCATCGTCCTTTCGTGGTTGAATCTGCGCAGTACGCAGTCCGGCGCTGCTGCGCAAAATTGGCTCACCACCATCGAGGTCAGCGGTCTCCTGGCCATCGTTGCAGCCGCTGCCCTAGTGGATGGCCAACCAGCGCCCTCGCTGGAAGAAGCGGGCGGCGCAGCGCCCAATCCCGCCGCGTTCGGCATGGCAATGGTATTCGTGCTGCTGACCTACGGCGGCTGGAATGAAGCGGCCTACATCAGCGCAGAACTCAAGAACGCCAGGCACGACATGGCAAGGGTCCTGGTCTGGTCGGTCGCGATCATCACCATGCTCTACATGCTGGTAACCTGGGCATATTGGAAAGGTCTTGGCCTCGAGGGAATGGCGCGGTCTCAGGCGATTGCTGCCGACCTGCTAAAGATCGCCGTGGGCGATATCGGCGAAAAAGTCATTTCGGCGATGGTCGCCATATCCGCGCTTACGTCAATCAACGCGACCATGATCGTCGGTGCGCGCACCAGTTATGCAATTGGACGCGACTGGCCGGCTCTTGCAATGCTCGGCCTTTGGGACGGAAGACGGGACACGCCATCCAATGCGCTGCGGGTGCAGTGCATTGCGGCGCTGCTGCTGATCGCCGTCGGAACGTGGAGCGGCGGCGGCTTCAAATCGATGGTGGAATTCACTGCACCGGTTTTCTGGTTGTTCTTCCTGTTATCGGGTCTTTCCTTGTTTGTTCTGCGCGTACGCGAACCGGCGGTCGAACGCCCATTCAAGGTGCCCCTTTTTCCATTCCTGCCGACGCTTTTCTGCCTCATGTGTGCTTACATGCTGTGGTCTAGTCTGTCCTATGTCTACAGTCAATCGCTGGGCGGTTTGAATGCCGCCTGGATCGGGGTCGCCGTACTGGCCATCGGCTGCATCGCGCTAATGCTGTTGCGTTCACGCGCTGTCTCGGAAATCCACACTGTGCCCACCCCTCTACGCAAAGGAGACGTTCATGAAACCAGGTCTTCATGACGATGCATTCGCCATGTCCATGCCGGCAGTTCTCACGCTCGTGCTGGCTGCGTTACTGACCTTGTCAGGCATGCCGGCATTTTCCCAGGCCGAGCCTGCGCGCAAGCCGGACGTACCCTACGTGCCAACACCGCAACCAATCGTCGACAAGATGCTCGACATGGCGAAGGTCGGCAAAAACGATGTTGTGTACGACTTAGGCTGCGGCGACGGACGCATCGTGATTACCGCCGCGAAGGAACGCGGCGCACGCGGCGTCGGCATCGACCTCAATCCGCAGCGGATCGCCGAGGCAAAGGCAAACGCCGAAAGCGCCGGCGTCAATGACAAAGTCAAATTCATGGTTGGCGACTTGTTTACCGCCGATTTTTCGGAAGCCAGTGTCGTCACGCTCTACCTTCTTCCGGATGTCAATCGGGCGCTACGGCCACAACTCTGGAAGCAGCTGAAAGTTGGCACACGGGTGGTTTCGCACGACTTTGACATGGGACCGGAATGGCCGCCGGAAAAAGTCGAGCGCATCGGTGCAAAGACACTGTATTACTGGACCATTACCTCGGCCCACAAGAAGACCCTTGCCGAGCGCTAAGTTTGTCCGCAACGATTCTGCACATGGGGTCATGCCAAACCGCTCCGCCGGCGTTGCGGAGAACGTTGCGTCCGTCTTCCTGCCTCCCCCTGCGCAACGGCTTCGAGCTGATTTGCGCGCCCCCAATGTATTGATCACAGGCCTTAGAGTGCGTTGTGAAGAGAACGGCCGCTTTCCAGCATCAGTTGTAGTTCTTCAATTGGCACTGCCTGGCTGAACAGGAACCCTTGCATTTCATCGCAACCGTTTTCCCTCAGGAAGCTTAACTGCTCCTGGCTTGATACACCTTCTGCGATAACGCTCATCCCAAGGCTGTGCCCGAGTGAAATCACAGCGCGTGCGATGATGGCGTCATTCGGGTCTGCGCCAATATCGCGCACAAAGGACTGATCGATCTTCAAACGGTCCACAGGGAAGCGCTGAAGATAACTCAGGCTCGAGTAGCCTGTGCCAAAATCGTCGATTGCCAGGCGCAGTCCCATTTCCTTCAGATCGTGCAGCACTCTGATGACCTCCTCCGGGTTCTGCATGACAAGGCTCTCGGTGAGTTCCAGCTCTAATGAACCGGGGTCGAGTCCCGATGCATTCAGTGCTGCGCCAACCATAGTCAAAATTGTTCTTGGTTCAAACTGACGAGCGGAAATGTTGACGGCCACGCGCATCGGCGGCAGACCTGCTTTTTGGAGCATCTTGTTGTGCGTGCACGCCGTATGCAAGGCCCATTCCCCGATTGGAATGATCAGGCCCGTTTCCTCTGCAAGGGGAATGAAGGTGGTCGGCAGCACCATCCCGCCGCCAGAGGGATACCATCGCAGCAGTGCTTCAACCCCGACAATCTTGCCGCTTCGCAGATCGACCTTGGGCTGGTAATGCAGAGCGAATTCGTTATCGTCGAGTGCTTGCCGTAACCGGGATTCCAGCGACAGACGCTCGGTCACGCGCTGGTTCATTGCCGGGGTATAGAACTGGAAATTGTTACGCCCGCGTTCCTTGGCGCGATACATCGCTGCATCGGCATTTTTCAGCAGCGTGTCGACATCGCCCCCGTCCTTTGGATAAAAACTCAGGCCGATGCTGCAACTGACAAAAAACTTGTGACCGTTTATGTCGAAGGGGCGGTCAATCGTTTTCAGGATGCGGTCCATCAGGCCCACCACTAACCGCTCGTCTTTCTGGTCGGTCAATACGAAAGCGAATTCGTCACCACCATAGCGTGCGATCGTGTCCTGTCCTCGCATGCAAGTAGTAAGCCGTTCCGCCACGCGCTTGAGCAACTCGTCACCGATGTTATGGCCAAGGCTGTCGTTAATGAACTTGAAATTATCGAGATCCAGGAAGCCTACGGCAACCGCTGTGCCAACCCGTTGGGCCGACATAATCGCCTGCCGGATACGATCCTTCAGAACATTGCGGTTGGCCAGTGCGGTCAGCGGATCGAAGTTTGCCTGGCGCGTGAGCTCTTCTTCGTAACGCTTGATTGCGGTGATGTCGTTTAACACGCCGACGAAATGGGTGACCACGTTATCCGGACCACGCACGGGGGCAATGTGGACGTCGTTCCAGAACAGCTCGCCGTTCTTGCGGTAATTGCGCAGCAAGACCGAGGTTTCTGCTCTGTTGCGAATTGCATTGCGAATGGTAATCACGCCCGCCTGCTTGTTATCATCCCCCTGTAGAAAGCGGCAGTTACGCCCCACCGCGTCACCGATTGCATAACCGGTAATTCTTTCGAACGCAGGGTTGGCGTATTCAATCTTACCGTCAAGATCGGTGATGATGATGGCGTTGACGCTTGCCTGGATTGCGCGATTACGAAGGCGTAATGTTTCCTCCGCCTTAAGGCGGTCCGTAATGTTGATGCCCATGCCGGATACGCATGGCTTTCCATCGAGTTCGATCCGAACGCCGGTAAAGTAATACGAAATTCGCTTGCCGCTTTTGGTAAACAGATCTGCTTCGACTGAAGCAATGCCATTGTGCATCGCATCGTCGAAGCGCGCAGCAACCAGCGTCTTTTCTTCCTGCGTACCGAAAAAGTCAAGCATATGCGCTTGGCGAATTTCATTACGCGAATATTCGGTCACTAGTTCAAAATTTCGATTCCAGCGCAGAAAGCAGCCTTCCTCGTTAAAAAGGTAGAAAATGCCCGGCAGGCTATCGATAATTGCCTGTGAAACAAGCGCATCTTTCGCGCGTTCCTCGAATTGCGCACGCAGGCTGGCATTTGCGTTCTTCAGCTCCGCAGTTCGCTCACTGACGCGACGCTCCAGGCTGGCATGAGACTGTCGAAGCTGTTCTTCTGCGAGCTCTCGATCCTGCACAACGCGTTGCAATTCCTCGACATTTTTCCGTAGTTCAATTTGCGCAACCACCTCGCGACTGAGGATGCGTAGCGCCTGTTTTTGCTGCTCGTTCAATATGCGCGGCACCTTGTCAAGCACACCGAGCGTTCCGATCGTAAACCCGTCCTGGGTATGCAGGGGCGCGCCTGCATAGAAGCGAATAAACGGCGCTCCTCGCACAAGCGGATTGTCCACGAACCGGACGTCCGCCCACGCGTCCTCGACGATCAGTAGATCGCTTTGTTCGATCGCGTGATTACAGAATGCAATCTCGCGCGGCGTTTCATTGACCTCCAGGCCGAGCTTTGACTTAAACCACTGACGGCGCTCGTCGATCAAAGTAACGACGGCCATCGGCGTCTGGCAAATGCTCGCGGCAAGTGTCACGATATCGTCGAACTGCGGCTCTGGCGCAGTATCCATGATATGGTACTGGCCTAAAGCCTGTAGTCGTAGTTCCTCTCCAAGCGCATCGTTACGGATCATCTTCATTTGCGGTTCATCAAAACTTCTGATTCGACGCACCATAGAGGTAAACGTTCGTCTCGCGTCGATTTCCATCTGATTGCTTCTGTAGCGCAAGGGACATTGATCCCGATATACGCATTGCGCATTTATCGGTGTAAGCTGGACATCAGGAAACGCTATCCGCGTTCATCATTTCTCGTCAAGAATTCGCTAATATGGAATACCAACTCGTCGACACCCAGATTTCCCCTGAAGGCCGCCTCGATATTCTCTCCAAGTCTGAGGTTTCCAAATTGCTGGACACCAGTCAGGGCGGCTTGTACAACATTTTCCGGAATTGCTCGCTCGCCGTGTTGAATTGCGGTAGTCCGATGGACGATGGAAAAGAGCTTCTTGAGCGCTATAAGTCCTTCGCCATCAGCATTATCCAGCGTGAGCGCGGCATCAAGCTCGACATCAAGGGCGCTCCTTCCAACGCCTTTGTCGACGGCAAGATGATCAAAGGCATCCACGAACACCTGTTTGCCGTGCTGCGTGATGTGATCTATGTCAGCGATGAGATCAACGACAACCCAAAGTTCGACCTGAAGACCACCGAAGGCGTGACCGACTCGGTCTTCCATATCCTGCGCAATGCCGGCGTCCTGCGGCCCGTCACCAATCCCAACATGGTCGTTTGCTGGGGCGGACATTCCATTTCCCGCGAGGAATACGACTACACGAAGAAGGTGGGCTACGAGTTGGGATTACGTGCGCTGGATATCTGCACCGGCTGCGGCCCCGGTGCAATGAAAGGGCCCATGAAGGGCGCTGCCATCGCTCACTCGAAGCAGCGCATTCGCAACGGACGTTATCTCGGCCTGACGGAGCCGGGCATCATCGCGGCGGAATCTCCGAACCCGATCGTCAACGACCTTGTCATCATGCCGGATATCGAAAAGCGCCTGGAAGCCTTTGTTCGCACCGGACACGGCATCGTGGTGTTTCCGGGCGGCGCCGGTACTGCTGAAGAGATCCTGTATATCCTTGGCATCCTGCTGCATCCGGATAACGCTGCACTCCCCTTCCCGCTTGTATTTACCGGCCCCGAAAGCGCGAAGGAGTACTTCACGCAGATCGACCTATTCATCGCCGGAACGCTCGGGCCAGAGGCACAGAGTCGCTACAAGATCATCATCAATGATCCTGAACAGGTGGCGCGGGAGATGTATGAAGGCATCAAGCAGGTGCGGGAATTCCGCAAAGAACGCAGCGATGCCTATTATTACAACTGGCTGCTGAAGATCGATCATGAGTTCCAGCAGCCCTTCGTGCCGACGCACGAAAACATGCGCAATCTTCATTTACACAAGGATCAGGCACGCCATCTTCTCGCAGCCGACCTGCGCCGCGCCTTCTCGGGGGTCGTTGCAGGAAACGTGAAGGACCAGGGAATCCGGGCCATCGAGCAGCATGGACGATTCGAGATTCACGGCGATGCCAGCATCATGGAACCGATGGACGCGCTACTTGCTTCCTTCGTAGAGCAGCACCGCATGAAGCTGCCGGGAAAGAAATACAATCCCTGCTATCGCATCGTCAGGTAAGGGCGGAAATCCGCAGGTACGAGGCAGCGTGCGCGCCTCATACCTGCGCTGTGCGTCACACCGTGGTCTGCAAGTTGCCTGCACCAAACAGAAGTGACTCCACCGCGCGCTCGAAGACCGGCGCATATTCCATGGGCACGATGGATTCTTCGCCCAAGGCTTCAAGCAGGGAGGCTGGCGTGTACAACAACAGAGCGGCGTCCTTATCCTGCTTGAACAGGTACAGTGAGCGATGGGTGCTGACCCAGACCAGCTGGCCTGCGATGTTACTGCCGTCCGGCGCACGGAATGCGACACGGGTGCCGAGCAAATAGGTTTGAAACAGGAATTCCCGGTCAGCGGCAGACGACACTTGGGTATGGCCTCCCATGTTCAGGGCGGCTTTTACCCCATGTTTTTCAAATATCTCGTCAATGAATGATTCGCGAACCTGTGGCGGTTCGTCCTGCCCCCAGGAAGCGCGCTCCCAATTGACAACAACGCGCGAAAACTCCTTCTGCAACTCCTCCAGCGCAGGCAGCGCAGCGCCGGCCGCGGGCGTCGTGCGAAGTATCCCGGTATGGATTTCCATCAACGAATCGAGAATCTGCTTGGCCTCTTCGTCCGGCATCTGAATCATCTGCAGCGCTTTGCGCAAACGCTTCACCAAGTCCGGCAGCAGACGCATCAGGGCCGCACGTTCCTGTGCACTTTTTTCCTGGATGCTCCATAGCAGGTCGGAAAGCAAGGCATGGAATTGCGGGTACAAGCCTGGTGCATTCGGATTTTCAGCGTCGTGCCAGGCCGCATGCACAAGCACGTGCGGCCACACCATGATGATGAAATCCGAAACACGTTTGTCGATATTGAGCGGCAACAACACATCGCAAAGCGATGCCGTCGTGTTGGTTAGCAGTACGCTGAATTTTTCTGCGCTCTCGACGGCTTCGATCGTTTTCGCAGTATGGCCATCATCCTTTTTCAGGAAATCACCCAGGAATTCCTCAAACTCGCGCACGCACAAGGAGAACACCGCCATATCGCTACTGAATTCGGCGAGCACTCGGTTGACCACGCGCTCGATTCTTGCAGCCAATTCTTGCCCGGCCGGTGTCGTAACATCGCTCCCCACCGCAGCGGTGCTGAGCCGGTTCAGCAGGCGCCTGGCCGGATGCGCTTCGTCATGCAGCAGATCCGGTTCCAGCACGGCCGCCTTGAGAACAGGCACTTGCAAACGTGCGATGTGGCGCCGGATTGCCTCCGGTATCTGATCGTCGTCGAGGATGAATTCGAACAGCATCGATACCACGTCGATCGTCATGCGTTCCGTGATCGAGGCAGTCTTCAGGTCCAATTGGTCGCGCAGTTCCGGCAAACGGTTTTTGCCGGCGCCCGCGTTGTCGCTCGCAGGCTGGCTATTCGCTTCGGCTTTCTGAAAGCGGTTCAACTGGGTCACCAGCGGATTGGCTGCGGCAGCCGGATGCGCATCGCCGCCCGGCCCCATCATCGACTTCGCGGACGATGTAAAGATCTTGCGGATAAAGTCCTGCACGGATGCGTTGCCATCACCCTCGCCGGCGTTTGCCGCGCCGCCGGAGGGCGCGGCGTGCATCGTCTCCAGCAGGCGCTGCATGCCCGGCATCAGGCGCGCCGTCATATGCGTCGACATCGCATGCGAGTCTACCGGCGGTGCGCCGAAGTAGCGCTGGTTGTGCCGGGCGCGCGAGCGCTGTGCCTGGAACTTTCCGCGTACGCCTGACGCTTCGAATACTTCGCGGATGGCGCCGTAGTACCCAGGCAAATGCTGGGTCATTACATTAGAAAGATGTTCGAAAAGAACCTTGGCTCTTGCTTCATCGCCCGCTGTTTCCTTGATCGCTTCGTACAGCGCGCGCGCCAGCAGGTAGGGACGAAACGGGTTTTCTCTTTCCCGTGGATCTCGCTGGCCATGCAGCTGCGCGACGATGACGTTCAGCCGACCGATGCTTTCTTCATTTGCCGCACGCATGCGCTCGGTCAGGCGACCTACCTCAATCTGGTGAGTGACCACCTCGTCGTCGATCAATGACAGTTCATTGGCCGACAACTGACGCATGCCGGGACGCATGTCAACGTACATGGTTTGCATCGCACGCTCGAGATTCGTGCGGAACAGCGCGTCGATACGGCGAAGGAAAACGTTGCCATCCTGCCTCAGGAAGTGCCGAACCGACATGAGCGACGTCTGGTCGAGACCGGATTTTGCCTCCGTCAGCATCTCTACAATATTCTTGTCGGCATCCTGAATGGCGCGCTGCACAAGTGCCAGGAAGCTGAATGTGGCGCGGTCCTTTGCTGCCTGAATAAGACGTTTGTATTCTATATCTGCCATGCCGGAGAGTTAGGATGGACGCAATGGGCTATATATTATGCGGAAACCGTCTGCGTGTATTGGCTTGATAACAGGAAACAAACGTGATTCTTTGACCGTGGTCACCGCTCGGCAAGAAAGATACACTTCGATATCGCCAAGGGTCACTCGGGGGCGAGAAGCAGCATCTCATCGTCGTCAAGGAAACACCACTCGCCGACCTCCAGCGCCACCATGTCGAGCGTGAGTTTTCCGATCGAGGTCCGTTGCAGCGCAACACAATGATTGCCGGCGGCGGCCAGCATTCGCTTTACCTGGTGGTATTTCCCCTGTTCCAGAACGATTTCGAGTCGGTATTCATCCAGCCGGCGACAGGATTGCGCAGCTAACGGTGCCGGCTCGTCATGTAATTGCACCCCTGCAAGAAGACTATCCACCAGCGCATCACTAACCGGCGCATGCGTTGTGGCGACATACAATTTGGGAACATGGCGGCGCGGCGACGACTGTGCATGGATGAATGCACCGTCGTCGGACATCAGCAGCAATCCGGTGGTGTCATGATCCAGCCGGCCCACCGGCTGCACATCGCGCCAGGTAAACTGTTCCGGCAGAAGGGTCAGGACACCGGGGTGATGGCTGGGCTTGCGCGAGCATTCGTAGTTCGCCGGCTTGTGCAGGGCGATATAGACGTGCTCCCTGTAATCCCAGGTTTCATCGTAGATGGTGAAGGAAAGCCCTGCGGTATCGAAGCTGGCGCGATAGTCAGTAACGACCTCGCCTGCGATCGTCACTTCCCCATCTTCAATCAATTCACGGCACCATTTCCTCGTGCCAAAGCCCTGCGACTGCAGGATGCGATCAAGTGTCAGTTTACTCATGGCCGAACTCTACCAGAACGCAGTGGATGACGGAGTAGGTATTCGACGGTATGATTTGTCGGACAAAAAGCAATAGCTTCCTGCCTCGCTTTCCCATACATGATGCCTGACGCCGAATCCATCGTCGATGCTGACCATGCCGCGTTCCTGCAGCGCGGTGTCGGCATCAGCGTCGCTGCCTGCGATAGCGATAAACTGCCAACGCTGGTGCGCGCCTGCGGGTGCCGCGTATCCGCAGACCGGCGGCGCGTTACGCTTTTCGTTTCCGCCGCCCAGGCGGCCCCCTTACTCAAATGCATCCGCAATAACGGCGCCATTGCAGTGGTCTTCAGCGAACCGTCGACGCATCGAACGGTGCAGCTGAAAGCAGGCGATGCCGTAGTCGGTGGACTGCATGATGGCGACTTGGAAGTGATTGCCGCCTACCGCAGCGCTTTTGCCCGTGAGCTCGGGTCGCTTGGCTACGACGAGGCCCTGATTCGCGCTCTGTTTGCGTATCCCTCCGCCGATATTGTCAGCCTCGGCTTCACACCGTCTGAGGCGTTTTCGCAGACGCCCGGGCCGAAGGCCGGTGAGCCGTTGCAGAGGAATGGATAATGGCCAAGCTTTCCGCGATCCGCGAATGCTTTGAAGGCGCCATCCCGGCGACCATGGCAACGGCATCCGATGCCGGCGTGCCTAATATCGCGTACCTGTCACATGTGCAGTTCGTTGACGGCGACCATGTGGCGCTGTCCTACCAATTCTTCAACAAGACTCGCCAGAACCTCATGGCGAATCCGCGCGCGACGCTGATGCTGACCCATCCGGTCACCATGACGCAGTACCGACTGAGCCTGCAATACCTGCACACTGAGACCGCGGGACCATTGTTCGAAAGTATGAAAGCCAAGTTGGCCGGCATTGCTTCCCATACCGGTATGAGCGGCGTGTTCCGCCTGCTTGGATCGGATGTTTGCAAGGTACTCCAAATCCAGCAAGTGCCGGGCGAATCGCTTATCGCGCCACCACCGGAACGCAATCTGCTGGCGGCGCTGCGCATTGCGTCGGAGCGCATCGCCGCATGCTGCGACCTCGAACGCTTGTTGAGTGAAACACTTTCCTGTCTCGACCAGCAGTTCGGCATCCATCACGCCATGGTACTGATGGCGGATCAACCGGGCGCCCGCCTTTACACCGTCGCCAGCCTCGGCTATGAGAAGTCCGGCGTGGGCTCCGAAATCCCCTTCGGTCATGGCGTGATCGGCGTCGCAGCGCGCGAACGCACACCGATCCGTATCGGGCACATGAATGCCGAATACTCGTACAGCCGCGCGGCCCGGGAAAGCGCGGAACACAGTGACTGGGCAAGTGCTTTGGAGCTTGAAATCCCCCTGCCCGGTTTGTGCAAACCGCGCAGCCAACTGGCCGTGCCAATCCTCGCCGCGCAGAGCTTACTCGGCGTGCTGTATGTCGAGAGCCCGCAGGATTTACGCTTCAGCTACGACGACGAGGACGCGCTCGTCAGCCTCACAGCGCAGATTGGGATGGCGATCTATATTTTGCAAGGGGTTGCAGATACCGGTGAAGAAGCGCAGGCCGGCGCCAGCGATCCGTCGCTGCCCGACGGTGCGCCATTAGAAATTCGACATTTCCCGGAGAACGATAGCGTATTCCTCGGTGACGATTACCTAATCAAAGGCGTAGCCGGGTCGATTTTCTGGACACTGCTGCGCGATTATGCGGATAAGAAACGCACTGAATTTACCAACCGCGAACTACGTCTCGACTCGCGCATTTGCTTACCAGACATCAGCGACAATCTGGAAGCGCGCCTGATCCTTCTCGGAAAACGCCTGATCGAGCGTAATGCGCCGATTCGGATTGAAAAGACCGGACGCGGGCGCTTCGGCCTGCGCGTCAGACGACCGATCCGTTTATTGGAAGAATAAGCTGAATCTCCTCGATCAAGCTCCGGTCGCTCATTGCGGCCGGTTTTCCATACCCACTGGAAAGCGGCACGCATGCCTTTCCTAAAACTTTATTCAATAAATCTTAAAAAAATCTTAAGCTGAAAAAGCGGCGATTTTTTAAGCCCTTCGCGCAGTAGACTCCGTCCCAATCCGCTATTCGCTACGCCATTGCTGCTGTCGCCGTGCGATATGCGCCTTTCATTTCATGACTTTGATGAGGGATGACTATGGGTCAAATCAACTGCGAGTCCAGTCCGGCATCCATGCTTGAATGCATGATGCTCATTCGCACGTATGAAGAAAAGCTCGCCGCATTGCACGCATCCGACGGCCTGCCGGGCACCTGCACTGCGGTAGGCCAGGAAGCTTCCGCTGTCGGCGTCGTGCGCGCCTTGAACGCGAACGACCGCATTCTAACCAATCACCGTAGTGCGGGCCATCTGCTGGCACGCGGCGCCGATCCCGGACGCATGATGGCAGAGGTCATGGGCCGTAGCACCGGCTATTGCAAGGGCAAGAGCGGATCGCTGCATATCTCGGCCAAACATCTCGGCGTCATCCTCACCTCCACCATCGTCGGCGGCGAACTATCGCTCGCGACTGGGGTAGCGCTATCGATGTCCATGCTCAAGCAGGATGGGATTGTCGTCTGCTTCTTCGGCGACGGCGCGGCCTGCGAAGGTATTTTCCATGAGTCGCTCAATCTTGCGTCCGTATGGAATCTGCCAATTCTCTATGTCTGCGAAAACAACCAGTGGCAAGCCTTCGTGCACCGCAAGGAAACCATGGTCGCTGACAACATCAGCGGTTGGGCCGCCGGGTACGGCATGGAAAGTCGCAGCGTTGATGGCAACGATGTTGAAGCAGTGCATGCAGCGACTGTCGAAGCACTCGCCCACATTCGTCAAACCGGCAAGCCATACTTGCTGGAGACCTGCACTTATCGTGTACGCGGCCATTTTGAGCCGGACGATCAAGCGTATGTCGACCCGCAGGAACTCAGTACCTGGCGCGCCAATGACCCGATCGAGAAAATGCAGAAGCGTCTGCTGGAGAAAAGCGCCGTCAGCATCGCCGACATTGCGCAGATGACGCAGCGCGCCATTGCCATCGTCGAGCATGCGGTCACATTTGCCAACGACTCCCCCTTTCCTGAAATTTCAGAACTGACTACCGACATCTACGCATAAGGAGCGACTATGTCCCAAATGACCGTGAATGAAGCCATCGGACAGGCGTTGGCCGAGGAAATGCGCCGCGATCCGCGCGTGCTGATGTTTGGCGAAGGCGTCGCCACCAAGCGCCATGATCTCGTGCGGGAATTCGGCACGCAGCGTGTGCGCAATACGCCGCTGGCCGAAGGCATCATCGCCGGCACCGCAGCCGGTGCGGCAGCAACCGGTTTGCGCCCGGTGATCGACCTGCTGTTCGCGCCTTTTCTTTGCTTTGCCATGGACGAAATCGTCAACAGCGCCGGCAAGCTTCGTTACATCTCCGGCGGACAGTTTGCATTCCCGATGGTCGTCATCGCAATGACCGGCAGCGGCTGGGCCGTTGGCGCGCAGCACAATCACAACCTCGAAGCCTGGTTTGTCCACAGTCCTGGACTGAAGGTGGTGATGCCGTCGAATGCAGCGGACTTCAAGGGCTTGCTCAAAGCGGCAATCCGTGACGAAAACCCGGTGCTGTTTTTTGTTGACATGCCGCTGGGCTATGTGCCGGGCGAGGTGCCGGAAGGCGAACATGTTGTCCCGATCGGTAAAGCAGCCATCAAGCGCGAAGGTGTCGACCTCACCATTATTTCCTACGCAAAGATGGTCAACGTTTGTCTACACGCTGCGGAAGAATTGGCGGCCAGCGGCATCGACGCCGAAGTGATCGACCTGCGTTCGCTCAAGCCACTCGATGAGGATGCCATCCTGCGTTCCGTGCGCAAGACCGGCCGCGTACTGATCGTCCATGAAGCCAGCCGCATGTGCGGTGTCGGCGCTGAAATCAGCGCGATCGTTTCTGAACATGCATTCGACGCACTGAAGGCACCGATCGTGCGCCTGACCGGCCCGGATGCACCGACGCCATCGAGCTATCTGCTGGAGCAAGCTTTCATGCCGCGACCCGAAATCATCGTAGCAGCCGCGCACAAGCTGATGAGCACAGATGCCCTGCATGTTGTAACTACCGAAGAACAATTCGCCTGATTTTTAAAAAGAGAGAGACACTATGCAAACCGCAATCCAAAATTCGCCATCTTCCTTTTCCGCTGCCGGCATTATCTGGCTCAAGCTGGCAGTGATCTACCTGATTATCGGTGTCGGCCTCGGGATCATGATGGGTGCAAGCGAAAACTTCACGCTGCGCCCGGTCCACGCGCATATCAATCTGCTTGGCTGGGCAACGATGGCTGTGGCGGGGCTGGTTTACAGTGTATTTCCGCAGGCAGGCGCGAGTCGCCTGTCGAAACTGCACTTCTGGCTGCACAATATTTCGCTGCCGGTGATGGCTGTCGCACTGACCCTGGTTGTTTTGGGTAAGCACACGGTTGTTCCCGTACTTGCCGCATCAGAAATCGGGGCGACACTCGGCATTCTGGTATTTGCCGCGAACATTTTTCTCAACCTGAAAAAACAGGTAAGTGAGATGTAACGTCCGCGAAAATCAATAGCGCCTTGTCCTGGCTTCAGTCGCGCCAGGCCAAGGCGAGGCAACGATTTCAGGCATGCGCCAGACAATGCTCCTGCACGTTCACCCTAGTACTCGACGCAATGACGCTGACGTGAATCGCATGCTGCAATGAAGGGATCGACGCGCCCGCACGGTACTGGAAGCGCACATGCAGGAGATCCCCGGCATTTACCTCCAACGGCTTTGCGAGCGGCAAAACCATATAGTGGTTCAGCCAGTCAATCGTCGCCGCCTGCTGCACCAGCACAGCCAGCACATTTTTCGTGATGAAGCGCAGCGCATTGACGGTACCGCCTTGCGCGATGGCAAAGCTGCCGTCCCACTTGATATCCGCATCGGCAACTTGTCCGAAATCGAGAATGCTGTAGACCTCGGGCGGCGCAAGTTCAAGCGTACCGGGATGGATTGCCGTCGGTTCCTGGAACTGGACAATTGGCGCATGGTAACCGGCAAAGTCATAGGCCTGTTGCAGCGGCTGGACTGCCATGATTGCTGCCTCCGGCACAAATACCGGGAGCTTCCCACCGAAGCGTTCGCGGTAGCGACGCTTGAAGGACTCAATCATTTCGACCTGCTTTTCCCGCAGCATTGCCACGTGAATCATTTCGCAAATCACGACGTCCACCGGTTCCGGCGGCAAATAGTCGAACCCGTCCGCATGAACGACTTCGACTTTATGCCCTTCCCGATTTTGAGAAAGCAGGCGTCGTGCTTCGGCCACCATGTCGGGATTGAATTCGACGCACCAGACCTTTTCCGCCTTGGCTGCGGCAAACCATGACAACACGCCAGTGCCGCCACCGAGTTCCAATACCTTGGCACCGGGGAATACCGCGTGCTCGATCGCCGCCTTGAATCCCTGCATGCGACGCTCATCCATCAGCATGTTGTGATGGTAGTGCAGCGGGATGAATTGGCCCAGGTAGCAGCTTTCCAGCTCTCGTTCTGTCAACATTGTGGCTCCGTGAATGCTTTGTTGTTCTCTATTAGAATCCTGTCCGGAGACTGGATGGCTCTGCAGCGAGTCGTAATCGTCCGCGAAGACTTCATTATCGTTCTGCCACCGAAAATCAAAACGAGAAGGACCACCTGTTTTACCGCATTGTTTGCCGTCGGCATACTTGGTACAGGTTTTGCATAGCTTGCTTGACTTGGCTCAATTTAGAGCCACAAGAGCAATTTTTGATGTGACAGGAAATAGGTACGCATATGATTCTGCACCGCCTCAATACCTCAGATATGACCCAAACTATTCCCTTCCCGCCGCCCACTACTGCGACTGTGCACGAACTGCGCGCCCGCTGCTCGGCCTGCAGCATGCACCAGCTGTGCTTGCCAATGGGACTCGGTGAAACTGACATGGACAAGCTGGATCAGATCATTGGTCGACGCCGCAAGGTGCCCCGTGACGCGCATCTCTACCGCGTCGGCGATCCGTTCACCAATCTGTACGCAATCCGCCTTGGACATTTTAAGACCCATCAGATCAACCCCAGCGGCGACCAGCAGATCACCGGTTTCCAGATGGCGGGCGAATTGTTAGGCATGGACGCGATCAGCACCGACCGCCATCATTGCAATGCCATTGCGCTGGAAGACAGCGAAGTATGCGAAATTCCATTTGCGCGATTGGAAGGCTTGTTTGGCGAAATGCCAACTTTGCTGCACCACTTCCACCGGATGATGAGTCAGGAAATCACGCGTGAACAGAGTGTCATGCTGCTGCTTGGAAATATGCGCGCAGAACAGCGCTTCGCAGCCTTCCTGACCAATCTGTCATCGCGCTATTCGGCGCGCGGCTACTCTTCTAGTAGTTTTCAGCTGCGCATGACGCGCGAGGAAATTGGCAACTATCTGGGGCTAACGATTGAGAGCATCAGCCGTCTGCTATCCAAATTCAAGAAACAAGGCTGGATCAAGGTCAATAACCGCGAGTTGGAATTGATCGATGCGGTGACCCTGAAAGCAGTCGCAGCGGGTACCAAAACTTGCAATTAGGGGAAACAAGCGTCCGCGAGGCTCAAGAAGCTAGCGCTGCGGACGTTGTACTGTATAGGTCGCATTAAAAAGCAGAAAAGCCCGGCTCAGGCGGCCGCAAGGGAGGTCATCATGGAAAAGCCTATCAGAACGCCTCGCAAGGATGCATCCCGTCATCCTCTGCAGCCTTGCCTGCAGGAACGCAAACCTTACCCTATCGTCAACGACGTCCGACGCCAGCTTGGCTGGGGACTGGTTGATCCTGCGCACAAGGGACGCTAGGGCAAAGACACGCTAGAACGGTTGCTTACGGTCGTTCGGTACGCCGATCAGATAACAGGTCAGCATGCTGGCCAGCGAACAAAATAGCCAGAAGCAAAAGAAACCCATCGTATAGACCGCCAGCGGCTTGATATCCGGATACGTGCCGAACACCGACACGTCATACGGGTCGAACAGCGAGAAAAAGAAGCCTTCCGCGACTATTGCCACCAAAAAAGACGGCCATAAGACGACCATCATGAGTCGCGCCATCAACCTACCCTCCTTTCAACCCGAATATCGGTGTTCCCAAGCGGGACATCCGTGCAAGCACCGAAGCGAGATTTCATCCTCGCCAATTCCCGAATCCGGGAATCCATTCATGAGAATGAGAACGCCTGTGCTTTCTGTATTGTGCCTCAGCATTGCTCTGGCTGCATGAGACGTAACAATCATTCCGGTTTTCTCGTTCAGCCGGCGTTAGCCGTTTGCCGGCGAATCCGCCTTAAGCTCGATATTCTTCTGCTGCGGCCATGCCCAAGTTCCATTCAGGCGCCAGTCGCGGCGTTCGCCTTCGATCACGACCTGCCAACGCGCAACGTCCAGCATTGGCAAGTTGGCAGAAAAATTACCCTGCTGGTCGACCATAGCTTCCAACTTTAAGTCCTTGGCCGGTTGAGTGGAATGAACAAGGCTGATGAATAGCTTGCCAGGCAGCGCATGTTCCATACTCCTGACCGCTCCGTGAAGCTTGCCGGTGGCGGCGTCGTAGCGCAGGTCCGCGTCCAGCTTCATGCTCGCTGCTACGCGATCCCGGCTCAAGTCCTGGTTGATCGCCTTGCCTTGCTTGTAGTAGTCGTCCACCACCAGTGCATCCGCCTGTGAAAACGCGATCCATGCAGTGTGAAAACCTGCAACGACCACGACGAACGGGCCCAGCATCAACAGCCATGGCCAGACGTGCTTGTACCAGGGTTTTTGCGTTTTTACTTTGGTGGGAATCGGCATTGCCGTTTGCATGACCATCTCCATTCATTCCTAACGCGGCACGATGAAAACCGCTTTTTCCTTCACCTGCAGCCGTTCTTCGTCCAGTGCCTGCAGCTCGAATGCGATCTTGTTCGACCCTTTATCGCCCTTACCATGCGCGACCCTGACGCGGACCGGGACAGCACGCGATTCCGTGCCGTTCAGCTCGACCATATCGGGCGAGGCCAGTGTGACCGTATCAATACCGGACACGGTAATCTTGTAGCGGTGTGCACGCTCGTCCGTATTCATGATCTGCAGGCGATAGACGTTCTCGATCATGCCGTCCTCGACTTCGCGCCCCATCGCGCCACGATCGCGAATCACGTCCATTTTGAGTGGCGTGCGTGTCAGCAACGATCCAAAGAACGCAGAGACAATGACCACCAGAATGGCGCTGTAAATGAGCACACGAGGACGCATCGCGCGCTGGCGAATCTGCTTCAAAGAGAAATGATTGCGCAGTGCATTATCGGTCGAATAACGGATCAAGCCGTGCGGCGCACCCACTTTATCCATCACCGTATTGCAGGCGTCGATGCAGGCCGCGCAGCCGATGCAGTCGTACTGGAGGCCGTTGCGTATATCGATGCCGGTCGGGCAGACCTGTACGCACATCGAACAGTCAATGCAATCGCCCAGCGAGGATTTGCCTGCCGATTTGCTGCGCGCACCACGCGGTTCGCCGCGCTCCTTATCGTAGCTGACGATCAGCGTGTCCTTGTCGAACATCGAGCTTTGGAAGCGTGCGTACGGGCACATGTACTTGCAGACCTGCTCGCGCATCCAGCCCGCGTTGCCATAGGTCGCAAAAGCGTAGAACAGCACCCAGAACCATTCCCACGGTCCGAAGCCGAGCGTCATTACTTCCTGACGTAGCGTATGAATAGGCGTGAAGTAGCCGACGAAGGTAAATCCGGTCCACAGCGCAACGGCACCCCAAACAAAGTGCTTGGCAGATTTCTTCGCAAACTTTTCTGGCGACATCGGCTGTTTGTCGAGGCGCATGCGCGCGCTGCGCGGGCCTTCGATTTTGCGCTCGATCCACATGAAGATTTCAGTGTAGACCGTCTGCGGGCACGCATATCCGCACCACACCCGACCGGCAATCGCCGTGAATAGAAACAGCGCGTACGCGCAGATGATAAGCAACAGCGCAAGATAGATGAAGTCCTGCGGCCACAACACGACGCCAAAGAGATAAAACTTGCGCGCGCCGAGATCGAACAGCACTGCCTGCCGGTCATTCCATGGCAGCCACGGCAGCCCGTAGAAAACCAGTTGGGTCAGCCATACGCAGACCCAGCGCCAGTTGGCGTACCAACCTTTGGCTTCGCGGGGATAGATCTCCTCGCGCGCCTGATACATTCTGATTACAGAAACCTTTGAAGCAGGTTCAGTCATTGAATTTGCTCGCTATACCTATCCGAGGATTGGTATGAAAGCATGGCGACATGCTCCATGCCACCATGCAGTTTCCCGTCACTTCTGCGCGACTGTCGATTTTTCGTTGGACAAACTCCATACGTAAGCAGCCAGCAGGTGTACCTTGGCGTCGCCCAAGAACTCCTTGAACGGCGGCATGGCGTTGGTGCGGCCCTTGCGAATGGTTTCCATGATGGTGTCGACGCTACCGCCGTACAGCCAGGTCTTGTCGGTCAGGTTCGGTGCGCCGAGGGCTTGGTTACCCGTGCCGTTGGCACCATGGCATGCTGCGCACGCGCCGAACTTTTCCTTGCCGAATGCGACCTTGATCGGATCTGAGGTCGAACCAGACAGACTAAGGACGTAGTGTGCCACAGCTTCCACATCCTTGTCGGACCCCACTGCAGCAGCCATCGACGGCATCATGCCGTTGCGACCGTTGAGGATCGTTGTTTTGATCACTTCCGGATCGCCACCGTACAGCCAGTCCTTGTCCGTCAGATTCGGAAAGCCCTTGTTGCCGCGTGCGTCAGAACCATGGCACTGTGCGCAGTAGGTCAGGAACAGACGCTCACCAATGGCATGCGCCTGCGGATCAGCTGCAACGACCTTCAAATCCTGCTGCTGATACTTCGCAAAGATAGGACCGTAGTCTTCATCCGCCTTTTTCAGCTCGGCCTCATACTCACCAGTCGACGCCCAACCCAGCTTGCCCTTGAACGAACCGAGGCCCGGATACAACGCGAGGTAAATCACGCCGAATACGATGGTGATGTAGAACAGCCACATCCACCAGCGCGGCATCGGGTTATTCAGTTCACTGAGGCCTTCGTCCCAGCTATGGCCGGTTGTATTCGCCTCTTCACCTTCCTTGATGACGATCTTGGCCCTGGACTGCGCGTACAGCAGGATCGCGCAGCCGGCAATGCCCAGGACCGTCAGCACCGTCACATAAATACTCCAGAATCCACTTGTAAAATCAGCCATGTTGTTTCTCCGCAGCTTGCGTATCCATTTCGTCAGCGAACGGCAGGTTCGCTGCCGCCTCGAAGTCTGCGCCGCGACGCGCGCTGTACGCCCACCAGACGATTCCGATGAATGTCAGGAAGCTCAGCACGGTCATCACATTGCGCGCATCAAAAATCAGGGTTTCGAAGTCCATGAATTCACCTCTTTGCCTTGATCAGGATGCCCATACCTTGCAGGTAAGCGACCAGCGCGTCCTGTTCGGTTTTGCCTTCGAGCTCCTTCGGTGCTGCTGCAATTTCTTCGTCCGAGTACGGATGGCCGAGCTTGCGCAGGGCAAGCATCTTCGGCGCGGCCGATTGCGGATCCAACTTGGTCGTGGCAAGCCACGGATACGACGGCATGTTGGATTCAGGCACCACGTCACGCGGATTGTTCAGATGGGTACGATGCCATTCGTCGCTGTAGCGACCACCGACACGGGCGAGGTCCGGGCCAGTACGCTTGGAGCCCCACTGGAACGGACGGTCGTACACGAATTCGGCGGCAACCGAATAATGACCATAACGCTCGGTCTCGGCACGGAACGGACGAATCATCTGCGAGTGGCAGTTGTAGCAGCCTTCACGCACATAGATGTCGCGGCCCGTCAGGCGCAAGGCGGAGTACGGCTTGAGCCCAGCGACCGGTTCGGTGGTGGATTTCTGGAAGAACAGCGGCACGATTTCGACCAGGCCACCGACGCTGACGACGAGCAGAATCAGCGCCATCAGCAGCCAAGGATTCTTCTCGATCAGTTCATGGGTAAATTTCTTCATTTCTGCTCCTAAATCAAGCGTGTGTCGACGCGAGTGACGGAATGCGTGCGTCAACGGCCTTGCCGCCGCGCACAGTCATCAAGGTGTTGTAAGCCATCAGGATCATGCCCGTCAGGTACAGCAGGCCGCCGCTGAAGCGAATCACGTAGTACGGGAAAGTCGCCTTGACCGACTCCACGAAGGTGTAGGTCAGCGTACCGTCGGCATTCACCGCGCGCCACATCAGGCCCTGCATCACGCCGGCAATCCACATCGATGCGATGTACAGCACGATACCGATGGTCGCAACCCAGAAATGCACTTCGATCAAACGGGTGCTGTACATCTCCTTTTTGCCGAACAGACGCGGCAGCAGATAGTAGATCGAACCCATGGTGATGAAGCCGACCCAGCCCAGAGCACCGGCGTGCACGTGGCCGACGGTCCAGTCGGTGTAGTGCGACAACGCATTGACTGTCTTGATGGACATCATCGGACCTTCGAAGGTCGACATGCCGTAGAAGGACAGCGACACGATCAGGAACTTCAGGATCGGATCGTTGCGCAGCTTGTTCCATGCGCCGGACAGGGTCATGATGCCGTTGATCATGCCACCCCAGGACGGAGCGAGGAGAATCAGCGAGAACACCATGCCGATCGACTGTGTCCAGTCAGGCAATGCGGTGTAATGCAGATGGTGCGGGCCCGCCCACATGTAGGTGAAGATCAGCGCCCAGAAGTGCACGATCGACAGGCGGTAGGAGTACACCGGCTTGTCGGCTTGCTTCGGGATGAAGTAGTACATCATGCCGAGGAAGCCGGCAGTCAGGAAGAAGCCCACCGCATTGTGGCCGTACCACCACTGGATCATCGCGTCCTGCACGCCTGCGTAGGCGGAGTAGGACTTGGTGAGCGAGACCGGAATGGCCATGCTGTTGACGACGTGCAGCAGCGCAACGGCGAGGATGAAGCCGCCGAAGAACCAGTTAGCCACATAGATATGGGGTACTTTCCGCTTGACCAGCGTGCCGAAGAACACGACGGCATAAGAAACCCAGACCAATGTGATCAAGATATCGATCGGCCATTCCAGTTCGGCGTATTCCTTGCCGGAGGTGAGGCCAAGCGGCAGTGTGACGGCAGCCGCAACGATGACAAGTTGCCAACCCCAGAAGGTGAAGGCTGCAAGCGTATCGGAGAAAAGCCGCACCTGACTGGTACGCTGAACGACGTAGTACGAAGTGGCAAACAGCGCGCAACCGCCGAATGCAAAAATGACTGCGTTGGTATGCAACGGTCGCAAGCGGCCGTAGGTCAACCAGGCAGTATCCAGATTAAGGGCGGGCCAGGCGAGCTGCGCGGCGATGATAACGCCGACCAGCATGCCCACCACGCCCCACACTACAGTAGCGATCGCGAATTGCTTCACGACCTTGTAGTTGTAGTTCAGTGATGTATCCACGTACGATCTCCCAGGGTTAGTAACAAGAATGGGGGCAGAGTACGAGTTCGGTCAGTGAAAAACTTTGACCTGAATCAAATTGATCCGAATCAAGTAGCCCCTTCTACAAACAAGGCCATTTTCATAGGGAAAACGAGCGGAAAATCAGTGCTTTTTTTCGTCGTCTTTTGAGGTCGTGTCAGACAAATCACTACCTTGAACACGGTCATCGTCTTGCAAGATACGCATGGCTGGTCCAACCAGATCGTCGAACTGTCCGCCATCGGACGCCCGAAAAAAAATCCAGATTGCGATAAACACAACGCCAATGCTGAGGGGGATGAGGAGGTAGAGTGCTTCCATGGTGTGTCAGGCCGCGATACTGCTTGCCGCATGCGGCGCTGCATTGGGTAAAGTCCGGTTGGCGCGCGGGATGCGGCGCAGGCGCAATGCATTGATCACCACGATGGCCGAACTGAGCGACATGCCTATCCCCGACAACCAGGGATTGAGCAAGCCGAGCGCCGCCGCCGGTATCGCAATGGCGTTGTAAAGCGTGGCCCAGCCGAGGTTCTGCCGGATCACGGACATGGTCTTCGCCGCCACCTGATCGGCTTCGGCGATCAATGCAAGGCGGCTCGACAGCAGCACCGTATCGGCATGCGTCTGCGCCAGCGCAGCGCCCCCGCCCATCGCAAATGAAACATCGGCAGCGCGCAAGACGGCGGCATCGTTGATGCCATCACCCACCATCGCAACCACTGCGCCGGCTGCTTGCAAATCTTGCACGAAATCGAGTTTCTGGTCAGGCAGGTACTCGCCATGGGCGGACACAATGCCAAGCTCGCGGGCCACGCGCTGCGTGACGCCATCCTGGTCACCACTCAGCAAGATCACTTTCTTGCCGTTTTGCTGGAAATGCGCGACGACTTCTCTGGCATCGGGCCTGAGCATATCGGCCAGATCAAAGCGCGCAAGCCAGGCGCCTGCAGTACCGAAATAGACGGGTGTCAGGCCGGCGTCCTCCGCTTCCGGCACGGGAACAAGCGCAATTTCCCCCACAAAGGCAGCCGACCCAAGGCGATAGCGAACGCCCTCGATGATGCCTTCGATACCCTGTCCTGCGGCATAGACGATTTCGGTTGCCGCCGCACTGCCGCTGCCTGCACGTGGGTGGCGTGCGGCGTCGATAATCGCTTGCGCTAAAGGATGCGCGCTGGTCGCCTCAAGCGCCGCTGCGGCATGCAGGCACCAGGTGCCTGGGACCGTGCCGAATGTTGCAATATTGCGCAAGGCCGGCTTTCCCAGTGTCAGCGTGCCGGTCTTATCGAAAATGACATGCGTCGTCCGATGCAGGGTTTCCAGAACATGTGGTTGCACCACGAGCACGCCTTGCCGTACCAGTCGGTCGGTAGCCGCAGCGAGCGCGCTCGGTGTCGCCAAGGATAAAGCGCACGGACAGGAAACCACCAATACCGCAATTGCAATGGGCCAGGCGCGCGATGGATCGTGCCATTGCCACACGCCGAACACGACAACGGCAAACAACAACAGTGCGCCAACGAACCACGCAGCGACCTTGTCTGCCCACTGCGAAAGCTGCGGCTTCGCCTGCCCTGCTCGTTCAATCAGCTTGACCAGAGTCGACAAGGCACTTTCGCGCGCGAGCTTGGTGATGCGTACCACGATCGCCTGCGTGGCATTAATCGCACCGCCCGGCAAGGCTTCGCCGACGAGCTTGCGCTGCGGATTGCTTTCACCGGTCAGCAATGAAAGATCAATTGCGGTGCTGCCTTCAACAATCACGCAGTCTGCCGCGATCGCTTCGCCCGGCTTGACCAGCACCATGTCGCCTTCACAAAGTTGTGCAGCGGGCACCACCTCAGTCGTACGGTCCGATGGAAAGCCGGGCATGCGTGAGGCCGATGCTGGCAGCGCATGTTGCAGTTTTTCCAGCGCCGAGGCCGCCTTGCGACGCGCTACCAGTTCCAGATAGCGACTGCATAGCAGCAGGAAAATGAACATCGTCACTGAATCGAAATACACGTCGCCCTTGCCGGTGAAGGTGGCGACGGTGCTGCCGGCAAACGCGGCAGCAATGCCGAGGGCAACCGGCACATCCATGCCAAGTGCGCGGCTCTTCAGGTTGGACCACGCTCCTTTGAAAAATGGCAATGCCGAATACGAGACTGCCGGCAGGGTCAGGAACAGGCTTGCCCAGCGCATCAGGGTTTCCATGTCGGCGTCCATCGTGCCGTCGGTCGCCATATACACCGGGACGGCATACATCATTACTTGCATCATTGACAGGCCGGCAATGAATAACTGGCGAAAAAGTGTCTTGCCGGCGCGCCGCAATTGTTCACCGTGGCGAACGGCGTCGAAGGGATACGCAACATAACCGACTTCGCGCACCGCTTTGAGAATGTCGCTCGGCTTGCAGTTTTCATTCTGCCAGCGCACATGCAGGCGCTCTGTCGCCACGTTCAGGTTGACTGCCTGCACGCCGTGCACGCGTACCAGTTGCCGTTCGATTAACCATACGCAGGCAGCGCAGCGGATGCCGTCGACGGAGAATGTGGCTTCAGACAGTTCGCCGTCATCACCGGATTGTTCGGCGAATTGTCCGAGCACTTCGGGCGTGTCGTACAGGCGCAATTCCGCCGGTACCAGCGCCTCCCGGTCGGCGGTGGCGGAAAAACCGTCACGCGTCAGGTAGTAATTCGACAAGCCATTGTCGACGATGGTCTGCGCCACCGCTTCGCAGCCGGGACAGCACATCGGGCGTGAAACATCCGCAACGTTGACGCTCCAGCTCGAACCCGCAGGGACAGGCAAGCCGCAATGAAAACAGGAAGTTGCCACGGCATTCATCAATGCGCTCCCAGCGCCGCAGGCGGCGTCAGGCACAGCGCATCCAGCCAGCCGAGTGACAATCCATTCGCGGCGCGATATAGCCCCAGTATGCCGAAGGCGAGCACAATCAGACCGCTAGTGATGCGCACGCCACGCCGGCGCGTCCATACCTGCAAGCGCGAACCCAACATGCCCATGGTCAGCAGAACCGGCAAGGTACCAGCGCCGAATGCCAGCATGACTGCCGCACCCGAGGCAGCGGAACCACTCAGCATTGCTGTCAGCAGCACGCTGTACACCATACCGCATGGTACCCAGCCCCAGAGGCCGCCGAGGGCGAAAGCCTTGGCAACGCTGTCGACCGGCAATAGGAATTTTGTCAGGGGTTGCACACGTCGCCAGACCACCCGGCCGGCGGATTCAAGATGTGCCAGACCGCGCCATGCATCCATCAGGTAAAGCCCGAGGACCACCAACATCAGGTTGGCCAACCAGTAGCCACCAACTTGCAAGGACGACATGAATGTCAGCGTGCGCACGCCTTGCGCGATACCGCCGGCAATGGCGCCGGCGATGGCGTAGCTGCCGATGCGGCCGGCGTTGTACGCGGTTACGCGAAGGGCATCATCGAATACGGCGGCTGAAGCCGGGTTGAGCGTACCGGAGCCGCTGGTGACCGGCACCGGAAACGGCCGCTTGGGAGATGCGACCGAGAATGCACTGACGATACCGCCACACATGCCGACGCAGTGGACACCGCCCAGCAGGCCGATCATGAAAACGGAAAGAAGATGTAGATCGGGCATCAATGGGCGGTCGAGTACAGCAAAAAATCAAATTGTCTTCGAGTAGCGCAGCCGCTCCAGCTTGACTTCCTGCTTGCTATTGAAATAACGGTCGAACACCATGCAGATGTTACGAATCAGCAGGCGTCCCTTCGGCGTCACCGTGATCCATTCCGAATCGATGGTGAGCAGGCCGTCGGCTTCGAGTGCGCGCAGCTTCTCAAGTTCCGTTGCGAAATAGGTGCTGAAGGTGATCGGGTACGCCTGTTCCAGCGATTTTACAGACAATTCGAAATTGCACATCAACATCTGGATGATGATACGGCGCAGCAGGTCGTCGACATTAAGCTTGGTGCCACGGCAAATCGGCAGCTCACCCTGCTCCAGTTTCTCGTAGTACGCCTCCAGCGTCTTTTCATTCTGGCTATAGGTGGAACCGACCGCGCTGATCGCGGACACGCCGACAGACACCATTTCCGCGTCGGCATGGGTTGAATAACCCTGGAAATTGCGATGCAAGCGTCCCTGCCGCTGTGCGATCGCGAGATCGTCAGTCGGCTTGGCAAAATGATCCATGCCGATATAGACATAACCTGCGTCGGTCAAGCGCTTGATGCAGAGCGACAGCATGTCGAGCTTTGCCTCTCCGCTTGGCAGTTCGTCTTCGTTAATGCGGCGTTGCGGCTTGAACAAGGCCGGCATGTGCGCATAGTTGTAAATCGAAATACGGTCAGGGTTCGACGCAATCACCTTGGTCAGCGTCTGCCCCATCGTGATGATGGTTTGCTTCGGCAAGCCATAGATCAGGTCGATGCTGATCGAACGGAAACCGGCATCGCGTGCAGCCTGCATCACACCCAGCGTGCACTCTTCCGGCTGGATGCGGTTAACCGCCTTCTGAACATCAGGATCGAAATCCTGCACACCGAAACTGATGCGGTTGAAGCCCTGCGCACGCAAAGAGTGCACGCGCTCCGGCGATACCGTGCGCGGATCGATCTCAATCGAAAACTCGCCGTCTTCATCGGTTGCAAAACGGAACCATTTGCGCAGATGCGCCAGCAGATCGCCCATCTGTGCGTCAGACAGGTAAGTCGGCGTGCCGCCGCCGAAGTGCAATTGTTCCACGACATTCATATCGGCAAACAACTTGCCTTGTATTTCGATTTCGCGCTTCAGGTAGGTCAGGTATTCCTCTGCCTTGCTGCGCACCTTGGTAATGATCTTGTTGCAGGCGCAGTAGTAGCAAAGCTTGTCGCAAAACGGAATATGCACATACAACGACAACGGATTTCTCGCCCCCATCGAGCGCACGTTGTTCACCGCCGCAAGATAGTCGCCCATACGGAATTCTTCCGTGAAGCGATCAGCGGTCGGATACGACGTGTAGCGCGGACCCTGCTGGCTCAGCTTGCGGATCAGCGGCGCGTCGAACACAACGTTGGAGGTTGCGGGAATTGCCATTGCGGGAACTGCCATGTTTTTTACTCCTGCTATCGCGCACCCCACGACCGGGGCGCTATCAGACTGGGTTGCAGTGTACGTTTTTGGAAGAAAATGCCACCTTGATCTATGTCAAATAGGCCGGGATTGAATCGTGTACGGCGAAAATGTCAACCAATTCTTTGATCTGGATACGGCGCCTTGTCGCAAAACGAAATTCGCCATGAACAGACCACGCTCATGGCGAATGCATCGCTCGGATTTTCAGGACAAATTTTTAGCCGTCGCGACCGTCGACACGCGCCCGCATCAGGTAGGGTGCATAGACCGCAACGTAGAGAAGGAATGCAGCGCTCCAGCTTGCTGCTGCAATGACCAGCATGGTCGAACGCAGCCCGAGCAGATCCTGTGCAGCAAGTAATCGTGCCACCACGCCCGCCTGGATCAGCAAATACATCAGGAGTTCACTGCGGCCTGCAGTCAATGGCCGGCCGGTATGGCCAAGTGCGGTGCGCGTGATCATTCCGATAATCAAACCAGCCATGGAGCCGATTGCCAGCGCATGGAATGCCGCGCTGCTCGATGCCAGATTCACTGAGGCAAGTGCGATCAGGAAAAAACCCGCAGGAATCCACGCATACGACAGATGCAAAATCCATAGTATCGGTTTGCTGAATGTTGCGTGCGGCTTCCATCCTGCGAGGCGTATGACTTGAGCACAGGCAGCGGCAACTGCAAGCGAACCGGTGAACGGTCCAGGTAATTGTGCAACCCATGCGATGGACGCAAGTGCCGTTAGAACCAGGCTGATACGGTCACGTTTTTCATCGGTAATCGGTTTCATGCCCGGTATCGCATTTGCGGTAAAGCCGGGGATCACGCGGCCGCCGATGACCGATTCGATCATCACGATGACAAGAATCGCGGCTTGAATCGGCGTGGACGACGAAATCGAAATAAGGCCGAGGACCGATGCATGGAAAAATGCGTTGATGACAGTCAGCAAACTCAGCAACACAATCAGGAACATGTTGCGTTTGCTGTTCGTGCGTTGCAGAACGCGATACATGGGGTACGCGGCTAGCGGAATAAATAATAGATCAACCGGTGCGGCGAGCCACGACGGCGCACACAACATTGCCAGGCGTCCGGCGATCCATAGCCCGGCCAAAGCCGCAAGATGTCCACGCCGCGGGGTCCAAAGTCCGGTCCAGTTGCGTCCAGCCGTAAACATAAAACCGATGATCACGGCAATGGCAAAACCGAACACCATTTCATGCATGTGCCAGTTGAGGTCCACATGCGTGAGCGCCGACGCCAAGCCGAAATAACGCGCAATCCAGAGAGGTACGCTGACGACGGCGAACGCTGCAGCCAACAGGTAAAACGGCCGGAATCCAAGCCGAAGAAAAGGATGGTGCAGCAATGTCGGCGCGCCCTTTTCCGGCATGCGCGGTTCATCGATTCTCAGCAGACTCATGTCAGCCCCTTAAAACATTCATTTGACATGAATCTTATAACGCAACGCTGGCGAAGGCAAGCCGCGTGGCGTTAATTGGTGGAAATTGCCGGAAGTGCTGCCTTTATCGCAATGGCAGCTTCAGGAGCATGGTGTCGTTGTCGAGTGAACGATGCGTCTGAAATCCCAGTTGTCTCACCAGACCGAGCAAGCCTTTGTTGTAGCTGAGCGTTTCCCCCACGATTTCCTGTACGCCACGTTCACGGCAATAGCGGATGAGCTTTTGCATCAACATCAAACCGAGACCCTTGCCTTTCAGATCTGAACGCACGCTGATGGCGAATTCGGCGCTGACGTTATCGGGATCGCACACAATGCGGGCAACGCCGAGTGTTTCAGGCGTGTTGTCCGAGCGACGGCGTGTCGCGATAAATGCCATTTCCCGGTTGTAGTCGATCTGCGTCATGCGCGCGAGTTGTGCGTGCGACAACTCGCGCATGCGTACAAACATACGCATGCGAACATCTTCCGGATCGAGCGCGCCGAAAAATTCAACATGCTGCGGCGCATCCTCCGGCTTGATCGGTCGCAGCAGGATCGACAAGCCCAGCCATTCGACCGGCTCTTCCAGCTCTTCCGGATAAGGACGGATGGCCAAGCGATCGACGCCTGACTTCTCCGCTGTCTTGACGGTAATGCGCGCGTCGAGTGCAATCACACCGTCCGCGTCCGCGAGCAAAGGGTTGATGTCGAGCTCGGTGATCTCCGGAATGTCGATAATCAAATGCGAAATCTGGATCAGCGCATGGCAGATGGCATCAACATTTGCTGCTGAACGATTGCGATAGGCGGCAAGCAGCTTGGACACGCGCGTACGCGAAATCAGGTCGCGCGCCAGCACCATGTTCAGGGGCGGCAAAGCCACCGCGTGGTCGGCGGTGACCTCGACAGCGATTCCGCCCTGGCCGAACAAAATTACCGGGCCGAATACCGGATCGGTCGCCACGCCGACGATCAGTTCACGCGATTCCGGTCGCCGTACCATCGACTGCACCGCGAAGCCGCCGAGTCTTGCATTCGGTTGCAATTCGCGCAAGCGCTTGTTCATGGCTGTTGCCGCAGCCCGTACGGATTCACCGTCTTCCAGGTCGAGCACCACGCCACCGACATCGGACTTGTGCGTGATGTCGGGCGAAAGAACTTTTAAGGCAACCGGAAAGCCGATCTCTCCGGCCCCTTGCACTGCCTCTTCGACCGACCGCACCGATCGTGTCTGCACTACCGGAATACCATAGGCCGCCAGAACCTGCTTGGCTTCCGGCTCGGATAGCGCATGCCGGCCTTCGGCTAGCACCTGCCGCACAATGGCGGCGGCAGCGGCGCGATCTTCTTCCACTGCATTGGACACCGATGCCGGCACTTCCATCAGCAGTTGCTGATTGCGGTTGTACTGCACAATCTGCATGAAGCCGCGCACTGCTTCTTCCGGCGTGTCAAAGGTCGGGATGCCCGCTTCTGAAAATGTGCTGCGCGCCTGCGCGACCGCATCGCCACCGAGCCAGCACGCAAGCACATTGCGCGAAGCATTCTTTGCAATCGGCGCAACCGCTGCCGCAATATCGGCGCTGGGAACAATGGCGGTGGGCGCATGAATGAACAGCGTTGCGTCGACCTCCGGCTCCTTCAAAAGAATTTCCATGGTTTCGATATAACGTTCGGCCGGCGCGTCACCTATGATGTCCACCGGATTGCCGTGTGACCATGTGTCCGGCAGGATCTGATTGAGTCGCTGCATCGCCTCGGGCGAGAGGTTTGCCAGACGTCCTTTCTTGCCGATCAATGCATCTGTTGCCAGCACGCCAGGACCGCCGCCATTAGTGATGATGGCCAGGCGGTCTCCACGGATCGGGCGTGAATGTGCCAGCGTCTGAACCGCGTCGAACAAGTCCATCGTCGTGTACACGCGCAGCATGCCCGCACGGCGGATCGCCGCGTCATAAACATCATCCGATCCGGTCAGGGCGCCGGTGTGTGAGGCGGCTGCCTTGGCGCCCTCCGGTGCGCGTCCGGCCTTGATGACGATTGTCGGTTTGCTGCGCGCAGCAGCGCGTGCGGCAGACATGAACTTACGGGCGTCCCGGATCGCTTCCACGTAAAGCAGAATGGCGTGCGTATCAGGATCGCTTGCAAGATAGTCGATCGTATCGCCGAAATCGACGTCCGCGCTATCGCCAAGCGAGATGAATTTGGAGAATCCGATGCCGCGTGATTTTGCCCAGTCGAGCACGCCAGTCACCATGGCGCCCGATTGGGAAACGAAGGCGATTTTTCCTGGCAGTGCGCCGGTATGCGCAAAACTGGCGTTGATACCGGCGCCGGGCACCAGCAAGCCGACACAATTGGGACCGAGGATGCGCAGCAAGTGCGGCTTGGCCTCCTTCAGCATCAGATCTTTCATGTTGCGACCGAGCAGATCTTTCACGCCGCTCAAGCCGGCAGTAAGCACGATCGCCGCTTTGGTGCCGAGTTTACCGAGGTCGGCGATGATGCCCGGAACCGTCTCTGGGGGTGTGCAGATGACAGCCAGATCAGGTGCGCTCGACAAACGCGACACGCTTGCCACGACCTTCATGCCGGACAGGGTTTCATACTTGGGATTGACCGGCATGATAGCGCCGGTGAAACCACCGATTACAAGATTCTGCAATACCGTCGCGCCCACGCTATGCGGCTTGCTCGATGCGCCCACGACAGCGATGGATTTCGGTTCGAAGAGATATTTAAGATTTCTGACAGTCATGGCAGTCCTGTTGGTGACAGATCGTCAGCGCATCCACTGCAGTGGAAGACCGCCCGACGATGCAATCTGAATGGTGCTATTGTGCGAAAAATGCGGAAAATTTCTGGCTATTGCAAAGCATAGGCAGCCTTGTGTTTTCAACAAACCAGTCTGATAGTGTATTCCGTTTGATGCATTGCGGCAGAGCTGCCAAAGCAAAGAAATCGGCGGCTTTTTTGAATGGGACGGATGTTACAAATCGCCCCTCCCGAAATTTTTGATCTGAATCAAAAATGCCGAAACTAATGTTTGAGGCATTCGTATTTTTCTGGACGGCCAAGTGGCAAGGCCCTACGCTAATAAAGCAACTTGAATGAGTGCATCATCATCGGGCATTGAGTGAACATGCCGTGAATGAAGCGAAATCAATCATAAGAAAGAGGAAGAATTCAATGTCGTACAAAACCGTATTGGTCCATGTGGACAAGGATAAGCACGCAATCGAACGCATCAAATTCGCTGCGAAAATCGCCATCAATGAAGAAGCACACCTGATCGGTGCGGCACCAAGTGGCGTATCGCGCTTTATTTACCAGTCGCGCTTCATTTATGAAGGCGGCGGCATGGCAACGCATCTGGACAGCCATCTGGACGAACTGCGCAATGCGGCGAAAGAATCCCTCGCCTTGTTCGAAAACACCGTCACCAAGCTCGGCGTCCGCTCGCACGAAGCGCGTCAGCTCGATGATGAAGCTGGCGGCGGCATCAGCCTGCAGTCACGTTACAGCGACCTGGTCGTAATCGGCCAGACCGACGTCGATGAACCTTCTTCCAGCACCCTGCCCGACTTCCCGGAATTCGTCGTAATGAATTCGGGCCGTCCGGTACTGATCGTACCGTACACCGGCACCTACGAAACGGTCGCCAGCCGCGTTCTGATTGCCTGGGACGCAAGCACCAGCGCAACGCGCGCCGTCACTGCGGCATTGCCGCTGCTGAAGCGCTCGGAAAATGTAGACGTCGTGGTGTTCAACGCCGACTCGCGCGGCGATGCGCACGGTGAGCAGCCCGGCGCCGACATCGGCCTCTACCTCGCCCGCCATAACGTGAAGGTGAACGTGGTGCGTCAGAAAACCGATATCGACGTAGGCAACGCCCTGCTCTCGATTGCGACGGACCTCGGTTCGGACATGATCGTGATGGGTGGTTACGGCCACTCGCGCTTCCGCGAAATCCTGCTCGGCGGCGTAACCCGCACCGTGCTGCAATCAATGACCGTACCGGTATTGATGTCGCATTAATGTCGTATTGATATGGCGTGCAGCGCAAGCCCGGAGCTTGCGCTGCATCCGCGCCACAAATTCACCTTTCTCGCACGGTCATTTCGGAAAATTTGATTTCGATCATTCAAATGGCCTGCCACGTTCCATTAGCATCAACCGATGCAAACCCGTGAGCGGTCAGCTTCCTGCCAAATGCCGGATCTGCCCGAGCAAGCCAAATCAGATTTACATTGTCAAATCAGCTATAAAGGAAACACCATGCAAACCGAAGTCCTGAACGTGACGGGAATGACCTCCGAAGACTGCACCGATGCAGTCATGCGCGCCATCAAAACGATTGACGGCGTCGGCACGGTCAGCGTGTCTTATCCGCAAAGCCGCGCAATCGTTCAGTTCGACGAGGACGTCACTGCAACCCAGGAACTGACAGCCGCTGTCGAAAAAGCAGGTTTCGGCGTGCGCAAGATCAGCTTTGACGAGAAAGAATCCTGCGGCGGATGCTGCGGCAAGTGCGGCGGCTAAGCGCCTGATCGTATTACCCAGGATGCCTTGCTGAAAAGGTATTCCGCAAATGTAGCGGGCCGGTTCTCCGGCCCGTTTTCATTGCTGCGTTCTATTTGCGAGGATCGCACCACTGCCTGGCGGATCGCGGTTGGATGGAAAAAGGCGATTTCATCTGACGTTGTGAGTCCGGATTGGAACGCAGTATCGCGGATGCACTGCAGCGACCAAGACAGCCTACATCCCGTGCCCTACCGCATACACGGCAGCCTGCACACGGCTGGAGAGATTGAGCTTCTTGAGAATGTTCTGCACGTGGATCTTGACCGTGCTTTCAGCAACGTCGAGTGTGCGCGCAATGATCTTGTTACTCTCGCCGCGTGCGAGACAAGCCAGGATTTCCTTCTCCCGCGGTGTTAGCTTGTCGATATCCGAAGGCGGCTCGGCTTTCGGCGCCCCACCCTGCAGATGCGCAACCAGCTTGGTGGTCATGGTTTCCGCTAGTACCGATTCCCCTTCGGCTGCGCGCCGAATTGCGCGGATGAGGTAATCCGCATCAATATTCTTGATCAGGTAGCCACGCGCACCAGCCTGCAGCGCTGCGGTCAGGTCTTCGGCCTCTTCGGATACGGTGAGTAGGATGACTGCGATATTCGGACAATCCTGCAATAGAAGTTGCAAAGTTTCCAGTCCGGACATCCCCGGCATGTTCAGATCCAGCAGCACCACATCTGGACGTAGCTGCTTGGCTCGCTTGATGCCTTCCACGCCGTCGGATGCCTCGCCTACCACCGTGAATTCCGAATTGCGCTGCAACAGCGAACGTATGCCGCTGCGAAACAGCGTGTGGTCGTCAACCAGCAGGACGCTGATCGGTTTCATGGGTGAGTTCATGTTGACTCTTGCTCGATACGATAGTCGTTATTCATGCAGCACGCCTTTGCTCTTGCGACAGGCTCAAGGAAACGGTGGTGCCCTTCCCGGTTGCCGAGTTCAGATCAAGCGCGGCATGGATGCGCTGTGCGCGCTCGCGCATGATGTTGATGCCCACATGATTATCCCCTTTTTGCAGCAAGGTTTGCGCATCGAATCCGATGCCGTCGTCGCGAATCGTCAGCATGAAGTCCTGCCGGTCGTCGAGGCGGATATCAACCTGCTTAGCCATCGAATGCTTGCGAATGTTCGACAGCGCCTCCTGCACAATGAACAATACCTGCAACTGCTGCTCGCGCGAGAACGGTGGTCCATCGCCATCCGATGAAAAGTTGACCTGGATGCCGGTCTGACGCCGAAATTTTTCTATCGTGGCGGTTAGCGATGCAACAAGGTCGTCCTCCGACAGGCGGCTGCGGAAATTCAGCAGCAACTCACGCACGTCCTCATAGCTTTCCTGTACACCCGCGCGCAGCGCAGGCACGATCTCCGCAACTTCGTCGATCTTGCCGCAGCGCAGAGAGTCCTCAAGCATCTGCAACTGGATATTCATGAAAGTCAGCCCCTGCGCAATACTATCGTGCAGCCCTTGCGCCACCAGGTTGCGCTCCTCGGAAATCGCCATTTCCCGCTCCCGGCTAACCAGCCGCATGTTTGCGATCGCGATACCGAGCAACTGCCCCAGTGTTTCGAGCAAGGCGAGTTCCTTGTCGCTGAAATTCTTTGGCGTGCGGAAGTGCAGGTTGAAGAAACCAAGATGCTGCTCATGCGCGCAGATATGAAAAACCGATACCGTCGAAAACCCCTCGCGCCGGCATTGCAATTCATGTGACGACTCTGCCTTGCGCAAGTCATGGACGACGGCGATTTTCTTTGCCACCGCTTCGCCGCACAGGCAATCGCCTACTTTCATGCATTGCTCCGAACCGACCAGCGCTGCGGAAAGGCCATGATGCACGACCATGTGCAGATTGCCATGACGGTCGTCGAGCACGCGCACCGACCCGCCGTCGACACCAAAATAGCGGCTGATCCGCTTCAGGAATCCGTCGCACATCGCCTCAACCGATTGCGGCCGCTGCAGGAAGGACGCGCTGTCGTAGAGAAGCGCGAGTTCGCGGTTTTGATCCGCCAGTGCAGCGGTCTTTTCCTTCACACGTTCTTCCAGGCTGTTGTAGAGAGACTCCAGCCGGTCGGCCATATGATTGAAACCGCTTGTAAGCTGCCCGAATTCATCATTGCTTTCGACCGGCAGACGCGCCCCGAAGTCTTTCTCCGTCATGCGTTGTATGCCACCCTGCAGCCGTTCCACCGGCTCGATAATCAGCAAGAACATCAGGTAGATGATCGCCACCGTGCCGCTCAGTGCCAGCGCGACCAGCGCCAATTGCGACGCGCGCAGCCAGAAGGTGCGCAATTCGCTGTCGCGTTCGATCGCCTGCACAAGATTGTCGACTTCAAGCACGAAGCTGTCGACTTCGTTCTGGAATCGCTGCAAGGCGATCCAGCGCGCGTTGCCTCTCTGTTTCAGGACACTGTCCGCCATAGGCCGGATTGCACTGTGCCAGCGTTCGAACACGAGTCCAAAGCCAGTTTGGATTCTCGAAGTAGGGGGTAGGAAAAGCGGACGTTGCGGATCGCCGCGCTGCAATCGCGCAAAGGTGTCATCGATGGATTTCAGTTCATCTTCTGTCGCGGCCATTACATCAGTGCCGTCAGGGTCGCTGAACGTCCGGCCCAGCAGCACGGTCAGCCGGTAGCTATGCATGCGCAGGCTTCCGGTCTCGTTGATCGCAGCGGAGCTGCCTTCCAGCTGCCATGAAAGCAACAGGGTCGTGCCGATCGCCAGCAGCGCCATGCAAAGAAAACCAAGCAGAGCGCCGACAATTTTTGTGGAGAGCCGCTGCCATGTCGGCAGAAGTGTATCGAGAACCATCAATAGCCTATCAGGGAACAACCCCGCAACCTTACGGACAACATGCGATCTAGCGCCAATATCGGTCAATGTAATAACAACACGCCTGCTTGTTGCAAGTATATCCAGTCATGCGCCGTCATGATATTCCGGCGCGGTGGTCACGTACCGAGTCGCAAGGCCTCCCGTTTTTCGAGCGGACACACTAGCGGCAAGAACTCCTGCCTGCGCGGCGAATACGCCAGCAGTGCGCCGGTATCGATGTCGAAATACCAGCCGTGCAGCATCAGGTCTCCCTTTTCCACACGCCGTTTCAGCCATGGATAGGTCATGAGGTTGTCGAGCGAATGCAGGATGCTCGCCATCTCGCAGGCCTTGTGCTGCTCCTCGATCGATTTGTGCGGCAGGTCCCGCAATACACGCTGACGGACCGGCTCGGCGATGCTCATCCAGCGACCGACAAAATTCGTTTCCGATACCAGCCGCGCCGGCGTCATTAACGCACGAATGCCCCCGCAGCCGGCATGGCCCAGGACGATGACTCGCGCAACCTGAAGTACGCAGATCGCGAACTCGATGGCAGACGACACACCCGGAGGCGCATCCGGCGCGCAAGGCGGCACAAGATTGGCAATATTGCGCACCACGAACAGGTCGCCCGGATCGCTGCCCGTCAGCAGTGCAGGATCGACGCGCGAATCGCAACAGCCGATCACCAGCGTTCCCGGATGCTGACCCTCGCGCAGGCTGTCAAACAAGGCCTGTTCGGTCAGATATTGCTCTTGGAAGCGGCTGAAGCCGCGGATGAATTTTTCGATATCCTGCACGGCCGGCTTCATTCAGCCCCCGGTTTGCGCCATAAAGCGGATCACCTTTTGCGGCTGTTCACGGAATTCGTGCTTCTGCGGTTTCAATTCGATTGCCTGGCGAATTGCCGCTTCCAGTTCCGCATCGGTCGCGCCATCGCGCAGCAATGGCCGGAACTCGAACTTCTCTTCCTGTCCAAGGCAAAGATACAGCGTCCCGTCGACAGCGAGCCGCACCCGGTTGCAGGTCGCGCAAAAATGCTGCGACATTGGCGTGATGAAGCCCACGCTTGCCCTGCCGTCCGCTGTCGCAAGATAACGCGCCGGGCCGCCGCCCAATTCACGCGCCTGCGGCTGCAATCCGAATTTTTGCTGCAAGCGTGCCTGGATCGGGCCAAGCGCAAGAAACGACGCATCGCGCCCCGTCATTCCCATCGGCATGGCTTCAATCATGCGCAGAATGAATCCGTGTTCAATGCAAAATTCCACCATCGCATCAATCTCGCCGTCATTGATGCCACGCATCGCCACCATATTGATTTTGATCGGCTCAAACCCGGCTGCCTTCCCGGCCATGATCCCGTCGAGGATCTGCGTCAGGCTGTCGCGCCCGGTAATTTTTTCCATGCAACCTCTGTCGAGCGAATCCAGGCTGACATTGATGCGCGACACGCCGGCGGCTTTGAGCGCCTGCGCGTGGCGGCTCAAGCGCGTAGCGTTGGTGGACAAGGACAGGTCGCGAATACCCGGAAGCGCTGCTATCCGTTGCGCAAGTTCAGGAAGATTACGCCGTAAAAGCGGCTCACCGCCGGTCAACCGCACGCGCGATGTCCCTAGCCGGGCGAACGCTGCCAGCAGCCGTTCGATCTCGTCAAAAGTAAGCCAGTGTGCGGGTTCTTCGAAACCCTTGAACCCCTTGGGAAGGCAGTAGGTGCAACGCAAGTCGCAACGGTCGGTCACCGATAGGCGCAAATAATCGATGGATCGGCCGAAACGGTCGGTAAGCATCGTGACTCCCGATGGGTTTGGATGCACTGATTGTATCGGGAGAGATAAGTGCTGACTGCTGGCACGATGAGCTACGGGGGATAGTTCTTTCGTACTAGGCGGACGATGAACGGACGTATGGTGACGATATTGTTGAGAAGCTGCTTTCGCTCCTTGGACAATAACGAGACTAGCGTCACCTGCCACGATGCCACGACGCCAGGATTTAGCATGCGCTGTACCAACTTCTCCAAGCGGATTGTCAGTGCGGCGTCGATATTATCGGGATTTCTGCTTATGGACGGGCAAACGTTTCCATAGCAATCATGACTTGGCCGACCCAGCGTTGGAATGCTTGCGTAATTCGATGGTCCTATGGACTGCGACAACTTGACAATGGCAGCCACCGGATCGAGGAAATATTTAACCTAAGACAAAACGACTCTATCTCCGTCTTGTCAAAGGCTTATATCTACTTATTGTTACCGGCACTCCGGCCGAGAAGGCACCGGCGGACTATGTTACTCAGAACAAGGACGAACGCGCTTTTCACGATTTTTCATCGGCTCCGTTTCCTTCGCGGCAACTGGCATCTGCTAGCGCTGTGGCCGGCTGTTGCGCTGCTCATCACCGCGATCGGATGGACGCTGCTCTTTTCCCATCTGGAAAAGCAGAAAAAGGCCGCCGAAGCCGAAGTGCAAAAGGAGGCGATTACCTCGGCGGTCGAATACGCGGAGCATCTGGACCGGACCATGGAGGCCGTCGATGAATTTTCGCTCTACGTCAGACAGGCATGGAACGGCTCTGGTGGCGCATTCAGGCTAGAAGATTGGGCAAGAAACAAGGCCGCCAGTAATCGCTGGCCATTTAATGTCGCCATCATCGGCCCGAACGGAGATGTCGTATCGAGCAAGACGAAGCTGAATGACAACATTAACGTTTCCGGCAAGGACTTCTTCGAAGTGCAAAAGCGGGGCGGGCCGGATTTCCTGTATGTATCCGAACCAAGTGTGAGTCCTCTCGATAATTTGGAGGTCCTCCATTTCACCCGACGCTTGAATGGAAATGGTGGCGAGTTTGCCGGCGCGGTCATGATCTGCATTCCCATAACGCGCCTGACGGCGAGTTACAACCCGGCGCTGCTCGGCAAGCACGGTTTCATGGGTACGCTGGGCACCGACGGTGTCATGCGCGCGACGCGTACCGGTAATGAAATTCAACACATTGGTCAGTTTGCCCTACCGGTGAACTTCGCGTTTGCCGTGGGCACGGCAAATACAACCGAAATTGATGGCGGCCGATTCACGGATGGCCTCAACCGGTATGTAAGCTGGAGCGCGGTCGAATCCTATCCACTGGTCGCCGTGATTGGCCTGGAGCGCGCTGAGAAGCTGGCCCCCTATTTCGCCGCGCGGCGCAGCGCCATCCGGAGCGCAGCATGGGCAACCGCTGCGCTTATGCTGTTCAAATTCATTGCGATGGGCTTGAGCGCTCGCCTTGCCTGGCGCAAACACCAGATGGAGCTGGCGCAAGCCACCTACCGGATTGCAACGGAAGAAGGGAGCGAAGGTTTTTACATCGCACGCCCGATTCGCAGCGGCGGTGGACGCATTACCGATTTCACCTTAATCGACTGCAATCAAAGCGGTGCCGAGTTCTTTCGCATGGACCGCGAAAAATTGATCGGACAAACTGTGTATTCCCTCTATAACGGCCGCGATCCGGTGCGCCTGATGAGCGCGCTGTGCCATGCAGAGAAGACGGGGATGTTCGAGGACGAAGTCGAGGTGCGTACCGAAGACCTCCTCACCACGCGCTGGCTACATTTGAAGATCGTGCGCGCCGACAGCGACCTCGCGATCCGGCTGCGCGATGTAAGCGCCGCCAAGGCCCACATCAAGGAACTGGAGAGGCAGGCCAGCGAGGACGCCCTCACGAGGCTACCGAACCGGCAATGGGTGCAGCAATATCTGCCGGGTGCGATCGATGCGGCGGAGGTGAGGCATTCGCTGCTCGCGCTGCTATTCCTTGATCTTGACGGCTTTAAATTAATCAACGACACCATGGGACATGACGCGGGCGACGAACTGCTGCGGCTGGTCGCGCGCCGCCTCAAGGTGGCAGTGCGGCCGGAAGACCATGTCGCGCGGCTTGGCGGCGACGAGTTCGTCGTGTTGGTGGAAGGCATCCATAACGCGCGCGATGCAGGACACGTAGCGGAACGGGTGCTGAATGCATTCAAGGAAAATTTCAAGCTGGTACAAGGGTCAGCAACGATCGGAACGTCAATCGGCATCAGCATGTATCCCAAGGATGGCCTAAGCACCGAAGCTCTGTTCAGACATGCTGACATTGCGATGTACTCAGTCAAAGGTGCAGGGAAAGGCGGCTACCGGTTTTACTCCGAACATCTCTACGATGCGCTCAAGCAGCGCATCGCACTTGAAACGGAGCTGCGCCATGCTCTTGAACATGACGAGCTTGTTGTCCATTACCAGCCACGCGTCGACCTTGTCAGCGGAAAGATCGCCAGCATGGAGGCGCTTGCTCGTTGGCAGCATCCGTCCCGAGGACTGCTGCATCCGGTCGAATTCATTCCGATTGCTGAAGAAACCGGGCTCATCACGGAGCTGGGAGAAACTGTGCTCGACAAGGTGTGCATGCAGATCGCGCAATGGCGAGTCGAGAATAGACCCTTGATTCCCGTGTCGGTAAATGTGTCGCCGCGCCAGTTCGCCGATTGCGACTTGCCGCGCGTCTTCGCCGCCGCGCTCGCAAAGCATCGCGTAGATTCTTCGCTGATCGAAATTGAGCTGACCGAGTCGTTGATGATGGCAGACACGGCCGATGTCAATGATTCGCTCGCTGAGTTGCAGCACATGGGAATCAGGCTGTTAGTGGACGACTTTGGTACGGGCTATTCGTCACTATCGCAACTACAGCGTCTTGACTTCGACGTGCTGAAAGTAGACAAGGCATTCACGGCCGAGATTGAAGATAGCGGACAGGGGAATGTTTTCTTCTCAGCCATCATTACAATGGCCCATGCATTGGGCATGCGCGTCGTTGCCGAAGGCGTTGAAAACCGGCATCAGATCAGCATCCTGAAGTCGCTGCACTGTGACGAATTACAGGGCTTTTATATCGCCCCGCCCAGGCCAGGCGAGCAAGCGATGGCCGCACTGGAGGCTAACGTCTCCGAGGTATAGCAGATCGACTGTACCGTCGATGCAAGGCGCTGCAACACCATACCTACGCCGTAATTGCCGACGATTATTTCTCTTTGTTGTCGTGACCGACAGCGTCACCTGCTTCCGATTCCTCCGCAGCGCCACCACCCCATTCAAACCAATCTTCGCCAAACAACTCAACTGGATGCTGGGTGCGTTCCGAACCATTGCCGCACGCGAGCGAATCCGTCGGACAGTACTTGTCGCATCCCCAACAGAGGCGCTCGGGATGTTTTGGATGCAAAGGAAATTTTTTCGCCATTCCAGATTATGGATGCAAGCGAGCCAGGCACGCCAGGGGATTTACTGCCTCAACTAGCCTCATCAAATCGCTGATGAAGCTCCTCGCAAATGTCTTCCAGATCATCGGCATCAATACCCAGTGCATCCAGCGCCATCGCACCGCCCTTTTCCCACTCGAAGTGCTTGTTCCGGTTTTGATAGGTCTGGATTGCACGTTCGACGACGAGGCTGAGCGCAACAAGGCCTTTGATCATGTCGGGCGTGATGCTGTCAGCAATGACTTCGTATTCATGATGCAGGCGAATTGCCATCGACACATCGGAGGATAGCCCCCAATTCTTTGCGAGCAACGCACCGATGGTTGCATGGCAGGTGCCGTGCCGCTGGTCTTCGACGGTGGTAAAGCGTTCGTCGGTAGACTCGTTGGCGAGCATCAGGGTTTCCGTATAGTCAGGAAAGCGGCTGAGCAAGAGGGGAATGCCGATGTCGCAGAACAGGCCGAAGGTATGCGCGATATCGGGCGTGGCAATGCGCAGCTTCCGCGCCAAAAATGCCATCGCCATCGCACGTTTATCGGAGACGTCCCAGAAACGGGTCAAGACCGGTCCGCTGGAATTCAGCGTCTTGCGGGCGATCAGACCGAGCATGATTGAGGCGCATTGCGTCATGCCGATAAAGGCGAGCGCATGCTCGACTGTTTCTGCCTTGCGCTTAAGACTGAAGAATGCGGAATTTGCGGTTTTCAGCAATGTCGCCGACATGGCAACGTCGCGACTGATGATCGCAGCGACTTTCTTTGGATCGGGATCGTCGTGCATTAACTCCTGTTGCAGACTTACCAGGAGGACCGGGCAAGCAGGAATCTGAATGGATTTTGCTACGCCATCGATGGCGAGATCGGAGGAATTGGAGACGGAGTCTAGCATCGCATTTCACACCAGTAATTTTTCGGAACGTGGATATCAGCTGCGGGACAGATGCAAATCAGAGGCAACTCTTGTTCCGCGCACATATCAACACAGCCACTTTATCCGAGGAGAATTTATTAATGACAAGGATACTCAGAATAATTGACCCAAAGCAACTTCTTTAACAATTACGTGGTGACTTGCCATTCAATCATTGTTATTGGCACTTATTTGTCAGCGCACGAAGATCCACAGGTCATCGTCGAAACGTGCCGCACAGTCCGCGCTTGTGGCGATTCGCGCGTTCACACCAGTCCAATTCCACTGCTGGCAACGTGGGCAAATTCTTGACCGGAGTCAACTGATTCGGAACTGCAGGATTCCGGAAGAAATGGTTCCGTGATTAAATGGTTGAGATATACACACACATGACAGACTGGACGAGGTTCCCGAATGTTGAATTCCACGACTAGCACCTTCGAATCGCCTTACTTTTCCTGGACAGACGAACTCGCGATCGGCCACGAGCTGATCGATGCAGATCATCAGGATATTTTTGATGCAGCAAACCGGCTGCAAGCAGAAATCCTTGAGGATCCTGAGTATTCGAGCGTTGGAGAAGTACTGGTCGAAATGATTGAACACACCGGCGGGCATTTTGCACGCGAAGAAGCGCTCATGCAGGCGATCGGATTTCCTGCGCTTGAAGAGCACAAGCGTCAACATAAGGCGTTGATGAGCAAGGTAAACGACTTGCATCGCCGCTTCATGAATGAGCGCCGCAACTTATCGGGCGAAGTTGCCGAATTTCTGCAAAAAGCGCTTGTCCATCACATCATGCACTCGGACATGGAGCTCGGGCGCTTCATGCGAGCGACCAAGAAATAAAGCAACTTCATTGAGCTTTCTTGGCTTGGCGGCCGGGTTTCAGCACGGCCCGCCGTCAGCGAAAGACCGCAAGTCAATGCAGCTTGTTCTTTTGAACACAACCGCGCAATGCGGGATGTGCGCATGAGCCAATCGAACCGAACCGTTCGCACCGATCAGTGATATGGTGCTTCTTTTCTCTCACCCTGAATTTTTAATCCATCAAGGAGTATTTGTGAAATTTCAATCCATCGCATTCGCCGGCCTGATGGCCCTGGGCCTTGCTTCAATCGGCGAAGCGGCCGCACAAGCGAACATGAAGACGGTTGCCGACGTCAACCAGAACATGACGGCACTTGCTGGCCAGAAGATCAGCGTGCAGGGCAAAGTGGTGAAGGTCAACAACGGCATCATGGGTCGCAACTTCGTGCATGTGCAGGACGGCACGGGTGCGGCAAACACCAACAACCTGATCATCACCAGCAAGCAGACCGCCGGCGTCGGTGACCAGGTCACCGTTTCCGGTGTCGTGGTCGTCAACCGCGATTTCGGTAGCGGCTATATGTACCCGCTGCTGATCGAAGACGCCAGCATCACCCCGAAGAAGTAATCCGAAGCCGTCCCATTAGTGCATCACCGGCGCGGCGTTCGCGGCATGTCATTGACATGCCGACTATCCGCGTCCGGCTCCCGCTATCGCTGCTCTCGCCGCTGTGATGCTGCGCTCAGCACCCCTGTTCGAATTGATTCAGCTGACTGCTTCGCTCTCCTGTAGCAATACCCTAGCGGGCGACTGCTGCTTGCTGCGCACCTTGCGTGAAAACGCCGTCATGAAGGCGGCATAACCGTCCGAACCCGGACACATTCCACTTCTTCTCGCCTTGATGACACCCGTCTCGATCGTGTCGTTCGGATCGTATGCCATGTCACCCATTTGCCAGGCGTAGTCATCGCGATGTATAAACCTCGGCTTCATTTTGCTTCCTGATTTCGTAGTAGGTTGATATCAAGCGCCGCTGACAACAATCTTCATGCAGCGCCTTCGAATCACTCTAGCGTTGCAAGCAGCAGGTGCTCAAGGCTTGTATTGTTTGGTAACAACTGTTGTGGCGTGGAACAAACGAATTGCCATCGTGTCACTGTCTTACTGACAAAACACCTCGCCTGCAACGGAAATTAGGGATGGATTGTGATAGGCGAATGGACGCTCAATCGCTCAGGAAGCTTGACCGCCTGCCGGCGGATCAATCTTCTGAAACGCCCATTCAAATTCGCCCTCGCTGCCATTGAACATGATTTCATTGTCGCCACCCGATTCGCGCAGGCGTGCACGCAGTTCCCGCGGATGCAAGGTTTGCAGCGACGGCTCATCCAGACGGACTTTCAGCGTGCGGATGACGGTCTCGCCTTGCATTGCGACTACCCTGCAGTCAATGCCGGCTGACATCGTCTCGCAGTCGTGCGTGACGCGTTGAATCCTGTCGACGATGTCCTGACAAGCATTGCGAGCGGCATGAACTTCATCGTTGAGAGACTTCAAACGCCGCAATGCGGGCGTGACGCGCTTCACCAGCTTGTGCCAGTTTGCTTCCTGTTCCGCATTCATGTGGATTTCGTGGGCACGCATCTTTGTGATCAGCACGGAATAATTTTTTACGTCATGCATAATCGCGATCGCATCGATTTCACCGGCCTTGATTTCCGCAGTCTGCTGGAAATCGGCTTGCTTGTGCTTGAGATCGTCGAGCAGTCTGGCGAAAGCGGACAGGTCCGGCACCAGCATGGAGATTATCGTTTCGACATCCCGGCGTGCCATGGCGGTCCCGACCTGCAGTCTCTGCGCGGCGAGCGCACTGCCCTCGGACGTCTCCACGATCAGCTCCTCGGCGAGAATATCGCAATGGACAGCGGTCCCGATAGTGACCTTCTTGCCGACAATCAGGCAGCCTTCGGCGTGCTGCAACGTGATTTCGCCACCGATCGCTTCCAGCGTTGCGCGTGAAGTCTGCCCTTCCACCGAGATGGTGCCGCCCGGACTCCGGACAGTTCCCGCAGTCAGGTTCTTTTTGAAGTGAACCCTGCCGCCATGCGACACGATATTGCCGAACACATTGGCCATGAAGCTCATGTTCCTGCCTTCGATCTGCGTCAGTTCTTCGACTTCGCCATGTTCTTCATACTCATCGGCAGTGAGGTTTAAATTCCCTGTGGTGCGCAGGCTGACGCCATCGCGATTGATGATCTTGTCGGTAATCGAGACGCGTCCGGATGCCGTGTCGATCTGCAGGAAGCCACTCATATCGGCGATCACGAATTCTCCGTCCGCCGTGCATTCGACACGAGTGCCAAGACCGGCGAGTCCCGCAATATCAATGTCGCGCGGCATCTCGGCAATCAATTCATGGCCGTGGATATCCCATCCTGGTTTCCCGGATGCACGTGGAATTTTTCGAATCAGCCGGGTGTCTTTCGGCACCTGTGGAAAATGGTTCTGGTGCTGGTGCAAGTCAATGCGGCCGTCAGCGAGCATCTTCGGTGCATCGTCACGGTGCAAGCGTTTTGTCAGCTCCACGATCGACGCGTTCTGCCCTGGCGACGGCGGCTTCATGCGCGCGATGGTAACGCGCTCGCTTGTTGGTTCGGCAAGCGCTTTACTGATCGCCTTGATATCAAGCCCGTACCGGATCTCCTTTGCCCACATTGCCGCGATAAACTCATCGGTGTCGAGTATTGCCGGCGTTGAGACTGTCCTTATCAAGTGGTCGATAATCGCCGCATTACCGTCCTGTCCGGGTTCACCATAGACCGGTTCTTCCATTGCGTTTTCGATCATGACTGGCTCGAACAGGTAATCGGCGGCATGACCGCCTTCGATCACCTTTGGCTCGTGATAGCACTGCACGCGTTCAGATGGGAATGGCACGATATTCGTTGCCAGCCGCATCGTCAGAGGCTTTCCAGCCCTCTGCAAATCCTGCGTCACCTTGACCACATCCGCCGGCTCAAGCTCGTAAAGGAGTTTCTGCAAACATGCATGATCGAGATCGGTAAAGCGCAGGCCTGCGCCAAAAACCCGGTCGATGAAGGAGCGGAAAAGTGCTGGCGATTCGAATGCAGGGAGTGCTACATGGAGGCCATCGGCGAGGCGGGCAACGTACGCTGGAAGCGGTAGAAGATCCTGCTCAGGAACTGTCGGACCGGGAACGGACAATGCCTCGCCCCTGCCCTTAATTTCAAGGGCGGGGAGTGCCCCAACTTGTTCGTCGGCGGACAGGCGAGCGGGCATGATGCTCCTTCCTGTCCTGACTGTAACAAATGCTCAAATTTTGAGCAAGCGTCATATCCTGACGCGAGTCGGATTCCGGATTGCGAGGCCAGGGTGCGCCACATCCCTTTTGAATGGCGTTTACTGTACCAGTGGACTTTCCGCGCCCTCCAGCGTTACGCCTTGGATATCAGATTTGCCGACGAGGATTTGCATGTATTGATGCACGCCGCGCTGCCATGCCTGCTGCATCAGGTTCTCGGCGACCTGCGCCTTCACCGCGTCAAAAGGCAACTGTGTGCCGTCAATATGCTTTACCACCTGCACGATATGCAGTCCAAAACGTGTCTCCAGCAAACGCCCGGCCAATTCACCATCTGCCATGCGGAATACGAAGCGTTCGAATTCCGGAACGGTCTGCCCGCGCGTCAACTGTCCGAGGCTACCCCCTACCGCACCAGACGGGCAGTTCGAGTACATTTTTGCCAGCTCGGCGAAACGTTCCGGATGCACTTTCAATTCTTCCAGAACCGATTCCGCTGTCGCGCGCAAAAACTCGAGCGAGACGCTCGGCGTCACCTGGAACAAAATATGTCTCGCTTCCACCAGGTCGCCATTGGAAAACAGCTCTGGCCGATTGCGGTAGAAGGTTTCGCATGCGGCATCATCCGCCTCCGGCACATTGACTTCCTGCACGAACAGGGCTTCGATGCGTGCATCGTCATCTTCGCCGGTAATGCCGAGCCGCTCGGCTTCCTGCAAAAGGACCGTACGCAACACCAGTTCGTGCACGCTTTGCTTCAAGGGGTTGCCCGCCTTTTGATGATGCGTCAGTTCCTGCTCGATCGCGCTGTCGGTGATCTCGATGCCGTTGACGGAAATGCCCATGGTGTTTTCTCCTCGATCCGAAATCGTTTAACGCGGACGTACCAACTGATAGGCACGGCTCAGATAGCCGACGGAAGCAAAGCCGCTCCAGACATGCACTAACCGTGTGAACGGGAAGATCACAAAAACCGACATGCCCATGAATAGGTGCAGCTTGAACAGAAACGGCGCATCGGCGATAAACGAAGCAGCATCGCCACGGAAGGTCACGACATGCTGCGCCCACGTCATCAGTTGCACCATCATGTGGCCGTCGGTATGCGATGCCGAGATGAATATCGATGACAGTCCCAGCATAAGCGTCACCAGAATCCACAGCATCACGATCTTGTCCTTGAAGGTGGTGACACGGCGCAGGCGGTCGTTCGAGAAACGGCGAGCCAGTAAGGTCAGTAGGCCGATCAGGCACAGACTGCCCATTACGCCGCCGGCCACCATCGCAAAGATTTGCTTGGCGCTGTGCGACACGCCGAGCGCATCCCATACGGCTACCGGTGTCAGCAAGCCGACGCCGTGACCAAAGAACAGCCCGATGATGCCGATATGAAAAAGGATATTACCGAAGCGCAGACTGCCACGATGTAGCATCTGGCTGGAATCCGACTTCCATGTATATTGCTCGCGGTCGAAGCGAACCAGGCTTCCCAGCAAAAAGATTGCCAGCGCGATGTACGGGTAAATCCCGAAAACGAATTGGTTTGCGTAATTCATGTTGTTATCTCCTTAGTCTTATCAACCGGCTGCGCAGGCATTGTTGCGCGCGCCCTTGGGATAGAAGTTGATTGGCTGAACGCCTCCCGGCCCTGCAGCTGTTTTCAGCAGCGGCTCGACACCGTCGACACCGGGGCCGAAGGTTTCCAGAGCTTCGTCCATGTCCCGAATCGGCGGTTCCGACAACTCTTCCGCAACGACTGGGCTAAGCAATTGCACCACGTCGAAAATTGGGGCATATGGGCTGCGATTGGCGGCGAGCTTGCGACCGACATGGGCGAGCACGTGGACCGCATCAGACAGCAGGCGCTCCGCCTCTTCCCGATCGAGCTGCGACAAAAACTCAAGAAACAGCGGCACGTAATCCGGCAAATCGTCGCCGCACATTTCGAGTCCGTGTTTCTTGTACTCTTCCATCAGATCGACCATCGCTTGGCCGCGGTCGCGGGACTCTCCGTGGATGTGCTCGAAAAGATGCAGTGAATGCGAAGGATTGCGATCGAAAGTCGACACATAGTTTTCCTGCAGCGTGATCAGGTCGTTCGCCGCCAGATAGGAAAACAGCGGCTGCAGTGGCGCATGCAATTCCGGCGTCTTTGCCAGAATGGCTTCGAGCTCGCCGAGACCGTCGACCATCAACTGATCCGGGTACAGCAACAGGGCTGACAGCACTTGATAATGTTGCATGGTGATTCCTTTTTAAAAGACACTCAGGTCGATGTGACGCAGAACTGCAGGGCGAGTGGATTGGAAGGGGCAAGCCACCCACCCTGCCTTCTGGTCAAACGCCTTCCGTCTCCTTCTTCTTGCGCGATTTCGGCATATCGACATAGATCACCGATCCCTGCTTCTTCTTGCCGAACAGAGAGTGGTCGTTCACGCCATCCGAGCAACCGTTACCGAAGCTGAAGCCGCACGAGCCTTTTTCGTTGAAGCTGTCTTCCACCATTTCCTTGTGGCTGCTCGGGATCACGAAGCGGTCTTCATAATTCGCGATGGCCATGATGTGGTACATGTCTTCCACCGTTGCCTGGTCTAGGCCGACTTGCTTGAGCACGTCGAGGTTGATTTCCTTATCCACCGACTTGCTGCGCATGTAGGCACGCATGGCGAGCATGCGGTCAAGTGCGTGCACGACCGGCGCTTCCTTGCCTGCGGTAAGCAGGTTGGCGAGATACTTGACCGGAATGCGCAGGCTCTTGGTATCCGGGATGATGCCGTTCATGCCCATCTTGCCGGACTCGGCAGCGGCCTGGATCGGCGACAGCGGCGGGATGTACCAGACCATCGGCAGCGTGCGGTATTCGGGATGCAGCGGGAACGCGACTTTCCATTCCATCGCCATCTTGTACACCGGCGAACGCTTGGCCGATTCCAGCCACGCTTCCGGGATGCCCTGCTTGCGCGCTTCCTCGATGATCTTCGGATCGTGCGGATCGAGGAACAGGCCAAGCTGCGATTCGTACAGGTCTTGCTCGTCCGCCACCGATGCCGCGGATTCGATCATGTCGGCGTCGTATAGCATCACGCCGAGATAGCGGATACGGCCCACGCAGGTTTCCGAGCACACGGTCGGTTGACCGGCTTCGATACGCGGGAAGCAGAAGGTGCACTTCTCGGCCTTGCCGGACGACCAGTTGTAATAAATCTTCTTGTACGGGCATCCGGAGATGCACATGCGCCAGCCACGGCATTTGTCTTGATCGATCAGCACGATGCCGTCGTCTTCGCGCTTGTACACCGAGCCGGATGGGCAGGACGCAACGCATGCAGGATTAAGGCAGTGCTCGCACAGGCGTGGCAGGTACATCATGAAAGTGTTTTCGAACGTGCCGTACATCTCTTTCTGCACGTTGTCGAACAGCTTGTCCTTGCTGCGCTTGGCGAACTCGCCGCCAAGATCGTCTTCCCAGTTCGGACCCCATTCGATCTTTTCCATCTTCTGGCCGGTGATGACCGACACCGGGCGCGCGGTCGGCGGCGTCTCGGACAACGGCGCATTCTGCAGATGTTCGTAGTCGTAGGTGAACGGCTCGTAATAGTCGTCGATCCCCGGCAGGTTTGGGTTAGCAAAAATATTTGCGAGGATCTTCAGACGGCTGCCCTGACGCGGTTCAATCTTGCCGGCGGCATTACGCTTCCAGCCACCGTTCCATTTGTCCTGATTTTCCCACTCCTTCGGATAACCGATGCCGGGCTTCGTTTCGACGTTGTTGAACCACGCGTATTCCACACCGTCACGGCTGGTCCAGACGTTTTTGCAGGTGACCGAACAAGTGTGGCAACCGATGCACTTGTCCAGGTTCAGCACCATGCCAATTTGTGCTCTTATCTTCATGTTTACTCCAGATCAGTGACTGTGATTACGCTTGTTCTTTCAGCGGGCCTTCCAGCCAATCGATGTTCTTCATCTTGCGGATCAACACAAACTCATCGCGGTTCGAACCCACCGTGCCGTAGTAGTTGAAGCCATACGACAACTGCGCATAACCGCCAATCATGTGCGTCGGCTTGGTCACCGCACGCGTTACCGAGTTATGAATACCGCCGCGCATGCCGGATGTTTCCGCGCCAGGGACGTTCACGATTTTTTCCTGTGCGTGGTACATCAACGTCATGCCGACCGGCACCCGCTGGCTGACCACCGCGCGGGCAGTAAGCGTGCCGTTGACGTTGAAGATTTCGATCCAGTCGTTGTCGACGATGCCGGCATCCTTGGCGTCGATCTCCGACAGCCAGACGTGCGGGCCGCCGCGCGACAGTGTCAGCATGCGCAGGTTGTCCGAGTAGGTCGAATGGATGCCCCACTTTTGGTGTGGCGTAATCCAGTTCAGCGCGATTTCCTTGTTGCCATTCGGACGCTTGCCGAGCATCGCACCAGTGGTCTTGGTGTTGATTGCCGGTTTGTACACGCACAGGCCTTCGCCAAAATCACGCATCCACAGGTGATCCTGGTAGAACTGCTGGCGGCCGGTCAGGGTGCGCCATGGAATCAGTTCATGCACATTGGTATAGCCGGCGTTGTAGCTGACTTCTTCGCTCTCCAGCCCAGACCATGTGGGCGACGAGATGATCTTGCGCGGCTGTGCCTGCACGTCGCGGAAACGAATGCTGTCGTGCTCGCGTGGAATCGCCAGATGGGTATGGTCGCGTCCGGTGATCTTGGACAAGGCTTCCCATGCCTTCACAGCAACGTGGCCGTTGGTTTCCGGCGCCAGCGACAGGATCATCTCTGCTGCATCGATCGCGGTGTTCAGGCGCGGCTGGCCCTTCGAAACGCCCTCTTCAGTCACCACGCGGTTCAGGCCGCGCAGTACGTCGACTTCGTGCCCGGTCTTCCAGCCGATGCCCTTGCCGCCGTTGCCAACTTTTTCGAGTAAGGGGCCGATCGAGGTGAACTTCTTGTACACGTCGCGGTAGTTGCGTTCCACCACCGTCATCGCGGGCATGGTCTTGCCGGGGATTGGCTCGCACTCGCCTGCGCGCCAATCCTTTGGATCGAAGGGCTGGCCGAGTTCGCTCGGGGTATCGTGCATCAGCGGCGTCAGCACCAGGTCCTTTTGCGTGCCGAGATATTCGCCACCGACTTCGGCAAATTTTTGCGCGATGCCCTTGTAGATCTCCCAATCGGACTTGGACTTCCACAACGGTTGAACAGCTTCCGACAGCGGATGAATGAACGGATGCATGTCGGAAGTGTTCAGGTCATCCTTCTCATACCAGGTCGCGGTCGGCAACACGATGTCGCCGTACAGACAGGTGGTCGACATGCGGAAGTCGAGCACGACCAGCAGGTCGAGCTTGCCTTCGGCGGCCGGACGTACCTTCACATCTTTCGGCACCACGCAGCCTTCTTCCTCGCTCATCAGGGCGTTCTGCGTGCCGAGCAAATACTTCAGGAAGTATTCATGGCCTTTGCCGGAGCTGCCGAGAATATTGGAACGCCACACGAACATGTTGCGCGGGAAGTTTGCCGGATTGTCCGGGTCGTCACACGATAGGTTCAGCTTGCCGGATTTAAGGTTCTCGACTGCATACTTGATGGGGTCCTGGCCTGCTGCTTCCGCCGCGCGGACCACTTCCAGCGGATTGGTTTCGAGCTGCGGCGCCGACGGCAACCAGCCAAGACGTTCTGCCTTGGCGTTGAAGTCGATCAGCGACATCTCGGCGGTCTTGCCGTCTGCCGAAGGGCAAAGGATTTCCGAGGTATGCAGTTTTTCATGACGCCACTGGCTGGTGTGCGCGTAGAAGAACGAAGTGGAGTTCATCTGGCGTGATGGACGATTCCAGTCGAGCGCAAACGCGAGCGGCGTCCAGCCGGTCTGGGGACGCAGTTTTTCCTGGCCCACGTAGTGCGCCCAGCCGCCGCCGGATTGGCCGACGCAACCGCACATCATCAGCATGTTGATGATGCCGCGGTAGGTCATGTCCATGTGATACCAGTGATTCAGCGCAGCGCCGACGATGACCATGCTCTTGCCGCGCGTCTTGTCGGCGTTGTCGGCGAATTCGCGCGCAACCGTGATCACATCTTCCGGTTTGACGCCGGTATGCTTTTGCTGCCATGCCGGGGTGTACGGGATATCCTGATCGTAGCTGCTGGCGACGTTGCCGCCGCCCAAGCCGCGGTCGATGCCGTAGTTGGCGAGCGACAGGTCGTACACAGTGGCGACCAATGCAGTCGTGCCATCAGCCAGTTTTACTTTCTTAACCGGCACGTTGCGTACCAGTACATCCTTGGCGTCGGTGCCGCCGAAGTAGGAGAACGCCACGCCGGCGACATCGTCGCGGTTGTCGATCAGCGACAGGCGTGGATCGATCGCCTTGCCAGTCTTGCCTTCGATCTTGTCAAGATTCCATGCGCCGTCTTCGCCCCAGCGAAAGCCAATGGTACCGGCCGGCGCCGTGATGTTGCCGGTCGCTTCATCGATGACCAGCGTTTTCCATTCCGGATTGTTGGCTTCGTCGAGATTGTTGGCGAGATGCGAGGCGCGCAGGAAGTATTCCGGCACGAGGTTGCCGTTCTTTTCCTTCAACAACACCAGCATCGGGAAGTCGGTGTACTGCTTGGCATAGTCGCGGAAGTAAGCCGACTTGCCGTTGGCATGGTATTCCTTGAGGATCACGTGGCCCATTGCCATCGCGAGTGCCGCGTCGGTGCCCTGTTTCGGCGCCAGCCAGATGTCGCCGAACTTGGCCATTTCGCCGAAGTCGGAGGAGACCGCAACGGTCTTGGTGCCCTTGTAGCGTACTTCGGTGTAGAAGTGCGCATCGGGCGTGCGCGTCATCGGCACGTTGGAGCCCCACACCATCAAGTAGGTGGAGTTGTACCAGTCGGCCGATTCCGGCACGTCGGTCTGCTCGCCCCATACTTGCGGGCTGGACGGCGGCAAGTCGCAGTACCAGTCGTAGAAAGACATCGCGACGCCGCCGATCAGGCTCAGGTAGCGAGTGCCGGCGGCATAGCTGACCATCGACATCGCGGGAATCGGCGAGAAGCCGATGATGCGGTCCGGGCCGTATTTCTTGATCGTGAATGCGTTGGCGGCCGCGATAATCTCGTTGACCTCGTCCCACTCGGCGCGAACGAATCCACCCTGCCCGCGCACCTTCTTGTACTGCGCTGCGCGCTTCGGATCCTGGCTCACGAATTCCCAGGCTTCCACCGGCGACATGGTCTTGCGCGCCTCGCGCCACATCTTGACCAGGCGGCCGCGCACCATCGGGTACTTCACGCGCTGTGCGGAATAGACGTACCAGGAATAGCTGGCGCCGCGCGGGCAACCGCGCGGTTCGTGATTGGGCAGGTCCGGGCGCGTGCGCGGATAATCGGTCTGCTGGGTTTCCCAGGTGATCAGACCGTTCTTGACATACACCTTCCAGCTGCAGGAGCCGGTGCAATTGACGCCGTGCGTTGAGCGCACGATCTTGTCGTGCTGCCAGCGCTGGCGATAGGCGTTTTCCCAGGTGCGATCTTCTTGTACTACCGCGCCGTGGCCATCGGAAAAGGTTTCCTTCGGCTTGCTGAAGAATTTCAGACGGTCCAGAAAGTGACTCATGGTTTCTCCATACGTACACCCATCGTCGGGCGCATTGTTGTAAAGCATTTAGACTTTGCTATGCAGGAAGTCTACGTAGCTGCCTGCTTTCTTGATATTGGCAATAAGTCGGGCGAGTCTCTGCGTTTGGACTAGCCCGACTAGTCCTTTGGAACTAGCAAGGCATGTCTGCGCCTTTGCGTGAATAGCACCACCAGGTAATTGCGATACACGTGACATAGAAACCGATGAAGCACCACAGTGCCGCCTCCGGACCACCGGTCATCGCAATTGAGGTGCCATAGCTTTTCGGAATGAAGAAAGCACCATAGGCACCGACTGCCGAAGAGAAGCCGAGCACGGCGGCGGCTTCCTTGTTAGCGTCGACGATGGCCTGCGATTCCACTACGCGGCCTTTGCCTGCGGCAGCGCGTTGCCGCTCCGTCATGAAGATCACCGGGATCATGCGGAAGGTTGACGCGTTGCCGACGCCTGTGCCGGCAAACAGCAGCATGAACATCCAGAAGAAGCCCGCGAAGCTGCCCGCACTTCCCGCAGCAGGAAGGAAGTAAATCACGCCGATTACCGCGACGATCATCACAATGAATGTCCAGAACGTGACGATTGCGCCGCCGAGCTTGTCCGATACCCAGCCGCCTGCAACGCGTGCCAGCGCGCCGATCAGCGGTCCGAGGAAGGCGTACTGCAATGGATTCACGTCCGGGAACTGCGACTTGATCAGTAGCGGGAAACCTGCCGAATAGCCGATGAAGGAACCGAAGGTGCCGACATACAGCCAGCACATCAGCCAGTTGTGCTTGCGCTTGAAGATCACTGCCTGTTCCGCGAACGAGGCATTGGCCGATGCCAGGTCATTCATGCCGAACCAGGCGGCGACCGTAGTGAAGGCAATGAACGGCACCCAGATGAAGCCCGCATTCTGCAACCACATTTCCCTGGTGACGCCCGCCTTGGTCCATATCTGCGCATCGCCACCCATGCCGCCGAACACGCCGACGGTAATGACGATCGGCACCACGAACTGCACCACCGAGACACCGAGATTGCCGAGGCCCGCATTCATGCCGAGCGCATAGCCCTTCTGCGCTTTCGGAAAGAAGAAGCTGATATTAGCCATCGATGACGCGAAGTTGCCACCGCCGAAGCCGCACAGCAGCGCCAGCACCAGCATAGTCGGATAACTGGTGGACGAATCCTGCACCGCGAAGCCGATGCCGAGCGCCGGAATCATCAAGGATGCCGTGGAAATCGTGGTCCATTTGCGACCGCCGAAAATCGGCACCATGAACGAATAGAAGATGCGCAACGTCGCACCCGACAAGCCCGGCAGTGCTGCCAGCCAGAACAACTGGTTGGTGCTGTACTGGAACCCGATGTTGGGCAGGTTCACCACCACGACGCTCCACACCATCCAGACTGCGAACGCCAACAGCAGCGCCGGAATGGAAATCCACAGATTGCGGTTGGCCGTCGACTTGCCATGGCTGCGCCAGAAGGTCGGTGTTTCCGGTTCCCAGTGGCTGATCAGATATTTGCTCACATTGTTCTCCTGTTATCGAATGCGATTGCTTGTGCGTGGGCTCATGCTGCCTTGGCAAACGGCATGGCGGCTTCGGGTGTCTTGCGGGTCGGCTTGAATGAGTAGTGCATCCACACCAGCGACACGCATACCGTCCCGTACAGCAGCATGAAGGCGCTGGAACGGATGCCGGTCAGGTCGACCAGTGCGCCGAACATGATCGGCAGGATGAACCCGCCAAGGCCGCCCGCCAGGCCGACTACCCCTGACACCGCGCCGATGTTGTGACTGAAATCGTCGGAAATGAACTTAAAGACAGAGGCCTTGCCGATTGCGGTCGCGATACCCACCACGAACAGCAAGATCGTGAAGAACAGCGGCGAGACGCCAACGTTCATGACCATGTCGCCGCGCACGGTCTTGATGACCATGCTGGTTTGCGGATAGGACAGCAGGAAGAAGCAAACCCAGCACACCCACATCACCCACCAGGTGACTTTATGGGCACCATGCTTGTCCGCAATCCAGCCACCCAAGGCACGCAGCACGCCTCCCGGCAAGGAGAAGCAGGCGGCCAGCAAGGCGGCGATTCGCATGTCGAAGCCGTATTCCGACACGTAGTATTTGGTCATCCATAAAGCCAGCGCAACATAGCCGCCAAACACTACCGAGTAGTACTGGCAGTAGCGCCAGACACGCGGGTCCTTCAGCATCTTCATCTGTTCCATGAAGCTGACGTTCGACGACACCGCGTGCGACTTGTCGCTGTAAGAAAACATCCAGAAGATCACTGCCGTCGTCAACATGGCGACGGCATAGACGCGCGGCAGCATCTGCCAGCCGAAGCCGGCGATGATTGCGGGCGCAACAAATTTGGTCAGCGCCGAGCCGGAATTGCCGGCGCCGAAAATCCCCATCGCGAGGCCTTTCCGTGCAGGCGGAAACCAGCGCGCGACGTAAGGGGTACCGACCGAGAATGAACCGCCGGCCAGCCCGACGAAGAGGCCGAGTACGAGGAAGTGCCAGAATTCGGTCGCTTCGCCGATCAGCCAGATTGGCACGACGGTTGACAGCATTAACAGGAACAGTACGACGCGTCCGCCGTACTTATCGGTCCAGATACCGAGCGGCACACGTACCAGCGAACCGGTCAGCACCGGCGTCGCCGCCAGCAGCCCGAATTGCGTTTCGTTCAATCCGAGTCGCGCCTTGATCGGTATGCCGAGCACCGCGAACATCATCCAGACTGCAAAACAGATAGTGAACGCAAAGGTACTGCTTGCGAGCACCGAGATCTGCTTCCCTTTGCCACTTCCCGATTCGGCCACGACACACCTCCCTTGAACGAATGACACGATGCAAGAAGCTTACGTAAGCGCGCACATCGGCACTATTGGCCGGAGGGGTATTTTGGCAAGGCAAGTTGCGTAGGCAATTACGGCAAAAGGGCTAGGCTGCGCGGACCTCCGCTAGTCATAAAGAGTTAGGCCGCTTACACGCCGCTTTGCCTTGAAAATCAATGCACTCCCGACCGGGTTTGACCTGAATCAAGGTTGCGCGCAAAGGGCGGACTTAGCATTCGTGCGGCGCGTCAAAAACACGCCGGCCACTTAATTTTTTGATGAGATGTAACCATGTTCAAGACGATTGTTGTCCCCACCGACGGCTCTGCCCTTTCCGATAAGGCGATTGAAGCCGCCATCAAATTTGCTCAAATTGCGGGTAGCAAAATCATTGGCATTTCGGTCTCCGAACCACGCCACGTCAGCAACATGTCAGATGGTTCGAGCACGGTTGACGCCGACCGTTATGCGAAGAGCATGCTGGAAGCCGCACAAGCCAATGTGAACAAGATTGCGCAGGCCGCCCAGGCAGCAAACGTGCCGTGCCAGACGCTCGTTGCGCAGTCGGTCAATCCGTATGAGCAAATCGTCAACGCCGCCAAGGAATTCCAGGCAGATGTCATCGTCATGGCGTCGCACGGCCGCAAAGGGCTGAGTGCGTTGTTCGTCGGGAGCGAAACGCAGAAAGTGCTGAGCCACACCACCATCCCGGTGCTGGTGATCCGCTGATCCCGCCACGTCCGCCTGATTACCGTTGGACGCCGTTTCCGCCTGCGCGGGAGCGGCGCCTCAACGCATCCTTATTGCCCTTATCCGAAACGAAGTCGCTTCTCATTTCCGTTTCGGCAAATGACGCCGTCAGCGATCGACCTGTCCCAGATCAAGAATTTCAAAAAAACCATTCCCCTCGATTGATAGCACTACATTTAGTCTCTACCATCACCGAAACCACAACCTATTGTGCTTTTCAGGAGACTTCATGACACCACGCGCAATCACCTTTCTGACTCACATCGTCAAGCGTGACGGCACCGTCAAGCCATTCGACCCGAACAAGATCCTGTCCGCGCTCCTGCGCGCTGGTCAAGCCACGGGCGAATTCGGGCATGAGGAAGCCGAATCCCTGACGCTTCAGGCCGTGATGCAACGCGTGCAACTGCAAGGCAGCACTGCTCCGAACATCGAGCAGATCCAGGATGTGGTCGAATCGGTGCTGTTCGATGCCGGCTACCGCAAGACCTTGCGTGCCTACGTCATCTACCGCGAAACACGCAAGAAGCTGCGCACCGACAGCAAGACGCTGGTCGATGTCGAATCATCGATGAACGAATACCTGCAGCAGCTCGACTGGCGCGTCAACGCCAATGCCAACCAAGGCTATTCGCTCGGCGGCCTGATCCTGAACGTATCGGGCAAGGTCATTGCCAATTACTGGCTCAATCATGTGTATCCGCCGGAAGTCGGCGACGCGCACCGAAGGGCCGACATCCATATCCATGATCTCGACATGCTGGCGGGTTATTGCGCCGGCTGGTCGCTGCGTACACTGCTCAATGAAGGCTTGAACGGCGTTCCGGGCAAGGTCGAATCCGGTCCACCAAAGCACATGTCCAGCGCAGTGGGCCAGATCGTCAACTTCCTCGGCACTTTGCAGAACGAATGGGCGGGCGCGCAGGCGTTCAGCTCCTTCGATACCTACATGGCGGCCTTCGTGCGCAAGGACGCACTGTCCTACGAAGACGTGAAGCAGTACATGCAGGAATTGATCTACAACCTGAATGTCCCTTCGCGCTGGGGCACGCAGACACCGTTTACCAACCTGACCTTCGACTGGATCTGCCCGGAAGATCTGCGCGAGCAGGTGCCTGTCATCGGCGGCAAGGAAATGGATTTTACCTACGGCGAGCTGCAGGTCGAAATGGACATGATCAACCGCGCCTACATCGAAGTGATGATGGCCGGCGATGCCAAGGGGCGCGTGTTCACCTTCCCGATCCCGACCTACAACATCACCGAGGACTTTGACTGGCACAGTCCGAATGCGGAACTGCTGTTCGAGATGACGGCGCGCTACGGCCTGCCCTACTTCCAGAACTTCCTTAATTCCGAGCTCAAGCCAAACATGATCCGCTCGATGTGCTGCCGCCTGCAGCTCGATTTGCGCGAACTGCTCAAGCGCGGCAACGGTCTGTTCGGATCGGCCGAGCAGACCGGTTCGCTCGGTGTGGTCACGATCAACTGCGCGCGTCTGGGCTACCAGCATCGCGGCAACGAAGTAGCCCTGCTTGAGCGGCTCGACCAGTTGCTGGAACTTGGCAAGACCAGTCTCGAAATCAAGCGCAAGGTGATCCAGCGCCATATGGACAACGGCCTGTTCCCTTATACCAAACGCTATCTCGGCACGCTGCGCAATCATTTCTCGACATTGGGCGTTAATGGCATCAACGAGATGATTCGCAATTTCACCGGCGATGAGCACGACATCACGACCGAATGGGGCAACGCGTTTGCCATTCGCCTGCTCGATCATGTGCGCGCGCGCATGCTGGAATTTCAGGACCAGACCGGCAACATGTACAACCTGGAAGCGACGCCGGCCGAAGGCACGACCTATCGCTTCGCCAAGGAAGACCGCAAGCACTTCCCGGAAATCCTGCAGGCCGGCACCAAGGAAACGCCGTATTACACCAATTCCTCGCAACTGCCGGTCGGCTTTACCGACGACCCGTTCGAGGCATTGGAGCGCCAGGATGACTTGCAGCGCAAGTACACCGGCGGTACCGTGCTGCATCTGTACATGACGGAGACCGTATCCAGCCCGGATGCCTGCCGCATGCTGGTCAAGCGCGCGCTCAGCCGCTTCCGCTTACCGTACATCACAGTGACGCCGACCTTTTCGATCTGTCCGACGCATGGCTACCTTGCAGGCAGCCATGAGTTTTGCCCAAAGTGCGACGCTGACATCATCGCGCGAAAGATGCGCGAAGCCGAAGCACAGTGATCGTTCCCTATTCATCGACAGGAGACAAAACATGACCGACCTCAGCAACCAGACTGCCCTGGCAACTCGTCAAATCGTACTCACCGATGCCGAGCGCCAGCCGTGCGAAATCTGGACCCGGGTGATGGGCTACCACCGGCCGTTATCCTCATTCAATATTGGAAAAAAGGGAGAATTCCATGAGCGTAAGTATTTCAGCGAGCAGTGCGCGAAACGCAGCGACTGACCCGGCGCAACGGACGCTGAAGGTGGGCGGCATCACGCCGTTCACGTCCACGGATTATCCCGGCAAGCTGGCCGCCGTCGTATTCGTCCAGGGTTGCGCCTGGCAATGCGGCTATTGCCATAATCCGCACCTGCAATTGCGCCTGCAGAAAAGTCCGCTGCAATGGAGCAAGGTACTCGGCTTGCTGCAAAAGCGTGTCGGACTGATCGACGGCGTCGTGTTTAGCGGCGGCGAGCCAACGCTCGACCCTGCCGTCGGCAGCGCGATCCGCGATGTGCGCAAGCTCGGTTTTTCGGTCGGCCTGCATACCGGCGGATCGTATCCACAGCGACTGGCTGAACTGCTGCCCGATCTGGACTGGATTGCGCTCGACATCAAGGCGCCATTCAGCCAGTACGAAAAAATTACCGGCGTCGCCGATAGCGGCGAGCAGGCGCGGGTTTGCGCAGAGTCGATTCTGGCAAGCGCCGTGCCGTATGAATTCCGTACAACGGTGCATCCGTCGCTGCTGAGCGAAACCGAGATCCTGGAGTTGGCGCAGACACTGGTCGCCATGGGCGTGAAAAATTATGCGCTGCAATCATTCCGCGCACAGGGATGCAAGACGAAGGCACTGAAAGCGACGGCGATTGCCGGTTTCCCGAGTGAAAAACTGGTGCAGCAGCTTGCGGAAATGTTCCCGAATTTCAGCTACCGGCCGGCTTAAATTGTCCCTGCGGCGCGCCCAGGCGCGCCTGCATGGCGTCGGTCATCTCGATCTTGCCCTTGGTGTCGATCACCATCACTTCATTCAGGCCGAGCCGCTGTGCCATGGCCCGCCAGTGCGCCGGGCCGATGACAAACATCGGCTTGGATTGCCCGTCCGACCGCGTGCCGGCATCGTTGCCCCCGGAAACGATGATCGTCACGGAGGCCATCAGGTCGACACTCTCGCCGGTACGCGGATCAATGATGTGCGCGCGCCGCTTGCCGTTTTGGGTGAAGTAGCGCTGGTAATCGCCGCTGGTGCCGATCGCTTCATTGTCATGCAATTCCACCGTCGCGATTGCACCTTCACCGCGCGGATCCTGAATGCCGACTTTCCACGGACGGTCACCGGGCTGACCGATGGCCAACATGTTGCCACCGACATTGATCAGTGCCGCCTTCACGCCTTCCGCACGCAAGATCTGCGCGGCACGGTCGAGCGCATAACCTTTCGCATAACCGCCGAGGTCCAGCATCACCGCTCTGTTACTGCTGGAGATACGGGTGCCGTCGAAATGCAGGTCACTCATGCGTGGATTGGCATCAACCCAGCGCTTCACCTCTGCTGCTGACGGGCCGTGCGGCGTGATCTCGCTGCTCTGAAAGCCCCAGAGCCGGATCAGATGACCGATTGCCGGATTAAACAGATTGTCGGAACGCGCTGCAAGCGATGCCGCCGCTTTCAGCATATCAACCATTTCGGCGTCGCCCTGATAGCTTTCGCCGCGCGCGATGCTGTCGTTAAGTGCGGTCAGCGCGCTAGGCTGCCATGCGTGGAACTTGTGGTGCAGGCGGTCGAATTCCTTGAGCACCCTGGCACTCAATTCAGCCGCGCGCGCTTCCGATTCGCCGTAGATGCTGACCTCAACCTTCGTGCCGAACACCTTGCCCTGCGTGCGATAGATGGTGTCATTGCGCACACAAGCAGCGAGCGCAACAACCAGCAGCAGGACCGCAGCAAATCCACGGCGGAAAGCGATCATGGTGCGCTCACGTTCTCCAGTAGAGGATCGGCCAGCAGCGTATCCAGCAAGCGCGAAAAGTTGGTCCAGCAATCGGTTCCGACATTGGTCAGCAAATCTGCCGTCACCGTGCCGTCGTCGCGATGCACATGATTTGGCGTCGTGCCGCAATCCCCGTGCACCGGCGCGGTATCGATGCAAAATTCCGCATCGCCCCAGCTCCAGTGCAAGGCATACTCGCTCGTTCCTGCATAGCGCACTTCCATCAACAGGCCGCTATTGAATGACAGCAGCAAGGCATCCTGCGCCATCCGTACCGGTTCCGCCAAGCTGTCCGCATAGGCCGATTCAATCCGGTCCTTCAGCATCAGATGCAGACTATGCTCCGGCACGTCGGTCGCCGCTGCACCGCCCAAATGCGCGGCGAATTCCGCGCGCAACTGCAAGCGCGCCTGTTCGATGATCTGTGCGCTCAAGTAGTGATCGTAACCGGGATGCTCTTGCGTCTCGCCGCTGCGGACCTTCTCGAGCAGCGCAGCTTCGTCTTCCACGCCGTACTGGCGCAACAGCGTCTTGCGCGTTTCACGCAAGGTATATAAAGCCTTGGCATACGCGCTTTCCATGCGTGCCACGTCAACACTATCGTCCTGCTCGCTCATTGTTTTCCTTCCATGCCATCGCTTCAGTGCATCTTGTTGTCGTGCGGCGCACCGGTATGCAGATTGACCATCTCCGGCGTAATTTGTTCAAAGCGCAAGACCTTGCCGCCTTCCTTCTGCACGAAGGCGTCGGCGTCTGCCACGCTGGAAAACGCACCGAAGGTCGGCCCCATCGAGCCGGCTTTCTTGCTCCCGACCACATACAGCGCTGCCTTGGCATCGATCCAATGGCCTTCCGGTTTTTCCCATGCTGTCTTGCCGATGTCCTGCACGAAGATGCCGGCAACCGGGCGTTTCTGCTCCGGGGTCAGCACGGTACCGAACAACTCCATCAGATCGCAAAAATAATCCGGCGCGCCTTCAGCGTACTGGATCTGCGCCTTCGGTCCCGGGTAATCCTTAAGCACCATGCCGTCCAAGGAACAAGCGGTATCTGCGTCCGGCTCTTTCGCCGCGACTTGCGTGGCATCTTTTCCGCAACCGGCCAGTGCAACGAACAGAACAAGGCCTGCAATATGTTTCAGTTTCATTTGAATCTCCAGCGTGCAACCAGAAACGGTACGACGATCCAGCCCAGCATGATTGCCGAAAGGACCAGCGGATTGGTCAGACGGTCAGGCATCACTGTCGCCAATCCGTACATGTTTTGCACCTGCTCCGAGCTGAAAATATTCAGCAGGCGGAATACGTCGGCCGGGTTGAGCATCAGCAGCGCGCCGAATAAGCCGCTGCTGAGATTGCCCTTGCTGACTACCAGCGCACCGGTTAGCACCAGATCAAAAATCAGCACAAAGAAAAACCACAAGCCAATCGCTACGCCGGAGGCGCGCATGCGATCGGACGCCAGCACAGACACCAGCAAGGACAGACTGAGAAACGCCATGCCCATCAAGATGGCCGAGAACACGAAGCCGAGATAGTGGTACATGTCGTTGACCCCAAGCTGCGACGCCAGCGGCAACAAGGCTGCACCAAATCCGGCGACGGTCGATACCGCCAGTGCCGCCGCCAATCCGAGGTATTTTCCAAGCAGGATTTCAAAGCGCGTGATCGGCATCGACAGCAGCAACTCCATCGAGCCACGCTCGCGTTCGCCAACAATCGCGTCATAGCCGAGGATCAAGGCAATCAGCGGTACCAGGTAGATCACCAGGCTGACCAGGCTGGCAATAGTGACATCAACGCCGCGAAATCCCACCGAGCCCTGCTGCGCTGACCCGAAATAGGCAATCGCCAATGCGAACAGCGAGAAGATGACGGCAACCGATAGCACCCATAGATTGCGGATGCGATCGCGAAATTCCTTGCTGGCGATGATGCGCACCTGCGTGCAGTCAAAGATCTTATGCATGCTGGCCTCCATAACCGAGGAAGAGGTCTTCCAGAGAAGGCTCATGAATACTGATATCCCGTACGGCATGCGCCATGGTGGACAACATCTGCAGTACCGCCATTTTTTCAGAGGGCGGGCAGGAAATACGCGCGACGTCCTCGCCGTGGTGCATCTCCAGGCCTTCCAGGTTTGACAGCGTGGCATGCACTTGCTGCCCGTAACCCGGATGCAGGCTGATATTGATCACCGACGGCAGCACCATGTTTGCACGCAGCTCCGTCAGCGTGCCTTGCGCGGCGACGCGTCCCGAATTGAGGATCACCAGCCGATCGACCCGCTCCTGTATCTCGGCGAGGATGTGCGAGGTGATCACGATGGTCGCGCCTTCCGACTGCACCTCGCGAAGAATGCGATAGAAATCATGGATGCCTTCCGCATCGAGACCGTTGGTCGGCTCGTCCAAAAAAATCAGATCCGGATTGCCGAGCAATACCTGCGCGAAACCAAGCCGCTGCCGCATGCCTTTCGAATAGGCACGCACACGGCGACCTGCCGCCTCCGACAGCCCGACACGCTTGAGAATCGCATCGCAATTGCTGCGCGGCACCTGTTTGAGATCGGCAAACAGCCGCAAGACTTCAAGTCCGGTCAGATTGTCATACGTAACGAAGCTTTCCGGCAGATAACCGATGCGACGTCGCACCTGCCGGAAGTCGTGACCGTGGATGGGCGTGTCGTGCAGGCGGATCGACCCGCCGGACACAGGAATCAAGCCGAGCATGAGCTTGAACAGCGTGCTTTTCCCTGCGCCGTTGTGGCCGATCAGGCCGAACATTTCACCTTGCGCGACGGATAGGCTGACATCGTTCAGCACCTGCGCATCGCCGAAGCGTTTGGTGACATTACTCACCTGGATGGGGACGCTTGTCACTCCATTTTCTCCAATCCTGATTCAAGGGTTGCGTGCGCGGGCTCTTGTCCACCACGCTGGGCGCACGCAGCACCGGAAACTGCCGCGCGACGAAACGCAGCGTCTGTATCGACGGGCTGGTCAAGACCAGCTTGAGCAGCGGGTATTGCCAGTTAAGGCGGTCCACGACGTCGTTGGCTTCATAGGCAACATCCCCCTTGCCATCACCGTTCTGGTCCCAGCCGCTGTAATTGCTCCAGTAATTACCCTGGTTCTTGCCCCACTCGACGTCACGCGAGGCGACGTACTTGATCTGTTGCTGATTGTCGATGAAGTCATTGCCATCCACTTTGTTGTTGGACGATCCGGCAGACAGGTGCACGCCGATTTCATTGTTCATCACGAGGTTGCTGCGCACCGTGTTGTATTCCGCGTCATAGATGAAGAATCCGCGTCCGTTGCCGGCAACGACATTGTTCTCCACGACCGAATCCTGAATCGTGCGCAGCATGATGCCGTGGTCGGCATTGCCCCACGCGACATTGTTACGCACAGTCAGGTCGCGCACTTCCATCAGTGCGAGGCCACCGCGGTTCATGTACACCTCGTTGTTTTCCCATACGCTGTTGTTGGTGTTCATGTAATGCGTGCCGTAGCGCAGGTGGTGGATACGGTTGCCGCGAAATACCGACTTGCGCGACAGATCGACATAGATGCCGTCGCGTGCAAAGCTGATGTGATTGTCGATCACCTGCGCGCCAGCCGAGTTGTACACCTGAATGCCGTTGCCACGCGCCGCGGACTGCAGGTCGCGCCGGCCAGTAATGGTATTGCGCAGGATGCGCGCATCGTCCACCTTCTCCAGCCAGATGCCGAACAGGTTGTACACCACGTCGCAATCCTGCACGGTGGGACGGTGCGAGCCGGGTTGAAAATAAATGCCGGAGTTCTGCGCGGTCTGGTCGATGCCGCTGTCGCGCACGATCAATCCCTTGATGGTCACATCGGTTGCGCGCACCCGGATGACATCGCCGGCATTACCACCGCGTATAGTCGGACGGCCGATCCCTTGCAGCGTCAAGGGCTTGTCGATCACGATCCGTTCCGCATAATCGCCGTGCGCCACCTCCACCGTATCGCCCGCTTGTGCAGCGTTGATTGCAGCGCCGATCGAATCGCCCGGCGCAACTTTCAGCACAGCGGCCAGCGTGCTGCCGGCAGCGAACAACAGCATGGCCGCAAGGACCGGCTTGAGTCTATTTTTCCTGTCGCTTTGCAATTGAGTTTGCAATTGAGTCACTCAGGCTTTCCGGCCATTTGCGCCGACTTTTCCGCGAGATTGCGTCGCACGCTTTCGAGCGGAATGAAATACCCCTTGGCATCAATGCGTGTAAGCGGCTGGCCGTTCTTTTCGCGGCTCTTTCGCTCCTTCACCAGCGGTGGACAGGCATGATCGTCGTAATACATCACCATGCAATCGAGGCAAAGCAGGCATTCCTTTTGGTCGATATTACCGGCGGCATCGATCGCGTGCGAACCGCAACCTGCGGCGCAGGCGTGGCAAGTCTGGCATTCCGCTTTGCGCTTGAGGCCGAACAGGCGGAACTTGCCAGGAATCGCCAGTCCGGCGCCGAGTGGACAAATATATTTGCAATACGGCCGCTCGGAAAGGATCGAAATACCGAGGATTACGCCGACAAACAAGGAGTACGGCCATGCCCGATTCCATGGGCCGACCAGAAAGGTGGTCTTGAATGGCTCGATCTCGGCCAGTGTCTCCGCCGTTTCCATCGAATAGAAAGACACCAGGATCAGGACAACGAATGCAATGTACTTAATCCATTTCAGCTTGTCATGCAGCGTCTTTGGCAACAGTTTCTGGAAACGCTTCAGGCCCATCCATTGACCGGCCTTGAATGCCAGGTGTTGCAGCGATCCAAACGGACACAGCCAGCCGCAAAACAATCCCCGTCCCCAGAGCAGGATGGTGGCAATCATGAACCACCAGAAGATAAAGATGAACGGGTCCGACAGGAACAGTTCCCATTTCCACTGATGGATAAGCGAATGGAACCAGGTCATCACCTGCGTGATGCTCGGCTGCGCCTTCAGGTAAAAACCGACGAAACCGACGCTGGCGATCCAAAGCATCGTGCGCGGAATGGAAATCCATGGCTTGCTCTTGCGCGTCGATGCACGCACCAGCCGGTCGCGTTGCGAATACAGTAAGGCAGTAGCGGCAAGAATCAATACGAACAGCGCAATCTGCACAGGCCGTCCGGTCCAGATTGCCTTCCATGCCGGCTGCGGACGCTCCACATGCGGCCGGCCGCCTTCCAGATAACGCGCAGGCAACCAGTACTCGCGATCGAAGTGGGCGAAGGTCTTGGTGCCCTTTTGGGCGTCGGCCTTGTTGGCAAGGAAGCTCAAATCCCACGGCCATGCCGGATTAAAACTGGCCGATCGCACAATGAAGATGCCCGATTCCTTGTAGCCTGGCGTATCGGCCGGCTGCAAGTGATACAGATTCAGATAATCGGTATCGCGGAACGTAAAGGACATCGGGTCCTGCCGCACCTGGATGCGATCGTAAATGCCGCCGCGGACGAAACCCGATCCCTTGAACGAGGACTGGCCGTTGGCGACCAGGAAGATCGCGTGCTCATGCGGTTTCAGGTCTTGCATCAGGCGCGTATAGCCCTGTTCACCCAGCAGGCTTTTGCCTACCGCCGGCACATTGAGGTAACCGAAGTACAGGTCGATATAGGGACGGCCATCATTGACGCCGCCAACATCTTCTGCTTCCACGCGCAGATGCTCGATGCTGCCTTCCTTGACCATGGCCGCCCAGTCAAGTGTTTCATTGAGGGCTGCAAAGCGCGCAGCAGGTTTCGGCACGGCCTTGATGATGCCAACCTGACGTGCGATATCGTAGGCACTGCGGGAGATGACCTGGTTTTCGGCAATCGCGGTGACGGTTGCGCCGCTGATCCCATCCAGGCCGGTCGCGCCGTTGCGGCCCTGCCCGATCTCGAGCTTGGCGTCCGCCGCCTTGCCAAGATACTGACGAATAAAAGTGACCAGCACCGATTCCGGAATGCCAGCCAGGAGAATGGGCTCGGAATGCTTGAGAATCCGCACACCGGTAATGATGCCGCGCGTATCCATGCCGATCAGCGTGACAACCGGCTTGCCCGAGTAGGCAGGGATATCAACGATGTCAGTCGACAGAAACACGTAACCGATCAAGCGCTTCTGTCCATTGTCGTTGGCATACGCCTCGACGTAGGTCGGCATGCCTTTGCGTTTCGAAAACTCGCTGGCGGCCGGAATCACGTCGCCGCATGGCGCATGGGCGCACAAGTCGGGGCCGTGCAGCAGGTCCTCGGACAGCACCGTGTCATACATGGATGCCTGCGCAAGGCGCGGTGCGAAAAGCAGAACAAATAGCAGGACAAGCACCATGAAAAAGTGTTGTTGCCAGCCGTGGTGAAGCTCGTGTCTCATAAATTTGCAGGGCGAGGTACGCAGGGCGTACCCCACTTGAATTCGGATTGCGGCGCTAATAAAGCATCGCGGTCATTCTTCCTTGAAGAATGAGCACTTTTACAGGTTGAGGGAGTGCCGGCCATCGCTGCCTGCCGGTGCACTCCGCTTCGCCTACTGCGCGTCTCTTCGAATGCAGAAACGCGCAGTCCAACGCACGGGCATCTCAGCCCGCCTGAATCAAGCCTCAACCAGGAAGCGGCTGCGCATTTCCAGGTGCAGCGCGTGGCAGAAGTGCGTGCAATACAGCCAGTACGCACCCGGCTTGTCCGCCTTGAAGGTCACCGATTTGGTTTCCTGCGGATTGACAATGAAGTTGATGTTGTAGTTCGGGATCGCGCAACCGTGTGCCAGATCTTCCACCTTGTCATGGTTGGTCAGGGTGAGCGTCACTTCATCGCCCTTCTTGACCTTGATGACAGGCAGGCTGAACGCCGGCGCCTGCGACATCATGCGCACGTTGACCTTGTTGCCCTTGCGCTCGATGCCCATGTTTTCCGGCGTGACTTTGTTCGGGAAGTCGTCCAGGTTGTAGATCTGGCGCGTCTTCACTACATCGCGGCGCACGATGATGCCGTCATGCGGCTCCGGATAGGCAGTGTGATCCGCAATCAGCACCATCTTTTCACCGCTGATGTTGATCAGCTGCTCGGTTTCCGGATGCAGCGGACCGACCGGCAGGAAGCGATCCTTCGAAAACTTGTTGCCCGAGTTGAAGTACTTGCCGTCGGCTTCCTTGGTTTCGCCCATCGACGAAAAGCCATGGCCCGGCTGGTAATGCACATCCATGCGGTCGACCACGAACTTGGCAGCCTTGTCGCCCTTGAAGAAGGCAATCGACTTCTCGATGTTCCACTTCACGACCTGGCTGTCGAGGAACAGCGAGGTGTAGGCATTGCCCTTGTTGTCGAATGCCGTGTGCAAGGGGCCGAGGCCGATTTCCGGTTCCGCCACGACAGCATCACGCTCCTTCGGCAACTCACCGGCAAACCACTTGTGCACCAGTGCCAGTTCGATCACGGTAGCGGTCGGGGACAGCTTGCCGGCGCAGACGAAGTACTTGCCGTCCGGCGTCGCATTGACACCGTGCGGGTTCTTGCCAACCGGGACATAGCAGGTTAACGCGGTCTTCGGATCGCTGTTGGCTGCCTTGCGGCCGTCAACCACCGGCACTTTCGACTTGCCGATCGTGGTGAACTTGCCATCCTTGACCATCTGCTCGATGCGAGCGATGTTAAGAAACACGCAGGCGTCATGCTCGGCCGACATCATGCCACCCAGTTCGGCGGCGTTTTCGGTGTTGTACTGATTCGACGCGGCCAGCTTGCCGTCGTATGAGGTTGCGGTCAGATCCATGTTGCCATCGACGCGGACCTGCCAGCGCACTTCCATGCTTTGCGCATCGACGCAGGAGAACAGCGCGCCCCACTTGCTCGGATCGTCCAGATCACGGCCGTCGTTGGGCAGCGGGCAATGGAATTCCGCGCCGCAGAACACACGGGTGGTGTAGTTGATCTTTTCATCGACCGGATCACGCTTGTCCGGGAAGATTCCGTGGAAGCCCATTACGTTCGGCAGTTCGGTAATCTTGTCGACTTCCATCGTATCCATGCGAATACGTGCAATGCGCGAATGGATCTTGTCGTTGACGAACAGCCAGCGGCTGTCATAGGTGCCATCCTTGTAACTGCCGTGCACGTGGTGCGTGTCGCCGGTCGTGTACTTCAGGCTGCCATCGGGATTGGTTCCGATGATGGCTTTGGATTCATTGGTGATGCCCCAACCCACCATCGGGTCGATATTGAAGACCGGAATGCGGCGCAGTTCGCGCCCAGACGGAACACCGATCACGCGCACTTCACCTGAGTGTCCGCCGCTGGAGAAGTGATAATACTCATCCAGTTGGCCGGGATTCACTTCATGGCCGCCAGCAGCAGGCGCGGGCGCAGCAGCCGCCGCGGCAACCGGCTTGGCGTCATCCTTGCAGCCGGCAAGTCCCAGCGAAACGCCGGCGCTGGCGAGTCCAAGCAATGCGCTGTGGCCAAGAAAGCGCCTGCGGTTTTCCAGGATTGGTGCAGCTTGTTCGATCGGGTCTTTCTTTTCCTTAGCCATTCATTTTCTCCAGCAGGTGATGTAACAAACTTATGTATGCGGATACGTAACAGTCCGCTTCAGTGAACTTCATGGGCATTCTCTTTTTAGATGCATTTAAAATGAATGATTTAAATCAAGTTTATCAGAGGAATCGTTTGTTCCACTTTCCCATTGGAAGTTCAATTAATCGGAGCAACGCATGCAGAGGCGATAACAAGTACGCGCAAGACCACCGTCAGCGCTATTGAATATCCTGCCCAAGTTGATCAGTGCAGGGAAATTTTGTACGACGCCTGTTCTTGAAGCGAGTCGACTCTCCCGCGAAGAGCAGCGCTATTCAAGAAAGGATGCCTGCGGGTCGGAGATGTCGTGCTGACCACTTGTCGCAGCACGGCCGGACAACTGGCGGATGACCAACTAGTCATTGCGCCATTGACGTCGATACGCTGATCCGACAGTCAATTAGTTTTGAATTTGTACATGGGACGATGCGCATTCGTCCGTGCAGAAGCCATAGGGCAGCCGAGTGCGGCGATCCCGTTCAATCACCAATCACGCGTCAAATATCTTGCGCAATAGCTGAACCCCAAACTGATCAGTAGCCCCAGGATCACTTTCAAACCCAACATGCGGAGATCGTTCCATCCGCCAGTCGGGGCCACGCTGAGGGTCCACATCGCGTTCGGCGTCTGCAGCGTTCGCTGGACCGGATTGATCAGGGTCGCCTTCGACGATGCCGCAATTACATGCTTTTTACCAGTATCAGGATGCACACGCGATAGTTCGTAGTCATAACCGCGCTCCGTCAGTTGCGTCAGGCGACCGGTCTTGAGTGACTCCGGGAAGCGCAGCAGAACGACGACGAATCCCCAGAAGCGCTGATTGCCCTTGCCATCGTCGAGATACACCGGCAGCCGTCCAGCCGCGCCTTGGCCACCCTGCACCAAGGGGAAGGGTCCAGCCAGCGTGAGCTTGCCGGTATCGCGCGCGAGGAAAGCTTCCTTGTCGCGTGCGGGATCGGTCAGAAGGTTGTGTCCAATCGCCTTCTCGTTGCCGGTCAGCGGGACGATGCGCGCGATGACACCGTCAGGCGCAAGCTGCACCGCTGCCACGCCAGGGTAGTACGTCAGCAGCACCTCGGCGCTGCTTTGAAATTCAGCGAGTTTGCCTTGGCCTAGCCGGATCAGGGCGGCCAACGCGTAGGCGGAAGATAAAGATTCGTCGATGTGTACGCGAATCGCGTGCGCATGTTCGCTGGCCAGTTCGGCGACGTAATTACGTTCGGATTCGATGCGTGCTTTTTCCGATTGCCAGATGAATACCGATGCAAGCAGCGCGCACAGGAAGAAGACGTTTGCCGCAATCGCTGCCGGGCGGCGGGTAGCGAAATAATTTGTAATTTGCATGGCCAGGCTCGTTCACGCGCTATCCGGAACTACATTCCGGAATGCCAGCCGCTTGAATTCGGAGATGTTTCACGCGAAGGTGCGTTTCATTGCCATTCAATGCTTTTCATACAATCAAATCCTTGACCTGAATCAATAATAAACAAAATGCGCTCGACAGTGCCCGGTTCATGCCACTGATCGCCATGAAAAACGTTCGCATGACAGCACGGCACACGCTGCAGGCGTAAAACAAAAATGGAAGATTCAGAGGGCGCGGTTGCGCCGGATGACAACTACTCAGGGAGACTTTGCACGCTGCCGGAAAATGGCGCTGCGTCGGAATCGGACTGCACTGACGATGTGATCTCAGTGATTACTTTTTCCGCAAGCACGGGGTCGAAGTCAGCATGAAATTTCTTCTTCACGCCGAAATCGTTAAGCTGGTGATACCAGCGTGGCGTGACCTCATGGCGTGCCAGCGAGCTCTTCACGCAGGCGAGCGGGCAACCGTCGATGCCGATGATGGGCCGTCCCGACTTGGCAATTTTGAGCAATTGCGGAACATCGCCGCCGACGCCCGCGATGCAGGACATTTCCGCAATACCGCGCCGGTCGAGTTGCAAGGCGACGTGATTTGCCGACTGCGCCGCGCTGGAGCAGCCGGAGCAAGAATACACAATAGGAAAGTCAGGATCTTTTGAAGGCATGATCTTCGCTCCTCGACGACTTGATCCGATTCAGCCTTTGCTGCCTGCTCTCAGGCGCTCTAGTACACGCGCCGGTGCCAGCTTGCCGAGCTCGAACACCGGCAGATCGATTGCGTCCAGCGTGTTCTTCACCAGAAGGCCAAGTTCAGTATCGCCTTCCATCGACAGCCGGCGGCTGAAGAACAAGGTATCGGGGTCTTCCTGGCGACGCGCCAGCAGCAGGAAATCATGCGCGCTGGCGCTGATAGTCAGATCAGGCTCGCCCTGATTGCTGCAGGCCGCGAATCGACCGTTATTCCAGCGAAAGTCAAAGGACAACTTGGCGTCGCTAACTTTGATGCGCAGCTTCTTGCCGCTCAAGGATTGCTGCACGTCTTCCGGAAGACTATTGCTGAGGGCAATATTGAGCCCCGTCGCGAATAACAGTGAACCGGGATAGACCGGCAGGAAAGACAGCAGCTTGCCGACCGGCTCGGGCAACACAAAACGACTTTGGCTCATGACGCAATCCTTTAATTCTTAGACTCTTAGACTCGTTGATTCTTTGACGATCAGGCGACCATCTGGTCCAAACCCGGCTTGCCGTGCCAGTAACCGTTGCATGGCTGGTCCGGCATCAGCGATTCCATTTGATGCAAAGCGTCGGCCGCGGAAATCTTCTTGTCGAGTACGTCGCGGAACAGCACGACGATCTTGTCGGTATGTTCTGCCTGCGGGCTGATGCGCGCGACATCGACGCCCATTTCGTCCATTGCACCGAGCTCATTGACCAGGTTGTACACCAGCGCCGATTGCGTCTGGATGCCGTTCAAGGTCAGGAAATGCTGGCCCTCACGCGTCTTCAGTGCCAATCCATCGGGATATTCCATGCAGGTGAACTGGCAGTCATCCTTGGGCAGGTTGCGATGACGCGCGGTGAAGCAACGCGCGGAAAACGCGAGTGGCATGCGGCCGTAGGCAAACACTTCGGTTTCCATACCGGCCGGGCGAGCCTGCTGCATCTGCGCGAGGCTGCTCTGACTCATTTCCAGCGGCATCACCCAGCGCTTGGCGCCGGTATCGGCCATGAACTGCAGCGTCGGCGGATTGAAGACATTCAGATGCGGACCGGCCACAAACGCGCTCTTGCCGGACAGGCAATTCACCGCACCCATGTCATTGGCCTCGACAATGTAACGATCGTTTTCGGTAATGCGATGCAAGGTTCCCATGTCGGTTTTCGACTCCAGCAAGGCCTGCGTCGACAGCACCACTTCCTTGCCGGCCGAGACCAGCAGGTCGCCGATGTCCAGCCAGTCGGCCAAGCGCAACTCGCGCCGGCGCGAACAGACGGCTTCACCAAGATAGACAATATCGACCGGCGAATTGGCGATGTTCTGGTAAAACTCGAACACCGTATTGCGCGGCCAGAAATAAAGAATAGGCCCCAGAGCCAGTTTCACGATAGATTCTCCAGCAAAATTGTTTATTTCCAGGGCTTGTTATAGGCGCCAAGCGTGTGCTGCTGGCCCTCTGCAACCTTGTTCAGTTCCGACATCCATGCCGGCTTGACGGAATAGCGCTGGGCGCTGTCGAGGCAGGTGTCGATCGCATCGCGCCATACCTTGGTCACTTGCGCCACATAGGCAGGACTGCGCTGGCGACCTTCGATCTTGATCGCGCGCACGCCCATGGACAGCAGCTGCGGCAACAGCTCCAGTGTGTTCAGGCTAGTCGGCTCTTCAATCGCGTAGTAGTTCTCGTCATTGACGTCGAAACGGCCTTTGCACAGCGTCGGATAACCAGCGTTCTCGCCTTCCGCATAGCGGTCGATCAGCACACCATTCAGACGCGACTCCAGGCCCTTGGGCGTTTGCTGCCAGCGCACCGACTTCGCCGGCGAACATACGCCATGCGTATTCGGCGCTTCGCCGGTCACGTAGGAAGACAAGGCGCAGCGGCCTTCAACCATCACGCACAGGCTGCCGAAACCGAACACTTCGATTTCCACCGGCGTGTTCTTGGTGACGTATTCGACTTGCTCCAGCGACAGCACACGCGGCAGCACCGCGCGCTGGATATTGAAACGCTTCTGGTAGAAATTGATCGCCTCAAAGTTGGTAGCCGAACCCTGCACCGACAGATGCAGGCGCAACTGCGGATATTTCTCGGTTGCGTATTGCATCAAAGCCGGATCGGCCAGGATGATCGCATCGATACCAGCCTGCGCAGCACGATCGACTGCCTTGCGCCAAGGTGCCCAGTTCTCTGCCTGCGGATAGGTATTCAACGCGAGCAGTACCTTGCTGCCCTTGTCATGCGCATAGCGGATGCCTTCGGCGATCGCTTTGTCGTCAAAATTCAGTCCGGCGAAATTGCGCGCATTGGTTGCGTCGCGAAAGCCAAGATAGACACAATCGGCGCCATTGTCGATCGCCGCCTTCAGTGCCGGCAGGCTCCCCGCCGGACACACCAGTTCCATTTTCGATGTAGGGTGCTGCACGACTTCCTTCTTTTAAATCAGATCAATCGGAATTGCCGCTACGTGAGGATCAAACTGCGGCCGCAGCAGTTGCGGACGCGGTCGATGCAGTAGCAGCGCTCGCCAGCTTGGCCGGAACCACGCCGCCCAGCATGTATTCGATCAGTTCCTTGACGCTCCTGATCTCGCTGCCGAACGGCAGTTTCTCTGAGCCGCGGAAGAACAGGCCGCGCTTGACGTCGCCAGCCAGGGCAAAAGCGAGCTGCGTATCGATGCAGAACTGCCCTGCCTTGCTGATGCCGTCGCGCAGTCCGCATTGCTGCAGGCAGTCGAAGCCAACCGTGCACTGCTTCGGTCCCGCCTTGCTTTGCAGCTTGGCTTCCTTTTCGAGGTAATTCGCGAGCCACGGGGTGCGCACGCCGCGCGCCGGCAAACCGGCCACGCTCATGAAAGTGACGATGTCCTCCGGCTTGGCTTCGCACAGCACTTTCTTGAAGTTGATGTGGGCGTCGCCTTCTTGCGTGACAGCGAATGCGGTGCCGAGCTGGATGGCGCTGGCGCCCATCGCAAACAATTCCTTGACCTGCTCATGGGTATGCACGCCACCGGCGGTGATCAGCGGAATGCGCTCACGCTCGATACCGAGTTCCTTGAACAGTTCCAGCGTGCCTTCCAGCACAGCCGGGAAGGCAAAATGGGGCTGATTGACGTCTTCCGGTTTGGCTGCACCGAGGTGACCAGCGGCGTACTTCGGATTTTCAATGACGATTGCGTCCGGCAGGCGGTTCTTGCGCATCCACTTCTTCATGATCAACGCGATGCCGCGCACGTCCGACAGGATCGGGATCAATGCAATGTCCGGATAATCGGCAGTCAGTTCCGGCAGGTCGAGCGGCAAGCCTGCGCCGACCACGACGGCATCGATGCCACTTTCACAAGCCTGCTTCACATAGGATGCGTATTCGGCGACCGCGCGCATGATATTCACGCCAATCATGCCGTTGCCGTCGGCGATCACCTTGGCCGCCTTGATTTCGCGATCGAGCGCGATCAGGTTGGCGCGGTCGATCAATGCCTTGTTGCGCGACTTGCCGGTTTGCGCCATCAGATCGGGATGATGGCGACGCAGGTCAACGCTCGAAATGGTGCCGACGCCGCCCAAACGGGCAACATTGCCGGCCAGGTTGTGCGCGGAAATGCCGACTCCCATGCCGCCCTGCACGATCGGAAGCAGGGATTTGCCCTTGATGTTAAAAGTTTTGAATGCGGTCTGCAGCACAGCGGTCCTTCCGATCTTCAGTCAGTCTTGCGAAAACGCCCGGCGGTCATTTTCGTTATTACGCTCCTCACGGCCGACAGAGGGCGAGAGGATGGGGATGAGGGGGGGATGCACTTCGTTGACATTTCGTCATTTGAGCGAAGCGCTTAAACACCGGAGCGAATGTAGCAAATGCCCTCTGCAATTTGTTTGATCTCAGTCAAGTATTCCGGACTTGACGCCAATTGCTTGAAAGGCTTTTCCCATCTGTCGCTTTTGGTCACTGTAATCTGGAGACGGCCCGAAAAACCTTAACTTGAATCAAGGAGTTTCGTTTGCGCCGGGTGTGACAATGTGCTGCAATTCGACGGCAAAAAGAGGCTGGCATGGAAACCATTACCGACTATCTCGGCAACGATCACAAACGCTGCGACGACATGTTCGCAGAGGCGGAAACCTGCGTCGGCGACAATCGCTGGGCAGAAGCAGACGCCCTTCTCAAGGCATTCAACGACGCGCTGGAACATCACTTCGCAATGGAAGAAAGAGTGCTGTTCCTGGCCTTTGAACAGGCGATCGGCAGCAGCGAAGGCCCTACCGCTGTCATGCGCATGGAGCATCGACAGATACGCGCCATCACGGCAATGTTGCAAGAAGCGCTCGCCAAGCGCGATGCGGATGCGTTCTTCGGCTGTTCTGAAACACTCAACACCATGCTACAGCAGCACAACATGAAAGAAGAAAGTATTCTTTACCTGATGACCGACCGCGTACTGTCCGGCCGTCAGGATGAAATCATCAGCGCCATGCGCGATATCGACGCCACCGCATGAACCAGCCACACAACGACAAGCAGGACGACATCCAGATCGATGTCTGCGGCCTCGAACCGCCGGAGCCGCTCGAACGCGTGCTCGAAGGGCTGACGCGCCTCGCTGCCGGCCAGCGATTGCGCGTCCTCATTCCGCGCGAACCACATCCGCTGTATTCCATCCTCGAGAGGAATGGTTACTTGCATGAGACCACCTGTCGCGAAGACTATTTGTACGAAATCCTGATCTGGCAAAAAGCCGGCGCCTGATGCAACGCGTTTTATCGTTCGAGCAAACACCGCCGCTGTCGGTGCCCTTGCGCTTTTTTCTCAGCGCGCCCTTGTTCGCAACGGTCGCTGCGCTGGTCCTGCTTTGGCATGGCCCGGACGCCTTGGCGTCGCGCTGGACGCCGGTCACCCTGGCATTGACCCATTTGCTCACGCTCGGATTCCTGTCCATGTGCATGATCGGCGCCTTGCTGCAAATTCTGCCGGTCGTGGCGGGCATCGACATTCCGCACTCTCGCCGAACAGCCGCCATTGCGCATGCATTGCTGGTTGTCGGAACACTGGTGCTTGCAACCGCCTTTCTCCTTGCTTCGCCCCTGTTGTTCAGGCTTGCACTACCTCTTTTGTTGCTTGCCTTTGCCTGGCTCTTCGGCGCCGGATTACGCGGCGTTTGGCGCACGGCGCATTCCACCGCGATGCTGTCGGCGATCCGCTTTGCCCTCGCCGCGCTGATTGTGACAGTGGTGCTAGGCGCCGTTGCCGCGAGCGGCTTTGCCTGGCCGCTCTCGTTGCCTTTGATGCAAATTACGGATCTTCACGCGTCGTGGGGATTACTTGGCTGGACAGGTTTGCTGGTCGCCGGCGTCGCCTACCAAGTGGTGCCGATGTTCCAGGTCACGCCGGTCTATCCGCAGCGCGTCCAGCGCTGGTTTGCCGGCACTACTTTCCTGCTTCTGACAGCGTTGACTTCGGCATCGCTGCTGGCAGTACAGCGGCCATGGCAGCTAGCTCTTGCAGCATTGATTGCCTGTGTATACGGCCTGTTCGGTGGCATCACGCTGTATTTGCTCGCCAAACGCAAACGCCCCAAGGCCGATCCGACGACCCTTTTCTGGCGCACATCGCTTGGCAGCCTGCTTGCGGGCATTGTGCTCTGGATTGCAGGCAGCCTGTTTCCTGCCGTAGGAGAAGCGCCTGCCTATCCCATCTTGCTAGGCATTCTGTTCATCGTTGGATTCGCCTATTCGGTCATCAACGGCATGCTCTACAAGATCGTCCCCTTCCTTATCTGGTACCACTTGCAAAACATCCTGTCCGGCGGCGTTACAAAGGCGCCGAACGTCAAGCAGATCCTGCCGGATGCCGACGCCGAAAAGCAATTTCGCATCCATTTGTTCGCATTATTTGCACTGCTTGGAAGCACGCTTGCGCCAGAATGGCTGCCACGACTCGCTGCACTGGTATTCGGCTACTCATCCGTGTCGTTGTGGCTAAACTTGCTAAAAGCATCCAGAGTCTACCGCCGCATGGCCGTGCCACCGGACACCGCATCCGACGCGCTTCAACGACCTTCGTAAGTACGAAGCTTTTCGATATCGAGAATGGTGATGTTTCGTCCGTCAATGGCGATCATCTGCTTGTTGGCGAGGTCGTGCAGAATGCGTGAGAAATGTTCCGGTGTCAGGTTCAGACGCGATGCCAGCACCGTCTTGCTGACATGCAGCATGATCTGGTCGCCATCCACCGGCGCCTCCGATTTCAGCAGATAACCGATCACTCGCTGCGTACCCGAACTGAGCGAATAGGCTTCCACGTCACAGATCAATCCGTGCAAGCGACGGCTCAAGCCAGCGAGCATCTTGCGCGCGAATTTCGTATCACGCTCCAGTTCGTCGAAAACTGCATTTTTCGGCACATGCAGCAGCAGCGAATCGGCCAGCGCCTGGGCCGTCACAATGTACGGCTTTTCCATGAACATCAACGCTTCGCCGAAGCTATATCCAGGGCCAATGATTTCAACGACCTTCTCGTTGCCTTCGGGTGAGGTAAAGGCGAGCTTGACCTGCCCGTAAATGACAATATGAAATCCGACGCAGGGATCACCGCGCCGGAAAATGATGTCGCCGCGCGCGACATGCTGTTCTGTGACCGAAGCGGCAATCTGTTCGAGCTCGGCCGGGGCGATCTCGTTGAACAGCGCATGCCTGCAGAGAAATTCGTGTGCCTTCGTTTTGGCGACGCTCATGGTTTCTGCTTTCATGCTTTACCGCACTATCAGAACCGGCACCTTGGTCACGGCAAGCACTTTGGTCGCAGCCGATCCCATCACCAGGTTCTGCAATGCCCCCTGCCCATGCGAACCCATGACAATCATGTCGATCTTGTTCTTTTTCACGTAGTTTCGAATTTCGTCTGCAATATCGCCCACTTTGAATTCGGCGCGATACGGAATGTCTTTTTTGCGAAGGATTTTTTCGGCGGGTGCCAAGGCGGCTTCGGCCTCCTCACGATAATACGTGTTGACGGTTTCATTGCCCAGAAATGAACGGGCGCGTCCCGGCGGCAGCGGCAATTTGACGTGCAGTAGATACAGCTCCGGCGCACCATTGAACCAGTCGAAGTGCTTGACGACATGGTTTACTGCCTTTCTGCTGTATGCAGATCCATCTACCGCGATAAGAATTCTCATTCGTTTTTCCAAAGTCGACGTGGTGCCGCCGCGGTCGAATGTAGCAAACGCGTATGGCGAATTGTTTGATATGTATCAACTTCCACCGGAACGGCGGGACGGGAGAGAGCCAGCTACAACATGGAATGAAACACGTCAACATTCCGGACAGATATCATTTTTATAATAAAATTCATGCATTGCGCATTGCGCCAGATGCGCCCCAAGTAGATTTTATTGTTGCGTAAGGAGATTCGTTTGACTCATCAAACAGGTGCGCCCTTGCACCGGATTACCATCGTCGGCGGCGGCGCCGGCGGCCTCGAACTGGCGGTACGCCTCGGACGGACACTCGGCAAGAAGAAAAAGGCACACATCACGCTGATCGACGGGGCGCGCACCCACTTGTGGAAACCACTGCTTCACCAGGTCGCTGCCGGCACCATGGATAGCCATGCCGATGAGCTTGAATATCTCGCGCTCGCCCGCGCCAACCACTTCAGCTTCCGTCTGGGCCGCATGGATGGGCTGAACCGCGCGGAAAAGGAAGTCTGCCTAGCGCCGACCTATGATGAAGATGGCCAGGAGATCCTGCCGCGCCAGTCCATCCGTTACGACACGCTGGTCCTCGCCATCGGCAGCCAGACCAACGACTTCGGCACGCCCGGTGCTCAGGAAAATTCGATCATGCTCGATTCGCCTCCGGCGGCCGAGCGTTTCCACCAGCGACTGGTCAATTCCTGCCTGCGCGCGCAAGCAAAAGCCAAGGGACCCGGCGAAGGCCGCTTTACCGTGACCATCATTGGCGGCGGCGCAACCGGCGTCGAACTGTCGGCTGAACTTCATATGACGACCAAAATCATGTCCAGTTATGGCTTGGTCAACTTTGACCCGGAAAAGGATCTGAAAATCGTGGTCGTCGACGCCGCGCCACGTCTGCTGCAGGCACTGCCGGAGCGTCTGTCCGATGCGGTCGCACGCGAACTGCGGACGCTTGACATCGAAATCCATACTAATGAAAAAGTAGTGGAAGTTTCGGAGGATGGCGTTCGCATGGCAAGCGGAAAATTTATCCCGAGCGGGATCGTGGTGTGGTGCGCTGGCATCAAGGTGCCCGACTTCATGAAAGAGATCGACGGCCTGGAAACCAACCGAATGAACCAGCTTATCGTGCATCGCACTTTGCAGACCACGCGCGATCCGTCGATCTTCGCGATGGGCGATTGCGCCGCATGTCCGCAGGGCGAAGGCAAGCCGCCAGTGCCGCCGCGCGCGCAATCGGCACATCAACAGGCATCCACGCTGGCCAAGTCGCTGGCCCGCAGGCTGGAAGGCAAGACGTTGCTGGAATTTACCTACAAGGATTATGGCTCACTGGTTTCGCTCGGAGATTACAGCACGGTGGGTAGCCTGATGGGTGCCGTCGCGCGCGGCTCGGTCTTCATCGAGGGACATATTGCCAAATGGATGTACTGGTGGCTGCACAAGCACCACCAGATCACGGTCAGCGGCGTGTTTTACACCTGGCTGGCAACATGGGCGGAAACGATCAACTGGGCGCGTAATCCGCGCATCAAGCTGCACTGAAAAAACACGGGGACACTCAGGTCCCCGCTAAACAATGCCGCTTGGGAGGAGTGAAAAACAAATGCGAATGGCATGTGTACAGCGAGATCATCACGCTTCTAAAAACCGGAACACAGCATTCCTCCAGCCCTATATTGAGGCGCGATAGAGAACGCGGGTTACGCGTTACATGAAAACACGGCGTCGATCTGGGTAAATGATGGCGGTACGCTTGCACGCACCGCCATCTTCATGCCGTTCAACGATTAATGCATGCCGCCGCGACGACCTTTGCCGCGACCGAACTCATCATTGAAAACCTTTTGCTGCTCCGGCGTGAGCACCGCATAAAATTCCTTGGTTGCGGCAACGCGATCCGCCATGCGTTTCTCACCTTCTTTCATAAAACCGAGCATTTTTTCCATGCGATCAGGCGCCGGCAGCTTGTCGATCTCGGCGCGATCCGGGCGCTTCGGCATGTCTGCAGGACGGACTTTCGCCAGATAGGCATTCCAGGCACCTTCCTGATTTGCATTGAGCTTCAGCTTGTCATGCAGGGCGCTCTGGCGCTTCTCGAAGCTTTCCTTCATGCGCTCAGGCGATCTGCCGTGTTCGCCGAAGGACGCAGGGCCCGCACCCATCGCCCCGCAGTCAGGCCGGTCGGCATAAGCTGCGAAAGAGCCGGCAGTCAGGCCCACCGCCACCAAGCCAATCAACAGACGTTTGCGAAATATAGTCATCATCGTTCCTTTGCGTAAGATTATTCATCGTGCTCTGTGCACAGTTGCCATCTTGCCGGCGTGATGTATCACCAAGGTGTCGCAGCGAGTCCTTGTTGTAGCAGCAAGTAACAGGGGCCGCCCGCTTTGTATCTCTGTGTATCACACGGCGCGCAAGAAACAGCACGATACAATTCGCTAACTTTCTTCCCTCTGAACTTGCCATAATTCGACCATGGAAACCTCCGCGCACATCCTGATCGTCGACGACGACCATGAAATCAGCTCGCTTCTGGCCGAATATCTCGAAAAAAACGGCTACAAGACATCGACAGCCGGTGACGGCAAGGCGATGTGGAAAGCACTCGACGACAGCCGCGTTGACCTCATCGTGCTCGACTTGAACCTGCCAGGCGACGATGGCCTGACGCTGTGCCGCACCCTGCGTACGCGTTCTAACATTCCGGTGATTATGCTTACTGCACGCGGCGAACCAGTGGACCGCATTCTAGGCCTCGAGATGGGCGCCGACGACTACCTGCCCAAGCCTTTCGAGCCGCGCGAACTTTTCGCACGCATCCGCAGCGTGCTGCGCCGCACGCAAGCGCTGCCTTCAGGCACAGCTACCTCCGAGCCGCAACAGGTACGTTTTGCCGGCTGGACCATGGATTTCACGGCGCGGCATCTGATCAATTCGGAAGGCATCGTGGTTGCCTTGTCCGGCGCCGAATTCCGTCTGCTCAAGATCTTCGTTGACCACGCAAACCGCGTGTTGAGCCGCGACCAGTTGCTCAATTTGACGCAAGGGCGCGACGCCGATCCGTTCGACCGCTCGATTGACTTGCAGATCAGCCGCCTTCGCCAAAAACTCGGAGAGGATGCTCGCTTGCCACAAATCATCAAAACGGTACGCAATGAAGGTTATGTGCTCGCCACGGTCGTAAGCAGGGAATGAAATCCTTCTTCCAATCCATGACCAGCCGGGTATTTCTGGTACTGATCGCCGGCGTGATCACAAGCGCACTGCTGACACTTGGTCTCGCTTACAAGGAACGCCAGCGCCTGCTCGGTCAGTTCCGTGACTTTCATGCCGTGGAGCGCCTGGCGCAATTCGTGCTCTCGTTTGAGACCGTACCGGCCGACCTGCGTGCGCCCTTTTTTTCGGCAGCCGCAGGCGTTGGCATGCGCGCCGAACCGGCAGCACCATCCGATGCGATCAAGGAGCCTCGATCCGATCTTGCCGACATGCTCGAAAAGCGCCTGCCAGAGGGTTACCGCATCGCGTCTACACAGACCAGGCCGGACGACTGTTCGTCGCACGCCCGTCAATATAGGCGTGCGCCAGACCGGCGGGGTTTGTGCGAGGCGATGCTGGTCACCATGACCGATGGTACACGCCTGCGCCTCACGGTGTTGCCGCCGCGTCCGCCTCCGTTTGCACCACGCGGGGACATCAGCACTTATCTCATCCTGTTCCTGATCAGTATCGGCGTACTTGCAGCGATCGTTGCTCGCATGGCGATGCGGCCACTCAAACACCTGGCACAGGCAGCAACTGAACTTGGCAATGATATTGAACGGCCGCCGCTGCCGGAGCGAGGCGCACGCGAAATCCGGCAAGCCGCCGCCGCCTTCAACGCAATGCAGTCGCGCATACGCATGCATATACGTCAGCGTTCGCACATCCTGGCTGCGATTACGCACGACTTGCAGACGCCCTTGACCCGGCTGCGCCTGCGGCTGGAAAAAGTGGAAGATACCGAACTGCGTGAAAAACTAATCAGAGACCTGTCATCGATGCAGGGCATGGTGCGCGAGGGACTGGATCTGGCGCGCAGCATGGATTCTGGCGAGCCGATGCAGAAGCTCGATCTCGATTCATTGATCGACAGCGTATGTGCTGATGCAGTCGACGCCGGCCAGGACGTTACGGCAGAAGGCAGTACACATGCCGCGCTGATGGCCCGCCCCATCGCATTGCGCCGTTGCCTGACCAATCTGATCGACAACGCCTGCAAATACGGCGGCTTTGCGCGCGTTAGCGCGGCCCGGGAAGGTGATTCGCTTCTGATCCGTATCCGCGACGGCGGCCCGGGCCTGCCGGATACGGAACTGGAAAAGGTATTCGAACCGTTTTATCGCCTCGAAACATCGCGCTCACGCGACACCGGCGGTACCGGACTCGGGCTCACCATCGCCCGGAACATCGCCGAGCAGCACGGTGGCAGGATACAACTGGCCAACCCTACCAATGGCGGGCTCGAGGTCGTTCTTATCCTGCCGTGCAAACGCTAGCCTCATCAATACGCACCCGCACCCGTCATAGCATTTCTGGTTTGAAATGTTATTTCGCGATTAAAATTGTTAATTAATTAACTATTTTGGCCAATGTAAGATACCGGAAGATTAAACCCGAGCACTTTAATCAAACCATCAATTGAAGCGAAGTCCGGATGGAGCCCGACTGATCAAAGCGCTTGACGTGCACTCCTGTGGAGCTTGGCCTTATGGACCCCATCCCTTTCGTGAAGGTCTCAGTCGAAGAAGCAAAGGAATCGCTGCAAGCTGACGTAGTAAAGAAAAAGGTCGCACCGATTCCTAAAAGAGAGTGGAGCTCAGCACGCTTTGCTGGCAAGCAGAAAGCTCAGGAATTGACTGCCCAAACATTCAAATGGCTGGCCACAATCCCGTCGAAAACCCGACCGAACGCCCTCGCACGTCAGCATCCCCGTATCGTTAACCGTATCGCAGAACTCTGGAAACATCCGCTCCAATGCGAACGTTATCTGGACGACTTGATGATGGATCTGCGCGGCGACCGTAAAGGTTTTCCACCCGCTGTAGCGACTGAAATCGCCACGCTCAAATTACACGCGCTGCGTACCGCCAACACCATGCACTTAGGCATCTGGGGCAACAGAATCGGCGTAGATTAAACCTGTAGAGCTGCTTTCCACTTGATCGTGTCAGAGCAATGCCTGGAATGCAAATGCGACGGCACGCGAGCATGAAGCGAGGGGTCTGATGGCAACTGCCCGCAGGATACGTAACGTAGGCTTGCAGGGGTGTTGAGGATCGCGCGCTCAGGATGGAATCCCTCTACACGCTCTAGAGTTTTCCGGCCTTTTTAAGCCGATGCGTCAATCCTTCAGCGATATCCCTGAACTCGTACTTTTCGGCGAAATCGATCGCCGTCATGCCAAGTTCATTCTTCAGGCTTGCATCCGCACCTTCATCGAGCAGCAATTTGACCGTAAGAATATGGCCACCGCGTGCCGCCATCATGATCGGCGTGGTCTTGTTCGGCGATTCGGCATCAATGTACGCTGACTTGTCGAGCAAGAGCTTCACTATCTCGTTGTTGCCTATTGCCGCGGCATAATGCAGCGGCGCCCATCCGGGGCGATTGACCTCAGCGCCTTTTTCCAACAGCGCTTCGACAGCCGGCTTGTTTCCTTTGAAGCAGGCAATCATCAGCGCAGTGTCGCCGTTCAGCGCCTTTGCCTCGATATTGAGATCTCGCGCATTGAGCAGTGCGTCGAACACCTGCATGGAGTTTTCGCGCAGGGCCAGAATGAGTCCTGTGTCGCCGCGCTCGGCCTCAATCAGATTCGGGTCAAGACCTCGCGCCAGCAATGATTTGATCGCAGGTGCATCGTCAATCTTCACCGCTCGGAAAAAGTCATCGTACGCGCCGCCGAAGGCGAGTTGCGGTAACAACGCAGCAAGCGTTGCAAGGGACATCATCCCGATGCATTTCCGCCGAACTGAGGTTTTGTTGGTCATTGCATACGGCATGACGATCTCATTTCTTTATTTTGAAGAGCGCGAAAAAATTGTCCGTCGTCTGCCGTGCCACTTGCTCAAGTGGGACTTCCTTCAGCTTCGCCAGGAACTCCGCGACGTGCATTACAAAACCAGGTTCGTTGACCTTGCCTCGATGCGGTACTGGCGCCAGGTACGGGGCGTCGGTTTCGATCAGTGCGCGCTCCAGCGGCACTGCGCGCGCCACCGCTTGCAGATCCTTGGCACTCTTAAAAGTCACGATGCCGGAAAACGAAATGTAAAACCCCATATCCATTGCCGCTTGCGCGACTTCCATCGATTCGGTAAAGCAATGCATTACGCCTCCTGCTCCACCGGCATCCGTGCCGGCGCCTTCCTCGCGCATGATGCGAATCGTATCTTCCGAGGCGGAACGGGTATGGATGATCAATGGCTTGCCGGTCGCGCGCGAAGCACGTATATGGGTGCGAAAACGTTCCCGCTGCCATTCCAAATCACCCTCAAGGCGGTAATAATCGAGCCCCGTTTCGCCGATAGCAACGATCTTTGGATGTTGCGACAGGCGAATCAGCTCATCGAGCGTGAGCTCCGGCGCCTCTTCGTAGTCCGGGTGGACGCCAACCGATGCGTAAATATGGGCATATTTTTCGGCGAGCTCTTTTACTTGCGGAAACTCCGGCATGTTGACCGAAACGCATAGCGCATGTGTTACCTGGTTCTCCGCCATTTTGGCGAGAATCTCAGGCATGCGGGCGGACAACTCCGGAAAATTGATGTGGCAGTGGGAATCGATATACATGCGCACATTTTACGCCGTCAGGCGCTTTTCCGACCTGAATCTGCTCAGGCGACGCGCTTGCCGAGAATGACCAGATCGCGTTCGATACCATCAAGAGTGGCGACACGCGGCATGTTTGCCCAGCGCTCGAAACCAAACGTACCGAACAGCTTCAGACTCGGAATGTTATGGCCGAAAATGAAACCCAGCAGGGTATGCACGCGGATTTCAGGTGCATAGGCAATCGCCTCTGCGAGGAAATAACGACCGAGGCCCTTTCCACGCTGGTCTTCGTGAATGTAGATGGATAATTCCGCCGTTCCTGAATATGCTGGACGCCCGTAGAAATTCGAATAGGACAACCACCCTGCCACTTTGCCGTCCTGCTCGGCGACCCACAACGGACGTTTTTCCGGCGTATGCTCCGCAAACCATGCGTGACGCGATTCCACGCTGACCGGTTCGGTATCTGCGGTTACCTCGCGGGAGGCGACGGTGCTGTTATAAATGGCAACGATGGCGGGAAGATCGTCGAAACGGGCAAGGCGATGCGTATAGGACATGAAGGATAACGAAGGAAGAGTACAAAGAATTGAAGAGTCAGAGAGTGTGCGTGGCGCGCGAGGAACGAAGCGCGGCACCGAGCAACTCCTCGATCCGCAGCTTCACGCGCTGTCCGCTTTCATCCGACGAAAAATGGACGCCGATTCCCTGCGCCTTATTGTTATTGGCCCCGGCCGGTGTGATCCACGCCACTTTCCCGGCAATCGGGTACTTGGTCGGATCGTCCATCAGCGTCAGGATGAGATAAATCTCGTCGCCGAGTTTGTAGGCTTTGTTGGTCGGGACGAAAATGCCACCGTTGGCAAGAAACGGCATATACGCGGCATACAGCGCCGCCTTTTCCTTGATGGGCAGCGACAGGACCGAAGGACGCGCGATCGCCGCGCCGCCTGCAGCAGCGGCCGGTGTCGGAATCACAGTGTTTTCGGCCATGACGGTCCTTGTTCAAAATTTAGCCGGAAAATCCGGTCCGACAACTCGGCCTGATAAGTCAGCCGCGAAAAAGGGATGAATAATCCAGCAACATGTCTTCAATAAAAAGCTTGGCCGACAAGGGATGGTCCGCCACCGCGCGTCGCTCCTTGACTGCCTTCAGCGCACGCAGCAAGTCGGCCACATCGGCCCGCTGCGCCAGCGCCGCAAGCTCCTTCTGATACCGCGGATAATACCGGATTCTGCCTGAAAGTTTCAGGGAAAACACATCGTACAGCCAGCGTTGCAACCACGCGACCAAGTCAGGCACGGGTGTTTTTTGCAGCTTTTCCGCGACTTTCAAAGAGACTTCCACACTCGGCTTGATCAACGCGCCCAGAAGTTCTTCCAGGACTTCGCGCGAATCGCCTTGTGCCGCTTCCTGCGCTGCAAGTGGCGCACCGCCCTGCTCCGCCAGCCAGACGTCGGCATCGGCCACGCCCTGCTGCTTCATCCAGGCCAGCGCCTCTTCCTGTAACGGCATCGCCAGCGCAAACTTGCGGCAGCGCGACAAAATAGTCGGCAGAAGCCGGTCAAGACTGTTGGACACCAGCAGGAACATGGTATGCGGCGGCGGTTCTTCCAAGGTCTTGAGCAAAGCGTTTGCCGCTGCGGTATTCAAGGCTTCCGCCGGATACAGCAACACCACGCGCATACCTTGACGGTGCGTCGACACATTCATGAAATCCGCGAGCGCCCGAATCTGGTCGATCTTGATCTCCTTGGAGGGAGCCTTGGTCGCCTTTGCGGATTTCTTGCCGTCACCCTCCGCGCCGTCCTCGCCTTCGACCGAAACTTCGTCATCGAGGACTTCTGGACGCACCCGCCGGTAGTCCGGGTGGTTGTATTGAGCAAACCAGCCGCAAGGATCACACTGTCCGCATGCATGGCCGGCCGGGGTCGGGTTCTGGCACAGCAGCGATTGGGCAAAGCGTTCAGCAAAATGCGTCTTGCCAATGCCTTCTGACCCATGAAACAGAATTGCGTGCGGCAACCGCTGCCGCAGTTGTTGAAGCTGCTGCCATGCCGATTCCTGCCAAGGGTATAGAACAGAAGACATTTCTAGATCGATAATAAATAGTCAGAGGCTTGAAATAATCCGTATGAGCTCGTCGTGGATATCCGGAATTGTGCGCGTCGAATCAATGACACGGAATCGTTTCGGAAACGCCGCTGCGCGTCGCAGATATTCAGCCCGAGTCCCGCCGAAGAACTCAGCCTTCTCCTGTTCGAACTTGTCCAGTTCCCGAGTGGCATCCAGTCTTGCACGCGCGACATCCAGAGGCACGTCGAACAGCAGCGTCAAGTCCGGTTGCAAATGCGGGTGCACCCACTGCTCCAGCGTTTCAAGCTTGTTCAACCCGAGCTTTCTGCCGCCGCCCTGATAGGCGAAGCTTGCGTCGGTAAACCGATCCGAAACTACCCAGTCGCCACGCTGCAAGGCAGGCTCAATGACCTGCGCCAAGTGTTCCCGACGTGCGGCGAACATCAACAGCGCTTCGGTTTCGAGATGCATTTTTTCATGCAACAACAATTCGCGCAGTCTCTCGCCCAATGGTGTGCCACCAGGTTCGCGCGTGACAATGACCTTGTGTCCGCGTTCTTTCAGCTGGTCAGCGACGAAAGCCAGGTGCGTCGATTTTCCCGCGCCATCAATACCTTCGAAGCTTATGAATTTACCAAGTGTCATGAATCTGATTGTTTGCTCTGATTATTGCTCTTATGTACGTCTGGCATTATCGCTGGTATTTATTCACTGCGCGATTGTGATCGTTCAGGTTGTTCGAAAATTCGCTGGTGCCGTTTCCTCTGGAGACGAAATACAGCACATCGGAACTGGCCGGAGCAAGTGCTGCCCCCAGCGACTCAGCCCCCGGCAACGCGATCGGTGTCGGCGGCAGGCCTACCCGGGTATAGGTGTTGTACAAGGTATCGGTTTCCAAGTCGCGTTTCCTGATATTGCCCTGGAATTTGTCACCCATGCCATAGATTACCGTCGGATCAGTCTGCAGCAGCATGCCACGCTTGAGCCGGTTTACGAATACGGCCGCGATCATGTTGCGCTCCGACTTCTGTCCGGTCTCCTTTTCCACTATGGATGCCATGATCAATGCATCGTAAGGCGTTTTGTACGGCAGCGACGGAGAGCGCTTTGCCCATGCTTCATTGAGGCGTTTGAGCAGCAGCGCATGCGCCTGCCGGTAGACCTGCAGATCGCTTGCGCCTTTCGCGAACAGATAGGTGTCAGGGAAAAACAGGCCTTCCGGATGTTTGTAATCCTGCGTAATCTTCGCGAGCAATTCCTGATCGCTTAAAGCGAGCGTGTCATGCTTGAGTGCCGGATGATTATTGATCGCTTGCCGCATCTGCCGGAAGCTCCAGCCCTCAATCACGGCAAGCGACTCCTGCGCAAACTCACCGCGCACGATCTGATCGATCAGAGCCAGCGGCGTCGTGCCGGGCTTTAGTTCATAATTCCCAGCTTTCAACTTCGCACTTTTGCCAGTGATACGTGCCAGCAAGTGCAAGAGCATGGGATTTACCGGGACGCCTGCGGCAGCGATCTGCTGTGTACTGCTTCGCACACCACTACCGGGCTTGATGCCAAACTCGATCGGTTCATCGTCAGCACCGATGATCGGCTGATACGCCCAATATGACACCATGGCCGATCCGGCAAGCGCAATGACGATAATGAAAAGAAGAAATTTTTTGATCAAAACAAACCTTTTCAGACAATGAAGACCATTGCAATAGCAGGGTCAGACGCACTTTTTCAGACCTCACTATAATCAAGCCATGATGATAATGGTTAATTGAACAATTCCTTAATGGTATGACTGAATTTATGAACGCATGGTTGCACTTCCTGGCGCAAAACGGCGCCCATGTCGACGAAGGCGGTACGCAGCTTGTCGACTTTGATGGCACGCAGACATTGAATGAACTGCCACGTGGCTTTGTCGCCCCGCTCGTCGACCTCGGGCTGATTGCAGCGACTGGTGAAGAGGCCGCGCATTTCCTGCATAACCAGATCACCAACGACGTCGAACATCTCGACACGCCGGAAGCGCGTCTGGCAGGATACTGTTCGCCAAAAGGTCGCCTGCTCGCTACCTTCTTGATGTGGAAGTCGGGCGACGCGATCCTGCTGCAACTGCCGCGCCAGATTCAGGCGGCCGTGCAAAAACGCCTGCAAGTGTTCGTACTGCGTGCGAAGGTAAAACTCAATGATGTAACGGACAACCATGCGGTTCTCGGCTTGGGTGGAGAAATCGCTGCCGCTGCACTTGCTCCCTGGTTTCCGTCGATACCAAGCCTTCCGTTTGCAAAAACCGAGTCTGAAGCGGGCGTCCTCATCCGCGTCGCCGACGCTTTCGGGCAGCCACGTTACCAATGGATAGCGCCGCTTGCCATGGCGGAACAGGCATGGCCGGAATTGATGAAAAAACTTACCCCTGTCGGCACAGCAGTCTGGCGCCTGACCGAAATCCATGCGGGCATGCCGCACATTACGCAAGCAACGCAAGAGCAATTCGTTCCGCAGATGGTGAATTTTGAATTGATCGGCGGTGTCAATTTCAAGAAGGGTTGCTACCCCGGGCAGGAAATCGTCGCGCGCAGCCAGTACCTTGGCAAACTCAAGCGCCGGATGTTGCTCGCATCGGTCGCCGCAACGGCCGTAAGCGCTGGAACGGAAGTATTTTCCACTAATGATCCCGATCAGCCGTGCGGGATGGTAGTCAATGCCGAACGCAATTTCGACGGCAGCACGGACTGCCTGGTCGAAGTGAAGATCGCCGCGACCGAAGGCGGCAGCGTCCATCTCCGGTCGGCGCAAGGCCCGGTTCTGACATTCGCCAACCTGCCTTATCCCTTGCCGGCGTAACGCGTCGGACCAACGGCATGGACTTGTACATTTACTACCGCGTGCGCTCCGAAAACACCGCGGCGCTGCACGCGCGAATCAAGTCGATGCAAGAATGCCTTGCACTTGAATATGCTATCGTCACCGGACTCAAGCGCCGCCCGGAAGAAAAGGATGGAGAGCAGACATGGATGGAAATCTACCATGCGATTCCAGCCGGTTTCGAGACGGCTCTTGAGAGCGCAACCATCTGCCAAGAGCTGCACGCATTGATCAACGGACAACGCAACACAGAATATTTTTTGGATGTGTCTTCATGTGCCTGATTGTCTTCGCCTGGCAAGTCGTTCCTGGCATACCGCTGGTTGCCGCGAGCAATCGCGATGAATTCTACGACCGGCCGGCAACACCGGCCGCGTGGTGGAGCGATCACCCGCAAGTTTACGCCGGCCGCGATCTGCTCGGCGGCGGCACGTGGATGGGAGTAACGCGCGAGGGCCGCTTTGCCGCGATTACCAACATCCGCGCACCGTCAGAAAAACGTGACGGCGTCCCTTCACGCGGCGCCCTGGTCGCCGATTTTTTGTCGGGCGTGGCATCGCCGCAAAAATATGTCGAACAGGTTGCCTTGCATGGCCATGAATACAACGGGTTCAATCTGCTGGTTGGCGATCGCCATCAATTGATCTGGTATTCGAACGGCAAGCCAGATGATGAACGCAACGGCAAACCGCTTGCGCCGGGTATCTATGGTTTGTCGAACGGATCACTCGACGCACCATGGCCGAAAGTCGTCCGCACCAAAGCACAATTCGCCAGCATGTTATGCCAAGGGGCGCCGGATGAAGCCTATTTTGAAATGCTGACCGACACCACGCGCGCGTCGGATTGCCGGTTGCCGAAGACCGGCGTCAGCCTGGAATGGGAGCGGCTACTGTCGGCTGTCTGCATTGAATCGCCGGAATACGGCACACGCACATCGACCGTGGTGCAGCTTTATGCATCTGGCAATCCGGTACTCCGCGAACAGCCGATCAAGTAAGACCCTGCACAGCAAACCCTCAGGCCAGAACCAGCCGCATGCAGATATGCGGAATGCCGGCTTCCATGAATTCGTCTCCGTCGCGCAGGAAGCCGTAACGCTTGTAGAACGGTTCGGCATGCGTTTGCGCATTCAAAATGACTGCGCGGTCGCCCCGTTTTTTCGCTTCGCCGACCAGTCTCTCCAGAATTGCACCACCAATACCCTGACCGCGTGCAAATTTCATGACCGCCATGCGGCCTACATGGCCGTCGGGCAAAAGACGTCCAGTCGCCACCGCCTTGCCATTTGCGTCATAGGCGACCGCATGCAAGCATGACGCGTCCATGTCGTCCCACTCCATGTCCAGCGGCACACGCTGTTCCAGCACAAAGACTTCATGGCGCACCACTTGCGCATCGGCACGCAAACTTTCCCAGTCACCGATCACAATGCGGCTGCTCATAAGGACTCTGGCGCAAGTTTTTCAAAACGTGTCAGCACCGAGCGCCAGTCGTCCGGCAACGGGACGCCTTTGCGTGCCGCCGTGTCTGCGTAGACGTAGACGAGTTCGCCGGAAATCAGATGCTGGTCGCCGAGATAAATGCCCAGCATGAACCGGACCGAAGTGCGGCCGAATCCTGCGCAGCGGACACCGATGTCGAGCACGTCGTCAAATCGTGCCGGCGCCTGATATTCAATGGTCGCCTTGCGAGCAAACATTTCGCGTCCCTCGTCTGCCTGTTGCAGCACATTGGGCAATCCGGTGGCGCGCCAATATTCGGTAAATGCGACGTCGAAATACGTCAGGTAGTGCCCGTTAAAGACGATGCCCTGCATATCGACTTCAGCCCAGCGCACCCGCAGGGAATGAAAGAAGGAAAAATCTTCGCGTGCCATGACAGTGACCAGAGTGGAAAGCGTGGAATTATGACCGATCCCAACTGTTCATGTCGCGAGGAACTGACGTATCAGGCGATTGATACGCTCAGGCTGTTCGTGAATGATCCAGTGCGTGCCTTCCGGGATCCGCTCGATGCGGATATCGTCGATGAGACCTTCCAGCCCGTCTAGCAGGCTCTTGGGCAGCGCGATATCGCTTTCTCCCCAAATGACGCGTGTCGGCACCTTGATGCGAAAATCCTCCGGATTCATTTGCAGCTTCAGCGGCCCGGCATGATCGGCAGTCGGCGGATGCAAGGGTGATGCCCGGTAGTAATTGACGCCGCCGGTCAGTCCACGTGACCAGCATTCATGGTACTTCGCCCGCACTTCAGGCGTAAACCATGGTGTCGGCGATTTCCCCCATCCATTCAGAAAGCCTTCCAGCCGTGAAAAGTCGTCCTTGGACAGAGCGTCTTCGGAGCCTTCCGCGCGCAGCCAGTTCATATATTCGCTCGCGTTTTTTTGCGCAGGATCGTTGGCCAGCGCTCGCATGAAAAGATAGGGATGCGGCGAATTGACGATGATCAATTTATGCAGCAAATGCGGCAGAGCGATAGCAAAATTCCATGCAATCGCTCCGCCCCAATCATGCGCAACCAGCACGAACTTTTCATAGCCAAGTTCCGCCGCCAGCAGACGTAAATCCTCGACGATGTGCTTGGCCTTGTACGCTGACAGATCCGGAGGCATGTCCGACAAGTTGAAGCCACGCAGGTCCGGAGCCACGGCAAAATAGTCCGTGCCAAACTCCGCAAGTTGCGCTTCCCACTCGTACCAGAACTCTGGAAAGCCGTGCACGAACAGCATCAGCGGCTTGCCTTTTTCGCCGGCGCTCGCATAGTGCAGCCGAACTCCATTAGGCAGTGCTGCAAACTGATTGGATTGAATGACTGCGGACATATCGACTCACTTCACATTCATTTTTGCTTGCAGCATTTCGCGCACCTGCGGCGCGGCCGCGAACGGGTCGGTCGGGTTGCGTTGCAGGATGATGTCTTCCATCCGTGTCTGCACGTTGCCCAGCGCCTGTGGATGCGAATAGATGTAGAAGCGACCGTCCTTGATGGCATTGAAGGTGTTTTCAGCGACCTGCGCGGCGGTAACCTTGCCGGACGACACTGCTTTTTCGGACACAGCCTGCGCAGCGATCTGGCTGGCAGTCGGGCCGCCGCTGTCCTTGACGTCATCCGGGCGGTTGCGATGCGACTGGCTGATCCCGGTCGGCACGAAATACGGGCACAACACCGATGCGCCGATCGGCGCCTTGATCAGTTGCAGGTCGTGGTAGAGCGTTTCCGACAAGGACACGACGGCATGCTTGGAAACATTATAAATGCCCATGTTCGGCGCATTCAACATCCCGGCCATCGATGCAGTGTTCACGATATGGCCCTCGTAGCCTGCTTCTTTTTTCGCGCATTCAAGCATCAGCTTCGTGAAGATACTCACACCGTGGATTACGCCCCACAGGTTCACGCCGAGCACCCACTCCCAGTCGGCGACTGAATTTTCCCAGACCAGTCCACCAGAACCGACGCCGGCGTTATTGAACACCAGATGCACCGACCCGAATTTTTCCATCGTTGCATCGGCCAGCGCCTGCACCTGTTCCGCCTTGCGCACGTCGCAGCGCACGGCAAGCACTTGCGCGCCCTGTGCTTCGAGTTCAGCCTTCACCTTATCCAGACCGTCCTGCTGCACGTCTGCAAGCACCAAGCGCATGCCGAGGCGTGCGCCGATGTTGGCAAATTCGCGACCGAAACCGCTGGCACCGCCGGTAATGACTGCAACTTTGTCTTTGAATTCTTTCATGTCGATGTCTCCTGCTTGAATGTTGTAGGTTTAGAGTTTTTTCAGTTGAAAGCCGAGTCGCGGAAAATGCACCGTCACCTCGCCTGCCTGGGGATCAGTGCGGCGCACCGCGAACTCAGTATCAGTCGATATAAGCAGCTCGCCTTCGACCGGGTCAATTGCATAGTCAGTCGGCATGATCGCAACGCGATCGCCCAAGGCTACGCCATGCACGTCGACAAAAGGATGCTTTTCCGTGCTAGTTGCGGTGCAGTCATGCGCAATTTCCAGCGCCGTGTCGGCGAGCATATTTTCGGACTGGTGATGTCCGATCAACGCCATGCGCGCGATCCATTCCTTCAGGTGCGGGGCACAGTCGAGGATGCCCGCAAGCGGCTGTGGTATCTGCAGAAACCACATGCTGTGATAGACCGAAAAGTCTGCGATGCTGGCTTGCGCGCCGAGCAGATAGGGATTGCCTCCGGCAAGCATGTTATCGAGACGACGCAGATATTCCGTCAGGCTGCCAGTCGCTTCCGCTACGGACATGCGAGGAGCGTTGCCGCGCATCGCCGCGCGATCTGCCGAGAACGCTTTCATCTGCTCTGGCGTCACCGGGCCGAGCAGGTACGGTACCGCCGCCGGCTGAAAGACATAGGCGATCATTGTCCAGAACAGTGTCGAATCCGCCCACTGCGCCAGTGTGCGCGACAGGCCGGCGATCTCGGCGGGATAGAGCGTTGGCGTCGGTGCAATTTTTTCCAGCACATCCGCGATCAGCGCGGTGTCGCAATAAATGTCGGCGCCAATCTGCAGCACCGGCGTGCGGCGATAGCCGCCAGTCAACGCCGTGAGCTTCGGCTTGGGCATGACGGACGGGATAGTGACCGATTTCCAGGCTAGCTTTTTGAAGCCAAAAATCAGTCTGACTTTTTCGGAAAAAGGCGAGTTTGGGTAGTGATGAAAAATAATGTCCGACACGGAATACTCCGATGATAAGTGCTTGAAGACAGCGCCGCATGGTGCGGCGGCGCCACGTCTTAGATCAGCTTGACGAGCTGCTTGCCAAAATTCCGGCCCTTCAATAGGCCGATGAATGCCTCGGGCGCTGCTTCCAGCCCCTGCGCAGTCGACTCGCGGAATTTCAGCTTGCCTGTTGCAACCAGCGTTCCCAGTTCTTTCAAGCCTTGCGGCCAGAGTTCCATGTGCTCGGACACAATGAAGCCGCGCATGGTCAGGCGCATGGTAAGGAATGCGCGCACATTGGTGATCGGCATCGGTTCGCCGTCATAACCGGCGATGAGGCCGCACAAGGCAATGCGCCCGAACGGATTCATACGCGCCAGGCAGGTATCGAAAATTTCGCCACCGACGTTCTCGAATATCGCGTCGATTCCGTTCGGCGTTGCCTTGGCCAACTCGTCTTTAAGTTTGCCGGCCTTGTAATCGATACAGGCATCGAAACCGAGTTCATTAACAACGTAATCGCATTTTTCCTTGCCGCCGGCAATGCCGACTGCGCGACATCCGCGCAACTTGGCAAGCTGGCCGACCACGCTGCCAACCGCGCCGCTGGCAGCCGAGACCACAATGGTTTCGCCTTCCTTCGGCTGCATGATTTGAGTCAGGCCGTACCACGCTGTCATTCCTGGCATTCCAACCGAGCCTAGATAGGCGGACAGCGGAATATGCGTGGTATCAACCTTGCGCAACAAAGCGCCGTCGGTCACCCCCATCTCCGACCAGCCCAGCATGCCGACAACCTTGTCGCCGACCGTGAATTTCGGATTCTTTGATTCGACGATCTCGCCAACCGTACCGCCGATCATGGTCTCGCCGATCGCCTGCGGCGCTGCATAGCTTTTCACGTCTTCCATGCGCATGCGCATGTAGGGGTCGAGCGACAGGTAATGGTTGCGGATCAGGACTTCGCCGTCTTTCAGCGCAGGGACAGGGACTTCTTCAAGACGAAAATTGTCGGGTACAACCTCGCCTTTCGGACGTGAGGCAAGAACCATGCGTTTGTAGTTTGTCATAGAGGTCTCATCGTTATATTTATGGAAAGCGGCCAAACCAGCCCGCGTGACAACTATTCGTGCTCCAACTTCTTTGCAACATCGAGACGTTTCAAATACTTGAAAGTCCCCATCGCCTTGGCAACCAGCTTGTCGCCGTTCCACAATTCGCCATCGCAAAAGCAAATGGTGGTCGAACGATGGAAGGCCTTCCCCTTGGCAATAAGGCGTCCGCCGGCGTGTCCGCCGGGTTGCATGAAGCTGGTTTTCATTTCAATGGTCACGCCGCCGCGCGCATCCGGATCAAGTGACCTTCCAGCCATCGACATCACCACATCCAGCAGCGTCATAATCACGCCGCCGTGGGTGACCATCCAGCTGTTCATGTGACGCTCTTCCAGATTGAGTGCAATCCTGGCTTCACCGTCGCCCATGCCGAGAAACTCGACGCCGAGGTCGTTGAGAAAGGGAATCTCGGCCGGGAACGGCTGCGGCTTCGACGTATCCATCAGTGAACCGCCGACACGCCGCCATCGACTGCGAGGATCTGCCCGGTGATGTGCTTGGCAGCATCCGACGCAAACAGCAAGGCAGCGCCCTTCAGGTCCTCGTCGTCGCCGATACGCTGCAACGGCGCACGCTTGGCAAGGTTTTCCTCACCGAGATTTTCGAGCACGCCTTTGGTCATCTTGGACGGGAAGAATCCCGGTGCCAGCGCATTGACGGTGATGCCGTGCTTGCCCCATTCGCCGGCCAGCGTACGGGTGAAATTGACCACCGCACCCTTGGACGTGTTGTACGCAATGGTCTGCATCGAGTTCGGCCCGTTGCCCGACAATCCAGCAATCGACGCAACGTTAATGATGCGTCCGTATTTGCGTGGAATCATCGATTGCTTGCCGACTGCCTGCGAGAGCAGGAAGATGCTGCGGATGTTCAGGTTCATTACCTTGTCCCAGGCTTCGACCGGATGATCTTCCGCAGGCGAGCCCCAGGTAGCGCCCGCATTGTTGACGAGGATATCGATATGGCCGAGGCGCTTGATTGCCTCAGTCACCAGCGGCGCAACTGCAGATTCCTGCGACAGATCTGCAGCAATCGCGCTGGCCTCAATACCGCGCTCTTTCAGATGGGCGACCGCTTCGTCGAGGTCACTCTGCTTCCGTGAAGACAATACGATTTTCGCACCCTGCTCGCCGAGCGCCTCGGCGATCTGCAGGCCGAGGCCGCGCGAGCCGCCGGTGACCAGGGCGGTCTTGCCGCTCAGGTCGAAGAGTTGTTTGATAGTACGCATGATGTCTCCTTTTTTATATTCGAATGGTGTACATGGGTTAATCGAAAATCAGAACCATGAATCTTGCATGTCCAGCGTCGTCGTGTCGATGCTTTCCAGCAGATCAAGTTGCGGCTGTACCTTAGGCAACTCCCACTTGAAGAAGTAGGCGCAGGCCTGTAGTTTGCCGCGATAGAAATCGGCATCGTGCCCGCTTTTCCCGACGGCCAGCAGTGCTTGCTCCAGCCAGACCCAAGCAACGACAGCATGGCCGAAGGCTTCCAGATAGGCAGATGCATTGGCGAGCGTCTTGTTCATGTCGCTAGCGCCGTACAAAGTTTGCGTCACTTGCTCAATGCGTTGCAGCACGCTGCTCAAGGCGCGGGCATAGCCAGACAGTTCTTGCACGTCGAGCGACTTGGCGATGGTCTTCTGCACCTCGGCACCTAATGCTTTGAATGCAGCGCCGTTATGCATACTGACTTTACGTCCCAGCAAGTCCAGTCCTTGGATGCCGTGCGTGCCTTCGTGAATCGGGTTCAAGCGGTTGTCGCGAAAGAACTGCTCGACGTTGTATTCACGGGTATAGCCATAACCGCCGTGCACCTGAATCGCCAGGTTATTGGCTTCCAGGCACCACTGCGAAGGCCACGACTTGGCGATCGGCGTCAGGATATCAAGCAGCAAGGTGGCGTGCTTGCGCGCGTCCTCTGCCTCGGCAGTGCGTTCTTCGTCCACCAGTCGTGCGCAGTACAGGTTGAGCGCCAGGCCGCCTTCGACATAGGACTTCTGCGCGAGCAGCATGCGCTTAACGTCGGTGTGCTGAATGATCGGTATCTGCGGTTGCGCCGGGTCCTTGGCCATCGGATGACGTCCTTGCGGACGCTCACGTGCGTAGTCCAACGCATGCAGGTAACCGGTGTAGCCGAGCATCACCGCGCCGAGTCCAACACCGATGCGGGCCTCATTCATCATATGGAACATGTTCGCGAGTCCCTTGTGCTTCTCGCCAACCAAATAACCGATTGCACCGGCCTTGCCGCCCGGCTTGAACTTGCCCTCGCCGAAATTCAACAGACAGTTGGTCGTACCGCGATAGCCCATCTTGTGATTCAAGCCCGCCAGCACGACATCGTTTCGTTCACCGAGCGAACCGTCCAGATTGACCAACTTCTTCGGCACGATGAAAAGGGAAATGCCCTTCACGCCGGGAATCAGCTTGCCATTTTCGTCCGGCACTTTCGCCAGCACCAGATGCACGATGTTTTCGGACAACTCATGCTCGCCGGCGGAAATCCACATCTTGTTGCCCTTGAGGCGATAGCTGCCATCCTCCTGCGGCTCGGCGCGCGTAACGATATCCGACAGCGAGGAACCTGCCTGCGGTTCGGACAAGCACATGGTGCCAAAGAAGCGACCTTCCATCATCGGCTTGACGAAAGTGTCGATCTGCTCCGGCGTGCCACATTTAAGCAGCGTATTCGCATTTCCGATGGTCAAGAAAGGATAGGACGAGGTGCCGACATTGGCGCCCTTGAAGTAGGCAAAGCCCGCCTTTTCGATCACGCACGGCAGTTGCATGCCACCGAAGTCGTAGTCCTGGCCGGCCGCCATGAGGCCTGCTTCACTAAAGGCTTTCAGCGCAACGGATACGTCAGGAATGATGTGTACCTTCTCACCGTCAAAATGTGGCTCTTCCTGATCGTTCTTTTTGTTGTGCGGTGCGAACAAGTCGACGGCGATCTGCTCGCAGGTATCCATTGCGGCATTGAAGGTTTCGCGCGAATGGTCGGCGTAGCGGGCCCGCTTCGTGAGCTCGTCGGCTTTCAGCCATTCATATAAAACGAATTCAAGGTCACGACGGGAAATGATTTTGGATTGCATGGTGTATCTCCATGCGCGCAGGCAATTCGCCGCACGCAGCAGTGAGCGATGTCAAGAATTGGAGGCCGAGCGGCCTCCAATGCAAACGTGGGCGCCGAAGCGCCCACATTTAATTACACAACCTCGAACAGGCCGGCAGCACCTTGGCCGCCGCCAATGCACATCGTCACAACGACGAATTTAGCACCGCGACGCTTGCCTTCAATCAGTGCGTGGCCGGTCAAGCGCGCACCGGAGACACCGTAGGGATGACCCACAGCAATCGCGCCGCCGTTCACATTCAGGCGATCCATTGGAATGCCCAGCTTGTCGGCGCAATACAGCACTTGCACGGCAAACGCTTCGTTCAATTCCCACAGGCCGATGTCTTCAACCTTCAGACCGGCTTTCTTCAACAGTTTCGGAATTGCAAACACCGGGCCGATACCCATTTCATCCGGCTCGCAACCGGCAACGGCAAAACCGCGGAAGATGCCAAGCGGCTTGAGGCCTTTGGCTTCCGCCACTTTGCTGTTCATGACGATGGCGACCGATGCGCCGTCAGAAAATTGGCTGGCATTACCGGCGCTGATGACGCCGCCCGGAATCGCCGTACGAATCTTTGACACGCCTTCCAGCGTGGTATCAGCGCGAATACCTTCGTCTGCGGAAATCGTGACTTCGCGCGTGACCAGCATTCCCGTTTCCTTGTCGGCAACGCCCATGATGGTCGTCATCGGAACGATTTCGTCATTGAACTTGCCGGCGGCTTGCGCGGCAGCCGCGCGCTGCTGGCTCCGCACGCCATATTCATCCTGGCGGTCTTTTGCAATGTTGTAGCGCTTGGCAACCGTTTCAGCGGTTTGCAGCATCGGCCAGTAGATTTCCGGCTTGTTTTGCTTCAGCCATACCTCGGCGATCATGTGGCTGTTTGCTTCGTTTTGTACGCAGGAAATTGATTCCACGCCGCCGGCTGCATAAATATCACCTTCGCCCGCGATGATGCGTTGTGCGGCGGTCGCGATAGTCTGAAGGCCGGACGAGCAAAAGCGGTTGATGGTCATGCCGGCGGTTGTGACGGGGCAGCCGCCGCGAATCGCGATCTGGCGCGCAATGTTGCTACCGGTCGCGCCTTCCGGCGTTGCGCAGCCCATGATGACGTCTTCCACTTCACCCGCGTCGATCTTTGCACGCTCGATGCCCGCTTTCAGGACATGGCCGCCCAAGGTGGCGCCGTGAGTCATGTTGAAAGCACCTTTCCAGGATTTGGCCAGACCAGTGCGGGCGGTGGATACGATGACGGCGTCAGTCATTTGAGGCTCCTTGTATTGAATTGGGTTGACGTCCGGATCTTCGCCCGAACGTGTCTTTTATCCAGCTTGCTACGACTTGGGGATTTCGATGAAATTTGAGAATACCACATTTTTAGCACGATCGTTCGTAAAAATTTATTTGACAATTGCGTGCGTGAATTAAGCCGTTTTCATAGGAGAAATCACTTAAAACACCTTGTTGATATTGTAAGGTTCTGTAAGATTCGAGCAAGCGTGCCGTAAGGTTTGAGTCGCACACTCCACTCGTGCAATCAATGCGCAAGAGTCTTTGCACATACATATTAATTATTATTTAAGGAGATACGCATGGCGACAGTACAAACTGCGACCACACGCGGCATGACGAGCGAGGAGAAGAAAGTCATCTTCGCCTCATCGCTAGGAACCGTGTTTGAATGGTACGACTTTTATCTATACGGCTCGCTGGCCGCGATTATCGCGAAACAGTTCTTTGCCGGTACTGACCCCAATACCGCATTCATTTTCGCGCTGCTCGCATTTGCCGCCGGCTTTATCGTCCGTCCGTTCGGCGCGCTTGTGTTCGGTCGACTCGGCGACATGATCGGTCGTAAATACACCTTCTTGGTCACGATCCTGATCATGGGTATCTCCACGTTTATCGTGGGTCTGCTGCCCAACTACGCATCGATCGGCATTGCAGCGCCGGTCATCCTGATCACCCTGCGTATTCTGCAAGGTCTCGCACTCGGCGGTGAATACGGCGGCGCTGCAACCTATGTTGCAGAGCACGCTCCGCACGACAAGCGCGGTGCCTTCACGGCATGGATCCAGACCACAGCAACGCTGGGCCTGTTCCTGTCCCTGATGGTGATTCTGGGCACACGTACCGCGATCGGCGAAGCAGCATTTGCCGATTGGGGCTGGCGTATCCCGTTCCTGGTCTCCGTGTTCCTGCTGGCAGTATCGGTATGGATCCGCTTGTCCATGAACGAATCCCCTGCTTTCGCCAAGATGAAAGCGGAAGGCAAGACCTCCAAGGCACCGCTGTCCGAATCCTTCGGTCAGTGGAAGAACCTGAAGATCGTTATCCTGGCACTCGTTGGCCTGACCGCTGGTCAAGCTGTCGTGTGGTACACCGGTCAGTTCTACGCCCTGTTCTTCCTGACGCAGACCCTGAAGGTTGATGGCGCAACAGCCAACCTCCTCATCGCTGCATCGCTGGTGATCGGCACGCCGTTCTTCATCGTTTTCGGTTCCCTGTCCGACAAGATTGGCCGCAAGCCAATCATTCTCGGTGGCTGCCTGATTGCTGCACTGACCTACTTCCCGATCTTCAGCGCGCTTACCCACTACGCCAACCCGGCTTTGGAAAACGCAATCAAGACCGCACCGGTGGTCGTGACGGCCGATCCGAATGACTGCCAATTCCAGTTCAACCCGACCGGCACGAAGAAATTCACCTCTTCCTGCGACATCGTGAAGGCAAAACTGGCTGCTGCTTCGGTGAACTACTCGAATGAACCGGCTGCACCGGGCACACCGGCTACGGTCAAGATCGGCGACAAGGTAATTCAGTCGTACAGCGCTGTCGGCCTGTCCAAGGAAGATGCCGCCGCCAAGGAGAAAGTGTTCGCCAAGGAACTGGCTGATTCGATCAAAGGCGCAGGTTACCCGACCAAGGCTGATCCGGCTCAGATGAACAAGGGCATGGTTCTTGTTCTGCTGACGATCCTCGTGATCTACGTCACTATGGTGTACGGCCCGATCGCAGCGATGCTGGTCGAACTGTTCCCGACACGCATCCGCTACACCTCGATGTCCCTGCCGTACCACATCGGTAACGGCTGGTTCGGCGGCCTGCTGCCGACGACCTCGTTCGCACTGGTTGCATTCAAGGGCGACATCTACTACGGCCTCTGGTATCCGATCGTCATCGCGATGATGACCTTCGTTATCGGTCTCCTGTTCGTCAAGGAAACCAAAGACACGGACATCTACGCAGGAGATTAAACGTCTAATCGTCCCAGGCGTACCCTCGGGTATTCCTGGTTTAGAGCCGCCAGATTTTCTGGCGGCTTTTTTTATGGGCGAGCGACGGAATAAACTGCCGTATCACGAGCGGCTGGCCGACGCCTTCAAACACATGCCAAGCATGTGTGATCATTCCCGAACGATGCGCCGCACGCTTGACTAAGGGATAGCGTGTCTTTTCAGAATGCATGCCATTTTAGGGCCACGCCAATGTCCATCGCGTAGCCGAACCGGCTGGCTACGGCATCAGCGTGAGCACACCGAGTCGATTTTTCTCCACATCATCACGCCGTGTCTTCATCGGCAGATACGCGACCTCTGCCCAGCGCTGTGCAAAGTTGCCATACAGCGGCGACAGCACATTGCCCGACTCGCCGGTAGAGTGGATGAAACGGGAGTTTTCCAGATTGGACAGATCGTACAGTGCACGTAGACTTGCTGCATGGCGATTGGCGAACGGCTCTCTCTCGTCGCGCAGATTGTGACGGCCAACATTGACAGTAAAGGTATCGCCGGGTGTAGGGACGCGAATATCAAAAAACCGGGCAAGTGCATCGACCTTGCCGAATGGGCGGTGCTCCGAGCGAGCCACGTGCGCAGCGCCCCAGCGCCACGTCGCCATATCGGTTCCATAACGCCGTTCCAGATCGGTGAGCGCAGTCTCCAGAGATGCAGACAGCACTTCCCCGCAAGTCTGCTTCCTGCCCTTGGCAATCAGGCTGACATCGGCGCACCACCGGCCCTGCCCATCCTTGTTTTGTAACACGTTCACCATCGGCAGATGAACATTGCGTTGTTCCCAGTAATCCTTCATTAAGCTTTCACCCAGCTCATCGACGAAAATCTGGTACGACAAGCTGCGCATCCACGCGTTAAAGATCAAGGGCTCAGAGCGCTCGGCGTCCATCGAACCATTCCAATTGCCCAGTGCATTGAGGGCAATCTTGGCGCGGTCCGAACGCGGCACGGTCTTGCGCAGAATCGGCAAAATTTCCTGTGCAGCAAGAGAAACATGGTCTTTCTGGATTGCCGCGAAGCTGTCCATACTGTGCTTCGCCTTTGCGTCGAGCAAGGCACTGATCCGGTTCGCCCGATACGGCAACGTCCATTCGCTGGTCAGGAAATGACGGTAATCCGTATCGACGATCTTGTGATTCGCTGTCATAAACTTTTGTGCAGCAGGATTGTAATGACTAGGCAATTCTTCAAAAGGAATAAATCCGGCCCAGTCATAACGCGCATCCCAGCCCGGCGCAGGCGCAAGCCCCTTAAGATCGTTTTCTGGCTTGCGCAGCGGTACACGCGCTGGCGCGATGAACCCGATATTCCCGTCGACATCCGCATACACCATGCTCTGCTGCGGCGAGCCGAAATCCCTGGCGCCTTCGACGAATTGTTCCCAATTCTGCGCGCGGTTGAATTTCATCCCGGCTTGCAGGGTCAGGTCATCGGCACGCAGCGCAGTCCAGGAAAATGCCACCGCATACTTCTTTGCATCCAGTGCCGCCTTGTCCATGATCGGCAAGGCACCGCTGATCACCGGGCCGTGGCGCGTCTCCCTGACCTCCAGCAGGACATCTGCTTGTCCCTTGACCTTGATCGTCTCGCTGCGCACCTTGAAATCGGCCCAGCCGTCTGGCGTCTGATATTGCTTGCGATCGTTCGGATTGATGCGCTCGATAAAAAGATCCTGCACGTCTGGTGCCGTATTCGTGAAACCCCAGGCGATCCTGTCGTTACGGCCAAGCACCACACTGGGAATACCCGGCAAGGTAGCGCCGATGACGTTCAATCCAGGTGCCGACAAATGCGCGAAATACCACAGCGCCGGTGCTGAAAGTCCGAGGTGCGGGTCATTTGCCAGCAAAGGCTTACCGGTTTCCGACAATGCTCCGCCGACGACCCAGTTATTCGAGCCCATGCCATCGACATACGAAGGCGGTGCAATGGCAGCGACCTTGGCAAGCTGACCAGTGGTTCCGACCAATTCACGATAAAGCGTTGTGTAGTCCTGGGTTGGCAGCACAGCATCACCGGGATAGGGAGCGAGGAATTCGTTGATCTGTCCCAGCGACAGGCGCTGCGCCAGACGCATGCGCATCAATTCCTGCGTCCAGTTGGCGCCAAGATCCCAGGCCATCATGGTTTGCCAGCCAATTGAATCGACCGGCTGCCATGGTGCCGGCGAAGGTGCGCCGGTAAGAATGAACTCCGCCGGCAAAGGACCGCTGCGGTTTTCCAAATACGCGTTGACGCCCCTCGCGTAGGCCTCCAGCGACGCGCGCGTCTCGGGGGATAGATTCGTGAGGATTTTTTCCGCATTGCGTCGTACGCCAAGCGTACGCAGGAAACGGTCGGTATCGACGGCATTCGGCCCGAGGATTTCGGCCATCCTCCCTGCCGGTATGCGCCGGTTCATCTCAAGCTGCCACAGGCGGTCCTGTGCATGCACAAAACCGAGCGCGAAGTAAGCGTCGCTGGCAGATGTTGCATAGATGTGCGGAATACCCTCCGCGTCGCGCACGATGTCGACCGGCGCGCCGATGCCTTTCAGGCTGATCTTGCCGTTCAGTTGCGGCTGGCTCGCATTGCGGTACCAGAGCGCCGTGCCGATAATCGCCACCAGCAAAATCATGAGAGCAAACGCAACTTTTTTCAATATTCCAGTCATATCTTCATGTCCTTCGCTCCGCGGGCTGACGAGGTTATCACAAGGGTTTCGAGCCAGCGATTGTCAGATGGTAAGATGTCGTTTCGTGCAATGACAATGCAATCAAATATTACTCATCTTATGAAATTTGATGTCGCTATCGTAGGAAGCGGATTGGCGGGCCTGTCCGTCGCGCTACACCTCGCGCAAACCCGCAAAGTAGTCGTCGTTTCCAAGCGCAGCCTGCTTGACGGCGCCAGCAACTGGGCACAGGGTGGGATCGCCGCTGTGCTTGACTCGCACGACAGCCACGAGCAGCATATAGCCGACACCTTGGTTGCAGGTGCAGGCCTGTGCGACGAGGCTTCCACTCGCTACATCGTCGAACACAGCCGCGAAGCCATCGAGTGGCTGATCGAACAGGGCGTGCCATTTACACGCGACGACACCGCCGAACTTGGTTATCACTTGACCCGTGAAGGCGGACATAGCCAGCGACGCATCATTCATGCTGCCGACGCGACGGGACACGCTGTACAGGTGACACTGGAACAGAAAGCGCGCGCGCACCCGAATATCACCGTATTGGAAAACCATTACGCGATCGATGTCATCACATCCGACAAGCTCGGCGCTGACGCCGGAACGCCTTACTGCCTCGGCCTTTATGTGCAAGACGTCAATACCGGAAAAGTAAGCACCTTGGCTGCAGATCAGACCGTGCTTGCCACCGGCGGCGCCGGCAAGGTCTACTTGTATACGACCAATCCCGACACAGCGACCGGTGACGGCATTGCAATGGCTTGGCGTGCGGGCTGCCGCGTAGCAAACATGGAATTCATCCAGTTCCATCCGACCTGTCTGTACCACCCCTACGCTAAATCCTTCCTCATCAGCGAAGCCGTGCGCGGGGAAGGCGGTGTTCTGAAATTGCCGGCCGAAGCAGGCGCAGCGGCGGGTCGCCGCTTCATGACTGCGCACGACGAACGCGCAGAACTGGCGCCGCGTGACGTGGTTGCACGGGCGATCGACTTTGAAATCAAAAAACGCGGCCTGGATTACGTCGACCTGGACATCAGCCACCAGCCGCCGGAATTCCTGAAAGAGCATTTCCCTACGATTTATTCGCGCTGCCTGGAACTAGGTATCGATATCACCAAGCAGCCAATTCCGGTCGTCCCTGCTGCACATTACACCTGCGGCGGCATTGTCACCGATATGTGCGGACGCACCGACCTTCCAGGCTTGTACGCCGTCGGAGAAACCGCGTACACCGGCCTGCATGGAGCCAATCGTCTTGCCAGCAACTCTTTGCTGGAATGCCTTGTACTGGGACGCGCTGCGGCTCAGCACATCGAGCAGCAAGCGAAGCCGAAAGCAATCCCCCTGCCCGCCTGGGATGAGAGTCGGGTCACCGATGCCGATGAGGAAGTCGTCATCTCCCACAACTGGGACGAACTGCGACGCTTCATGTGGAATTACGTTGGTATCGTGCGCACTACCAAGCGACTTGAACGCGCTCAGCATCGCATCCGCTTATTGCGCGAGGAAATCTATGAGTATTATTCGCATTTCCGCATCACCCGCGACTTGCTGGAATTGCGCAATCTGGTCGATGTTGCATCAATGATTGTTGACAGTGCTCTTTCCCGTCGCGAAAGCCGCGGCTTGCATTTCAGTCAAGATTTTCCGGATACCCTCCCAAAAGCACTGCCCACCGTATTGTCCCCGGGTCGACGCTAGTTGCGCTGTCCTCGATGCCGCGGGCAAAAGCGGCATCGATTCAGCGCTCTTTATTGCTTTAAAAGCGATCAAGTCATCAACATCGTTCAGATGATTCTTTCTAGATTGCAAAATGTTGAGTATAGTAAGTAAGACTTAGTTTTCCGGGTTCATGATCAGTCCTTTGAATTGGCGGTACGTCGATGACCGACCTGTCTTCTGATCCCTCGCTTCATCCACAGCGCGTCAAGGAGTTTTTCCTCGCGCGGCAACCGATCCTGAATCGCGGCCAAGGCTTAGTCGCCTACGAGTTGCTGTTCCGACGAGCCGAGGCAGGCGCCGCCAGCGTGATAGACGATCTCGTAGCAACGGCGTCCGTCATTGAACACGCCACGGAACTGGGGATGGAAAACGTGATTGGCGGTTCGCTCGGCTTCGTCAACATCGATGCCACCGTCCTGATGAGCGACTTCGTGCAATTTCTCCCGCGCGACAAAGTTGTGCTGGAAATCCTCGAAACGGTCAAAGCCACAAAGGAAGTGATTGCGCGTGTCGTCGAACTGAAGCAGGCCGGTTATACCTTTGCACTGGACGACGTCATTAACGATTCAGAAGACGTCCGAAGCTTGCTACCGTTAGTCGATATCGTAAAAATCGACATTGCCGGCATGCCCGCAACGACGCTGACGCATCTCAGTACCCATTTCAAGACCACCCGAAAAAAACTGCTTGCGGAGAAAGTCGAGAATATCCAGGAGTACAAGCACTGCCTCGATCTCGGTTTCGATTACTTCCAAGGCTATTACTTCGCCAAACCGGCGGTACTTTCGGGTCGTAAACTGTCGCCATCGCAAATGGCATTGATGCAGTTGATTGGATTGCTGAACTCGGATGCCGAAAACGCCGATATCGAACGCGTCATCAAACAGGACGCATCGCTGGGCCTAACCCTGCTCAGGATGGCGAATTCGCCGGCACTTGGTACCGGGCACCGAATTATTTCGCTGAACCAGGCGATGATGGTGCTCGGACGCCGACAATTGCAGCGCTGGCTACAGATCCTGCTCTATGCGGAGCCAATCAAAGCGCCCGGTGCGCTATCGCCGCTGCTGGTACTGGCAAGCACGCGAGGCAAGTTGCTTGAATTGATGGCGAATAAAATCAAGCCGGGCAACCGCAACATGGCCGACATCGCATTCACCGTCGGCATCATGTCCCTGATGGATGCGTTGTTTGCTTCGCCAATGGAAAAAATTCTCGAACAAATTCCGGTGACCGACGCTGTCGGCGACGCATTGTTATCGCGCACCGGTATTTTTGGCGACATGCTCAATCTTGCGGAATATATAGAAAACATGGAGATCGCCGGCACATTGCTCATGCCGGCGCTGCAAAAGCTCCAGCTGTCGGCTGCCGATCTGCAGGAGGTGCAACTCGCGGCCTACGAATGGAGCGAGCAAATCGCGCGTCAGACCTAGGACAATCCGTTAAGGCAATACGCGCAAGGAAAAATCGGTTGCCCGTACATCCTTGGTCAGGCTTCCGATTGAAATGCGATCGACGCCAGTCTCAGCGATAGCCCGCACGGTTGTCATATTGATGCCACCGGATGCTTCCAATACCGCCCGCCCATTCGTCAGCTTCACCGCTTCACGCATCATGTCGAGTGAAAAATTATCCAGCAGGACCGAATTCGCGCCTGCGCTCAGCGCTTCCTCCAGCTCGGTCAGGTTTTCCACTTCGATCTGGATCGACACGCCAGCATTGAGCGCATGCGCAGCCTGCATGGCGGGCGTAATGCCACCGGCCGCTGCAATATGGTTTTCCTTGATCAGAATACCGTCATACAAAGCAAGGCGCTGATTCTTTCCACCGCCAACGCGCACTGCGTACTTTTGCGCCAAGCGAAGGCCCGGCAAGGTCTTGCGTGTGTCCAGAATCGACGCACGCGTGCCTTGAACAACTTCCGCGTACTGACGCGTCGCGGTGGCAACGCCGGAAAGCAGTTGCAGGAAATTCAGCGCGGTGCGCTCAGCCGTCAGCAATGCACGAGCCGGCGCTTCTATCGCACAGACTTCACTATCGGCAGCCATGAATGCGCCTTCAGCGTAGCGCCATTCGATCGTGATTTTCGGATCGAGTTGTTTCATCACCGCTTCGAACCACGGCGCGCCACACAAAACGGCAGGTTCACGCACAATCACACGCGCCTTTACCGACTGGCTTTCCGGCACCAGCTTGCCGGTCACGTCGCCCATGCCGACATCTTCGGACAAGGCTGCCCGGATATTGGCTTCAAATGCCGCCACCAAGGCGTTGTCAAATGGCGCAAAGGGATTTTGTAACGTACTCATGCCGGTCCGATTCCTGCAAACAGTTTTTGTTCTTTCGCCAAGTCGCTGCCGGGGCGGACGTTGGCCTTTCGTTGCGCTGCGAAATCTAACATACGATCAATGCAAACATAGGCCTTGCGGCCGGTTTCCGGGTCGACGAGGATCTCATTGCGCCCCGATTCCAGCACGTCCGCGAGATTTTGCAGTCCGTTCATCGCCATCCACGGGCAATGTGCACAGCTCTTGCAGGTTGCGCTGTTGCCGGCGGTCGGCGCATCAATGAAACGCTTGCCCGGTGCCGCCATGCGCATCTTATGCAGGATACCGTTATCCGTGGCGACGATAAATTCGTCCGCGTCAAGCGATTGTGCGGCGGCGATCAATTGCGAAGTCGAACCGACGACATCCGCTTGCGCCACCACCGCCTCGGGCGATTCCGGATGGACCAGCACCTTGGCATTGGGATGCGCCTGTTTCAGCAGTTCCAGCTCAACACCCTTGAATTCGTCGTGCACCAGGCAAGAGCCCTGCCACAACAACATGTCTGCACCGGTCTTCTTTTGAATATAGCCGCCAAGATGCTTGTCCGGCGCCCACAATATTTTTTTTCCTTGCGCATGCAAGTGCGCGACGATTTCCAAGCCAATCGAGGAAGTCACCATCCAGTCGGCGCGGGCCTTCACCGCTGCGCTGGTGTTCGCGTATACGACTACTGTACGATCCGGGTGCGCATCGCAAAACGCCGTGAATTCGTCAGCTGGGCAACCGAGGTCGAGCGAACAAGTCGCGTCGAGGTCCGGCATCAGAATAGTCTTTTCCGGGCTCAGGATTTTTGCGGTTTCGCCCATGAACTTGACTCCCGCTACAACGAGCGTTTGCGCCGGATGATCACGGCCGAAGCGCGCCATTTCGAGCGAATCCGAAACACAGCCACCGGTCTCTTCCGCCAGGTCCTGCAAATCTGCGTCGACATAATAATGGGCTACCAGGACCGCCTGCTTTTCCTTGAGCAGACGCTTGATACTCTCCTTCAGTGCAAGCTTCTCCGCCGGTGAAGGCGTTGCCGGGACGCGAGCCCACGCATTGGCGGTGCAACTCGTTCCGGCCTCCATTTGCGGGCGTTCGAATTCAATGGTTTTGATGGGTTGAATCTGCATGATAGTAAGTGTATTGATCCATTGCCAATAACAGCTGAAACGAGAGTATGCCTGATAAAGAAAAGCTGGGGGCCTTGCAGCTGTTTTCAAGCAATTAGCGCTGGAATATAAATGATTTTCTTATGTGGCATTGCCAAGCCGGCAAAGCAAAATAGGGAAAGCTGTCTCTTTGATATTTCCATGGTCGCTTTTCTTATTTACGTTGAGACGAATAAATAGCATACTGAACCTGATAATAATCAATAACATGCAATGCCGGTCCAGCAAGAATAGGCAACTTCAAACATTGCCTATAAGAATAATAAAGTGACTGGCTGGTATTTCTAGCCATATTTAGAGATACCGGATACGAAAATGTAATGGGGCATTTTCGCAGGGGGACGTAGGCCTATGACCACAAGTATTTTCGACAAAACCGACAAGGGACGTGAAGAAATTGCGACCCGCAAACACCATTTGCAGTCAAGACTGCGCACCCTGCTCGTGCTGATCGACGGCAAACAGACGACGGCAGATTTACTAAGCAAAGTTGCCGGTCTCGGCCTGACTGCCGACAGTATCACCGAACTGGTGGAGAATGGTTTTATCCAGGCGGCTGCTGCAGCAGAGCCGGTAGTCTCGGCGCCTAAAACCGCATCGCCAGCGTTGGAGATGCCGCAACAGTCAACAGATGCAATCCTTCCGGAAGGCGAAAACCAGTTTCAGGCGATTTACCATTTCTACACCGAGACGATCAAGAGCACCATCGGACTGCGCGGCTACGCGCTTCAGCTCAAGGTCGAGAAGGCGTCGTCGGTGGAAGAATTTCGCGAACTGCGCCAACCCTATCTTGAAGCGGTCCTTAAAGCCAAAGGCAACGAAATTGCACGCAGCCTGCGCAATCGCCTGGACCAGTTGCTGTATCTTGGTGAATCGCCACCCTCCACTGTTCTTGGCGGGAATGCGCTCGTGTCTGAGTAAGCCTACCAAGCGCCAATAAAGCGCAGCAACGGCATTCGCCTCGCTGCGTTTTTTATTGTCACTCGATACCTTGGCTGGAGAGATAGTCTTCGTAGCCGCCCTGGAAGTCGATGATTTCACCGTCACGGATTTCAAGAATACGGGTCGCCAACGATGACACGAACTCCCGGTCATGCGATACGAAAATCAGCGTGCCCGCATATTTGTCCAGCGCGATATTGAGTGATTCGATCGATTCCATGTCCATATGGTTGGTCGGTTCGTCCATCAACAGGACGTTATGACGGCCGAGCATGAGCTTGCCGTACATCATGCGTCCCTTTTCACCACCGGACAGCACCTTCACCGACTTCTTCACATCATCGCCGGAAAACAGCAGACGGCCGAGAATCGAACGCACCGCCTGATCGTCGTCGCCTTCTTTAGTCCACTGTCCAATCCAGTCGGTCAGGTTCTTGTCGACTGCGAATTCCTCGGTCGGATCCTGCGGCATGTAACCAGGATTGGCGTTCTCCGCCCATTTCGCCATACCGCTGTCCGGATGCATTCCGCACAGTTCTCCACCAATGCAGCGCAGCAGCGTCGTCTTACCAGCGCCGTTGGCGCCGATAATGGCGATTTTTTCACCGGCTTCCACCAGAATGCTGAAGTTTTTGAAGATGGTGCGATCGTAGGCTTTGGTCAGGCCCTGCACTTCGACCGCGAGGCGATGCAACTTCTTTTCGCCTTCGAAGCGGATGAACGGATCCTGGCGGCTGGACGGCTTAATATCTTCGACCTTGATCTTGTCGATCTGCTTGGCGCGCGACGTGGCCTGACGTGCTTTGGACTTGTTGGCTGAGAAGCGGCGTACGAATTCCTGCAGTTCCGCTACCCGCTCCTTGGCCTTGGCATTGACTGCCATCTGCTGCGCACGCGCCTGCGACGAGGCGAGCATGTAGTCGTCGTAATTGCCCGGATAAACCTTCAGCGTGCCGTAATCCATGTCGGCCATGTGCGTGCACACCTGGTTCAGAAAGTGACGATCATGGGAAATGATGATCATGGTGGAATTGCGCTCATTAAGCACGTCTTCCAGCCAGCGAATGGTGTTGATGTCGAGATTGTTGGTCGGCTCGTCCAGCAGCAGGATGTCCGGATTGGAGAACAGCGCCTGTGCCAGCAGCACGCGCAACTTCCAACCAGGTGCAATATTGCTCATCGGTCCGGCATGCTGGTCGATTGCCACGCCGACGCCGAGCAGCAGTTCACCGGCGCGCGCTTCAGCCGTATAGCCATCGTATTCCGCAAACTTCGCTTCAAGGTCCGCCGCGCGCATGTAATCGTCGTCGGTCGCTTCCGGATTGGCATAGATCGCATCGCGTTCGGACATCGCTGCCCACATTTCGGTGTGGCCCATCATGACCACATCAAGCACGCGCATTTCTTCAAACGCGAACTGGTCCTGACGTAGCTTGCCGAGACGTTCGTTCGGGTCCAGCATGACATTGCCTGCGGACGGGTCGAGGTCACCGCCGAGGATTTTCATGAAGGTGGACTTGCCGCAGCCGTTGGCGCCAATAAGGCCGTAACGGTTGCCGTCGCCGAATTTAACGGAAATGTTTTCGAACAGCGGCTTGGGGCCGAACTGCATCGTGATGTTTGCGGTGGAAAGCACTGGTAAAGCCTTTTTACAGGAAAATCGGGGATAACCCGCTATTTTACCACCCTACACCGTTGAAATCGCAGCTTTCCTACCGCAAAGACTGTCGGCGACACGTTCCCTCAGGCCCCGTGCAGGAGGTTCCGGCGTGCCGACATAAATGCTTCGGCAGAACGCTGGAGAGCGACCGGATCGATACGCGGCTGATACAACTGCCCGCCGATGCCGAATCCGGTCGCCCCGGCAGCAACGTAGGCAGCCATGTTATGCGGCTGAATGCCCCCCACCGGGAACAAGGCGGTATCAACCGGCAGGATGGACCGTATCGCTTTCACTGCGGCCGGCGTGATCATTTCCGCAGGAAACAGCTTCAGCCCATGCGCCCCGGCCTGTAGGGCGGTAAACGCTTCGGTCGGTGTCGCCACGCCGGGCAATGCAACCATGCCGTGTTGGGCGGCATGATTGATGACGTCTGGCGCGCAGTGCGGCGACACAATCAGTCGGCCGCCCGCCTCCCGCACCGCATCGACGTCATTGATGCTTAAGACAGTGCCGGCACCAATCAACGCATCGTCCGGCGCAATGCGCAGCAATGCATGAATGGCATCGATTGCGCCGGGCCGGTTCAGCGGCACTTCCAACATGCGGAATCCGGCATCGAAAAGTATTTGACCGACGACAGGCGCTTCCACCGGCGTCAGCCCACGCAAAATTGCCACGAGCGGGCAAGGAGAAGGATTAAACAGATCCATGAGGTTTCTCATCTGGCTAGGTTGAACAACGCACGCAACGCGGCGACGTAAACACCGTCCGGTTGCCATGCACGCGCCTGGATCCCAAGGAGTTCGAGCGCGCTGAGATAGCGGGATGACAGCGTGGCGCTGCCGATAACCTGCACTGGCAATTGCATGTCTCCGCGGGTCTTCTGCACGATTTCATGCAGCTCCGTGCCGATCAGAAGACCCGACAAATACGACGCTGTATGATCAGCCGGCATCCTATCCGTGACGACCATGGCGCGACAGCAGAATGCGGTATGCGTAAATCCACCATGTCGCGCGGCACGCAGGCCGGCGGCAAACGCTTCCGGCACTGACTCCTGTTGTGCCATTACCTTGGACAGCGTGCCATGTTGCGACATCAGCGAATACAGTTCGCCCGTCATGAAGGTAGCAAACTGTGTCACGCGTCCGTCCTGGACTTGCACCCATTTGCTATGCGTGCCCGGCAACAGAAACCAGCCACTCGACCCGCTAAGTTCCAGCACACCGAGAACCTGTGTTTCCTCGCCGCGCATGACGTCGGGCAGACCATGTTCATCAACATATTGGTATCCTGGGGCGATACGACAACGTACGCCGGGCATCTTCGTTTCAACTTCCGTCAGTGCGTCATGCAAGCGCGACAGCGGTTGATCCACCGATAGATAAGGCACCTGTTGCCAGCCGTTGCGACTACCGACCATTCCCGACATGATTACGTCTGCACGCTCCAGTTGCAGGGTTTGCAGCAAGCTCTTCAACGAGCTCTCGAAATCGCCGTCGACATGCAGAATGCCGGCGCCATCATCATGTTGATGAACAAGCTCTCCTTGGGGATTCAAAACATACGCGCGACGGTTGCTCGTTCCCCAGTCAATGCCAAGAAGTGTCGTGCTCGCTTCACTCATACGCTCTCCGGAAACGAAATAGAAATCGTGACAGGCGTCTTATGCCACCTGTGACGTTGGACGCAGGCAGCTTCCCTGCGTTCCCTGCAGTCCTGATTTTCCTCAGGCCCAGCCGCCATCGACGATGTATTCTTGCGCGCTGCACATGGCCGCATCATCCGAGGCAAGAAAGAGGATCATGCGCGCCACATGCCAAGGCTGGACGCGTCCTTTTAAGCACTGACTGCGGTCAATCAGTTTCTCCCCCTCCTCGTCGACCCAGAGCTTTATCTGGCGCTCGGTCATCACCCACCCCGGCGTCACGGTATTCACACGAATATTGAATTGTCCGAGGTCGCGTGCCAGCCCGCGCGTCAAGCCGCTAACCGCTGCCTTCGTCGTCGTGTACACCGGATACCCACCGTTTGCGATATGCCAGCTGGTGGAACCCAGGTTGATGATCGATCCTCCACCTTTCTTCTTCATGCCTTCGATTACCGCCTGGCAGGTAAAGAACATCGGACGCAGATTGATAGCAATACGATCGTCAAAAAAGTCGACGGTGACATCCTCCGGCTTGTGGCGCTGATCATTGCCGGCGTTGTTGACCAGTACATCAAAGTCGCCGATATCCGCACTCGCTGAACGCATGATGTCCTGCAATGCGGGTATGTCGCGAATATCGCATTGACGGAACAACGGCTTCTGATGACCAGCCACTGCGAGTCGCTCACAGAGCGCAAGACTGGCATCCACCGCGATATCAACAAAGGCCACGTGCGCGCCCTGTTCGACAAAGGCCGTAACAATACTTTCCCCGATGCCAGAACCGCCACCAGTGATGAAGACACTTCTTCCCTTAAGGCTTCCGAAACTTGCCAGTGCGTCCTGTGCAGACATGATTTTTCTCCTGAACTTTCGATCCGACCGCTAATCAATATTGATGCTGAGTCGAAACTCACCAAACCCTTCCCCGGCGGTAAAAACCCCTTCGAGAATCCTATGACCAACCCAAACCGGAAACGTCGCAGCCAAGCGTGGTTCGAGAAACAGGACCGCGATGGCTTCGTTCATCGCAGCTGGACCCAGAAACCGGGCTATCCCGCAGATTCATTCGACGGGCGTCCGATCATCGGCATCTGCAATACCTGGTCCGAATTAACGCCTTGCAACAGCCATTTCCGCGAGCTCGCTGAATTCGTTAAACGCGGTGTACTTGAGGCAGGTGGATTCCCACTTGAGTTCCCCGTTATGTCCCTCGGAGAAACACAGCTACGCCCGACCGCAATGCTGTTTCGCAACCTTGCCAGCATGGATGTCGAGGAATCGATTCGCGGCAACCCGATCGACGGCGTGGTATTGCTGATGGGATGCGACAAGACCACGCCCGCTCTGATGATGGGGGCAGCCAGCTGCGGCCTGCCGACGATTGGCATCTCCGGCGGTCCCATGCTGAACGGCAAGTTCCGAGGCAAGGATATTGGGTCGGGAACCGGTGTCTGGATGATGTCGGAAATGGTGCGCGGCGGATTGATGACGCAGGAAGAATTCAGCGATGCCGAAGCCTGCATGAATCGCTCCTCCGGTCATTGCATGACAATGGGAACCGCGTCGACCATGGCAAGCATGGTGGAAGCGCTCGGCATGTCGCTCCCGGGCAATGCCGCCATTCCTGCTCCGGATACGCGGCGCAATCGGCTCGCACAACTAAGCGGGCGGCGCATTGTGCAGATGGTCGAAGAAGATCTGACCATGGATAAGATCATGACGCGCGAAGCATTCGAAAACGCCATCCGCGTGAACGCCGCAATTGGAGGATCAACCAACGCTGTCGTGCACTTGCTCGCGATGGCTGGCCGCATGGGCATCGAGCTCGCGTTGGAAGACTGGGATCGTATCGGCAGTGAAATGCCTTGCCTGGTCAACCTGCAACCATCAGGCCATTACCTGATGGAAGATTTTTTCTATGCCGGTGGCGTGCCGGCAGTCATGCGCGAGATCCAGCACGTGCTCCACCTCAGCGCGCTCACCGTGAACGGCCGAAGCCTCGGCCAGAACATCGAAGATGCGCCGTGCTACAACCGCGAAGTCATCAAGTCCATCGATCAACCCTTCAAAGAAAAAGCCGGCATCGCGGTCCTCAAAGGCAATCTCGCGCCAAATGGCGCAGTCATCAAACCATCGGCGGCATCGGCGCATCTTCTTAAGCATCGCGGACGCGCAGTCGTATTCGAGTCGATCGAAGATCTGCGAGCGCGGCTCGACGATCCGGCGCTCGACATTGATGAAAACTGCATCATGGTGCTTAAAAATTGCGGCCCTTGCGGCTATCCCGGCATGGCGGAGGTCGGCAACATGCCGCTCCCCAGCAAAATTCTGCAGCGCGGCATTACCGATATGGTGCGCATTTCGGACGCGCGCATGAGCGGCACTGCGTACGGGACGGTCGTATTGCATACCTCGCCGGAAGCCGCTATCGGCGGTCCGCTCGCTCTCGTGCGGACCGGTGACATGATCCAGCTCGATGTGGGTGAGCGCAGCCTGCATCTTGAAGTCAGCGACGAAGAGTTGGTTCGACGCAAAGCCGAATGGGTCGAGCCTGAACGTCCGGCACGCGGCTACGCAAAGTTGTATGTCGATCACGTGCAGCAAGCGCATCTCGGCGCCGACCTGGACTTCCTGGTCGGTCGAAGCGGCGCACCTGTTCCACGCGAATCGCATTAGTACATCACGGACCAAGGAGGAAAATTATATGAGTGCGCCTGAATGCGTATGGAACGCCCACGCCCGGCTGGGTGAAGGGCCATTATGGTCGGTTCGTGAGCAGGCCTTGTACTGGGTCGATATTCTCGGCCATCGGCTGCATCGCCACTCAGCAAGCGAAGGGCAACGCACCTGGCAGTTTGATGAAGAAGTATCCGCTGTAGCGGAACGTGCCGAAGTGCCAGAACTGATCATCACTCGGCGCCACAGCTTCGCCAGCTTCAATCCGAAGACGGAAACGATCACACCGCTTGCGCAACTCGATACCATCATTCCGACCAATCGTTTCAACGACGGCAAATGCGATCGCCTGGGGCGTTTCTGGGCGGGGACGATGGACTTTGCGTGCGAAGAGCCGACAGGCTCGCTCTACTGCCTTACACCGGACCTCAAATGCAAACGCATCGATTCGGAGTACGTCGTCACGAATGGACCAGCGTGGTCAGCAGACCATCGCACCCTGTACCACAATGACAGCGTCAACGGTCGGGTCTATGCCTTCGATTTCGATCTGGAATCGGGTGCGGTTTCCAACAAACGCGTGTTCCTGCAGTTCAGCACGGAAGATGGCTCGCCGGACGGCATGACAACCGACAGCGAAGGGGGATTGTGGATTGCACATTGGGGCGCAAGCAAACTCACCCGCCATGATACGGACGGGAAGGTGCTGCAAACCGTCGCACTGCCATGCAGCCAGGTGACCAGCTGTGCGTTCGGCGGGCCGGACCTGAGAACCTTGTATATCACCTCCGCAGCCAACGGCCTGTCCGAACAGCAACTGGAACGCGAACCGCTGGCAGGTGGTCTATTTGCGCTGGAGATCAACATTGCCGGCGTACCGGCCAACCTCTTCCGCGGATGACACGCCCTCATCATGACAGCCGACATCATTACTCTGGAATCCGATACTCAACGTTTGCACGTGTCACCTGTGATGGGTGGCAGCGTTACCGCTTGGGACTGGAAAGCCGGCGAGCAATGGGCTCCTGTGTTTCGCCCTTGGGACGGCATATCGGGTGACCGCTACACGCTTGCCTGTTTTCCGTTGGTGCCATGGTCAAACAGGATTACGCAAGGTGGATTCGAATACGAAGGCGCGTTTTACCCGATCCACGCCAACCGCACTGAGGAACACTATCCAATCCACGGCAATGGCTGGTTACAGTCTTGGCAGGTGGCGGAACGGGCAGACAATCGAATTAAGCTGGCGCTCGATTCGCGCGGTTTTGATCGCAGCGATTTTTACTATCGCAGCACCGAAACGTTCTTGCTGCTGACGGACGGCTTGCAAATCGACCTGACGGTTACCAACATGGGCCAGAAGACCCTGCCCTTTGGACTCGGATTGCATCCCTACTTTGTACGCAACAAACGGACGCGACTGATGTTCAAAGCCGAAGGCGTGTGGCTCTCCGGTGCAGACCCGATCCCGACCGAGTACACAACAAACTTTCCATCTACGTGGGACTACAACACACTGTCACCGCTAGATGGTCCGCTCATTGATAACTGCTTCACAGGATGGAACGGCAAGGCCGTCATTGACTATCCGGATCGCGGCATATCCGCGACCATGATCATGCCCGACTGCAATGGTTACACCCTGTTCTACCGCCCGCCCGGCTTGGACTTTTTTTGTTTGGAGCCGATCACGCATCCGATCGACGCCTTCCATATGCCGAACCAGCCGGGGCTTGCGTATCTTTCGCACGGAGACAGCCTCGCATTACGTGCAAAGTTTTTGATCGGCCCCTCAGTCAGCACGTGATAGCGTTGGGTATCCGCTCATCGTGAGGACGCAGGTCCGATCATTCGACTTCAGCGTTGCCTGAGCGCCAACGGCGAGTGTCGCCTTTTCGCGAATGTGCCCGAACGGCAGCCCAGTGAGAATTGGCACGCCGACTCGCTCGCGCAAGTAGGCAATCATCGTGTCGAAGCTGTATCCGTTGTCATAGTCGTTCAGCGAATAGCTGGAAAAATCACCCAGAACGATGGCGCTTTGATTGAGCAATCCGCCATACAGCATCTGAAGCAACATGCGCTCGATGCGATAGGGATGTTCGTTCACATCCTCGATGAACAGGATCCCGCCGCTGATGCGCGGCATATACGACGTACCGATCAAGTGCGTCAGCATCGTCAGATTGCCACCCCAGAGAACACCCGAGACATCGACAGTAGGGTTTTCCGAGGCGCCAAAATGCACGGCATGTGTTGGTCCGTTCACGCACTGCCAAAAGTGCTGCAACGTGAAATCGCTCGGATCTGCGCGTGAAAAATCAATGCTGACCATCGGACCAGCAAACGTGACGGCGTCATGTTTTGCAAGTAATGCCATCTGAAGTGCGGTGAAATCGCTATGACCGACGAACAGCTTACCGCTGGCCGCAAGCATCTCCAGGTCCAGTGCAGGCAGGATGCGCGACATCCCGTACCCGCCGCGCAAGGCAAGCACGATCTGTACATCGGGATCAGCCGCCGCCGCGTGTAGTTGCGCAATCCGACCTTCGTCTGTACCGCCAAAACGTTCATGCTTCTTCGATGGCGCGTAATAGCTGTGCACCACGCATCCTTGCGTCTGCAGCCGTTCAATCGCACACGCAAGCGCGGCGTCGTCCGGCGCATAGCCGCTTGCTGCGACGATTGCGACGCCAACCTTGGAATTCCTGTTCATTTCTGGTTTACCCGAAAATTGGTTTATATGGCGCTACGCGCGACGTGCCTCGGGCTCACTATTCTCCTTGCAGTGTGCGGCAATCAGCCCTGACAACATGTCTTCAAGCGCAGGCGGAAAATCATGGCCCATGCCTTCGACTTCATGCATGACCGCGCCGGAAATCAGGCGAGCGGTATCGCGGCCCGCGGCAATTGGCACAAGCGGATCGTCACTTCCGTGGATAACCAGACTGGGTACCTTGATCGTCCGCAGCAAAGCACCGCGGTCGCCCGAGGACGCAACCGCCATCATTTGCCTCGCTGTGCCACGCATGCAGACGTTGCGGCGTACGCTGTCAATGACACGCTTCCTTAGTATGGCTTCTGGCGTCGGATATCCCGGACTGCCGATCACGCGGAACATCCGCACAAAATAGTCGATCACGCTGTTCATGTCGCGCGGATTCTCCGGACTGGAGAACAAGGCATTATTCGCTGCCATGGTCGGACCCGGCAAACCGGGTCGGCCGCTTGTAGACATGATTGACGTCAGCGTTAACACGCGCTGCGGATAGCGTGCTGCAATAATTTGCGCAATCATGCCGCCCATGGATGCACCTACGATATGCGCCTTTTCGATGTGCAATGCGTCGAGCAGTCCGACGCCGTCCTTGGCCATGTCATATAAAGTGTAGCCACTGAACAATGGCATGTGAAATAGCGACTTGAAGAAAGCCATGTGCAAATTCGGTTTGCCGAAGTGATCCATTTTGCTCGACAAGCCGCTGTCGCGATTATCGAATCGGATTACCCGAAATCCCTGATCGGTAAGTCCTTTGCAGAATGCATCCGGCCACGAAATAAGCTGCAGTCCGAGTCCGGCAATCAGCAAGATTGTTTCCCCTTGCGGATCGCCCTGTACGTCGTAGGCCACGTTGATGCCGTTGGCGTCAATGATAGGCAAAAGGTTTCCCCTTGTTATGCAAATCGGGCAAATGCGCGCGCGTTGCTACTACGCCGCGCCGCGCCTGTTCCCGGCATCGGAGCAAGCAATATGCCTGCCACATCTTATGCGGTATTTTCGAATGCATTAGCGTAGCAGTGATACCGCTTATGATTTGAGCGCACGCCCGGAATGTAAATTCGTCCTGACGCCGTGAAAAATTCGCCCGCGGCGCCGACTGGAGGCGAGAGCGTTGCACCTCAAGGCTGATTCGACTCCATGCTTTCATCAATCGCACGCTGCGCTGAACGCCGACGTTCCGCGAAAAATTCCTTGAGCAAAATCCCGCACTCGTCGGCCAATACACCGCCCGCCACCTTGGTATGATGGTTGAGCTTTTCCTGATCGAATAGGTTGACGATCGAACCACAGGCCCCGGTCTTCGGATCCGGCGCACCGTATACGATGCGCGCCAGGCGCGCGTGCATCATCGCTCCGGAACACATGACGCAGGGCTCCAACGTGACATATAACTCACAACCCGGCAGACGGTAATTACCGAGTATCGTCGCTGCAGCGCGCAGGGCCATAATTTCCGCATGAGCAGTCGGATCGTGCGTGCCGATCGGCTGGTTAAATCCGGTCGCCACCACTTCGCCGTCCTTCACCACGATTGCGCCCACCGGCACCTCGCCAAGTGCCCATGCATTGCGCGCTTGGGCAATTGCTTGCCGCATGAAGATGGAATCGTGCATGGAAGTCATTGATCGGCAGTGATCTCAGCCCAGCAATTGGGTGTTTCGTGCAATACCAGTTTATGCAGGCGCAGGCCGGTTCCATAGCGGTCATGATATGCGGCACGCAGTATCTTGAAGGCTGCCTGGGCCAGATTTTCAACAGTGGGGATGCAATCGATGATGACCGTCTTATGGCCGGGAATACTATCGAGAAACTCACGAACCACGGTGTCTTTTTCATACGCAATGAATGCGTGGTCCCACACATCGACCAGATGTTCTTTCGCCAGCGCTTTCACGTCGGAAAAGTCCATGATCATGCCGTTGTCCGAACTGCCTTCTTCTTGGATGACGGCGCCGACCAGTGTGATTTCCAGAGTGTAGCGATGTCCGTGCAGATTACGGCACTGGCTTTTATGATCGGGAATTCGATGGCCGGCATCGAATTCGAGCTTGCGGGTAATGGTCAGCATGTTTATGGTATTTGCAAAAGTTTGTGCGTCTGCAGACTAAGCTTCCATTTCGGATGCGCCTTGCAGAGATCAATCGCGAGACGGGTATTGTGCTCGACGTTGGCCCCATCCATCGGCTGAAGGTAAAAATGCTCGAACTGGAGCGATTCGTAATCCCCAATCGTCTGATTTTCCTGCGGAATGACGACTTTCAATTCGTTACCCGTCTTGACCAATAGTTCGGAGCCAATCTTGGGACTGACACAGATCCAGTCAATGCCCGGCGGAACCGGCAACGTACCGTTGGTCTCGATCGCAATTTCAAATCCGCGTTCATGCATGCTTGCAATCAGCGCTTCGTCCAGTTGCAATAACGGTTCGCCGCCGGTAAAGACGACAAATTTGCATTCAGCATACGCTGTTGGCCATAGCGAATCGATACGCTGCGCAAGGTCGTTTGCATCGGGATATTTCCCGCCCATCGTACCGTCCGTTCCGACAAAGTCCGTGTCGCAAAATCTGCACACGGCGTTCGCGCGATCGGCTTCCCTGCCAGTCCAAAGATTACATCCGGAAAAGCGGCAAAACACCGCAGGACGCCCTGCGTGCGTTCCTTCGCCCTGCAGGGTATAGAAAATTTCTTTTACGCTGTAAGTCAATTGATGCTTTCTGAAAAGCAGGCTGGCCGTGCAACCTCGGTTCGCACGGCCAGCCTGGATGCAGTTCAGACTGCAGACGAAGTGCAGTCAGGGATGCTTATTCCCATTCGATCGTCGCAGGCGGCTTGCCTGAAATGTCATACACCACGCGATTGAGTCCACGCACTTCGTTAATGATGCGATTCGACACCTTGCCGAGCAGTTCATGCGGCAAGTGTGCCCAATGCGCGGTCATGAAGTCCTGCGTTTGCACGGCGCGCAGAGCCACGACATACTCATAGGTACGTCCATCACCCATTACACCCACTGATTTCACTGGAAGAAATACGGCAAATGCCTGGCTCGTCTTGTCGTACCAGGTACGTCCTTCCTCGTCGGTCGTATTGCGCAGTTCTTCAATGAATATGGCATCAGCCCGACGCAGTAAATCGGCGTATTCCTTCTTCACTTCACCAAGAATTCGCACGCCCAGGCCCGGGCCTGGGAATGGATGACGGTACACCATGTCATGCGGCAAGCCGAGCGCAACGCCCAGCTCGCGGACTTCGTCCTTGAAGAGTTCGCGCAGTGGTTCCAGCAATTTTAAATTGAGCGTCTCTGGAAGGCCGCCGACATTGTGGTGGCTCTTGATGGTATGCGCGGTCTTCTTGCCTTTGCCGGCACTTTCGATAACGTCCGGATAAATTGTGCCCTGCGCCAGCCATTTGGCATTTTTTAGCTTGCCGGCTTCAACCTGGAATACTTCGACGAATTCGCGGCCAATGATTTTGCGCTTGGCTTCCGGATCCGTAACACCGCGCAATTCACCCATGAACTGCTGGGTTGCATCGACATGAATCACCTTGACGCCGAGATTTTTGGCAAACATGTTCATGACCATCTTGCCTTCATCCAGGCGCAGCAGACCATGATCGACGAAAACGCAAGTCAACTGGTCGCCGATCGCACGATGGATAAGCGCTGCAGCGACACTGCTGTCAACACCGCCGGACAGACCGAGGATGACTTCATCACTGCCTACCTGCTTGCGAATCGCTTCGACGGCTTCGGAAATATAGTCCGGCATATTCCAGTCCGACTTGCAGCCGCAAATCTCATGGACAAAGCGCCCAATGATCGCCTTGCCCTGCAATGTGTGCGTTACCTCCGGATGGAACTGCACCGCATACAATTTGCGTTCTTCATCGGCCATCGCCGCGATCGGGCAATTGTCGGTCGATGCCATCAGTTTGAATCCGGGCGGCATGTCGATAATCTTGTCGCCGTGGCTCATCCACACCTTCAGCATGCCGTGTCCTTCAGAGGTCACGAAGTCGCTGATTCCTTTAAGCAGCGCAGTATGGCCGCGCGCGCGCACTTCCGCGTAGCCGAATTCGCGCACCTTGCCATTTTCGACCCTGCCGCCGAGTTGCTCGGCCATGGTCTGCATGCCGTAGCAAATGCCCAGCACAGGAACGCCGAGCTCAAAAACCGCTTGCGGTGCACGTGGCGTATCGCCTTCGGTAACCGAATTCGGCCCACCGGACAGAATGACGCCGGCTGCGCCGTAATTACGGACAAAGTCGTCGCTGACGTCATACGGAAATACTTCAGAAAATACGCCGGCTTCACGTACGCGGCGCGCGATCAGCTGGGTAACCTGGGAACCGAAATCGAGGATGAGAATTTTAGAGTGCATGGAGTGTGCTTCAAATATCAGGATAAATCTGGAGTTGCCTTGACGATCCGATTGCGCCCCGCATCTTTCGCGGCATACAGCGCCATGTCGGCCCGGCTTATCAATTCTTCAGTGGTCGCGGTTGGGAAAACATCGGTCGATGCGACACCGGCGCTAATCGTCAGGCTTAGTGTCGCGCCGCCGATCATTTCGGGTTGCGATGCGATCGCCAACCGCATGCGCTCTGCCACGACCATTGCGGTACTGTGCGACGATCCCGGCAAGACAATCAAGAATTCTTCGCCGCCGTAACGTCCCAATGCTTCCTGGGGCCGGATGCAGGAACGCAGCTTGCTCGCCACCTTGACCAATACCGCATCGCCTGCCGGATGTCCGTACGTATCATTAATCCGCTTAAAGTAATCAAGGTCCGCGACAATGAGCGACAACGGCACGCCGGCCTTGTCGCAACGGATTGCCTCGATCGTCAAAATACGCATGATCGCACCGCGATTCCAAGTGCCGATCAGCGGATCGATCAAGGACTTGCGGCGCAGATTTTTATTCTTTTTTTGCAGGTCGAGCTGGGACGCATTCACCGACCGTAGTTCCAGTTCCCTCTCGACCAGCGCCGCCAAGTCCGCCAGCAAGTGGCGATCGCCTTCGCGAAAAATTGGCCGCGGCGCGTAGTCGATCAGGCAGACACTTCCCGCAAGCGTTCTGTCCTCGTTATAAACCGGATGCGACGCGTAGAACCGGATATGTGGACTGCCCGCCACCGCAGCATGTTGACCGAGCGACGCGTGGTTTTTTGCATCTGTCACAACGATCAATTCATCCGCCGCGGAAACGTCATAACAGAATCCCGTCTCGGCAGCAGACATTGCATTTTCTCCCTCCCGAACCGCAGGAGGCATGTTGCCCAGAGTAATGATGCAGTTTGCCACATCAAACAACTTTCGCCCTATGCGACGAATCCGGGACAACTGGAGGCTGGCCTCACCTACGGCCCCGCCCCGTTCCTGCGTCGGAATCTCGGGATGCCGACGTGCGGGGCTGCTCGCAGTTGTCATAGCGTCACCTTAAGTGGAGTGCTGAGTGCTAATGCAATCAGTCTGCACGATAATTCGGCGCTTCTTTTGTGATCTGGACGTCGTGTACGTGCGATTCGCGCATACCTGCCGAAGTGATTTCCACGAATTCGGCCTTCTCGCGAAACTCATCAATCGATGCGCAACCACAGTAACCCATGGAAGAACGAACGCCACCAACCAACTGGTACAGGATTGCCAGCACACTTCCTTTGTAAGGAACACGGCCTTCAATACCTTCCGGTACCAACTTGTCGGCGTTATTTGACGCATCCTGAAAATAGCGGTCTGCGGAACCTTCCGCCATCGCACCTAGGCTGCCCATGCCACGATAGGATTTGTAGCTGCGACCCTGGTAAAGGATCACTTCGCCTGGCGCTTCCTCAGTGCCCGCAAACATGCTACCCATCATGACGCTCGAAGCACCGGCTGCCAACGCCTTGGCGATATCACCGGAAAAACGAATGCCGCCATCGGCAATACAAGGAATACCGCTGTTCTTAAGCGCAGCAGCAACATTCGAGATTGCCGTAATCTGCGGCACGCCGACGCCCGCAACGATACGCGTGGTACAGATTGAACCTGGTCCGATGCCAACCTTGACGCCATCTGCGCCGTGTTCAGCTAACGCGATTGCGGCGGCTGCCGTTGCGATATTGCCGCCGATGACATCCACGTGCGGATAGTTTGCCTTTACCCACCGGACACGATCCAACACACCTTTGGAATGACCGTGCGCGGTATCCACGACGATCACATCCACACCCGCCTTGACCAACAGGTCGATACGTTCGTCATTATCGGCGCCGACGCCAACCGCAGCACCGACTCGTAATTTGCCGTGCTCATCTTTGGATGCGTTCGGATGTTCGGTGGCTTTCTGGATATCCTTTACGGTGATCAGGCCGCGCAGCTCGAACATATCGTTAACGACGATTACGCGTTCCAGCCGGTGCTTATTCATCAGGCGCTTGGCCTCGGATAGCTCTGCACCATCCTTCACATAAACCAGCTTTTCGCGCGGCGTCATTTTGGCGCGGACTTCTGCGTCCAGCTCTTCCTCAAAGCGCAAGTCACGGTTGGTGATGATACCCACCACGATTTTTCCTTCAACAACCGGAAATCCGCTGATCCCGTGTTGTTCCGACAGGGCGATCACGTCACGAATGCGCATGGTCGGCGGAATTGTAATCGGATCGCGGACCACACCAGATTCGAAGCGCTTCACCTTTGCCACTTCGCGCGCCTGATCCTTTGGCTTCAGGTTCTTGTGAACGATGCCGATGCCGCCTTCTTGCGCCATTGCGATGGCTAGCCGCGCTTCTGTCACGGTGTCCATTGCCGCCGACAACAAAGGAATGTTCAGCGTAATATTGCGCGACAGGCGCGTTTTAAGGGTAGTGTCTTTGGGGAGAATGTCGGAATGTGCCGGCACGAGCAGCACATCATCGAACGTGAGTGCTTTTTGGAGTAGACGCATAGTGATTCCTATAGGCGCAAAAGCGGATTATACAGTAATCCAATTAGCACGTCGTTTTTACATACGTTTTGAGAATAACGCACACATGGATTGATTGACACGCAATGCAAAGCGTGGCGAAATCTTCCCTATGCTTCCCATGCAAGGCTTCCAATGAAACGCAACCCGTTCAGCTACATCCTGTCCGTCGCCGCAATGCTGGCGCTATCTGCTCCTATTACCGCACTGGCACAATACGCATGGATAGATGAAAGAGGTATCAAGCAGTTCTCGGACATGCCACCACCAGCATCCATCCCGGCGAATCGCATTTTGAAACAACCAGGTGGCGTACGCGCATCATCGCCTACTATCCAAGATGAGGATCTCAAAAAGGACAATGTAGTAGCGCCCACCAAGACGGAGATGACCACGGCGGAGAAAAACGCCGAATTCCGCAAACGCAAGTTGGAGCAGGCCGAGAAGGAGAAAAAGGCAGCGGACGAAGCTAAAGTGGCTGCAGACAAGGCAAAAAGCTGCGAACGAGCACGTGACTACCAACGCATACTTGATTCCGGTGAGCGCATTGCCCGTACCGACAAGAATGGAGAGCGGTCGTTCTTGACGGATGAACAACGCGCACAGGAACTGCGCGACGCACGGCGCATGATTGAGGAATGCAAAAGTTGATTAGCACTCCCGCAGTTCAACGTGCTTTATTCTCATCCTTTTTCACCGCCCGCTTGCGCCGTGATTCCTTCGGGTCTGCGATCAATGGCCTGTGAATCTCAATCCGGTCATCCGGCCGCAGTATGCTGTCCAATGCCTTGAGCTTCCCAAAAACCCCGACCCGGCAGGTTGCAAGATTGATCTCCGAGGTTTCGGACAACACACCGCTCTGCTCAATGGCCGTCCGCAACGTCGCACCGCCAGGCACCGACAATTCACGCACTATCTGCTGATCCGGTGTTGCATAGCAGACCAGCACTCGCATTTCATCCATATACCGCCTCAGCCCGCTTGCAGAAAGAGTCAACAAAGCTGTTGGCGATCATATTGAACACCGGTCCAATAAGCTGCTCCAAGACCTTGCTGGAAAACTCATATTGCAGGTCAAATTCAATTTTGCACGCATCCGCGCGCAAAGGCTTGAAACTCCAGGTACCTGTCAGGTGCTTGAATGGGCCCTCCAGCAGTACCATGTCTATCGCAGTAGGCGGCGTATTTCTGTTTTCAGTTGAAAACGTTTGCTTCACCCCATGGTAATTAATCGTCAGCATTGCGATGACCGTATTGCCTTCGCGCTGGCGCACCTCGGTATCACCGCACCAGGGAAGGAATTTGGGATAGTCCTCGATATTGTCGACCAGAGCGAACATTTGCTCTGCGCTGTATGCCAGCAGGACAGACTTGTGAACAACAGCCATTGAAAAATAAACCGTTTGATAAAATACGAAATTGAATTTTAACTGACCAGGCCTGTATCCCCACGTTCATGACCATTGTAGATAATAAAAAAGCCTTCCATGATTACTTTATCGAGGAGCGCTATGAAGCCGGCATGGTGTTGCACGGCTGGGAAGTCAAGGCGATTCGGGCCGGCCGGGTGCAGTTAAAGGAAGCCTACGTCATCGTCCGCCAGGGGGAGGTCTTCCTTTTCGGCGCTCATATCAGCCCGTTGCCAACTGCCTCCACTCATGTATCCCCAGATCCGGTTCGTACGCGCAAGCTCCTGCTCAATGCAGAAGAAATCAAGAAGCTGATCGGCAAAGTCGAACGCGCCGGCTACACGCTGGTACCGATCAATATGCATTATGCGAAGGGCCGCATTAAGTGCGAAATCGGGCTTGCGAAGGGCAAGAAGCAACATGACAAACGTGACAGCGAAAAGCAACGCGACTGGCAGCGCGAGCAACAATCAATTCTCAAGCAAAATCGAAGATAACCAAGGTTTGCGCCTTGGCCTTTGTCTTTGTATTACCCAGGACTCTTCTGCGACTTCACGACTTGCATTGCTCCGGCGATCAGTCCGCTGATATCTCCCATATTGGCCGGTACGATCAATGAATTATTAGTCTTGGCCAGTTGGGAAAAGGCATTCACGTACTGCTCCGCGACTTTCAAGTTGACGGCGTCCGATCCGCCTGGTTCCCGAATTGCGGCTGCGGTCTTGCGCAGCGCCTCCGCGCTGGCCTCTGCAATAGAAAGGATGGCTGACGCTTGTCCTTGCGCGCGATTAATCGCCGCCTGCTTTTCGCCTTCCGATTTTGCAATCGAGGCTTCGCGCTCGCCAGTAGCGATATTGATTTGCTCCTGCTTGCGGCCTTCTGAGGCAGCGATCAAAGCACGTTTTTCACGTTCCGCAGTAATTTGAGCTTGCATTGCATGCAGAATCTCTTTCGGTGGCGTCAGGTCCTTGATCTCGTAACGCAATACTTTCACGCCCCAGTTCGCCGCTGATTCATCGATTGCATTGACGATCGCCTTGTTGATGTGTTCGCGCTCTTCGAAGGTCTTGTCGAGCTCCATGCGCCCGATAACAGAGCGCAATGTAGTTTGCGCAAGCTGTGTGATCGCTGCAATGTAATTCGATGAGCCATAGGACGCGCGCATGGCGTCAGTCACTTGGAAGTATAGAATGCCGTCGACCTGCAACTGCGTATTATCACGGGTAATACAGACTTGGCTCGGCACATCGAGCGGAATTTCTTTTAGCGAATGCTTGTAGGCGATGCGATCAATAAAAGGCAATACGATGTTCAGGCCGGGTCCGAGCGTTGCATGGTATTTCCCGAGCCGCTCCACCACCCATGCGTGCTGCTGCGGTACCACATTGATCGTCTTGATGACGAACACCACTGCGACGATAAACAAAACCAAGCTAAGACTGCCGAAGCTAATTCCCATTATGTCTTCCTTTCTTATTGATTATCTGAATCGCTATTGGCAACAATAAGACGGTTGCCGCGCACCTCGCGAATGACATATAAGCTCCGGCCCGCACTCGCACCGTGCTCCAGTTCGACATCCCACATTGCGCCGCGATACATGACACGCGCAGTCCTTACGCCCCGCTCATCACCTTTCCATATATCCACCGAAAGCGTCTGTCCAATATCAAGATTAACATTCGGATCGCGGCTAGGACTACTGGCCGACATCTTTTCCCACTTGCTACGACGAAGGGTATACGTCGCAAGGATACCGACAATAGCCGCAATGGATAATTGAATTTCAGCGGCGGCACCCACTACGGCTGCAATTCCTCCCGCTGCAAATCCGACTGCCACCATCAGCAGATAAAATGTTCCTGTGAACATTTCGAAAATCACGAGCGCTCCAGCCGATCCTAACCACAGCATCCACTCTGTCATAGCGATCCCCTCCTTTTATTATTCTGCACGTTTTAAAACAAAAAGCCCCCGTTCCCAAAGGGAGACGGGGGCGCAATACACCAGGTACTGCTGTTTTTGTTGGTTATTGTTCGGTAACAAGTTGGCTCAAGTCTAATCCAAAATGTTATGACGTCAAATGTTTTAGAGTAGGTTTTTGCGACGCTACAACACATCCACTCAAATAAAAAACGCAGGCACTTAGCCCGCGTTTCTTACTTACTCAAGGCTTCAAAACCTTACTCAGCCGCCTGACGCAAGCTTTTGCCAAGTGTCAATGACAGTATCCGGATTAAGGGAAATTGAAGCGATTCCTTCCTTCATCAACCATTCAGCAAAATCAGGATGGTCCGATGGTCCCTGACCGCAAATACCGATGTACTTCCCCTGCGCACGGCATGCCGCGATCGCCTTCGACAGCAGCGCGCAAACTGCCGGGTCACGCTCGTCGAAATCTGCGGCAAGCAGTTCCATGCCGGAATCACGGTCCAAGCCAAGCGTAAGCTGGGTCAGATCGTTGGAGCCAATCGAGAATCCGTCGAAATGTTCAAGGAACTGCTCCGCGAGAATGGCATTGGAAGGAACTTCACACATCATAATGAGGCGCAAACCGTTCTCACCACGCTTGAGACCGTTCTTTGCGAGCAGGTTCACTACTTTTTCAGCTTGGCCCAAGGTGCGGACGAACGGCACCATGATTTCAACGTTGGTCAGCCCCATGTCGTTCCGGACCCGCTTCATCGCCGCGCATTCCATCTCGAAGGACTCAGCAAAATCTGCCGCGAGATAACGGGCCGCACCGCGGAAACCAAGCATTGGATTTTCTTCATCCGGCTCGTAGCGCGAACCGCCAATCAGTTTTTTATACTCGTTCGACTTGAAATCCGACAGGCGCACGATAACCGGCTTTGGCCAGAATGCCGCGGCAATCGTCGCGATGCCTTCAGCAAGTTTGTCGACATAGAATGCCTTTGGCGATGCGTGGCCGCGGGCAACGGATTCGACCGCTTTCTTCAAGTCAGCATCAATACCGGGATACTCGAGAATCGCTTTCGGGTGCACGCCGATATTGTTATTGATGATGAACTCAAGGCGAGCAAGACCAACACCACCATTTGGGATCGACTGGAAGTCAAACGCCAACTGCGGATTCCCGACGTTCATCATGATCTTCAAAGGCAGCGGCGGCAATTCTCCGCGCGACACTTCAGTTATTTCTGTCTCGAGCAACCCGTCATAGATCTTGCCTTCATCGCCTTCGGCGCAGGACACGGTTACCAGCGTGCCGTCCTTTAGCATGTCAGTCGCATTGCCGCATCCGACTACCGCAGGCACACCCAATTCACGGGCAATGATTGCAGCATGGCAGGTGCGGCCGCCACGATTGGTGACGATGGCCGAGGCACGCTTCATGACTGGCTCCCAATTGGGATCGGTCATGTCTGCGACCAGCACGTCGCCGGGCTGCACACGTTCCATTTCGGAGGGGTCGTGAATGACTCGCACCGGACCAGCGCCAATCTTTTGGCCAATCGCACGGCCAGAAGCCAATATCGTGCCGCTACCCTTGAGCTTGAACCGCTGCTGCGCATCGGTTGCTTTTTGTTGCGATTTCACCGTCTCAGGACGCGCCTGAAGGATGTACAACTTTCCGTCACGGCCATCCTTGCCCCATTCGATGTCCATCGGACGCTCATAATGGTTTTCGATAATGACAGCGTATTTCGCCAACTCGACGATTTCCTGATCATTTAGGGAGTAGCGATTGCGCAATTCAATCGGCACGTCGACCGTTTTCACGGAGCGACCAGCCTTCGCTTCGCCGGTGAACTCCATCTTGATCAGCTTGGAGCCAATATTGCGGCGAATGATTGGCAACTTGCCTTGTTCCAACATCGGCTTGTGCACGTAAAACTCGTCAGGATTCACTGCGCCCTGCACGACCGTCTCGCCCAAGCCGTAACTGGAGGTGATGAATACCACATCCTTGAAACCGGACTCGGTATCCAGGGTAAACATCACGCCTGCCGCGCCAACGTCGGAGCGGACCATGCGCTGCACCCCGGCAGACAATGCCACTTCAGCGTGAGTAAATCCCTTGTGAACGCGATAGGAAATGGCTCGATCGTTATAGAGCGATGCAAACACGTGCTTGATCGCTTCGAGTACGTTGTCGATGCCAACGACATTTAGGAAAGTTTCCTGCTGACCGGCAAAAGACGCATCCGGAAGATCTTCTGCCGTTGCAGACGAACGCACGGCAAACGACATTTCAGCAGATGAATCGCTGACCAAGCGCCGATAAAATTCCCGGATTTCATCTTCCAGCCGCGGTTGGAACGGCGTGTCGATAATCCATTGACGGATTTCAGCACCCGCTTGCGCCAAGGCGCGGACGTCATCAATGTTAAGCGACGACAAGCGATCCGCAATGCGTTGGGCAAGAGTGGCCCCGCCGTTTGCGCTGAACGACAAAAAATCGCGGAAGGCCTGAGCAGTCGTTGCAAAACCGCCAGGCACACGCACGCCAGCACCAGCCAGTTGGCTGATCATTTCGCCAAGCGATGCATTCTTGCCACCGACGGACTCAACGTCCGTCATTCTGAGTGATTCAAACGACGCTACGTAAGTAGCCCCCTGGGTCGCCCCGGTAGATACTGCGTTGGACATAACTACACCTATTTTGATGATAAGAAATCTGCATGTTGTCTCTCGACGCCTAGATCTTTTTGATATTCTTGGCAGGCGCGATGTAATGTATTCAATTGATCGTCATTTTACAGTGTGCAACGGCATTTTGCCGGGCACAATTTAGAACTTTTCATGATTTATATTTAGTCAACATTATGCCAGACTTGCCCGCACATCTTTTGCCCCCAGCTGACCGAACTGTCTTCTTTGTTTCTGATGGGACCGGTATCACTGCTGAGACGTTCGGGCATTCAGTCCTGACGCAATTCGAACTGCGATTCAAGCAAATCCGACTGCCATTCATCGACACGCTCGAAAAAGCCTACGATGCCGTGCGCGAAATCAACGAAGCTTATGAGCACGACGGCAAACGCCCGATAGTTTTCTCGACGCTTGTGAAAGCCGAGCTCTCTTCCGTAGTGCGACAATCCAAAGGCATGCACATGGATCTGATTCAGACTTTTGTCGAGCCATTGGAACAAGAACTGGGTGTGAAGTCCACGCACACAATCGGTCGCAGTCACAACATCGCCGATTCTGACGATTACAAAAACAGGATTGAAGCAATTAATTTCTCGCTTGCCCATGATGACGGGCAGTCTAATCAGAATCTCGCTGCGGCCGATGTCATTCTGGTCGGCGTGTCCCGATCAGGCAAGACACCAACCAGTCTCTATCTCGCGATGCAATATGGAATAAAGGCGGCAAATTACCCGCTGATTCCGGATGATTTCGAGCGAGGCAAACTCCCTAGTGGACTTTTGCCATACAAAAAGAAAATTTTCGGTCTCTCAATTGCCGCCGACCGGCTTTCCGAAGTCAGAAACGAACGACGTCCGGGAAGTAAGTATGCAGCGCTGGAAAACTGCCGCTATGAAATCAACGAAGCTGAAAAAATGATGCGCAAGGAAGGAATCCGCTGGATGTCTTCGACAGCCAAATCCATCGAAGAAATAGCAACGATGATTCTCCAAGAGATCAAATCGGATAAACGAGCGTACTAAAGTTAGCTGATGCGTGCCGATGTTTTCGACCGTCGCACTGCGGTGTAGCCGTCGCCTCGCAGTGCATCCGCCCAACACCACTTCCCTATCGCAAGTTACGCATATACGTTAGCGTGACACGCCCCAGCTTGGACAAACGCCACTAATGTTTACAGGTGGCGTTTTTCTTGTCCGCAAGACCAATTTTCAACGAGCCTTGAAATACCTTACGCGAACCTTACACAAAGCTTACAAGTGGTCTATAAAGAGAGTAAAGCTAAAGAGGAGGCGAACATGGATCTCGTGGTGATAGAAATCGTATTGTGGGCTGGTTTGCTGTTTTTCTTTTGGGCACTGAAGGAAGGATTGAGTCACGTCGAGTCTGATATCGAGTCACTCAGTCTTATACCGAATGCAAAGCAAGTGGGGTTAGATAGCCGACACCAAGGTTTTCACCGCCCCGAACGCGTTGAAGAACCCATAGGCAGCTACCGCGACGCCCAGATTTACCGGTATGCAGTCATTCAGGGACGCGTTTATCAATTCGATCGGATTTTGCCGCCTGAGACCGGCATGGTCGTCGATGCGGATGAGCGGTGCGTAGCACCCGGACTGGTGTATCAGGAATGCGCTCAACGTCTATGAGTAGAGCCGGTAAGTCCTGAACAGATTACCTCATTGTCCGTTGTCGCAACTGTTCAAAAAAGCAGACTGCGGCACTTGCTGCGACGTTCAGGGATTCCACCGCGCCGAGGTGAGGAATTGATACGGTATGCGTTGCGAGCTCCAGCAGTTCGTCTGACACACCTTGGCCTTCATGACCAAATAACCAAGCGACTGGATGGCTGAGGTCAATATCATAAATTCGTTGTTCGGCGTACGAGCTGGTTGCAAGAATCGGAATCGACGCAGATTGAACTATCGAAGCGAGATCTACGCTCTCGATGATCTCAAGCACAAAATGCGCGCCCATTCCGGCACGTAATACTTTTGGCGACCACGCGAATACGGTTCCCTTGCTGCAAAAGACACGCTTGATTCCCGCTGCCGCTGCGCTTCGAAGTATGGAGCCAAGATTACCTGGGTCCTGCAAATTGTCGAGCAATACAGCGGATTCCACTAATGAGTCCGGCTTTATGACCTGCGGTGTGTCAATCACAAAAAGCAAGCCGACGCCGTGCTCAACTTGGCTCAATACTTGGTACAGCGATTCCGGGAGCGTAATGCTTTGCACCCTTGCTGCTTCGCAGTCCTGGATAACAGCGGCCACTTCCGGGTCTGACTGCGAATTTTCGCTGACCACGCACATCAGCGGATTTCCAACGTGTTCCAGATAGGCCTGACACAGGTGCACACCGTCTAACAAAGTTCGAGCCGCCTTGCGACGCGCTTGGGAACTGGAGGCTAACTGCTTCAGTTCTTTAAATAGCGAATTGTCTCGCGATGAAATTAGTTTCATGCGCCGTCCGCGTTTCGAATCTGCATGATGGTTTTTTGTGTCCGGTCAAGTTCCAACAGCGCGCGTACCGGCGCATAGGTTTTTCTATGTACCGGGGAAACGCCATGCAAACGCAAACGTTCCAGGTGCAAGGCAGTTGGATAGCCCTTATGCTGATCGAATGCGTAGTGCGGATATTGCTTATGCAAGGTCATAAGTGACGCGTCACGCGCAGTCTTTGCGAGAATCGATGCGGCAGAAATTGACGGAACCTTGTCGTCCCCCTTGATGATGGCTTCCGATCGAATCGGCATGACCGGGCATCGATTGCCGTCGATCAGTGCCAGCGTCGGCGCAAGCTTCAGGCCTTCCACCGCACGCCGCATCGCGAGCAATGACGCCTGCAGAATATTAAGCGTGTCAATTTCGTTCTCGGAGCATTGCGCAATGGACCACGCAAGTGAACATGCTTTGATCTGATCTGCGAGAATGTTGCGCCGTCCTTCAGTCAATTTCTTTGAATCGCGCAGTCCGTCGATCGGCCGCATTGGGTCGAGTATGACTGCCGCCGCGAATACCGCGCCAGCCAGCGGACCTCGGCCCGCCTCATCGACGCCGCAGATCAACTCCCCTGAATAGTCGAATAGCGACATATTTGCGCTCGCCAGACTCACATTGCCGCCTTGTGTCCAATCAGTTGCAGCACCGCTTGCGCACTCTCGCGCGCCGTATCCCGTAGCAAAGAATGGTGCATTTCGGTGAATCGTTGGTGCAAACGCTCGCGATGGACATCATCATCAAGTTGCGCCCAAAGTGCATTTGCGAGTGCCTGCGGTGTCGCATCATCCTGCAACAGCTCTGGCACCAGAAATTCCTGCGCGAGGATGTTGGGCAAACCGATCCAAGGCTGGTACCCCATGTGCCGCAAGACTTCCCAGGAAGCCCGCATCATTCTGTAGGCAATAACCATCGGTTTCTTGAACAGCGCGACCTCAAGCGTTGCCGTGCCCGACGCGACCAGCACCGCGTCCGCGGCAGCAATCGCAACGTGAGAATGTCCCAAAGTTAAATCGATGGGCACATCGGCCAAACCAGCCGTCGCGATAAGGTCGATAAAGTATGCACGTTGCTTTTCTCCCGCCATCGGCACAACAAAACGGATTGCCGGATCTCTTTTGATCATTAGTTTGGCTGCTTCGATAAATGCAACCGCGTTGTACTTCAGCTCCGACATGCGGCTTCCAGGCAGAATGGCAACCACTTTACCGTCTGCAGGCAAGCCAAGTGCGCCGCGTGCGCCCGCAATATCCGGCACCATTGGGATCACTTCCGCTAAAGGATAGCCAACATACGTTACCGGTATCCCGGCCTTGCGATAAATCGACTCCTCGAAGGGAAAAACGACGAGCATATGAGACACAGCTTTTGCGATTTTCTTGATGCGCCCGCCGCGCCACGCCCAGATTGAAGGACTGATGAAGTGCATGGTTGGAATTCCAACCTGCTTGAGCTGAGCTTCCAAGCCAAAGTTGAAATCCGGCGCGTCCACTCCAATAAATGCGGCGGGCCTTTCGGCCAATAATTTGTCGCGCAAGGCGTTCTGTATGTTCTTAATTTCTCGGTAGTGCGCGAGAACCTCGAACAGTCCGCGTACCGAAAGCTTTTCCATCGGCCAGTCGCTGCGAAATCCATACTCTTCCATTTTCGGTCCGCCGATGCCATGCATAAGCGCGTGAGGAAGCTGAGGCCTCAGGCCGGATAAAAGCCTGCTTGCCAAGAGGTCGCCGGAACTCTCTCCGGCAACCATCGCAATTGAAATTTCAGCGGACGATGCCACGGGTAGTGCTGCCAAGGAATTCGCGCAACATGCGCAGATGCGGTGCGGAATCCGACGCAGCAGCTTCAGCCGTTGCCAATGCCGCCTTGGCCTCTTCGAGTGTCAGTCCGGATTTGTAGATCTGCTTATATGCGTTGCGAATGTCGCCAATTTGCTCACGTGTGAAGCCTCGGCGTTTGAGCCCTTCGATATTGACGCCGTGGGCGACCGCAGGATTTCCGGATACCAGCACAAAGGGGGGTACGTCTTGCGTTAGGCTGGTGTTCATGCCAACAAATGCGTGATCACCGATTTGGCAAAATTGGTGAACAGCGGAAAACCCGCTCATGATTACCCAATCGCCGACATGCACATGCCCGGCAAGACTGGCATTATTGGAAAAAATCGTGTTGCTTCCCACTACGCAATCATGGGCAATATGCACATAGGCTAAAAGCCAGTTGTCGTTCCCTATACGCGTTATGCCGGTGTCCTGCGCCGTACCGAGATTGAAGGTACAAAACTCACGAACAAGATTGCGATCACCGATTTCAAGTCGAGTCGGTTCACCCGCATATTTCTTGTCTTGCGGCGCCCCACCAATCGACGAAAATTGATAGAACTGATTGTCGCAGCCGATCGTCGTGTGACCGTCTATGACGACATGCGGACCGATCCTCGTGCGTGCTCCGATCTTTACATTCGGCCCGATAATTGAATACGCACCAATCTCGACCGAACTATCGAGTTCCGCGTTGGGATCGACAATCGCGGTTGGATGGATGACTGTCATTACTGCCCCGCTGGCTGGCTGGCGTCCGTTGCGCTACGCATGGTGCACATCAGTTCAGCTTCAACGGCGACCTGCCCATCCACGGTCGCAACAGCCTTGTATTTCCAGATACCGCGCGCCGTGCGTAGAATTTCCACTTGCATCTTGAGCTGATCACCCGGTTCCACCGGACGTTTGAAGCGAGCACCGTCGATGCCGACGAAATAAACAACGCTGTTTTCATCAGGTTTCTGACCCATGGTCAGAAACGACAACAAGGCGGCGGTTTGCGCCATTGCCTCAATCATTAAAACGCCAGGCATCACCGGCTTATGCGGAAAATGACCGTTGAAGAACTCTTCGTTCGCAGTTACGTTTTTAATCGCGGTGATCGTCTTGCCGGATTCCCATTCCAGCACCCGATCGACCAGCAGAAGCGGGTAACGATGCGGAAGGTATTGTTTGATTTGATTGATGTCGAGCGTTTTCATTGCTTTTTCCCGATGAGCGATTTGATTGTTTTTTCCAGATCGCGGATTTTCTCACGCATCGTTCCCAAATTGCGCACAATTACTGCAGATTTTTCCCACTCGGCATTTTTTGCGAGCGGATAAAACCCCGTGTATTGGCCAGGCTCTAGGATAGAACGGGACACCAGGCTTCCTGAAGAAATGTGGACGTTGTCCGCAATGGTCAAATGCCCCAACACCATTGCCGCACCGCCAAAGGTGCAGTATTTGCCAATTTTTGCACTTCCCGCGACGCCGACGCAACCAGCCATGGCGGTATGCGCGCCGATATGGCAGTTGTGGCCGATTTGGATCTGGTTATCTAGTTTGACCCCGTCTTCAATCACCGTATCGGCAAGCGCGCCGCGGTCGATAGTCGTATTAGCGCCTATTTCCACATCATTGCCAATAACGACACGGCCAGTTTGTGGAATCTTGATATAGACGCCATTTTCCCGAGCAAAACCGAAACCGTCAGCGCCAATGACCGCGCCGGAATGGATGATGCCCCCCCTACCGATTTCGCAACCGGCGTGAAAGCTTACATTCGCGTAGAAATGCGTTTGCTCGCCCACCCGTGCGCTACGTCCAATAAAGCATCCAGCATCAATCACTGCGCCGCCCTCGATCTGCGCACCGGCATCGACAGTCACATGAGGGCCAACAAATGCCGTCGGTGAAATCTGTGCATCGGGGTGCACGCGCGCGCTGGGATCAACACCCGGCACGACCGGAATGGCCTGAAGCTCTGCAAAGAACTGGGCGGTTCGGGCAAAATACGCGTACGGATTATCGGTGACGATCAGCGCCCCTGTGTAGGTCGCGCGGATAATAGGCTCGTCGCTTTCAGACAGGATCAGTGCGGCGGCCTTGGTCTGTGCTGCCTGTTGACGTAACTTGGGATTGGAGAGAAAGGTGATATGCGACGCAGTAGCTGCATCTAGAGGAGCGATGCCCGAGATTTCAGTCTCGGCATCGCCAGTCAGTCGGCCTCCCAAGCGTTCGACCAATTTTCCCAGCCGAGTGCTCATTGTGGCCCTTTCAAGTCTTATTTGCCGTTGAGCGCCTTGAGCACTTTGTCTGTAATATCTATCCGCGGACTAGCATAGACAGCTTCCTGAAAAACGATATCGTACTTCTCGGTTTCAGCTATCTGCTTGATGACCTTATTGGTACGCTCAAGAACGATTGCCAGCTCTTCGTTGCGGCGCTGATTCAGGTCCTCCCGGAATTCCCGCTGCTTACGCTGGAAATCCTTGTCCAGATCAGCCAGGTCACGTTGACGCTTGACCCGATCTGACTCTGACAAAACTGCCGTTTCCTTATCCAGTTTGTCAGACATGGATTTCAGTCGCGCTGCCATATCCTGCAATTCTTTCTCGCGGCGCGAGAACTCTTGCTCGATTTTCGCTTGTGCAGCCTTTGCCGGCGCAGCTTCGCGAAAGATCCGCTCGGTACTGACGAAGCCGACTTTGGACTCCTGAGCCTGTGCGCTTGCCATTGGAATCAGCAATGCTGCAACAAGAGTCATGCACTTGAACGGTATCGATGTTGTAATTAGAGACTTCAAGGTCGCTCTCCGCAAATCAAATTACTATTATGCCATTATGCGGCTAAAAGCCGGTGCCAAGCTGGAACTGGAAATTCTGCTTCCTGTCCCCTGCCTTGGAATTCAGCGGGACGCCGTAACTTAGTTTCAACGGGCCGATCGGCGATACCCAACTGATGCCTGCACCGACCGCATAACGCAACTCAGAGACCTGAATCTTCGCACCTTCTGCGAACACGTTGCCGGCGTCAAAGAACGTAAACCAACGTAGCGTCCGATCGTTACCGGAACCTGGGAAAGGAAACTGAAGTTCCGCGTTTGCAATAATTCGCGAAGTGCCGCCAAGCGGATCGCCGTTAAGCGCGCGTGGACCGAGTGACGACCCTTCGTATCCGCGTACGGAACCGATACCACCCGCATAGAAATTCTTAAAGATTGGGTAGCGTTTTCCGCCAATCCCCCGGCCGTAATCAACTTCACCGTTCAGTGCAAGCGTAACGGTTCGGAACAACGGACGGAACCACTGATGTTGATACACGGCGCGGTAGTAATTCAGACTACCAGCCGGTGCGATTTCAAAGTTGACTCGCTGATAGCGACCTACTGTCGGCACCAAGGCGCTGTCCCGGTTGTCACGCTGCCATGCCGCAGTCAGAGGAAAGCTGGTCGTGCTTGCGTCAGTGCCATTACCAAAGTCAGTGACATAGCGCTTGTAAAGTTCGGGGCTGTCGTTAAATCCCGGTACGCCGGTATAAGTCTGCACTTGTGTACGTTCGACACCTGCGCCAAAAAAGACAGTATCAACTTCTGAAAACGGTACACCGAACTTGATGTTGGCGCCTGTTGTTTTCACCACGTAATCACCGGTATTGACTTCCGGCGGACGAGTGGTCCGCAAGAACACCTCGTAACTCCGGCTCACACCGTCGTCAGTAAAGTATGGCGTAGTTTGCGACAGTGCAATGGTTCGGTTACGGCGACTGGTGTTTACATCCAGACCGAGGGTATTGCCGCTACCAAATGCGTTTGCCTGCTGTATCGACCCCGTTAGCATCAGTTTTTCGCTACTCGAGAAACCGGCACCCAGAAGGATATTGCCTGTCGGCTTCTCTGCGACCGTCATGCTGACGTCGACTTGGTCGGTCGTGCCCTGTACCTCAGGTGTTTCAATGCTGACTTCCTTGAAATAGCCAAGGCGGTCAACACGGTCACGCGACAACCTGATCTTTTCTCCGTCATACCAGGAATTTTCAAACTGACGGAATTCACGACGTATGACTTCATCGCGTGTCTTGGTGTTGCCGGCAACGTTAATCCGCCGAACATAGACGCGCTTACCTGGGTCGACCAAGACTGTGAAGCTTACTTCCTTCTTCTCTCGGTTAATTTCCGGATTGGCATTCACGTTTGCAAATGCATACCCGAAGTTACCCATACGCTCGGAAATCTTCTTCACGCTTTCGGCTAGTTTCTCGCCCGAATAGACATCACCGCTCTTCAGCTCCAAAAGTGATTTCAGTTCGGATTCACGGCCGAACATTTCGCCTTCAAGCTTGACATCGGCAACTGTAAATCTTTCACCCTCATTGATGTTGATGGTGATGTAAATATCTTTTTTGTCCGGCGTAATCGATACCTGCGTGGAGTCCACCTGCATTTCAAGATAGCCACGGTTCAGGTAGAAGGAACGTAACGCTTCGATGTCGCCTGTCAGTTTTTGTTTTGAATACTGATCGGCCTTGGTGTACCAAGTAAACCAACCTGGCGTGCGCAAGTTAAGCAAGCCGCGCAACTCACTGTCCGGGAACGCCTTGTTCCCGATAATGTTGATTTGTTTGATGCGAGCGACTTCACCTTCATCCACCGCGAACGTGACGTTGACGCGATTGCGTTCGACCGGAGTCACAGTCGTTGTGATCTGCACGCCGTAAAGGCCACGGGAGAGGTACTGTCGCTTTAACTCTTGCTCTGCGCGATCCACCAGAGCCTTGTCAAAAATCCGTGATTCTCCAAGGCCGATATCCTTCAACGCCTTGGTCAATGTCTCTTTGTCGAATTCTTTTGTGCCGGAAAAATCGACGCCTGCAATTGCGGGGCGCTCCTCAACAACAACCACTAGCACATCGCCTTCGACTTCAATTCGTACGTCTTTAAAGAAACCGGTAGCGTAAAGCGCCTTGATTGCAGCAGCGCCTTTTTCATCGCTGTACGTTTCGCCGACACGTACAGGCAAATAGCTGAAGATGGTTCCCGCTTCTGTGCGCTGAATGCCTTCGACTCGAATATCTTTGACTGTAAAAGGATCAACGGCTAGTGCGTGGCCCGTACAAAGGGCAAAAACAGCAACTGCGATGAGGCGACGGGGGAAAAAAGGCTGAGGAAGACGCTCGAAATGTAATTTCATCGGTTATTTTATTTTCAATGTCCTCGCCGGACAACGGTCCACTAAAAGCCGGCAAGAACTCAGGACATGAGCCGAACGATGTCATTGAAGACGGCTACCGCCATCAAGGTCATCAAGATGCCCACTCCCGCACGCTGGGCCATTTCTCCGACCCGCTCAGGAAGCGCCCGGCCGGTCAAAAGTTCCAGCGAATAATACAGTAAAAGCCCGCCATCTAAAACCGGTATGGGGAGCAGGTTCATGACTCCCAGACTGATACTGATAAAAGCAATAAATGTCAGGTAACTAATGAGCCCGATCCGGGCTGTCTGCCCCGCATAATCGGCGATGGTGATTGGCCCAGTAATGTTCTTCCAGGAAATTTCGCCGACGAGCATTTTACCAAGCATTTTGAGTGTTAGCAGACTCGTATCCCACGTCTTGACCACAGCTTTCCCGATAGCCGGAAGTAAGGATTCGTCCGCAATAACCATTTCCGGCGTCAAAGGCACTTCGACCTTGATGCGTCCGATCACTTGGTTGTTTTTGGTAAAAGGTTCAGGTGTCAATGAAACCAGGAACGCCTCACCACCGCGCAGACCGTTTATCTTCAGCTCTTTTCCGGGAGACGCGCGCACTATTTCGACAAAAGCAAGTCCATCAGAAACGGAAATGCCGTCCACTTTCTGTATTACGTCGCCTTGTCGCAGTCCGGCTTGCATCGCAGGACCATCAGGAACAATTTTGCCCAGCACAGGTTTCGGACGTGCCAGATCGAGTCCCAACTTTGCAAGAAAATCAGTTTCCAGATCTTCCGTCGTAAGACTGTCAACTCGGACGGTCACAGATTCCGTCAGTGCACTGTCGCTTACCGCAGAATTCGTGCGCTGGACGTCAAGTCGAACCGGCATCTTGTCCAACACCGATTGCATTAACTTCCAGCGCAAATCTGACCAGATCCTAACCGATTCGCCATTAACTGAAGTGATCAATTCGCCACCACGCAAACCAGCCTGATAAGCGGCAGTATGGGGTGCCACAGTGCGCAGTCGGGTCGTCGGCTCAGGAATGCCGTAGGTATACAGTCCGGCAAATACGATAATCGCGAGAAGAAAATTTGACAGTGGGCCAGCTGCCACGATGGCAATCCGCTTCCATACTGACTGGCGTGTGAACTCGCGTTTTAGTTCTTCTGGCGGAAGATCGTTAAGATCCTGCTCGCGCGCATCCAGCATTTTGACGTAACCGCCGAATGGCAAAATAGACAGCGCCCACTCGGTCTGATCCGGGCCGATGCGGCGCGAATATATGACTTTGCCCATTCCAACCGAAAACCGCAGAACTTTTACACCACACCAACGCGCAGCCCAATAGTGTCCCAGTTCATGCACAACAACCAGAATGGCAAGAGCGACAAGAAAAGCAATTACGGTATGCAGCAAGCTCATGTTTTACCCACTATTGAATAAAGTTTTGAGCAACCTCTCTCGCCCGACGGTCTTGCTCAAGCACCGTGCCAATATCGGCAATTTCGCCATGAGGAAGTTTATTCATGACCTGCGCAATCAAGCGATCGATTGCGCGAAAACCGATTCTTCTATCCAAGAATGCTTGGACAGCAACTTCGTTAGCTGCGTTCAGTATAGCGGGCGCAGTACCACCGGCCAATAATGCGTCGTAAGCGAGCTTTAGGCACGGAAAACGTTCTAAATCGGGTTTTTTGAATGACAGCTGTGCAATATCCGTCAAATCGATTGGTGCTACACCGGATGGGATTCGCTCAGGATAAGCCAAGGCGTGCGCAATTGGCGTGCGCATGTCGGGATTGCCAAGTTGCGCCAGCACCGAGCCATCGACATAGGACACCATGGAATGAATAACACTCTGCGGATGGATCACCACGTCGATCTGGTGAGCTCCTGCACCAAAGAGCCAGTGTGCCTCGATTACTTCCAATCCCTTGTTCATCATCGTGGCAGAATCGACGGAAATCTTGCGTCCCATCACCCAGTTTGGATGAGCAACCGCCTCTTCCGGCGTGACACTATCAAGGTCCTCGACAGCGCGATGAAGAAATGGCCCACCGGACGCGGTCAGTAAGATTTTTGCAATACCCCATTCCGCCGGAACACGCCGATAGTCTCGAGGGAGACATTGAAAAATTGCATTGTGCTCGCTGTCGATCGGCAACAGGCTGGCACCGCTTGTTGCAATCTCATCCATAAAAAGTCGCCCTGACATGACGAGCGCCTCTTTGTTTGCTAGCAATACTTTCTTTCCAGCCTTTGCTGCCGCAAGCGTTGGGGGCAAACCGGCGGCTCCCACGATAGCGGCCATGACGGCATCACAACCGGACGCACTAGCGACGGTGCATAACGCGGACTCTCCGTAGGTAACTTCCGTCTTCAGGCCTTTTTCGGTAAGCAGTTTTTTCAGGAGCCGCGCTGCATCGGCGGAACCTACAACGGCGACCTCAGGCCGAAATTGTTCGCACTGGTCAGCCAATTCAGCTACCCGTTGATGTGCTGTCAGAGCATAGACACTATAGCGGTCCGGATGACGCCGAACGACATCAAGCGTCGATACACCAATGGATCCCGTCGATCCTAGAATCGTAATACGCTGCATGCTGCTTATACCTATTGTGCTAAAGCCAGGAACCGACAAACACCGCCAATGGAAGGGTCGGTATCAACGCGTCGATCCGATCCAGGACTCCGCCATGACCAGGCAACAGATTGCTACTGTCCTTCATTCCGGCACGTCGTTTGAGCTGTGATTCAAACAGGTCGCCGATAACACTAGCGGCGACCATCAATGTCATGACGATGATAAAGCCTGAGAACCCCCAATGCGCCAAAACCCTCGGCGCAAAAGTGTCAGCCAGTGCGGGGAGTATGGTGGACGCTCCAGCCAGGAATAAAACTGCAATCCATCCACCGATTGCTCCCTCCCATGATTTGCCGGGAGAAATAGAAGGAGCCAGCTTGCGTTTGCCAAAAGCCTTGCCTGCAAAATAGGCGCCGATATCGGCAATCCAGACGATCGCCATTACCGAAAGAAGATACAGCGGCGACTGCCTGAATAACGCAACAATCGCAATGAAACATCCGAGAATGGCAATGCCATAAATCCCGTTGAGCAATCGGTTGCCAATGCCTTCCGGCGAAGGCAAACCAAATGCAAGCGACGGTGCAAGCCGAATCGACCAGATCGCAATGCATAGTCCGAACAGCAAGGTTGCGTTGGAAGCGTCACCTTGGAATACCATAAATGCGAAGGCGACGGTCCAGACTGCGGCAGCAAGCAACGGCTGGCGATTCCCGAAGAGACGAAATCCTTCCCAGGCAGCGGCAGCAAAAAAGGCGCCAGCCACCAGCGCGAACAAAACAAAAGAGTTTGAATACAAAACGAAGAGCAAAATCGCTAGCAATACTAACGCAGTGATTACACGCGTTTTCAGCATTACGATGCCTTTTTCTGCTCAACCAGCTGCTGACTGGTACGTCCAAAGCGACGTTCACGTTGCTGGTAAGACGCGATTGCATCATCCAATGCGCCACCATCGAAATCCGGCCAATAGGTTTCTGTAAAGTAGAACTCGGTATAGGCCAGTTGCCACAGCAGAAAATTAGAAATGCGCTCCTCGCCGCCGGTACGGATAAAGAGATCCGGCTCGGGGGCATATGCCATCGCGAGATGTGGCGCTAATTCTTCTTCCGAAAAATCCGTGGCGCCGGGATTTGCCTTGATCATCTTGCTGACCGCCTGCATGATGTCCCAGCGGCCGCCATAGTTGGCGCAAATTGTGACCGTCAAGCGGGCATTATTTGCTGTTCGCCGCTCAGCGCTGGCGATCAGATCCTGCAGTTTTTCATCAAAACGGCCCAGATCGCCAATCACCTTCAGCCGGATACCATTGGCGTGCATTTTTGAAACTTCACGTTCAAGCGCGGTGACGAACAAACGCATCAAAAGCGATACTTCGTCGGCAGGACGACGCCAGTTTTCTGAACTGAATGCAAAGAGTGTCAGATATTCGACGCCACGCTCGACGCAAGCCTCGACTATTGTTCGTACTGCCTCCACTCCTTTGCCATGCCCGGCAACACGCGGCATGTAGCGCTTGGTCGCCCAGCGGCCGTTGCCATCCATGATGATGGCAATATGGCGCGGTACGGAAGAAACCTTTGGAATTGCTTGGGTTGAACTCGTATGTGTCATGAGAGGCCTGATGCGAAAATGGATTGTCGCGGGATGCCAGTCCGCGAACGGAACAGGGCATATCTCATAGAACTACACACCGCCGCATTGACAGGGAATCCCTATGCGGCCAAACCGGTGTGGGCAGAGGTGACTTTGCGGCAACTCGCCTTTGGCGAGTGCGCCGCTAGCCATCAAACAGTCAAGAGTTCTTTTTCTTTATCGGCGATCAGTTTGTCAACTTCTGAAACAAACTTGTCTGTCAGTTTTTGTACATCGTCCTGCGCGCGCCGCTCGTCGTCCTCGGAGCACGCCTTGTCCTTCAACAGCTTCTTGAGGGCTTCGTTCGCGTCGCGGCGAATATTGCGAATTGCGACTTTAGAATCTTCGCCTTCACCCTTCACCACCTTCACGATTTCCTTGCGGCGCTCTTCAGTCAGTGGAGGCGTCGGTACACGGATCAAATCGCCTTGCGTTGACGGATTCAAGCCGAGGTCAGACTCACGGATCGCCTTTTCGACGACATTAACCATTTTCTTTTCCCACGGCTGCACACCAATGGTTCGCGCATCGATCAGTGTCACGTTCGCCACCTGGCCGATCTGGGTCAAAGTCCCGTAGTAATCGACCATAACATGGTCGAGTATACCGACGTGCGCACGGCCGGTGCGGACCTTCGCGAGATCTGCTTTGAGCGTCTCGATAGATTTATGCATCTTTTGTTCGGCGGTTTTCTTGACGTCAACGACAGTCATGCTGCTCTCCTCTATTGCAACGACTACTACTCAATTTATACGTGGACCAATGTTCCTTCATCATCACCCATGATGACGTTTTTCAGTGCGCCGGGTTTGACAATGGAAAAGACCTTGATCGGCAATTTTTGATCGCGACACAGCGCAAAAGCAGTGGCATCCATGACCTGCAAGTGCTTGGCAATCGCTTCATCGAAAGTAATTGTCGAATAGCGCGTTGCATTGCGATCCTTATTGGGATCGGCGCTGTACACACCATCAACCTTAGTCGCCTTCAATACGATCTCTGCACCGATTTCCGAGCCGCGCAATGCTGCAGCAGTGTCAGTGGTGAAGAACGGATTGCCGGTACCAGCAGCAAACACGACAATCTTGCCTTCTTCCAGATATTGCAACGCTTTCGGACGCACATATGGCTCCACAACTTGCTCGATACTGATGGCAGACATTACACGCGCGGTAATGCCAACTTGTCGCATTGCATCGGCCAAAGCCAATGAATTCATTACCGTTGCCAGCATTCCCATATAGTCGGCGGTCGCACGATCCATTCCTTGCGCGCCCGGCGCCACGCCGCGGAAAATGTTGCCACCGCCGATGACGATCGCCAGTTCCACACCCAGCTTTGCAACTTCAGCGACATCAGCCACCATGCGGTCGATGGTAGCGCGATTAATGCCGTAAGCGTCATCACCCATTAACGCTTCACCGGAGAGCTTAAGGAGGACGCGCTTGTATGCTGGTTTTGTCATGGGCTTGGACTCCTAATATTTTGTCCGATTCAAGATCGAATATCGATTTTTGCCCGTCTTCATCGTCCTGAACGCCGTCGTGAGGCTAAAGATTAGATGAAATCCGGTAATTCCGGCGCACTTCCATATTGACGAAACGTAAAACAATGTTACTTGGCAATAATCTGCCAGTTTCGTTCATGTCAAAGTACGTCACTGCTGGTGATTTTGAATCACCTAGAAAAACGGGCCTTTCGGCCCGCTTTCTTTTTATGCCTGCTTGGCCGCGGCAACTTGTGCTGCGACCTCGGCTGCAAAGTCATCCTGTTTCTTTTCGATGCCTTCGCCTACCACATACATCGTGAATGATTTCACGTTGGAGTTGGCGGCCTTCAGCATCTGCTCAACGGTCTGCTTGTCATTCTTCACAAACGTTTGATTAAACAACGACACTTCCTTCAGGTACTTTTGAACGGTGCCTTCAACCATTTTGGCAACGATGTCGGCAGGCTTGCCGGATTCAGCTGCCTTTTGTGTAGCGATCGAACGCTCTTTCTCGATCAAGTCGGCCGGCACGTCATTGGACGACAGCGCTACCGGCTTCATTGCAGCGATATGCATTGCGACGTCCTTACCAACCTGCTCATCCGCGCCTTCATACTCGACCAGCACGCCAATGCGTGTGCCGTGCAGGTAGGAAGTCAGCTTGGTGCCGGTTTCGTAACGCTTGAAACGGCGGAACGACATGTTCTCACCAATCTTGCCCACCAGTGCAGCACGTACTTCGTCAAGCGTCTTGCCTTCGAACGGAAGTGCCGACAATGCAGCAACGTCAGCCGGGTTCTTTTCTGCGACCAGTCTGGCTGCAGCGTTTGCCAATGCGATGAAATCGTCGTTCTTGGTCACGAAGTCGGTTTCACAATTGACTTCAATGATTGCACCGACGCCACCGGAGATGTACGTGGCAACCACGCCCTCTGCGGTGATACGCGATGCGGCCTTGGATGCCTTACTGCCCAGCTTCACACGCAGGATTTCCTCTGCACGAGTCATATCGCCTTCGGCTTCTGTCAGTGCTTTTTTGCATTCCATCATCGGCGCGTCGGTCTTCGCGCGCAGTTCGCCTACCATCGCTGCGGTAATTGCCGCCATGTTTTTCTCCTAAATTCAAAGGGCGTCTTATCGGACGCGTTCAATCAAAATACGTTCAGGCCGGCTAAAAAAAAGGGGCGAACCGCTGTTGCCCCCTTTTGAAGCCCGACACTTCAGGCGCAAGGCTTAGGCCTGCTCGTTGACCTCGACGAACTCGTCAGCGCCGCCCTTCACTGCTTCCAGCACGTCAGTAGTCGCGTTCGCACGGCCTTCCAGGATCGCATCTGCCACGCCACGAGCGTACAGAGCGATCGCCTTGGAGGAGTCGTCATTGCCAGGAATGACGTAGGTAACGCCTTCCGGAGAGTGATTGGTATCAACCACACCGATAACCGGAATGCCCAACTTTGCTGCCTCGGTAATCGCGCCTTTGTGGTAGCCGACGTCGATCACGAAGATTGCGTCAGGAATACCGCCCATATCCTTGATGCCGCCGATGGACTTTTGCAGCTTTTCCATCTCGCGTTGGAACATCAGACCTTCCTTCTTGCTCAGCTTCTCAACTGAACCGTCTTCGATCGCCGCTTCCATATCTTTCAAACGCTTGATTGAAGTCTTGATGGTCTTGAAGTTGGTCAGCATGCCACCCAGCCAACGCTGATCGACAAAAGGCATGCCTGCGCGCTGAGCTTCAGCGGCGAGGATCTCGCGAGCCTGGCGCTTTGTACCTACGAAGAGGATAGTGCCGCGATTGGATGCCAACTGGCGAATGTACTTCATCGCTTCCTGGTACATTCCCAGGGTTTTTTCCAGATTGACGATATGAATTTTGTTGCGATGACCGAAGATGTACGGAGCCATTTTCGGGTTCCAGAAGCGGGTTTGGTGACCGAAATGGACACCGGCTTCCAGCATTTCGCGCATAGTAACGGACATGAATTTCTCCAGGGTTGGGTCTGGAATCCGATCAGTCACCCAGGCTGTTTGGCATGGGCACCCTTTGCGACCGGATTCGCGTTTTTAAACAGGTTTCACTTGAAGTCATTCCAAGCTAACCCGAGATTCTACCTTAAGTTCCATGATTTATTCAAGGGCACGACTCGCTTTGCTTAGACGGACTTACGCCGCGTCGTCTATAATTTCGAATTGACTATTATTTACGCTCTCTGGGCGTGACTTGGCTTGCTATGGGCTCTATCTCTATCAAAACCGAAGACGACATCAAAGGCATGCGCATCGCCGGCCGTCTTGCCGCCGAAGTTCTCGACTTCATCGCACCACACGTTAAAGCAGGGGTGACAACGGGGGAACTTGATCGCCTTTGCCATGAGTACATGACAAATGTGCAAGGCACGATTCCGGCCCCATTGAACTATTGTCCGCCCGGTTATACGCCATATCCGAAAGCGATCTGCACGTCGGTAAATGATGTTGTCTGCCACGGCATTCCGGGCGATAAGGCGCTGAAGAATGGCGATGTCATCAATCTTGACATCACTGTCATCAAAGACGGCTATCACGGCGACACAAGTCGGATGTTTTTTGTCGGCGAGCCGTCCATTCTTGCCAAACGATTAACGGACGTGACATTTGAATGCATGTGGCTAGGAATTTCCAAAATCAAGCCGGGCGCATATTTAGGCGATATTGGTTTCGTTATCCAACAGCACGCGGAAAAGGCAGGCTATAGCGTCGTTCGCGAATTTTGTGGGCATGGCATCGGCAAGGTTTTTCATGAAGAACCGCAAGTTTTGCACTATGGTCGACCAGGAACGCTGGAAAAGTTAACTGCGGGCATGATTTTTACGGTTGAACCAATGATTAATGCTGGTCGCCGCGAAATCCGGGAAATGGGTGATGGCTGGACCATTAAAACCAAAGACCGTAGCCTGTCCGCACAATGGGAACATACGGTGCTAGTCACCGAAACGGGTTATGAAGTTCTGACGGTATCCCCCGGCATGCCAGCTCCACCGGCATTTATCCAACAGACAAGTACATCTCAGCCAGTCGTCGCGTAAAACATGGCGTCTCTTGCGTTGACGCTCAAGGAGCAGCTGAAAGCCGAGCGCCAAGCAGCAATTGCGGCTTTTCAGGCAGACGGAAAGCCAGAGAAATTGCTGGCAAAATTGCGCCAGAACGTCGATATCGCGCTGACGCATGCATGGCAACATTTTGCCCTTCCTCCCAGCGCCGCATTGGTTGCGGTCGGGGGCTATGGTCGTGGTGAGTTGTTCCCACATTCCGACGTTGACGTTCTTGTCCTCTTGGAATCGGCACCGGATGCTCTGCTGCAATCGAAACTGGAAGAACTCGTACAGCTATTCTGGGATATCGGTCTTGAAATCGGACACAGCATTCGGACGGTCGATGAATGTCTGATTGAATCGGCTGCAGACATTACCGTTCAGACCAGCCTGCTTGAAGCACGGCTGATTACGGGAAGTCGCAAACAATTCCAATTTTTGCTGGATCGGCATACCGCCGCAATCAACCCACAGGCGTTTTTCCAAGCAAAAACGCTGGAGATGCGGCAACGTCACGTCAAGTACGAAGATACCCCGTACAGTCTTGAACCAAATTGCAAGGAGAGTCCTGGCGGGCTCCGCGATCTGCAAGTCATCCTTTGGGTGGCAAAAGCTGCCGGCCTCGGAGATTCATGGCGCAAGCTGGCAGAGCGTGGACTAATCACTGCGACCGAAGCACGCCAGTTGACCCAAAAGGAACGTGCATTCAAGGACATTCGCATTCGTCTGCATATCTACACTGGCCGGCGTGAAGACCGTCTCGTATTTGATGTGCAGACACCGATTGCCGAAACCTTCGGTTTCAGTACGAATGAAACACGGCGGGCAAGCGAATATCTCATGCAGCATTACTATTGGGCGGCGAAAGCAGTTACGCAGCTCAACACAATCCTGCTGCAGAATATTGAAGCGCAACTTTTTCCTCAGCCCGGCGCGCTACAGCCGATCAATGAACGCTTTAACCAAATCAACGGGCTGATTGATATTGCGGAAGACAATACCTTTGAGGTAACGCCCTATGCAATGTTGGAAGTCTTTCTGCTGATTGCTCAGCATTCCGAACTAAAAGGCATGACTGCCCGCACCTTGCGCGCGCTATGGCATGCTCGATTCAAGATCGACAGCAAGTTCCGGCGCGATCCGGCCAATCGCGCACTGTTTCTGCAAATTATTCAGGCACCGCAAGGCATCACGCATGCATTGCGCGGCATGAACCAGACTAGCATCCTGGGCCGCTACTTGCCGAATTTTCGTCGCATTATTGGTCAGATGCAGCACGACCTCTTCCACGTTTATACCGTGGACCAGCACATCTTGATGGTGGTGCGTAATGTGCGGCGCTTCACCATGACGGAGCATGCACACGAGTACCCGTTCTGCAGTCAGTTAATGGCCAATTTTGCGCAGCCTTGGCTGCTTTACATTGCGGCGCTATTTCACGATATCGCCAAGGGACGAGGTGGCGACCACTCAAAGCTGGGCATGGCTGATGCGCAAAAATTTTGCAAAGACCATGGTTTGTCCAAGGAAGACACTGAACTGGTGGTGTTCCTGGTAGAGCACCATCTGTCAATGTCACAGGTTGCGCAAAAACAGGACTTATCTGATCCGGATGTCATAAGGAATTTTGCCTGCGCCGTGAAGGATGAAAGACATCTTACTGCGCTTTATTTGCTCACTGTCGCGGATATCCGGGGCACTAGTCCGAAGGTCTGGAATGCCTGGAAAGGCAAGCTGCTTGAAGACCTCTACAAAATGACTTTGCGTGTGCTTGGCGGTGAAGACGCGTCGACCGACCATGAACTGAGGGGTCGGCAGGAGGATGCACTAAAGACACTCCGACTGTACGGATTGCCGGAGGACGCGCACCAACGTCTTTGGCAGCAACTGGATGTCGCCTATTTTCTGCGCCACGACGCTGCAGATATTGCTTGGCAGACCAGGTCGCTGTACAACAAAACGGACAATGCCACGCCGGTGGTCAAGTGCCGTCTCGCGCCGATTGGCGAGGGCGTTCAGGTTGCAGTCTACGTCAAGGATCAGCCTGACCTGTTTGCACGAATTTGCAGCTATTTCGATAAAAAGAACTTCAGCATTCTCGACGCGAAGATTCACACCACCAGGCATGGCTATGCGCTGGATACCTTCCTCGTCACCGAACCGGCGTTCGCCAACAATTATCGCGACATCATCAGCCTTATTGAGCACGAACTTACAGAGTTGCTGCAGTCGAATGCCGCCCTGCCCCCGCCGACGAAAGGCCGCTTGTCGCGCCTCTCACGCACGTTCCCGATTACGCCGACGGTTGATCTGCGTCCTGACGAACGCGGCCAGTATTATCTGCTGTCTGTATCCGCCAACGACCGCAACGGTTTGTTGTATTCCATTGCAAATGTGCTTGCGAAATACCGGATCAATCTTCATACCGCGAAGATCATGACCCTCGGTGAGCGCGTGGAAGACGTCTTCCTTGTCGACAGCCCTGTCTTGAACAATGCGCGCAGCCAGATTCAACTGGAAACCGATTTACTTGACGCACTGCGTGTCTAATACCAATCAATTTACACTTCCCATGACTGAACCTGTACGTCTTTCCAAACGCATGTCTGAACTCGGGCTCTGCTCGCGCCGCGAAGCTGATGAATGGATTGAACGCGGCTGGGTACGCGTGGATGGCAAAATCGTTTCGGAACTAGGAAGCAAGGTATTGCCAAACCAACGTATCACAGTCGAGCGCCAGGCCAGCGCGCAGCAGGCGCGCAGAGTGACTGTTTTGCTGAACAAGCCAGTTGGATTTGTCAGCGGCCAGGCGGAAGACGGCTACAAACCTGCTGTTACGCTGGTCAATGCAGACACGCGCTGGAAGGACGACAAGGCGCCAATGCAATTCCATCCAAGCCAGTTGCGCAGCCTCGTGCCTGCCGGTCGCCTGGATATTGATTCCGTTGGTTTACTGGTGCTGACACAGGATGGCCGCATCGCGAAACAACTGATCGGTGAAGACAGCTCGGTGGAGAAAGAGTATCTGGTACGGGTGCAGTACACGAAACCGGGAAGGTTGCCAGACACCGGACTCAGGCTGCTGAATCACGGCCTTTCGCTCGACGGCAAAAAATTGTTGCCAGCCAAAGTCCGTTGGCAGAATGAAGACCAGTTGAGTTTCGTTCTGCGCGAAGGCAAGAAGCGCCAGATCAGGCGCATGTGCGAAGCGGTAGGACTGAAGGTGCTTGGATTGAAACGGGTTCGGATCGGGCGCGTTACTTTGGGCGATCTACCGACCGGACAGTGGCGCTACCTGCACCCGGATGAAACGTTCTGAGGTGCACAGCCGCTATCGTTTATTTGTGCCATGCGCCGTCGTTCTGGTCGCGCATCAATTCTGCGTCCTGCGCGAACATCGCCTCCAGTTCCTCCCGCGCCTGTGCAGCCATTGAAATCATTTGCTGCTGATCCTTGTAATGTGGGTATAAAGCATGCAGCGTCTTGAGATTGTGCGCGCGGAATTTCATTGCCGCCTGCCTTGCCTGGAAGGCCCCGAAACCTAGTTGTTGAAGCGCGCTTCGCCCCAGACGCAGCGCCGATTCAAATGTTTCGCGTTCGATGAGAGTAACGCCGCGATCCATCAGGTCGTAGAAATGCGTCACATTGCGCGCGCGGGCCAGAATTAGCAAATCGGGAAACTCGCTTTTCACCGCATCCACCAGGGCAATGCTCTCATCCGCATTATCAATCGCTACGACAAGCGCCCGTGCATTGCCGACCCCTGCTGCACGCAGCAGATCAATACGGGTGGCATCGCCATAAAACACTTTGAAACCGAATTTGCGCAGCAAATCGATCTGATCGGGGTCATGGTCCAACACGGTAACCCCAAAGCCGCTTGCGTGCAAAAGTCGCCCGACAATTTGCCCGAATCGGCCGAACCCGGCGATGATGACCGGCTCGCTCTCCCCGCTGATGACATCGTCCGGTCGTCTCGCCGCCTGAAAATACGGCGAGATCAGTTTGTCGTTCAATAACAGGAGCAGCGGAGTCGCTACCATGGAGAGTGCCACTGCGACCATCAACAATGATGCCGTTTCGCCTGAAATCACATGCGTCCCTGCTGCGGCACCAAAAATCACAAACGCAAATTCCCCGCCCTGCGACAACAGGAACGCAAAAAACGGTTGCTGCTCGCCGAGTATCCCGAATCGTTTGCTCAGAAAGTACAAGACGCCTATCTTGATTACCAGGAAAGCCGAAACAACTGTGGCAATCAGCAACGGCTGTCTGAGAAGCACTCCGAAATCGATCGACATACCGACTGCAATGAAAAACAGTCCGAGCAGCAAACCTTTGAACGGTTCGAGATCAGTCTCAAGCGCGTGGCGGTACTCGGAATCTGCGAGTAAGACGCCGGCGAGAAAAGTGCCAAGCGCCATGGACATCCCGACCGACTGCATCAGCAAGCCGATTCCGATGACGAGCAGGAGCGCGAATGCAGTAAATACTTCCCGAATTCCGGTCTTTGCGATCGCGCGTAGTATAGGTTGGATCAGGTAGCGACCGCCGAACACCAAGGCAGCGATAACGCTAACAATTTTTACTGCGACCAGCCATCCGTCACCATTCGATTCTGCTGCGCCACCGAGGAGCGGCACGATGGCGATCATGGGAATAGCCGCAATGTCCTGAAATAGCAGAATCGCAAAGGCGGCCGACCCGGCGGCCGTTGACGTCAGATTGCGCTCGCCTAGCGTCGCCAACGCAATTGCCGTCGATGACAGGGACAAGCCGAGAGCCGCGATCATGCAGATTTTCCAATCCACGCCAAAAACCATTCCGATGCCGGCCAAAGCCAAGGTAACCAATCCGACCTGCGCGCTTCCCCATCCAAAAATCGAGCGGCGCAAGGACCATAGCCGTTTGGGGTCTAGCTCAAGGCCGATCAGGAACAGTAACAACACCACGCCGAATTCCGAAAAGTGGAGGATGTCCTCAACTTCGTTGATCAAGCGCAGTCCCCATGGCCCGATCGCAATGCCTGCGGCAAGATAGCCAAGCACGGCGCCAAGCCCAAACCGTTTTGCAAGCGGCACCACAATCACAGCGGCAGCCAGGTAAATAAGCGCATTGAACAAGACGGTATTTTCCATCTCGGCTCCCTAGTGTTGGCTGTCGGTCGCGGCCGGCGCATAGGGCGCTGCCGGAAATTGTTCAGTCCATTGTGGATAGGAAACCAATCGTTGCCTGAATCGCTCTACACGTTCCTCAAGCGCAGAATCTTCGATCGTACGCGCACCATGAAGAATTAGTGGCGGCAGCCATCGCATACCGCAGAAAAGAGCTGTCTGCTCAATCGGCGGCAAAAAGTCCTCGAACGAGCGATGGTGATGGCCGCTTTCAGAATAAGAGGATTCCTGTCCGCCCGTACTAGCCACGAGCCAGCTGTCCTTGCCCTGCAGTGCATCACCGCCGTGTCCGTACGCCCAACCATGTTCGAGTACGACATCCAGCCATTCCTTGAGTAGCGAAGGCGTGCTGTACCAATAAACAGGGTATTGAAAAATAATCAGATCACTACTGGCGAGCAGCATCTGCTCATGCTGCACATCGATGTGAAAATCCGGATAGGTGTCGTACAAATCGTGCACGAATACATTTGGGATGGTTCGAGCGACTTCGCATAGCCGACGATTCACGCGGGAATTTCGGGGAGCCGGGTGTGCGTACAGGATGAGAATACGTGGGGCCGAATTCATGGTCGATACTCGCAATGGAAACTGCAACTGCACTGTCCCGCAATAGCATCAAGTATCTGGCGCCGCTCTCTTCGGCACTATTGCGTATTGGACCGAAACGACACCTCAGTCGTCTTCGTGTGCATCGAGCCCCGGAAACAAAACATCAACGTAACCGAAACGAGAAAAATCGTTTACCCGCATCGGATACAGGATGCCCACAAGGTGATCGCATTCATGCTGCACCACGCGCGCATGAATGCCGTCTGCATCGCGAGAGATAGGTTGTCCGTTACGATCATACCCTTCGTAATGCAAACGGCTCCAGCGCGGCACAATACCCCGCAATCCGGGTACGGAAAGGCAGCCTTCCCAGTCTTCATCAATCTCATCCGAAAGTGGTCTCAATACAGGGTTGATCAAAACCGTCTCTGGCACCGGCGGCGCATCCGGATAGCGAACGTTCTGCTTGAAACCAAAAATAACTAACTGCAGATTAACGCCGATTTGCGGCGCGGCAAGGCCCGCCCCGTTCGCCGCGTGCATCGTATCGAACATATCCTCGATCAACAGTTCTAGTTCGGTCGTTCCAAACTGCGAAACTGGTTCCGCCTGGCGGAGCAAGCGAGGGTCGCCCATTTTCAAAATATCACGGACACTCATTTTATTTCCTCCAGGTAGCGCGCAAATGCTGTTCCGAGCTCAGGATGCTTCAGGCCCATTGCAACTGTCGCCTGAATATAGCCGAGTTTGGACCCGCAATCATAACGTCGTCCCTCGTACCGATAGGCGAGAACCTGTTCCTGCTTCATCAGCGCGGCAATCCCATCTGTCAACTGGATCTCGCCGCCAGCGCCCTTGCCGATGCCCTCTAGGCATTTAAAAATTCCGTTGTTGAGGACATAGCGCCCAACCACGGCGAGCGTCGATGGTGCACTTTCGGGTGACGGCTTTTCAACGATGCTCTCTATTTTTTCTAACCTGGATTTATACGACCGGCTGCTGACAATGCCGTATTGTCTGGTATCCTCCCTGGCCACATCCTGCACAGCCAGGAGGCTTGCGCCCTCTTCTGAATATAACTGGGTCATTTGTGCCAGCACCGGCACTTGGCCCGGATCGGTGTCCATCAGGTCATCAGCCAACAATACCGCGAACGGCTCGTCGCCGACCACCGGTCGCGCACAGAGAATGGCGTGACCAAGACCAAGCGGCGCCGGTTGCCGGATGTAGATGCAATGAATATTCTTGGGAACCGTGCTGCGCAGGGCATCGAGCAGGTCCGTCTTGCCGCCCGCTTCGAGTTCTGATTCGAGTTCATGTGCGGTATCGAAGTGATCTTCGATCGCACGCTTGTTACGTCCGGTAATGAAAACCATTTCTGTAATGCCGGCAGCCACCGCTTCTTCCACGGCATACTGGATCAACGGTTTGTCGACGATCGGCAGCATTTCTTTCGGTTGCGCTTTCGTGGCAGGCAAGAATCGCGTGCCCAAGCCTGCTACCGGAAAAACAGCTTTGCGGATTTTTTTCATCTTTCGTCCAACAGCTGGAGCAGTCCGGCTTCGTCGATGATGGTAACACCGAGCTCCTGCGCCTTGGTCAGTTTGCTGCCCGCCTCCTCGCCAGCGACAACATAGCTGGTTTTCTTCGAAACGGAGCCCGCCACTTTGCCGCCGGCGGCTTCGATTTTCGCTGCTGCTTCATCGCGCGTCAGGACCGGCAAGGTGCCGGTCAACACAAACGTTTTTCCTGCCAGCGGCCGTGGAGTATCCGCAGCCCGCGTGCTTTCTTGCCAATGAATTCCGGCGGCACGCAATTGCTCGATTAGCTCCAGGTTCAACGGATCGGACAGGAAAGCCATGATGGAGCGTGCCACCACAGGACCAATATCGGCAACTTCTAGCAATTGCTCTTCAGATGCCTGCAGGAGGGCATCGAGATTGCCGAAATGGTTCGCCAGCTCCTTTGCCGTCGCCTCGCCGACATGACGAATACCCAAGCCATACACGAATCGTGCGAGCGTAGTGGATTTGGACTTCTCAAGGGCTTTCAGTACATTCTGTGCGGACTTCTCGGCCATGCGGTCAAGTTCAGCAAGTGAAGTCAGTCCGAGTCTGTACAAATCCGCTGCAGTTGTGATCACATTCCTGTCGACCAGCTGCTCTACTAATTGTTCGCCCAATCCTTCAATGTCCATCGCGCGGCGCGATACGAAATGCAGCAGACCGCCCTTGCGTTGCGCCGGACATTTTACCCATCCGCCGGAACAGCGCGCGATTGCTTCTTCTTCGGGCCGAATGATTGCGGAGCCACACACCGGACAGTTCGCAGGCATCACGAATTTTCGCGCATCGGCGGGCCTCAACTCTGGAACGTAGGCAACAACTTCGGGAATGACATCTCCCGCCCTCCGAACAATCACTGTGTCGCCAATCTGAATATCCTTGCGATTGACTTCGTCTTCATTATGCAGAGTGGCGTTAGTTACCGTAACACCACCGACAAACACAGGCACGAGACGCGCGACCGGCGTAATTGCGCCAGTACGACCGACCTGGACGTCGATATCCTGCACGACCGTCATCGCCTCTTCCGCCGGGAACTTGTGAGCGACCGCAAAACGCGGGGCACGAGAAACAAAGCCAAGCCTTTTCTGATGATCAAGCCGGTTAACTTTGTACACGACTCCATCGATTTCGTAAGGCAATTGCTTGCGCTTCGACCCGATACCATGAGAAAAGTCGAGCAGTCCCTGGGCATCACGGACAACGGCGCGCTCACTGCACACTGGCAGACCAAGCGATGCGTACCAGTCGAGCATTGCAGAATGTGAATGCGGCATTTCGGCGCCTTCCAGAACGCCGATGCCGTACGCAAAAAAACGCAGAGCGCGTTGCGCCGTAACGCGAGAATCCAATTGACGCAAACTACCTGCCGCAGCATTTCGCGGGTTGGCAAATTCCTTCTGCCCTGCCTCGCGTTGCCTCTCATTTAGCCGGGCGAAATCGGCCTTGTACATCAGCACCTCACCGCGCACATCCAGCACTGCGGGTGGCGCATCGGTATGCAGGCGCAGCGGGACTGCACGTACGGTACGTATGTTGGCCGTCACATTTTCCCCGGTCGTACCGTCGCCACGCGTCGCAGCCTGAACTAGAAACCCGTTCTCGTAGCGCAGACTGATTGCCAACCCATCAAATTTGAGTTCGGTGGAGTACGCAATGTCGTCGCCTGTTTCCAGACCTTCACGTACACGACGATCGAACGCGATGACTTCTTCATCACCAAAAGCATTGTTCAGCGACAGCATCGGCACGGCATGCCGGACCTGCTCGAACTGCGGCAAAGGTTTTCCACCAACGCGCTGCGTCGGGGAGTCCGAGGCAATCAGGTCGGGATGCGCCTGCTCCAGCGCGACCAGTTCGCGGAACATTTTGTCGTACTCCGCGTCTGGAATAGTTGGATTGTCGAGCACGTAGTACGCATGACTGTGACGATTCAGTTCCGCCTTGATCCACGCGGCGCGTTCTGACCAGTCGTTTGCCTCCGGATTAACAGGTGTAGAGCCGGCGCCCGAAGGTGTGGAGAACAAATCCGGTTGCATCGATCAACTAAATAGACGGAGTGCGCGAGTCGAGCCCGCTGGGACGTTTGCGGTTTCCATTTGATTGTAAAACGCGCCTACCTGTTCGGCGATTTCTGCCATTGATGCGTCGGCTAGGGGTTGATTGCTGTCATCGACCACCGTGCCATCAAGCCGCGCCGCCAACATTTTTGCGCATGCAATCATCGCCCCAAACCCGTCGCGCAATGGTGCGACGCGCGGCACGTCGAGCAGCAAAGTCAATCGTGATGTGGTTTCCTCGGCCAGAGTGACATTGGTTGATAGCGAGAACAGGATGCCGCCGTCGCCGTCAGGCATGACAAGGCGTCCATCCGGGCGCAAATCGAAGCCTTGGCGCTCTAATGCAGTCAGCAATGTATTGATCGCCCAAGGAGCTCCTTTCGACTGCACGTTGACGCTCAGCTGCGCGTCGTACTCGGTGACGAACTGGTGCAGCGCTCGCGCGCTGGCCATGATATCGGTCATATCCGGCACATCGAGTTCCGCGTCGATTTCGTCGCTGATCTGGCGCAGACGCGTGATGAGTTCGGAGTACTCGATCTCGTTCAGCGCGCTACTGCGATTGGCAAGCTGTACGCCGGCGAAAAGGCTGTAATACACGCCACCGTGTGCGATCGATTCCCATCCATTGTCTTCTTTCTGCCCAATGAAGTGGACCGGCTTGTTGCCGACATGACGCAATGACTGCAACTTGGGCAAGATCTTTTCGCCGCGCACCGGTGCTTCGAGGGCAAGCGCAATCGCACAGTCGATCAGTTCATCGACCGGCAAGTCCTTTTGCGCTTCCGGTGCAGAATTCTCAGCCCCGGTTGACGCTTCGGGCACGGCAGGGGTATTGACCTGCTCTGCCATGTCCGTAGGCAGCGTCGGCTCCTGTCGTGCTTCGGCCGCGCTCGCTCCAGGGTTCATCAAAACATCGTCATGCTCGGACGAAAAGGCTTTCTGCACACTCTTCTTCGTCTTGTATTCCTGCCACTTGTTGTAGCTGATTACACCGACGACAATCGTGCCGCCAATTGCCATCAGGCTTGTTTGAAGGTCTGTCATGCCGTGTGCGCCTTGATCAGTTGCAGATAAGCGAGTGGCCTTCCAGTGAAAGCGAATCGGGTCATTTTTTTAAAATCCAAGAAAGTAACAGCGGCTGCGGCGATTCGACAATGTCGACAATGGCGAATCATCGAGGCCATGGCAAGAACGAAAGACCATAGCAAGGTCCAAAGCAAACTCAGCGTATTGTCCACAAATAAAGTTGTCAAGTGAACAGGTTTGGCGCGCATTGAAAGCCTTTGAATGCCAGCCGGAAAAATGTTTGCCGGGGAATTGATCATTGCCGAATCGTCGGGTTCTACCCGTTGACGTTCGTCAAGACAGGGTAATTCACGTGAACAATAGAATAACAACTATTCCGCCGCGACATGTTTGCACTGACATTTTGTCTCTGCTGCGACGGCACCGGGTTTGAACTGCATTGGAAAAGCATTCAAAACTTTCTTTCCAAATTGGAGGATCGCATGGGATTTAATCATGGAACAAGTGCCGCTAGAGCGCACGCTTTTGCTGAACGTGATGACAGCCAATCTTCCGGAACACATGCAACGAGTGTGAACCTCGGCCGTAGCACTTCAGCAAAACAAAACGGCACTCACATGCGTGCTGCCAAAACTCGCTTGGACATTTCCGGTTCGAAAGAATTCAAACTGCAACAACTCGCCATGCTTTCACTCAGTCCGATTGTCCGTTCGATCCACCGCTGGTGGCTGCAGCGCGCCGAACATCATTATTTGATTTGCGCTGACGTGGAACAGCAGCGCGCACGCGAAGCACAAATGAACGTTGCGTATTACCAAAAACAAGCAGCCTTGGCCCGTTCGGCTCGTCTCTAAGCGCTACAGCGTGCGGGCCGGACGGTTGCCAAAAACCGTTCGCGCACTCGCCGCACAATTTTTACGCCGCTTCCGCTTCCGCTTCCGATGCAAAGTTTGCTGCGGATTCCATATCTACCGCAACGATACGCGACACGCCCTGCTCCTGCATTGTCACACCAATCAACTGTTGCGCCATTTCCATCGCGATCTTGTTATGTGAAATAAACAGGAACTGCGTGTGCGCGGACATACGTTTCACCATATTGCAAAAACGTTCGGTATTGGCGTCATCCAGCGGCGCATCGACCTCGTCCAGCAAGCAAAACGGCGCTGGATTAAGCTGGAACATTGAGAATACCAAAGCGGTCGCGGTCAATGCCTTTTCGCCGCCAGACAGCAGATGAATCGTCGCGTTCTTCTTGCCCGGAGGCTGCGCCATCACTTGTACGCCAGAATCCAGAATTTCTTCGCCTGTCATGATCAACTTCGCCTGACCGCCACCAAACAATACCGGGAACAGTTCGCCGAAGTGCTTGTTGACCTTGTCGAACGTATCTTGCAGCAGTTCGCGCGTGTCCTTGTCGATCTTGTTGATCGCGTCTTCCAGCGTCGTAATTGCTTCAGTCAGGTCGGCATTTTGTGCATCAAGGAAATTCTTGCGTTCCGAGGCCTGAGCCAATTCATCAAGCGCTGCCAGATTCACTGCACCTAAGGCGGCGATCGCATTCGTCAGGCGAGTGACTTCGCCCTGCAGGTAGGAAGGTCGAATATCGTCACTCAGTTTTTCTGCAAGTGCGGCTTCGTCCGCCTGCGCTTCGACGAGTTGCTGTGCGTATTGCTCTTGGTTAAGTCGAGCGGCCTGCTCCTTTAACTGCAATTCCATGATCTTGTCGCGTTGCGGCTGCAGACTGCGTTCCGCCTGCATGCGCGTTTCTTCCGACTGGCGCAGCTTTTGTGTCAGCTGGTCGAGCTCATGGCGCGCATCTGCCAGCGCTCGCTCCTGATCGGTACGCTTGTCTAGCAAGGATTGCAAACCTGCCTGCGCGGCCTGATCGTCGAGGCTTTCCAATTCCAGGCTGCCTTGCTGCATGCTGGCAAACAGCCGTGCAGACTGTTCAAGTGCCGTGGCAATACTGCGTTTCAGCTCTTCAATTTTGCTGCGATGCGCTTTCTCTGCAAACTCCGCTTCCTGTGCCGCGCGCTCAAGTTCGCGCAAGCGCAGACGCGCATCATTAAGCTGCTGTTCCTTTGCAAGATAATCGGTCTGGCCGTCTTCGTGTCTTTCCTGCAGCTCTGCCAACTCTATGTCAAGCTGCTCGAACTTTGCTTCCGATTCTGCCTTTGCCTGTTGCTGCTCGGCTTCTTGTGCTGCGATTTCCGCAAGGTCGGCGTCAATTTGCGTACTGCGCTGGTTAAAGCGTTCCTGCACTTCCGACAGCTTCATCACGTCGAGTTGCAGGCCATGCACGGTCTGCGTCAGCAGGCCGACGCGCTGACGCAATTCCTGCAGTCGCTGCATGGCCTGAGACAATGCAGCTTCAGCACGCACGGAACGTGATTTCGCTTCATCTGCGAGCATTTGTTGCGCACGTAACTGCTTGGTAATGTTTTCGATTTCCTGCTGACGTGCAAGCATGCCATCCTGTTCGGAATCCGATGCATAGAAACGCACGCTGGAGTTACCGATGACATGGCCCTGCTTCGTCACAAAATAGCCGCCAACCGGGAGCTTGTTGCGCTCGGCAAATGCAACGTTGGTGTCTTCGGCGACGAAAATATTGTGAAGCCAGTCCTGCAAGAGCGCGCGCAGCCCCGGATCGTTCAATTGCAGCAGATTGATGAATGGCTTGAGGCCAGCGGGGAACTCGGCATTGGATGCGGCGCCTGTGCTGTTTGGCGTAAAGAGAGCCAGTTTCGCTGGCGGTGCATCATTGAAAAACGCCTTTGCCCAATCCAGATTCGACATTTCCAGCGCAGAGGTACGCTCGCGCAACACCGACTCCAGTGCGGTTTCCCAACCTTGATCGATATGCAGCTTTTGCCAAAGACGCGGCAGCTCACCCAGTTCATGCTTCTTCAGCCATGGCTGCACCTTGCCTTGGGTCTGTACGTTTTCCTGCAATTGTTTTAGTGCGGCAAGGCGTGCTTCGAGCTGCGCATTGTTCGCGGTTTCCGTATTCAATTGCTGCTGCGCCGTGCGACGTTCTTCTTCAAGTTTTGGCTGCTGTTCCTGCGCCGCTTCAAGTTGCTCTCGCACTTCTTCCAACGAAGCCTGTTTTTCTTCCAGCTGCATTTTCAGATTGCTCAGGTGCGCGGTGTCCGGCATGTTCATGCCGTTTTTTTCCTGCGCCAAGCGCTCACGGCGTGATGTGAGATTGGCCAGAATATTGGATGCATTACGCTGATGCGCCGATTCCAGCTCGATCTGCTGCTGGACCTGCATGATGGTGCTGCGCGACTCGGTAGTCTTGAGCTGTGCTTCACGCCATGCCTGTTCGAGCGAAGGAAGATTGTCATGTTGTGACTGAGCAGCGTGCTGTGCCTGCTCGACGCGCATGCCATGCTCTTCGAGATGCATCTCAGCTTCTTCCAGCTCTTCCTGCTGTTGCTGCCCCTGGCGCTGCCATTGGTCGCGTTGCGCGGTCAGTGAATTGAGCTGCGCCTGCAGGCGGTTGCGGGATTCAATGACGAACTTGATCTGTGCTTCGAGGCTGCCGATTTCCGAATTGGTCTGGTACAGATGACCTTGCGCAGTGTGCATGCGGTCACCGGCCGCATAGTGCGCCTGGCGCATGTGCTCAAGGTCGGTTTCTACATGGCGCAGCTTGGCCGTTTGCTCTTCCAAGTCGGTTTGTGCCTTTTCGATATCGCGGAAGAATTTTTCCTGTTCAGCCTTCGCTTCGTTCTTGCGCAGCAGCCAGAGCAATTTTTGCTTTTCGTCCTGATCGGCTTGCAAGGCGTGGAATTTCTGGGCGACCGCGGCCTGCGCTTCAAGCTTTTCCAGGTTGGCGTTGAGTTCGCGCAGGATGTCTTCCACGCGTGTCAGATTTTCGCGCGTGTCTTGCAAGCGGTTTTCGGTTTCGCGGCGGCGCTCCTTGTATTTCGACACGCCGGCGGCTTCCTCCAGGAAAATGCGCAGGTCTTCGGGTCGCGCTTCGATGATGCGCGAAATCATGCCTTGCCCGATGATCGCGTAAGCGCGCGGCCCAAGGCCGGTGCCAAGAAAGATGTCCTGAATATCACGGCGGCGCACCGCCTGATTGTTGATGTAATAGGTCGAAGTACCGTCACGTGTCAGCGTGCGCTTGACCGCTATTTCGGCATACTGGCTCCACTGCCCTGCAGCGCGCCCGTCGGCGTTGTCGAATACCAGTTCGACCGATGCGCGACCGGCCGGTTTACGGGTATTGGATCCATTGAAAATCACGTCCTGCATCGACTCGCCGCGAAGTTCCGAGGCTTTCGACTCACCCAGAACCCAGCGCACCGCGTCCATGATATTGGACTTGCCGCAGCCGTTAGGACCTACGACACCAACCAACTGGCCGGGGACCTGGAAATTGGTGGGATCGACGAACGACTTGAAACCAGATAGTTTAAGGGATGTTAGGCGCACGTTATCGACTGTTCTAGACTAGTTAGCATAGGCGCAAGCTACCGCCTCGCGAAAGGGCCTTATCATATCATTTCGGGTCTGCGGACCATCACTTTCCGACCGGGATTTGCCCGGCGAAGCACCGGCGCGAACGGTATAATGCCGCCTTTGGTCTTTTTGCATCCTTCCTCTTTCGCCGAGCCCTTGCCCGTGAATCCGCTGTTAAATAAATTACAACCCTATCCGTTTGAAAAGTTGCGGAAACTGTTTTCCGATATCACGCCAAATGCTGCCTATCCGGCCATCAGCCTCGGTATTGGCGAGCCCAAGCATCCGACCCCGGTTTTCATTCGGCAAGCGGTGACTGATAATTTGGGCGGGCTGGCCAATTATCCCTCCACGATTGGCTCAGAGGCATTGCGCTCGGCTATTGCGGGATGGCTGGAACGCCGCTACAACTTGCCGAAAATCGATGCAGCAAGCCAGGTGCTGCCGGTAAACGGCTCGCGCGAAGCGCTATTCGCGCTGGCTCAGACCGTTATCGACCCGACGGGCGATGCACTGGTGATGTGCCCTAATCCGTTCTATCAAATTTACGAAGGTGCCGCCTATCTTGCTGGCGCACAGCCATATTTCGTTAATTCCGACCCGGCGCGCAATTTCGCGCCGGACTATAAGAGCGTTCCTGCGGATGTTTGGCCACGAGTGCAGTTGCTATACATTTGCTCGCCTGGCAATCCGACCGGCGCAGTACTGACACTGGACGACTGGAAGGAGCTGTTCGAATTATCAGACCGCTACGGCTTTGTGATCGCTGCGGATGAATGCTATTCCGAAATCTATTTCAAAACCGAAGCCCCGCTGGGCGGGCTGGAAGCTGCGCACAAGCTTGGCCGAACCGGTTTCCCGCGTCTGATTGCTTTTTCCAGCCTGTCCAAACGCTCCAACGTGCCGGGCATGCGTTCCGGTTTCGTCGCCGGCGATGCGGAAGTCTTGAAGAATTTCCTGTTATATCGCACCTATCATGGCAGCGCCATGAGCCCTTCCATACAAGCTGCGTCCGTCACGGCCTGGAGCGACGAAGAGCATGTTGCCGAAAACCGCGCCAAATATGTTGCCAAGTTCAGCCAGATCACGCCGATGCTGCAAGAGGTATTGGATGTGCAGCTTCCCGACGCAGGTTTTTACCTTTGGGCGAAGGTGGACCAACATGGCGGCATCTCCGATACCGACTACGCCAGGCGTTTGTATGCCGAATATAATGTGACTGTATTGCCAGGAAGCTATCTCGCGCGCGAAGCGCATGGGGTCAATCCCGGGCAAAACCGCATTCGCATGGCCCTGGTTGCCGAAGTCGACGAGTGCTTTGAAGCAGCGAAGCGCATCGTCGAATTCACTAAAAAGCTTTCCTAATTCCTCAACTTTAGAAGTCCCTCAAATGACCCAACAAATCCAGCAGATCATTGACCAAGCATGGGAAGACCGCGCCAATTTCTCACCGAAATCGGCACCGGCAGAAGTACGCGATGCTGTCGCGCATGTCTTGGAAGAACTGAACCAAGGCACGCTGCGTGTCGCGCAGAAAGACAGCGGCAGCTGGGTTGTCAATCAATGGATCAAGAAAGCGGTGCTGCTCTCCTTCCGCCTCGAAGACAACCTGCCGATGCCGGCGGGCGACAGCATGCAGTTCTACGATAAGGTGCCGACCAAGTTCGCTAGCTACACTGCTGAAGACTTTGCCAAAGGTGGTTTCCGCGTGGTGCCACCGGCAGTCGCGCGTCGCGGCAGCTTCATCGGCCGCAACGTGGTGCTGATGCCGTCTTACGTCAACATCGGCGCCTATGTCGACGAAGGTGCAATGGTCGACACCTGGGCCACAGTCGGTTCCTGCGCACAGATCGGCAAGAACGTCCACCTGTCCGGCGGCGTCGGCATTGGCGGCGTGCTGGAGCCAATGCAGGCCAATCCGACGATCATCGAAGACAACTGCTTCATCGGTGCGCGTTCCGAGATCGTAGAAGGCGTGATTGTTGAAGAAAACTCCGTTATTTCGATGGGCGTGTATATCGGCCAGTCGACGAAGATCTATGACCGCGCCACCGGCGAAGTCAGCTATGGTCGCGTTCCGGCCGGCTCGGTGGTCGTTTCCGGCAACTTGCCATCTGCCGACGGCAAGTACAGCTTGTATTGCGCGGTGATCGTCAAGCGTGTCGATGCGAAGACACGTGCCAAGACCGGTATCAATGAACTGCTGCGCGAAGCGTAATTAAATCCGGCTGGCTGACTGAGGAGAGCAACATGGCGATGGACCGATTGTTCCAATTGATGAAGGATAAAAAGGCGTCCGATCTGTTCCTGACGACGACTTCTCCCATCCAGATCAAGATCAATGGCAGTCTCATCCCGGTCAACCAGCAAAAGATGGACAATACAACCATCAAGACTTTGCTGGCAGAGGTCATCTCCGATGACCAGATGAAAGAATTGGAAGCCCATAACGAACTCAACATGGGCATTCCGGTGGAGGGACTTGGCAGCTTTCGACTATCGGCGTTTCGCCAGCGCGGCGCGCTGTCCGCGGTCTTTCGTTACATTCCAAACGAGATTCCGCGGCTTGCCGACCTGAACGTTCCGCCTGTACTGGCCGACATCATCATGGAAAAGCGCGGACTGATCCTGGTAGTTGGTGCCACCGGCTCGGGCAAGTCGACCACGATCGCTGCGATGCTCGATCATCGCAATATCAACAAGACCGGGCATATCCTGACGCTGGAAGACCCGATCGAATTCCTTTTCACGAACAAGAGATCCATCGTTAACCAGCGCGAGATCGGCACCGATGCCGAGAGCCTGAGAATCGCATTGAAGAACGCATTGCGCCAAGCCCCCGACTGTATCCTGATCGGTGAAATCCGTGACAAGGAAACGATGGGCAATGCACTCGCGTACGCTCAGTCCGGTCACTTGGTCGTGGCAACGCTGCATGCGAACAACAGCTACCAGGCACTGACCCGCATCATCAATTTCTATCCACTCGAGACTCGCCCTTCGCTTTTGGCCGATCTGGCTATTACCGTCAAAGCCATCGTTTCACAGCGATTGATTGTCGCAAAAGATGGCGGCCGGCGTGCAGCAGTCGAAGTACTACTGAACACGCGTCACGTAGCCGAACTGATCGAACAGGGCGAAATCGGGCAGATTAAAGAAGCCCTTGAAAAGAGTATGGCACCCGGTTCACAGACCTTTGAGCAGGCATTGATGCAGATGATCCAGGACGGCGTGATTTCGCAGGAGGAAGCACTGGCAAACGCCGACTCCGCCAGCAACCTGTACTGGCTGATCAACAATACGCAAGGAAAAAAAGCGCCCGAGCCCGAACCGGAGCAAAAAAAGGACGATGGCCCAACCTTTACCGAATTTACGCTGAACGTTTGAGACGATGGCAGCAACCCTTTACGGCATTCCGAATTGCGATACGGTCACGAAGGCCAGGACCTGGCTAGAAAAGAACGGCATCGACTACATTTTTCATGACTTCAAGAAAGCTGGCCTGACCGCTGATCTCGTGTGCGACTGGTTGAAGCGGGTGGATTGGGAAATTTTGGTCAACCGCAAAGGTACAACATGGCGTGCCATGAGTGACCAGCAAAAAATTGCTGTTGCGGACGCGAAGAGCGCCACCGAACTCATGCTGGAATCACCCTCCGTCATTAAACGCCCGGTCCTTTCGCATAAGGGCAGCACGCACGTCGGCTTTTCCGACGCGCTTTATCAACAGATTTTCAATAAAAACGTATGAGTAAAACGCTTGCACTGACCGAAGAACTGATCGCCCTGTCGTCAGTCACGCCTGATGATAATGGTTGCCAACGACGCCTTATCGAATTGCTGGAGCCAATCGGCTTCCGATGCGAAACAATCGAATCCGGCGGCGTAACAAATCTGTGGGCGCGAAAAGGCACCGAACAGCCGCTGGTCGTCTTTGCCGGGCACACCGACGTGGTGCCGACCGGTCCGATCGATCAATGGCATTCCCATCCATTTACGCCGACGCAGCGCGACGGAAAATTGTATGGCCGTGGCGCTGCTGACATGAAAACATCCATTGCCGCCATGATCGTCGCGGCGGAGGAATTCGCCACAGCGCATCCCGGCCATAAAGGCTCGATCGGATTCTTGCTGACCAGCGATGAAGAAGGTCCTGCGACCGACGGTACGGTGATCGTCTGCGACAAGCTCAAGGCACGTGGTGAGCAACTCGACTACTGTATCGTCGGCGAGCCAACCTCGACCGATTTGCTTGGCGATGTGATCAAGAATGGCCGCCGCGGCTCCATGTCGGGCAAGTTGACGATTAAGGGTGTGCAAGGCCATATTGCGTATCCGCAGATGGCAAAGAACCCGATTCATCTTGCTGCGCCCGCACTCGCGGAACTGGCTGCCGAACACTGGGACGAAGGTAATGAATACTACCTTCCGACATCCTGGCAGATGTCGAATATCCATGGCGGGACCGGCGCAACCAATGTGATTCCCGGCGAAGTGATCGTCGATTTTAATTTTCGGTTTTCAACGGCCAGCACCGTTGATGGCTTACGAAAACGCGTGCACGAGATCCTGAACAAATACGACTTCGAATACGACATCAAATGGGTCATCGGCGGTCGTCCGTTTCTGACACCGCGCGGAGAATTGAGCGATGCAATTACCGCTGCAATTAAATCAGAGACAGGACTTGACGCCGATCTGTCGACCACCGGTGGCACATCTGATGGGCGCTTTATCGCGCAGATTTGTCCACAGGTGATCGAGTTTGGCCCGCCGAACGGCAGCATTCACAAGATCGACGAACATATCGAACTACGCTTCATCGATCCATTGAAAAATATTTACCGCCGCACGCTTGAGAACCTCCTGCTTTAGCATTCAGTTTCCATTCACCTCTCCCCTCGGGAGAGGTCAAGGGCTACCACATCGCCCATCTCATTCAATACCGCCTACTCAATGACTCCAAACAACTTCACCACCGTACGAGATTTGCTGCGCTATGCGGTAACGCGTTTCAACGGCGCCAAACTATTCTTCGGGCACGGCAGTGATTCCGCCTTCGATGAAGCGGCCTACCTGATTCTGCATACCCTTAAACTGCCGCTCGATAAGCTCGAACCGTTTTTGGACGCGCACCTGCTTCCCAACGAAACGACGGCCGTGCTGCAAGTCATTGAACGCCGCACCAGCGAACGTGTTCCGGCAGCTTATCTGACCAATGAGGCCTGGCTCGGCAATTACCGTTTTTATGTTGACGAGCGCGTCATCGTGCCAAGATCGTTCATCGCGGAGCTGATTCCAGACCGATTCTCTTCATGGGTTGACGATCCCGAATCCATAACGAATATTCTGGAGCTCTGCACAGGATCCGGTTGCCTGTCGATCCTGTTGAGCGACGCCTTTCCGAACGCGCATGTCGATGCCGTCGATATTTCTGCCGACGCGCTCGAGGTCGCACGGCGCAATGTTGACGACTATCAGCTGAACGACCAGATCACATTGATTGAATCGGATCTGTACGCAAAGCTGCCGAAGCAAAAGTACGATTTGATCGTGACCAACCCACCCTATGTCAATTCGGATTCGATGAGCAAACTGCCGCAGGAATATCAGCGGGAACCGCAGATTGCGCTGGCCGGCGGAGCCGACGGCATGGATCTGGTGCGGAAGATTGTTGCCGGCGCCGCCGAGCGCCTGACCGACACGGGTGTGCTGGTAGTAGAAGTTGGCAACGAGCGCGACTATGCCGAGGCCGCCTTCGCCGACTTCGAACTGACCTGGGTTTCGACCAGCGCCGGTGACGATATGGTATTCCTACTGACCGCAGACCAGTTGAAACCACGATGATTCGTTTCCAGCAAGTCAGTCTGGCACGCGGTATTAAGCCGCTGCTGGAAAACGTCGACCTGACACTCAATCCCGGCGACAAGATCGGTTTGATCGGTGCAAATGGCGCCGGCAAATCCAGCTTGTTCGCATTGCTACGCGGCGAATTGCACGCTGACCTCGGCGAAGTCGATTTCCCTGCAAAATGGCGCATGGCCTACGTCGCGCAGGAAACCCCTGCGCTTGACCGTCCCGCACTCGAATACGCGATCGATGGCGACGCCCATTTACGCAATCTTGAAGCCGAGCTGGCCCAACTGGAAAGCGAAGCGGAAAGCAATGCCAATGGCACGCGCCTCGGCGAACTGCATGCCGCGCTTGCCGATGCAGACGCCTACACGGTCCGCTCTCGCGCCGAACAACTCTTGATCGGTCTGGGCTTTTCACTGGAGCAAATGCAACAACCAGTTGCCAGCTTTTCAGGCGGATGGCGCATGCGCCTCAACCTGGCGCAGGCGCTGATGTGCCCATCGGATCTCTTGCTGCTGGACGAGCCGACCAACCACCTCGATCTTGACGCCATTCTCTGGCTGGAGGATTGGCTCAAACGCTACGCAGGCACACTGATCATCATTTCACACGATCGCGATTTTCTTGACGGCGTCGTCAACGTCATTGTGCATATCGATGAAAGAAAACTGAAACGCTATTCCGGCAACTATTCTGCGTTCGAGCGGCAGCGCGCTGCACAGCTTGCGTTGACGCAGGCGGCTTTTGAAAAGCAGGCACGCCAGCGCGCGCACTTGCAATCGTTCATTGACCGCTTCAAAGCCAAGGCAACCAAGGCACGACAAGCGCAGAGCCGCATGAAGATGCTGGCGAAGATGGAAGAGATGGCCCCCTTGCGGGCGGCTGCCGAGTTCTCATTCGAATTCCGCGACCCCTTGAGTGCGCCGAATCCCTTGCTGGTGATGGAAGATGCCGTAGCCGGCTATCGAATTGAGAATCCCAACAACCATGATGTGATAGAAAAACCGATCGTTTCCGGCATCAATTTTTCGCTTCAAACCGGGCAACGTATCGGTCTTCTCGGCGTCAACGGCGCCGGCAAATCGACCGTCGTCAAGACCATTGCCGGCGAATTGAAGGCGTTGTCTGGCGACACACATTTCGGTAAAGGGTTGTCCATTGGATATTTTGCCCAGCACCAAGTGGAGATGTTGCGCCACGATGAATCACCGCTGTGGCATCTGGCGCGCATCGCGCCGACCACACGGGAGCAGGAACTGCGCAATTTCCTCGGTGGCTTCAACTTTGGCGGTGAGATGGTTACCAGCAAGATCGCACCTTTCTCCGGCGGAGAAAAGGCACGCCTCGCGCTCGCGCTTATCGTCTGGCAGCGCCCGAACCTATTGCTGCTGGACGAACCGACCAACCACCTCGATCTTGAAACCCGCGAAGCGCTGACCATGGCGCTCGCCCAGTTCGAAGGCACACTGGTTCTAGTCTCCCACGATCGTCACCTGTTGCGCGCGACGACCGAACAATTCATGATCGTAGCCGATGGCAAGTTGCAACCCTTCGATGGCGATCTTGACGACTATCGTGACTGGCTGTTCAAGACCAAACTGGGCAAGACGGATACGCCCCTGCCTTCCGTCAGCCAAGGACCGGGAGAAAAGCAACCAACCACAGTCGAACTGCAATCCGAATCCCGAGAGGACCGGCAGGAACGACGTCGACAGGAAGCAGAAGAACGCCAGCGTCTTTCGAGTCTGCGCAAGCCTATCGAATCGCGAATTAAGCGACTCGATGAACAGCTCGCAAAACTCAATGCACGCAAAGCAGAAGTAGACAGCCGATTGGCCGATCCTGGCATCTATGATGACGCGAACAAGGAGCAGTTGAAGGCCCTTATTCTTGACCAGGCATATCTGGCAAAAGAGCTGGAACAACTGGAAACCGAATGGCTGGAACAACAGGAAGCCCTGGAACAGTTAACCGCTTAAAACATCACGCGGCAAATTTATCGCAAAGGTGGCGCAGAAATGAATCAACCGATCGACAAACCGCTGCAAGGCGTCCGTGTCCTTGATCTTACTCGACTGCTTCCCGGTCCGGTCGCCACCATGCACCTGGCGGATATGGGCGCTGATGTCGTGAAGATCGAGGATACTGGTATTGGTGACTATGCGCGAACCATGGGGCATGTACGCAAGGCCGTTTCGCAATTCTTCATTGCCGTCAACCGCGGCAAACACGGCTTGCGGCTCGACTTGAAGAATGCCGCACAGCGTGACGAGTTTCTAGGGATGGTTGAGACGGCCGATGTCGTGGTGGAGAGTTTTCGTCCGGGCGTGATGGACAAGCTCGGCATCGGTTGGGACGTACTCAAGCACCGCAATCCCAGGCTTGTCATGTGCGCGATATCCGGCTACGGGCAAGATGGTCCATTTTCCCAGCTTGCGGGACACGACATTAACTATGCAGGACTCGCCGGCATGCTGGAACAGAATGTCGGCCCCGATGGCATTCCCGCACTGCCCAATTTGCAAGTCGGTGATTTGCTTGGCGGTGCGCTGGCCGCGGTACAAGGTATCCTCGCGGCGCTGATCGGTGCAAAGACGACGGGGAAAGGACGTTTCATTGACGTGTCCATGACCGATGCCGTATTTGCGCATAACATTATGCCGTTGGTGGCGGTCAACAATTTCGGGCGGGCCGCCGCGCCCGGACGCGACCTGCTTACGGGCGGGGTTCCCTGTTATAACGTCTACCGTACCAGCGACGACCGCTTCATGGCTGTCGGGGCATTAGAGTTGAAGTTCTGGGAATTGTGCTGCGAAGTGTTGAATCGTCCCGACCTGAAAGCGAGACATTGGAGTCTAGGACAAGCAATCGGCGGTGAAGATGCAATGGCACTGAAATCTGAACTCGACGGCATTTTTTCGCAGAGAACTTTAGCTGCATGGACTGAAAAATTCAGTGCCGTCGACTGCTGCGTGACCCCAATTTTGCGCGCCGATGAAGCAATCGCGCATCCACTGTTCCAGGCGCGTATGATGGTCGAACGTAAGGAGCATGAGACCGAGGGGGCCTACTGGGCGACCGGCCCGGCGGTCAGATTTACGGCTTGATTCTTTGCGCCGATACTCCACTCCTGAATGTCCCTATCGCTAGGACAGGCAACATGAGCAAGTCATTTCCCCATCTCCATTCCGCGCGCCTGACACTACGGCAAATCGTGCCGTCGGATTCCCCTGCATTGTTCGCTATCCATTCCGATGCTGAATGGATGCGCTGGTATGGCGTCGATCCAGCAACCGAAATGGAGGATGCAGATCAACTCGCCGAGCTTTTTGCAAGCTGGTTCACTGCGGGCACAGGATTTCGCTGGGCACTGGAACGAACACAGGACAGGGAACTGATCGGTACATGCGGCTTGTTTCGATGGAACAAAAGTTGGCGTAATTGCGTCATCGGTTATGAAATCCGGCGCGATTGCCATGGCCAAGGCTACATGCGAGAAGCACTCACCGCGGTATTGGACTATGGTTTCAACGCAATGCATCTGCATCGGATACAGGCAGAAACACATCCCGACAATCTTGCCTCGATCGGCCTCGCAACCCGGCTCGGATTTCGCTTTGAAGGGGTGCATCGCGAGCAGGCATTGTGGGGCGGCCGCTTTCACAACCTGAATTGCTATTCGCTACTTGACCGCGACTGGCGCGCGCAGTCCGGCAATCAACGCTCCTGAAGTGCGAAAGGCGCCATCATTTTGCGTAAAACACTCAATATCGTCGGTTGCGGCAACGTTGGTAAGGCTCTCGGGCGCCTGTGGGCGGAGAGTGGTGTATTTATCATTCAGGACGTAGTCAATCGCTCGCTCGACAGTGCCAGACGATCGATAAATTTCATTGGCCAGGGACGAGCAGTTGCGAGCATCCAGGAAATACAGCCAGCCAATGTTTACCTGATCGGCACGCCCGACGATCAAATTGCGCTCTCTTGCGAGACCCTCAGCCAATCAGAGACGTTCGGGACCAATTCAATCGTGTTTCATTGCAGCGGCGCGCTATCTTCTTCTATCTTGCGCACGGCATCATTGCGCGGAGCACACGTTGCCAGCATTCACCCAATTCGTAGCTTTGCGAACCCGGAACAAGTGGCATCTTCATTTGCCGGCACATATTGTGGCGTTGAAGGTGATGTACTGGCGTTAGAAGGGCTAGCACCGGCGTTTTCTGCAATCGGAGCCAAGTTGGTGCAGATCAGCGCGCAACGTAAAAGCGTCTACCATGCTGCCGCCGTCTTCGCCTCGAATTATCTGGTCACGGTACTCGACGTCGCCGTGGAAGCATACGCCGCGGCCGGTGTACCACGCGACGTGGCACTGAATATGATGGAGCCTTTGGTCCGTGGAACGGTCGACAATGTATTCCGACTCGGTCCTACAGATGCGCTGACCGGGCCGATCGCACGCGGCGACATCGCGACCGTAGTCAACCAGTATCGGGCAATCAACACGTGGGACAAGCAATACGCTCTTCTCTATAAACGGCTGGGAAAGACGACGGCAAATATCGCCGTTCGAAAACGCACCGGCACGGTTAAGAGCTGAGGAAGCCAAGCATGGGCGGTCATGCTCGTGCGGAGGAAGTCTGCGCCTACCGCTTGGGCGCGTATATATCGTGACCGACTTCGTCTATCTGCCGGCGCAATGCACGACGCTCTTCGGGCGACAGCCGCCCTTGCTTGCGATTATTGTCGGCAGCGGTGTTGCCCTGCCCTTCTCCCGGTCCACCGTAACCGCTGCTTTGAGGCAGATCAGCTTCTTTCGGACGGCGGCGCTCGGCAGGCGGTTGGACCTGCGACGGCTCCTGCCAGCCCCCCCGGTCCATCGCTGCATTCTGGATGTGATAAGCACGGACGGCGTTTCTGGCATCCAGCCGATTCCCGCCCGAGTCGGCGATTGCCGTCGCCGCACCAAGAATCGACAGGAAGATGACACCGATTTGTTTGAGTTGCATAGTCAAAAACCACATTTCCGCGACGCGTAATTCTGGCTCAACAAGGTTCTTGAGTTAGACTGCGCATACCGGTCAAGGCGAGTGATAATGACCAAGTGTATGCTGCATCATTCGACGCGCTAACCTGTTTAAGGTAAAGTTTGTAACACTTTGTAATGCTTTGCGCTAGAAATATTGCTCACGGATTTTCTGACGTTACCATAGCGCCATGAATACGACAAATCAAACTGCAAATACTCCCGGCCATACTCCCAGCGGACATCAGGCCAAGATCCTGGTCGTCGACGACGATCTGCGCTTGCGCGACCTTCTGCGGCGTTACCTCGCCGAGCAGGGCTTCAATGTCGTGACTGCGGAGAATGCGCAGGCCATGAACAAGCTCTGGATACGTGAGCGCTATGACCTGCTGGTGCTGGACCTCATGCTCCCCGGTGAAGACGGCCTCTCCATCTGCCGGCGACTGCGCGGCGCGGGTGATCAGACCCCGATCATCATGCTGACCGCAAAAGGCGAAGATGTGGACCGGATTGTCGGACTTGAAATGGGCGCTGACGATTACCTGCCGAAACCCTTCAATCCTCGCGAACTGGTTGCGCGTATTAATGCGGTGCTGCGCCGCAAGGGCCCCGATGAGATTCCGGGTGCGCCTTCCGAAACGCCGCAAACGTTCCAGTTCGGTGATTTCATTCTTGATCTTGGCACCCGCACGCTGAAGAAGAATGGCGAAACCATTTCATTGACGACTGGCGAATTTTCGGTGCTGAAGGTATTCGCCCGCCATGCCCGTCAACCGCTGTCACGCGAAAAACTGATGGAACTGGCACGCGGACGCGAATACGAGGTTTTCGATCGCAGTCTGGACGTGCAGATTTCACGCCTTCGCAAGCTGATCGAACCTGATCCGTCCAATCCGATCTACATCCAGACCGTCTGGGGCCTTGGTTACGTTTTCATTCCTGAAGGTCAGCCGCGCTGAGGCTGCGAGGATCTTGATCCCCATCATCGGCAACCGATTCGGCTGGCTGAAGAGCGGCCTGTTCTGGCGAACGTTTTTCCTGCTGGCCTTCCTCATTACCGCAAGCGTCTTGGCTTGGGTCGCGAGTTTTCGCGTTGTCGAGCGAACACCGCGCGCTCAGCAAATGGCGGCACAGGTAATCTCGATCGTCACCATTACACGTGCCGCACTTACTCACTCCGCACCCGAGCTGCGACGAGAGCTGCTATTCGACCTCGCGAGCAATGAGGGCATTCGCATCTATCCTCTGGAAGAGACCGACATTGTTGCCCCTCCGCCAGATGGCGAACTGATGCAGGTGCTCGAATCCACGGTAAAGACACGCCTCGGCAAGGAAACAAAATTCGCCGGAAAGGTTAACGATGTGGCCGGTTTCTGGGTGAGTTTCAAGATCGACGACGACGAGTACTGGTTACGTCTCGACCGCGAACGCATCGAAGGTGTGTCGAACATCCAATGGCTGGGCTTCGGCACTGCTGCGTTGATCCTGTCATTGCTTGGCGCGGTATTTATTTCGCGTCTGATCAACCAGCCGCTTTCGCGCATCGCAACCGCAACGCGTGATATTGCGAAGGGGATCTGGCCCGCGCCTCTGCCTGAGCGCGGCCCAACCGAGATCCGTGAAGCCAACCGCAGCTTTAACCAAATGGTGGCCGATCTCAACAGGGTTGAAACAGATCGTGCGGTTATTCTGGCCGGTATTTCTCATGATCTGCGCACGCCGCTCGCACGGATGCAACTGGAAGTGGAAATGGCACATGTGCCGGACGACGCACGTATCGGCATGCAGTCCGACCTGGCACAGATGGATGCCATCATTGGGCAGTTCCTTGAATACGCAAAACCGACCGACAGCACGCACGGAGCAAGCGTCGACCTAAGCGCGCTGCTGGCGGATTGCGCCCGCGAAGCCGGCCGACTGACGGATGTGCGCTTGCATAGCAACATCGCCAAGGATGTCAACGTTTACGGCAATGCGACCGACCTCAAACGCGTCGTCAGCAATCTCATCGAAAATGCTCGTCGCTACGGCAAGACTTCTGACAAAAACGTAGCCGAAATCGATATTGCATGCAAATCGGAAGGCGGTCAGGCAATTATTGAAATCGCTGACAATGGCCAAGGCGTTCCCGACGCGGAAATGGAACGCCTGTTGCGGCCGTTTACGCGCCTTGACGCGTCACGCAGTCAAGCCAATGGCGCAGGATTAGGACTGGCAATCGTCGAACGTATCGTCAAGCGGCATCGCGGTGCGCTCAAGTTGTCCAACAAGGACGGCGGCGGATTGCGTGTAAGGGTGTCCATTCCGGTGACCGGCGCATTGGGCTGAACTCTTCGTGATTCCCATCCCGGATTCAATGCGCCTCTGATCGATCAGGACAACAAGCAGCCGCGCAAAACATAGGTGTTGTCGACGTCGCATTTCGCGCTGCCATAGAGAAAATCACGCTGTCACATCTGTTGACAATCATCTTCCAAGAATGGCAATTCTGTCCAAGCCGCTACCTGCCGATCACGTAACAATGTCGTCTCTGGCATTTATCACGGATAGGATATGCAAGTAATGCAACCGCAATGGCATATGAGGCTTGATGCGCTTCTCGCTGGCCATGCACATCTACCCTTCTCCAAATTTGTTCAGGCGGCTACCGTCAGGCAGGATGGCCGCCCTGCGAATAGAATTCTTAGCTTCCGCTTTTTTCTGAAGGATAGTCAGCTGTTGTTCACGACTGATACGCGTACCGAAAAGATGCAGCAGTTGACAGCTAACCCTTATGCGGAGCTCTGCTGGTATTTTGTCGAATCGCACGTGCAAATGCGACTATCCGGAACATTGCGCTTGCTGGAGGAGTCCGACGATCAATATACCGACCAGATTAGAGAGCGAAGCTGGAGCGAGCGCACGGAAGCGTCGAGACAGTCGTTTACGTGGCCGACGGCGGGACTGCCGTGGAATGGACCTTCGGCATTTACCGAACCGGCGCCGTTTTCGCCGCCTGCAAATTTCGGATTACTTGCGTTCACCCCGGAACGCGTGGAGATTCTGGATCTTTCATGCCAGCCCCATACACGGGAGCTGCATTTACGTGAAGCGGAATCATGGCAATCAATCCGGATCAATCCATAAACAAGACATTGCCTGCGCTATTAATTTCTATTGCCTCCACATAACAATTCCTCAGTTCAGATCCTTCATACGGAATGCAAGCGTTTTCAGCGGTCGCTCTTGCAAATGCTCAGAATGGTTAGGGTGATCGCCAGCGGTCGTCATTTGTGCGCCTTCACGTCCCCCTTGTTGGACCGCCGTCTCAGTCAATCTCACGTACGGAAATCAGGGCTCGACGAGTACGGCGACCTGTAAAGGGAATTAGGCGGAATGTGCCGTAACGTGCCCCTATTTCACTACGTCCGACGCATTTTCGACGCCTGACATAAAATCGTCCCCGAGACATACCCATAAAAACGATCGAAAGGACTACAAGTGCTCAATTTTGATTTTTACAATCCTACGCAAATTCTGTTCGGCAAAGACCGTATCGCCGATCTCTCCAAAGTAGTGCCGGCCGATGCGCGTGTTCTTATCCTATACGGCGGCGGCAGCATCAAGAGCAATGGTGTGTTCGATGAAGTGATGACCGCACTTGCCGGCCGCGATGTGCTGGAATTTTCCGGCATCGAGCCCAATCCGAGCTTCGAGACACTGATGCAGGCAGTGGAGCTAGTACGGAAGGAAAAGCGGGATTTTCTGATCGCAGTTGGCGGCGGGTCTGTCATTGATGGCACAAAGTTTGTCGCAGCCGCAGCCCATTTCGACGGCGATCCATGGGCAATTCTGGAAAAGCGTGGCCGCAACGTTACACAGGCTCTGCCTTTCGGTTCGATCCTGACTTTGCCGGCAACCGGATCGGAAATGAATAACGGGTCAGTGGTCACGCGCAAGGCGCTGCAGGCGAAAATCGCATTTTCCAGCAATCTGCTATTTCCAAAATTCTCTATCCTCGATCCGACCAAGACTTTTAGCTTGCCGGTCCGCCAGATCGGCAACGGCGTGGTGGATGCGTTCGCGCACGTCATGGAGCAATACCTGACCTACCCGGTGAATGCACCGGTGCAAGATCGTTTTGCGGAAGGCCTGCTGCAAACCTTGATTGAAGAAGGACCTAAGGCACTGGCAAATCCTGAGGACTACGACACGCGTGCCAACATCATGTGGTGCGCCACGCTTGCACTAAACGGCCTGATCGGCGCCGGTGTGCCGCAGGATTGGGCAACGCACATGGTCGGGCATGAGCTCACTGCGTTGTATGGCCTGGACCATGCGCAGACCTTGGCCATTGTTCTACCGAGCATGCTGCGCGTACGCAAGGAAGGCAAACGCGCCAAGCTGCTGCAGTACGCAACGCGTGTATGGAACATTACCCAAGGCGGAGCGGATGCCCGCATTGAAGAAGCAATCAAACGCACTCAGGATTTCTTTGAGCAAATGGGTGTGAAGACGCGGCTAGCCGACTACAAACTCGGCTCACAGGACATCGATGCGATCCTGAAACATCTGGAAACGCACCGTATGGTCACATTGGGTGAGCAACGCGACGTCACGCTCGATGTAAGCCGAAAAGTGCTGGAGATGAGCGTCTGAAATGGGTGCCTGAACTTCCTGAAAATCGAACAATCTACTCATGTAACGAGCCGATAGGCAGCGACTGAGTCCCGATGGCATGGGGCGATTCTCCATGCCGCTCGCATTTTCAGGAGGTTTCATGCCAACATCACCTTCAACCACCCCTCCCGGCAAACAGCCGAATCACCTAAAACCCGGTGATGAAGCGATGGCCGGCACACCGGGAACCGGCGAAGATCTTTGCGAGGACTGCGGTGGCAGCGGTATCCGGAAAGACGGGACCGAGTGCCCCACTTGCGAGGGCACCGGCAAAGTCATTCGAGGGATCGGCGGCGGTTAATTACTGCCGGTAAAGCAGTGCGACCGCTTCTGCGGCAATGCCTTCTTCGCGCCCCGTAAAACCGAGCCTTTCGTTGGTCTTGGCCTTCACATTCACCTGAGTGGCGTCGATGGCGAGGTCATCAGAAATGTTGGCCACCATCTGCATGACATGGGGTGCCATCTTGGGCGCCTGGGCGATGATCGTTGCATCAATGTTGGCGATGCCATAACCCGCGGCTTCAACTCGCTTGCGCGCCGCTTTGAGCAATGCACGCGAATCCGCGCCGGCGAATTGCATATCGGTATCCGGAAAATGACGGCCGATATCCCCCAAACCGGCAGCTCCGAGAATCGCATCCGTAATTGCATGTAACAAGACATCGGCGTCTGAGTGTCCAAGCAGTCCAGTGACATGCGGGATGTTGACGCCGCCAATAATGAGCTTGCGACCCGGAACAAGCGCGTGGCAATCATAGCCTTGTCCGATGCGGAAGGGTGGAACGGTCATGCGAGTCCTTTCAAATGCAGCTCTGCCAACGTAACATCGTGCGGCAGCGTGACCTTGAAATTGCGCGGGCTGCCCTCGACCAGCTTCGGCTGCAGGCCAAGTGCTTCCACCGCACTCGATTCATCAGTAACGCTGTTTGCCTCCTGCAGTGCACGTCGCAACAATGCATAACGGAACATCTGCGGCGTCTGCGCTGCCCAAAGATGATCGCGTGATACGGTTTCCGCCGCCCGTGCGTCGCCATCGCTGCGTTTGAGCGTATCAACTACCGGTAAAGCAAGGAGCCCTCCAACTGGATCCTCATGCAGCGCCTTCACCAACCGGTCAATCAATTCACCGCTCAACCCGGGTCTTGCAGCATCGTGCACAAGCACCCAGTCATCATCACCAACCTGCCCGCGCATCGCCTCAAGTCCGTTCAGCACGGACTGATGGCGTGTTGCCCCGCCGCGATGAAGAACGGTCACGCGATCTGCAAGGTGCTTCGCCCCAGCGAGCGCATCGTCGATATAACCATCGTCGCCGCTCACGACTACGAAGGTGTGGGCAATGAGGTCACTCGATGCGAAGGTATCAAGCACATGAACCAGCATCAATTTTCCGGCGAGCGGCATGTACTGCTTGGGGCAATCGCCTCCCATGCGTGCGCCGACACCGGCGGCAGGGATGAGAGCGAAGTAACGAGATGAAATCATTCTATGGTGGCAAAGTGCTCGAAGTGGCGACCGACTGTCGACAGAAGGTTTCGGCAAAGGGCTTAGTTTATAATCACACTCTATTTTCTCACAGTCGAAATCCCCTGAAATCCCGCCGAAAACGGCGATTTTGGCTAATATGACATGTCAGATGTCGCCAGTTGATGTCCTTCGATCTAAATAAATCTCTTCCCAAGCCCGGTAACCGCTTTGTCCTGCCCGCTGTGCATGGATCGGCCGATGCATTTGTTCTTGCGCAGGCCGCCTCGACGCTGAAGGCGCAGCAACGCATGCTCGCCGTCGTCGTCGCCAATGCAATCGACGCACAACGGCTGCTGGCAGAGATTCCATGGTTCGGCAGCAAGGAAGGCAACGCGTTGCGCTGCCACCTCCTGCCCGACTGGGAGACCTTGCCCTACGATGCTTTTTCGCCGCACCAGGACCTGGTATCCGAGCGATTGGCCACCTTGCATGAAATCCGCAGCAGCCAGTGCGATGTGATGATCGTGCCGGCGACTACCGCGTTGCTGCGAATGGCGCCGCCCTCCTTTCTGGCCGCTTACACGTTTTTCTTCAAACAGGGTGAAATCCTGGACGAAGCCCGTCTCCGGTCGCAACTGACGCTGGCCGGCTATGCGAACGTAACGCAGGTGATGTCGCCGGGCGAATATTCCGTGCGTGGCGGCCTGATTGACCTGTTCCCGATGGGATCGGCGCTTCCCTACCGCATCGACCTGTTCGGCGAGACGATCGAAACCATCCGTACCTTTGACGCCGACACCCAGCGCTCACTGTATCCGGTGCGAGAAGTCCGTTTGCTACCGGGCCGTGAATTTCCCATGGACGAAGCAGCGCGCACAGCGTTCCGTGGCCGCTGGCGCGAAGAATTCGAGGGTGATCCGTCGAAATCATCGATATACAAGGATATCGGCAATGGCATCGCGTCTGCAGGCATCGAATATTATCTGCCTCTGTTCTTTGATGAAACAGCGACACTGTTCCAGTATCTTCCGGACACCACTACGTTCGCCCTGATTGGCGATATTGACGCAGCGATCAAGCGCTTTTGGGCAGATACGCAATCACGCTACAAATTCCTGAAAGCGGACCGTGAGCGCCCCCTGCTTGCGCCGGAACGTTTGTTTCTGACCAGCGAAGACTTTTTCACGCTGGCCAAGCCCTATGGCCGCTGGGTGATCCAAACCGGCGATGTTGCCTCGGAAGTATCGGCGGCTATTCCAAATATCGCAGTCAATCGCCGCGTTGACGACCCGCTCGTCAATTTGCGCTCCTACCTGCTGCAAACCGACAAACGGGTAATGATCTGCGCCGAATCCAACGGCCGTCGCGAAACATTGCAGCAGTATTTCAACGAATTCGATCTCGCGCTGGCCCTCTGCGAGAGCTTTGGCGATTTTGCATCGGCGCCGGCCAAGCTGATGCTTGGCGTCGCGCCCTTGCACGCAGGCTTCGAGCTTGCTGCCGATTTGGGCAATCTCGCTTTCATCACTGAGACCGAGCTTTACGCGGGCAGCGGGCGGCGTGCAGGACGCCGTAAGCAGGAAGGCGTAACGCAAGTCGAGTCAATGGTGCGCGACCTGTCGGAGCTAAAGATTGGCGACCCAGTGGTCCACGTCAATCACGGCATCGGCCGCTACATGGGACTGCTCAGCATGGATCTGGGTGAAGGCGAGACTGAATTTCTCCATCTGGAATACGCAAAAGACACCAAGCTCTATGTGCCTGTGTCACAACTACATGTAATCTCGCGCTATTCCGGCGCATCGCCAGAAGATGCACCGCTGCATACGCTCGGCTCCGGACAATGGGAAAAGGCGAAGAAGAAGGCCGCGCAACAGATTCGCGATACCGCGGCGGAACTGCTCAACCTTTACGCTCGCCGTGCCGCGCGACAGGGCCATGCATTCCAATACTCGGCACGGGATTACGAGGGCTTTGCCGAGAGTTTCGGCTTCGAGGAAACGCCGGACCAAAGCGCCGCCATCAATGCCGTCATCAAAGACATGACTGGCGGCAAACCAATGGACCGCCTTATTTGCGGCGATGTCGGGTTCGGGAAGACCGAAGTAGCCTTGCGCGCCGCATTTGTCGCTGTGATGGGTGGCAAGCAGGTCGCGATTCTGGCGCCGACAACGCTACTCGCGGAACAGCACGCGCAGACCTTTGCCGACCGCTTCGCCGACTGGCCGGTACGAATTGCCGAGCTGTCACGCTTCCGGACCGGCAAGGAGGTCACGCAAGCAATCAAGGGCATGGCAGATGGGACGATCGACATTGTCATCGGCACGCACAAGCTGCTGTCGAACGACGTGAAATTCTCTCGTCTCGGCCTGGTGATCATCGACGAAGAACACCGCTTCGGCGTGCGCCAGAAGGAAGCCCTGAAAGCCTTGCGCGCGGAAGTGGATGTGCTGACCCTGACAGCAACGCCAATTCCGCGCACACTTGGCATGGCGCTCGAAGGTCTGCGTGACTTTTCCGTTATCGCAACCGCGCCGCAGAAGCGGCTGGCGATCAAGACCTTTGTGCGCAGCGAAGACGATTCGGTCATCCGAGAGGCGTGCCTGCGCGAACTCAAGCGCGGCGGCCAGGTGTACTTCCTGCACAACGAAGTCGAAACTATCCTCAACCGTAAGGCGATGTTGGAAGAACTACTGCCGGAAGCGCGCGTCGCCGTCGCGCACGGCCAGATGCATGAACGCGATCTCGAAAAGGTCATGCGCGACTTCGTTTCGCAGCGCTTCAATATCCTGCTGTGCACAACAATCATTGAGACCGGCATCGACGTGCCGACTGCCAATACGATTATCATGCATCGCGCCGACAAATTTGGCCTGGCGCAGTTGCACCAGTTGCGCGGTCGTGTCGGGCGTTCGCACCATCAGGCGTATGCTTACTTGCTCGTGCACGACGTACAGGGCCTGACCAAGCAGGCACAACGGCGATTGGAAGCGATTCAGCAAATGGAAGAACTCGGCAGCGGCTTCTACCTCGCAATGCATGACCTGGAAATCCGTGGCGCAGGCGAGGTACTAGGCGAGAATCAGTCGGGTGAAATGCAGGAAATCGGTTTTCAGTTGTATTCCGATATGCTGAATGAAGCCGTGCGCTCGCTCAAGAACGGCAAGGAACCCGATCTCGCCGCCCCCTTGTCGACCACGACTGAAATCAATCTCCACGTCCCAGCGCTTTTGCCGCAAGATTATTGCGGTGATGTGCACGAACGCCTGTCTTTGTATAAGCGATTTGCCAACTGCGAAACACCAGGCGCCATCGATGATTTGCAAGAAGAATTGATTGACCGCTTCGGCAAGATGCCCGAAGCAGCCAAGGCATTGATCGAGACACACCGTCTGCGTATTTCCGCGAAGCCCGTCGGCATTGTTAAAATCGACGCGCATGCGGAGTCAGCGGTATTGCAGTTCCAGCCAAATCCGCCGATTGACGCCATGCGCATCATCGAGCTGGTCCAGAAAAACCGGCATATCAAGCTGCATGGCCAGGACAAGCTGCGAATTACCGCCAACATGCCTGATCTTGCTGCACGGGTGACGCAAGTGAAAGCAACGATTCGCTCGCTCATCCCCTAAATTATTTTCAATCCAGTATCGCAACCAGCAGCCCAACATGAATTTGATCCTGCAAGGCCTGACCACTGACCGCTCTGTCATCGACCGCATCGCAGCGATGGCGCAAGCCCGGCGCATCGAACCAATTAGCACGAATGCTTATCGTTGCGAAGAAGTCCAGTTTTCCGAATCGGTCAAGGCCGAAATCGATGCCGCCTGCCTCGCTGCCATGCTGGATTACATGTTTGTACACCGGTCACGCAAGCTCACCGATTTCAAGCTGGTCGCGATGGATATGGATTCAACGCTGATCACAATTGAATGCATCGACGAAATCGCCGACATGCAAGGTTTGAAACCACAGGTAGCGGAAATCACAGAGGCCGCCATGCGCGGCGAAATCGAATTTCGCGAGAGCCTGACGCGCCGCGTCGCCTTGCTTAAAGGTCTGGATGCCAAGGCTTTGCAGCGCGTCTATGATGAAAGGCTTCACCTGTCCTTGGGTGCAGAAAAGATGCTGGACGCTCTCCAGGCGGCAGGCCTGAAAACGCTGCTAGTGTCCGGCGGATTCACATTTTTCACCGATCGGATGAAGACCCGGCTTGGCCTTGACTACACCCATTCAAACGAACTGGAAATCATGGACGGCAAACTGACGGGCCGAGTCGTCGGTGGCATTGTCGATGCGGATGAAAAGAAAGCGACGGTCCAGAGAATTTGTACCGAACTCGGCATTTCCACGAACCAATCGATTGTCATGGGCGATGGCGCGAATGATTTGAAAATGATGGGGATCTCTGGCATGTCAGTCGCCTTCCGCGCCAAGCCGATTGTGCGAGCGCAAGCCGACGTTGCCTTGAATTTTGTAGGCTTGGACGGCATCTTGGCTTTGTTCGATTAATTCCGCTCCAATTACACTACGGAGAAGCAATGGCCCAAGAACTCGTTTTCGACCAAAAACTGCAATCCGACAAGAACCTCGCTTGGTGGCTCTATTTGATGCATGGCGTCAGTTTCGCGTTCTCGCTAGGCGCTTTCTCCTGGATTCCGCTGATTATCAATTACGTAAAGCGTGATGACGCCGCGGGTACTTTCGTCTACAGCCATCATCGCTGGCAGATTCGTTCGTTCTGGTGGTATCTCTTCTGGATGGTGCTCGGCGGCATTCTATTCCTGACTGTAATCGGCATTCCGCTGGCGTGGCTCGTATGGACTGGCGCCTGGGTATGGAAAGCGTACCGGCTAATAAAAGGCCTGCTGGACCTGAACGACAATAAAGCCATGCCCGTCTGAAGGCTTCGGTAAGACGGCAATGGGCTCAGGCAGGCGAGCCCAATGTCGACAATGCCTGCTCGATATCCTCGATCAGATCCGCCGGATCTTCGAGTCCGATGTTAAATCGCACCAACTGTCCGCGGCTTTGCCATTTTTGGCGCATTGCCTGAATTCGATACGGGATACACAGACTGTTTGAACCACCCCAGCTGAAGCCAATCTTGAAGAGTTTCAGACTATCGACGAAACGATCAGTCTGCGGCTCGCTGTAGCGCTCGTCGAATACAACCGAGAACAGTCCACCCGCACCCGTGAAGTCACGCCGCCAGATTTCGTGTCCCGGACAATCGCCAAACGCCGGATGTAAAACCTGCGAAATTTCCGGCCTTTCTTTCAGCCAGGCCGCAACCATCCGTGCGCTTTTATCATGTGCATCGAAGCGCAGCTTCATCGTCGGCAGGCTGCGCAAAACAAGATAAGCGTCGTCCATGCTGATGCCGAATCCGATCCGCATGTGTGCCATCTCCAGACGATGAATCAGCTCCTTGTCACGCGTGATCACCGCACCCATTAAGACATCCGAGCCGCCGGATTGGTACTTGGTCAATGCCTGCATGACGATATCGACGCCATGGTCGAATGCCTGGAATGCAATGCCCGCCGACCAGGTATTGTCGAGCGCCACATGAATATCCTGCCCGGCTGCTCGGCGTTCGCGAACGACTTTGCAGATTGCCGGAATGTCGGGCACTTCCATCGATACCGAGCCCGGCGCTTCAGTCCAGATCAGTCGAGTATTCGGCTGGATCAATTCCGCGATGCCGGCGCCCACCATTGGATCGTAAAACCGCGTGGTAATACCGAAATCCTGCGAGAGCCACTGCCCCAATTCACGGTTCGGGTTGTAGACGTTATCTGGAATCAGGACGTCGTCACCCGTCTTGAGCAAGGCAAAATCCACCATTGCAATTGCTGCCAGACCGCTAGGCGCCAGCAGACAATGCTTGCCGCCTTCAATCTGTGCCAGACGTGCTTCCAGCGTGAAGCTGGTCGGCGTACCGTGCAAGCCATAGGTGTACGCCGTCTTGTCGCGCCAGTCGCGCGAGCGTAGGGCAGCAACATCCTTGAACAGGACTGTCGATGCATGATGTACGGGGACCGGAAACGCAGCAAAGCCGTCTGGCGGCGCGTAATCGGAATGAATTAATGAAGTTTGAAGCGATTTGCGATCTGTCACGCGAGGCCTCCGCTCATCTACTGTTTGGCTTGCCTCGACGAAGTGCCTGCTTTTGCCGCACCTGCTGCGGGACGCACAATATTGAGACGGAAGGATTTGCTCAACGTGCCGTCCGCAGACTGCCACTCGCCGGTAAGCACCTCGCCATCGAGTTTTCCGTTCCATTGTCCTGACACATCGGTTCCGTTCACCGATTCTTCAAGCGCCAGTTCATCACCTTCAATTTCACCCGCCAGCAGAATCTGCTGCGACTGGCCGAAAATGAAATAATTGCCTTCCACGCCGTCTTCGTAATCCGCCTTGACCCGCAAATTCATTTGTACTTGCGCTTCACCGAGTGTGCCGCGCAATGCAACTGGCTTGGTAAACAGCATTTTTCCGGCAGCGGCGGGCGTGCCTGCAGAGGCAATCGTTGCCGAAATGCAAAAAAAGGCTGCCAACAGCAGCCGTCCCGCAGTACCGCTCATTTACGCTTCAGCCCACAAGTCATGCGCGTCCGCGGCAGTGATGCGAACGTCGACAAACTCACCGACCTTCAGCTTGCGGTGTGGCTCGTATGGAGGCTTGACATATACGACACCGTCAATTTCCGGCGCATCCGCCATCGATCGCGCTACACCGCCATTAGAATTCACTTCGTCGAGCAGCACACGCATGGTCGTTCCAACCTTTGCCTGAAGTCGCTTCTTCGAAATCCCTTCCTGCAATTCCATTACGCGTGCGCGACGCTCTTCACGTAGTTCATCCGGCACCGGATCGGCGAGTTCATTCGCCGTAGCGCCTTCCACCGGTGAGTATGTGAAGCAGCCCAAGCGATCGATTTCGGCCTCCTTCAAGAAATCAAGCAGGTACTGGAATTCCTGCTCGGTTTCACCAGGGAAACCGGCGATAAAAGAGGAGCGAATCGTGATATCCGGGCACATTGCTCGCCATGCTTGGATCCGCTCGATATTCTTTTCGCCGTTGGCCGGACGCTTCATACGCTTGAGCACATCGGGGTGCGCATGCTGAAGAGGCACATCAAGATACGGCAGCACGTGGCCTGCAGCCATTAAGGGAATCACATCGTCCACATGTGGGTACGGATAGACGTAGTGGAGGCGGACCCATGCGCCGTATTGCGCAGCGAGTTCGCCCAGTGCCGTCACGAGTTGCGTCATGTGAGTCTTGACCGGTTTACCGTTCCAAAAGCCGGTACGAAACTTCACATCCACGCCATAAGCACTGGTGTCCTGTGAAATAACGAGCAGTTCCTTCACGCCAGCCTTAAACAGATTTTCTGCTTCCAGCATCACATCGGCGATCGGACGTGACACAAGGTCACCGCGCATGGAGGGAATGATGCAGAAGCTGCAGCGATGATTACAGCCTTCGGAAATCTTCAGATACGCATAATGCTTTGGCGTAAGCTTCACCCCTTGCGCCGGCACCAGGTCCATGAATGGATCATGCGGCTTCGGCAAGTGCTTGTGCACCGCAGCCATCACATCACCAAGCGCGTGAGGACCGGTCACTTCCAACACCTTGGGATGGACACTCTGAATCATGTCATTGCCGGCAGCATCTTTCTTGGCCCCGAGACAGCCCGTCACGATGACCTTGCCGTTTTCGCTCAAGGCCTCGCCGATGGCATCAAGCGACTCCTGGACCGCTGCATCAATGAAGCCGCAGGTATTAACGATGACGAGGTCCGCTCCGTCATACGACTTGGCGGTTTCGTAGCCTTCGGCGCGTAATTGGGTAAGGATTTGCTCGGAGTCGACGAGCGCCTTGGGACAGCCAAGGGAAACGAAACCGACTTTGGGATTTTGCGAAGCGTTGGACATAAAAAAGAGGCACAAATGCGAATCCGCTATTGTACCTCTTCATGACGCCGGACCCTGCTTCTTGCAGGATGCAGTCTTGTCTTTAAAGCATCGAATTACTTCTTTGTCTTGTCGCCTGGGACAAACGGAAAAGTAACGAACATATTCTTGGTCTGACTCTGCATCTGTTCCTGCATTTGCATGAACAGGTTTTTGCTTTGCTCGATGTAGTTGCTCATCATGCCTTGCATCATTGGGCCCTGGACATTCATGAATTGTGTCCACATCTCCTGGCTGAAAGGCTTGCCTTCGTAAAATCCCTTGGAGCTCTCAGCCAGCTTGTTCTGAATGTCGATGAATGCCTGAATATTCTTTTCAATATAGGAGCCCATCATGCCTTGCATTGCATGGCCGTAGTAACGAATGATTTGCGACAAAGCGCTGCTGGAAAACATCGGCGTACCGTTTGCTTCCTCTTCGAGAATGATTTGCAGCAAAATGCTGCGCGTGAGGTCTTCTTCGGTCTTTGCGTCGACAACGGTGAATTCTTCGTTATCGAGAACCAGTTGCTTCACGTCCGACAGCGTGATGTAGGAACTGGTTTGCGTGTCGTAAAGGCGACGATTCGGATACTTCTTGATCAAGCGCTCGGAGATCTTTTTTGCACTATTCATCGAAAATTCCAGTTATTGCGTCGCAACGCATTTATGCTGTTTTGTAAAAAAAGCGAACATGCGTTCGCCCTGTCTTATTTATTATAGTGCGAAAAAACAAAGATTTACGCAACTATCAAAGCCTTTTTATAGGCGTATTGCAACGCAGTCGAGAAAACCCGGACCATCCTGAGCAACGAGCCGAGATTACTTGCGAAATTGACAGCTCACATCAGGCAGGTGATTGCATATGAAAAGGAGCCGTCACCGGCTCCCCTTCAAACACCCTGATACTGAAATTATTAGCCCGCCTTGACCTTTACGTAGCGACCAGGTGCCGGCTCGATCGAAGGGTATTTCGAACTACCGTACTTGCGCGGTGCGGGAACCTGTTTGCCGGCATGCTTGGCAAGAAAGTCGGCCCATTCGCCCCACCAACTGCCAGGCAGCTCCTTTGCGCCGTTCAGCCACTCTTCGGCACTAGCCGCAGGATTATCGTTGGTCCAATAGCTGCGCTTTTTCTTTGCCGGCGGATTGATGACACCGGCAATGTGCCCTGATGCGCCCAGGATGAAACGATTGCGGCTGCGCTTTTTCGGGTTTAGCAAGGACATTGACTCGTAGGCGGCTGCCCACGGCACAATATGATCTTCACGCGAACCGTAAATGAACGTCGGGGTATCGATCTTCGACAAGTCGATCTTTTCACCCGCGACCTTAACCTTGCCCGGAACGCGCAAATTATTTTCGAGATACATATTCCGCAAATACCAGCAGAACATGGGGCCCGGAAGATTGGTACTGTCGGCGTTCCAGTAAAGCAGATCGAATGGCGGGGGATCTTCGCCCTTCAGATAATTCGATTTGACGTAATTCCAAACCAGGTCGTTCGGACGCAAGCTGGAAAACGCCGATGCAAAATCGCGCCCCGGCATCAAGCCTCCATTTCCAATCGCCTGTTCACGCATGGAAACTTGCGCTTCATCGATGAATACATCGATCACGCCTGTGTCGGAAAAATCAAGCAAGGAAGTCAGAAGCGTCAGACTGGCAACGGGATTCTCTCCCCTGCCAGCGAGCAGCGCCAACGCAGAAGAAATAATCGTTCCGCCGACACAGAAGCCAAGCGCATTGATCTGGTCTTTACCGGAAATCTCTTGCACAACATTAATTGCCTTGACCGCGCCATTCTGGATGTAATCATCCCAAGTGACATGCCCAAGCGATGCATCCGGATTGCACCAGGAAACCAGGAACACCGTATGTCCCTGCTCGACCGCATAACGCACCAGGGAATTTTCCGGCTGTAGATCAAGAATGTAGTATTTGTTGATGCACGGTGGAACAAGCAACAACGGACGCTCATGCACGGTCTTGGTCAGTGGTTTGTACTGAATGAGCTGGAACAGTTCATTCTCAAATACGACTGAGCCTTCCGTCGTCGCGACGTTTCGGCCCACTTCAAATGCCGATTCGTCAGTTTGCGAGATATGACCTTTTTGCAGGTCCTCTAGCATATGGGTAATGCCCTTGGTGATACTTTCACCCTTTGTCTCAACAATCTTTTGCAACGCTTCCGGATTGGTCACCAAGAAATTGGCCGGTGACATCGCATCGACCATCTGCTGGATGGTGAAACGGATTTTCTGTTTTGCGCGTGGCGTGGCTTCGACCGCATCAGCCATTGACATCAGAAAGCGGGAATTAAGCAGATATGCCGCAGCAGTGAAGGTATGCAATGGATTTGACTGCCACTCAGGCGCGGTAAATCGCCGATCGGCGATTGCCGGTGTTTTTGACCCGAGCATTTCCTGCCAAAGAGTAGACATCTGTTGCATGTAGTCGCTCTGCAGTCGCGCCATCGTCGAGGGGTCGATGGTTGCGCCAAACTCCCTGACAGTTGCTGTGAGCGGCTTGGTGTCAATTGGCGGCTTATTCAGCCACGCTTGCCAAGCATTCGGATCGGCCATTTGGGTCATCCATGCGTTGTTGCCGGATTGCGGCGGGAAGATGTTCATGCTTGCTTCTCTTTTTTGTCGTAAGGTTACGGATTGAGTTTTGCCTGAAGAAACTGCTATGTATATCGTCGCCTTGGCCTGGATTTATGTTGTATTCATGATGTCAATTACAGAAAATTCAGTCGTTGCCGGCATCATGACTTTTCTACTGTACGGCATCGTACCCGTCTCGATCATTTTATACGTGATGGGTACTCCACAACGCAAACGCAAGCGCAAGGAAGCCGAAAAAGTTATGCAAGACTCAACGGCGCAGACGTCCGAAATTTCCGCTGAGAAAGAAAATCCGACAGGAACCAAGTAATGGATGCCCGGCATCATCGCCGAAAACTCAGCCGCGTTGATTGAGCCAGATCAACGACGCCATCCGACCGGTACGCCTATCACGGCGAAAGGAGTAAAACCGATCATTTTCTAAAACGGTGCATGCACCACCACCGGAAATTCGGTTCACGCCCGCATAACGTAGCACCATCCTCGCCAGTGCATAAATATCCGCAAGATACTTCCCGGGCTGGCTCGGGCGCGGCGTGAACGCTTCTGCCATTGCCGGGTTGTTTATGGCGAAAGCATCGAACACCTCCTGCCCAACCTCGAATGATTGCGGACCGATTGCCGGCCCTAGCCATGCCATGATGTCGACCGCGCCTGCGGAGCGCATGCGAGCAACAGTCTGTTGCAACACGCCGCCTGCCAGTCCGCGCCAACCGGCGTGAGCCGCACCAACGACCTTTCCCGCTGTGTCGCAAAACAACACGGGAAGGCAATCGGCGGTCTGGATTGCACAAACCACACCGACTTGCATCGCAATACTCGCGTCAGCTTCCGGCGCGCTCTTCGCGTCTGCGGCATCAATCACAATGGATCCATGTACCTGGGTCAACCAGACCGGTTCGGCCGGAAGCACTTTGCGCAGCAATTCGCGATTGCGGCAAACCGATTCCGGATCGTCACCGACATGACTCCCAAGATTCATCCCACCGCCACCGGATCCATCGTCGTAGGGAGCCAGACTGATCCCGCCGCGCCGCGTAGTCGACAGCGCTCCAACATTCGCGGGCGCGTCAGTCCAGCCAGGGAGGATCAGGTCCATTTCGGTCAATTTCACTCCACTGCGCTGCTATCCATGCCTGCGCGCAATAGCAGATCGGAAAGGTCTTCAGGAAGCGGCGCTTGCCACTCAAGGTTTCCCCCAGTTGCCGGGTGTATCAGCCCAAGCCGGTATGCATGCAGCGCTTGCCGAGGGAAAATGGATGCGAGATGGGCCTTGCCATACAGAGGATCGCCCACCAAGGTAAAACCAATTGATTGCATATGTACGCGAATCTGGTGGGTGCGTCCGGTTTCCAATTGACAACGCATCAGGCTTACAGGGCGCCCATCCAGTGAGCCTATTGCAACGCGCTGGTAATGCGTGACTGCGGGTTTCGCGCTGGCATGCTGGGAAACCGCCATTTTGATGCGATCGCGCGGGTGGCGGCCTATCGCGGCATCGATCTTGCCGCTGACATGCGGTTGTCCCCATACCAGGGCAAGGTATTCGCGCTTGACCGTCCGCTCCTGCAACTGACGCACCAGGTCGGTTTGTGCCTGCAGAGTTTTTGCAACCACCATCAGCCCGCTCGTGTCTTTGTCGAGACGATGCACGATACCGGCGCGCGGCACACCGGCAATCGCAGGAAAGTGGTGCAGCAACCCATTGAGCAAGGTGCCGGACCAGTTGCCGGCCGCCGGGTGGACGACGAGTCCGGCAGGCTTGTCAACCACCAGAATGGAGGAATCTTCGTGCAGGATGGAGAGCGGCATTGCCTCCGGCTTAAAGGCCTGATCTTCAGGCGCCGCCTTCGGTTGAATTTCAATGGTTTCATCGCCCAGGACGAGCAATTTCGCTCGTGCCGGTTGGCCGTCAACCAGTACCTGACCAGCGTCTATCCATTGTTGCAGGCGGCTGCGGGAATATTCCGGCACGAGCTGCGACACCACCTTGTCAAGGCGTACGCCGCAAAATTCCGGTGTCAGTTTCAGCGTAATCGGGGACAAATCGGTCGAAGTGACTTCGTATTCGTCGCCGTCGTCAATCTCTGTTTCTGGTAAGGTCTGAGTCAAAATCGGGTTTCGGTGAGTTCGTTGCAAGCAGGCGCCATGGGCTATAATCGTGGCCTTGTCCCGATGTGCTCTTGCCAACGTCATGCATAAAAGATTGTTGAAATTCGCTGCCATTGTCCTTGCTTTGTCTCTTACCGGATGCGGTCTGTTGCCCGAAAAGATTGACGAAACCAAGAACTGGTCGGCAACCAAATTATACTCGGAGGCGCGCGACGAACTGGCCAGCGGCAATTTCGACAAAGCGATTCAATACTTTGAGAAGCTGGAGTCGCGCTATCCGTTCGGCACCTATGCGCAACAGGCGCAAATGGAAGTCGCCTATGCTCACTATCGCCAAGGCGACCAGCCGCAGGCGCTGGCTGCGGTCGAGCGCTTCATCAAGCTGCACCCGAATCACCCGAATGTCGACTACATGTATTACCTGCGCGGCCTGATTAATTTCAACGACAAGATCAGCTTTTTGGACTTTTTGTCGAAACAGGACCCGAGCGAGCGCGACCCGAAGGCTGCCCGCGACGCATTTGACTCATTCAAGCAACTAGCAGAGCGATTCCCCGACAGCATTTATACCAAGGATGCTATTGCGCGCATGAAGTACCTGGTTAACGCCATGGCGCAATATGAAGTGCACGTCGCCAATTATTATTACCGACGCGGCGCATATGTCGCTGCCGCGAACCGTGCTCAAACGGCTGTCTCGGAGTATCGCGAAGCGCCTGCTATTGAAGAAGCGCTTTTCGTGATGGTCAAATCTTATGACGCACTTGCTCTCCCCGATCTGCGGGATGACGCCGAACGAGTCCTGAAGAAGAACTTCCCGAACAGCGTTTATTTCAAGGGCGGCCCTGACCGGGGCGGCCCTTGGTGGAAGGTCTGGTAAGACTCCTGCAATAAAAAAGCCTCCTTTGCGGAGGCTTTTTTATTCCTGCACGTCGATTCGACGCCGGAAAACCCAGTGGTGATCAGTCGATGCCGCAGCATCATACGCATAGCCGTCTACATTGAACGCCTTTAGCTTTTCGGGATTTGAAATCCTTTTAACAGCCGCATAGCGCGCCATCAATCCGCGAGCCCGTTTCGCATAGAATGAAATGATCTTGTATTTGCCGCCCTTCCAGTCTTCAAATACCGGATTGATGATATCTGCGTGCAACAGTTTTGGTTTAACTGCCTTGAAGTACTCTTCCGATGCGAGATTTACGAGTGACTTCGACTTCTGGTTTGCCAAGGCTCCATTCAATACCTCCGTCACTTGCTCACTCCAGAATGCATATAAATCCTTGCCGCGAGGATTAGCAAGCCGGGTTCCCATCTCAAGACGATAAGGCTGCATCAGGTCGAGCGGACGCAGCACGCCGTACAGTCCGGATAAAATACGAACATGGGATTGCAGGTAATCGATTTGCTTCGCATTCAATGTCGCTGCGTCAAGTCCTTCATAGACATCGCCATTGAAAGCCAAAATCGCCTGCTTCGCATTTTTTTGGGTGAACTTGCGTGACCACGATGCATAGCGGGTGACGTTTAGCACGGCGAGCGCATCCGAGATCGACATCAATTCGGCGACATGCGCGGGTGACAGCTTCTTCAGCGTATTGATCAACTCTGCGGCGTGATCAATAAATTCCGGCATGGTATGGGTGTCGGTCGATGCAGGTGTGTCATAGTCAAGCGTTTTTGCAGGTGAAAGAACAATCAGCATGTCAAACCAGTTAAAGAAAGAAAATTGCGGCAATGATACCGACGCGCATTGTAATTGATACCAACGTCTGCCTCGATCTGTTCGTGTTCCGTGATCCCCGCTGGGCGGAGCTTCTCGCCGCGTTGCAGGCACGAACCATTGAAGCCGTGACGCGCGATGACTGCCGGACTGAATGGCTGAAAGTGCTTGAGTACCCGCATCTCCCCTTGGATGCTGAGTCGCGTCCACGTGCAATTGCCGAATTCGACATCTGGATTAGCTGCATCGAACGCGACACGCTGCGTGCGCGCTGCGACGTTCGCTTGCCGATATGCAGCGATCGGGACGATCAGAAATTCCTCGAAATTGCACGCGACTCCGATGCCGGGACATTGATAACAAAGGACAAAGCCTTGTTAAAGCTGGCACGAAAAACGGCTCGTTCCGGCTTGTTTTCGATTGTCACGCCCGAGAAATGGTCACTACAAACCGCTCTTGTATAAAATACCATCGTCGTCCTCACTTCCACTTCCGCCCGGTATGAATACCTCTACGCCATCGCCTCTCGGTCTCGATACACGGCTTGCAGCACTTCAATCAAGATTGCCAAATGTCGGCACTACCGTCTTTACCGTCATGTCAGCACTTGCGGCCGAAAAAGGCGCAGTCAATCTCGGCCAGGGATTCCCCGACTTTGATTGTGACCCGGCACTGATCGACGCTGTCGCCTCGGCAATGAGGAGTGGACTGAACCAGTATCCGCCCATGACTGGCATACCGGCATTGCGCGAAGCCATTGCGGCGAAAGTGACCAGCATCTATGGGCACAGCTACAATGCCGCAATCGAAATCACTGTAACGGCCGGCGCGACGCAAGGCATCCTCACCGCCATTCTGTGCAGCGTGCATCCGGGTGATGAAGTGGTGATCATTGAGCCTGTGTACGACAGCTATGTGCCAGCGATCGAACTCGCTGGCGGCACACCGGTATTCGTGCAGATGGAAATCGGCGTTGACGGCTACTCGGTGCCTTGGGCGAAAGTCGCTGCAGCAGTTACACCGAGGACGAGGCTGATCATGGTCAACTCGCCGCATAATCCGACCGGGTCAGTCCTGCGCGCAACAGATATGCACGCCCTGAGCAATATCGTGCGCGGCACAGACATCCTGATCGTTTCAGATGAAGTGTACGAACATATGGTGTACGACGGCGCACGTCATGAATCGGTGTGCCGCTATCCCGACCTTGCTGCGCGCTCGTTTGTCATCTCCAGCTTTGGCAAGACCTACCATGTCACCGGCTGGAAGATCGGTTATGTAGCGGCGCCTGCAGCGTTGACCACGGAATTTCGCAAGGTCCACCAGTTCAACGTCTTTACCGTTAATACACCGGTTCAGCACGGCATCGCGCATTACATGGGAAATCCGGCGCCGTATCTTGATTTACCCTCTTTTTATCAACGCAAACGCGACCTGTTTCGCAGCGGCTTGAAGAATACCCGTTTCAAGCTGCTGCCTTCCGACGGCACCTATTTCCAGTGTGTCGACTATTCGGCGATTTCTACCATTCCCGAAGCGGATTTTGCCAAGTGGCTCACCTCTGAAATCGGTGTGGCGGCCATCCCGGTTTCGGCCTTCTACAACGCCCCCAAGGAATCGGGCGTTGTCCGCTTCTGCTATGCAAAGAAGGACGAAACTTTACGGATCGCTCTTGAAAGACTTGCATCACTCTGAAAAATTTTTTATTCTGCATCAAGAACTGAATATTATTTGCCGATAACAGCAATGAAATAAAAAAGACGCGCTGCGCAGAAAAACAAGTATTAGCAAACAAAAGCGTCCACCGCATCAATAATTAATAAAAATCCTTCGGACAGTAGTCATTGCAGCCCAACTTGAGGAGGGAGGGGAAGCATGATTGATCAACGGCGCCTTAGCGTATCGGACATCGTCATTGGTGAACCGCTGCCGTGGGACGTCTACGGCGCAGGCGACAAGTTACTGCTCCGCAGAGGCCATGTCATTCAGAACACGCGACAGGCGGAAGAACTTGTGCAGCGCGGCCTGTTCATTGATGCCGGGCAGGCAGAGCGCCTCGCGCAGGCCAAAAAGGAGGCGCAGCAATCCATCAAACGCGAAGCTCCCTCTGCGTTGCGCTTCATCAATCTGGCCGGCAAACGCCTCGAACGCCTGCTTTACAACCTGAGTAACGAGGCCGATGCCCAAGCCAAGATATTGGAAGTCGCCAAAGCACTCGTCTATGCGTCAGATATCAATGCGGATGTCGTTCTCGGCAGTATTTTCCTGAATCAGGCTGCCGCCGGTTACGCAGTGAGACATGGCATTGACACGGCATTGATTGCTCTTATCATCGCGCGCGCCATGAAAAAAAGCGCTGAAGAGATTCAGGCAATCATGGCGGCCGCACTGACAATGAATATTGCCATGCTGCGTCAGCAAGATCAGTTGGAGAGCAAACAGGAATCGCTCACCGAACGAGAACTGGAATTGATCCGGACACACCCCGCGCAAGGCGTGGAGTTACTGAAACAAGCCGGCATCACCCACCCGGATTGGCTGAACTACGTGCTGCTGCATCACGAAAATGCAGACGGAAACGGATACCCGCGCGGCAAGGAAGTAATGGAAATTCCGCAGAACGCTAAGATTTTGACGCTCGCCGATCATTACTGCGCTTCAGTATCGATACGAAAGTACCGCAAGACATTGCTGCCAAGCGCGGCATTACGTGACGTATTACTGGCTGGCGGCAAGGCCAGCGACCCCATGCTTGCTGCCTATTTCATCAAGGAACTCGGGGCTTATCCGCCTGGGACGTTCGTGCGCTTGCAAAATGGCGAAATCGGCGTTGTCACACGCCGGGGCAAAACAGCGCCGACACCAGTCGTTCATTCCTTCATCGGGCCGCGTGGAGCGCCTCTGTCCTTTCCGATACAACGCGACACGACCAAGGAGCTTTACGTCATTCGCGACACGCTATCAGGCGAACAGGCGGCGCTGCGCTTCAGCATGCAGCAACTTTGGGGGGATGAGGCGGCGCTCTAGCAATTTGCCAGGCAGCCGTCTCAGATGGCGCTACGCTACTTCGCGCGTGCCTTCATCAGCTCCTGATTCACTTTACGGTCTGCGTTCACTTTCTGGGCCGCGGGCCGCTCTCCCAACATTTTTGTGTATTCGCGCACTGGAAAATCTGCCAGCACATCCTCGCCAAAAATACTTTTGGACGCCATGCTCACCAGAGGCAAATGCACCATGCCGACACAGTCAGCCATAGTAAATTCAGCGCCTGCGACATACGGTGAAAACTTGGCGAGTTTGCCGAATGCCTTGGCATTGCGAGTCAGCATTTTTTGCGTGCGCGCCTTGGTTTCTTCCGATACTTTGCCACCGAAAAAGGCCTCCAGATACAACTCGCGGGCAACCAGTTCCAGATGCAATTCCATGAACGTGATTAATTCACGCACCTTGGCTGCAGCGAACGGATCTGCGGGCAGCAAGGGCTTTTGCGGATAGGCTGCTTCAATATAATCCAGCATCACTTGCGACTCACACAGCGTTCCTTGCTCCGTCTCGAGATAAGGTATTTTGCCGAGCGGCGAGCGTGCCAGCAGCTCCGGCGAGCGGTCAGCCCAAACCAGTTCTTCGTCAAATGCAACGCCCTTTTCCAGCAACGCAAACTTGAGTTTGTTGTAGTAATTACTCGCAGCAAAGCCGCACAGTTTTAACATCTTGTCTCCTTTGATTTCTTGTTTATGGCAGTGCAAAGCTTACCGCAGGATCCAATGGAATGCTGACGGCCTGCCAAGCGAGTGCAAGTCGAGCCGGTCGAATTTACGCATTTCGGCAATAATAAGCGCGTTATGCCGCCGTTCTTTTATCCGGCAATACTTCATACAACCAACCAGAGCACCTGATATGTCCGCTGAACTCCAGGCATCCCGACAAGACGCAACGCTGATTTTGACCCTATCCAATCCGGGCGCAAAAAATGCACTCCATCCCGATATGTATGCGGCGGCAATTGAAACACTGTCGACTGCGGAACGCGACGATACAATTCGCGCCGTTGTGTTGACTGGTGCCGATCAATTCTTCTGTGCCGGTGGCAATTTGAATCGATTGCTCGAAAACCGCAACAAGGAGCCGGCGGTACAGGCTGAATCGATTGACAATCTTCATGGTTGGATCGAAGCGATTCGGGATTGTCCCAAGCCAGTCATTGCAGCGGTTGAGAACACGGCTGCAGGCGCCGGTTTTTCTTTGGCATTGGCTTGCGACTTGATCGTCGCCGGTGCGTCGGCAAAATTCATCATGGCATATGTGAAGGTCGGCCTTACGCCTGACGGCGGCGGGTCATGGTTTCTGACCCGCGCGCTGCCACGGCAGCTCGCCGCCGAAATGCTGCTGACTGGCACGCCTGTACTGGCGCCGCGTCTGCACGAGCTTGGGGTCATTAATCGCGTGGTCGCCGATGGCGCGGCACTGACGGACGCACTCACCTGGGCGGAAGAATTATCTGCGTTGTCGCCGAACGCCGTCGAGCGAATCAAGTCACTAACGCACCAGGCGCAAGACAACACACTGGCGCAGCACTTTGAAGCGGAAAAGCGCAACTTCGTCGAAAGCTTGCATCACCGTGATGCGCAAGAAGGCATTTCCGCATTTTTCGACAAACGAAAAGCCCAATACAAATGACTGCACAAAAAAGACGGCGCATCTACCTGATGCGTCATGGCAGCGTCACCTATTTTGATGACGACGGCAAACCGTTTCTTCCTGAGCAGGTGCCGCTGAACGAACTTGGCAAGGCACAAGCGACCGCTGCAGGAAAAGTGTTTGCACAGGAAAAACTACATTTCGATCGAGTCATCATCTCAGGCCTGCCCCGCACCGTGGAGACTGCAACACGTGTACTCGCCGAGACAGGACAGCAGATTGATTTCGAATGCTGGCGCGATCTTGAAGAACTCCGTGGCGGAAAGCTGTCCGCGATCCCGGATGAAAGTCTCAAGGATGCATTTGTTGGTGCATTTGACGGGCTCGTACCTGAGCACAGACAGTTTCTCGGCGGCGAAACGATCGGCCAGTTGATGGATCGTGTGCATCCTTGTATCGACCGGCTGCGCGCCGACAAATCCTGGGATACGGTGCTGCTTGTGCTGCACGGAGGAGTCAATCGTGCGATCCTCTCCTATGCTTTGACCAACCAGCGACTTTTCCTTGGCAATCTGGCGCAGACTGCCGGCTGTATCAATGCAATCGACGTTGGTGAAGCGCATGCTGACTGGGTCGTGCGCATCGTCAATTATTCACCCATATCCGAGCTGCAAGGCGAGTCGCGTCATACCACGATGGAAGTGCTTCTCGATCAGTACATGAAGTCTCGCGGCCTGTAGGATACGTTGGCCTTTTGGACATAAGTAGAAATTATGGAATAGTACGGTCGTACGCTTTTATGCGGTAGAATGTGGCGATAACAATTCCCCGCCTTTCGCAAAGGAGACAAGATGTTCGAAGAGTACATGGGTACACGGCCGGTTTCGGATCGTCAGAAGTTCGATATCGATGCAATGCAGAGGTACATGCGCGAGCATGTCGACGGCTTTTCTGGCGAACTGACCGTTGAGCAATTCAAGGGCGGACAATCTAATCCCACCTTCAAGCTGACTGCTAGCGGCAAGAGCTACGTGCTCCGTACCAAGCCTGGTCCTGCCGCAAAATTGCTTGCTTCCGCCCATGCAATCGACCGTGAGTTCCGTGTCATGGATGCGCTTAACAAGGCAGGTTTTCCAGCCGCAAAACAATACGCACTCTGTACCGACGAGGCGGTCATTGGCCGTGCGTTCTACATCATGGAGTTTATCGACGGCCGTGTGCTGTGGGATCAATCGATGCCCGGCATGACTCCCGCTGAACGTGCGGCGCTTTACGACGAAATGAATCGCGTCATTTCGCAACTGCACACCATCGATTACGCAGCAATCGGTCTCGCTGATTACGGCAAGCCAGGCAATTATTTCGCCCGCCAGATCGACCGCTGGACCAAGCAATACAAGGCATCCGAGACTGAAAAGATTGATGCCATGGACCAGTTGATCGAGTGGTTGCCGAATAACATTCCGCCGGGTGACGAGACCAGCATCGTGCATGGCGATTACCGTCTCGATAATATGATTTTCCATCCAACCGAACCGCGTGTCCTCGCCGTTCTGGATTGGGAACTGTCTACACTAGGACATCCGCTCGCCGACTTCTCCTATCACTGCATGAGTTGGCATATCCCGCCCGGGCAGTTCCGCGGCATCGGCGGCCTGGACCACAAGGCACTCGGCATTCCAAGCGAAGAAGAATACATCGCCAAATATTGCGAGCGCACCGGCAAGACAATCCGCAAGGAAGATTTCGCTTTTTATCTGGCATACAACATGTTCCGCATGGCCGGCATTCTGCAAGGCATCATGAAACGCTATGTGGACGGCACGGCGTCGAGCGAACAGGCATTGAAATCGGGCAAAGCAGCAAGGCCGATGGCGGAGATGGGCTGGGAATACGCATCTGGCAAGAAGAACTGATTACACATCAAGCGACTGATCACAGTCGGAGGAGACGTCATGGAATTCGAATACTCGGGCCGCTGCAAGGAATTGCAGGAAAAACTATTGAAGTTCATGGATGAACACATCTATCCGAACGAAAAAGCCTACAAGGAAGAGATCGACCGCAACGGTCGAGAAAAAGGCGACCGCTGGATTGCGACGAAAATTATCGAAGACCTGAAACCGAAAGCCCGTGCGCAAGGCCTGTGGAATCTGTTCCTACCGAGGTCGCCACGCGCACCAGAAGGCTTGTCGAACCTGGACTATGCACCGCTGTGCGAAATCATGGGCCGGGTGCCGTGGGCCGCAGAGGTATTCAACTGTTCCGCACCGGACACCGGCAACATGGAAACCATCGAGCGCTACGGTTCCGAAGAGCACAAGAAGGAATGGCTTGAACCGCTGCTGCGCGGCGAAATGCGATCCGCATTCGCGATGACCGAGCCTGCGGTTGCATCATCCGACGCAACCAATATCGCAACCCGTATCGAGCGCAATGGCGGTGATTATGTGATCAATGGACGCAAGTGGTGGATATCCGGCGCAGGCGATCCGCGCTGCAAAATCTTTATTCTGATGGGGAAAACCGATCCCGACGCGCCGCGCCATTCGCAGCAATCGATGATCCTTGTCCCTGCAGATGCCAAGGGCGTGACGATCAAGCGTCCGCTACCGGTATTCGGCTATGACGACGCCCCGCACGGTCACTGCGAGATCCTGTTCGAGAACGTCCGTGTCCCTGCATCGAACATTCTGCTCGGCGAAGGTCGCGGCTTTGAAATCGCCCAAGGACGTCTCGGGCCGGGCCGCATTCATCACTGCATGCGCGCTATCGGTGTGGCCGAGCGCGCGTTGGAATATATGTGCCAGCGCCTCAACGAGCGCATCGCATTCGGCAAGCGAATTTCCGAGCAAAGCATCTGGCATGAGCGCATCGCCGAATCGCGCATCATGATCGACACCGCACGTCTGTTGACACTGAAAGCCGCCTACATGATGGATACGGTGGGCAACAAGCATGCTAAGGCGGAAATCGCAATGATTAAGGTGCTGGCACCAAACGTCACGCAGAAGGTACTCGATTGGGCAATCCAGGCATATGGTGCCGGCGGTGTTTGTGATGACTTCCCGCTCGCCTACCAGTGGGCTGGCAACCGCACTTTGCGCATCGCCGACGGTCCGGACGAGGTGCACCGTAATGCGATCGCGAAGCTAGAGCTGGCTAAACATCTGCCGGTGCCAGCAAAGGACCTGGAGTTGCCAATTACACGCTCATAGGCAGCGATGCTCCTGCGCATGGCACGGAATCTCAAACCACTGCATAATCATGCAGCGTTTGAGATTCCGCCCATAGGAGAAAAACAATGATCGACGTCTATTCTGCCGCAACACCGAACGGCCACAAAATTCATATCATGCTGGAAGAATGCAGCATGCCCTACCGCGTTCACCATGTGAATATAGGAGAGGGAGACCAATTCAAGCCGGACTTTCTGGCGATTTCGCCGAATAACAAGATTCCCGCCATCGTGGATGCGGACGGCCCGGACGGCAAGCCGATTTCCTTGTTTGAATCCGGCGCGATTCTTATTTATCTCGCCAGCAAGGCAAATAAATTCCTCGGCAATAGCGATCGCGAAAAGTTCGTCACATTGCAATGGCTGATGTTCCAGATGGGCGGTGTTGGCCCGATGCTTGGCCAGGCGCATCACTTCCGGATCTACGCACCTGAAAAAATCGACTACGCAGTGAATCGCTACACCAATGAAGCGAAGCGGCTGTACGGCGTGATTGACAAACAACTTTCACACCATGCTTACCTGGCAGGGGATGAATACACGATTGCGGACATCGCGACCTATCCGTGGATGCGCTCATGGAAAAATCAGGGGATCGACTGGGCGGATTATCCGCATGCGAAACGCTGGTTCGACGAAATCGACGAACGACCGGCAGTGAAACGTGGTGTCGAAGTGCTTGCCAATCAGCGCAAGCCACTAACTGACGATAAAGCGAGAGACGTCCTGTTCGGATCGACGCAATATCAAAAACGATAAGCGCCGGATGCCGACCGGCGCAATACAAAGTAGTCGCGTCGGTCGGATTCTAAATTAGCCGCTAGCTGTAACGGCGCGCAATCGATTCAGCGATGCACACCGGTTTGTCGCTGCCTTCACGTTCGATCGTCACCTTCCAGGTGATCTGCACGCCCCCCTCAATATCTTCCACCTCCTGCAGCGTCATGCGGCCACGCACCTTGCTACCGACAGGCACTGGCGCTGGGAAGCGGACCTTGTTCAATCCATAGTTCACACTCAACCTGGAATCCGGCATGGACACCGCGCTCTGCATAATCAGAGGAAGCAGCGAGAGTGTCAGAAAACCGTGTGCGATTGTCGTCCCGTAAGGCGATTCTTTCTTGCAGCGTTCGACGTCAAGGTGAATCCACTGATGATCGCCTGTTGCCTCCGCAAACAGGTTGACCCTTTCCTGCGTAATGCTGAACCAGTCCGTCACTGCGACTTCTTTCCCGATCAGGCTCTTCAGTTCTTCTACTGATGCGATTTCCCGCATGCTGTCTCCGTATGTCGTTGAACCACCGTGAACACTATTGGGGGCGGCGCAGGAACATTCCCATTCCCTTGATCGTCGCCACCAATTCACCGTGCTGGTTTTTTGCCTGCCATTGCGTCACAACCACGCCGCGATCCGGCTTGCTTGCAGACGGTCGAATCTCAAGCGCGGTGGTCGTTACATGAAGGGTATCGCCACCGCGTACCGGCTTGATCCACCGGATTTCATCGACACCTGGTGAGCCAAGACTTGCAGCTTCGCGGAGAAAGCCGTCCACCATCAGCCGCATGATCATCCCGCACGTATGCCAACCGCTGGCGATAATGCCACCGTACATTGAGTTCTCTGCGGCCGCCTTGTCCACATGGAATGGCTGGGGATCGAACTTGGTCGCAAAGTCGATGATCTCTTCTTCGGAAACCGTGCGAGACCCCACGTCGATGGTTTTGCCCACTTCGAAGTCCTCAAAGTACCACTTCAATTGCGACATGTTCGTCCCCCGTAGTGAAATTAAGCTGCCGTCCTGAAGTCGGCCTGTGATGCGAATCGCGCCAGATGGTGGTCGGTGTCGCCCAGAGTCAGCTCGATCATTGTCAGCCGTTTGAAATGATGCGCAGCCGGAAGTTCGTTGGTCACGCCCATGCCGCCGTGCAGTTGCACAGCTTGCTGCCCAACATATTTCAGCGCTTGGCCTATGCGTGCCTTCGCGGCGGATACGGTACGACGGCGCTCGTTTGCATCCTCAGACGACACTTTCACCGCTGCGAGGGTCGCCATCGAGCGGGCCTGCTCGGCTTGCATGAACATTTCCGCCATCCGGTGCTGCAGCGCCTGGAATTTTCCAATTGGTACGCCGAACTGCTGGCGAGTTTTCAGGTATTCCAGTGTTGCGCCATTCAATGCATCCATCGCGCCAACTGCTTCAGCGCACAACAGCGTCGCGCCGTAGTCGGCAGCTGTTTCGAGAATGTCCCAACCATCCCCTGCTTTGCCAAGCAATGCGGATGCGGGCACGTGAACGTTCGCAAACGTGATATCCGCGGCGCGCTGGCAATCGATCGTCCGGTAATCCCGGCATGACACGCCACCGGCGTCTGAAGAAACGACGAAAAGGGAAATGCCGTCCGTGTCGCGCTGCCCTCCGCCAGTACGCGCCGAAACGATAATCTTGCCGGCTTGCGCGCCGTGAATAACGACGGTTTTCGTACCGTTGATGATAAAGCCATCGCCATCAGGTTTGGCCGAGGTAGCGATATCGAAAAGCTCGTGACGTGCCTGCTTCTCGCCGAGTGCTGCAGCCATTTTCAATTCGCCGCCGGCAACCTGCTCCAGCAAGTCGTCATGGCCGCCGGCCAGCTTCAGGAATTGCGCGCCGAAGACCGTGGCGAAATACGGCTCAATGACAATGCCGCGGCCCAGCTCCTGCATCACGACCAGCATGTCGACCGCCGAACCGTTAAAGCCACCCTGCTCCTCTGGGATCGGCAATGCAGTCATACCGAGCTCGGTCAGCGTAGCCCATGCCTGTTCGGATGTGCCTTGCTCGGAACGGACAATCTTGTTTCGATGCTCGAATGTGTAATCCTTGTCGATGAAGCGGCGCAGCGCATCGCGGAATTGTTGCTGCTCTGGTGTGTAATTGAAGTCCATTGTCGCCTCACAGTCCCAGGATCATCTGGGTGATGATGTTTTTTTGAATCTCGTTGGAGCCGCCGTAAATCGATGTCTTGCGATAGTTGAAGTAGTACGGCGCAAGCGGCGCTGCGTCGTCGTCCTGTGTGACGCTATGGTCGCGCTCACCTTCAAGGTATTCAGGATCAAACGGCATTGCATACGGTCCGACAGCTTCGACCATCAGCTCGGTCAGCGTTTGCTGCACTTCGGTGCCCTTGACCTTCAGCATAGACGCTTCCGGCCCTGGGCCACGCTTGGCACTGTCCTGCGACAATACGCGCAACACGGTTACTTCCAATGCCATGATTTCGATTTCAAGCGTAGCGACCTTGGCTGCAAATAGCGGATCGTCCAGCAAGGGTTTTCCGTTCTTCATCTGCTTGTTGGCCAAACGCTTGAGGAACAATAGTTCGCGCTTGGCACGGCCGACTGCAGCGATATTCGTGCGCTCATGGCCGAGCAGATATTTAGCGTAGGTCCAGCCCTTGTTTTCCTCGCCGATGAGATTTTCCACTGGCACTTTCACGTTGTCGAAGAACACCTCGTTCACTTCATGGTCTTCGTCGAGCATGATGATCGGCCGCACGGTAATGCCCGGCGTATTCATATTGATCAGCAAGAAGGAGATACCTTCCTGTTTGCGCGCGCCGGGATCAGTGCGCACCAGGCAGAAAATCATGTCAGCGTGCTGCGCCAGCGTGGTCCAAGTTTTTTGGCCGTTGACGATGTAGTGGTCACCTTGGCGTTCCGCCCGCGTCTTCAACGACGCCAAATCTGAACCGGAACCTGGCTCGGAGTAACCTTGGCACCACCAGTCATCGCAGTTAAGAATACGTGGAAGGAAATAGCGCTTTTGAGCTTCATTACCGAAGGCCATGATTACGGGCGCAACCATGTTGACACCAAACGGCAGAATGATCGGCGTTCCTGCACGTGCGCATTCTTCCTCCCAGATATGCCGCTGTACCGGGCTCCAACCTGTGCCGCCGTACTCTACCGGCCAACCTGTGCCAACCCACCCCTGCTTGGCAACAATTTTGTGCCAGCGGACGATATCGTCGCGGGAAAGGCGTTTGTGATTCAGGACTTTTTGCTGCAGGTCTTTTGGCAGGTTCGCATCCAGGAATGCGCGAACCGTGTCGCGGAAGGCCAAATCCTCCGCCGTGTAATTCAAATCCATGCTGTCTCCTCGTTATTCCGTCTAAAAAGCACGACCGTTCTAAAACGATTATAAGCGGATTTTTATCATGTGTGTCGAAATAAATATGCAGATCCACATTGCCGGTCTGTCAATACCACAGCGACTGACAGGCACCATCATTCAGGCGCCGGTCACATCGGAGAGCAATCCGGTATTCGGAGGACGGCGGAACGAATAGGCTACTGCAGACGCTGCTTTGTTGTAGCGGGGAGAGGCAGCGCCATGATGTCAACACCTTCGTCAACCAGAGCTTCGCATTCTTGTACGGTTGCGACACCGCGTATCGCTCGCTCCGGAGATTCGCTGTAATGCATGCGCCTTGCCTCTTCAGCAAAGCGATCACCAACGTCCTCTGTGTTTTCGACAATGTGCCGCATCAATTCCGCAACGCGCGATTGCATGACCGCATTGGATTCCGCCTTGGGATTCTGCGCACCAGAAAGACTCAGATGGGGTGCCGAAGGGAGTTTGCGCACGACATGACTGTCGCACATCGGGCATTGAATTTGCCGCACGGCCGATTGCTGCGTGAAATCGTCCTCCGAAGAAAACCATCCTTCGAATTGGTGATTATGTTCACAGCTCAGGTTGTAGACTTTCATGCGGCACGCAAGCAATACGGGAATGTAATCCACGAGAGCGTTGGCACAATTGCCAAGCTTCAAGCGGAGTCACATTCTACCGTCTTCCGAGACCACAAGTTTGGTGTGCGGGTTCCTGCTGCAGAAATGTACAAGCGACGCGCTCAGCAGGCGCCGCCCGTCTTATCTCATTGCTTGAACTCAAACTGCTGCTGCGCATGGTCCAGAATGCCCGGCAAGCGCTGTGCGATTAGCACGGCCTTCGCACGACGTCGAGCCGTGTGGGACTCTAGTGCACCTGCTAGCCGCCTCACATTTGCCTTGATCTCCACAACCTGTTCCGCTTTAGCCAAGCGAACAAGGCTGCGAAGGCTTTCGCGGTAAATATGTCGCTGGCGCAAAGGCGCGTCGGCACCGAGAGTGGCATCGATTAAGTTCTCAATGACTTCGTCAGTATCAAACGTATTTTTCATGACGTGCGTTCTGGAGTGGAGGAAAGGCTTCTGAACAGCAAGTATCCTGAATTTTCCATTGGCAATACTTGAGAAATCTCAATCAGCTTGTAAGAAGTTGTAACAGCAACGACACTTTAGTATGTTCGTTGATAAGGCCTATCATTGATCCGAATAGCGAACTTACGAGGTGAGCTGTATTTTCTTAATATGGTCCATAGTGTTGCGTCACGGTCCACGAAACGCGCTGACAAAAAAATGCCCGCATGCAAGAGCAGTGCGGGCAAATACTTCCTGGGAGGCTTAAGGACCGAGTTCATCGTAGCGCGCTGCGAGATCAATGTCTTGCGCTAGCACAATGAAATCGCCACAATTGGTGGTTCTCAACAGTTATCCACGGTGCGATGAGTAAGCCTGTGGATTATCGTGTTGATAATGCCTAGAGCTTTGATTTAAAAGTACTTCCCCCCTCATCACTATGGTGAGCGGCAGTGCTATTCGCCTTCGAGTGCGCTTTTCGCCTGTAAATCGGCATGATATGAAGAACGCACCATCGGCCCGGATGCAACATGGGTAAAGCCCATTTTCTCACCACTCATGCGCAGCATGTCGAATTCCTGTGGCGTGACATAGCGCTGCACCGGTAAATGATGCGCGCTCGGCTGCAAATATTGCCCAAGAGTAAGCATCTCAATATTGTGCTTACGCATATCTTGCATGACGGCCTCGACTTCTTCGATGGTCTCTCCAAGACCAAGCATGAGGCCTGACTTGGTCGGCACGCGTGGATGGCGCAGCTTGAATTGCTGCAGCAGGTCGAGTGACGTGTCATAGTCCGCCCCTGGACGTGCCTGTCGGTAAAGTCGCGGAATTGTTTCGAGATTGTGATTGAACACATCCGGCGGTGCCTGCGCAAGAATCTCAAGTGCCGTGTCAACACGGCCACGAAAGTCCGGGGTCAGAATTTCAATGGTGATGTTTGGGCTGAGCCGACGAGCTTCTTGAATACAAGCAGCGAAATGCGCCGCACCACCGTCGCGCAAATCATCGCGATCGACCGAAGTAATCACCACATATTTCAAGCCCATCGCCTTGATGGTACTTGCCATATTCTTCGGTTCGTCCGGATCAAGTGGATTGGGACGTCCGTGCCCTACATCGCAGAATGGACAACGCCGGGTACAGATATCGCCCATAATCATAAAGGTGGCGGTGCCGCTTTTGAAGCATTCGCCCAGATTGGGGCAATTAGCCTCCTCGCAAACCGTGTGGAGCTTGTTTTCGCGCAGCACTGCCTTCAAGCGCTGAACTTCACGTGTACCCTTGAATTCAGCGCGAATCCATTTGGGCTTGCGTAGGTATTGCGAAGGCTCTGTCGGAACAATCTTGATTGGAATACGCGCCATTTTTTCTGCACCGCGCAGTTTTTCACCCGCTTGCACCGGTCGCTGGGCTACGGGTACTTCCTTATTCAGCTTAGAGTCACTCATTGCGCTCTTTCAGCCACGGTAATAGCGCTGCGGTGTAAATGGTGTCTTGGCTACTTCCACCGATACCGGCTTGCCACGCACTATTGCCTGCAGTGCAGTTCCTAGTTTCGCGTGCGCTGCATTTACATAGCCCATCGCGACCGGACCGTTGATCGTCGGACCAAAACCACCGCTGGTGACCTTGCCGATTGCATTGCCTTCGGCATCGATGAGTTCAGCACCTTCGCGGACCGGCATACGATCCTTGACCAGCAAGCCAACGCGCTTGCGTGCAGGGCCGTCGGCAAGTTGACGTATGATGATTTCCGCCCCCGGATAGCCGCCTGGACGTGCGCCATCGGCGCGTCTTGCCTTTGACAATGCCCACCCGAGGCTTGCTTCAACCGGCGTCGTGTCGGTATCCATATCGTGACCGTACAGGCACAAACCTGCCTCCAGGCGCAGCGAGTCACGCGCCCCCAAGCCGATCGGTGCAACTTCCGGTTGCGCGAGCAGCAAACGAGCAAGCTCCTCTGCTTTGTCGGCAGGAACAGATATCTCAAACCCATCTTCACCGGTATAGCCAGAGCGGCTAATGAAGCATTCCACGCCAACCAGGGTCACACTCGCAGTATGCATGAAGACCATCTTCGCCGTTTCAGGCAGCAAGCGCGCCATGACAGCGCCGGCTGCCGGTCCTTGCAAAGCCAATAATGCGCGGTCGGACAATTCCTCAAGCTTGCAGCGATCGGCAAGATGTTTCTGCATGTGCGCGATGTCCTGCTGTTTGCAGGCAGCGTTGACCACGATGAACAAATGGTCGCCGCCATTGGATACCATCAGATCATCAAGAATGCCTCCCTGCTCATTGGTGAACACTGCATAGCGTTGAAAATTGACAGGAAGATCGACGATATCCACCGGCACGAGGGATTCGAGCGCTGCGGCTGCGTCAGCACCGGACAGACGTACTTGCCCCATGTGCGATACGTCGAACAGACCCGCCTGGGTACGCGTATGTGTGTGCTCCTTCAGCACGCCGGTCGGATACTGCACCGGCATCTCGTAACCGGCGAACGGAACCATCTTCGCGCCCAGCTCAAGGTGCAGGTTATACAACGGTGTACGTGCCAAAGATTGCGTGGAGGTGTCCATGAAATTCCGTTCCTTTTTATTGAATTGCAGAAGATCGAGCCGTCAGCACTCGATCACATTAACCGCGAGCCCTCCGCGCGCGGTTTCCTTGTACTTGATCTTCATGTCAGCGCCGGTTTCGCGCATGGTCTTGATGACTTTGTCGAGCGAAACAAAGTGATGGCCATTGCCTCGCAATGCCATGCGTGCCGCATTGATGGCCTTGATTGAACCCATCGCATTGCGCTCGATGCAGGGCACTTGAACCAGGCCGCCGATCGGATCGCAAGTCAGGCCAAGATTGTGTTCCATGCCGATTTCGGCAGCATTTTCGACCTGCTCCGGCGTGCCACCCATCACTTCGGCGAGCGCCCCTGCCGCCATCGAGCACGCAACGCCGACTTCACCCTGGCATCCCACTTCGGCGCCGGAAATCGAGGCGTTCTCCTTGTATAGAATACCGATCGCAGCAGCCGTCAGAAGAAATCGGATCACTGCATCATCATTCGCGCCGGCGACAAAGCGATGGAAGTAGTGCAGCACCGCGGGTACGATACCGGCGGCACCATTGGTCGGCGCAGTCACGACCCGACCGCCCGCCGCATTCTCTTCATTCACGGCGAGTGCATAAAGGTTGACCCAGTCAAGGGTGGTCAACGGGTCACGAAGGCTCACTTCAGGCTGGCTCGATAGCTTGTGATACAGCGCGGCAGCGCGGCGCTGCACCTTCAGACCGCCAGGCAACGTGCCCTCCTTTTCGCAACCGCGCTTGACGCACTCCTGCATCACTTGCCAGATCTTCAGCAGTCCCGAGCGTGTTTCTCCTTCCGGGCGCCACGCCTTTTCATTTTCCAGCATCAACTGGCTGATCGACAGGCCATTTTGCCGGCACAGCGAGAGCAATTGCTCGGCGCTCTTGAACGGGTAAGCCAGCTCGGTTGTATCTGGCACAATGCGATCGCTTCCGGCGGCAGCTTCATTGACAACAAACCCGCCGCCGATCGAGTAGTAAACCTTGTTTGCGATTTCCGCGCCGCTGGCATCAAAGGCAGTAAAGCGCATTCCGTTCGGGTGATATGGCAAGGACTGCCGCTTGTACAGCAGCAGATGCTCGCTTTCGATGAACGGAATTTCCTTTTCACCAAGCAGATTGATCCGGCATGAGGTGCGTACCTGCCTCAGCTTTTCCGCGACAGTATCGGTATTGACGAGATCGGGCGCTTCCCCCTGCAAGCCGAGGATGATTGCGGTGTCGCTGCCATGACCTTTGCCCGTTGCGCCGAGTGAACCGTACAGTTCTGATTTGATGGTGGCAGTTTGCGCAAGCCCTCCACTTTCCTTCAAGCCACTGACGAACAGCAAGGCTGCACGCATTGGCCCCACGGTATGCGAGCTCGATGGCCCGATACCAATCTTGAACAACTCAAAAACGCTGATCGCCATATTCTCCGCCTTCCATTCCGCTTTCCATTTGGACAGGAAAGCAGTGATGTCGTTCGAGTGAGGAAGACTGACCGCCTTGTCCTGGAAAGCGACAAGGCGGCGCGTTCAATACTATTCGTAGTCCGACATCGGTGGGCAGGAACAGACGAGGTTGCGGTCACCGTAGACATTGTCGACCCGTCCCACGGGCGGCCAGTACTTATTGCCGCGTAATGAAGTGACCGGAAACACGGCCTGCTCACGGGAATACTTACGCCCCCACTCTCCGGCAATATCCATTGCCGTATGGGGTGCATGCCGCAACGCGCTCTCATCTGCCGTAACGCTGCCGTTCTCGATCGCACGGATCTCTTCGCGGATAGCGATCATCGCCTCACAGAAGCGATCCAGCTCGTCTTTCGACTCACTCTCGGTCGGCTCAATCATCAGCGTTCCCGGCACCGGGAAAGACATAGTCGGCGCATGGAAACCGAAATCCATCAGGCGCTTTGCGACATCATCCACTGTGACACCGGTGTCCTTCAATGGACGCAGGTCGACGATGCATTCATGCGCAACGATTCCGCTCTCACCGGCATAAAGAATCGGGTAATGCGGCGCAAGACATTTGGCAATGTAGTTGGCATTGAGAATTGCCATCTGGCTCGCTTCCTTAAGGCCTTGGCGTCCCATTAGCTTGATATACGTCCAGCTGATCGGCAGGATACTGGCGCTTCCCCACGGCGCGGCGCATACCGGAGCGGCATGGTTTTCCATGATCCGATGGCCGGGCAGGAATGGTGCGAGATGCGATTTGACGCCGATCGGACCGACGCCAGGACCGCCACCACCATGCGGAATGCAGAAGGTCTTGTGCAAATTAAGATGCGACACGTCGCCACCGAACTTGCCCGGCGCGCACAGTCCTACCATCGCGTTCATGTTTGCGCCGTCGATATAAACCTGACCTCCGTGCGTATGCACGATTTCACAGATCTCACCAATTGCTTCTTCAAACACGCCATGCGTCGACGGGTAAGTAATCATGATGGCAGCCAGATCGGCCGCATGTTTTTCCGCCTTAGCCCTAAGATCAGCCACGTCCACGTTGCCTCGCTCGTCGCATTGCACGACCACCACCTGCATGCCCGCCATATGCGCAGTGGCCGGATTGGTGCCGTGCGCCGAACTCGGGATCAGACAAATGTTGCGATGTGCCTCACCACGGCTCTTGTGATACGCGCGAATCGCCAGCAAGCCAGCGTACTCGCCCTGCGAACCGGCATTCGGCTGCAAGGAAACGGCATCGTAGCCAGTGCATGCCACCAACATCTGCTCCAGTTCGGTAATCAGTTGCTGATAGCCCTGTGCCTGATCCAGCGGCGCGAACGGGTGGATATTGCCGAATTCCTTCCAGGTCACCGGAATCATTTCGGTGGTCGCATTCAGTTTCATGGTGCAGGAGCCGAGCGGAATCATCGTGCGATCCAGCGCCAGATCCTTGTCCGACAACGCACGCAGATACCGCAGCATCTGCGTTTCAGAATGATGACTGTTGAAAACCGGGTGCGTGAGAAATTCGCTGGTACGTACTAGCGAGGCAGGAATATGGTCAGCAACGTTGGCTTCACATGTTGCGAATACGGGCGAGGTCTTGCTCCCGCCGAACACGGACCACAGTGCTTCAACATCTTCACGTGTCGTCGTTTCGTCGAGCGCAATGCCAATGATGTCTCCATCCATCATACGTAGATTGACAGACTGGGCGCGTGCAGCGGCGTGGATGTCTTGTGTACGGCCAGCGACACGAACTGTAATGGTGTCGAAGAAGGATGAAGTGCGAACTTCGACATCTAGTTTGCGCAGTCCTTCGGCCAAAGTTGCGGTCAGGCGATGTACACGTTGCGCGATTGTCTTGAGACCACGTGGACCATGGTAGACAGCATACATACTGGCGATATTTGCCAGAAGCACCTGTGCTGTACAAACATTACTGGTCGCCTTCTCGCGGCGAATATGCTGTTCACGAGTTTGCATTGCAAGGCGATACGCCTTGTCGCCATGGCTGTCGATCGACACACCAACCACACGTCCTGGCATCAGCCGCTTGTTTGCATCTCTAGTCGCAAAATAGGCAGCATGCGGACCACCGTATCCGAGCGGCACGCCAAAGCGCTGTGCGGAACCGATTGCGACATCAGCACCAAATTCACCCGGCGGCGTCAACACGGTCAATGCTAGCAAATCAGCGGCAACCACAACCAGCGCATTTTTCTCGTGCGCATTCGAAACCGTGTCTGCGTAATCATAGATTTCGCCATCGACTGCAGGATATTGCAGCAGCACGCCAAAGCATTCCTGTGCTTCAAGATCCTTGCGATGATCACCAACCACCACCTCCACGCCAATAGGTTCGGCGCGAGTGCGCACGACATCAATGGTCTGTGGCAGGCATTCCTGCGAAACGAAAAACACCTTGCTCTTGCTCTTCGAAACGCGCTGGCAAAAAGTCATTGCTTCAGCAGCCGCCGTCGCCTCATCGAGCAGCGACGCATTGGCGATTTCTAATCCCGTAAGGTCTGAAATCATGGTCTGGAAGTTCAACAGGGCTTCCAGCCTGCCCTGCGAAATCTCAGGCTGATACGGAGTATAAGCGGTGTACCAGGCCGGATTTTCCAGCAGGTTGCGCAAAATCACAGTAGGCGTGTGGGTGTTGTAGTAACCCATGCCGATATAGGATTTGAAGATTTGATTCTTCAACGCGATCTTGTGCAGCTCATCCAGCACTTCCGGTTCGCTGCGCGCATCGCCAAGATGAAGTGCCTCATTGGTGAGGATCGCCCCTGGCACCACTTTATTAATGAAGGCATCCATCGACTCGAAACCGAGCATCTCCAGCATTGCCTTCCTGTCGGTTTCACCGGGACCGATATGCCTTTCGATGAAATCCGAGCGCTGCTGCAAATCCTCGAACGCAGCCCGTTTCTGAACCATGGTTACCTCTCAAAACAAATGATGTGATATATCGCCGGAGAATGTGTCGGCCATCCTGGTATGCATTGACGATGCGGAGCAGTTCAGCTCCGCTGAATCATCAACCCAGCGTTTCGATATAAGCCTTGTAGCCTGCCTCGTCGAGATAGCCTTCCAGCTCGCTCGCCTGATTGACCTTGAACTTGAAGAACCAGCCTTCACCCATAGGGTCTTCGTTGACCTTGCCAGGTTCATCCGCGAGCGCCTGATTAAATTCGGCCACCACACCTGTCGCCGGCATCAGAATTTCACCGGCTGTCTTGACTGACTCGATGACAGCTGCCTCGTCACCTTTAGCCAATTCCTTGCCAGCCTCAGGTAACTGTACATAGACCAAGTCGCCGAGATGGTCCTGAGCGTAGTCAGTAATGCCAACCGTAACCACACCATCATCCTCAATGCGCAGCCACTCATGTTCTTGCGTGTATATGGTCTTGCTCATCTTTTCATCTCCTAAAAGTTAATTGATTGATCTGTCTTGGGCAAAGCCATATTTCCAGCCGTGCTGGCGAAAGGATACTGCGGCAGCGGCCCCGAAAAATAAAAAGGTCTCTTTTTACTAGGCATTACACTTCGGGAGAACTCACTGCATGCGCGAGCCGGGAATTTCAATATTCTTGCGGCAAAATTTTAGACTGTTCCAAGTTACTATGCTGTTCAATAGAGCCACAAAAACATTTGAATTTGAAAATATTCATCGCATATTTATTCAATAATAAAAAAAGATAAATATTTTGTTTTATGGATGAAATGGACGGGACAGGATAAACACCCTTGACAAGCACAAGACGCATCTACCGAAACTCTGATTGGCTAGATCCGGACGTAAAAAAACCTGCGCGTCCGTAAGACATACGCAGGTTTTAGACGTTCCACAACGACAAAATATGACTTGGTGCCCGAGACCGGAATCGAACCGGTACGCCCCCTCTCGGGTAAGCGGCGGATTTTAAGTCCGCTGTGTCTACCAATTTCACCACTCGGGCCTGTGCGCTTGTATAGACGGGCCGCACATGTAAAAAAAGCGCACACGGCGCTTTTTCGGAAAACTGGAGGCGGGGGTCGGGATCGAACCGGCGTAAACGGCTTTGCAGGCCGTTCCCCTCTCTTATAAATCAACGACTTACAAGAATACCTCTCTGACTACCACACTACTGCAGTTTAAAAGCCCATCGAAGTTGCAAAATGGATAGGTTTTATCCAGTTCTGTACTGCGATGTGAGGGCGAAATCTTAACACACAACAGACAAATTCCCCTATAGCTCCCGCCGTCTCGATGTCCATGCGGTTGGATGCGAATTCCAGTGTTCATGATCAGTCTGTTTAGTAGTGATACCGGCAAGAGATGATAGCAATCTCGGCGTCGGTTACCTCGTAGACCAGGCGGTTAGTCTCATCAATTCGGCGAGACCAAAAACCGGACAGGTTACCTTTCAGCGGCTCGGGCTTGCCGATTCCTTCGAAAGGCGTTCGCTGGGTATCGCGGATTAACTCGTTAATACGGCGCAGCGTCTTTTTGTCCTGGGACTGCCAGTAAATGTAGTCTTCCCAGGCATCAGTGGTGAAGGTTATGTTTCTCATCAGCGTTCTCGGGTTCTTCAAGAAGATCCCGACGCGTCGCCTGCCCACTGCGTAATTGGTTGATGGAGCGCGCTAAGTGCGCTGCGTTAGCCGGCGAACTCAGCAAGTGAACAGTTTCCATCAAGCTATTGTAGTGATCGAAGGACATAACAACTGCATCAGGCGCGTCACGGCGCGAAATAACAGTTACGTCGGCATCTTCCACCACTTGGTCGATCACGTCTTTTAGGCTGTTGCGAGCATCGGAAAAGTTAACGATTCTCATGTGGGTACTCCTTACTTACTGTCGCTGCTAAATTTGCTTGAGTGGATTCGCTTGAGATGAAATGTGTGCGCTGAGTATTAGATAAGTGGCTGAGTTCGATGGCTTAGATTCGCTTGAATAGATCCGCTTGAGTATGAGATATGCGCGCTGAGTATTAAATGTTTGCCAGGTTCAATTATGTCGTATATATGTACAGTAAGTTGTACAACTATAGCTTAGCTTCTTATTTTGTGCAAGATGCCTTCAGCACTCATGGTCATTCAGTCATTTATATTATTAGTAGAGCTCCATAAGCACGTCAGTTAATTGCATTTATGGCAATATTATGAGGTTTGATTGCTTCTGCTGGAGCGATTTTGGTTATTGAGGTCCATGGCCGGGTATGGTCATTTGTTGCAAATCATCAAGAGTTTAACAATGTTCAGTTTTGCACCATAAATCACAAAAAATAAACTGGTGTAATGCTGTGCACGACCCGCCGAATTTGGTGGCAGACATTCCGGGTTTCGTCACTATGAATGGCCGGGATACATAGGGGGCCTACATTCTTGCCGGAAAGCGCAGTGGCGGCACAGTCTTGGCCATTTGGTATACCTTGCCTCCATTTCTCCAAAAAGAACAGCTTCCCGATGTGCAACCAGCATGATCACTTCGGTATGCGTCATCAGTCGCACCCGGTGGCTTTTCTTATCCCCATTCCCTTCTTGCTGAACAAGCACATAACCGTGCGGAGCGACCGCTTCCCTGGTTTGCGCCTCCAGTGCAAACCGTTGCGCTGACAGTTCGATGATGTCAGACAGATAGACCCGATTGACTTGTCGCGTCTTCAGCTCGACCAAGATAATCCGGCGATTCCGATGCCGGTATGCCCTATCCAATTTCGCAACAACCGACACCGGCCCGTTCGAACGAAACAGCTGCTCGGCATAGGCAATCTCGGCGTCTCGCAATTCTTGTGGCCGCCACACGTCTTCCTTGGGCTTCGCGCCATTGCGCCCAATCCAATAGGCAAGGAGGGCAGCGACGATGATAACAACGATAAACAAGCCCCATTCAGCCACTGTCATGATCGCCACCCTTGTTGCGCACACTGCGTTTTGCCAACCATACCAATGGCTTCAATATCGTCCGGACAATAGGCTGCAACCACGATTTGCTATTAAAAATCTCACAGAGTACCGGCGCCGTTCGGTAGTACATCCCGATTACCCGGCGCCCAATGGCATGGGGGCGCAAGATACGGTCACGGTACCTTCTGAGTGCTGCCGTTCCCGGCGCCTCGTCGAACACCAGCGTCGCGATGTAACAACGCCCCTTCCTGTTTGCCGCCCGAATTCCATCTCGATAAAAACGGTCATGCTCTCGCACGCCACGCCGGGTCGCTGCGCGTTGGATGGCGGTACTGTGCCTGCCGTGGTAATGCTCGAAAACCACCAGCCGCTCGCACACGCCCATTTGCGCAAGCGCCGACGCGCTCACCGTTTTCGATTTTCGCTCTTTACTTCTCTTATCTGGCATGTAAATCTCCTAACCATGCCGACGCATGTCCGGTCGCCGCCCTATTCGGTTATGGGTGGGCCGAACACCTGATTGGTGATCGACGCGTCGTCCTGCGTACGGAGTGTCGCCTGGTTCCTGACTTCGAGTATCTGACCGGCAAATCCAGTCGGCCAATGCTGCGCAAGCAAGCCCTCCTGGGCGAGTGTCCGTAATCGGTTCACCCGTTTCGTTCCCTTTTTGAAGCGGATCAGATCATCGTAAAGACGTGGATTGTCGTCACGCTCCAGCTCGAATACCAACCGGATACGTTCGCATGGAATCGTAGGCGGACGATTCATATCCCTTCTCCCTTGCCATGGTCGCTCTCACCGGCACGCCACTCCTTGTCGAGGGCACTACGGGCATAGTTCATCCCTGCAATCTGAAACCCTTTAACGTTGGCATACATCGGTTCCTTGATCTCATGGATCCTGTGTTTCGGGAAGGCTTCCTTGACTGCTTTTTTGAACAGGAATGCCCCGCCGCCGACCAGGATAATGTTCTGGAAGCTGTAGGCAGCCTCGATCCACTGCATCATCGACGACACAGCCTGCTGTGCGATGGTCCGCGCAATTGGCATCAACGGTGCGATGTCGTACGATTTCTGGTAGATCATCGGGTTCTTACCGGTACGCAGCGCAATATCGATCGCATCGAAATCCCGATATGGTGTGCCAATGTCGGCGCTGATCTCGGCAGCGATTGCCTGCAGCACATCGAACATCCCGCGGTTGACCGAATGGCTTTTCTTTTGCACGAAACGCATGCCTTTCGCGACCAACCAGTCAAAGGTCCGGGCGCCGGGGTCGACAATCAGACTTTGCTCCTGCTCGATCGCCTTCCATTTCTGGTGTAGCGACGCGTAGTACACGAGCGCTCCCTGTGGCTGGGCGATGGCAAGGGCTTTGCGCACGGTTACGGTACGGCCGCCGCCCACTTCATGCTTGCCGGTCATCGCCTTTTCCAATGCAGCCTTTTTCGCAGCGAAGACGGCGACCGGCAGCCCGACCACCAACAAATCGATGGTGTCGACCTTCATCATGTTGAGCGCGCCGCGCAGCAAGGCAGCGTATTCGGGCGTCTCGGTGTAGCGGTCATGCATCTGGGTTGCGCGAAACGACTCCGCCGCCAGACCGACTTCCGGTCCTACTTCGTAGAATAAGCCATCGATCGGCACGGCCACCGTCTTGCGCCGCTCGGCAGCAAGAACCGCGGATAAGTCCCGCGCACTCGGGTACGCCACCGACGGAAAACTGGCGCAACGAATGTCATTGTCCGTGCAGCCCGTCACGAACTTGGTGTTGCCAAAACCTACATCGACTGCCCTTACGATCATTTCCATGACTGCCTCCAATTCTTTACGATCAGGCCGCTCGCCACCAGCATCGGCGAAAGGACGTCCCTGCTCCACGCACAACGCCGACGAAAATTGCCGCATTTCGGCGCCTGGTCGCTCTCTATTGCGTTCACAGTGTCATCGCGTTGTATCCGGAATCACACTGGTTATCCTGCGAGCACACCGCCGCGCGTTCGCCTATCACTACGCTCACACTGGAAATAATTTCGTCAAGGGCACGGCGCGCTGCCCCATATAAGATGGGAACCAGAGGCAACTTCTGCGTCCATCAAGCCCGCATGCCGCTGTGGCTTGCGTCCGGATCGGAAGATAAATGCGCATCAAGGGCACTGTCCGCCACACGAAAGCGTCGGAAACCGCTTGACGCACCGCACCCGCTGATGTCAACTGATCATGCTCGAAGGGCTCCTTGACCCTGCTCCCATCGCGGGAGCGAAAAGGCGTCGCAGTCGTTACCTGTCCCCGAAATGCCGATCGCTGAATCGGTTTGGCGCGGCCCTTGAGGTCGTGCCGATGACAACCTCCCCGTCGTGCAGTTCGCCTGTTGACGCGCCAAGCATGGCGCGGGCTTTCTTCAAGAAAGCGACAAGGCATCGCAGATAGACCGGCCGGCACCCGATGCCGGACCACGAATTCCCGTCGCCCGTTTTGAGCACGCGTTTTACGCAGCGCATGGCTGTGCTTGCCACTTCAGGCTCCCCATGCGTTCTCGCTCGAACACCTGACACCGTCCCGGACTTTCGGTGAGGGACGGTCCCCTGCAGGCACGGCGGCCACGACCACGAACTGATCCCAAAGAGCGCGAGACCCGATCTCGACGCGGATGCCATGCCAAGCCCAGGAGGCTGGCGGCATCACCCTCCCCCGGACGGCGCAGAAATGCGCGGCCGGGACGGATCAACTGAACCATTTTTAAGGCTGACCGAGCCGGCTTTCCCGTGCAGAGCCGGCGCAACCCAGGGGAACCGCAATGACGCTGGTGGTCACGCGTTGCGTAGTGCATTGACCACGGGACGGGCGTAGCAATGGAATCGGCTACCCGGCCCATCGGCTTGCGATTCCACACGTGCACATTACGTCCGCGATTCGAGCAGCGGACGGTCGATCATGGAGAACAAGATGTCCAAAGCAACGCAACACCGCCGCACCACACCTGCCGCGACCTCGCTCATCCATCAACCGCGCCGTCGCCAGGACTGGAACAGCCTCTCCGCGCGGGAAATCCTGGCCCGTCATCCGGTCGGCAAGACGCCGCCGCTCAAGGTGCTGGAGATCTTGATCGCGCTCTTCAACAAGCAGCACACCGCGAAACAGAAGGAAGTGTCGTTCAAGACGCGCCAGGAGCGCGCGGACTTCTTCCGGCGCTTTTTCCGTGACCTGAAGGACAAGGCAGAATTCAAGACCCGGCCCGACCCACGCAACTTGCGGGAACGGCATATTCGGGCCAGCGTGGCCGTTTGGCAGAAGGAAGGACTGGCGCCCGCGACGATCCAGACCTACCTCAGCTTCCTGCGCGGGCTGGCTAACTGGATCGGCAAACCCGGCCTGGTACGAGCGCCCCACTATTACGGATTGCAGCCCGACGCGTATCAACGCCACGAAGCGGCGCAGCGCGACAAGAGCTGGTCCGCACAAGGCATCGATATCGATGGTCTTATCCGGGAGATATCTCACTTCGATCCGTATGTGGGCGCGGCAATGCGACTGGTCCGCGCGATGGGCTTGCGCCGCAAGGAGGCCATCATGTTCCGCCCGCACCGATGCGTCGTTTCGTTCGAGGCGACCGGACTGCCGCTGCACAAGAGGAAGGCCGAGCGCTATGCGCGCATCAAGGCCGGCAGCAAGGGCGGACGCGAACGCTTCGTCGCGCTCGATACGCCGGAATGCCTCGCCGCGATCGAACATGCGCAGGCGGTGGTGACCACCAGCGACGGCCACATGGGGCATCCGCCGCACAGCCTGGAGCAGGCGCTACGGCGATTCAATTACGTGCTGGAGAAATTCGGCGTCACGCACAAGGCGCTGGGCGTCACCGCGCACGGTTTGCGGCACGAAGTATTAATCGAGCGGTTCGAGGCAATGACCGGGCATGCGGCGCCGGTACGCGGCGGGGAAAGGCTGCCGCCGGACATCGACGCGCCGGCACGGCAGGACGTGGCGGAGCTGGCTGGCCACGCCAGAAAACGGGCATCCAACGCCTATCTTGGCGGCGTCAACGCCCGTCAACGCAAACAAATCAATCCGTCCGCGACTGAGGAATAAATACGGAGCCAAACAACCCCATAAAATCGCATTGACCGCGATCCCGAATCTGAGACGGGCAAGTGATGACTCAATCCATCACATGGATACGGTTTCCCACGTCCCATGCGGGATCCAAGCTCCGCGTCGGTGGCACCAGAATGCCTCAGTTCATGGCAGATTCCAGGGTGTCCTGATAGGCAATTTGATTGTATGCTTGACGGCTCGCGGCGGGATGGCGCCACTTCCTCGTTGACAACACCATGCGCGTTACCTTCCACATCGTCTGGTCATTCCTAAAAAAGGGCAATCTTCTTGGTCTGGTTGCGTTCTACCTGCGCACGGGCCGCAATCGCCTGCATAACTGGCTGCACGACCACCCGCTGTCGGCGGCCAGGCTGCTGCGCTTTGCGCCGCTGTTGCTTGCCATTGGCGTGCTCCTGTTGACGGTCCGATTTGGCTCGCTGGATTCTCCCGTGGCCGCCTTGGCGACGTGTTTTTCTGTTGCCTTGGGCTTCTGGCTCGCCGCCCCGACGGTCGCGGTCTTCGCGCTGAGCGGACCGTTGCTGCTGCCTTTCATGCGCGTGTGGCGACACGGCGCCCTGCGCATTCTGTCATTCTTTGTACCGGCGTTTGCGGTCGTTCTCTGGTATCGCGGCCAACCCGTGCAGCAATGGACGGGAGCTGGCGCAGCGCTGCTGCTCTGGTTCATGTTCTACGGACTGGTCGAATATTTTCTCGATGCTCTGCGCTGGCAATCCAAGCGCCGCTTGAAACGGCTCGACATCGGCAAGGACAGGCTCCAGCTCAACGACGCGGAATACTGGCGGATCTGCGTGCATGAAACCGGACATCTGCTGCTGTACGGCCAGTTCGACGCACTGCCGGAAGACGCGATCGCCGTTGTCGACCGCGAGCCGAAGTATGGCTTCGGCGGATTTGTCACCCCGACTCACACGACCGAGGCGATTGATGCGACAACCGACGTGTTGTTATGGCAGGCGACGATGGCCTATGCCGGTGCAGCGGCCGAGAGAAACGTGTTCGGCGCCCACTGTGAAGGCGCAAGCAAGGATTATGAAATGGCAGACGACTTCATTGTCCGTCTGGCCAAGTTAAGCCACACGACCTATTTCGCGCCCCCAGCGAACCCGACCCAGGAGTCGGCCAACATCATGACCATTTGTCGGCTGCGGTCGGAATGCCAGCAACGTGCCGAAGAATTCATTGCCCACAACAAAGAACAACTGATGCACATTGCTCAACAACTTCAACTGACGGAATGTGTGAATTGCGAGGACTTCTTTTCGGTATGGCAAACCCTCGTTCTTCCACAAAGCTGGAAAAAACTAGTGCTGCCCGCACGGATTCCACGGCTGGATGCCGACGGACGCACTACCTAGTCGCTGCATCCACAACGTAAGTACGGCCCAGGAAGAGTTAAGTAGTGGACAAGGTCCGCATGGCGAGGCTGCGCGCCAGCAGGATGTCGATAAACGCCCGCCCCGAACCATGACGTCCTCCACCGAACACTGCTGAATGGGCTCGGCGGCGCTCGGATTGTTCCGGATTGTTCTTAATCGCCGCGCTCTGCATAATCCGGTGTTGGTCCGCAGCGTGTTCGGCACCGTAAGCATTCAGTCTGGTGCTGATAAGCACCGTCAGCTGAACGCGACCAAGCAGTCGTAGCCCAAATTCAGTAGACCGGCTCAGCCCGACCCATTTCAGCCATAGAGACCATCGAAATTAGCGCCATATTGCTGACATCCAGGATTGGTGCAGCAAGTGGCTACCATGATCAGCCGGATTGCACACATCCAAAAGCACGAGGGCGGAATGCCTTTCCACGTTGCGCCATTTTTCACTCCCGTTCCAGCGCCTCCTGCTCGGCAACGAACTTGGCTTCACGCATCGCCTGTCCCAATTCGGACCACCCTGCTGCACAAGCGAAGTGGTGAATTCGCTCCAAGGTCCGTGCTGAGGCCTTAATCCGCATTTTCAAGGGCACATCCGCCGGCGACATACCGTAGGGCTGCAGGGCAAAACCCGCCGTCCTGGCTACGGCCGCGATCGTGGAGGCGATCCGAAATCCCCCCTCATCAACGTCACCCCAGTGATTTATCGGCGTGGTCGGCGGCAGGCTCCCCAGCAGACGCTCGTACATTGCCCGCCAGGCCGGTGAAGGCATGCCTGCTGTGTAGATCAGAAGCACCTTGTCGTCTTGCCGGCGTTTAGCCTCACTGTGAAACGTGGTTTTGTTCTCGATGGTGGTGACTTCAATGACCTTGCTGGCCACCCCCTGAATAGTTGCCGCTGGAAGGCCGATGTAAGGCGCGTCAATCAAACCGGTGGAGCGATCCCGCGCGATGTGCACGTGGCCAGCCAACAGTACAGGATGCTCTTCCCGGAACAAGCCCAGCTCCTGCCAAACTTGGGCCGCAGCCCTTGAGCTGTCCTCAATGCTGCCACTCAGCAGGATGTCGAGCTGGGGTGTGAGCGCCTCAATTCGCTTGCTGTCCAGGAACAGTCGCGCGCTGAATTCACGCACCGGGGCGGCAATCGCGCCCTGGCTACGCGCTGCGCAGGCCCGGATGGTCTTGGCTGCATCGATCCAGGCGTCCGCGTCCTGCGGGCCAAGCCCGCGCACCTTGGCCATACTGGTCCAGCGTCCAATTACCTCCAGGATTACTGGGAACTCCGCTTTCAATGACTCCAGTTGCCCAATGGTCTGAGTCAGCTGGTCGGCATAGGTACTTCGCCCCAAAAATCTGGCCAGCGCCTGCACGTCCACCAGATCAATACGCTCAAACAGGCCATCTTTGGGGTTCAGCTTGTCACGTTGCAAAGTGACAGCCCCAGCGTCGCGCGCGGCCAGAAACGTCTCATCGCATTCCTGTTTGTGCTGCCAGCTCCGCAGCCCGCTATAGGGTTTCAAATGCGCGGCTGTCAGTGCAGGTGCGCGCGCACGTGCGCCAGCGGCGTGCTTGTTGCCCGCATCCAGTAGCTTGGCCAACAAATCTCTGGCGATAGTGTCTGCGCTCATGGTGTGACGGCTGCAGCGGGTCGAGCAATAGGCTCCTGACGGACAGCCAGTAGCTCCGCTTCCAGAAGCTCAGGGTGGTACTCCCACATGTCCTCTCGAAACTGCTCCCGCATGGCTTCGCTGACCCGGCGTTCCTCCACTTGGATCACGTGGCGGGTTTCGTCCTTCATGATCTCGAAGTAGCGATGCAGGAAGGCGTTCAGCGTCGGCAGGTTCTCGCCCGGGCTCGCCAGCAGCACTTGCAGTCCGAGCTTTTCGAGGTAGCGCATGGTGGCCACGATGTTGGGCGTGTCCATCTTGTCGAAGGCTTCGTCCAGAAGGATGAGCCGCAAACCATCCTGATTGTTCTCGTCCATGCGGTAGGCCGAGGACAGGGCCGCGCCGGCAATCACGTAAAGCGGCGCGCGGTGCTCACCACCGGAACCGGGTCCAATGCGCTTGCTCAAATGCCCGATGGTCTTGGTGACGCCCGTGACCGGATCGTCGGTTTCAATCTCGATGTCGAACTCGAAGAACTCCCGGTAGTCATCCAGTGGACTCTTGACCGCCGCATTGCCCGTGGTGGTTTTCTCTCGCAGCAGCTCCTCGAACTGAGGAGGGATGGACCCGGGCTCGCCAAACAGTCCACCTTCGGCCCCGAAGTCGGCGATGTTCTCGATGAACTTCTTCAACGGCAACAGGTCAGGCCGGACCTTGGCCTGGAATTGGTATCGCTCCCCGTTGGTGAAGGCGGGGGAGGCCTTGAGCGCATCGTTCAAGCGCTTGAAAGTTGTGGTCTGGTACTTGAGGTTGGCATGCAGGGCCAAAGCCACGTCTTGCCGGAAGGTGTTCTGCGACGCCACGTAGGCTTCCTGCGCTTGCTCCTTGTACTGCGGCAGCTCCGTGTTCTGCAGCCTGGTGATTTGCTGCTCCATCCAGGCCTTGGCTTTGCGCCAGTCGGACGTCACCTCATTGCTGACGGCTTCACGGTGCTCAGTCAGAAAGGTCCCCAGCAGCGTTTGTGCCGGCCCTAAGTGACCCAGCATGGCTGAATTGCAGCGCTTGGATTGCCTTTCGCAATGGTCCGCCATGGCCTGGTAATTCTCGCCGAATTGCTCCAGTAGCGAGTCCCAGCGATCAGACGCAAAGGCCGGGTCATAGTCGCCGTGGCCACGGCAGGCCTCGTAAAACGATCGTTTGTCTTGAAGCTCCTGCAGCTTGGCTTCGCATTCTTTGGTCAATCCGTCCAGAACCGTCTGAGACCGAACAACTGCATCCCGGGCGTTTCGGGCATCAGTTTCAAGCTGTGGCTTGCGCTCCTGCAGCGCAAGCAGCTTTGCGCAGATAGCCTGGTATTCGGCACTGGTGCTACCCGTTATGCGCTGGTTAGCGAGTTCCTTTTCGGTGAGCGCCTCACCCAGCTGGCCCGCAAAGCCAAGCAGAAGGCGCAAGGTCTCTGGCGAAGACAAACTTTGGACCGCCTGACGGATGCGGTTGATGGACCCTTCGCGTGTCTGAAGATCGACGACCTTCCTATTTAGGTCACGGGACTCAGCCCTGAGTCCATCGACCTGGCCTTTGGCGCCAGTGCCGATCTGCAAGTCCGCTTCCGAGACCAGCCGCAACCGTTCAAAGTCCCCGGGACCAACCAGCATTCCGTCCAGGGTCAGCGTCCGTTCGCCCCGCAGTGCATCTTGGGCGGTGTTTGCGCGCTTGAGGTTGCCCAGCTTGCCACGCAGGTAGGCCACTGCCACCAGATTGCTGCCCTGTATCAGGCTGGCCACCGTGTCGGCGGCGGGCTGGCTCTGTCCAGGCCGGGCGTTGTCCGATCGGACGATCTTGACGCCATAGATGGTCCGCTTGCCCTGCAAGGATCGATAGACGTCGAAGGCTTTGTCCTCTTCGTGTTTGTCCCGCAACAGGATCGCCTCCACATTCTTGCCCAGATAGGCTTCTATAGCCGGTTGCCATTGCGGGTCGGTCACCTTCACCAGATCGCAGACCGGAGTGGGATGTAGTCCGTGATCCGAGAACTCATGCATCAGCCGGGCCGTCGGCTCACTGACCTGCGCCCGGTTGGTGCTGGCGCGGTCCATGCCCAATCCAATGGTTTTGAGCCGCTCGGTCGCAAGCCGGATCTGCTCCTTGACGTCGTCGTGCTCTTCCTCCAAGTGTTTGGCCGCAGCCTTTAGGGTCTCCGTCAGTCCCTGGATGATCTTCGCCAGTCTATTCTGGTCGACCTGGTTCTGCTCCCACGAAAACTCGTCAAGCTGCTTGGCGGCCAGCGCAAGCACGGGCTGCCACTGGGCAAGCAGATCATTGGAACTAGCGTTTTGAAGTAGCTGCTGGAAGTTGCGCAATTCTCGCTTTAGGTCAGCTTCCCGACGGGTGGTCTTATCCTGCGCCTGCGCCAAGGCCTGCTGCGCTCCCGCATTCTCGGCATGGTCCGCATGGGCAAGCTGAAGTGCGCTGGTTTGCTCGACTTCGCGCTTCCAGGTCTCCAACGCTCCATCTGCGGTTTCGCTGGCCCGGTTGCACTTTGCGACCAATTCTTCCTGCTCAAACTTCTCGGCCGTCAGCTTCTCATAGGCTGCATTGCTCAGCTCGCACGCTGCGGATGCCTGCAGACCCGCCCAGGTGGCGGATTTCCGGGCTTCGACCAGTGCTGCATCAAAGTTCTTGGTCACCTCCAAGCCCTGTGCGATCTTGTGCTCGACGCCTTCGACCAGATGGTTGATCCGCTTGAAGGTCTCCACCAGCTGCTTGAACTTGGCGATGTTGGTAGGCCGGTCCTCCAGGACATCCTGGCGAACAATCTGATCCACTGATTTGGAGAAACTCATGCGCAGCGCGAAGCGGAAGGCCCGCGCAAATGCGTCGTACGACGCTGGGCCAGCCTTGCCGCGCAGCATGAACAGCACCTGTTTGACATAGCTTGCGCCGTCATCGAACAGAGGGTCCTCACCGGTGACCTTGGACCGCTCCAGCAATCGGTGTCGAAAGCTGCTCCACGGCAGCGGCATGGTTGCCCCGTCCACCATCTGCAGGTGATCGGACATGGACAGTTCCACGCCGCGAATGACGTAGCGCCCCAGCACCTTCTCCACCTCATTGCCAAGTGAGGCCTCTATACACACGCCCATGGAAACCGGCTCATTGGTCTCGGTGTCGCGCCAGACCAGAGTGATGTAGGTGGTGGCCTGCGGCCGCGCGCACTGTTCAATGGTGTCGCCGTACTGTCCGAGGCAGTAGGATCGCAAGGTGCGGCTCTGGTGCGACTTGGAATCGGCCTGGGCATTGAAGTGCATCAGGTTTTTGTTAGCCCCCATCATGGCGATCTGCACGGCATCGAGTGCCGAACTCTTTCCGCTGCCGTTGCGACCGAACAGACCCGTGATCTCTTCCAGACGGAATTCCTGCTGCTCGTACAGCAGGAACTGCACCAGTTTGACGCTCTCAAGCCGCTTCATCGTTCATCTCCTGGTTGTCTTCGATCGCCACAGACTTGCCGGCGCCGGCCGCATCATCTGCGTTCGCCTCATCCCTGGCTGTTCCCCACTGTGCTAGCCGTATTAAGGCAGTCTCCCCCAGTACGTCGACGATGGCCGGGCGGATGGCCACGCCGCCATTCGCCAACTCTTGAATGGGGGTGAGATGGCCGCTGTCATCGTCTTCCAGGCGCCGGGCAATGCCCCAACGCTTGGCGGCGCGCAGCAACGTGTCGAGCTCACCGCGCGTAGGCAGGTCGCGCCCGGTCATGAGATGGAACTTTTCCTGCAGCTCGATGTAGTCGCACAGGATCTCGCCGTCTTCGGTGAGCCCGCCGGCGCGCACGCCTTCGTCATAAAGGCCACGCAGCACCAAGGCAAACAGCGTCTGAGCGACTGTCGCGGTACCGGCTTTGGCATGCCGCGGCAAGGCCGTGACATATCGCAGCTGCCGGTTGATCGACAAGGACACCCCAAATGGGGCCAGGACCTTGACGAACTCGCGCTCATAGAGGTCCAGGATGGCATAAGTCACTCGGCTGCTGCGGTCAGAGTGGTAGATCACCTGTTCGGCCACCAGCCGGTAGGCGGCGGTCTCAAAGTCTTCGACGGTATAGATGCCATCCAGCCGGCTGGCCAGATCCTCCCAATCCCGTTGGTTGCTCATTCGGTCTCCCTGCTTTTGGTTCGGCGTTTGCGCCAGCTCAGTGTGAATGGTTTGCCGCTCAAATATGGGTGTTCGGCGGCTTCGTCGCTGGTGTAGCGCAGCTCTATGCCCGGGGCTGACGCCCGGCCTTCCATTTCCAGCCTAACGATCCGGGAGTTGGTGGCCATGGCCACGCTGGTCAGGGCCTGAAATGCACGCAAGTCCTCAATGGATCCGCAAGGCAGGACGTCACTGCTGGCGGTGGCTGAGTCTTGCAGCACTTTCTCGGCATAGGCACGCAGCTTCATGGGGGTGATGGACCGGCGCTCCTGGGCACGGCGCACCAGGTTCCCAATTGCGCGCGTGCGGTCGGAGATGATCATCTGGCGCAAGGGCGTGGGCGCCAGCCTCGGCACATCCTTGCGTGGTTGCGCTAGGCGGCCGCCACTCATCAGGACATCTGGGGGGAACACAGGCGCAACATCGAGGTCGGGATTGGCAATCAATCGGTCCATGGTGTGACGAAGCAGGTTGTCGATGGGACGGATTGCGCGCAGCTTGTATTCCAGGAAGGCCAGCGCGCGCCTGTTGGCGCTGCGGATCTCTTCGTCCAGGCGCTCCAGGTACTCCTCGATCCGGTCGAGTTCGTAGAGGCGCTGCAGGTCGCGCTGGAACGCGGCTTGGCCTTTTCTATCGTCCCCGCTGCAAAGGCGGTTCACGTACCAGTCCAGCAAACGACTACGGTGGTCAGGCTCTGCGTCTATGTCTGCGACGGCGTCCAGGATCTGCTGGCGCTTCGACAGCGGATGCTCCCGTGTGCGCAGTTCCTGGTAGTCGCCGATGAAAACCTGCTGGATGTAGTCTTGGAAGAAGGTCCGGACATATTGGGCGGTGGTGGGCTGTGCGCCTATGGCTGCCATGAGGTCGCGCACGTTGGTGCCGGTGTTCCGGATGTAGACCAACAGGTTGCGACACTGTTCAGCCGCCTCACGCAGCAGGTCGCCGCTGGCTACGCCCTTATGCACTTGCGCCACTGCGGCGTCGATTGAGCGGATCTTGCCCGACACGAAGACCGGGCCCGTCTCGGCAAAGTTAATCAACTGCGTCAGCAACTGGCCCACGGCCGGCGCCATGCTGACGGTTTTTTCGATACCGTACTTCTCCAGACGGAACCAGCCAGCGTCGAGCAAGCGGTTGAAGATGCCAATGGCCCGAATGTTTAGTGGCGTGTCGTGCTGGTCGCCGGACTCCGGCTGCCATTCGCCGGCATATTTTAGGTGGTCTTCGATCTCCTGGGTGATCTCGCGCTGCAGAAATCCATAGCTGGGCGGCAGAGGCGCGTCGGGACCGAATCGCCGACGGTGCAGGTGGCACAATAACGCCCAGTACCCGTGACGATTCTGCGATGCCAGCGGACCGAACAGGCGTTCCGGGATGCGCTGGAAGAGCGCCATGGAAGCGGGGGTTACGCTGGGAACAGCCATTTGCGCACCTCCTCGACGTTCTCCACCGCCAGCTGGTACTCAGGCGGCAATTCCTTGGTTACGTCCAGGGCCAGTCGCAGCTCCTGGATCAGGTAGGGCAGCAGAGCGCCGCGGCAGCTGTGCACGCGCGCCGCGGTCCCGTCGAAATATTCGCTACGAACCAGGTCCTGCTGGCCGGGTGTCAGCTTGGGATGCGCCTGGATGCGCACTTTCACCAATGCGTTCCACTTGGAGTCCTCTGCGACCGTGTTCTCGGACCCCTGGTCCAACATGGTAAGCTTTGCGATACGCCCCAGAACGAAGTCCCGGTAGTCACTGGTTTCTAGGCAGTAGCCGCGCATGTGCCAACGCCGACCGGCCTGGATCAAGCTATGCGGCTCCACGGTCCGCGGGTGCGGCTGCGGGGTGCGCATGGAGCGGTACTCAAGTTTCAATCGCGTACCCTGTTCGACAGCCAGGCGGATGCGGGAGAAGGTATAGGGATTGACCTGGGCGAAGCCCCAAGGGGCGACGGTGACGGGTCCGGCCCCGGGGGCCAGATCCGCATGAATGTCCGCCTCTGCGAGGTAGGCCGCCAGGCTCAGATCGGAAGTGCCAGCCTTGAGGTCAGCCTGGGTCTTCTTGTAGGCAGCGAGGGTGACAAAGTACGACTTGCTTTTGCTGTCCCATTCAAACCAGTCGGGAGTTTCTTCGCGGACTTCCCTGAGGAGCTGGCTCACCCGTATGCCGCTCAGACCAAGGACGTGCACCAGCCGACCTCGGCTCAGGCGCCCCTCCCACAGAGCCATGCGACGCATGACCTTGTAGCGGTTTTTTTCGAGAAGATTAGCTAGACTCATCGCATTCGGCTTTGATGATATATAAAACAATATCATATACTAAAATATATGATATTGAAATGTATACCTAATGAGATGAAGCGTGCTGCTTGACACAAGGCCTTGCAAACCATTAACCCCACTCCGGTCTACACTGATGCTACATATCTGCCTGGAAAAGCGGTCATCTGCCTAAGACCGCTTCTGGCCGAACGCAGGAGAAACCGTCGTCACGCGCATCGGCAGCTTTTCGCTAGGCTCCAGACCTTCTTCCGCTGTCGGTGAGTCACTCCAGTCGACCAACCAGCACGGCGGCTTTCGCTTCTCACAGGAACGACCAGTGAATGTGCTCTATTGGATCAATCGCAAATGCGGTTATCCCTCGTCTGTCAGTATCGGTAAGGTGTGATTTATAGGCATTGCGACTACGGTTTGCGCGCAATCGGAGGCAACCTGATGATCTGCAAAATCTCTCCAAACCCGTTCGCCACTTTTTCATGGCGGACATGCAATGCCGGCGCTACGGCCATTGCATTGAGCATAATGGCATTGCCGGCAATGGCGCAGACGGCGCCCCATCAACACGGCACATCAGCAAATAATCCACCGCCGGTCTTTGTCGCCAGCACGGCCAAGCCGTTCTCTGCGCTGATGGGTGATGCCATGACAGTGATGGAGGATGGCATGAAACGCGCCTCCATGAACGGTATCACCGAGCATGATTTCATTGCCATGATGATCCCGCATCACCAGGGCGCCATCGACATGGCCAAGGCGGTGCTGCTGTATTCGACAGACCCGGAACTGCGAAACCTGGCACAAGGCATCATCACCGAGCAGCAGAACGAAATCCGTGTCATGCAGACATGGTTACAGCGCTTTGAGGTGCAGCGATCCGGCGCGTCCAGGCCGGCTCGATAAAACACCGATCCATTATCGACAAACCACTTGGAAAGGGGCAATCATGAAACCGTTCCCGCTGTTGGCCGCAATGGGCTCCATCGCCTCCAGCGCTATGCTGATGAATGCAGCGTGGGCAGCACTTGGCGCGCAAGACCGCGTGTACACCGCCGACCAGAACAGCAATACGGTCTCGGTGGTCAATCCCGCGACCAATACGCTGCTGGGCCAGATCAAGCTGGGCAACCAGCGCCCCGACATCCTGTCGCCGCTGTACAAGGGCGAGATTAATGTGCACGGTCTGGGATTTTCGCCCGACCACAAAACCCTTATCGCCATCTCCAACGGCTCGAATTCGGTCGCCTTCATCGATACCGCTAGCAACAAGGTCAAGGGTATTGTGTATATCGGCCGCTCGCCGCATGAAGGCTTCTTTACCGCCGACGGTAAGGAAGTTTGGGCAGTCGTGCGCGGCGAGAATTACATTTCGGTGATTGATCCGACTACCTTCAAGGAAACCGGTCGCATCGAGACTGCGCCGGGGCCGGGCATGGTGCTTTTTCATCCGGCCGGCAAGCTCGCGTTCACGGTGTCCAGTTTTACGGCGGAAGTCGATATCATTGATGTCGCCGCCCATAAGGTAATCAAGCGCATCCCGGTGACAAGCCCATTCTCCCCCTTCCTGCAATTCTCGCCGGATACCAGGGAAATATGGATGACGCACAAAGATGTGGGCAAGGTGACGCGTATCGACACCGAGAAACTCAATGTCAAAGGTGTCTTCGATACCGGCATGATCACCAACCATATCGGATTCGCCAAAACGGCAAACGGGACGTTGGCCTATGTGACCGTCGGCGGCGAGAATGCCGTCAAGGTCTATACGATGGACGATACGCCCAAGCTGGCGGCCACCATCCCGGTAGGAGCGCTGCCGCACGGTATCTGGGCGTCGGCTGACGGCAGCCGCATGTACGTCGGGCTGGAGAACGGCGATGCAGTCGACGTGATTGACACGGCCACCAACAAGCTCATTGCCCGCGTTCCGGTTGGACAGGCGCCGCAGGCGCTGGTGTACGTGTCCAACGCAGCGGGCGCCCAGGGCGGCACGAGCAACTTGTCGGCGCGCGTGAATACCGATCCAATCAACATAGCATTGAAATCTGGCTCTGGTGGTGGTGCTGGTTTCGTGGTGGTGCGCAATCTTGGCCTCATTGATTCGCTTGAGGTCTCGCTTTTCAAGCTCAAGCCGCAAACGGTCTACAGCATATATGTGAGTGGTCAGACCACTCCAGTTGCCAGCTTCAAGACTAACCCCAAGGGGATGGCCAACGGCACTGCTATCGGCCCGCTGCGCCAGGTTTCCAATACGCTGTCATCGACCAATGCCGCGCCGAGCAAAATCATTGTAATGGAAGGAGGGGCGCCTGCCGATCCTGGAAAAGCGGTCCTGCTCAGCGCTTCATGACAGAAGTATGTATCCAGGTATCGCGACATAAATACATGCCGGCTCAGCTACGAGATCAAAAAGGTCAGGCTATATGGTTCGGCGTCCGTTCTTAGACGGCAAGTGGTTACAGTGATAGGCGCCTATTGGCCGGCAGTACACGTCGCGTAAAGATTCTGAAACGTCTGGAATAGATCGATTACCTGCCGGGCCTGTATGGGCACTGACATGCGCTTGGCGACCCAAAGCAGAAGTACAACTTTCTCAAAAGCGGACGCTCAACACGCGCCTGACTAGCGCGATACGGGGTAACTTAAAGAATGATGCCATCACGAGATATGAAGCGTCGTCCAAACTTATATGGTTAAAACGTGGTGCGGCGCTGTTGTGGTTAACAGGCATTTTTATGGGAATTTATGAGGACTGATATTTCCTATTGTGGTTTCGCAATCGAATAACCAACGCCGTGTGTATCTTGTAACCAGAAATAAAAAATAGCAGTCACCAGGGAGCTTACCGAGGCTAATACATAGGCACGCTGTATGACCAATACACCAACGGCAATAGTAGCGGTATCACTTTGTGTTTTATTGACGGCATGCGGCGGCGGAGCCGGAGCCGGCGATGGCACCCCCACTACAGCAAATACGGAGACTGGCTCCACTCAAAACCAGAATTTGCAGTCCAATGGGAGCGAAGCCCGTAACAGCGGAGCGCCTATCGGCGGATCAAGCTCGAACACTGGCACCACAGGTAATGGCTCAAATGCAGGCACGACACCTCCAATCGGCAATTCTGAGGGAAATACAGATTCTGGCAGCACTGCCGGGAATAGCAGTCCGGGCTTTGCTTACGATACGACTGCACGCTTTAACACCCCAAGTGATTTGGTTACCGATAGTGCAGAGAATCTCTACGTGATGGATCTGGGTAATAAGGTCGTCCGCAAGATTGCAGCTACTGGTGACGTTACTACGCTGCCATCGAGCTATAGCAGTCCCCGTTCCTCTATGGCGATAGATAGCTCAGGAAATTTGTACGTGATCGACGGAGAAAACATCTACAAGATTGCACCGTCTGGGGAGCACACTTTGGTGATGGCCTATCCGGCCACGCCTGGCAGCACCCAGGCAGTTGCGATTGCAGCGGATGGAAAAGGCAGTATTTACGTATTGGCGCGATACAGGAATCGATATTGGGTTCATAAGATTGACCCCGCTAACCCGCCTCAAGGAACGTTCTTAGGGAACGGCACCGGCCCACACCAGTCCGTTTACTCAATTGATACCTTTGGTGAGATAACAGGTATTGCTAGTGACGCAAACGGAAACTTGGCATTGTCGATCTCAGGCCCTGAAACCGGCTATACCGCGATCCGCTATGTGCCACGCGCAGCACAGCCAGTAGTCGAACCATCAGGCGCTGTACGAGTTTGGAGAGTAGAACTGGGTCTACCGAAGATGGCCTTTGATGCCGCAGGCTATCTCTGGTTGACAAATCCGCTCTATTTCCCCGCCGACGGGATGTATCACCTTCAACTGCTCAGAATTACGCCAGATGATGGAACGGTCAGGTCAACCTCCGTGACCTATCCTAATGAAATCCCAACGCGGCAGTCATTGTCGCCTAATGGCTTCGGGCTCGCTTTGGGCGCTAATGGGAACACTTATATCGCCGCCCCGGATATCCACGCAGTGTTCACCATTGCAGCCAATGGAAAAGCTAACTTGTATGCTGGCAAAGAAGGTGAAGCAGGCAGCGCTGACTAGTGCAGAGGGGTGCAGAGGGCGGCTACCGGACAGTGTGGCCGCCTTGTTACTGCCTACAGGACATCAAGGCAGTTTTGTGAATCACCATAATTGGTTCAAGCATTCCCAATGCCCATAGTCGGGTTTTGGCCGGCTCTTGCTGGATGTCAGCCTTCTTTGTAGCCGCAGTACGGTAAGCTGAGCGCCAGACCGATCCCAAAGGTTCTCAGCATGGACCGACACCAGGCTCCGGGGCCTTTCCGGTAATGAATTGGATGATCTGTGTGACCTCGGCGACAGTCGTATTGAACCACTTTGGATGGAAAATAACGAGTTCATCGTGATGACAGGTTTCGGGATTGCCACTGCAATCTTGGGTGCGGTGCTACTGCACATTGGGTCGACAACATACGGGGCAATCGCCGTCGGCCTCGGTGTTTTCATAGCGTTTGTCGGAGTCACGGGTGGCCGGCACGGATAGGGCTGTGCGGCGGTTAATTTTGTCGCTGTCAATGTCGCATTCCGACCCTAACCTTGTCATACGGCATCCAAGCACTAGACGTTGAATGTGCAATCTCGCCCACCTCAAAAGGGGACGTGCCGTGACATGTTATGCTGTCAAGAGCCCCTTCACCCACAGGAGCCTCATGAGAAATTTGATCTTCGCAGCGTTTTTTCTCATAGCGAGTAGTCATTTGGCGTTTGCTCAATACGCCAGGCCACCACAAGGCGCTCAACAGACAGCCGAGGCGCACAACCTTTTAAACCAATACAGCGCCCAATTCCGAAATTCTGGCCAGCAAGGGAGATCGCTGCTGGATGCCATTCACGCCGCCGGGCTGGCGAAGACTGCCGAAAATGTGCAGGCCATCCGCAGCTTATTGTCATCCGATGTGACAGCGGAAGAACGAGTTGGTTTGGCACGGTTACTGGGAAGTCTCTATACCTTCGATAACAAGACGGGACTGAATGCCGTGATTGCCCAAGATCTACGCAACCTCGTATACACCGGCCCCAAGGAAGTGGCCAGGGCGGCTGTACTGGCCTTCTCGCGCATGGCGTACTTCAAGGACTCGCAAACAGTGCTGCGGTACGCCAAGGATAACGGCTACATGGAGGCTGATACCTACTATGGCGAGCTTGCGCATAAGTTCCCCTATGCACCACCGATTGACCAGCTAGGCTTGATCTCCGAAATTAAGAGCGGCAAGAACCGATACGCGGCCGAGATCCTTGCGTCCCAACTAGGGGACGCCCAGATACTGGCAACGAGCTTTCCTGAAACGCAGCGCACCCTCAAGCAGTACCTTGAGGAGAACGAGCCGGACATGCCACAAGCACTTGGCGAGTATGGCGTCATTGACGCAATAAGGTATGTGGACTGGCTGCATGCTGTTGCAGCCCTTAGCGCATCGACACGGGACGCGAGCTATAACGAGGTTGTATTCACCCATTTGAACGGTGATAAAACGGATCCTCGCAAGATCATGGCATTCCTCACCTCCTCCAGAGGGAAAATATTCATAAGCACTGTTGGTAGGAAAGCATTATTCGAGGACGCGTTGAAACGCGTGAACATCTATTCAATGCAGCTTCCTCAAAATGCACTCATGAGAGACGCCGTGAAGGAGATTACCGTCGCAGTCAATTCGCTTAAGGCCTAAAGTTTATGACCGACCGCTAATGGCCGACTGCTGCCGGCCGGGAAGTCTTCTTCAACGTCTGCTCGTAAACCGAAAGCCGCCATTTGCCGCCGGACGATACGGTGATGACGGCGCCGAAGTGGTGATCAACGTGGCTTATCGGTGCTGATGCTATTGGAACCGCTCTGGGCCACTTGCTGCACCTGCTCGCGGCGCCGGAATCGGTGAAGCCAAAGTATCGGAATGGCTGCGGACGACGAAACGGACCAGGTGATTACAAGGGGCCGTTACATGCACGCTCGCACCGGGAAGCAACCTTCCCCAATCAACGCACTCCGCCAAGTAGTCATGCAGGGCATGACCGTGCATGACGGCGCCATTTCTGCACGCAGGGGGTTCCGTTAAGGCAACCTTGCCTTTATACTGTTTATATATACAGTATAGATAATCGTCATGCTCCTTCCGTCTCTTCCACGGCCAGTGTCATTCCGGCTTCATTTTTTGACCCCGGCCGAAGTTTCGGAGCGCGTAGCCTGCCCTATCTTTACTACAGGAATCCGGGCCGGCTTTCCGTCCCCCGCCGCGGACTTTGAGGAGGGGCGGCTGGATCTGAACGATCTGATTCAGCATCGTGAAGCGACTTTTTTCGCGTGGTGCGAAGGCGACTCGATGATCGGACTTGGCTTGCGTGACGGCGATCTGCTGGTCATCGACAAGGCGGCGACACCGGAAATGGGCGATATCGTGGTGGCGGAGATCAACGCCGAGTTCACCGTCAAGCGCCTCGGTCGCATTGATGGTAAGCCGCATTTGTTGCCCGCGAATCCGGCGTATCCGCCGATACCCATTCCACCGGAAGAAGGCATCCAAGTGTGGGGTGTCGTCATTCGTGTGTTCACGATCCAAGGCCGCGCGCGAAGAGGAAGAAGATATGACGATTGCGCTGATTGATGTCAACAACTTCTACGCTAGTTGCGAACGCGTATTCAATCCTGCCCTGACTGGCTGCCCCGTCGTCGTGCTATCGAATAACGATGGCTGCGTCGTGGCCAGGAGCGCGGAAGCAAAGGCACTCGGCATCCCGATGGGTGCGCCTTTCTTCAAGATCGAGAAGGAATTCCGCAGGCACGGCGGCGTAGCGCTGTCGAGCAATTATCCCCTCTATGCCGACATGTCGAATCGTGTGATGTCCATCCTGGCTGACTTCAGTCCGGATCAGGAGGTGTATTCCATCGACGAGTGCTTCCTCGGCATGGCGGGGTGCCGGGATCTCGCTTCCATCGGCCAGAACATTCGGCAGAAAGTGAAGCAATGGACGGGGTTGCCGGTGTGCGTAGGCTTCGCGCCAACCAAAACCCTCGCCAAGCTGGCGAACCACGTTGCCAAAAAGCGCCCGGAGTGGCGCGGCGTATGCGACCTGACAGCGCTCTCGCCAAGCGAGCAAGACGGCCTGATTGGCGGCACCGACGTGGCCGAGGTGTGGGGCGTTGGACGGCGTATCGCCGCGCGCTTAGCCAGCATGGACATAACATCCGTGCGCCAGCTGCGCGACGCCAATCCCGCCCGCATCCGGCGCGCATTCTCGGTAGTGCTGGAGAGAACCGTGGTCGAGCTGCAAGGTACCTCGTGCCTGACGCTGGAAGACGTCACACCACCGAAGAAACAGATCATGGTGTCGCGTTCCTTCGGCAACCCGGTGTACGCGCTGCAGGACCTGGAGCATGCGGTGGGCGCCTTCGTCTCGCGCGCCGCAGAAAAGCTGCGCGGCCAAAATTCATGCGCAGGCAGCATTCTCGTGTTTGCGCAGACCAGCCCTTTCCGCGACGAGCCCCAATACGCACGCAGCCTGACAGTGCCGATCGCAACGGCGACGGATGACGCCCTGACGCTCACCAAGGCGGCATTAACCGGCCTGGCCGCCATCTATCGGGATGGATACGCCTACGCCAAAGCGGGCGTCATGCTCAGCGAACTGGTGGAACGGGAGCGGGTGCCGCAGGATCTGTTTATGCGCGAGCAGCAACGAGAGAAATCGGCAGCGTTGATGGCAACGCTCGATAAGGTCAATGCCCGCTTCGGGCGGGGTGCATTGACGACGGGCGCCGCCTCCGCACAGGGCATCTGGCGCATGCGGCAGCGTAAGAAATCGCCTTGCTATTCGACGCGATGGGAAGACCTCATTCGGGTAAAGGGGTAATCAGTGCATGCTTCGTGTACGTTGGGTAATGGAGGTCAGCGGGCGCGACTCAGCTCGGCGAGCTGCCGATCCGCTGGGCAGGATGAATCGCCTTCAACTGATGACAAAAAGCGGCGTGGACGCGCCGCATTCTTCATGGTGCAACCTTGTGCCGACCGATAGGCTGGAATACCCGTTCTTCAAGGAGTCCCTCGCGATGCGCACCCCCGATACCATCCGCCAGCAGATCGCCCTCTACGAGCGCCGCATTCGCGAGCTGGAGTGCGACTTGTTGCATACCACCGCGCTGCTCCATGAAGACAGCCTGACCGGCCTGCTCAACCGGCGCGGTTTTCAGCAGGCATGCACGTTGTTGTCGGCAGGCGCCGGTGGACACGGTGCCGCGATCGCCTGTGCGATGATTGATCTCGACAATTTCAAGACCATCAACGACCGGCATGGCCACGCCGCAGGCGACCGTGCGCTATGCCATTTCGCCGATGTCCTGCGCATGAATTTGCGCCCGATTGACCATGCCGCCCGGGTCGGCGGTGACGAGTTCGCCCTCCTCCTTCCGGATGCCACTGAGACAGATGCGATGGACATCCTCACCCGGCTCAATGCCGCTCTAGCGGCGCGCCCCCTGCTCACGGACGCCGGACTGCATGCGCTGCATTTCTCAGCCGGCGTTGCCCAATTGCGCCCCGCCGAATCGGTGCATGAACAATTGGAGCGGGCCGACGCGATCCTGCTCCATGCCAAGCGCAATGGGAAAAGCAAGGTGCTGCGCTGTCCTTGATGCACTCGGCAAGGAGAAGCTAGACACTGCCCACCCTTCTCTTGGGAAGTTGCGAACTATTCACGTAATAGCGTGGAGAACCGGCGCGCGCGTAGATATTGGCGAACTTGATGCCCCATGCGCCACCGCGGTAAAAATAAAGGCGGCCGACGTTGCCATACAAACCGAGCGCCAGCAGGTGATTGATGTGCTGCTCGATTGACGAGTGAAGGGAATCAGGCGTATACACGACCACAAATGCAGGACGGATCGACGCGCCGTCGATGGTGAACGTGGACTGCGCATAGGTAATGCTCTGCCAAACCATGCGCGTGGTCTTTGACGTTGTTCCACCGATGCGATCAGCCCACTTGCATTCGATCCCGAACCATTGGTCAGTAAAACCGCACTCGATCAAGTGCGTCTTGCCTCGCGCCATGAGATCAATACGCACGCCGTCACCGTCCAGTGGATGCACGCCACGAACCTCACGTCTGAGTTCGAAGTCGGAAGCGAGACGGTGCATCAAATCGGTGGTCAGTAACGACTCTGACATGGTAGATCTTCCTTCGTTTCTTGTTGACGGTCGGATTAAATCGGCAAATAACGCAAAGGGACATCCCATATCCATGGGATAGGTTTATCGTTCGTCGCCAAGACATTACGGTCACTGTCCCACTCCAGCACGGCCATCCGAAAACACTCCCGCGTGCGCGGCGTTACGCGTGGTGTAACGCCATCGTCCGCCCCGCTCCCTTGAACGTGGCAGCACCAGATGCAATACTCAATTCGCTACTTGTGGGTATCGTACCTACACAGCCTTCACCCTGTCTTGTCGTCAGGTCATGCGTGAAGTCCGGCAATTCCAGTCGGCGTCGCAGTCGTTACCTGCCCTTGAGATATCGGAATCCGTTCCGATCCAGTCACGCAAGTGGCTCGCGGTATCCGTTTGGCGTCACCCGCCGAACTGCAGGTTGCTACATGGTTTCCTGACCTGCGAAAGTTGAATGCCGAACAATCGTCTTCGCCTAGCGCGAAGCCATTGTTCGTCTTGAAGAGTGCGGTAGAAGTCGGTCCCGGTTTGCAAGCCTGTGGATCTTGTGCTTGTCGTGCGCCCACGGCGTACGCTCACCGAACGCCTCTGGTTCGTCATGGCACCAAAGGCATCCCTAGCGGGGAACATCGTTCCCTGCCGGGAGAGGTGTTCCCTTTCTTTATTGAAGGAGAACACCATGCTCACAGCAAGTCTGAGTCATCAAGTACGCCCTGTCGGCGTACTGCTGGGCGGTTCCGGCATTTGCCGCGTCGTCGAGCAGAAAACCCCAGAGGTTGGCGCACTGCTGAAACCCTGCACCGATCTCTGTGTATCACGGTCGCTGCCGTGGGAGGTCGACGGCAATGATCTCAGCCACGAACTGGCGTCGGCCAGTATGACCGCGCCCGAGGAATGTGAATGCTGAGTTGTATTTCGGTGCTTCACATCGCTGCACCCAGGGGAAACGTCGCCGTTTCCCCATTGGGGTGGCGTTCCCTCTTTCTATTCGGAGAACCCCATGTCCCAAGAGATCATCCAACGTTCCCGCACCCGGCGCTCCGGCGTTCAGCTTGAAGAGGAAAAAGCCTGGGTCAGCTTCTATCGCCGCATCGGCAATCCCGCCATTGCAGCGGAAGTGTTGCATCAGCTCGAATCCGATCCCGAGATGAAGCGGGCGCACCTTGCCCTCTATTTGCGCTGCAAGGAATCGTTGCGCGCGCAGAAAGTGCGGCAAGCGCGACACAAGCGCATCGGCCAGTTCGTGCGCATGCTATTCGGCGTCGTGTTCATGACACCGGTGATCGCGATTCAGAAGTTGCTGCGCCAGAGCGGCGCCATTGCCGTCGAGTGTCTGCCCGAAGTCAGCAAGGAACCGGCGGTACGGCAAGTCAATAACCTGGCGCGAGACACCGAGTTTGCGCAATCACAATCGGAGTTCGACGGCCAGACGGCGGCATCCGGATCACGGCAGCCCAACGCCGACAGCACGGCGAAGCCATCCTCGCCTGCCTCGAAAGCAGGCAATGCAGGATGATGCCGAGGTCGCTCTCCCGGATAGCGACCGCGTCGAGGTTTTTCCACTTGCCCATAGAAACGTTTCTGGCATCGGCCTCCAGCGTAGCGAAACCGGGCGTTTTCACGTTACCGGCATTGAGCCGGTAGCGTGAAGCGCCCGGATTCGCCCAACGCAAGCCAGTGTCGACAATCAGCGTCGTCTATGCCGACTTGCTGCCGCAGCAGCGCGCACGTTCGCGATCCATTAGCCAGTGCAGAAATCGGGTTTCTTTCGACACGCCCCAATAATACTGTTTGCACTGCCGAATGTACGCGTCCAGGTCGTCAAGCGTCTTCACGTCAGCGGGAATGAACCCGGTGATCTTGGTGAAACGCGCGATTTCGGTTCTGGTCAGTCGAATGTGATTGCCGAGGCGGATCATCGTCGTCCATGTTCAACATGCTGTTGCACTGACGATTTTCGCGCTGTTTTATCCGCTTGTCTTTACCTCTTTACGCTGTTTTTCAAGAATATTTTCATCCGTTTTCCAGTGACACCGCAGTGTGACTGCGCTGACATTTTCAAGCGCGCAGCACGCGCCCTGCGGCAATTTCGCAACGCTCCGCCGCACCCTCCTCCGCATAGCCGAACCAAGGGCGCCCGCTGCTTTCGCGCCATCGATAGGGTCGCCTCCGAAACCGGACCGCCATAGGGCGCCGCTGCCATGGCGCGTTCCGTGTAGGGTTGCGGCCCACTGCCGTAGATGCGACACTGAAACTGCATTCTCGATCTCTCGATCGATCCCCTCCGTCAGGAGGTTCTGATCACGGTCAGACGTCGCAGTCGTTACCTGCCCATTTAGCTACGCACGCTCGATGCGTGCATCCCGTGCGGGAACTTCGTTCCCCCGGGTGCGGCGTTTCCGCTTTTTTATTGGAGAACGCCATGAGTACACTGTCAGTCATGTCGCGTGCCAAACTCATCTGTGAATTGCTCGCCCCGCCACACACGGCGGCTGTCTCAGATGCTTTAGCGACATATACCTCTTCCAACAGTTCGTCGGCGCTTGCCCCGGGCGATGCACTGGTCAAGCACAAGCTCGCCGTGGCGCGCGAGATCCTTCTGCGCGACCTGGTCGCGCAGATGCAATCCGGTCCGGTCTTGAGTTCGCCGGACGCGGTGCGCGTCTGGCTCCAATTGCGTTGTGCCGAGCTCGAGCACGAAGTCTTTATCGTCATGTATCTCGACGTGCAAAACCACCTGATCCAGGATGAGCTAATTTTCAGGGGGACGCTTACCCATACCAGCGTCTATCCACGCGAAGTGGTCAAGTCCGCGCTGGCACACAATGCGGCGTCGTTGATACTGGCCCATAACCATCCGAGCGGCCATCCCGAGCCAAGTGCAGCTGACCGGGTCTTGACGACGCAGCTCGCCACGGTGCTGTCGATGGTGGATGTACGGGTGATCGATCACTTCATCGTAGCCGGGAACCGCATTGTCTCTTTTGCCGAACAAGGTTTGTTGTAGGCTGGTACTCTTCCCGAACTTCGTGTTTTTGCGCGGATGAGACTGTCCTCGGAGATGCGACGCCCTCCAGCTGCCATGAAACGGTCAGTACCTCGCCGTAAACCACCGTTCCAGGCATTCAGAAAACCCGTCTCAGGCAACGCCTGAAGCGGGTTTTCGATATAAGCGACGGTGTTTGCCCTGGCGTACGTTCTGACAGCGCGCCTCAAGCGTTGCTTGTCCCACAGTCACTGTTTGAATCGCGCTGATCATCGCACTGCGCCAGCGGGCATCTGCGCATCAACCGCAACACGCAACGCGTGCATCGGGCATGGTCGACGCGCCGGTGCATTCCCCGCTGCCATTGGTGTGGTTCGGGTCCGTGACGACATGCGGCAGCAGACCCAATGCGGTACGCAATACTTTCCTTGCCGGTACATGACGGACCTTGTCGGCAATATGCACCGCTTCGGCGATCTGTTCAGACAATCTAGCCTTCCTTGCCGCTGGAATATGGAATTCAATGCAGGGGGCGCAATTGCTACAATTCGTCATTTCGATTATTATTGAATTGTTGAATTTAATATTGCCCCCCAGCGTATGGATACCCGAACTGCAGTGTCTGCTCTTGCCGCTTTGGCACATGAATCCCGTCTCGCAATTTTTCGCTTGCTGGTCCAGGTGGGACCACAGGGTATGGCTGCGAGCAAGATCAGTGAACGGCTCCACATCCCCCCGTCGTCACTGTCCTTCCATTTGAAGGAACTGGCACACACCAACTTGCTGGTATCGCGGCAAGAAGGCCGCTTTGTGATTTACGCCGCCCAGTTTGCGACGATGAATACGTTGATGGGCTTCATGAGCGATAACTGCTGCGGCGGCAACCCATGCATGCCGGTGCCACGCTGCACGGCAGACTGCAACACCGCGGACCACGTGGCGGATCAAGCGTAATACGCCCTGCTTTTCCAACGCGTCATGCCCCCGCAACGCATACATTCAATGACGCCCTTCAGGAGTTCCAATGACCAACAAGACGTACAACGTTCTATTCCTTTGTACCGGCAACTCGTGCCGCTCGATCCTGGGCGAAGCCACCTTCAACCATCTGGCCCCGCAAGGCTGGCGCGCGATGAGCGCTGGCAGCAAGCCGACCGGCCAGGTGCACCCGCGCTCGCTCGCGCTGCTGGCGCAACAAGGCATTGCGACCGACGGCTATTACAGCAAGTCGTGGGATAACTTGCCGGCCACACCCGACATCGTGATCACGGTCTGCGCCAGTGCGGCCGGCGAAACCTGTCCGGCCTACCTTGGTCCGGTGCTGCGCACGCACTGGGGCGTGGCAGACCCGGCGCATGCGACCGGCACCGAGGAAGAAATCGATGCGGCGTTCATGCAGGCGTACCGGATCTTGCGCCAGCGCATCGAGGCATTTTTTGCGCTTTCGCTGGAAACGCTGAAACATGACAAAGCCGCCCTCAAGGCGGAAATGGACAAAATCGCGCAGATCGGCGCATAAAGGAAAATCGACATGACACAAATTCAGGTATTCGATCCGGCACTATGCTGCAGCAGCGGTGTATGCGGCGCCGAGGTGGACCAGCAACTGGTGGATTTTGCCGGCGACGTGAACTGGCTCAAGGAACAAGGTATCCAGGTTGAACGCTTCAACCTCGCGCAGCAGCCGCTCGCGTTTGCCGAGAATCCGACGGTCAAGGGCTTCCTCGAGCGTTCCGGCCAGGAAGGCTTGCCGCTGTTGCTGGTCGATGGCCAAGTCGCGCTGACCGGCCGCTATCCGAAGCGCGCAGAACTAGCGCGCTGGGCAGGCGTGGCGCAACCAGCCGCCGAGACCAAGCCTGCGGGCGGCTGCTGCAGCGGCTCGCGCTGCTGCTGAACATACCGAAAAGGACTAATGATGCTGTTCCTGGACAACCCGCCGCCTTTCCTGTTCTTTACCGGCAAAGGCGGGGTTGGAAAAACTTCGCTCGCCTGCGGCGCGGCGGTGCGCCTTGCCGACCAAGGCAAGCGCGTGCTGCTGGTCAGCACAGACCCCGCATCCAACGTGGCGCAAGTATTCGGCATCGACATCGGCAACCGGGTCACCGCGGTTGCCGCCGTGCCCGGCTTGTCGGCACTGGAAATCGATCCGCAGGCAGCCGCCGCGCAGTACCGCGAGCGCATCGTTGGCCCGGTGCGCGGGCTGCTGCCCGATGCGGTAATCAAGGGCATCGAGGAACAGTTGTCCGGTGCCTGCACGACCGAGATTGCCGCCTTCGACGAGTTCACGGCGCTGCTGACCGATCCTGCGCTGCAGCGCGACTACGACACAATCGTGTTCGATACCGCCCCTACCGGCCATACCATTCGTTTGCTGCAACTGCCTGGCGCATGGACCGGATTTCTGGAGCAAGGCAAGGGCGATGCATCCTGTCTCGGGCCGCTGGCCGGTCTGGAAAAGCAGCGTGCGCAGTACAAGGCCGCGGTCGACGCATTGGCCGATTCCGCCCGTACACGCTTGATTCTGGTGGCCCGCGCGCAGCGCACCACGCTGCACGAAGTCGCGCGTACGCATGAGGAACTGGCTGCCATCGGCCTGACCCAGCAGTACCTGGTCATCAACGGCATCCTGCCCGCTGCCGAAACCGAAGGTGATGCGCTGGCAGCGGCGATCGGACGGCGCGAACAAGCCGCACTAGCGGCACTGCCTGCTGTGCTGGCCATGCTGCCGACGGATCGCGTCGCGCTGAAACCATTCAATCTCGTCGGCGTTGCGGCTCTGCGTGCACTGTATGCAGAAAATGCCGAAACGGACCAGTCTCCCCCATCTCAGCCTTCCGCGCCCATCGCGCCGGAACTGCATACGCTGGTCGATAGCATGGCAGCCGATGGCCATGGCTTGATCATGTTCATGGGCAAAGGCGGCGTCGGCAAAACCACGCTGGCGGCGGCAGTGGCGGTCGAACTCGCCAGCCGCGGCCATCCTGTTCACCTGACCACGTCGGACCCGGCTGCCCACTTGGCCGAGACGCTGGAACAGGCGTTGGACAACCTGACCGTCAGCCGCATCAATCCGCAGGCGGAAACCGAGCGCTACCGGCAACATGTGCTGGCTACCAAGGGCAAGGAATTGGACGCACAAGCACGCGCACTGCTGGAGGAAGACTTGCGTTCGCCGTGCACGGAAGAAATTGCGGTGTTCCAGGCGTTTTCGCGCATTATCCGCGAAGCCGGCCGCAAGTTCGTCGTCATGGACACCGCGCCGACCGGCCACACCCTGCTGCTGCTGGACGCCACCGGCGCCTACCATCGCGAGATCGCGCGCCAAATGGGAGACAAGGGCATGCATTTCACCACGCCAATGATGCAGCTGCAGGACCCGGCGCAAACCAAGGTCGTGATCGTGACCCTGGCGGAAACCACGCCGGTGCTGGAAGCGGCCAACTTGCAGGACGACTTGCGCCGCGCCGGGATCGAACCATGGGCATGGATCGTCAACAACAGCGTCGCCTATGCCCGTACCGAATCTGGCTTGCTGCGCCAGCGCGCCGCTAATGAACGCCCGCAAATCGACGCAGTGGCATCGCGCCACGCACAACGCTGGGCGGTGGTACCGCTGCAAGCGGACGAGCCGGTTGGTGTCGCGCGCCTGCGCCATCTGGTCCGCCATTGAACCGATCCGCCAAAAAACCCTTTTCCGTAGAGATAACCATGTCCGCACAATGTGAAGTCACCGGCAAGCGCGCCACCAAGGCGCCCCTGAGTTTTTTTGAACGCTACCTGACTGCCTGGGTCGCACTGTGTATCGTAATTGGCATTGTGCTAGGCCAAGGCATGCCGAATGTGTTCAAGGCGATTGGCGCGATGGAAATCGCAAAGGTCAATTTGCCCGTCGGCCTGCTGATCTGGGTGATGATCATTCCGATGCTGCTCAAGATCGACTTCGGCGCGCTGAACCAGGTCAGGAGCCACGTCCGCGGCATCGGCGTGACATTGTTCGTGAACTGGCTGGTCAAGCCGTTTTCGATGGCGCTGCTCGGTTGGATCTTCATCAGGGAACTGTTCGCGCCGATGCTGCCGACTGCGCAGATCGACAGCTATATTGCCGGCCTCATCCTGCTTGCCGCCGCGCCATGTACCGCGATGGTATTCGTATGGAGCCGACTGACCGACGGCGATCCGTACTTCACGCTGTCGCAGGTCGCGATGAACGACCTGATCATGGTGTTCGCATTCGCACCGGTGGTTGGATTGCTGCTGGGCGTGTCGAGCATTACCGTGCCGTGGGACACTTTGATTACGTCGGTGATTCTGTACATCGTGATTCCGGTGCTGATCGCGCAGGCGATGCGCCGGATCCTGCTTGCCCGCGGGCAGGCAACGTTCGATGCGGTAATGCACACGATCCAGCCATGGTCGATCGGGGCACTGCTGCTGACGCTGGTGCTGCTGTTCGCCTTCCAGGGCGACGCCATCATCAAGCAACCGCTGGTCATCGCACTGTTGGCGGTGCCGATCCTGATCCAGGTGTTCTTCAACTCGGCGCTCGCCTACTGGCTGAACCGCAAGCTCGGCGAAAAACATTCCGTGGCCTGTCCGTCCGCACTGATCGGCGCCTCCAACTTTTTTGAACTGGCCGTGGCGGCCGCCATCAGCCTGTTCGGCTTTGAATCCGGCGCGGCATTGGCGACCGTGGTCGGTGTACTGATTGAAGTGCCGGTGATGTTGCTCGTCGTGAGGGTGGTGAACGCGACCAAGCCATGGTACGAAGCGGGTGGCAGCGCCTGAACGGCGCGTATGCGCCCCATGTCGGAGTTCAAAATCACCATCAAGAGTGCGTGGCGCAGCGCGCACCCTGTCATTGTTGCCGCGCTGGCCGCGCACGGTGTCGCTGCATGGCTGACTGCAGTCGTGTCACCGGCCCCGCTGTGGACCGCGATCGCAACGACGCTGACCTTCGCGGTCGTCTGGTGGGCGATTGCGCGCCGCGTTGCTGACAATGGTGATCCGGTGCCGCGAAGCACCCAAAGCGCACTGTATGCCGCTGCCATGACGGCGGCAGGCGTGCTTGTCGGCGCCGGCCTCATCGCCGCCATGCTCGGCACCGCGCACACGTTTTACTGTGCACCGACCATACCATGGCGGATTGAAATCGCCCTCTTCGGCAGCGTCTTTGTCGGCCTGGTTGCCAGAATCGTGCAGGTGCGCGGGCTTTCGCAGTGGTTGCCGCCCCTGGCCCTGATCGCCCTGCTGTGGATCGCACCGTACTATGGCTATTTCTCCGCCGCCGTTTTTCTCGGACTCAGTCTGATGGTCGACTGCCGCGATCTGCCTGTCGTTCAGTTGTATGTGGCTGCGCTGGGAATGGTGGCGGGAAAGGCGCTCGGCTGCGTACTGGCCGACTGGCTGACGCGACCGCCGCGCGGCGCTGCATGAGGCTCCTCGTTGCAACGAGGGCGTGCGCGATACCACGCGCGCAGCGCCGGGCAACGAGAGCTACCGCCTGTCGATCAATTCGACATCGGCCACCAGACTGTCGTGCGCAAGACGTGCAACCGCCTGCATGTACTCGTGCTCGCAGCGCGCCGCGAGTCCCGCGCAGTAGTCCACCGCCCAGGCAGCAAGATGGTCATTCAAAAACTGCCGCTGACGATCGCGCAGTTGCTGCGCCGCGACGGCATTGCCTTTGACCCACGCCTGATTTTCTTCGTAACACAGCAACGCCATGAATTTCAATTCCGCGCCGATGTGGTCCGGCGATGGCGCATCAGGCGCGACCTCGGCAAAACCGGCATCGGTCATGCATGCCATCACCTGCTCGGTGGCGGCACCAGGCACGCTGCCTTCACGCACGAACGATTCGTAAGGTAGCGGTTCGTCGCTGCGCTTGCTGACAACCACCAGTCTGCGGGTGAACTCTACCGCCGCCTCATCCGGCACGTCCAGCGCGCCATCAACCGCACGCCTTAATTCGCCAAGCCCACCAGCGACGTCGACCGTCGCCAGATCGGCCTGCAGCGCAAGCAGATGCGCCCGATCCGGCACGTTCAGAAACAGCCGTGACAACAGCCAGTAGCCCTGGCTGCGCTGCGCGGCCAGGCTACCTTCCACGTTGTGATGGTCCATGGTCAGCGCGGCACGTAGAGCGCTGGCGGATTGCTTTTCAGCCGATGGCAGTCGTAGCATTCCTTCGGATCGACCGGGCCGGGCGAGCCTTTTGCGAGCGGGCGGTCGCGGCTGACCAGAAGCACGTTGTCGGCCAGCGGCTCGCTGCTGTGGCAGTCTTCACAGTCGAGCTTGGCCTTGCGCTCATGGATCTTGTGGAAGGAACCCTTTTCGGCCATCGAACGCTTGGCCGCAGCCGCCGATTTGGCCGGCGCCTTGGTCACCGGCGCATCGGCCGCCGTCGCATATTGCAGCGTCAACGCGCCCGCCACGCAAATCAGCAAACGCAGGATCGAGGATTTCATGACTTTGCCCCTTCTTCGAGGATGTAATACACCTGTGGCGATGTGTTGAACTCCTTCTTCAACTGAACCGCATTGCTTTCCTTGATGCGCTTGGACACCTCGCTGTTGGGGTCATCCAGATCGCCGAACAGGCGAGCCTGCACCGGACACACGAGATCGCAGGTCGGCGTGTATTCCTGATCCTTGCCGATGCGGTCGATCTTGCCGTCAGCAACCGCCTTGTCGAGTTTGTGCGCGCAGAAAGTACACTTTTCCACCGTGTTGGCTTTCTTGCGATGGGTCGGATGGCGTACACCGGCCGGCAATGCCTCGGGGCCGACCGGGCCCTTGCCCGGTCGCAGCGGTTTCAATTCCTTATTGAGTTGCGGCACGCCATACGGGCAGGTCGAGGCGCAATAACCGCAACCGGTACACTTGTCATAGTCGACGATCACGGCGCCGAACTGGTTCTTGCTGATGGCCTTGACACCGATATGGTCGCACGCTGCCTTGCACGCGGGATGCTCGCAGTGCATGCACCCCATCGGCGTATACAGCTTCTTCACGGTCGGATAGGTGCCGACCTCGTATTCCACCATCACGTTCCACGGTGCATCCGGCGTAAAGTGGTTTTCGACCGCACAGGCGGCCATGCAGGAACGGCAGCCCATGCAGCGTTTGGTATCAATTACACGAACGAACTTGGTCATTTTGTTCTCCTTACGCCTTGTAGAGCTTGCACTTGGTATCGTTGAACGAGTTGTGACCGGAAATCAGATCGGGATGATGCTCCAGCACCTGATTGATTGCGGTCCCCTTATGCGCGTCCGGCGCATAACCCGGACTCCACTGGCCGTAGTGATACGACACCGCAATGGTGTCGGGTCGAATGCCCTGCACCACCTGCGCCGTACCCTTGATCTTGCCAACCCGGGTTTCGATGGTCACGGTGTCGCCACTCTTGATGCCGAGCTTGCCGGCGGCCGACGCATTCACCTGCACGTAGTTGGTGGAGGCATCCTTGCCGATCGCCTGGTTCAGGATCACGTTGTTGACCGTGTTGCCAGACTGGTTGCGATACATGCGCTTGTGCGTAATCACGAAGAACGGATAGTCGGTCGCTTCCCGATGCGGGGTCGGGAACGCATGTTCCTTGGTTGGCAACGGTGCGTACGCAATGCGCAGCTTGGCCAAGTCGAAGGAGGCGAGGCTGTTCTTTTTGACGATCCCTTCGGCCTTGTAGTAGGTATCGATCAACTGGTCCGCATACAGCTTCATCTTGGCCTTGCCCGGGCCCTTGAACTTGTCTTCAACACCGGACAGATATTTGCTCTTGACGCTCTTCTTGCTGCCGATAAAACCTTGTTCAAGCGCGACTGAAAAGTCTTTCTTGGCCTTGTCGCCCCACAGCACTTCCACGCTCTCGCGCGCCGTATAGTCGCGTCCCGGCTTGAAGGTGACTTCCTTCAGCCCCCAGGACTTGTTGCAGCCTTCGGCGAACTGGTCGCGGAAGCCGACCCGCTTGCTCAATTCCCACAGCATGCTGAACGCATCGTGTTCCAGGTTGTACGGATTGACCATCGGTTGGCGGATGGCCATGTGGCTGGCTTCCGGCGTGCTGCGCGTCGGCGCCCAGTGCCAGGACTCCAGATAGGTCTTATCCGGCAGCACGATATCGGCGTACCACGCGGTTTCGCTCATCACAATATCGATCACCACGTTGTAGGTCTGCGCCAGGCCTTCAAACTGTTGCCAGGAATTCGGAATCGATACCGGCCGGTTGCTGCCGTAGAAAATCTGCATTTCCGGCTGGTACGCAAGCCCGAATGCTTTCGGATCCTTGACCGTGAGATTCGGTGTTTGCGCGATGTGATGGTTCGCGTACGGGAAGTACACGCTTTGCGCGAGGTCGGCGCGTGACGGCGGGTATTCACACTTACTGATGTCGAAGTACTGTGGGCGGCCGTAGGCGCCGCCGAGCAGCAAGCCGCCGACGGCATCGATATTGCCGACCAACATGTTGAGAATCAGGCCACTGCGCCAGCCCTGCACCCCATGTTCTTTGGCCGACAAGCCGCGGAACGAGTACAGCACTGCCGGCCGGTAGCGCAGCGTCTGGCCGTCGATGACGATGGTTTCCCCGATGCGCGCTTCCTTCGCAAAGGTCTGCGCCAGGCGCGTGATGGTCGCGGCCGGCACGTCGGCGACTTCCTGCGCATATTCCGGGGTCATGTCCTTGACGCTGTCGGCCAGTACCTGGAACGCGGTGCGAACCGGTTTGCCGTCGACCGTGAAGCTGCCCTTGAGGGCCGGCTTGACGCCCTGCACGTAGGGCTTGGCACTGGCCGACACGGTATCCCACACCAGCGGCGTGTTGCCATCGGCGCCCTTGAGGATGGCACCGGTGGCGTCGACCAGCTGCGGCGCATTCGTGTAATCGACCAGGAATGCTTCATCGATGGTGCCGGCATCGATCAATACCTTGGCCATCGCCAGAATCATCACCACGTCCTTGCCTGGGCGTACCGGCACCCATTCATTGGCTTTGGCGGCGACACCAGACAGCCGCGGCTCGACCACGATCGTCTTGAGTCCGTTGCTGTCGATGCTTTGCATCGTCTGCCAGTCGAGCCAGCGTGCTGCCTGTTCGCCTTCGTAATAGTTGGCGCCGAAGTTCAACAGTAGTTTCGAATGTTTGAGGTCGGGCAGAATGCCGCCCCCGGCCCAGGTCAGTTCATCGGCGACGTGGCGTGCCGCTTCGCAGGCGGTAGTCCGGTGCACCATGTTGGGCGTGCCGAAGGCCTTGGTCCACGCTTCGCAGTACTGTTCCTGGATCAGGTATTTGCCCTGCCCGTGCTGCCACACCAGCTTGCGTGGGTCTTCCGCCTTGAGCTTGGTCAGACGGGCGGCGACCGTTGAAAACGCTTCTTCCCAGCTGATTTCGACCCAGCGTGGATCTTCGTTCGGGCCTTTCTTCGGATTGGTCCGGCGCAACGGCTTTTTCAAGCGATAGGGATCGTAGGTATTGAACATCCCCGACGCGCCCTTCGGGCAGATGCCGTGGTTGTAGAACTCGGCGCGCGCGGCATCCGGATAGATGGTGCGGATCACGCCGTTGACGACGGTTGCTTCGATGCCGCAGAAATTCGGGCAGATCGCGCAGCCGGACTTGATCTTGCGGATTTCCGGTGCCCCCGGCACCTTGACGCCCTTCTTGACATCCTTCGCGGCGGCGGCGATCGCCGGCAAACCGAATGTGGTGGCGGCGGCCATACCGCCCAGCGCACCAACCCCTTGGATGAATCGTCTGCGGCCCAGTTCCATGATGCGATCCTCTTTGACGTGAGAACAATCTTGTGGGCGCGAGCGGATGCCCGCTGCCTGTAACCATGATCTTAGTGTGGTTACCTCATGGCAACCATCCCAACCGTATTGGTTTACTGATTCAGGTCAAAGTACTGCAAACTTTTGGAAATTGAGGGTACGGCGTCACACCAACGGCTGCCGGACGGATGCGGCGGCCAGACGCAGGAACGGCAGGCGGGTGCGCACCGCTTGCGGCAAGACCGCCGGCAAGCGCCGATCGATGGTCACAAGGTTCAGGCCCAGGCCGCCACTAACGGCCCAGCTTCCTCAACCAGAAAATCTTTCAATGCGGCGGCGGCCGGCGACAGCCGTTTGGACGTCATATGCGTGACATACCACTGCCGCATTACGGGCAGTCCCGCCAGATCCAATTGCACCAGATAGCCGGACGCCAGTTCGTGCCGGATCGTGCGCAACGACAGGAAACTCAAGCCCATCCCCGCCATTACCGCCTGCTTGATCGTCTCATTGCTCGGCATTTCCATGACAAGGCGCGGCGCAACGCCGTGTTGCGCGAACAACCGTTCCATCGCCTGACGCGTTCCCGATCCCTGTTCACACGACAAAATCCTGGTCATTCAATACGGACAGCGATGCCCGACGGCGGCGCGACAGAGGATGCTCGGGCGAACTGATAACTCCGAGCGGGTTATCGGCAAAGGGCGTTGCAACGCAGTCCATTCCTTCCGGCGTACGGCCCATGATCACCAGATCCGCCTCGTTGCGTGCCAACAGGCCCATCACGCTTTCACGATTGTGGATATGCCGCGCCACCTCGATGTCCGGAAATTTTTTGCGAAACCGCACCAGCAGCATCGGCACGAAATACTTTGCGGTGCTGACAATCCCCAGTTCGACCCGCCCTTTGCGAACGCCACGCCGCTCGGCGACCGCGTCATCGAGCTGCTTCATTTGCGCGACGGCGGCGGCAGCGTATTGCTGGATGTCCAATCCGGCATCGGTCAGCGTGATCTTGCGCCCGACTTGCTCGAGTAAGGGCAACCCGAGCGCATCTTCCAGTTGCCGCAGCTGCATCGATACTGCAGGCTGCGTGACCCCCAGGATCTCAGCCGCCCGCGATACCGACTGCTGGCGCACGACCTCAAGGAAGGTATCGATTTGACGAAGCGTGTAGCGGCGCATTGGGGAATATATAAGCTTGATCTGATACCGAGTTAAGAAATTCTGATTGGACCGGCTTTTTATCGTTGCATATAGTGGCTGCCATTGCAAGCCAACAAGTCAGGAAAACGCGATCATCGCGCGCGCGTCTTCCCTCACAACAAAAAGGATGAATCATGACGGAACGCACTGTCCTTACCTCGCTGCCGAACCGGCCAGTGCTCAGTGCTTTGCCCCAAGCCAGCGCGTTCGACGCAGCATGCAAGATGACCAAGGCGAATTGCGGCAGCGTACTCGTGCTCGACGACAGCGGCGCACTGGCAGGCATCTTCACCGAGCGCGACTTGCTGACGCGCGTGGTTGCGAAGAACCTTGATCCAGCCAGCACGCCATTGGCCGAGGTGATGACCCTTCGGCCACGCCAGGTTCGGCCCGACCTGCCCGTGCACGACGCGGTATTTCTCATGAAAGATGCGGGCATTCGCCACTTGCCGGTCGTCGCGCCCTCAGGCGTAATCCTCGGCGTGTTTTCGATGCGTGATGCGCTTCCCGCCGAACTTCACGACGCCGTTCAACTGGCTGAACACCTTGAACACGAGCTGTCCAACGTGTTGGCGTGACGCATCGTGGCATCCGGCTCGTGACGGCTCCACGCTGGCGACACGCAAGGATGATTGGGACGCCCTGCCGGAAAGAAATATCAGTGCTTATCCTAAACCATGCAGCCGCAGGAATCGTGACTAATCCGCCGTGGCACCCGGTCAATCGGGTTCTGATGGCGCCAACAACCTCCTGGGCTGATGCCATCACGACGGCACTTGATGCGTCCATGAAAAATTTAGACCCCGGGTTGGGGATTTATATTGGAGGTATGACCGCCGCGGTCGACGGCGTTACTGCTGGCGCTTCCGGCAAATTGGGCCAATAGAAACTTAGTCGGCGATCGCAAGCTCACCGGTTATTTCGATTGGCAACGTGCGAGGCGCTGCGTCCGCATGCGCGCTTCAGCATGGCGCGGTCCTTGTCATCGCGTTTTTCCCATTGCACGAGCAACCGACGGACCAGGGTGCGTCAGCCCTGCTGCGCTTGACGCCGCCGTTATCATGATCCCCCATACGCCAGCCCCCGCTCAGGTTCAGCTGCCCTTAGACGTCCTCTCCAACTCGTCGCGCACAAGCTGCAACAGTTGCTGATCACCGAATGCAGGCAAAGGACGTCCGTTGACAAAGTATTCCGGCGTCTTCTGGACATTCAGTGCCTGCACGTCCGCGATATCTTGCCGGACAATCCGGTCTATTTCGGGCGCCTGCATGTCGCTTTTCAGTCGCTCCATGTCCAGGCCGAGGGGGGCGAGATATTGCCAGACGAGGTTGACATTCGCGGCATGGTGCTGTGCCCAGCCTTGTTGCGCCCCGAACAGCGCTTCCAGCGCCTGCCAGTACTTGCCCTGCTTTCGCGCCGCCTCCAGGACCTTGACGACGTCCTGCGATCCTTGATGGAACGGCGCATAGCGCACCGTGAGGCGGATCTTGCCGGGATAGGCTGCCATGATGTCCTTGACGAACGGGTAGAACGCGGCACAGGTCTCGCATGCCGGATCGAGGAATTCGACGATATGGACCGGCGCATCCGCGTTGCCCATCGAGGGGGAATGGAAGCGGACCAGCGCCTCGCGATTCTGGATGGCCGTCTGGGTTGCCTTTTCCGTCTGCTGCCCTCTGTAGATCAGTGTTGCCGCACCGAACATGGCGGCGAGGAGGACGAGGGCTGCGATAAATAGGGTTCTCTGTTTCATAAGCGGGTCTTCCGATAAATGATAAACAACAAAGCGTTGATCGCAGAAAACGCCAGCACCGAAAGCAGCGGGATGGTCACGATGCCCAGCCACACGACCTCGACCTGCGAACATGGCACGCCCTGCCGGCATGGCGTCATGGTTTCCGGGATCACCCCTTGCACAAGCAGCAGGTGATATACCGCGACCAGCCAGCCGGTAATCGACAGCGGCAACGCGTATCGCATCACTGTCCTGTCAAACGGGAACAGGCCGACCGCCAGCACCAGTGCCAGCGGAAACATGAAAACGCGCTGGTACCAGCACAGCACGCAGGGCGCGAATCCCATGACTTCGCCGAGGAATAACGCGCCCAGCGTGGACGCAGCGGCAATCAGCCAGGCGGCGAATACCAGCGGCCATGTCGTGTGATTGGCGTTGCGGGCGGTGACGCCGCCCTGTGCATTGGCTGTTGCAAATGTGTTCATTGTGAGGATACTAAAGCGGTCGAGTCGGTGTCGTGAGATTACTTCAGCGTGAACTTCACGTTGTTGCTCTTGCCGTCGACCTGCACGGCACCGGCCGCCTTGGTTCCCGGCTGCAGCTTGAAATTGCCCTTTGCCTGCAGCGTGTTTTCGTCGGCCGGCGCCAGCTTGATCTCCGATTTCCCGGATGCCGACAGCAGGGTCAAGGTTGCCAAGCCGTCTTTGGTATCTACCGGCTTGCCATGGTCATTCACATACAGCGTCATGCTGTCGGGTGTGGCAACCAGCTCGTAGTTCACATCCTTGACTACGGTGACGACACCGCCGTACAGCGGTTTGGCGTCATGCGCATGCTCGCCCCCTTTCCTGTCGTCGTGATTGTGGGATTTGTGGTCGTCCGCCGCGTAGACGGAGGTCATGGCCATCAGTACCGTGCTAACCATCAATGCAACATGTTTAGTGAACTTCATATATTTCCCCCTCTTAAAGTGATGCGAAAAAACTGCATGACGGTAACATCCCAATAAACCACTGTGCGCGCCGCGCCGGTCCAGTTACTCCGGCGCGGGCATGGCGGCGCGTTTGGACTTGCGTATTCTCGGCTGCGCATCAGCGGCGTCGACAAATGTCAGTCTTGCTGTGACAGTGCCGAAGGCCTGATCGAATTGGTGCTGGATGTAATAGACTTCCGCAGGTTTCAGATCCACGTCGATCACCGCGCCCGCACCAGGCGCTTGCACCCGTATCTGATGCTTGCCGGGAGAGACGTCCATCACCAGATACGTCAACGGTCCAAGATCGGCCACCAGCCGCTGATCCATCAGGACTGGCGACGTCACCCTGGGCTCGTGGGTGTACGGTCGCAGCAGATAAACGCGTGCCTTGCCGTTGACCGGGCTGCTGAACCGCTTCGCATCAATATCAGCATCTTCCTCCGCCAACGGCACCGAAACGCATGCGGCCGGCCGCCCCAGCCATTGGCAAGACACAAAGCCTTCCCTCATCGGAGGTGCACTGCATGCTCCCACTGCCACGCCGGTGACTACCAACCACGACAAGCGCGTGGCCGCACGGAACAGGCCGTGCCCTTTCATTGTCATCATTGTTGTTCCCCTGCAGACGCCGATTGATGCCCGTTAGCGATCCCGCCCGCCAATTCGCCTTTGCTCATTTGGCATTCACCTCATACTGCGCGTGCTCCCTATGAGGGAGCGGCGCATCCTGAATGTTGGCGGCATGCTTTTCCTCCATCACCGCTTCCTCGGGATCGCGCCGGTAGGCCAGCTGATAGAGGAGAGGCAGGACCAGCAGCGTCAGCATCGTTGAAGATAAAATGCCGCCGATCACGACGGTCGCCAGCGGACGCTGTACCTCGGCACCGGTACCGGTCGCAATGGCCATCGGCACGAAGCCGAGGGACGCCACCAGCGCCGTCATCAACACCGGGCGCAGGCGGGTTAACGCGCCTTCCCGTACGGCCTCGTCGAGCCGTCTGCCTTGCTCACGCAGGATGCGGATAAAGGCAATCATCACCAGGCCGTTCAATACCGCCACGCCAGACAGCGCAATGAAGCCGACCGCGGCGGAGATCGATAGCGGGATGCCGCGCAACCATAGCGCGACGATGCCACCGGTGAGCGCAAACGGAATGCCGCTGAAAACAAGCAAGCCATCCTTGAGATTGCCGAACATGGCGAACAGCAAGGTAAAGACCAGCAGCAATGCCACCGGCACCACGATCTGCAGGCGCTGGGCCGCGGATTGCAACTGCTCGAACTGACCTCCCCAGGTCATCCAGTAGCCCGCCGGGATCTTGACCTGCGCATTGATCCGCGCCTCGGCGTCGGACACGAACGATCCCATGTCGCGTCCGCGCACATTGGCGCTGATGACGATGCGCCGCTTGCCGTCTTCCCGGCTGATCTGGTTCGGTCCCGGTGCCAGCTCCAGGCTGGCGATTTCACCGAGCGGAATGAACGCGGCGCGGCCGTTGCGGTTGTCGGTGCGCGGCAGGGAAATCGGCAGCCGCTTGATGGCTTCCGGATCGCTGCGCAGGCGCTCCGGCATCCGCACAACGATGTCGAAACGGCGGTCCCCCTGGAACAGCGTTCCGGCTTCCTTGCCGCCGACGGCGGTAGCCACCGCATCCTGCACGTCGGCCACGTTCAACCCGAAGCGTGCCGTCTTTTCCCGGTCGATGTTAACCGTGAGCATCGGCAAGCCGGTGGTCTGCTCGACCTTGACCTCCGCTGCGCCAGGCACTTGCGCGAGTACACTGGAAATCCGTTGTGCCGTATTGTTCAGCACCGCCATGTCGTCGCCAAAGAGCTTGACCGCGACGTCGCTGCGCACGCCGGAAATCAGCTCGTTGAAGCGCAACTGGATCGGTTGCGAGAACTCGTAATTGCTGCCGGGGATCTGCGCGATGGTCGCCTGCACTGCGGCCAGCAATTCCTCCCGCGACTTCTTCGGCGCCGGCCACTGGCTTTCCGGCTTGACCATGATGTAGCCGTCCGAAATGTTCGGCGGCATCGGGTCAGCGGCGATCTCAGCCGTGCCGGTGCGCGCAAAAACGCGGTCGATTTCAGGATGCTTTTCCTTGAGGGTACGCTCCAATTGCTGCTGCATCGCCACGGACTGCGACAGGCTGGTGCCGGGAATGCGCAAGGCCTGGATCGCAAAGTCACCTTCGTTCAGGCTGGGCACGAATTCGCTGCCCATGCGGGTCGCCAGCAACCCGGACAGGATCACCGCGACCGCGGCAAAGCTCAGCACGACCGGCTTGTTGGCCATCACCGCATCGAGCACCGGCGCGTAAAAACGCCGCGCGCCGCGCATCAGTGCATTTTCCGTTTCAGCCACCTTGCCGCGGATGAACATCGCAACCGCCGCCGGGATGAAGGTAATCGATAGCAGCATCGCGCCCAGGAGCGCGATCACGACCGTGAACGCCATCGGATGGAACATGCGCCCTTCGACCCCGGTCAGCGCAAAGATTGGCAGGTACACCACCATGATGATCAGCTGACCGTACAGCAGCGGCCGCCGCGCTTCCTGCGAGGCCGCGAAGACTTCATGGAAGCGTTCCGCCCGCGTCAGTGGCCGGCCGTGGTGCGCCTGCGCATGCGCCAGCCGGCGCACGCAGTTTTCCACGATCACGACTGCGCCGTCGATGATGATGCCGAAGTCGAGCGCGCCCAGGCTCATCAGGTTGGCGCTGACCTTGTAGCCCACCATGCCGCTGAAGGTGAAGAGCATGGACAACGGGATCACCAGCGCAGTAACAATCGCTGCGCGGATATTGCCGAGGAACAGGAACAGGATGGCAATCACCAGCACCGCGCCTTCCAGCAGATTCTTCTTCACCGTGCTGATCGCTTTTTCGACCAGCACCGTACGATCGTAGACGGTCACCGCGCGCACGCCTTCCGGCAGCGTGCGGTTGATTTCCACCATCTTCTTGTCGACCGCCTGCGACACCGTGCGGCTGTTCTGCCCGATCAGCATGAACACGGTGCCGAGCACGACTTCCCGTCCATTCTCGGTGGCGGCGCCACTGCGCAATTCCCGTCCGATATCCACTTGTGCCACATCCCGGATCCGGATCGGCACGCCTTGCACGTTGCTGAGGATGACATTGCGAATATCTTCCATCGACTGCACCTGGCCAGGCGCGCGGACCAGCAGTTGCTCGCCGCGCTTTTCAATGTAGCCGGCGCCGGTATTGCTGTTGTTGCGGTCCAGCGCGGTCACGATATCCTGCAGCGTCAGCCCATAGGACGCCAGCCGTTCGGGACTGGGCGCGACCTGGTATTCCCTGGCATAGCCGCCGATCGAATTGATCTCGGTAACGCCGGCCACATTGCGCAGCTGCGGTTTGATGATCCAGTCCTGGATTTCGCGCAGGTCGGTCGGCGTATACGGCGCACCGTCCGGCTTCTTCGCCCCTTCCTTGGCCTCGACCGTCCACAGGTAGATTTCGCCCAGGCCGGTCGAGATCGGCCCCATGACCGGGGTGGCGCCGGACGGCAGGCGTTCCTTGGCTTCCTGCAGCCGCTCGTTGACCAGCTGGCGCGCAAAGTAGATATCGGTGCCATCCTTGAAAATGACCGTGATCTGGGACAGCCCATAGCGGGACAGCGACCGCGTCTGTTCCAGGTTCGGCAGGCCAGACATCACGGTCTCCAGGGGAAATGTGATGCGCTGTTCGGTTTCCAGCGGCGAATAGCCGGGCGCGGCAGTATTGATCTGGACCTGCACGTTGGTAATGTCCGGCACCGCGTCGATCGGCAGTTTCTGGTAGCTGAAAATCCCGATCGCCGCCATGCCGAACACGACCAGCATGACCAGCCATCGCTGCTCGATGGCAAAACGGATAATGCGTTCAAACATGATGGTTTGTCTCCCGTATCAATGGCTGTGCTCGGCGCTGGCTTTGCCCAGTTCCGACTTGATCACGAAGCTGCCGGGGCCGGCGTACTGGCTGCCGGCCTTCATCCCCTTGACCAGCTCGACCAGTTTGCCGTCGCTGCGGCCGAGCGTGACCGGCATCGGCAGGAAGCCGTCCGGCACGCGGACAAACACCGTGGGCTGGTCGTTAATGCTCTGGATGGCGTCGGCCGACACCGCGACCGGCACGTCGCTTTCGCTGGCGACGACCTCGACATTGACGAACAGGCCGGGACGCCAGGCCAGTTGCGGATTGGCCAGCGTCACGCGCGCCTTTGCGGTACGCGTTTGCTCGCCCAACAGCGAGCCGACATAGCTGATCGTTCCAGGTGCCTTGGCGTCGAAGGCGGCAGCGCGCACGGTCGCCTTTTCGCCGACGCGCACCAGGTTCAAATCCTTCGGCGGCACGGCGATCTCGGCCCAGACCGTGGACAGGTCGGAAATGGTGAAGATGCTGGCATCCTCCTTCACGGCCTCTCCCAGCGAGATGTGCTTCTCGACCACGACGCCGTCGAACGGCGCGCGGATCTCGTAGCTGTTAAGAGACCCTGAACCGCCGGCCCCGGCTCCCAGCGCAATCAGCTTTTGTTGCGCGTTGCGCACCGCGATCTCGGCTTCATGCATGGTTTGCTGCGCCTGCAGGTAATCCTGTTCTGCCGAAATCTTTTCTTGCCAAAGCTTTTTTTCCCGTTCGTAGGTCGTCTTGGCCAAGTCCAGCCGCTTCTGCGCAGTCAAGAACTCGCTGCGCTGCTCGGACAGGCCGGTGCTCGCAATCACCGCCAGGAGTTGTCCCTTTTTCACTTTCTGGCCGAGGTCGGCATGGACCTTTTCCACCACGCCGGCCAGTCGCGGCACGACATGCGCGGTGCGGTCTTCATTGAAATGAATTTCGCCGGGCAGGATCAAGGCACTCTTGATCCGTGCCGCACCTGCCGTCTGGATCGTGACGCCGGCTGCTTTCGCCTGTGCTTCGCTCATCGCGATCCTGCCTTCCTGTTCTTCGAAATTGAACAGGTAGGGCTCCTTCGCGGTCTGCACGGCTACCGTCGCCGCGAAGACATGCGGCTCGGCGACAGCCGTGCTGCCCTTCAAATAGTCCTTTTCCGGGGTAAAGGCAATTTCCTGCTGTGCGCCGTCCGGCCGCGTCAGCGTGACGCTCACTGTGGCGGCACTCGGCGGCAATGGCTTGTCCTGGTCGAACAGATAGACATGGAAGCGCGGTTCCCCGCCTTCCTCGGCGAGCACGATCTCCAATCCGAAATCGTCTTCCGTGAACATCTTGCCGCCGTGCGGACCTTTGGCCTGCTCCTCGTCATGGTGTTCGTCATGCTCATCATGGCCATGGGCATCCTTGCCGTGCCCGGCTTCGGCGTGGACATCGGCATGGCCGCCATGGCCATGTTCGTCCCCGGAGGGCTTGGCTTTTTCGCTAGTCAGGATCAGTGCGCCCAGCAGCGCGCCGATGATGACGATCGCGAGAATCGATAGGGTTTGTTTCTTCGTGAGATTGGGTTTCATTTCGGACTCTTATTGCTGTGCGGTGTGCAGGGATGCGCCGAGAATGCGATCGATCTCGGCGCGGGCGCGATGCGCTTCGGACAAGGCACGCAGGTATTGGGATTTGGCTTGAAGCAGTGTGCGCTGGGCGTCGAGCACATCCAGAAAACCGAATTTCCCGTACTCGAAGCCCTTGACCGCCGCGTCGTACGCGCTTTGTGCGCCCGGAAGAATTTCCTTCTGGAGCGCTTCGGCTTCCTGCCGGGCCACATCAAGGCGTTCATAGGCCTGTGCAATGTCACCGTCGAGCCGGATTTCAGTGGCGGACAATTCGTCGCGCGCCTTGTCGGTGCGACGCAGTGCCTCCAGCACATTGCCGCGGTTGGTATCGAACAGCGGCAGCGGAATCGACACGCCGACAATCGCCTGGTTGCGCGCCAGTTCCTCGGAGCGTTTGACGCCCAGGCTGATGGTGACGTCCGGGATGCGCCGGCTGCTTTCAAGTTGCGCCAGCGACTGCCGGCGATCCAGCTCGGAGCGGGCGCGCAGCACTGCCGGGGCGGCGGCGCGGCGCGCATGCAACTCCATCAGGAGCGGCAACTCCGGTAGCGCATCAATTTGTCCTTCGGCGTGCCCGAACTGCGGCGCCGGGTTGCCCCATAGGGCCGCCAGGCGCTTGCGCGACAACACCAGTTCGCTTCTGGCCTGGGTCAACTCGATCCGCACACCCGATTCGGCCACGCGCGCCCGGGTTTCGTCCACCGGCGATATCTTGCCGGCCGTAACCCGGCGCGCCGCCGCATCGGTACCGCGCTGCGCGATGCGCGCCGACTCTTCCGCCAGCCGCAGGCGCTCCTGGGCAGCGAGCACATCGAAATATGCCGTGATGACGGCCGCGCGAATTTCTGCCTTCTTGGCGTCCAATTCCGCAGCGGCCGCCGCCCTGCTGTGTTCTGCCGCCTGCACACGTGCACTGCGCTTGCCGCCCAGTTCAACAGGCTGGCTGAGCAGGATTGTGGTCTCCCGTGTTTCGCGGCGACGGTCTTCCACCGACAGTTCCAGTGCCGGATTGGGCCGTGCTCCAGCCTGGAGCACGGCAGCTTCCGCGGCCTGCAACTCATTGCGGGCGGCCGCTAAATCGGCATTGGCATCCAGCGCCATGCGCAAAGCCGCCGGCAATGTCAGCGGGCCGGCAGCGTCAATCGCGCGTGGAGCCTGTCCGCCCGCTGCGGGCGTAACAGCTGGATGTTGCGGTACCGCGGCAGTCTGTGCCGCCGCGGGAAAAACACATGCCGCCAGACTCAACGGCAATAAAAACCTGTACATCGAATTCTCCAAATAAAATCGGGAAGGAATTCGACGAGACCTCAGGAAGGACGCGAAAGCGAAAGAAAAGAGCGTCTCGTCGTGTTATGCGACGCGACGCCAGTCAGGCCGTTGCCGGCCGTCGGGGATATGAGAGGAATACAGAAGAGTCGGCAATTCGACACGGAGCGAGCCATCCGGCATTGCGATTTGCGGCATCGCAGACAGGAACGGCACATGCCCGGACAACTGGCAGTAGCCGCAATCCGCGTGGACTTTGACTGCCTTGCCGGCGCTGTCGTCCGGGACGTCCTGCTTGGCGTCGTGCTGGTGCGTATGATGCCCGAAATGCTGTGGCGTCTTCTCGCCTTCGTGCTGGCAATAGGATGCGGCCGCGGCCCAGGAAAACTGGAGCGGCAACAAAGCCAACAGGAAAATGAGGAGCAGTTTTTTCACGGGCAGAATCATATCATCGAATGCCGGCGTTCTTCACGGTACAAATTGTGTCCAGCTCAAGCAAGGCATCACGGGCCGGGTCATGCGGGCTTGCCGACCGGGGGCCTGGCTGCCGGCGTCACCCTTTCCTCTTTGTCCAGCATGTTCAACAAGCGCAAGCCGTTGGCAACCACGAGGAGGCTGGTGCCCATGTCGGCAAATACCGCCATCCACAGGCTTGCCTGGCCAACGACAGCGAGCACGAAAAACACGCCCTTGATGCCCAATGCAAGCGCCATGTTCTGCTTGAGAATGGCGCCGGCGCGGCGGCTCAGCCGGACGAATTGCGGAATCTTGCGCAAATCGTCATCCATTAACGCGACGTCCGCCGTTTCGATCGCCGTATCCGTTCCTGCGGCGCCCATCGCAAAGCCGATGCTCGCCTTGGCCAGCGCGGGCGCATCATTGATGCCGTCGCCGACCATGCCGACCACGCGATGCGTTGCAAGTTCGGCGGCGATGGCGGCAAGTTTGTCTTCCGGGAGCAGGTTGCCGCGAGCGTCGTCGATCCCGACGCTTTTCCCAATGACGGAGGCCGTTTTCTGGTTATCGCCAGTCAGCATGACGGTGCGCACGCCAAGCGCATGCAGGTCCGCAATTGCTTGCCGGCTGGTGTCGCGCACGGTATCGGCAACGCCGATGACAAGCAAGGGCTTGGTGTCGTCGCACAGCACCACGGCAGTTTTGCCTTCGCCTTCCAACGCGAACAGCGTCGCTTCCGCTTCAGGCGTGCAAATCCCGAGCTCTTCTATCAACCGATGGTTGCCCAGGTAGTACCACTGCCCGTCGATGCGCCCCTTGACGCCGCGCCCGGCGATTGCCGCAAAATCGCTGATCTCCGATGCGGTCGTGCCCGTCGGATGCGATCCCCAGTAAGCGGTAATGGCGCCCGACACCGGATGGTCGGACCGACCAGCCAGGCTTGCTGCCAACGGCAGCGCGTCGGTCCCGTCCGCCGCAAGCGCGACAACCTCGGTCACGGCGGGCCTACCCTGCGTGATCGTGCCGGTCTTGTCCAGCGCGAGTGCTTGCATCAGCCGGCCCTGTTCGAGGTAGGCGCCGCCCTTGATCAGGATGCCGCGTCGTGCCGCGGCGGCAAGACCGCTGACGACGGTGACCGGTGTCGAGATCACCAGTGCGCACGGGCACGCGATCACCAGCAGCACCAGTGCCTTGTAGATCCAGGCGAGCCACGGCTGACCGAGCAGCAAAGGCGGCGCCACTGCAACCAGCAGTGCCGCGGCGAACACGACCGGCGTGTACACCTTTGCGAATTGATCCACGAAGCGCTGGGTCGGCGCACGGCTGCCTTGCGCCTCTTCAACCGCATGGATAATGCGGGCAATCGTGGAGTGCGTCGCTTCGGCGGTCACCCGAAACTCAAACGATCCGGTTGCATTGATCGTCCCCGCGAACACCGGATCCCCGATGGTTTTTGAAACAGGGAGGCTCTCGCCAGTAATCGGCGCCTGGTTGACCGACGATTGACCGGCGACCACGTCGCCATCGAGCGGCACCCGTTCCCCCGGGCCGACGCGGACCCGGCTGCCAATCAATACCTGTTTTGCATCGACGTCTTTCCAGCTTCCATCGGCTTGCTGCACCAAGGCTTTTTCCGGTGCCATCGCCATCAAACCGCGAATCGCATTGCGCGCCCGGTCCAGGGACAGGACTTCGATCAGTTCCGCCAGCGCAAACAGGACCATGACCATCGCCGCCTCCGGCCACTGGCCGATCAATACCGCGCCGGTCACCGCAATCGACATCAGTGCATTGATGTTGAGATTGCGGTTCTTCAGTGCGATCCAGCCTTTCTTGTAAGTATGAAAGCCGCCGGTCGCGATGGCGATCAGCGCCAGGCCGACCACCACGAGCGAGGCGTCGTTCCCGGAAGCGAAAGCAATCGCTTCGGCGGCAACGGCGCAGGCACCGGCAATCCCCAACATCCATCGCTGCCGGCTCGGCACCGTGGGTTTGCCGGCTTCGCCCGGGGTGGCACCGGTCGGCGCCTCCGGAACGGCGTCCATTCCGATCGCGCGAAGCGCCGCAAGGATTGACGCACTGTCGCCAAGGCGATGACTGACAATAAGTTTTCGCTGCATCAGGTTGAATTCCAGCGCGACGATTCCGCGCGTCCCGGAAAGCTTGTTCCGGATCAGCGTCTCTTCGGTCGGACAGCACATATTCCCAATCGTAAAGACCGTCTGCCGTGTTGCCTCGCCGTCGGCACCGATGACCGTCGGCGCCATGTCCAGCGCATTCAGGGCGTTCATAATTGGCGCGGTATCGGCCAGCTGATGCGTGACCGTCAGGCGGCGCTGCATCAGATTGAAATCGAGGGCGGTGATGCCGGGCATACCTTCCAGTTTTCCACGGATCAACGTCTCCTCTGTCGGACAGTCCATCTTTGGGATGTCGAGGATCAGCGCCTTTTCCTCCTGACGCGCGCTTGTTGGCGCGCTGCTTGCGCATCCGCAGGCATTGTTGGAACAACTGCTCATCTCAGTATCCTGATAAGGTTTCTATAGACGCATTAAACACCCTGTAGTAACTACAAGGTCAAGAAGTGATCGTCTTGCGTTTCACCGGCGTCGCCACGCCAATTATGGAGGAGCCGATCTTTCCTTGCCGAGATCCTCCCCACGCAATCGCTTATGTATCTTCAGAAAGACTGCAGCAGTGACGCATGAATGGGCACGGCCCGGTACCTTTCATAGACCCGCAACGCGTGGTCCCGATCAGACCTGCGACTATTGAATGCATTGCCATGGATATGGAGCCTATAGAGCACCGGGGTCTGTGGGGGATGCCGTAACATGACCGCTGTCTATTGTCGTAGGCTCGCACAGGATGGCTGTCCGCTGACTAACGCAATACGATGGCATTGCTTTTGACGGTTCCGCGCAGCAGGAGGCATCCGCGTGAAGTTATTGCTCTTTGCGCAATGATCCGATCAACTCGCGATAAGCACGTTGCAACGGCAGCTCGTTACCATCGCGCCGTGCGAGCGCTTCCAGTGCCTGCAGCAAATATTCGGCAACCGCGAAGTCTTGTTCGCGGCAAGCACGCGCGAAGGCGGCCAATACATCGTCTCCCAGGCTGGTGCGCCTTCGAATCATATCGCTTACCGTGTTGTAATGCGTTCGACCGTGGCGGAACACTAACCGACAAGGGCGGACTAAAAAAGCGTAGGCGTTTAACATGCACAACGCCGCGAGATCCAATACGATGCCGCCTGGCGCCTCGAATGCAATCCGATTGCTCGCGCGCGGCTTGAGGTTTTCCGGCCCCCTGCCGGCCTGAACGCCGAGTGCACTCGATACGGGGCCGGCTATGGCAAATGCCATTGACACATCGAATTTGACAGGTGCATCGGCAATCACCTTTTGCCAGCGTGAATAGACGTGTCCCGGTGAGCGTTCACTGTAGACCTTCCAGCAATCGCAAGGTCAAGCGCCGGATTGTAAGTGACCGATACCTTGCCGGATATTGCCGGGCCGCCATGCATTGATAGAAATGAGCGCGGTCTTTTCAGTCCCGTTCCTGGCCTGAGCTTCGGCGGCATTCCACCTGGAACTGCCCAGCCGCCGTTGCCGCGTGCTTTGATTTTCATCAACGCAATAATTTCCTTATAGATCATACAGATACAACACCCCATACCGGGTTATCCACAGCATTAACCACAGCAAATGTGGACAAGTTACTGTGCCGTTGCGCTACGCAGTTACCGTGTTTCTGTATGGAAAGAAGAATGACCCGCCTTCATCATCCCGAACTCGTCCAGATTGATTACCGCATCGGCCATCGCTGTCAATTCCGGTGTCTGCGACACAAAATACTCTCGCTCGTAGCGGCCGATACGTAACACTTCCCGCTTCATCACGATGAACATCCGCTTGCGCTCGGCATCCAGCGGGCCATCCGCTTCGTCCGAAAACAAGGTGTCATAGCGTCGGCCGGAGTTTTGCGCCAGGTACAGGGCGATCGCACGCGTCAAGCACTCATTGATCCATACCCGTTCGCCGCCGCTCATCAGCGTCACGCTCTTGGCTACGCCCGAATCCGCATCATGCACGATGACGTCGAAGCCTTCCCGCGTCTCGCCGTTGCCGAGCTCGACCAGCGTCTTGATCGACACCGTGAAACGCGCCCCGTAGCACGCCAGAAGCAGCGCATTGGCCAATCCCGACAGCGTCGGCCCGGCGTCGTCGATGGACAGCGCAATCAACCCATCGTTGCTCAGGCACTTCGCGCACAAAGTCCATGTTCCCAGTGCCGCCTCAATCCCGGCGCAGCGCGCTTCCATGTGGATGATCTTTTGCGCAATGCGGGCGAGCCTCCCGACCGCCGCCTCTTCCCGCTGCCGGTCGCGCATGGCTGTCAGAAATACCGACTCGGATTCGGCGACCGCCAGCTGCGCCCGCGCTACGGCCGCCTGTGCCCGGGGGAGTGGCGACGCGTCGAACGCTGGCGGCATGGCCGCGAGCGCGGCATCGACGCGACTCAGCAGGTTCCGCTGCCGTTGCGACTGTGCCGTACGCTGCGCGGCAATCTGCCGTCTTGCCTCGGAAACCGCGCTGCGTTCCGCCCGTTCTTCCTCGGTTTCGCCATGGTCGGCTGCCGTCAATTCCTGGATCTGATGCTCAACGGCGTCGAGCGCATCCCTTGCCTGCCGCAGTTCCCCGCGCCTGGCGGCCAAGATCGCCAATGCCGACACCATGGACGCCGTGCGTCGCAGCTTGCACTCGGCCATCGCCAACCGTTCATGCGCACCGGCTAAATGCGCGGCTTGCTGTTGATCGTTTGCGAGATGCGCCAACAGCGCCCTGCGCTCCTCCTCCAGCCGTGCGACCAGCAGCTGCGCACGGGGCATGAGACTTCTTGCTGCATGGGCGTCCGCCAGCAGCTTGCATTGCCCCTGCAGAGCGGTGCCAGCGCAAGGCACCTCGGCGATGAGGCCCAACCGCTGCGCGAGTTCTTGCGCTTTAAGTGCGGCCTGCCCGGCTTCGCGTTCGATTGCCGCGACCTTTTCCCGCACCAGTTGTTCGTGGGCGAGCAGCGCGTTGCGCTGATCCTTGTCGCGGCGCTGCGCCTGCACGCACGCCTCCCGCGCCGTCGCGACCTGTTCCGCCAGCGGAAGGCGGGCCACCGCCCGCTCGATGTCACCGCCCTGCCGAATAACGGCATTAAGCTTGTTTCGCTGCTCCACCAAAGCCGTGCGCTTCTGCGCCAACGCCGTGCTCCGCATGGCGATGCGCCTGTCTAACGCGGCCAGCCGGTCCGTTTCACGTCGATCCTGATTGTCCAGGGAGGCCAGTGCGGTGCAGCCGGACTCAATCATCGACTGACGCTCCTCTTCCAGTTGGGAGCGTCGCACCTCGGTCTGCATCCCCGCCTCCTTGTTAGCCACGAACTGCGCCAACACATCCTTCATGGCGTCCAGCGTGTGTTGACTTTGCGCTTTTTGTGCCTGTGCCGCCGCCAGCTGTTGCGCGGTGTCGCCGAACTGCGCAATCTCCGCGGTAAGTTGTTCTTGTTCCGCCTGCAGCATCATGCGTTCCTGCCGCAGGGTCGCCAGCCCGGCGCGTAACAACTTGGCCGTTTCCAATGCCTGTGCGCCCAGCACACGAATGTCATCCAGGCGGAGCAGGTCGGCCAGCAGCGTCTTGATTTCCGCATTTCGGTACATCGACAGCTGGCGCCTTCCTTGCGAAGAAAACACCGATGTGAAGAAGGTTTGGGCGCTACCCAGAATCGCCTCGACACAGCGCAGATACGTATCCAACTTGCCATCCGATACCGTTCCGTTCGGCAGCTTGACTGGCCGCCATTCCGCCGCATCCAATACATGCAGATAGGCTTCCGTCCGCCGCTTGCCGTTGAGCCGGACCACGACCTGAGAGCGGTAGCGTTTGCCGCTATGTTCCCACACCAGATCCTTGATGCTTTCCGGAAGAAAAACATGTTCGTAATACGCAAAGCCTCCCAACGCATCGGTGCCGGCACGGGACGGCATCAGCGGATAGGGCGTCATGTTATCCATCACGGTCGACTTGCCGCGCCCATTTTTGCCGACGAACGCAATCAGTTGCGCATCGCCGGCAAGCTGCTCGAAATCGAGGCGCAATACCTCACGCCCCAACCCATCCCGAATACCGCGAAATCCTTTCAACGTCAATGAAATCGGTTTCATGCATTATCTCCTTCCATCGTTTCGGACCATTTGCCACCGGCCCACAGCATCAGTATTCCGTGACTAGCGCGCCGTTCAAGCCGGCGTTAGCACGGTTCGACCGTAACCCTGGCGGCGAGTGGAACAGGATCGGCGATGAACGATTGCGCAAGGATCGCACCGGCGATTTCTTCAGCGCTTTGTCGATGCAGCGTTTCCAGGCACGCCAACAACGGTTCCGCCTGCACGTCGATCACATCGGCCCAGGCACGCACCTTGGCCGCCATGTCTGCCAGATAAGAAATCCCGGCAGCACGCGTGCGCACCACTGGAATCACGCGACCGGCCAGCCTTACTTGTGCCGCGTCTGAAAACAGGCGTTCGATCGCCGTGCGATCAATGGTCTCGGCATCCTCTTCCGGCATCGTCCAGCGCACCCGCACGAAAGCGCCGCCGATGTCGGTTTCACCCACAATCTGCCGCAACCGTTCCATATCCGGCATGCCGTCGAACAGGATGTCGATGGTGCGCCTGGCCGGCGTCGTCACCAACGCATACCGGGCTGCCTCGGCTTCGATCTCCCACAACAGGAAACCCTTGTCGCCCTGCTCGCCGTAGTGCAGTCGTCCGATCGACCCGGCGTAGGCGATCACTCTGCCGTTGCCGAGCCATGCCTGGTGCTTGTGGATGTGGCCGAGCATGAACACCGTCGCGCCAGCGGCAAACAACGAACCTGTCGTGAATTCATGGTCGAAGCCGGCCATCGGCACGTCATGTTCGGTCAGGCATCCGTACACGGTGCCGTGCGACACGCCTATCGTGGCGATGCCCTGCCTGCGCGCGTCTTCATTGACGACGGAAAAGCCGCGCAGCAATAGCGCCAGTTGTTCGCCCACCGCGCGCGCCGCATCGCCGGCGCCGACCGCAGCGGCCACGACCGCCTTGTTCACGACCGGCACACAGGAAAACAGCGCGCGTGTGCCGTCCGGCATGTGATCGAGCCGCCAGCCGTCCGACGCTTTCCAGCAGCCGTCCCGCAGCAGCGCCACCTGCTGCAGGCGGTCGGCCACATGCACCGGGTAGCGGCCACCCAACAGGCCGAATACGTTTAAGGTGCCCGGCGGTTCGTGCGAAAACGTCCCCTGCAGCATCAACACCGGGCAATGATCCGCCAGCCGCCGGATGTTCTGCGCCAGTGCCGCGACGGCCGGTGCATGGATATCGAGCGCATGATCGGTCGAATCGCCCGAGATCACCGCAAAATCGACGCCGCGTTCGATCGCGGCATCCACCGCGAACGTGAAACAGCGGTCCACTTCGCCCAGCGTCGCCGCCGCGTAATGGATATCTGAAAAATGCGCCCCGCAAATCGTGTTTGTCATTGCCTGTCCTTTCATTGGTCGTGATGCCAGCATCGCTGACAGTGATCGCTGTTCAAGCACGGGGTTGGTGGGCTCTGAGTTCCGCATCGATCTTGTCGACGAACCCATCGGGGTCGTTTTGGTAGCGTTCTATTTCGTCCAGCGCACGGCGCCGCCCGTTCGCATTGCGCAGCCAGCCCGGCCCCCAATGGCAATCGGCGTATGCTGCGTAGCGCTCCGCGTCGATCCCGAACGCACCGGCTGCGGCAACCACTTGCGCCGCGCTGGGCGCGCTCTCGCACCGCTGGTCCCCAGCAGCCGGTTGCCGGGCTTGTGCCGCGTTCGGCTGGTCGTCCTTGCTGATGGGGCGCATACCCGATTCCACCTCGCACGGTCCATCGCTCTCCCGGCACAGGCTCTCCCGTTCATGCGGCGTGGCGACGATGGCGCGTGCGATTTGGGAAGACGGCGCCGCGCCGGCTTCCCCCTGCTCCAGTCGTTGCGCAGCGGCGTTGGCTTGCACAGATACGTCATCGTCGTCTGGCGCCTGCAGTAACGCAGTCACGTCGATCGGCGCTTCGAGTTCAATGATCCATTGCGCAACGCGCACCGTGCGGCCGGTGTCGTCGATGTGGGCGACTTCACGCAGCTTCTTGGTCAGGTAGAACGGCGTGCGCCGGTGATCCAGAAACCCGGAGATACGGCCGCCACGCAGGAACGCCAAGGTCTCGAAGCGGTCGATCGCGCGACTCATCGCATAGAAGCTGTTCGTGTGCAACTCGAATGCGTCGATCGACGGAATGCCGGGGATGAAGAAGATAAAGCGGCCCGACAGATTGCACTGCCTGGATTGAAATTCGCGGCAGTTTTCCGGGTCGCAAATGCCGTCATTCTGGTCGCGCAGCATCGTCTTGCGCCCGCCAAAGACCCGAATCGCGCGCTTGCCATGCTGGTCCATCGGCAGCGGCGCATAGCATTTGCAGTAGCGCACCCGACCGTCCGGCGCGTATTCGCTCCAGAAGCGTCTTTCGTTCGCGCTCCAGGCCACCAGTTCATGCGGCATCACCGCCTGCCACGCATCCGCTGGAAACACGACCGGGAACCGGTACAGGCGCTTGACGCCGTCGCCGCGATCCTCGCCATAGGCATTGAGGATCTGGCTGGCGATTTCTGGATTCGGAAAGTCGTTTGGGCGCACCGTAAACCACGGCACGTTTTTGGGGACCAAGGGAGATTTCAGTTCCGGCAGGGCTTGATTGATGGCGCGCTCAATGTCGTCGAACGACTGGCCACCGGCTACGCCGTGCGCATAGATTTCTTGCGCGACGGAATGCTCCGCAGCGCGCTTCGTCAAGACTTTGATGCCGGCACGGATTTTCCCGCCGGTGGGGATGCGCGCCTTGCCTTGCCCGAGGATGGTGGCAATCGCCGGTTGCGATTCACTGAGTGTGACTATTGCGTGTTTCATGCTGAGGCTCCTATGCAACGCGATGTAGTTCGCATTGCCAGAATCCCTGATGAATCCGCTATTTCAAGCCTTCGCTTTTTGGAGGATCACCGGCCGACGCCAGCACAGCCATGATGACCATCACACCCAGCCTGCCAGTAAGGTGCCCGCCAATACTGCCGCCATCAGCTTGTAGCAGTAGGACGCCAAGAGCGCCAACGTGGCAGCGCGCCTTCTTAGTCAGACAAACGCTGTGTTAGACTATTGTCATGAAACGTGTTCTCAAGACATTTTTTACTTGGCTACTACTGCTAGCAATCCCCGTACAAGGATTCGCCGCCGTGGCCATGATGTCTTGCGGTCCAGTACATCAGCATACGCTGGAACAGACCACGTCCCTTACCGGTCATGCACACCGCATGCATGATGGCCACGCGCATAACCATGATCAAGCGGCAGCATCGTCGACAAGCGACCAAGCAGATCATGGGTCTGCCGTGAGCAAGCAAGTATCGCCATCTAAATGCAGTTTCTGTGCGTCATGCTGCGTTGGAGCCGCCGTGCCCCCATCCGTAAGTCATTGGGCACCGGAGCACGGCAGCGTGACAGCGGTATCCTTCCCCCCGTCCCCATTCATCGCCGGCTTCATTCCCTCCGGCCCCGAGCGCCCGCCTCGGCATCTCCCCGCCTGAAGCGCCCTGCCGGGGTCGTTTGTAGCACATACCTGATCGCTGCATCGACTTCAATCGAACCATGACGCCTTGGTTGTGCGTCCGTTTCACCTGAAAGCAAACGGGTTTGCCGTCAAGGCACACAACGTCGCCAACCCGTCGGACTATCGTGAAAAATTCAACATGCCGCAGGAACTCGTATCCTGTCATACCGCGCTGGTGCAAGGCTACGCCATGGAGGGACATATCCCTGCTGTCGGCATCAAGCGGCGGCTGCAAGAGCGGCCGCAAGCAACAGGCCTTGCCGTACCGTCGATGCCGCTGGGTTCGCCCGGCATGGAAGGCCCTCGCAATGATCCCGATGACGTTTTCCTGGTACAAGCCGATGGCCGTTATTCCACCGACCGCCACTATCCCTCGAAATAGAGAAAGGAAGCACACATGAAACACGTATCGAAAACCGCATTGACCCTGGCCCTCGGGCTCTCGGCGGCATCGTTTGCGTTCGCCAATGACGCGCATCACGGCCCCGGCGCACCACAGGTGGCGCAAGCGGCAGGCACCATGACGGATGGCGAAGTCAAGAAAGTCGATAAAGGCACCGGCAAGATCACGATCAAGCACGGCCCGCTCGTCAAATTGGACATGCCGGCGATGACAATGGTATTCCGCGTGGCCGATCCGAAAATGCTCGATCAAGTAAAGCCGGGCGACAAGATCAAGTTTGAAGCAGACAAGGTCAATGGAGCACTCACCGTCGTGACACTCGAACCCGCGTAACAATAACGCTCCGGCCTGCGCATGATGGTGGGCTGGTGAAGCGGCCAGTTCGCGCCCCGATATCAAAAGCGATACTGGCCTCCATCGAGGGTGCTCCATGCACCCCGGGGAACGTATTGTCTGTTCATATCGCGCACCATTCCACCGTGCGACGATTGGGCTGCTTCTGCACTAGTAGCAGGCTTCAAATAGCAGCATTGATTTGGAATACTTTGATGTGAGTCATTTAGATATTGGAATGCCCTTCGTAGTATGAATTGAACAAGGGCGAGGAGTCAGATAACAGAAGCGATGTTGGTGGATCAGCGGCATCCTCAGTCATGGAATCAACCACGGGAGAAAAGCATGAAATCGATAAACAAATTCGCATTGGTAATGACATTAGCTTTGACAACGCCGTTGCTCAATGCCGCGGATGCGGACGACCACGCGGCACATCATCCGGAAAACGCTCCGGCGGCCTCCGCACCGAAAGCGCCTTCCAAGCCGACCAACGCAGCCAAGGCCACCAATGAGCAATCCATGAAGATGGACGCGCAAATGAAGACCATGCGCGAGATGCACGACAAAATGATGAACGCCAAGACCCCGGAAGAGCGCAAGGCGCTGATGGCCGATCACATGAAGGTCATGAAAGACGGCATGTCGATGATGAGTGGCATGTCGGCCGGCGGCATGATGGGCGGTGGGATGGCGGGCGGTGGGATGGCGGGCGGTGGGATGGCGGGCGGTGGGATGGCGGGCGGCTCGGCCAAAGGCAATAAACCGGCCTCGCCGCAAGCAATGCAGCAGCAGATGGACATGATGCAAAAGAAAATGGACATGATGCAGACCATGATGCAAATGATGATGGATCGCACGGAAATGCAAATGCCCGCGAAGTAGACGCTTCGCCCCCGAGCTTAGAGGGGGCGCCGATCGACGCTGTTTGATTGCAAGAGGTTGCGATGGATCGCACACAGGAACATCAACATGACGCGAACCGCCACGTCCGTCGCGGCAAATGGGTATGGATCGGCTTTGTGCTGGTGGCCGCATTCTTCCTCTTTACCGAACACCGGGCGCATGTGCTCGGCGCGCTGCCCTATCTGTTGTTGCTCGCGTGCCCGCTGATGCACCTGTTCCATCACGGGCACGGGCATCACGGCACGAAGTCTGGCGGACAGGCGAATGACGATGCAAGCGGCGCCCATGCACGCCATATCGGAAAGGACGCATCATGAACCACGAATCGGCGTATGGTCTTTGGTCGCTGGTGATCCTGAACTCGCTGGTATTCATCATCTTTGCATTCAGCTTTGCCAAGCCGCAAAGCCGCACCGACTGGCGCTCGTTCGGTGCGTTTTCCGCGTTCATCGTGGCGCTGTTTACCGAGATGTACGGCTTCCCGTTGACCATTTACCTGCTGCTTCCCTGGCTGTCTCAAACCTTCCCCGGCATCGATTTTCTGTCGCACGATGCAGGGCACCTGCTGGAAGTGATGTTCGGATGGCAGGTCAATCCGCATTTCGGGCCGTTCCATATCGCCAGCAATGTGTTGCTCGTGCTCGGCTTCATGCTGTTGGCCGCGTCATGGAAAGTTCTGTATCGCGCGCAGCGCAACCATACTGTCGCGACCACCGGTCCCTACGCACGCATCAGGCATCCGCAGTATGTCGGCTTTGTCGCGATCATGTTCGGTTTCCTTCTGCAGTGGCCAACGCTCGTCACACTTGCCATGTTCCCGATCCTGGTCACCATGTATGCGCTGCTGGCCAAACGTGAGGAACGCGACTCGTTGGCCCATTTTGGGGACGCCTACCGGCGCTATATGCAATCGACGCCGGCCTTCCTCCCACGGTTGGGCAGCGGCACGGCATCCTCGACCAGCGGCCGCACGAATGATGTGAATTAAGACAAGCCGCACTGGGTCTAAACACGCCGCTTTTAGAGCGCCGGGAAGATTAATGTGTACTAGGCAATGATGTAAGACTCAGGTTGAAGAAAACTGCACCATCGAAGCCAAGGATTGGAAAATGAAAAACGACGTTCACCATCACGATCAGCATGCTCATCACCATGACCATGGTCACGGGGCAAAAATGGCGGAAGACTTGGATAAGCCCTTCACCGACCCCGTATGCGGCATGCAGGTCGCGGCAGACCCCGACAAGCAGATCGCACATGCGGGCAAGGACTACCATTTTTGCAGCGCCCGCTGCATGGACAAGTTTCGCGCCAATCCACAACAGTATGTGACTCCTGCTGCCCAACCGCCGCAGCCGGTTCAGCAGGCGGCGCCCGGGACGATCTACACCTGTCCCATGCATCCGCAGATTCGACAGCCGCAGCCAGGCAACTGCCCGATTTGCGGTATGACGCTGGAACCATTGATGCCGGAACTGGAAGAGAAAGAAAATCCGGAACTGACCGATTTTCGCCACCGATTCTGGTGGACGCTGCCGCTGACCGTGATTGTGACCGTGCTGGCGATGGTGGTACACCGTTTCGTCCACGGCGGCATCCCTTATCAAAACTGGATTGAACTGGCGCTGAGTACTCCGGTGGTGCTGTGGGCGGGATGGCCGTTCTTTACGCGCGGCGTGCAATCCATCGTCAATCGCAGCCCCAACATGTGGACACTGATCGGGCTGGGGGTGGCTGCCGCCTTTGGCTACAGCGTCGTAGCCACGCTTGCGCCGGAGCTGTTTCCGTCGACCTTCCGGCAGGATGGCCGTGTCGGCGTCTATTTCGAAGCAGCCGCAGTCATCGTTTCGCTGACACTGCTCGGGCAAATCCTGGAATTAAAGGCGCGCTCGCAAACCTCCGCAGCCATTAAATCTCTTCTCGGCCTCTCCCCCAAAACGGCGCGCCGGATCCGTCAGGACGGCACGGAAGAGGATATTCCGCTGACGCATGTGCATATCGGCGATACGCTGCGCATACGTCCGGGCGAGAAAGTGCCGGTCGACGGTATCGTGCTGGAAGGCGAAAGCGCGGTGGATGAGTCGATGCTGACCGGCGAGCCGATCCCGATTACCAAGCGCCCGGGCGACAAGGTCATTGGCGCTACGCTCAACACCAGCGGCAGCCTGGTGATGCGCGCGGAAGTGGTGGGCTCGCAAACCATGCTTTCGCAAATCGTGCAAATGGTGGCGCAGGCACAGCGCTCGCGCGCACCGATGCAACGGTTGGCGGACGTGGTCGCCGGCTATTTTGTGGTGGTCGTTGCCGCGATCGCGCTGCTTACCCTGATCGTTTGGGGCCTCATCGGCCCGGAACCCAGCTGGGTATATGGCTTCGTCAATGCGGTGGCGGTCCTCATCATCGCCTGTCCCTGCGCATTGGGATTGGCAACACCGATGTCGATCATGGCGGCGACCGGGCGCGCGGCCACCCAAGGCATCTTGTTCCGGGATGCGGCCGCCATTGAAAGTCTTAAGAAGGTCAACACGCTGATTGTCGACAAGACCGGCACCTTGACTGAAGGAAAACCGGCGTTCGACCGCGTGATACCGGCTCCCGGCTTTAGCGAACAAGACGTGCTGGTGGCCGCCGCCAGCATCGACCAGGGCAGCGAGCATCCGTTGGCGCAAGCCATCGTTGCCGAAGCACGCAAGCGCGGTCTCGAACTGCACAAACCGGATTCGTTCGAATCATCCAGCGGCATCGGCGTGCGCGGCGTGGTCGCCGGCCACCGCCTCGCGCTGGGCAACACCAAGCTGATGGATGAGGAAAATGTCGACTGGCATGCCCTGACCAGCCAGGCCGAAGGCTTGCGCGGTGAAGGTGCCTCGGTCATGTATCTCGCGGCCGATGGCAAGCTGGTCGGGCTGGTGGCCGTATCCGACCCGATCAAGGCGACCACGCGTGAAGCGCTGGAATTGCTCAGACATACCGGCCTCATGGTGGTCATGGCCACCGGCGATGGCGTTACCACCGCGAAGTCGGTGGCCAGCACGCTGGGCATTGCCGAAGTCTATGGCGAAGTCAAACCGCAAGACAAGCTCACCTTGGTCGAACGCTTCCAGTCGGAAGGCAAGGTCGTCGCGATGGCGGGCGACGGCATCAACGACGCTCCGGCGCTGGCCAAGGCCAATGTCGGCATTGCGATGGGTACCGGCACGGATGTGGCAATGAACAGTGCCCATGTGACGCTGGTCAAGGGCGATTTGCGCGGCATTGCGCGGGCACGGGAAATCTCGGTAGCGACGGTGCGCAACATGCGCCAGAACCTGGGTTTTGCGTTTATCTATAACGCGCTCGGCATCCCGCTGGCGGCGGGTTTGCTGTATCCGTTCACGGGGCAGCTGCTTTCGCCGATCATCGCGGCGCTGGCGATGAGCCTGAGTTCCGTTTCGGTCATTACCAACGCCCTGCGGCTGCGCGGCACTGGAAAGCCGAGTCGCAGCGTATGAAGAATTCCATGCATGTGCCGACCAAACTGCAGAAGAACGCAAAGAAAGCGCCGGTCCTCATTCTGGATCCGCGCGCCGGCCACGGTGCCGTCATCGGCGGTTTCAAGCATGACTCGGAACTCGGCATGGCCATACACGAAGGCCATCCGACCTATTTTGCATCCTTCTTTCCTGTCCCCGCGCCAATCCATACGTGCAGATAGAACGCCACGCGAGTGACGCCACATCGCATTGGTTTGACGCCTATCGCAAGGGTCGAGATGCCGCAAGCGAACAACTGTTTGCAGCAATCTAGGCAAGTGATGAAATAGACGCTCCTGATCAACGATAAGCCATTCCCATGTCCGCCATTCCCCTCCCCGACCTACCCGGCGCAATACCCACCCTGATCGCGCGCTACAAAGCGGATCCCGAGTCGGTCTACAACACCTGGTTCATCGGCGGTGAAGAACGCATGAAGGCATTCGGCGCCATTCGTCGTGGCGTGCGTGATACCGTCGATGCAATCGCCGCAGGGACATTCGGCAACGACTACCGCGGCTCGCCGCTGGAAACCGTCCTCATGGCGATTACCGAACAAAAGCAGGTGTTCGAGGGCGCCGCGCATCCGTTCTACTGGAAACCCAAGTTGCGTATTCCGGATATTTACGAGAACGAGTCGAACAAGCAAAAGTTCGGCGCGTTCCTGCATGCCTGTCTGAATGCGACGCGCGAAGAACAGATTCTGGATGAAATCAGCAGGCTGGCCGCTGCCAACATCAAGGGACTCGGCCCGGCAGTCGCGAGCATCGTCTACTTTCTGCATCCGACGCTGATTCCGCCCTTTAATACCGCCATCGTCAACGGCTTCAACGCGCTGTTCGGCACCAAGCTCAAACTCGGTTCCTGGCCCAGCTATCTGTCGATGCGCGAAACGATCGTGCAAGCCAATCTTGGCCACCGCAACGCGCTGTCGAAGGATCTGGGGGCATTCACCGGGCTGCTGTTCGAAATCGGCAGCGGACGGCTGATCATGCCCAATAACGCCGACGCCGCATTGCGCACGCTGCAGGCCAATGCGGAAAAGCTGGCGCAGCGGCGCCATCAACAGGTGATCGAGCAGCAGCGCGAGGAGTCCGAACACACGCAGGTCCAGCACATGCTGATCCGTATCGGCCGCGCGCTGCACTACAAGGTCTATGTCGCGCGCAACGACCGGCACCGTTCCTGTCATGGCGAAGCATTTGCGCTACTCACCACGGACACATTGCCGGCTTTCGGCGCCCCGCCTGAGGTGGCGAGCACAGTCGGTTTGATCGACGTCATCTGGCTCAATGCGGATGGGACGCAGATCGTGTGCGCGTTCGAGATTGAAAAAAGCACGTCGATTTATTCCGGCATTCTGCGCATGAAAGATCTGGCACGCTCGCTGCCGCACCAGAACTGCCATTTCTACCTGGTCGCCCCGGCCAAGCGCAAACAGGAAGTCATGGCGCAAATGAGCCGCCCGGCGTTGCGCGATACCGAAACAGGTTTCCCGCTCGGATACATTCCATTCGAATTGCTGAAGGAACATTGCGATGCGCTGTGCCGGTTCGGCGACGACCTCGGTATCCTGAAAAAGATCGCAGACTTCGGCGTCACGCCGGCCAATCTTGTCGAGACGACGGAAGGCCTGCAGTAGCCGCCCAACGATTTACCAGTCAAGGAGCTAGTCATGCACCATCACGATATGCATACCACGCAACCCGGCGAACAGAACACACCACCGTTCTGGCGCTCGACGTCCGGCGTGGTGGTCATCATGCTGGCGGCGATCGCCGCGTTCTATCTGTTGCGTGAGCACTGGGCGCATGTGCTCGGCAACTGGCCCTATCTGCTGTTGCTGCTCTGCCCGCTGATGCATGTGTTCGGGCACGGTGGGCATGGCGGTCATGGTGGCCATCGCCATGGCAACGGAACTTCTCCCGACAGAAAAAAGACGGTTGACGAGGCACGCCAGTCGTCACGGAGCGACCTATGAACGCCAAAGCACCCTATCGGATCCTCGACGCACGCCTGGAAAGGCGGCGCCGCCTTCACGTGCTCGCGCGGGTGGTGCCGACGCTGCTGAACCATCTTCTCAAGCCGGTCCTCGGATGGCGGCGTGTGCCGTTCGTGTTGACGATGCTGCTGCAGGCGCCGCGCTACCGAAAGCTGTTTGCGCGTCCGGATGACGATGCGGGAGTGAGCGAAGTGAAGCAAACCTTCTTGCTAGTCGGTGTGCTTTACAACCTGCTACGCGAACGCTTGGGAGAAGAAGTCGCATTCCGCGTCGCACACGCGTTCATCTTTGCACTGGGAAATGCGGTACAGCGCCAGGCCTACCTGCCGCCGCCGGGTGCCTCCCGCCCATGGGAATGGTTTCATCGCGAGCATGACGCGCAAATTGCCGAGGGATTCATCCGGAATAATGAAAACGACGGCATTGTTCATTCCGCCAATCAGGTCTCGTTGCACATTACCCGCTGCCGCTTCTTCGAAGCATTCCGTGACATGGGCAATGCAGGCCTGACCGAGGCGTTCTGCCGCTCCGACGAAACCGTATTCAATGAAGTTTCGCCAGAGATGCACTTCCATCGCGGGCCCGACATACCAAACACGATCGCGCGCGGCGCCAAGCGATGCACGTTTATTTATGATCGGCGGACGATGCGCTGATACCGGTCTATTGATTTTGTCGAGGTAGACACCCAGATCGTTACATGAAGCGCCTGCGCATCCCATCTTGCCATGCAGGTTGCGTTGCCAACGCGCCCCCAAATCAAGGCGGTACGCTAATTGCTTGTCGTCAATGCGCTGCCTGAATACCCATCGGAGTTCCCGAAATGAAGAAACCACTTGTGATGACTGCGCTTGCCTTGCTGGCAATCGTGCAAAGCCCATCGGCAGTTGCGCAACAATCCGCACCGCCGGGCGCGAAAAAGGGACTGGCCGGGCTTTTCTCCAGCGCTAGCGAAGAAGAACTGATCGAACCCGACCTGGCGTTTCAACTCAAGGTCGCGGCGAAGGGGCCGAACACCGTGGTGGCAGAACTAGTACCCGCCAAGGGTTATTACCTGTACAAGGAAAAGATTCGATTCGTTGTCAAGAACACCAGCGGGGTATCCATCAGCGCGGTGAAGCTGCCCAGCGGCGAAATGAAGACTGACCAGATTTTTGGCAAGACGGAAGTCTACAAAAAGTCCGTGCCGGTCGAGATCGCGTTGAAACGCGGACCGAAAGTGAACAACCTTACGCTGGCGGCGTCCTATCAGGGCTGTCATGAAAAGCTGGGCGTCTGCTATCCACCGATCGAGAAAACGGTGAACCTCACCTTGCCGTAACCGAATGCCAATTTTAAATACGATGTGAAGGAGTGTGAAATGAAAAAGTGGATTGTTACCGCCCTGCTGGCTGCAACCTATGGTGCCGCGTACGGCGCCGGCGAAGCGATCACGGTCTACAAGGACAAGAACTGCGGCTGCTGCGAAGGCTGGGTTGACCATCTGCGCGTGTCAGGGTTCAAGATCAAGGCAATCAATTCGGAGGACATGTCGGCAGTCAAGAAGAAGTATGGCGTGCCGCAATCGATGGGCTCCTGCCATACCGCCGTGGTCGACAAGTCCGGGCAGGTGATCGAAGGCCATGTGCCGGCTGCCGCCATCAACAAGCTGATCGCGCGCCCGGAGGTGAAAGGTGTTGCCGCGCCGGGCATGCCGATGAACGCCCCCGGCATGGGGAAGCTGGACGGCACCCTGATCACCTATGACTTCACGGGCAGATCGTTCTCCAAGGACTGACCGTCATCCAAATCCGGCACGGCCGGGGGCGCATGCTGCCGCACCCGGCCTCCCTTTACATTCAGGAAGCCCTCTGCTTCCGAGATCCCCACCTCGTCGGGACAGTGGCAAGCAGGATGCCGATCAATGCGGCGGCAAACGCCGCGAATTGAACACCGGTCAGCCGCTCTCCGAGCACCAGCACGCCCACCAGCGCGGCACTAATGGGCAGCATCACGGTGAACACGCCTGCCTGGGCTGCCGGAGCCGATTTCAACCCCGTCATCCATAGCCAAACGGTCCACATACTGGCTGCCAGCCCATAGAACGCCAAGAGCAGCCACATCGGCATGGCCACCGGCGCGAAGTCAAAGCGGAACGCGGCATACAAACCCAACGGGGTCATGAGCGTAAAACCCCACAGGTTGATGATTGCGCTGATGCGTTTGGGGCTCAGTACCGCCGTGAGCTTCTTGCCGATAACGGCATACGATGCTTCGCAGAGCACAGCGGCGAATACCAGAAGATTGCCCAGCCATGCAGTGTTCTCCGCCGCCCCCGTCAGCTGCGACGCGGCCGGTGCCTGCGCCGGCGCGGCCAGCGACAGCAGACCGATACCGAGCGCGCCGCAGCCCACGGCGGCCCAGACCCTGGGCCCGATCCGCTCCTTCAGAAAGATCCAGCTCATGAGCGCAATGACCGCCGGAATCGTGGCCATGATGACGCCGGCTGCCACCGCGCTGGTCATGCTCACCCCGGTAACCATGCAAATCGTGAACAAGAAATTGCCCAGGAAAGATTCGAGGAACACCAGCTGTCTCGTCTGCCATGTCATGACCGGCTCGCTGGCTGGTTTTCTTAGCCAGTGCAGCATCGCCAGCCCGCCGATGCCGAAACGCAGCCAAGCGAGAAGAAAGACCGGGAAAACGCTCGCCAGCGGTTTGGACAGTGCGACATAACTGCCGACCAGCGACATGCTCAAGGCAAGACAGCCGTATGCCGCCAGGCGGCTGGGGGTATTGCTCATTTGTATCAACCTTCGGGCTGGAGCACCGGCGATCTCGAACAGATCACCAGCTTTTTCGCGCCTCGTGTCATGGAACAGCCAACGGGCGCCACTGTACATTCGCAAACGCGCGCGGTGATTTGGCAAGCGGTCAAAACCAAGGACCTTGCAATGCGACCCTTCAATGCGTTTGCCGCAGCATCGTCGATCAAGGCGCGGCGTCTTCTCGACGCGACATTATCATGGAATTTTCAGACGGCAGTCCATCTACCTGCAAGACCTATCGCGGCTTAAATACTATCTACGCACGGGACCACCAGGAGCGTACTGAAATACTCCGCGTATCACGCGTCGTCAGAGGTCGTCCCAAATCATTCGCTGCTCGGCATTTCCGAACTGTTCGCACCGCCGGTGCACGTGGCGCCAGGTCACGCGTTTCAGCGTCGCTAAAGCCGCAGGGCGTTCTTGATCGACGATAAGAGTTTCAAACTCACTCGTGGCGTTCCATTTAGGAGAGGCGCATAGTTCGTCGGGATACGGGACGCTACGCAATACTTCTTTTTCCTCTCAGGGAGCAGATCATGGCAGCCAAAATGATGAAAGCCGCAGTGTTCGTTGAACCTGGTCGTATTGAACTGGCCGACAAACCAATTCCAGACGTCGGCCCGAATGACGCCCTTGTCCGCATCACGACCACCACCATTTGCGGCACCGATGTGCATATCCTCAAGGGCGAATATCCGGTCGCCCAAGGTTTGACCATCGGACATGAGCCGGTCGGTGTCATTGAGAAACTTGGCAGTGCAATGACAGGCTACAAAGAAGGCCAGCGCGTGATCGCCGGCGCCATTTGCCCGAACTTCAATTCCTACGCTGCACAAGACGGCTATCCATCCCAAGATGGCAGCTATTTGATCCCGAGTGGCCGCTGCGCTTGCCACGGCTATAAGGCCACGGCCGGCTGGCGCTTCGGAAATCTGATCGACGGTACCCAGGCAGAATATGTGCTGGTACCTGATGCGCAGGCCAATCTCGCGCCTATCCCGGATGGGCTGACCGACGAACAGGTGCTGATGTGTCCGGACATCATGTCGACCGGTTTTAAAGGCGCAGAGAATGCCAACATCAAGATCGGCGACACGGTAGTCGTGTTTGCGCAGGGGCCGATTGGCCTGTGCGCGACCGCCGGCGCTCGGATGCTGGGCGCGACAACGGTAATTGCGGTCGATGGCAATGAGCACCGACTGGGTATTTCAAGAAAAATGGGAGCGGATATTACCCTCAACTTCAAGACGTGCGATGTCGTGGACGAAGTGATGCGGCTGACCGGCGGCCGCGGCGCGGATTCGGCCATCGAAGCATTGGGCACCCAAGCGACGTTTGAGTCTGCATTGCGTGTACTCAAGCCAGGCGGTACCCTGTCCAGCCTCGGGGTCTACTCTACCGACTTAACGATACCGGTTTCCGCGTTCGCGGCGGGCCTCGGAGACCACAGGATTAACACAGCGCTCTGCCCGGGGGGAAAAGAGCGCATGCGCAGGTTGCTCGCGGTGGTGGAGTCGAGTCGCGTGGACTTGGGCGTGCTGGTCACGCACCAGTACAAGCTCGACGATATCGTTGCCGCCTATGATTTGTTCGCTCACCAGCGAGACGGTGTATTGAAGGTTGCCATCAAGCCCGAGTGATGGAGTAAAACCGCTTCATTTAGACCGGATAAACGCCCTCTGCATGAGGGCGTTGTCGCATTCATCGATTGGCGCGCAACACTGAAGTATCACGACAACGTACCAAATGCAGCCATAGACGACGGGCACTGCGACGGTGCAGCAAACGGAGCACGCTTCGCACAGTGGTCGCGATCACTGGCAAATCCTTGATCCTGCACAATTGACATCGGCCATGTCGATGCGCACACTGAAAGCGTTGATACTAGGAAAATATCTAGAGCGATTTGATCTGGTGGACGGGGACCGGCTACTACCGCGAAGCTCCTAAAAAGCGAGCAAGCCGTTACGGCATCCATATTGGAGGTCCTATGAAAACCGAATCATTGAAACCGGGCCCTGCCTTGGTGGCGATCGCCATCATGCTGTTGATCTGGTTTGTCATTCCTGTTCCCAGCGGAGTCAAACCGAACGCTTGGCATCTGCTGGCCCTGTTCATCGGCACAATTGCGGCCATCATCGGCAAGGCAATGCCGATTGGCGCGCTGGCGATGATGGCGATTGCCTTGGTCGCCCTTACCGGCGTTACCAACGACAAGCCCGGTGTGGCGATCACGGATGCGCTGAGCGGATTCTCGAATTCGCTGATCTGGCTGATCGGCATCTCCATCATGATCTCGCGTGGCTTGATCAAGACCGGGCTCGGCGCACGCATCGGCTATTACTTCATCGCGTTGTTTGGCCGCAAGACCATCGGCATCGGGTATGCATTAAGCATGTCAGAACTCATTCTCGCTCCGGTCACGCCGAGCAATACCGCGCGCGGGGGCGGCATCATGCATCCGATCATGAAGTCGATCGCAGCCAGCTTCGATTCGTCTCCCGAGCAGGGAACAACGGCAAGAATCGGGCGCTATCTCGCACTCGTGAACTACCAGGCCAATCCGATTACGTCGGTCATGTTCATTACCGCGACCGCACCCAATCCACTGGTCGTCAAACTGGTGGCGGAAGCAACCGGTTCACAGATTACGCTGTCGTGGGGCACGTGGGCGCTGGCCATGCTGCTTCCGGGTCTCGCCGCGCTCTTGCTAATGCCACTGGTGGTCGCGTGGATCTATCCGCCCGAAATCAAAGACACGCCGGATGCACACGATTTCGCTACGTCGAAGTTGCGCGAACTGGGACCGGTCAAGCACAGCGAAAAAATCCTGCTCGGCGTGTTCGCATTACTGCTGTTCTTGTGGGCCGGCGTTCCCGAGATGCTCGTCGGTAAGGCTTATAGCATCGATCCCGCGACGGCAGCGCTGTCCGGGCTGACGCTATTGCTGCTCACCGGCGTGTTGACCTGGGACGATATTTTGGCGGAAAAAAGTGCGTGGGACACAGTTGTCTGGTTTTCTGCGTTAGTCATGATGGCTGGCTTCCTGAACAAGCTCGGAATCGTCGCCTGGCTGTCGAATGGGCTCCAGAGCGGTATCCTGCAATTGGGCCTGAACTGGGTCGGGGCAACTGCCTTGCTGGTCCTGGTGTACATGTATGCGCACTATTTCTTTGCCAGTACAACGGCACACATTACCGCGATGTTCGGGGCATTCTACGCGGCCGGGATTGCGTTGGGCGCGCCGCCGATGGCGTTTGCACTGCTGCTGGCTGCCACCTCTTCGATCATGATGACGTTGACACACTATGCCACCGGCACGTCGCCCATCGTGTTCGGCTCCGGCTATACGACCCTCGGCCAATGGTGGCTCGCCGGTCTGGCAATGAGTGTGGTCAACCTCACGGTCTGGGTCATCGTTGGTGGTATCTGGTGGAAGTTGTTGGGTTATTGGTAAACGCTCGCCAGAACCACGCGCGGCGCTGCAGTAGCGCCCAGTTACTGACATGCACATGTCGGCAACCCGACCAGCACGCAAATGGCAGCGGAGCGAAGCCCTGCCCTGTTCTTCAACAGTCATGCCGGGCACGTAACGAACGCTACAACGACGCCGGTGCAGCGCAGGACGGTTTGCACGTAAGCCGTGCGGCCCAGCGGAGAAGAGTGGGCGCAGTGTCAAATGGACCATTGCCAACGTGGCGCATGTGCCTGCCGCCGTTGTGCCGCTGAATGCCGATGGATGACCACCGGCGCGCAAACCCAGGGCCTGACACAGCGCTCCAAGCATTACCGCGCATTAGCAATTGGTTCCGGCTGCCGCTTTCCTCCTCGCCGACAATAACAGCGATGTAGACCGCTTCTATTTATTCTTGGTCTTGAGCCTAGCTATTTGCAGCATCTTATCGCAGCAACGCCCGCCACCGACAAACTTATGCCTGCGATGAAGCTCGCCGAAGCCGAAAAACACGTGTTCCGACCTGTTCTTATTCTTAACGTTAAGCGTTATTGCGGCCTGATTCGTCCAGACCTCAGGCCTCCCTGGTTACGCAGCATTACGGCGTAACAATCAATGGCAACAGCAGCTGCCAGCGGGTTTCGGTTTTGAAGACGGTACCGGGTCCGTTCCATAACCGGCTTTGCGCACAGTCTCCTGCAGTTCATCCGCTGACGTCACCTGTTCGTCGAAACGCACGGTTGCTTCGCCTGCGGCGAGCGACACACTCACATTCTCCACGCCGTCGACTTTTCCCAGCGCACTCGTCACTCTGGCAACGCAGCTGCCACAGGTCATTCCTGTTACGTTAAAAAGCGTAGTTTCCATGGTGATACTCCTTTCAGGGTACGGATTCACAATACGTCAACATGGTGCCAGTCGATATCCTTCTCGCACTGGATGACTTCACGATAGCCCTTCCCATCGTTGGAAGGTCAAGTACCCAAGTCACGTCGCGCGTAGTGCGTCGGAAGCCGCTAATATTTCCGGAGCTAGCCGAACACGATCATCAGCAGTAGCCCGGCCAAAGCAAGCCAGCAAAGCCAATAGAACACTTCTGCCCACCACACCCGTACCGCGCGCTCTTGCTTCTCCAGCTGGTGCTTTCGGAACATACCAAACGCGTGCGCAACAACACCGAGAACCAGAATGGGAAGCTTATGTGGCCCAAGGACATCCACGAAAACGAGCGCAAGACCGGCGCCCAGAACTCCAGCACCGACGGAAGACAGCAGTTCCGCCCGCTTTAGTCGTGTGTCTGGATTCGGATTGAAAGACAGTTGTGTCATGTGGTTGGCTCCTTGCAATACGCCCTCGCAAGACCATGGCACGCATCGCGGGTGGTTTGTATGGAATACCTGCGTCGTTCTCCCGGAATGCTTCCCGTGACGTCAGTCTCCACTTCACTTTTGTTTGCCATTATGCTTTCGATGCGTGTTTTTCTGCTGGGGTGAAGAGCACGCTGACCAGCGCGCCGCGACAAAGCGGAATGGACGAGACAGTTTCATTATTCGGCGATGTTACGCTTTGTTCGTGGCTAACCAGAGGGCTGTGCAATGTCCTAATTCTACGCAAGCGCGTATGCTCAATTTTACGGACCCAAGTTAATTTGAAAGAAGTTCATGAGGCGCTTAGCAGGGAGCAAAGGCGGTGCGCAGGGAGGACGCCAGCGCAGTAAGCATCGCACATGACCTTACTTGTCATTCCACCATGCGCCGATGACGCTGGCGAGGATAATGAAGGCACCGGTCCCCACCGCGAATGCTCCCGGGAAAAGAACGTCCATGTACAGGGCAATACCGCCAACGCTCATGACTCCGATCCCCGCGTTGCGCATCAGTTTGTACTCCGGCATATCCATTGCGTTATTTCATGTTGGACTGGAGCAATTAGACCAGAACCCGGTACGGGACACATCCCATATCCATGGTTGCCGGGATAAATTCACGTCGACGGCCAATCTCGTATGCTGGAGAAGCCGCCAGATAACGAGTAATCAGGCCAAGCGGATAAACGCGTATCAAGGCGTCTACCGCAAGTATTCCTCGCATACAAAACGGTCGCCACAGCACTGCTTTCGGCGGCTTGACCGAGAAAGAAGCGCCCGCTAACGAATGGGTGGCTGGTACATGTTTTGGGGTGGGAAGGCGGGCATTGGAAACTCCGTATTCCACACCCAGGTTCCAGCCCCGCATTCAATAATTGCCCGCTCCTTCGCTGCGCGTTCTTTCGGACACAAAAACGGACTATGGACATGCAAAGGAGTCGACGTTGCCCCCGTATCGAGCAGCAAGGCATTGGCAAACGCCACCGTCGGTGGCGCGTCATAACGCAGCGGTTTCACGAAGCGTCGTTTCTGATCGATCAACGCCTGGAGCACGCCGAGTTCATGCAACCCGTCGATCGGAATCCAGTTCTCCGTTGTCAAGATGACGCTGGCGGTATCGATTTGGTAAGTATGTTCGCGCTTCGCATAGACCAGCGCGCACAGCACCAGCCGCGGCCGGGTCTGAATATCTGCGTCCACTGCCTCGAACAGATGGCCGTACACTCGTACGATGCGCTCCCATGCCTTGTGATCGATGAACAGCGGTGCATCGGGCATGTGCTTGATCCATACTTTCCTTCCTGATGCGACGCTCTCCGCCCCCTTGAATTCGCCAAACACCAATGCCATCTTGAATTGCGTGGCATCCTCGGGCACCAATAAAATGGCAAGCTTGTTGCGTCGCCGCTCGGCAATCGCGGCCTTGCGCTCTTCGCTGAATGGCTCTGGCACATACAATCGGTCCGATAACCGTACGCCCTTCATTTCGATGTCCGCCGCCGCCTCCAGAAGATATTTATGGATCACCCCTTGTGTGCGCTTGCCTTCCATCGCCGGCGTCCAGCGGTTGAATCCGGCGCGCTCGAACAGATAGTGCATGACCGCCCGCAGGCTCATGCGGCGCCGAACGGCACGGATTTCGGCAGGCGGCACAGGCTCTCCTCGCGCAACGGTCTTTCCCGGAATCCGTGCCAGTGGAAAGTCCACCCGCAATTCGATCAGTTCGGGCGAACGCTCGATCACGGCGTCGCCGATCAACTCTCCCAGTCCGGATTGCCCCACCGCCGGCTCGTAGGAAACGCATGACGGATGATGTGTGTCTCCGGTTCCCGGCATGCGCTTGACCACGTACCGCCGATGTTTGGCAACGTACATTTCGACGCCGCCGCGGATACACATGCAACGCGGACGTTCGAGCGTTGCGTAAATTCGCCCGAGCGCGTCCTGCAAGCGGTCATCATCCGCCGAGTAGCTCACGCCTTTGATGAAAAAATGCTGTTCGTCCATCATCGACTCCCATGCCTTCCCGTGCCAAGACGGTTTCGCTAACGGCGGTTCTCACACCAGCTCGCGCATGACCGCCTGCAGCGGTTGGCGGTTCTTGGGTAGCAGCTCCCGGACTGCCTTCATCTCGCTGATTCCCAACACCTCGCCGATCTGGTCTTCCGAGGCGCCACGTTCGAACAGCCGCGCGGCGACCGTTCGCCGCACGTTGAGCGCCGATACGCCTTCAATGCCGGTACGGCGGAAAATCTTGCGGTAGGCGTCCAGGATGCCCCTGCACAGAAAGCGCTGTTGTCCGCTCTCCCCGTAGCTCACGATCTCGAACGGTTCGCCCGACTCCGTCAGGAACAGACGATCGTGCGGTGCCAAGCCGCGAAAATGGGGGAGCTTCGCCATGGCGTTGTGCTGATGTCCCCGCTCGGCCAAATAGCGGTCGAGCGCCTCTTGTGTTTTGGTACTGACGAAAAACAACGGCCTGGCCTTGTGGTTGACGGCAACGTCCTCACGCATGACTGACATCTCGCGTGCACTGCCGTCCTGATTCAGATAATCGCGCACTTCCAGTCGGGCGATTTCCAGCGGACGTGCGCCGGTGCTGAACAGGACATACAGCAGCGCCACATCCCGCAGCGGACAGGGGCTGCGCGCTTTGGTCCTTTGCACCAGAACCGCGATATCGTCGTCGCTCAGTATCCGACCGACCCGCTTTTCAGGTGCGGCATTCGGCGAGTATCGCTCCAGTGCCGCGTGAATGGCTGCCTGGCGATTTCTCAGGCGCTGGACAAACGCCAGCCCGTCTTCATTCAACCCGTCGATCCCGACTTCCCTGGACAGCTTCAGCGCTAGCGCCTTGATGCGACGCTCGACCGCCGTGCGGGTGACGCCATGCTCGGCGGCGACGGTATCGTAGGTCTTGCCGGCGATGACGGCCTTGAGCATCGCAATTGAAATTAAAGCGGAGTCTTGTTCCATATTGGGCGAGCACCTATCAGACGGCACGCCCCAATGTTCGCGTGTTGACCCCTTACGTGCTATGCAAAATCCATTTCTAAATACGTTGTTTTCGGCATCAGTGATGGCATCCGTCGGTATGGCGCCGATCCATTCGGGCGCTGGCTTCCCATCGATGGCGCACGGACGCAGCGCATGGATCAAGAGATTCTGCAGAAGCAGCTTGGTCACCACTTCCACGTATCGCTTGCGTTTCGTCAATCTCTGGGAGACACCATTTCTGATACCAATCAATAATTGCAAAAATATTAACATTAATTATTGTCGGATAGAACCCCATGTATATGGGAGTGCGAAGCGATTCGAGTTGTTGCTTTAACGCATATTTGCCTACTCACGAACAGCGCGCCAAGGCATTGATCAGCAACCACGCCGGAAATGTGGGTCAAGCCACGTAACGACCAGTCCCCAGTAACGGCCCTGCGCCCAGCGCGCAGAGATGCCCGAGTTCCGCTACGCGTTTTCGCTCTGCCCATCAGCAGATTGTCTTGATGTGGAAGCGGTAGGGAACGTAGCCGACGTTCCACCATTGCCGCCATCCAGTTCCACGTCAGCGACCATGGCTGCTGTTTCCCCGCTACCTTCTGCGATGTTGTTGTCTCGCATAACCATCGAGCGCTCACGCGGGGACTTCAAGACGTCAAGCGCATTCATGCGTCGCCGTAATCCGCTCGCCAGATTGCGTGCACTCACCGCCAGACGACGGATCAGACGCTTGAAACCGGCACGCTGCCGGTCCGCCTCCGCCGCGGTGATCACTTCGTGAACCTCCAGCGTTTGCAGCATCGGCATCATTTGATCCAGCTTGTTCAGGATTTCGAAATATCGCCGCCCGCTTGACGAGATGATGCCCACCTCCAGTTCGAGTGGTAGCGTATCGTAGGTCGCAATACGGGTAATGCCGTGTGCCTTGAACAAGGCTTCCGCGCCATCAATTCCCTGGTTCAGTTCGTCGGTCACCGCCACCAGCTGTGCTCGCAACAGGTCTTCGACACGCGCGATCTCGCTGGCCTGCAGCTTGGTGCGGGCGATCACCGAGACGAAATGGGCATTGAGTTGCAAGGTGTTGAAATAGCGAACGAACTGCCGCTTTGCTTCGGCACTCGACAAACGCGTCATCATTTTCACGCTCGCCGCTTCGATGCGCCGGAAATCAGCCTTGACCTCCTTGGCAAGAATACGCGCATTGACCGCACCTTCATCCGTTCTGACGATTCGGGACTCTGTCATGTCGCTACTCCATCGGTTAACCATGATCGAGCCCCATCTTCGGATGCTGTCACCGCAGCCGCCACCAGAAAACGGACGCAGGCGAGCGCCATTTCGGCACCAGCCCGGGATTCACGCCGACACGGCATTGACTTCGGTCACGCGGCCACCTAACTTAGCCTCATGCAGCAGCTAGCCCTGCAAAAATCATCCGGCAAGCCCTAGAGTCCACCTCATCGTCATCTGCAGATTTGCAGTCGGCAGCCGCCGTGCGTCGTGCTGCGTCATGGTCGAAGAATGCTTTCGCGGCGAGATAAGCCTCTCGCGCCGAAAGTCTTCTCCGATCGGTCGCTGGCACACCGGTCAAGCGGCTTAAGTCCGCGTGTCGTCAAGCCAGTCCCATAACACCGGTGTCCTACCGGTCGTTCCACCCTGCGGGGGCATCCCTCCTGCTTGTGGCGTGGGTTGCCTCCATTTCATCTCTGGAGGTAATGATGTTGAACGCAAGTTCGTGCCCCATGCAATCCACTGTCGTCCCCAAGGTTTGGGTCGGAAAGACAGTAGCCGAAGAAGGTCCACCGTCCACGTTGCCGCCGGTCCAAACGACTGCCGCGGGCAGCGATCCGTTTGCCACGTTCGACGACGAATCGTACGTCGAATGGAACGAAGAAGACATCGTGTTCCTGCACTGGCGTTTGTTGAAGGACGTGCGCGATCTGAGCGATCCGGAAACGCCGCTCGACGCTAAGTTCGACACCCTGCGCTGGATCTTTACCGAGCGCGAGAAAGAGAGCCAGCCGTTCTCGTTCGTCAATTGCCTGAAGGTCGTCGGTTGCAGCCCCTTGTCGCCGGTGCCCTACGTCGGACTGGTCGATGCCGAGGAGATGCGCGATGCGATCCGCGTTCATGTCAAGACTTGGATCAATGCAACGCTGCAGCGCTATCCGGCTTGGGTGCGCGCTGCCGTTCTTCATCACCCCGACTGGGTCGACCGCCAATTGGCGAAAAACCCACAATGGCTCAACGAGCAAATCAAGAAACGGTCCGTGCAAGGCGACCTGTTCCTATAACGGATGTCGCCAGTCCGAACCGCATCATTTATCCGCGCGATCCCGCTGGGGTCGCATTCTAAGGAGGTCGTCATGCTGACCGCAACTTACCACCGCCAACCGCTTGGCCAGATGGTCGCCGTGCATGCCACCGAAGACATCGAATACCTGGTCAAGGAAAGCGAGGTCATTACGGGCCGGCTCGGGCGCAAGTTTCTCATTGCCAGTGCCGACCGTCTCGCCTATCTCGTCCAATGGCATCCGGATAGCTATCAGATCCAGCGCCTCGATCAGGAAGATAAGCCGATTTGTAGGCTCACCCTGCGCGCAAGCGAGTTTCAGCAGCACAGCCTGGGCGAAGCGCTGCATGCGGGACAGCTATACACGTCACCGGTCAACCTCCAAGGTTGACCTCGTTCAATCCCCGGCGGGAACAGTCCCGCCGGGGGCAGTGTTCCGCCTGCATTCTTGGAGCACTCCCATGCAAGCACAGGCATTCGAAACGCGCGTCGCCGACATCAAACGACGCGCGCATGGCCGATGGACCGATCTGCTGCGTTCACTCGGTATTGACGAAAAGATCCTCAACAAGCGCAACCAGCCTTGCCCACTGTGCGGCGGAGACGACCGTTTCCAGTACACCGACAAATATGGCGAAGGCAACTACCATTGCCGCGGCTGCGGTCCGGGTGGCGGTCTCAAGCTGCTGCAGGGCGTACAGGGCTGGGACTTCATGACGGTATTGCAGCGACTTGAGGAATATGTCGGCAGCATGACTCCCATGCCAACCGACGCCCGCGTCCGCTCGACAGCACCGAGCGCCGGCCGCATGCAGCAACTGGCAATGCGGATCTGGCAGGAGGCACGGCCCGTGACGCGCGGCGATGACGTCGATCGCTACCTGCGCCAGCGCGGCTTAGCGCTGGTGGACTATCCGAACGCGTTGCGCTGCCATCCCGCGCTCGGTTACTACGAAAAGACGGCGGCGGGCACCTCACGCAAAGTGGCCGAATTTCCCGCCATGCTGGCGTGTATCGTGGGCAGCGACGGCCACCTGGTCACGCTGCATCGCACCTATCTGGATAACGGCCACAAGGTGCAGCAGCGCGCCGCCAAGAAAGTGCTGTCGTCTGGCATCAACGGTGCCGCAGTCAGGCTGGCTGAGGCCACTGACGAATTGGCGATTGCCGAAGGCATCGAAACTGCGCTCGCGATCCATCTTGCTACCGGCAAGCCGGTATGGGCGGCACTGAATGCGGGCAATTTGGAAAAGCTGTGGCTGCCGCACACGATGCGCCGCATCTGTATCTATGCCGACAACGACGCCAATGCCGATTATGACGGACAGGCTGGCGCATTTGCGCTGGCGCGGCGCCTGAAGAAGGAACAGCAAATAACCGGACCCCGTCAAGTCGAGGTCTTTGTGCCGCGCCAGGCGGGTTGCGACTGGGCCGATGTCTGGCGTTCGCGTATCGAAAACGTGCGGACGGCGGCATAGCGCTTCGAGTGTGGTTGCGCCAGGTCGGCGACCACACCTGCTTTTTCCGCGGCGCTTTTCCCGAAGCGCCGGCGAAAAGGGTTTCCACTGGTCGCTGTCAGTCCAGGATGCGCGCTCTGCACGCATCGAAGACAGCCCTTTCCTCACCGCGCGGTTGCCTTCGCGCTTAGCCGGCCCGGCATTGCCGGGCCAGTCATTGACCCCAGCGGGGACGTGCATCCCGCCTTGGGGTCATGCCGTCCCCGCTTTTTGTGGAGCATTCCCATGAAAACCGGACGTTCTCTCGTCAATCTGGCCTATGAACTGGAGCGCCAGCTCGCTACCAAGAAGGACATGATCGTGCCTTCGTCCTTGATGTGCTGCCATACCGATGACGCCGGCAGTTGCAAGCTGGTCATCGAAGAAGATAGCGGTGTCGGCAAGTACGACATCACCAGCCTGGCGCGCCGCCAACTGGCCGACAAGCTGAAAATCCCGTTTGCATACTTCGAGCGCATGCGGATAGAACAACCGGGCTTGCTTGACCGCAACGTCAATACCTGGCTGCAGACCGAGCGTGACCGGCGCATGATCCGCACGCTCGACAGCAAGGTGCGGGCCGTGCTGTCCGACCGCTATCGGCGGCTGGACAATGTCGATCTGGCCGAAAACGTGCTGCCGATCCTGCAGCGGCTGCCGGAGGTACGGTTCGAGTCGGTCGAGTTGACCGAGACCCGCATGTACATCAAGGCCGTCACGCCGCGCGTACAGGCTGAAATGGCACCGGGCGATGTGGTGCAGGCCGGGATCGTGATCATGAATTCGGAAGTGGGCCACGGCACGCTGTCGGTGCAGCCGCTGATCTACCGGCTGCTGTGCAGCAATGGCTTGATCGCGTCGGATCGCGGTTTGCGCAAGACGCACGTCGGGCGCTTGCTGCCATCGGACGAAGAAACCATCACCGTGTTTCGCGACGATACGCTGGCGGCGGACGACAAGGCGTTCTTCCTGAAAGTGCGCGACGTGGTGGAGGCGGCAGTCTCGGAAACCAGCTTCGCGCAGGTCGCGCAAAAGCTGAAAAAAACGCTCGGCATCGCCCTCAGCGGCGACCCGGTCAAGACCGTGGAAGTGCTGGCCAACCGTTACGCACTCAACGAAGAAGAGCGCGCCGGCGTGCTACGGCACCTGATTGTCGAAGGCGATTTGTCGGGCTATGGGCTGGTCAACGCCGTCACCCATTTCTCGCAAGAGGTCGAGGATTACGACCGGGCGACGGAGTTCGAAGTGCTGGGCGGCAAACTGATTGAATTGCCCGCCAGCGAGTAGCGCGGACTTGCTGAAGCGATCTAAAAAAGCACGGCGTACCCGTGTAAAAAAGCAGCCGACTTTGTCGGCCACCTGCCTCCATGAGGACCATCCCGACCGGGGATGGTCCTTTTTTTGATGAGCAGAAGCACATTCGTATTTCCTTCCGGCGAGAGTTCGCGTTTCCTGAAAATACCATCCGATACGGGAAGATTTGCCAGTGGCACTTGGCCGGCGTCTGGTTATTGCCAATTGCTTATTCGGCGACACTTCTACCATGAAATCACGCCGTCAAAATCATCGGACAACAATCGATGCAGTAACGATGTGCTGGTTCTTCATCGTTTTTTGTCCGGCGTGTGGAATGTGGTTGCCCCGTTGGCCTAACTGTGAGGAGTCATTATGAGCAATGTTCAATTTTCCGAAGTACAGCTTCTCAATTTGTCCGCATTGTTCACCATTCGCGACAGCCTGCTGCACGATCCGATTTCCGCTTGCTGCAAGTTTGGCCTCTCTGCCGATCAGGCACACTTCATCGGCACGCTGTCGATCGATCAGATCCTCGTCGTTGTGCTCAATGTGGGGCAAGAATGCCTGTTCTTGCCGCGACAGGATCTCGTCTCGCTCCTTGCCCTGCCGGCACCGCTGGCTGGCGTGATGACCTCGGTGCATCCGCCGCACAAGGCCACCACCACGTTGGTCACGTCCCGCTGAGAGGAATAGCCATGGCAACCAATCTCAGCCATGCCGAGCGCCATATCCATGCACTGGCGCTGGCCAAGGAATGCGTCGCGCTCGGCGCGCGACTGCGCACTGTCGGTTATATGACCGGCCTGCCGCATGGGCAGCTCACGCACCTGTTCTTTGCCGACTGCACCGTGGCGCAACGCGGCCGGGCGCCCGATTCGCCGGACTGGTATCACAGCGCCAATCTGCTCAATCGAACGGAAGCGTCGATTTTTGCGTCGATCTACCGGCGTATTCGGGAGCTTGGCTTCGGTCCTGCCGAGGCCCTAGTGGCGGGCTACCGGCACTACCGGACAGTGTGCAGCCATCAGCCGCGCATTTATTTCGATCGGGCGTTTGACTTGGCATCCCATCTGGATGGGCTGTGGACGGTTCGTACGCCAAGTTTTTCGCTGGTGACGTGCCCGGTCTGCAGCAGCCAATACGTGACCGCTATCGGCGCGGCCCCGGCGACAAATCACGAGTGCCCTTTTTGCAAGCTGCTCATGCGCTACCGGCGCGATCCACGTATCCAGACATCGTTTCCAGTCAAAGCACTGCCCGACATCAGCGCCATTCAATCGGGCATGCTCGCGCTATCGAAACAAATGAAACGTGACTGATGGTGCACATGCCGGTGTTCTCGCTCGCGCTGTTCGACGCCCTGATCGGCGTCGCTTGTGCGTGCACATAATACCGCCCTCCGTCGCCCAAAAAACCGTGGCGAAACACGCCCTCCCTGAAAACGCCTTGCACTCAGTCGGTGTTGCTTCAAGTGCTGTAGCATGCGCGGCGTTCCGCTCCGTGCACAGTACGTTACAGATTTGTAATGGCGGTGTCATCGCCATGATCGCTTGGATGGCTACACTGAAAAAACACAGAAGTTGGCACAGCGATGTTGCCGGCGAATCGGTTACTTAACGACATCCAGGTGAAATGACATGAAAAATCTCATTATTGCGGTTGCGGTGATTCTTATCGCCGGTTGTTCCAGCTTCGCTGAACAATACAAGGCCAACCCTGCATCGGCACAGCAAGACATGACCTATCGAGGCGGCGCTCGATAAGAGACCAACGCGTACGACCGGGATCATTGACCGGACCGGGCGACCGATCGGCTGTATCCATCCTCTTGCAGACACGCGTGCGCAAAAAGCTCGTCCGTATTCCGTACGGGCTTTTGCGGACGGTGCATCAGGCGATGCTATCGGCCTCAAAAGCATGGTGCATTCGACCCTGTAGTTTGACGGCGATCCGCGACTCAATTACGCGCCGCGCATGGAGACGCACGGAAGATCGCTCACCGTGCCCTTGCCAATGCACCGCCTCAGAAAAACCACTGCACTTGCGTGAAATAGACATTATTGAAGCGGCCGTATTCATCATTCATACCGCCTGAAAAGCTTTGCATGCCAATTGTCCAATCGATATTGGTGCGCACGGAATAGGTCAGGCCGGGCGCAAAATAACGGCTGCCATCCTGCAGATTGGCGACGAAATAATGATTCGTTTTCAGCAGCGGCGTGATTTCGTAGCTCGCGAAAACGCCCAGGTAACGCTGCCCGACATTCTGGACGCGGCCCGTCATCAGCGACGCGAAGTCATACCGGCGCGGATCGGATGTGCCTGCGCCGTTATAGTAAAGCTCAGCGCCGAGAATGAGCGTGTTGGGAAATGCATAGTCGACCCCGAGCAGCGCACGTTGAAAATTCCCGGCGCCGGCAGGCGATAGATACGTCCATTCACCGCGCAGGCCTGCGTTGCCGATTTGGGTCGCAATTTCTCCGCCAAGCAGGCGGTCACCACGGAACTTGCCTGCGACGATGGAAAAGTCGACGCCGGACCGATTGCCATGCCAGTACACGGCACGGCTGGCCTCGGCACGCGGACGCTGTGGCGCATAGACCATACTCACACGCGATACGTCTCCCATCTTGTGCTCGACCAGTAGCGCGTCCACGCCGGGCCGCTCTTCCCGCTCAAGCTGAAAGCCCGCCAATGAAAATGCTCAGTTACCTGATCTTGACAGCGATTATCACCTTTGGGTTTTGCAGTACGACTGCTGGCACAAACGTATCACCAAAGGGAACACGGCGCGCATCATGTGGAGTCAAGCGGTCCAGTATCCGAGGGGAGGGGTACGAAAGGTAGATAAAAAGGCGGGAACGCATGCCGGTGGTACCCTTCTGAGCGCAGCGGATAAATGTGGAGGGGATGGAATGGCCGGGCAACCGGTAGAACGACGAAGGTTAAGCCGCCTGTCTGTAGACGGTCGTTGCTCGCTTCTTGCGGACGATGGCCGCAGCTTCAGCGCGACGATTCTCGATATCGCGCCCTTGGGCATTGCGGTAGAAGCGTGCGAGTCGCTTGAACCTGATGGCAGGCATATGCTGGCGCTGAAGTTGCACCGACGCGGTCGCCCCCCCCGGCTCAATGCGCTCGGCAACGTCAGGTTCGTCGTAGCGCTTGGCACTGCATGTCGGTAAGCGATCCGTAATGGACGTTACTTGTCGGGCCGGCGCGCCTGTGGTTAAGCGAATTACTACCGGGTAGCCGGGAAGGAGATATTCCAGGACAGCAGCGCCTCGTAGTCATCGGCAGTGGTTGCCAGAGGCAGCGCGCGCAACAGTGCAATCAAATAGGCATACGGATCAACACCATTGGCCTTGCAGGTCTCGATGATCGAATAAAGATTGGCGCTGGCGGTGGCGCCACCGACGGTGTCCGCGAAGAGCCATCCCTTTCGTCCGACCACGAAGGGACGGATCGCGTTTTCGCACAGGTAATGCCAACTCCCCGATTATGCCGCGTCCAAGTGCGTCTAAGCAGAATTGTCGGGAGGATCTTTGTTCCTGGTCGTTTGATTTGTCGGCATTATCAAAGGCCTTCGAGAAAGGCGAGCAATGGGTCAGGAGGCTTATATCGAGTTGGTACGAGGCCACTCGCATTGGCATGTGCGGGTGCGCGTTCCTTGAGCCGCATATCTGCATGCAAGTATATTTGGGTCGTTTCCGACGATTCGTGACCGAGCCAAAGCGCGATCACGCTCAGGTCCACTCCACGCTGCAATAGGTTCATTGCCGCCGCGTGCCTCAGCGTGTGCAGCGTTACGGATTTCTCCTCAAGCGAGGGGCAGGTCTGGCACGCAGTTGCGACATGACGCGACACAAGCCGTTGAAGGGCATCGGTGCTGAGGCGGCCACCGCACGAACTGGGGAAGACGGGATCGCCAGGATCTCCGGATTGGCGCAACAACCATTCCTTCAGGACGGCAATGACGTCCTGCCGCAGCGGCGTGCATCTTCCTGCCTTTGCCGAGGCAGCGGACGTGCGCGCCAGTGCCGCGCGCCACGTCCTGACGACGGAGCGACGTCAGTTCGCTGTTGCGCAGACCTGTTTGAACCGCCACCAGAAGCAGCGTCCGGTCCCGGTTACCGATCCATGTGCTGGCATCGGTGGCTGCCACGGGGGCAGCGGCCTCTTCCTCGGTGAGAAACTCGACCGGACCGTGTTCACAGCGCTTCGATGGGATCGCAAGAATGCGCTGACATTGCAGACACAGTGCCGGTTCGCTGATCGCGACGAATCGAAAGAAGGCGTGCACGGCTGCCAGGCGGGTATTGCGTGTCCGCACGGAGTTTCCCCGGCCTTGTTCGAGATATCGAAGAAACTTCTCGATGAAAGATGCGTCAAGCTCTTCCATCTGCAACTTTGTCGGTGCGTGCCCAATATGCTGCGCGGCGAAGGCCAGTAGCAACCGAAACGTGTCGCGGTAGCTTGCCACCGTGTGTTAGCTTAAACCTTGCTGCTCAAGCATGCGCTGCGTGAAGAAGCGCTGGACGAGCGAAGGAAGACTGGTGGTGTTCATGGCTGCCTGTCTAGTGTTCTGAGTCATTAATTCGTGTACAAAATCGTCCGACCGATTCAATGATTTGATCGGCAGTCTTGTGCCAAACGAAAGGAGTCGGGTTTTGGCTATAGACGGCAAGATAATCGTGGATGGCGCGTTCGAGTTCGACCGTGCTGCGATGCGAGCCGCGCTTGATCTGGCGCTCGGTGAGCAACGCGAACCAGCGCTCCACCAGATTGAGCCAGGAGCCGGACGTCGGCGTGAAATGCAGATGGAAGCGCGGATGACGCGCAAACCAGGCGCGCACCGACGGCGTCTTGTGCGTGCCGTAATTGTCCATGATCAGATGAATGTCCAGGTCGGCCGGCACATTCTGCTCGATGGTGCGCAGGAATTTCAGGAACTCGGTGGCGCGATGGCGCCGATGCAATTGCCCCATGACTTCACCCGTGGCCAGATCCAGCGCAGCGAACAGGGTGGTCGTACCATGCCGTACATAGTCGTGGCTGCGCCGCTCGGGCACGCCAAACGACAACGGCAATGGCGGCTGTGTGCGATCCAATGCCTGGATCTGCGATCTTTCATCGACGCACAACACGACAGCGCGGGCGGGCGGCGCCAGATACAAGCCGACGATGTCGCGCACCTTGTCGATGAACAAAGGATCGGTGGACAGCTTGAACGTTTCCTGGCGATGCGGTTGCAAGCCGAACGCGCGCCAAATGCGCCCCACCGCAGTCTGGTTGAGACGGGTCGCTTTCGCCATTTGGCGGGTGCTCCAATGCGTCGCGTCGGGGGGGTTGCTCTCCAGCGTGCGCGCGATGACTTCTTCCACCTTCGCGTCGTCAATTTTGCGCGGTTGGCCGGGACGAGGTGCATCGAGCAAGCCGTCCAGACGCAGGTCGATGAAGTGCTGACGCCATTTGCCTACCGTTTGCGATGTGACGCGCAAACGCTGCGCCACGTCGCCGTTGAGTTCGCCTTGCGCGCACATCAGCACGATGCGTGCGCGCAGCGCCGGCGCTTGCGCACTCTTGCGCCGCCGCGTCCATTCGATCAGGCGATTGTGCTCTTCCACGCTCAACGTCAACTCCGGCAGCCGTCGTCCTCGTCTCATCTCGGTCTCCTGTGCCATCCCGAGAATCAGACAAAGACTGTGGTTAATTGTTCAACGAATTAATGACTCAGGACACTAGCGACAATTAGAAATTCCGGCGTCAAGAACCGGCATGAGCGAACGTACCGTGCGCAAGTACAAACAGGCTGGCAAGCTGCCCAGCCAGATGACCAAGCCGCGTACCCACCGCACTCGTGAGAATCCCTTTGACCGCGATTGGCCCTGGGTGGAAGCCCAGTTGCAGCGCGACCCGGCACTGCAAACCAAGACCCTGTTCGCGCTGCTTTGCCAGGCATATCCCGGGCGCTACCAGGAGAATCAGTTACGCACGCTGCAGCGCCATGTGCAAGCCTGGCGAGTCCGGCATGGCCCGGAACAGGAAGTCATGTTCCAGCAAGAGCATGTGCCGGGAAGAATGGCGCAGTCCGATTTCACCGCGATGAACGCACTGGGGGTGACGATTGCCGGCATGCCATTTCCTCACCTGGTGTATCACCTCGTGCTGACCTACTCCAATGTTGAGGCTGTACGGGTCTGTTTCTCGGAAAGCTTTGAGGCGCTGGCCGAAGGCTTGGAAGCCTGCTTGTGGCAAATCGGTGATGTTCCGCAGTGGCATCGCACCGAAAATCTGACTGCGGGCGTACGTGACCTGGATCGCGAGGGCCGTCATGAGTTCACTCACAACTACCGTGCCTTGCTGTCCCATTCCGCCATGCAGCCTTCCGCCAATACGTCTAGCTGTGCCAATCAGAATCGCGATGTCGAGCAATCGCACTTTCGGTTCAAGACGGCGGTTGATCAGGCGTTACGTGTCCGGGGCGACCGCAACTTCATGGATCGTGCTGCCTATGGCTTTGAGCCACCAAGTCCATCGATGCAGGCAGCCCCTATTCGCCCGTGGTGCAACGGTGTTGTAATTACAATATCACTGTGCTCATTTGGAACTGTCGACGCCGGGCCGCTGAATGAAAAAAGGCACCCGAAGGTGCCTTTTTGCGTTTGTGCCAATAATTTCAGCTGGGCTCACGCCCCTATGCAATTAGAAGCGGTGCTGAACGCCAACGTTGAATGCCTTGTTGGTCGTACCGCCTTCGGTTGCGTTACCGACGGTGAAGCTTGCACCGTTATCGTTCTTGATGCGAGCGATCGAGGTGTACAGGTTAGTACGCTTGGACAGATTGTGCACGTAGCCCAGAGCGATCTGGTTAGCGTCACGGTTCAGTGCGGAACGGTCGTTACGAGCAATATACGAAGCCATTACGCTGCCTGCACCCAACGGTGCGGACGCACCGATCAACCAATCCCGTGCATCGATTGCAGCGTCATCCTTCTCAATCTGATAGCTTGCATGGACCTTGGCCGCGCCGAAGTCGAACGTACCGCCCAGCATGGTCAGCTTCTTCTTGTTGGTGTCCGTTGCGTCGTTCGCATTGTTGTGCGCCAGGGTCGCGAAAATCGGGCCGTTGGCGTAGTTGGCGCTGAAGCCGAAGGTGCGGGAGGCCGAGCTATTACCGGCAACTTCACCCAGACCGTACAATACGTCAGCGGAGAAGCCGCCCATGTTGGCGCTGCTGTACTTGAGCGAATTGTTGATACGCACTGCAGTATCCATAACATTATAGAGGGCGCCAGCCAAGCCGGTGCCGAACGGGTCGATGGAGTCTTGCGCAATAAAGAACGGGGAATACTGACGACCGAAGGTCACCGAGCCAGCAGTCTTGCTGGAGAGGCCGACATATGCTTGACGACCGAACAACAGGCCGCCTTGGCCCATCGTGCCGGTGTCAATGTTGAAGCCGTTTTCCAGCTGGAACACTGCGGACAGGCCGCCACCGAGGTCTTCCGAACCCTTGAAGCCCAGACGAGAGCCGTTGCGCACGCCGCTGGTCAGCTTCCAGCTGGTCGGTGCGCCGTTACCGAATTCGCGTACGAGGCCGGCGTCGGCGATACCGTAGATCGTGACGTTGGTTTGAGCATTTGCAGCACCTGCAAACGCACCCAGAGCGGCCAGTGCCAAAAGCGATTTTTTCATTGATAATCCCCAAAGTTTGTCGAGCTTATTTAGTTCACATGACGGCGGCACTTGGTTGAAATGCATCCGCCAACGTTTGCTTCTTTTTGTCTTGATCAGAAGCCGTTGTTATTTGACCAAACATCGCTGGTCTCTGCCAAGAAAAATACGGCTTACTGACCGAAAATTCAGTATTTTGTGGCGTGGCTACAACGACCGCGCGATTCCTTCCGCCATGTGCAATCGGCATTCAATTAAAACTGTCATGCGGAACCAAGTGCGCCTATATCGGGCACGCAAGCGTGAAAACTGGCGTACCTATTTTGCGACGCTATGCACCGAGATACGGCGCATCGAGCGGAGCTTCGCACTTCGACGGTGCCTTATCCACAGCAGCAACCGCCGCCCCTGTTAAATGTGTTCCAAGAGACACGCACCGACTGTATGGATACAACCCACACAACGGGTCGCTACGGAGGCGCCCGTGGGCACGCCCGCACCGCGCCCGATTCCTAAAAAACTCGCGAAAATGTAAACACTTACGAAATAAATGGGAAGCGTAGCAACATCCTGGCATGCCCCCTGCAATCGATCAGTTGGGTGCAACAAAGTACTCTCTCCATTATCAACCCATTATTTCCGTGAAGGAGAACCGATATGCCCCCTCTGCAGATCAGTGACTTGCCTATGACCGATGCACTTGACCACGAGGACATGACGACGATACGCAACGGTAAGCGCATCCCGCCCTGGATGTCACAGTATGGTTTTGCCCCATCCGAAGTCCAGAACTTCACATTCGATGCATCCCAGATGCCAGCAACGTGATGAGCAACAACGGCAACAACGCCGCTTTCGTTAACGCTATCGCCGCACAGAATGCCAACAATAACGTCAACTTCGTTTACTAGACGGAATCGTTTGCCGACTCCATCGGTCGAAAATCTTTCAGAAAAAAACTTGTCGCGTATTGTGATTTACGATCTCACCCCGAACAAATTCCTCGACGGTCAGGCGCTGTCGATCGTCCATGGCGGTAACTCCCGGATCAAGGGCCTTAACCCGTCGAGCGTCGCCCGACCTGCTTGATCATGTATTTCGCATCGGGCGCACGGGCGTGGCGCTACTTGCTGCTACGACCAGGATAAATCGGATCGCGCTCCCCAATGTCCCTGCCTCGCGCAGCTTTCGTACGCTCACAACGATGGCCTATTTCGCACAGGCGAATGCACAAGAAAAGTGCATGGCAAGAATATGAGGACGTATCCCGGTTGGGCGTGTCATGGTTGTTCGGTAGCTCCTCTATATGGCGAGGCCTTTCGCACCCGGGCTGTGCGGCGGACAATAAGGTGTGCAGCAAAGGAATACACGCACCGCGCTGGCGCAAATTACGTGGCACAAATATTGCTTATAGCTTTATACATTTTTTCAACCAGCCAAGGAAATCCACCATGAAACGTCAATCTTCCCTCGTTGTTAGCCTCGCTTGTGCAGCCGCATTGTTGCCGCTAACCGCGCTGGCGGCGTCTGACACGTCGACCGATACCAAGGTCGAGGCGGGCACGTCGCAGGAACAGCGGAAGTCGAACGTACGCCCGCATTCGCACCTTGAAGAGAAAACAGGGATCGTGACGAAAAAAGCTGACGAAAAGAAAGCGGACGAGCCGACAAGCGACGAGCCGGCAAGCGACAAGCCGAAGGCGAAGAAACCCACCCCGTACACAGACAAGAGCAAGCATTTCCATCCACGAGACGGCAAGTAACAGCGCGAGCGGTGGGCGGGCGGCGATACGCAGTCGCATTGCGATCTTGCCCCCCAACCCCACGCGCGGCTACTCCAGTCCGGCGCAAAGCAAGGTTTTGGTCACGCAATGCGGCCGGTACCGTGTCCGTAGGCGGCTGCCGCACTGCCTCAAATCCTGCCCGCAATAACACAGTAGTGGCGCTTATTCAACCAATGCCTAGCCCAAGAGAGATTTCTGCGTCGGATGCGTCCCTATGCCCGACGCTCGCTGTCGACGGACGCCCCATTACACGCATTGATCCATGATGCTACCTGCAGTGCTTTGCCTGGACAGTTGGTCGGCAAGCGCACCGGTTGCATCTTCATATTAAAACGCAGCAGTCGCTGCGACTTTCCAGGTTAATGAACACGAGGCCCCTACCATCTTGGCGGGTACTGTGTGCTTGCCCCCGCCGTACGCGTGTGCCCCAAAACAACACTCCGCCAGTGTTTTGCACGCAGCACTTGCCTTGAAAGCAATTTGAAAGCTCTCACGCGTCAAGCTTGCGCCTGCGACTGTGCACGCCATCGTCGCGACGGCCGGCGGCGATGCCATTCCCCCTTTCTGCTCCCCGCTGGCCCCTGTCAAACCACTTGTTGGAGGATTACATGAAAAGAACTGCTATCGCTATTGCCCTGTTCGCCATGACCGGTACCGCCGCGTACGCGCAATCGAATGTCACGGTGTACGGCTTGCTCGACGCCGGGGTCGAATACGTGACGAAAGCAAATGCAGCGGGTGATAGCCTGGTGCGCCAAACGTCCGGCGGCACCAACACCTCGCGAATTGGTTTTCGCGGGACGGAGGATTTGGGCGGCGGCCTTAAAGCGCTGTTCCAGCTGGAAGGCGGTATTCTTCTCGACACCGGTGCGTCGGATGGTGCCCTATTCGGTCGCCAGGCCAACGTCGGCCTCGAAGGCCAATTTGGTCGCCTGGTAGCCGGCCGTTCCTACAGCACGACTTATGATTTCCTGCTGCCGTTCGATCCGATGGGTTACGCGCCGCTGTACTCGTGGGCCACTTCCAGCAACGCCACCGGCGCCCGGCGCGACGGCATGCTCACTGGGGTGTCGAATTTGCTTAAGTACCAGGGCACGTTCGGTGGCATCAAGGTCGGGGCAAGCTACGGCTTCGGCGAAGTGGCGGGCAGCACCACTGACAGTGCACGTTACGCGCTTGGTGGCGGCTACACTGCCGGTCCGGCGAGCTTTGCGCTGGTCTACGAGCGCACGAACGGGAACGTTGCAGCCAGCGGCGCGTATGACAAGACCAACACCATTCACCTCGGGCTCGGCTATGAGCTGTCGAAGGATATGAGCCTAAAGGGCGGATACCGCAACTACAAGCGTTCGCTGGCGTCCGGCGTCGCCGACTTGCGCAGCGACCTGTACTGGGCCGGCGTGAACTACAACGCAACCCCGGCCTTGGCCCTGACGACAACCTTGTACTACCAAAACATCAAGAACGTGGCCAGCGGCAGCGACGCCGATCCCACCATGCTGGTGTTGCAAGCCAAGTATGCGCTATCCAAACGGACCTTCCTTTACGCGACCACCGGCTATGCACGCGGCAAAAACGACCGCCTCGTCAGCCTGTCGCGGGATGACGCCGGCTTTGGCACGAACCAGACCGGTGTCGCGCTCGGCGTGCAGCACCGTTTCTAGTCATCCATACAACCATACAAGCGCGGCGGCCACGTACCACCCGGTGGCCATCCGCGCGGTTGTCAGGGCGCCAGCCCAGTCCCGGCTGTTCGGCCGGCCCGTCTGCTTCCGTCTGCTTCATGGGCAGCTACGTCCAGCCAATCAATGGAAGCCCGGCGCGCGACGAGGTCTCAGGACCGGCGGTCGGCGTGCATCGTCAGCACCACCTCCTTCCAGCGGTCATGGCTGTCTTCGAGGGTCAGCCCCGATCGGGCGAGCAACGATTGCAGTTCCCGCAAGCGCAACGCTACCTCGCCCGTCGCGGCACCGTCGAACACGCCCTCGCTGTATGCAAGCATCCACGCGACATGAAACTCAGCCGGCAACGGGGCGAGCCGCTCCTGCTTGAAAATCTCGCGTAGGATACGGCCGCGCCGGATTTTCTCCTCCATCGATGCTTCCAGATGCGCACCAAAACGCGTAAAGACTTCCAGCTCAAGGAACTGCAGGTAGTCCAGCTTCATGCGTCCCGCCTCATGCTTGACCCGCGGATGCTGCGCTTTACCGCCGATCCGGGACACCGACCGCGTGATGTCGATGGCAGGCAGGGCCCCGCTGGAAAACAGGCGCTGGTCCAGATAGATCTGGCCATCGGTGATCGAAATCAGGTTGGTCGGGATATACGTGGCAATTTCACCCTGCTCGGTTTCGACGATCGGCAGCGCCGTCATCGACCCGCCGCCGTGCATAGCGGCCAGCTGGGTCGAGCGCTCGAGAAGCCGCGAATGCAGGTAGAACACGTCGCCCGGGTACGCCTCCCGGCCCGGCGGACGCCGCAGCAGCAGCGACAATTCACGGTAGGCGCGCGCATGCGTGGTCAAATCGTCATAAACGACCAGGGTATCCCTGCCCTGCCACATCCAATGCTCGGCGACCGCACAGCCGGCAAACGGCGCCAGGTATTTCAGCCCGGGCATTGCGGTCGCCTCAGCGACCACCACCGTGGTATGGGCAAGCGCGCCGCTGCTGCGCAACACGTCAATTACGCCGACCACGCTCGACCGCTTTTGCCCGACGCAGACATACACGCACAAGACATTCTTGCCTTTCTGGTTGATGACCGCGTCTAGCGCCAGCGATGTCTTGCCAAGGCCGTTGTCGCCGATGATCAACTGCCGCTGCCCCTTGCCGACCGGGATGAGCGTATCGACAATCTTGTTGCCGGTATACAGCGGTTTATTGACAAAATCGCGCACGATGATCGGCGGCGATGTTACTTCCATCGGGCGGCGCGCCGACGAAACGATTGCGCCGCCACCGTCCAGCGGTTCGCCGAGCGGGTCGATCACACGTCCGAGCAAGCCGTCACCGACCGGGAGCGTCAAGCCATCGCCGGACCGGTGCGCGGCGGCGCCGGCGGTCAAGTGCTGCGTCTGCGTCAACAGAATGGCGCCGACACGGTCTTCTTCCAACTGGAATACGACCGCACGGCTTCCGTCCTCGAGCTTGAGCACTTCATCCATGCCGGCCGACGGCAAGCCAGTAAGCCAGGCGATGCCATCGCCGAGCGCGGTAACAGTGCCTTGTTCGGTCATCCGTGCGCCGAAGCGGTAGCCGTGCGAGCAAGGAGCATTCTGTTCGTTCATAGGATCCACTCCGTCCGTCAATTCGCATGTCCTTCGTCGGCGCCGGCAAAGAACGCCAGTTCGTCTGCAAGATTGCAGCGCAATACCCAGGATCCGGCGCTGACACGCAGGCCGGCGACCAAGCTTTCATCGCAGATGAACTCACAGTCCACCGGCGTCCCCGCGAGTTGCGACAGCGCCTGCTGCAGCCCGCTGCGCAGCGTCGCCGGTAGCGGATAGGCGCTGCTGACACGTGGAGTCTGTTCCAGACACGCCTGCCGGAACGCGTGCAACTGTTCGGCCGGCAGCGCCTGCAAATCTTCGAGCAGAATCTCGCCGATACGCAGTTCCAGCGCTGGCACAGCAAGCCGTGCCAATAACTGCGCGGCAAATCCGGCCGCTTCGTCGCGCGCTTCGCGCTTGAGGTCCTCGCGCAATTCAACCAGGCGCCGCTGCTGCAATGCCTGATCTTTTTTGCGCTCGGCGGCAATTTCCGCATGCACGTCAGCCATCAGTCGCGCGCGCTCAGCCGCGATTTCGTCCTGTAATTGCGTGCGTGCCTGCGCCCTTTCGATCTCCCAGTCGCCCGCGCGCCGGTCGTACTGCCGCTTCAGTTCCTCGGCAGCCGTCCGCTGCGCCTGCGCATCCGCAAGACTGGTCGCGATCGCCGCGCTGCGCTGCTGCATCGCTTCCCTCACCGGCCGGTACAGGAAGTGTGTGAGTATCCACACCAGTACCAGGAAATTCAGTATTTCCAGCGCAAAGGTGGTCCAATTGAATTCCACGGCGGCGCTCTTACGGTTTCAACAGGTATTCGAGCAGCGGGTTCCGGAACAGCACGATCAGCACGACCACCAGCACGTAGATTGCCAGCGACTCGATCATTGCCAAGCCGATGAATAACGTACGGGAGATCGATTTTTCTGCTTCGGGCTGGCGCGACAGCGCATCTAGCGCTTGGCTGATCGCGCGGCCCATGGCCAGCGCCGGGAAGAACACGCCGAGCGCGATTGCGAGCGCGGCTGCCACGGTGGAAGCGGTTACGACGATGGTGATGTCATTCACTTCTTACTCCTTGTCTATTGATGAAGGGGAATGCGATTGAATCGCGCCGGCGATGTAGATCAGCGCAAGCGTGCCGAAGATGTACGCTTGCACGATCGCCTCAATGATGTGCAGCATGAGGACCGGTATCGGCACCAGGAAGCCCGCCACTAGAAGTACCAGCAGTGCGGCCATCTGCAGGCTGAAAATATTGCCGAACAGGCGCATGGCGAGCGCGATTGTCCGGGATATCTCGCTAATCACATGAAACGGCAGCAGGATTGGATTGGGCAGCAGGTAATGCCTGAAGTAGGCCAGCGGACCATTCTGCCGCAAGCCGTACCAGTGCGTCGCCAGAAAGACCAGGATCGCGAGCGCCGCCGTGGTCGACAAGTCGCCGGTGGGCGAACGCACACCGGGAATCAGGCTGGCGAGATTCGCCGCCATGATAAAGATCCACAAGGTAGCGACGAAAGGCAACACTGCCGCTGCCTGCTGTGGCAGCACCATGCGGATCGTCTCGTCGATCGCCCCCACAATGCCCTCCAGCGCGGCCTGAAGAGGCGTGGGCACAAGCTCGAGCCGCCGCGTGCAGGCCCAAGCAACAGCGCCCAGCACCAGCATAATGGCCCAGGTAAATACCACGGTATTGGTAATCGCCAGTGGCCCGATGCGAAACACTTCAGCGACAAAAAGGTCGGAACTGGCAGCCATCATCGTTCCCGGATGAAAAAATAGACATTGAATGCACCAACCACTACCCCGATCAGGATCAGGCTCAAGGTCCAACGCATCGAGTAGCCGCTTGCCAGGCTGTCCAGCCAGTTTCCGAGGTAGGCACCGCCGACCACGGGCAATACCATGAGCAGCCCGAGCACGCCGATGTAGACTGTCTGCGCGAGCAGGGTCGGCCGCTCGGCGTCGGCTTTCTGCAGGCGCCTGACCTGGCGCGCTACCTGCTGCTGCCATTCATGCTGTTCGCTGTCTTGGCGTCGGTGCCCGCTCATTTCATGTGCCTCCTTCACGCTCGAGGTACCACAAGCGCTTGAACATTGCCTGCTCCAGCTGCTGCAGGCTCTGCGTGAGCGCCTGCATCTTTTCTTCATCGGCAGCAATGTCCTCGGTCAGCGCCCGCCCGACCGCGTCGTAGTCCTCACCGAATATGAAGTGTCGCGTGTTGAGGAACAACTGATTGTCATGGAAGTGCAGTACCGCGCCGGGCAAGGCGAGGTACTGCCAGTTTCCGCCCGCGGCACGAAAGCGTGCTAGGCCGAAGGTGACGCACGTAACCGTTCGGGCGTGGCCGGCGAGGATGCCGAAACTGCCTGACGAATCGGTTCCAACGAAGCTGACCACGCCCTCGACGCGTTCGTAGCGAGCGGCGCTTTGCAGATGGAGCACGAAGCTACGCATCAGCCGCCCTCCCGCATGGTCCCGCGCATGTAGCAGCGGTCTTCCGGCAGATCGTCAAAGTCGCCGCGCAGGAAGGCTTCGCAGTCGACCAGCATGTCCTCCAGCGCGACCGACACGCCCGGGATCCCGGTGTGCTCGGCGACTACGTGAAACGGCTGCGTCAGGTACCGTTGCAACTTGCGTGCACGTTGCACCACCCGGCGATCCGCCTCGGACAGCTCGCCCATTCCCAGCATCATGATGATGTCTTCCAGTTCACGGTAACGCGCCAGATGCTCGCGTACGCCCTCGGCCACGTTGTAATGACGGTCGCCAAGGAAATGGCGATCCATCATCTTGCTGCCTGACAGCAGTGGATCGACCGCCGGATATATCCCCTTGGCGGCCTGCGAACGCGACAGGATGACGGTGGTATCCAGGTGCCCCAGTATCGTGCTGACGGCCGGGTCGGTCATGTCGTCGGCCGGCACATAGATCGCCTGCACCGAGGTGATGTCGCCGCGGGTGGTGGAGATAATGCGGTCTTCGATGTCGGCCACTTCGGTCATCAACGTCGGCTGGTAGCCGACCGTCGCTGGCATGCGGCCGAGCAGGCCAGAGATTTCGCTCCCCGCCTGCACCATCCGAAACACATTGTCCATCTGCAGCAGCACTTCCTTCTGCATTGAATCGCGCAGGTATTCGGCGTACGTCAGCGCGGTATTCGCCACACGAAACCGCACGCCGGGCGACTCGTCCATCTGGCCGAATACCATCAGGGTTTGCGGCATCACGCCGGCGGCCAGCATGTCTTGCCACAGTTCATGACCTTCGCGCATGCGCTCGCCTATGCCCGCAAACACCGACACCCCGTCGTGCAGCGCGACGATGGCGTGCATGAATTCCATCAGCAACACCGTCTTGCCGACGCCGGCGCCGCCGAACAGGCCGGTCTTGGCGCCGCGCACGAAGGGCGCGAGCAGATCAATCACCTTGATGCCCGTCTGCAGGATGCCTTTCGCACTGATCGATTCCTGTAACGGTGCCGGCTTCGCGAGGATGCTGCGCATTTCCCGTGGTGCGAATGGCGGTAAGCCGTCGAGCGGTTGCCCGAACACGTTCAGCAGCCGCCCCAGGCAGGCGTCGGAAGCCGGCACCTGTAGCGGCGCACCCGTGTCGTAGACGGTCATGCCGCGCCGCAGGCCGCTGGTGCGGCTCAGCGTAATTGCGCGAATACGGCTGGCATCGAGATGCTGCAGCGTCTCCAACAGGTACACATCTTGATCGATGCGCGCATACAGCGCCTGATGCAGTGGCGGCAGCGGGTCGCACACGATATCGACCACCGGGCCGTGCACTTCGGCGATCTTGCCGACAGGGGACGAATTAAGGCGTAACCGTTCGAACTCGCCGAGCTTCGCCGAAAACTGGTGGTAGCAGGCATCGCTGCAAAAATAATAGGTCGCCTCCTGCCCCGTGATCACGCGCGTGGCAGTGGCCTCGTCGACCACCATGCCGCAGACCGGATCTATTGCCATGACCGATTCTCCTGTGCGCCGCGCCGCTTGCGCTGTACATCGCTGTTCAACATGATCACTTCGATTTCCTCGGTGATTTCTTCCTGCCGCAGGATATTCTGCCGCCGGCGCAGCGCCGCGGTTTTTTCCTCCATCCGTTGCAGCGCACTCTCCATATGCTGGAGTCGAGCACGGTGCTCGGCCAACAGTGCACTGTAGAACAGCTGGTGCATCTGCGCCCACAGGTAATGCCGCATCAGTTGGTGATGCAATGCAGGCGCCGGCACGTTCAGGCGGGGTGGATAGGGCTCGCGCCGGCGACCGGCCGCCGGTGCGGGCAACGCCGACACCGTCCGCACTTGCACCCCTTCCTGACCGTCCTGGTGGCAAACCACCGACACCACTAGCGGTGCACGGTCTCCCAGCGGGTCGCCGCCTACCAGCGCACGCATCACCAGTTCGAGCACGGATTGGACCTCATCCACCGTACTGGCTCCCGTCACGCGGTGAAACGATCGCCCCGCCCCGTCCAGACGCTGCTGCAAGCGGCTACCGACGGCGACAACCGATAACCGGCCATCCTGCGTTACGCGCTGCACGGTGTCAGCAACGGCGTCGTTATAGTCGCCGCAGAACCCGCGCTCTGAGCCAAGCGCGACGACGCGGGTGGGCGCGACCGTGCGTGCCGCGGGCAGCACACTTGCGTAGTGGCAGACAAAATCCTGTGTCGCCTGCTCGATGCCAGCAAGGACGCGTTGCTGATGGTCGATAAACCGTGCCAATTTGTGCAGTTCCATCAACGACACATTTTTCATCGCACGCATGATGTCGCCGATCTCGTCGAGCTTTTGCAGGTGTTCCTGGATCTGACTGCGCTTGCTCATCGCGTCCGCCCATCAAGGGATGCGCACAGCCTGAGCGCGCGCAGCGGCGTGAAGTATGAACGTACGGACGTGAGACCGGTCCTACGGCGACTACAATGCGTGTGGCGCATGCTCTCTTCCATCCCGTCTTGCCCCAAGTTGCGTGCCTTGTGGTTGCGCACAGGGACTATCAGCATTAGTCAGCTCAGGGAAGATGCGCGCCTCGCGCTGCGTAATCTTGCCCTCTTTTTCATTTTCATTGTGCGCAGTACAAGCTGATGCCGACCTGACGCCAACATTACAATTTTGTTATTTTCGTGGCCGCCTGATAGCGCTGCTTTGTCACTACGTTAGGCACCGACATCCATTGCGCCCTACCGCTCGCGTCCTACCCCTGTGTATTAATCGGCCACGCGCTCACCAAATTTTCTAAAGGCAATCATACTTCTGTGCATTCCTGGCGTTGCTGTCAGGGCACGGCGCGCGGGTGGGAGGAAAGTGTCGGACAGAACCGGGCAGTCTAGAACCTTCTCGGCTGCTGCCGCTGGCCGCGTCCACCGGTTCCGCGCTCTTTTTGCTTTTTATTCTTCAACGACTTGGTTTTCTTCGGCATAGGCTGGGGCGACGCTGGCACAGGTCGTGCGATGCAATGGGCGAACGCTACAAAACGTTCTTCCTTATCCACCACCCTGTTTGATTTCTTGAAGGAGAATTGCCATGACTACCCTGACAATCCGCGACCTGCGCAGCGCCGCTGGAATCGACCGCCTCGCCAAGAGTGCAATTCGGGGCGGCCGCCACCAAGGCCGATCTATTGGAGCCTGTTGTTTGGCCTGAGCTCGGGCGACATCAAGCTTGATACGTCGCAGTCACTCGAACAAAGCCAGAGCGTCGTGAACAACAACGGCAACAACGCGCGTTTGTGTCCAGTTTCGGCGTGACCTTGCCGCCCTACCGATAGGATGCGGCACTTCCGTATTGACGCACCCATGCCGGGCGCAGTGTCCGCTACTGCCTTGCTGTGCAAGCGGCCACGCGGGTTGAGCACACCACGTCCCTACGTGGTGAACGACCACTCCTTGCTGACTGGAAGCGCGTCCACGGTACCGACAAAGCGCACGTCATACGTGGTGCTGCGCTCCAGCGGCGATAGGGGGACGATCGATGCCGCCGATGGGGGTGTCAAGGGATCCGCGCTGTTTTGGAGCACGCGCACAGGCAGGGGGTTGCCGCCCCGCGGACGGACGAGAAATTCCTGCACCGCAATGCGAGCCGTGATGTCGGCATGCACACTAATTGGATAGCCGACTTCGTTGCGCGCAGGAACAGGGTCTGGGATTTCCTGATCGCTGAAAAAATTGCGCGGCACCGAGTTCTGTTCGGGGAACGGATAGACGACAATCCGACCAATACCAAGGCCGCCGTCCAGACCATTGGCGACAAAATTGGTGGCGAGGTAGGTCCGGCCACTGCTTGCCGTCGCCGCGCCGAGCCCGACCTCCTTAAACACCGGGTCAAAGATCACGAACCGGTGGTACACCGCGGCGATCAGGTCATCAGCCGCTCGTACACCGGACGGGTCGGAAGTCGCCGACAGGACTTCACCGTACGCGTAGGCGGATTGGAACCGATAGCCCGCGGCCGCGAGGCGGTCACCAAGGGTGGCGCCGGTGAAGCCCATCGCCCCAGGAATTTGCTCATGTGTGATCGTATCATTCACTTTCTGATAGTCAGCGTGCTTCTGCGCGGCATTGTTCGCCGGCGCGGTGCGTGCCAGCACCCGCAAGCCGAGCTGTTGCCGACGCAAGTTGAAGCGGGTCAGTGCGTCGCTGGCGGTGTCGCCCGAGGCGGCCGGCACGGGCGACACCGCACCGTTGAATTCAGGCTGCGGTTGAGGTGCGGAGACGACGTCGTCGCCTCTGCCACCACCACAGCCAGCCAGCATGATGGCTGCCAGCAGTGTTGGCATCCCCACCTTGAAGAAGCAATTCATGGACAGCTCCGATTGAAATGAAACGCGGGTAAAACAATGGCCACGGCTCGTCAGGCAGCCGCGTTGCCCTCCCGTATAGAGCACATGGGGCGGACTAAGTTGCAGCCACTTGTCGTGCCGCTGAGCATGCATTGGCTTAGCAGCGATCGCCTCGCCGGCGGCGCGTACCGCATGTGTTACTATCGCCACCCGATGCTACCATCTATCAACCGCATCTTCATCACACACATCTGTCGCCGCTACCACTCGTTTCTTCAAATATGGCAACCCGCGACGAAGTACGCATGCTCCGAGAGGCCCGGGCCGGACTAGCATTCGCCCAGCTCGCCTTGGCCAAACGCTATCTATCCGGTGAAGGCAGCTTCGGGCGAAACCTGCCCACGGCCCTGTACTGGCTTGAACGCGCTGCGCTACAGGGCATGCAAGAAGCGTGGCTACTAATGGGGCGCGAGATACCGCTCGACGTTGTGCAACGTGCGCCGAACCGGGCTCAATTAGTAAGGTGGTTTGAGCAGGCTTTTGACGTTGGTGTCGTCCATGCAGGCTTGGTGTTCTCTGCACTGGTGCTCGAGCAGCGCGATCCCCCACCGGAGCCTGCACTGCGGGACAAGGCAATGCGTGCACTGGAATGCGCGGCGGCCGCCAACATCCTTGACGCACAGCACCGCGTGGCGCAGGAGCTTGCCGCCGGCCGGGGTGAAGTCGCCGCTACGGCTTTGCCTCAGACTGAAGTTCTAACCGAAACCCAACGTACCTGGCTCATGCAGGCGGCCGGCAATGGGGTGCGAAGCGCGCAGCGCTTGCTTGCCGATAGCGCATGGTGCGACGGTGACAGAGATAGCTTCTTGCAGTGGGCGCTACCGCTTGCGCAACGGCTGCTCGACGCACATCATGCGCCGCGTACGTCGCAACCTTCACTTGGGCCTGACGATGTGCTGCTGATGCGCCGCTGCGCCGAGCTTCTGGCGCGACCCGGACGCGGCGACATGCAGAAAGCGTTCGCTTGCGCTGAATTGGCCGCGGCGGCCGGCGACAAGGATGCGCAATTCGCACTGGGCTTGTGGTTCTCGAAGATGACTGCGCAAGGTGAACGTGACGCTGCTATTCCGACGCCAGCCAATTACGCGCGTGCCTTGCATTGGCTGAAGGCCGCAGCTGCGCAGGACCATGCGGACGCGTGGTACCTGATCTCACGGATTTATGGGAAACCGGACTACCAGCGCAACGCGCCCACCGATGCACACCGCTATCTTGAACAGGCGGCAGAAGCGGGACATATCGGCGCGCAACTGGAGCTAGGCAGGCGCGCGTGGCGTGCGCGTCATACCGACCGCGACAATGACGTGCGCGCAGCGTACTGGTTGAAAATGGCGGCAGCACACGGCGACCGCGAAGCCCAGCAATGGCTGGAAAAAGTGGTGGGCACGGCCGTCCCCGCACCTTGGGCGGATGCCGCGCTGCTGCATTTTGGCGCCGACGTCAACCCGTTTCTTCGCGCCCGCGTCGAACTCGCCACGCTGTTCGGGCTCACTCGTCCCGAGGCGCTGTTGCTCAACCTGCACGGAGCTGACCGTCGCCATTGCCTGCTGGTCGACATCGAAGCCCACCTTACCCGGAGCAAGCGTCGCCTGATCCTTATCACAAGCCGGGAGCAGCGCGAGTGCCTGAACCGCGCGACGCGTTTGTTCGAACAAGTCGACTGTAGCCCACGCGGGCCGGAGGGAAGTTATCGCAAGCGCCTGTACCGGCTGCAGGCGGCCCTGTCGTCGGTGGCCGCGACCTTGCCCGATTCCATTGCCGATCTCGGCAGTCGAGTAACCCGACCTGCCGATGCCGGACTGCAGGACGGCGACTGAAAAAACGCTGGCCAGCTTGCATGCTCCCATTGCGTCGCACAGCGACAAGGCCAACGAAGGATGCGTGCCGAACGGCGCGTGTTGAATATTGAAGAAACGCAATCTTTCCAGTACTTTATCGTAATATTGCATGATATGGCGCACGTTCTGCGGCACCGAGCACCGGCATCCGCGCCGTTGCGCGCTCCGCTCTGTCGGACAGCAATACCTATTATTCCTGAAAGGAGTGTTGCGTGCGGAATGCGACAATCACGACTCTGCTCCACGTGACAGGCATGATCGCGATGATGCCTGCGCTATGCTTTGCCGCGCATCCGCTCATGACCGATGATACCGGATTGCTCGGCGCGGGCGGGATGCAGCTTGAGTGGAGTGCCGATGTATCGCACCGCCATGAGGATGCGTCCTTCACTGAAGCCCGCATTGCCAGCGCGACCTTAACTTATGGCATCAGCAACAGCATTGACCTCGCACTGACCGTCCCGTCCCTTCGCGTGCGCGCCGACGCCGACACACCGCAGCACGGCATGGGCGACACCGCACTTGAACTCAAATGGACTTACTGGGACAAGGACGGCCTGAGCCTTGCACTGAAACCCCTGCTCTACTTGCCTACAGGTAGCGCTGTCCGCGGTCTGGGCAACGGCAAGAGTGGCTTTGGGATAAACCTATTGGCCACCCTTGAAGAGCAAGCCTTGACCATACTCACCAATGCCGGCTACACACAGAACCGCAATACCGTAGGGGCACGTCGGCACCTTTGGAATGCATCCGTCGCCCTGCTGTGGAAGGCCGAGCCCGGCACAAAGCTGCTGCTCGACTTAGGTGGTTATCGCAACACCGACCCGCACAGTACGCGCCATCCGGCGTTCGCAGCCACCGGCATCATTTTTTCGCCCAGCGACAAGTTGGACCTCGATATCGGTCTTAAGAAGGGATTGAATAAGGCCGAATCATCGCGCACGGTCGGCACGGGGCTCACACTGCGTTGGTAGCGACCGCATGCCGGAGCGTCGCAAGACGTGGAATGGCACGGCCGAGGCGTACCGTGATTGCGAAAGGTCAAAGAAGCCCGCGGCATTTGAGGCAAGCTGACAATGGTGTTGTACTCCTAATCCTAAGGATTGGCCCGCGCGCACTGCGCGGGTTTTTTTCTTGTTCTCAGGCTAATGTCGGCGCTACGCCTGACCAAAAATACGCGACTCTATGTTCAAGGCTGGCTACTAGACGGCAATTGCGCGGCCTGTTTTATTTGCAGTGAGGACGCATGGCAGAAAATTACCGTCTTGGGTTCGCGTTCTCGACGGAATATTCCACGCTATCACCTTCTCGACACCTGTCATCCACCGCTGGCTGGACGCAAGCAATTGCAATGTATCCTTCCCAAGGAGCGAAACGTGAAAACACTTCTCTTTGCCGTTTCTGCCATCGTGTTCCTGGGCACCGATTGTAGTGCCATGGGAAACCGAGATCTGTCATCCGGCCAAGGCCAGACGGAGATGAAATCCAGACACGGCATGATGGGCAGCATGATGATGAACATGGATACCAATGGCGATGGGATGCTCTCGAAAGAGGAGTTCATGAAAGGACATGACACCATGTTCGACCGCATGAAAGGTCCCAACGGCATGATTTCGCTGAAAGACATGCAGATGAAAGGCATGGGCATGATGGGCCACGGCAGCATGACGGACCAAAGCGGTGCGACGGGAACAGGCCAATCCATGCCGGGGATGAACCAAGGCCCAAAGTGAACCTGATCATTGCCTTCTGCGTTACGTGGAGGGGCGGGCAATTTGGGTGGCTCTCGCAAAGCACACCGACCAGCCAAACTTGTATCCAGCTCCATTCCATTGCTGGCAATCGGCTTACCAGAAACGGCTGAACCATTAGGTTCGGCTGCAGTCGAATCCTCCAAGTTAGCCGTTTCATTCACCCGACACCTCAAGCCGAGATGCGTTATTGGCTTCATCGAATTGTCATCTGTTTTCTGACTGTCGCGCTGTCCCGGCATGGGATGGCAGCTAACAGTCGTGCGGCATCCACAACGTCCCACGGACATCAGCCACCGGCGGCCTACAGCGCCGAGGATGCGCACAGTGCACAGTACGGTGACAGCATAATTTCTTCTACCGCCCCCGACGCACATCAAACGTCACCCTGGAAGAAAGCCTGTTCAAGTGCGGACGCTGTTGTGCGGTCGCCGGCATCTTCCCTTCTCGCCTCGCGCTCGAATTTTGCGCTACCACTTTCGGGTGGGGACACATTTGGTCGGTAGCATGGACGCCCGCCTTCATTCCGGTCAAGCCTTGATCGATCGCCAAATTCAGCCCTCTCTTGAACCAGGTGCGCTCGTGCGCATCTTTGACTTGACCGCACCGTTCCGTTCCTGATGAATGCACTCACACGGGCCGTTACGCCAGGCACGTGCCCGAAACCCTCCACCGTTTCAACAAGAGCATCAGGAGAGTTATCTCAGGGGCGCCTCATCAAGGGAAATCGACGTATAGGGGATTCCAAGGAGAAAACCATGGCACACCAACAGTCTCAATCCTGTATCGAAGCATGTAACGAATGTGCAGATGCCTGCGACCACTGCGCAACGTTCTGCCTGCAAGAGCAAGACGTGAAGATGATGGCGCGCTGCATCGCATTGGACATCGACTGCGCGCAAATTTGCCGGATGGCGGCCAGCTACATGGCCAGGGGCAGTGAATTTGCAGCGGCCATTTGCCAGATGTGTGCGGAGATCTGTGAGGCCTGCGGCGATGAATGCGCGAAGCATCCGATGCGTCATTGCCAGGAATGCGCGCAGGCGTGCCGACGTTGCGCAGCCGAATGCTGCAGAATGGCCGGCATGGGAGCGACGGTACAGGGCACAGGCACAGGCACAGGCACCGGCATCGCGCCCCACTAACGGCAAGTTTTCCTGCGCCGCCAAACCTATCTGACAACGGGACGGTTTGGCGGCCGCGTGCGAGGTGCCACTGTCGAACGCGTTCTGGCAACGGGGCCACTGACATGGCGTCGTCCCGTCTGTTTAACGTCAATCAACATAGCGTCCTAAGTAATAGCAGAAAATGGCGTGTAGAGGCGATTGGGACTACGCGCACGCCTCAGCGTGCTGCCCGTTCCGCAACGCCCCCTTTGCCCACGATAACAACGCAACCGATGCGCGTGCCATCGCTTGCACCAACAAGAAAGGACCGCCATGCCGAAACACTGCAAAGCCCCTCACCGCCAACTGCTTCCTCCAGCCAGTTCCAGCGCACGTGGCGGCACGCCGCTGGCTGCGGCGCTGCTTGGTGCGTGCCTGCTGTCTGCATGCGGCGGTAGCGGGGAAAATGGCACCGTCCCGAGCGTAGCGGCAGACGTCGCGCAACAGCCTGGTACCACTGGGTCGACCAGCACTGTCGCGCCGCCGACACCAGCCTTATCCGGCCCACCGCAGTCCCCGTCACCAGTGGCCGACGCGGCATTGCAGATGCGCTGCCCGGACGGGGTAGAGTACCAATGCAGCGGCGCCATTCCCCTGCGATCGGACAATGGCATCGTCCTGTCCGCGTCCGGCGTGCAGGCCTATGGCAGGTCAACCAGCGACCTCATGAGCCCGAACCCGACGATGACCTCGGCTTTCGGTCTGGCGCCCGCTGCGGGTGGCTGGGCGGAGGTGCGGCTGGCAAGGGATGCCGCAGGTGGCGCCACGTCGCCGGCACTCATCTTGCGCAATCTTGGCCTCAGCTGGGACGGCCGCAACGAACGTCCGCCGATCGTCGAAACTTTTCGTACTACTGCGGGCAGGATCGTACTCGACACAAGTGAGCGCGTCACGGCTCAGCCCCTGCTGCCGAGTGCAGATCTCGGCTTCTACGATTTCGCCACGCGCGGGGCGACAGGCGCCACGCAAGCGAATTACGCCAGCAACATCTACTTTCCGCGCGCGGGCAATCCCGCGCGTTGCCCGGATGACCTGAACCCATGCCCGTCGACCGAAACGACCGGCCTTCGTTCGAGCCCCGGGGATTGGCGCAGCGGCGGCACCGAGCCGGACATCGCCAGCGCGGTGCGCGTGCATGAGGACGGTGACGTGCATGCAGGCGACGGCATTCCGGACGCTGCTGGGCGAAGTACCATCCTGCCCGGCGGCAGTGGGCCAGGTGTGCCTTTCCCTGGTTCCAAAGGTTACCGGAGTTTTGACAACTGGGGCTACCGCTACAGCAATCTCACACAGTGGTTGACCCAGGATACGGTCGTATTCCAGGAGTGGGCGGGACTGGGCAACGAGCACAACAAGAACCGGCGTGGCATGGTCGCCTACGGCGAAGTGACTGCACCGGACGCGGTGCCGGCAACTGGCACCGCCAGCTACAACGGGGTTGTGCTCGGCTGGTACGCCGCAAACGGCAGGACTGAACCGACTACCTTGCGCGGCACCGCTACCGTGACCGTGAATTTCGCGACCCGTGAAGCGCTCATCGCATTCAGCAACGGCCAGTCATCTGAAGCGGGCGGCACGGTTCCGATCAACTTCAGCAGTCGCGCGTGGCTGGGATCGAGCGGCACCAACGTCGCCAACTACTTCACCGCTGCGGCGGGCGACGGGAATCTACGCGGCGGTATCAGCGGCCGGGTATTCGGCAGCAGCGGCAACGAGGCGTCCGAGATGGCGGGGGTATTTTCGTTGTCCGATCCCGCCGGCGGTGCGACGGTGATCGGCGGCTTCATCACGCGCAGGCGATGAAGCGTACCGCTAGGCGGGGACTGCCCGTAGGCCAAGGTTGCGGCATGCGGGAAAACGGAACTCGAACAACGGCCCCGTCGCGCCGGCGCGCACCGAGACCGTCCCGCCATGCAGCTGAACGATCGACTTGGCAATGGCCAGGCCGAGACCTGCCCCGTCCGCAGAACCGGTGCGCGATGCGTCGACCCGGTAGAAACGATCAAACAGGCGCGAAATATGTTGGGCGGCGATCAGTGCGCCACTGTTTTCAATACCGATGACAAGATCTCCCCCATCCCCCGGGCATGCGATGCTGACCCGCACCCGGCCGCCCTGCATGGTATGGCGAATGGCATTGGACAGCACGTTGCTCACCGCACGGCGGATCAGTTCCCGGTCGCCGGACAGATTGCCCCTGCCGTCGAGTTCGAGCGTGACCTGCTTGCCCTCCGCCAGCAGTTCGAAAAATGAAAACAGGTCGCGCACCTCCTGCTCTAGGTCAACGACGGCGTTGAACGGGGCAACCAGCCCGTGATCGGCCTTGGCAAGAAACAACATGTCCGACATCATCCGCGACAGCCGGGTGAATTCTTCTGCATTTGAATACAGGATCTCGCGATACTGTTCCGCCGTGCGTGGCTTGGACAGCGTTACCTGCGTCTGCATCAGCATGTTGCTCACCGGCGTGCGCAGCTCATGGGCCAAGTCTGATGAAAAATCGGACAGCCGCTTGAACGACTCTTCCAGCCGCTCCAGCATCATGTTGAGCGACTGTACCAACTCCTCCAATTCCACCGGAATCGTCTTCAGATCCAGCCGCTGATGCAGTCGATTCGCGGTCATGGCCAGGGCTTCCTGCTTGATCAGCAGAAGCGGCGCCAGTCCGCGCTTGACTGCCATACGTCCGAGCAGTCCGTTCATGATTGCGGCAATCAGCACGATTAGCCAAAGCGCCTGTTGGAATCCGGAAATGAAGTGTGCGTGAGATGAGGTGTCGAGTGCGACGCCCACGATCGCAGGCGGGGCACCGGGGTCACCCAGGGGCACGCGCGCAGCCAGCCGCAGATAAGGACGCCCGCTACTGGAGGTAGCACGGGTCAGTTGTTCGGCCGTCCCGACCAGCTTGCCGGTGAGTTCCTCGCGCGGGAAGTCCTCCCCTGCCGAAGCTACCAGGGAGGTGTCGTCTGGCCAATGGACCGCGACAGCCATGCCAGGATGTCCGACCAGTGCCGCATCCAGTTGCGCCGGCAGCAGCACGAGTGCCTGAGGCGCCTGGACGTTGGACAGGGTACGACGCACTAACTCGATTTTTCCCTTCAGCCTTTCTTCGTCCAATTCCTCAAAATGACCTTCCACGAGGTGGCTGATCAGCAGCCCTAGGCCCAGCAGCATTGCTGCCGACGTATGGGCGAACAAAAAGGTGAGCCGGTTGGTCAGTGAAATGCGCATTAGCGGCTACCATCGTTGGGGTCGAGCACATATCCCATTCCGCGCACGGTATGGATCAGCTTGACCTCGAAATCCTCATCGATTTTACCTCGCAGGCGACGTACGGCGACCTCGATCACATTGGTATCGCTGTCAAAATTCATGTCCCACACCTGGGAAGCGATCAACGAGCGTGGCAGTACTTCGCCTTGGCGGCGCAGCAGCAGCTCCAACAGCGCAAATTCCTTGGCGGTCAGCTCGATGCGACTGCCGCCACGCGTGACACGGCGACGGATCAGATCCAATTCCAGATCGGCCGCGCTTAGCACTTCGGCACCGCGACTCTTGGCCCCGCGACGTAATAAGGTACGCACACGCGCAAGCAATTCGGAAAAGGCAAACGGCTTGACGAGGTAGTCGTCGGCGCCCATTTCCAAGCCCTTCACGCGGTCATCGACGTGGTCGCGGGCGGTCAGAAACAAGATCGGAAAATCTTTGCCTGCGCGACGCAAGGCCTGCAGAATCTGCCATCCGTCCATCCCGGGCAGCATCACGTCGAGTATCACCAGATCGTAGTCGCCCGTCAGGCCCTGATGCAATCCATCGATCCCATCGCGCAGCAGATCGACCACGTATCCGGCTTCGACCAGCCCCTGCTTGAGGTAGTCACCCATCTTGGGCTCGTCCTCCACGATCATGATTTTCATATGCCCTCCATCGCAACATCATAGAACGATTATGCAAGAGGACCCTCGAACTTGAAGAAATATGACCGAAATGTAATCTGCGCGTCAGTCTCCCGTTCGGCACGCATTCATGTATGCGCACTACGCTGCGATGCCGTCTTAATTCTGACAGAACTGTAATAATTCTGTCACGCCGGTGTCAGGACTAGATGTGGATACTTCCAGGGTCGTTGCCGCAACACGCGCAGGCGCGACCTTGTCCCAGCCATTGATCAGGATAGGCGATGACCAGCATAAACGGAGTAGCGACGAGTACTGGAGCTGTCACCCAGCACCCCAACCACACACCTGCGGCAACTGGCCCATCGGATGCGCGCGCCTTTACAATCCCGATGCGACCAGTTGCCGCGAGCACGAGTCCAGTCGGTGCCCCGACCCCACCTGCGGCACCGACAGCGCCGAAGCTGGGCGGTCATGAATTGCAGGAACAGGCGCTCAAATTACACGAGTATCGGCTCCAACTCATTGCATCCAATATTGCAAATGCGGATACGCCAAACTACAAGGCGGTGGATATCGATTTTCGCGAAGCGCTGCTCAATGCGAAAGCACGCCCGGCGAACGGACATACCCTGACACCTAGCGTCCGCGTCGCTTACACGACGCCAGCGCAGCCCAGCGTTGACGGCAATACGGTGGACATGGATCAGGAACGCGCGAAATTCACCGACTCCATGCTGCGCTATCAATTTAGCCTCAACAAGGTCGGTGGTCATTACAAGATGATGGCTGAATTATTGAACAATTTGAAGGATTGATGGGTATTCTGGACCTATATCGGGTCAGGCGGGCGGAGCCAATTCCGGGGTGAAATGGGAGTGAAAGCGTGGGTTGGAGCCGAGCACAAACCACCAACGCGCACGGCCCACGCTCCCGTAGCTGCTAGCGGGGTTCCTTCAATGTTCCGCGCAACCACAGCCGCTGCCACAGCGCGTCATTGCGCATTTCGTACACCGAACCATCCTTTGCTTCCATTGATTTTCCCGGCGCCATTTTCATCGGCTTGCCCTTGCTGTCGAAGTGCCGCATGGTGCCGTCGACCTGGATGACGATCGTGCTGCCGTCCTTCAGTTCGATCTTGCGCGCCCCGCTTTCGTCATGATTTGCCGCTTCAGCAAACAGCGGAACGGTTAGGACAAGGGCGGACAGCCAGTATTGTGCACGCATAATAACCACCTTCCTTTTCAGTCTACAGAACAAGACTGCCCGGATCACCAGGCACCACAGCGAATTTACTTATGGGTGCACCGGGACATGGGTGATTCCATCAGTTAAAAAAATGGCCCTGTATAGACAGGGCCATCTGCAGAAAACGACTGGTTCAACTACCGGCAATCAGTTAGGCGACTGCGAGCGCATCAGCGATTCAAGGCGCGCGACTTCGTCACCGACCATGATGATCCGCTGGCCATCCTTCGTTTCCATCACATGTCCCGGCTTCATGCGAACGGTCTTGCCGAGCTTGTTTTCCATCCCCATCTTGCCATCCTTGAAGATGTACACGGTGGAGCCATCCTTCAGTTCGATCGACTTGTCGACCTTGCTCATATCGACCGCAAATGCGGACAGTGCAATCATTGCGCCAGCAGTGCCAACGAGAATTTTCTTGATCATGATAGTTTCCTTAGGTTGATAAACAAAGAACACGCGGTCATATTAAAACATCAGGCTGACAATGAGATAACAGTGCAATTACAATTTTGTAACGAATCTGTCAGCTTCCCATCGACAGCGCATGCGGGGTGATATGCATCGCTCTTTCCATACGTTGCTGCAAGACATTCTTTTCCGTGACTACCTTATCCACCTTCTGCCTGGCAGCAGCGCTAAGTTGCTGCGCCCCGTGTCAATCTTATGGGCCGCCGCGATACGTCATGTCATGGCGCTGTCCGGTGGCGGTCGTCCCTGCAGGAACGCCGACAGTCGAACAACCGGCAATCAGGGTGACAATGATGGCAACGATGAGCGCTTTCATTTTGTTTCTCCGTCTGGGTGGTAATAATGTTGACTTCTGTAACTACAGTGTAGCCAGCATCGCGTACAGCAAAGTGACCGAACGATTACAAATGCGTAATGTGCCGGCGAACGATTACCGCCCACATGATCGCGTCAAGCGACGTCATAATGAAAAACGGCCCCGCATGCGGGGCCGTTCAACTCGGCATATGTGAACTACAGCCGAAGGTCGTGTATCAGTTGTTATGCGACCCGTGCAGCAATTCCTCGAGCCGCCACACTTCATTGCCAATCATGACGATTTTCTTGCCATCTTTCGTTTCCATCACATGGCCAGCCTTCATTGCCTCTACGCGGCCAAGCTTGTTCTCCATACCCATCTTGCCATCCTTGAAGATGTACACCGTCGAGCCGTCTTTCAGCTCGATCGACTTGTCGACCTTACTTTGGTCGGCCGCCAATGCGGACATCGCCATCAGGCCGCCAACGGCGGCGATCAACACTTTTTTCAACATGATCGATTCCCCTATAGAGTGGTTAAATTGCACTGTTATGGTAAGGAAAGCAAGCTGACAAGACCGTGACAACATCCTGACATTTTTGTCGGTGTATTGTCAGGAATTGCCCGTCTCCGCGCTCTGCACCCGCCCTGTCTCCGGCTGAACGGGAAACAGCAGGCGAAACGTAGTGTAACCGTCGGTGCTGTCGACTTCCGCGCGTCCACCGTGCAGCTGCATGATCGACTGCACGATGGCCAGTCCCAAGCCGGCGGACGCGGCCGGCTCAGTGCGCGACGGCTCAACGCGAAAGAAGCGGTCAAACAGTCGCGGAAGGTGTGTGGGATCGATTGGGACTCCGCAGTTCGTCACGCTCACCACGGTTGCTTGCCCGGTGAATTTCGCCCCCATCTGCACCGCGCTGCCACGCGAAGCATGGCGCACCGCATTGGCGACAAGGTTGTTGACCGCGCGGCGCAACAACGCAGGATCGGCGCGCACACTGGCATTGCCATCGACTTCCAGCGTAATGCCGCACTCCTCGGCAATGCCTTCAAAATAATCTGCTACCCGCAGCAGCTGCGCCCGGACATCAAGCCGTTCTAAGCGCAATGCGACATGCGCGTGATCTGCACGCGCGAGAAACAGCATGCTCTCGATCATGCGCGCCAGCCGCTCGTATTCTTCAATGCTGGATTCCAGCAACGATTGGTAGTCGTCGCAAGTGCGTGGTTGGCCAAGCACGACCTGGGTCTGCACCATCAAGTTATTGATAGGCGTTCGTAAATCATGCGCCAGGTCGGCTGAAAACTGCGTCAGCCGCTGGAAGCTGTCATGCAGGCGGTCCAGCATCGCATTGAACGACTGGACCAGCGCCTGCAGTTCGGCCGGCGCAGCAGAAACGTCCAGGCGAGTATCGAGTCGCTGCGCGGTAATCGTATGCGCCTGGCGCGCGACCATACGAATCGGCCGCAGCCCGCGCCGCGCGACCAGGTAGCCAAGCGCTCCGGCGAGCAGCGCGCCGACCAGCACGGCGGCATAAATATTGGCACGGTAGGAGGCAAGCAGCGAAGTGGTGGCAGCGGTCGAACGCGCAATCAAGATATGCACGCGCGTTGGGGTATGCCCTACGGTGCCCCACGCCGCAACAGCACGCGCCTGTGCGCCGGAAGGGAGCGCCCGGCTTTGCACCGACATCAAGTCTGGCAACCGGTCCGGTGCGGAGACCGGCAGCACCGGAAAGCGATCGGCCAGGGCCGCATTCTGCATCAGCACCTCGCCGTCAGCCGTTTTCAGCAGCAGCACCATCCCTTCGTGGCCGGCGGCCGCATCGACAAAGCGGTGCGGATCTGCGCGGATGGCGGCGACGGACGGGGTTTCTTCCAGCAAATGGCGGATATACGCGACCTTTTCGAGGAGATCGCGGTCTTCCCGTGCGCGCATTTCAGTCGCCAGCGACCGATACAGGTAGGACCCGACGCCAGCAATGGCCAGGGCAGCGGCGGCCAGAAACCACAAGCCCAGGCGCAGGGTCAGCGAGGCCGGCAGACGATGCATCAAAGCCGTGCTTCCATCATGTAGCCCATGCCGCGCACCGTGTGAATCAGCTTGCGGGCAAAGGGATCGTCGATCTTCGCGCGCAGGCGGCGCACGGCGACATCCACCACATTCGTGTCGCTGTCGAAGTTCATGTCCCAGACCTGGGAGGCAATCAGGGAGCGCGACAGCACCTCGCCCTGACGCTGCGCCAGCAGGTGCAACAGCGCAAATTCCTTCGTGGTCAGGTCGATCCGTTCTCCCGCACGCGTCACTCGGCGCTTGAGTACGTCAATTTCCAGATCGGCCACGGTAACCCGTTCGGACTCCCGCAGCGGCGCACGTCGCAGCAGCGCACGAATGCGTACCACCAATTCGGCGAACGCGAACGGTTTGACCAGGTAATCGTCACCACCCAGTTCCAGGCCCTTGATCCGGTCGGCCAAGTCGTCGCGCGCGGTCAGGAAAAGCACGGGAACGTTGCAGGTCTTGCGCAATTGCTGAATCACTTGCCAGCCATCCATCCCAGGCAACATGACATCGAGGACGATCACATCATAGGCTTCCGTCTCGGCCTGATGCAGGCCGTCGGTGCCGGTGCACACCCAGTCCACGTTAAAGCCTGATTCAGTTAGGCCTTTGCGCAGGTATTCGCCGGCCTTCGGCTCGTCTTCCACTACTAGAATTCGCATTACATGATCGCGGGTCGGGTTCAAATGTCGGCTATTGTGAAGTAGGCGTGCCCGGGCTTGGATTACAAAACCGTAATCTCCCGGTCACGTTCCCGTTGCCTATGACGGCTATGCTAATGGTAATTCAAACATCAGAGCCGCAACAGTTGCAGCCGTTCGGCGCTGAGCTTGATTTAAAAATCAGGAAAAATTAACACGATGTATCGACTGTTGAAGAAATTTTGCGTTTGGCTCCTCGCGGTCGCACTCCTCGGGCAGGGGATTGCGGTGATGGCAAGCACGTCTTGCAGCCCGAAGTCGGCGCGGCCAACCGTCGAACACGTGCTCACGGGGAACCTTGGCACGATGCATTCCGAACAGGCAGCCCTGGCGCCCCCGGATGCACATGCGGACACCATACCGTCATCCGGCAGCAAGTGCAGCAAATGCGTCGCTGGTTGCGTAGGGGCCGTGTTGCCGATCGCTGAAGCTGCATGGGAGCCCACACTCTTCGTTGCACGCGTCGACAACGCGCCTGCCTATTCCTCATATACCGACTATTTGCCGGCAACACCAGAGCGGCCGCCACGCGCGCGCCGAAGTTGAAACGGTGCCATAGCGCGCCGTGCAAATGCCGCTCTGCACGCGGACTTTTCTTTCAATATGTGTGCGCCCACAAGACGCACATTGGCAGAGGAACGACCAATATCATGCCCACAGCACGCTCGATGGCCGCGGCCATCGCCGGACTGTTGCCGTTGCTGGCAATGGCCCAGGCACACCCGCCACGCCCCGCTCCCACCGAACCGGCAGCGCCGATCGCCAACCAGCCTTACGAATCGGTGTTCCGCCACTATCAACCCATTGGCGAACCAGAGCAAGCACCGGCCGCACAATGGCGCGCAGCCAATGACGAAATGGCGCGCCTGCGCGGACATGCCGGCCATCTGAAGGAAGCCGTTAGCAGCACGTCCGATGCAAGCCAGCCAACAGGCTCGCACCCCGGCCATGGAGGAAAATAATATGCATATCGTGTCACCTCGCACCGTGTCCGCAAGGAGGACCGTCATCGCCCTGTCGGCGCTGATCCTTTCCGGTTGCGCCACGTTTTCCCCCGACGGTGGCATCGCCGATGTCTCCGGTATCACAAAGGATCGGATCGGACAATCGGTACAACATAGCGATGCCGGCGCGGTGACTGAAACTGTGAAGCAACTACAGGCAGCGCCGCTGACCGCCGACAGCGCCATGCGCCTCGCACTGATCAACAACCGCAGCCTGCAAGCCTCGCTGGCCGAACTCGGAGTGGCCGAAGCCGACCTGGTGCAGGCGGGCCGCCTACGCAATCCTGGATTCTCGTTTTCGCGCCAGCGTGCCGGCGACGACGTGGAAATCGAGCGCACCGTGCTGTTCGACCTGGTCGGCTTGCTGACGATACCGCTACGCACCAACATCGAGCAGAAGCGTTTCGAACAGGCGAAATGGATCGCCGCTTCACACGCGGTACGCATTGCCGGCGATACGCGTCGTGCCTACTACAACGCGGTCGCCGCACAGCAGGGCGTGATCTATATGGAACAGGTGGTGAGCGCGGCCGAAGCCGGCGCAGAACTGGCAAGACGCATGGCGAAGGTGGGCAACTGGAGCAAGCTGGACCAGGCGCGCGAACAGGCGTTCTATGCGGATGCCGTCGCCCAGCTCGCGCGTGCGCGCCACAATGCGGTCTCTGCCCGCGAACAGCTGACCAAGATGCTTGGCCTGTGGGGAGAAGACATCGGATACAAGCTGCCGGACCGCCTGCCCGACCTGCCCGCGACCGTGCAAACGGCGCCGGATCTGGAGAAAGCCGCGATGCAGCAGCGGCTCGATGTGCAGCTGGCCAAGCGTGACACCGAAGCGACGGCGAGCGCATTGGGCCTGACCAAAGTCACCGGCTTCGTCAACGTGTTCGAGGCCGGTTACACGAGCAAGAGCGAGACTGGCAATCCGCGTGGCAATGGCTATGAAATCGAGCTGGCCCTGCCGATTTTTGACTGGGGCGGCGCACGCACGGCCAAGGCCGAATCGGCCTATCGTCAATCCATGCATCGGACTGCCGACACCGCAGTACGCGCGCGCTCCGAAGTGCGTGAAGCGTATTCCGCGTACCGCACCGCATTCGATCTGGCCAAGCACTACCGCGACGAGATTGTCCCGCTGCGCAAAAAAATTTCGGATGAAATCCTGCTGCGCTACAACGGCATGCTTGCCAGCGTGTTCGAACTGCTCGCCGACTCGCGCGCGCAGGTCAACAGCGTGAATGCGGCAATCGAGGCACAGCGCGATTTCTGGCTTGCCGACACGCATTTGCAGATGGCGGTTCATGGCAGCGGCAGCACGATGATGCAGTTGCGCGGCAGTGCGACGGTCTCCGATGCCAGCGCTGGACACTGACAAGAGGAATAGACATGGTTTCACGCAGAGATTTTTTCAAGGGCGCCGGCGCGATTGCTGTCGGTGCCGGCCTGGTCAGCCGGGTGGGCGCAGCGTCGCTACCCGAAGCGCCGTTGATGAGCGACGCCACGACCCAGCCGCCGCTGGTTCCCAATAGCGGGCGCCCCTATCATCCGGTGGTGACGCTCAACGGTTGGTCACTGCCGTGGCGGATGAACAATGGCGTCAAGGAATTCCACCTGGTGGCCGAACCGGTCGTGCGCGAACTGGCTCCTGGCATGAAGGCCCACCTGTGGGGGTACAACGGCCAATCGCCGGGACCAACCATCGAAGTGGTTGAAGGTGACCGGGTGCGCATTTTCGTCACCAACAAGCTGCCCGAGCACACCAGCATTCACTGGCACGGACAACGCTTGCCGAACGGCATGGATGGGGTGACCGGACTTACGCAGCCCGGCATCCCTTCCGGGAAGACCTTTGTGTACGAATTCATCGCCAAGCGCCCCGGCACCTTCATGTACCACCCGCACGCCGATGAAATGACACAGATGGCCATGGGCATGATGGGCTTTTGGGTGACGCACCCGCGCAATCCCGATTTCATGAAGGTCGACCGCGACTTTGTATTCCTGCTCAATAACTTCGACATTGAACCGGGCAGTGCGACGCCACGCGTCAACACGATGCTGGACTTCAATCTGTTCGCCTTTAACAGCCGGGTCTTTCCCGGGATCGATCCGATGGTGGTCAGGCAAGGCGACCGCGTGCGTATCCGCATCGGCAACCTCACCATGACCAATCACCCGATCCACTTGCACGGCCATGAGTTCATGATTACCGGCACCGATGGCGGCTGGACCGCGCCCGCGTCGCGCTGGCCGGAGGTGACCACTGATGTTGCGGTCGGCCAAATGCGCGCGCTCGAGTTCGATGCCACGGATCTTGGTGACTGGGCCTTCCACTGCCATAAGTCACATCACACGATGAACGCGATGGGTCACGACGTACCGACCATGATCGGCGTCGATCACCGCGGCGTGGTGCAAAAGATCAACAAGCTGGTGCCGGATTACATGGTCATGGGCGAACGCGGGATGGCCGACATGGGTGAAATGGAAATGCCGCTACCGGACAACACGCTCCCGATGATGGGTGGGCAGGGACCGTTCGGCGGCGTCGAGATGGGCGGCATGTTTACCGTCGTCAAGGTGCGCAAGGAGCAGAAGCCGGGCGATTACAGGGATCCGGGCTGGTACAAGCACCCGGCTGGGACGGTCGCGTATGAATGGAAGGGCGCGGTCCCGGCACCGACGCGCAATCCGTCTGCAGGCGGCAAGCTGACTGACCCGGTCAACCGCCCCCAAGAAGGCATCGAACTGAAGGCGCGCAAACCATCCGGCCATACGGGTCATTGAATTTGGCCGATAAGGGCAGCATCACTTTTTATATCAACAGAGGTATTCCATGGACAAGTTAACCCGAGATATGGTGCACATTGCAATCCTGGCTTTCGCGATGAGCACAACAGCCCTTTCGCCAGCGGCTTTCGCGCACGGCGACTCCGAACACGCAAAGCCCAAGCACGTTGCTGCCGCGTCTTCCGAGGAAAAACCTTTCGGTCGCCCAGGCGATGCAGCCCAGGCAAGCAGGACCATCGAAATCGACATGCTCGACACGATGCGCTTCACGCCGGCCACCCTGAATGTGCAACAGGGAGACACCGTGAAGTTCGTCATCAGAAACCAGGGCAAACTGATGCATGAAATGGTGCTCGGGACCATTGCAGATCTGGGTGCGCACGCGGCGATGATGCGCAAGTACCCTGGCATGGAGCACGATGAGCCGTACATGTCGCACGTCGCTTCAGGCAAGCAAGAAGAACTGGTGTGGCAGTTTACCCAGCCCGGCAACTTCCACTTTGGTTGCCTGATCGCCGGACATTTTGAAGCAGGAATGACCGGTACGATTACGGTATCGGCCAGGTAAGCGCCGCTCCCCCTGTTAGATTTTCATCACCCCAACCAAAGAAAGGACTATCCAATGAAAACTCAATCAATCCTCGGCCTGGCACTTGCTCTCGGTCTCGCTGTCGGCGCACCAGTGGCGACTGCGGCAGACGACCATGGTGGGCATTCCAGCCATGGCGCAGCGATGTCACCGGCAATCACCGGCGCAAGCGCGCCCGTTCCAGGAGAGGTCAAGAAGGTCGACAAGGAAGCCGGCAAGCTCACCATCAAGCATGCAGAACTGAAGAATCTCGGCATGCCGGCGATGACGATGGTGTTTCAGGTCAAGGACAAGGCAATGCTCGATCGCGTGAAGGTTGGTGACCAAGTGGATTTCATTGCCGAACAAGTCGAGGGAAAACTCACGGTGACGCAGCTGGAAACCAGGAAGTAACGAGAGCAGCATGTTCGCCGCGGCAGCCCGAAACGGACCACAAGTCCGTGCTTTTTCGGACAGCGCCGCGTCCATCAACCCAGTTGGAAAGGGGCGCGCGGTCCAACGCGCCCCACTGATGCGACTGCTTCTTTTTCCATGCATTTCGTGCAGACCTAGACCCGTAGAGCCGTCCACGCAATGATGCTGCACGGACCTAACGCCGGAGCAAGATCTGTCAAATTTAGAACGCTCTGACCTAGATCAATCAATTTTTCAAGGGCAGTCCGTATCATTCGCCTATTGCGCTAACGGATGCTGCACCATGCTCGCCGAAAGTTCGCGTTACCACCGTCGTCTAACTGCCCTCGTCACGCTACGTCGGCCATCTGCGCTGGCCGCAACGCCGATCCATGCCGCGGGCGCCGGCGTCCCTGGTCTATGCAACGATGCGCGGTCCGACACCGGCTGCGCGCGAACACCGCTCTCGCTCTGCCCCATAACAGCAGGAATCCAGACCGCCTGCGATCATACTTGCAACCGGCAGTCGCTCAGCAAACACAGGCGGCACATGCGGTGCGCCCGCTTGACCGAGCTGCGGCCGCTACGATGCCGCGTCCTGCCGTCACACGATCGTGTCATCGCAGGCTTTCTGCGATCAACCCGGCTGAACATCTGACGCTACGGTACACTTGAAAGCCCCGCTACGGCGAATGGCCACTCGACGCGTGCGAGCAGTCCAGGCATGTCCGCGACAGATTAGCGCGGTCTCCCAGTTCCGCGCGATCATTTTCGACGAAGGATACTGCCATGTTCAAGTTCCACACACCAGCGCACGTGCGGTCCCCCCATGCAAAATGGGTATTGACTGCTCTGCTGGCCGCTGTCGCCGCCTTGCTCATGTTCGACCAGCATGCGTTCCTGTATGGTGCATTGCCGGTCCTGCTGATTTTTGCCTGTCCCCTGTTTCAGTTGTATCGGCGCCTGCGCGACTGGATCGTCACCAACAAGGACCGCCGTGCGGTCGCAAGAGGCCCGCGCCAACGCCGTCTTCAGTAATCACTAACGAGATCATCATGCGTAACGATCATCACTCAACAGCACATCGCAAGACTGCAAAGACCGCCGGTGTGCGCAGTGTCCCGCTCGGGAAAACCAGCGCTGCAGAACAGCCGCTATCCGTCGTGCCGTCGCCTGCCGGCGACGCGGCCGTGCCAATATCCGTGCACCGCGCTCCCCGGCCGTCTGCATGGGAACAGGTCCTGAACTATCAGATCGATCGCTGGCAGCGCTCCGTGCTGTTCCTTGACACGCTGCGCGAGCGCGCCAACAACCTGCTCGCGCATGAGGACGCCGGGCTGCCTCCGTTGCTCGATTTCGAGTACGAGCTCATCCTCGACGCGCGGCGCTTCGAACGTCCGGCCAATTACGCACTGCTGCGCATCACGTACTGCCACGGCCGGCGCGCGGAAGATCTGGTCGACGAACGCAAGCCGCCCGTCATCATCGTCGATCCGCGCGCTGGCCATGGGCCAGGCATCGGCGGCTTCAAGCACGAGTCCGAGGTCGGGATGGCGATGCGAGAAGGTCACCCTACTTATTTCGTGATGTTCTTCCCGGTGCCAGTCCCCGAGCAGACCCTGGCTGATGTGCTGCACGCGCTGCAACACTTTGTCGAGGAGGTCAACCGACGCCACGCGGGCGCGGCACCGGTGTTATATGGGAACTGCCAGGCGGGATGGGCGGTGGCCCTGTTGGCGGCAGGCTGCCAGGGATTGGCCGGGCCGACGGTCCTGAACGGTTCGCCGCTGTCGTACTGGGCCGGACAATCCGATGTGAACCCGATGCGTCTGGCGGGTGGACTGGTCGGCGGCAGCTGGGTGACACACTGGCTGGCCGACCTTGGCAATGGCCGGTTCGACGGCGCATGGCTGGTGCATAACTTCGAACAGCTAAATCCCGCCAACACGTTGTGGGACAAGCATTACCGCTTATTTGCGCAAATCGATACGGAACGCGAACGCTTCCTGGAGTTCGAGCGCTGGTGGACCGGTTACTACTTTCTGACTCGCCAGGAGATTCTTGCGATTGTCGAGAATCTGTTCATCGGCAACAAGCTGGAACGTGGCGTCATGCAGATATGCGACTGCTGTTACGTCGACCTGAAGCGCATCCGCCATCCGTTAGTGATCTTCGCGTCGAGCGGCGACAATATCACGCCGCCGCACCAGGCGTTGAACTGGATCCCGACCGTCTATCCGACCACGGCGCACTTGAAGGAGGCTGGACAACGGATCATCTATCTTCTCAACCCGCACGTCGGGCATCTGGGTATCTTTGTGTCGGCCGGCGTGGCCAAACGCGAGCACCGCGCGATTCTGCAAAGCCTTGCAGAACTGGATCGCCTGGAACCGGGCTTGTATGAAATGAAAATCGACACACCGGCGGACGACGAACGCGGCGCGATTTCGAAGCATGCAATCCGCTTCGAGGAACGCCAGGTCGAACAACTCCGGTACGCGTACCCCGCAGACGCGTTTGACAGCGTACGCGTACTGTCGGAATGGAACGAGCAGTATTACAAAGGCTTCATCAGCCCGTGGCTACGCGCGATGGCCAATCCAATCAGCGCGCACTGGCTGAAATGGCTGCATCCGATGCGGCTCGGCCCTGCCCTGTATTCCGACAAGCTCAATCCGTGCATGCTGCCGGTGCGCTTACTGGCACCATTCGTTGGCAACGCCCGACTGCCACTTGACCCAGGCAACCAATGGCTTGCCTTTGAAACCGTGGCGAGCGACACAATTTCACTTGCACTGGACAGTTACCGCATGGTCCGCGATGCAACGGCAGAGCAACTATTCACCGCATTGTATGGTGGGCGTCCGAGTGCTCCGCCGACCGAACGGGCGACGATGACCATGCCTTCATGCACGACATGCGACCCGACGGCCGGCTGCGGACCACAGCCCAAGAAGCGGCACGTACGGCCGAAAGATGCGGCTGACCGCTAGAGGCTATGAACTGTTTTGGGTATCGAGCAGCCCCCGGAAACCGATTGCCTGCGGTGTTGCAACACCGCAGGCGGCCGGCGCATTTTAAGCGTAGCCTTAAACAAATCGATTACAAGGAATCGGGCAATAGATATCCGCACTCGTCATCCTCCATCGCAGTTGCTGCAGTCGCCGCAATCTCGACGCGGCGACAGCACGGTCATACAGCGGCTATTCCTCGTTCGGGTCGACATACTCCTTCGGCAATTTGTGGGCGATGCCCTTGTGGCAATCGATGCAGGTCTGCGCCTCGTCCCTTGCCTTCATATGCTTCTTGTACACCGTCTGCTTCTGGGCTTCTCCGCTCATGGCGTCGAAATTATGGCAATTGCGACATTCACGGGAGCCGGCTGCTTTCATTCGCTCCCATTCATGGGTCGCCAACGTCATGCGCTTGGCCTCGAATTTTTCCTTGGTATCAATGCTGCCGGTGAGTTTTCCCCAGACTTCGAAACTCGCCTTGGCTTTTCGCAGCATCTTGTGCGTCCAGTCCTTCGGAACGTGGCAATCGGAACAGACCGCTCGCACCCCGGTACGGTTGCTATAGTGAATCGTCTGCTTATATTCCTGATAAACGGTGTCCCGCATCTCATGACACGAAGTGCAGAACTCCTGTGTATTGGTCGCTTCCAGCGCCGTGTTAAATCCACCCCAGAAAACGATCCCGGCGACAAACCCCGTCAGCAAGAGTGTTAACAAAGAATACTTCACACTGGGCCGCCGCAGCGTTCTCCAGAAACGCTTCACCCTGCCGCCGTCAGCTTCATTCATGGCATTTACCCCTTAGATCGTTTAGGACCGGGGATGTTGTTTTCGCCGGCCCTGATCCTGTATCGTTATAGCGAAAGAATCCAGTCAACCAGATTCTTGATCTCATTCGGGTCTTTCGATTTCACGACTTTGTGGGCTTCCTCGTGACCATCGTCGAACTTGACTTTCTCGCCTGATGTAATGTGCTCAATCAAGCGAGCTTCTGCCCCCGGTTTTCCTCGATATTTGGCTGCCACTTCCTTCCAGGCAGGCCCATCTATCTTCTTGCTGACGCCATGGCACTTGAAGCAATCGCTCTGGCGTGCCAGCGCTCTCGCGGCCGCTTCGTCCGCCGCAAAGGCGCCTGTAGCCATCAGCATGGATGCAGCCGACAGAGATACCGTCACGGCCAGATGCGGGAATAGCTTATTCATGAATCACTCCTAACAATTTATCAATGCAATTTTGCCCGCGCAAGGCGCGGGCGATCCCGTTGACATCAGAATAGGAGCCAAGCCATCAGGAAGATATTGTCGTTATTCGAAGCATTGCGCCCCGGCGTATAGTCCGTGCGAGCCCCATTAAATTCCAGGAAGTGCGTGTACCGGAGCGCCAGCTTCACGTTTTGCACGGGCAGATAGTCGAGCTCTGTAACCCAGCCCTTGCTGTTCGGACTGCCGTTGGCGCTGCCCATGAGCGCGTCGCCGGTGTTGTAACGCAAGTCATCCGATGTTCCGGTGGTTCTGAAGAACTGCAGGCCGCCGCCCAGTTGGCGCTTGTAGTAATAGTGGAAATCGGTCCGGAAGGTTTTCAGCGTGTTGGAGGTGTTGGATGCCGTCACGCCGACCAGATTGCTGTTCCACTTTTGCTTTTCGTTGATCCAAGTTGCACGCGCGGAAGCGGTATGCTCGCCTTCGATATACTGGTAGTTGGCATCTACCGCGATATCGCGGAACCGGTTGGCTCCCATGGATTTATCGTTGATGTCCTGCCAGACATCCGCGACCATGCCATAGGTGCCGACAGCCAGATTATGCGATCCCCACGTCTGCTCCAATGCCAGGCGCCAGTACGGCGCCGTGCCCTTGATGACGCTACCGGCCAGTTCCTCCGAACCCCATGGCTGCCCCCAGCTCATGAAGCGGAAGGCGCCATCCTTGGCTGTGCGGTAAAGACCGACTTCGCCGTATACCATGTTGTTCCACATGCCATAGACAGCGGCGCCGCCAACCTTGCTGGCCAATGTCATGTCAATCAGGCTGGCGGCAGGCATTTGCGCTGCAGCCGTTCCGACGTGCGGGAACCCCCAGGCAGGCGTGCTGCTATAAATATCCGATACCGTCGGGTTATTGTTCAGCGTAACTCCGTAGGCCAGCTCTTCGTTGACCAAAGTCGTGCTGTTGCCATAGCGGGCATCGAACATCTCCATGCCCCAGGTCTTTTCCACGCCATCGTAGTTGTACTGCGCGAGGGCGCCGAAATTACCGGCAATCTTCCCGCCGTAATAGCCGGCCACTGTCTGTGCAATAACCTTGCCGTTGCGCGGGAACTCGTCCGCCTCTGTTCCGCCGGCGCTCGTGTCACTCGTTTTTGTCCGCGACACAATCAATGCAGCCGATAACGGAATGCGCTCCGCGAGCGGTTTGGCATCCCATTTGTCGGAACTCATGGTAAAAGCGCCGATCTTGAACTGACGCCCAAAGGGGTTAAGTTCCGGAAAAACCGTGTGGCATTTCGTGCATTCGTAACCCGTCTGGCGCGCCATACTTGGCACGGCCTGCGCGGCCGGCGCTGCGACAATCCCGATAGACACCGCCATCAGCATGAAAAGTGACCGGCCATGCCGCCACAATTTATTTGCATGCATTTGATTCCCCTTATGCTCTGGTTGATAAACGTGCAAAACGATATCCGCGATAACAACAAAGAATAAGAGTTTTTCGCGTCATCACAGTGCGAATAACATTTTTGAAACAGCACAACAGCACAGCACCATGTTGAAAGTAAGGGGAAAACATTCATATGACTTGTGTCAAACATTTCCAGTGTATTTCACACATTACAAAAATGTAATTTTTGCGTCAGCCCCCCGACATTTTCCGCAGCGCGAAATGAGTCCAGGCTGTCAGGAATGCCAATGTCCGCGCTTCGGCTAATGCGCCCCTTGCCTGATTCACTCATTGGCGTAATAGCGATACTGTGTGGCGGGGCATTTATCTGCACGCCGAAAGGTGCTGAACTCAAGGGAGAGCACGATGGCTGCAGAGCAAACCGGCATTGGATAGAATCCGGCGAGCCGTGTCATATCAGCTCCTCGTTCGCCGGGCGTCCATTCAACGGGAAATCAACCATGACCAAGCACAGCCAAATCGCTTTTGAAATCATTCCCCCTCCCTTAGTCCCTGCTGCTTTTTCCCCGCGAATGCCGCCGACGGAAGACTCCAGTAACTCACTCATTGCGTGCGCGAAGCGCCCACCCATACGGCCCGCTTGTTTGCACGCTCTTGCGCACAATATCCCGACATCTGCATCGCCGGGTGACGCTGCGATCACGTGGGCGCAGAGCGGCGACACCTTCCATGCAGAGGGGCCTTACAGCGCGACAATGTCGAGGTGCGCCGGCACACTCGCCGTCCACTGCAACTCGTTCTCAATACGTTGGCACAACGCGGCTGCCGCCTCCGGCTCGCCATGAGTGACGAAGGTTTTCTTTGGCGGCACCTTGCAGCGCGCCAGCCACGCGATGATCTCGTCGGCGTCGGCATGTGCGGACAGGTTGTCGACATGGACCACCTGCGCACGCACAGGCACTTGCACGCCGTGAATCTTGACGGTGTCGGCGCCTGCCACCAGCGCCGCGCCGCGCGTGCCGGCGGCCTGGAAACCGGCAAATAGAATGGTATTGCGCGGATCCGATGCAAATGCCTTCAAGTGGTGCAGCACCCGTCCCCCGGTGGCCATGCCACTTGCCGAGATAATGACCATTGGTATGCGCCTCAGGTCCAGCTGCTTCGATTCGTCGACAGTGTTGATCATGCGCGCGGTATGGCACATGGCGTCGCACTGCGCCGGGTTCAACCGATGATGGGCGCGGTGCTTGTGGTAGATCGCGGTCGCGTCCACTGCCATCGGGCTATCCAGGTAGATCGGTAGCGTGGACGGGATCGCCCCCAGGTCCTTCAGCAGGTGCAGGTAGTACAGCAACGACTGTACACGCCCGATGGCAAATGCCGGGATCACCACCACACCGCCCCGGGCGACTGTATCCCGAATCGCCTGCCCGAGCGGCAGCATCGGGTCGCTGCGGTCATGACGCCGGTTGCCATAGGTCGATTCGACGACCACATAGTCGGCATGCTCGAACCGCGCCGGCGGCACCATCAGCACGTCGTCCGAGCGTCCGAGGTCGCCGGAAAACACGGTAGTCGTCGTGCCATCTGACAGCGAGACGATAGCCGCGCCCAGGATATGGCCGCCCGGCGCCAGAGAGGCGCGCAAATCGCCGGCAACCTCCACCGCGCGTCCAAACGAGATCGGCACAAAATACTGCAGCGCCTGGCGCGCATCCTGCTCCGTGTAGAGCGGCATGGCCGGTGCATGCTTCGAGAAACCGTGACGGTTGGCAAATGCTGCATCCTCTTCCTGCAGATGCCCACTGTCTGGCAGCAGCAGCTTGCACAGGTCGAAAGTCGCCTCGCTGCAGTAGATGTTGCCGCGGAATCCTTGCCGCACAAGCAGTGGCAAGTAGCCGCTATGGTCCAGATGTGCATGTGTCAGGATCACCGCGTCAATGTCGCGCGCCGGCACCGGCAACGCCGACCAGTTGCGTTCGCGCAGCTGGCGATGTCCCTGGAATAAGCCGCAATCGATGAGCACGGTTGCTGACTTGCTCCGCACGAGGTACTTGGATCCGGTCACCGTGCCGGTGCCGCCCAGAAATTGAATTTGCATCGCCCCCTACCTTTCCGTTGTCAATCTATGAATCTGCACCCGCACCGTCAATGGTCCGTACACGCTTTTCTGTGGCCTTGTGCGGCTCGGCCGCCCCAGCGTTGTCGCCCGCAGGATTGGGACAGCAAACGCTGCCGGTCCAGCCCTCGCCATCGAGCGCCGCCTCATACGTCATGAAATGGCGGTTGATCATGCCGCGCATCAGTGCAACCACGCGCTCCTCGTCGGCATTGATTACCTTCGTTTCGACTTCTGCGACGATCCCCTCGAACACCTCGAACAAGACCGGGTCAAAGTGCGTACCTCTGCCGGCGCGCATGATATCCATCGTTTGGGCGAACGGATAGGCGTCCTTGTACGGCCGGTGGGCGCGCAGCGCGTCGAACACGTCGGCGATGCAGAATATCCTGGCATTGCGGGGGATGTCCTGGCCGGCCAGGCCGTGCGGGTAGCCGTTGCCATCCCAGCGCTCGTGATGACTGGCGATCACGTCGCGTGCGCCAAGAAAGCCCACGCTGCCGACGATGTACGTCCCCATTTCCACGTGTGCCTGCATCAACGGCCTCTCGCGCTCGTCGAGCGGGCCTGGTTTAAGCAGTATCTCGTCCGGCACACCGATCTTGCCAATGTCATGCAGGAATGCACCGGCAATCAGGTTGCGCAACTCCATCGGCGTCAGACCCGCCTCTTCACCGATGCGAGCGGCGATCCACGTGACCCGATAGTTATGCAGCCCGGTATCCGAGTCGCGGCGGGCAATCGCGCGTCCGAATGCTTCCAGCATCCCGAGATGGGCATCCAGCAGTGACTTCGCCCAACGGTAATTGCGCTGCGCGAGAGAGGTCAACAGCGGCGCCAGCGTGATCGTGCACAGCAGGACAGCGCCCATCGCGATCAGGGCCGATTCGAGCGCTGCGCGCCGGTACGTTGCGCGCTCCTCGGCGCCGACCACGCGGATTCCTTCCACATGGCCGAGGATCCGGCCGTCCGGCGCGGCGACTGGCGAGGAAATGCGCTCCACCATCCTGCCGTCTACAGATGCGCTGTCGACAGCGCCGACGGTGTTCGGTGCCGCATGCGAGAACACCGACAGAGCAGTGGGTAGCGACTCGAAGCCCGGCTGCGTCGCCTCCGCCAATTTGAGCCCCGTCGGTCCGTATGCCTGCGCGACCGCGAACACGCCGCGCACCATGTGCTGCACCGTACGCTGCAGTCGTATCGATGCCGATATGCCAAGCTCGCCATCGTTGAGCGCCCGTTGTGCCTCTTGGCGCAGCACCCGCACGTCGGCCTGTCGCGTGACCTCACGGGTATGCCAATAGCCGAGCCCGCCAGCGAGCACGCCAATGACCAGCGCGACCGGCACGGTCCTGAACAATGCATCCACAAGCACTCCTGTCGCCCTCATCGCCATCCCCAATGCACGGCAGCCGCATTCCGTGTCAATCTACGAGCACGCCCGGCTTGCCGCCGAACACAGTTGCAGTGTAGTTGCCAAGGGGCGACAGCGAGCTGACGCTTGGATGACAAATTTGTCAGCTTGTACTGGGACGCTATGCATAGCGGGCACAAGTGCGGGGTTTGCCGCGACATTTTGAGGTGGGTCAATCTTTTTTCGGGAGCCGACCCGTAGCATTTCCCTTGAGTACCTCGCTATTGGCCGGGGCATGCAAAGCGATATCCGATGATGATGAACCGAATTCTTTTGACACTAGCGGCAGCCTTGGCGGTGCTGCCTGCTGTCTACGCGCAGCAGAAATCCCCGTCGCCTGCAGAACGAATCGCCGGTCTTTTTTCAAACAGCAAAGAAGATGAACTTCTAGAACCGGACTTGGCATTCAAGTTGAACGTTGTCGCCACCGGGCAGTCGATGCTGCGTGCCGAAGTCATTCCGGCCAAAGGCTATTACTTGTACAAGGACAAGATCCGTTTTGCACTAAAGAACAGCAACGGTGTCGCGATTAATGCGGTACGCATGCCGACAGGCGTGATCAAGGTTGACCAGCTTTTTGGCAAGACGGAAGTGTTCCGGCAATCGGTGCCTGTCGAAATCGCCCTCACCCGCGCGCCGGGCCAGAAAAACGTGACGCTGGTAGCGTCGTACCAAGGATGCCATGAGAAAGCCGGCGTCTGTTATCCGCCGATTGAAAAATCGGTCAACCTCGTGCTGCCCTGATTGCAGCGCCCCACTGCGGGCCGCGATAGCCCCATGTTATGAATGGAAGTGTTGAAATGAAAAAACTTTTTGTATGTACGCTCCTTGCCGGTGCATCCATGTTGGCGCATGCAGCGGGTGAAGCCATCACCGTTTACAAGGACCCGAACTGCGGATGCTGCGAAAGTTGGGTCGATCATATGCGCACAGCCGGCTACAAGGTGAAGGCCATCAATTCGACCGATATGAGCAGTGTCAAGAAGCGCCTGGGCGTGCCGGAAAAGATGGGCTCCTGTCATACTGCGGTAGTCGATGCGAGCGGGCAGGTGATTGAAGGTCATGTCCCCGCTGCGGCGGTGAAAAAACTGATTGCGCAGCCGGCGGTCAAGGGCGTGGCGGCACCGGGAATGCCGATGAACTCGCCCGGCATGGGCAAAATGGATGGCAACCTGGTGACGGTAGAGTTCTCCGGAAAACAGTTTTCGCGGGATTGATGTGATCCCATCTGTAGCCATGCGCGCTGGCGTGCATGGGTAAAGACGCGTGCAGATGGACAAGATGTGCGGCGTCGCGCTGTCACTTGGCCCAGCCAAACGACGCATATCTGTGCAAAGATGGTATGGAACGCCGGATTGTTGCGTACATACCCCGAGCGCGGCCCGGCAAAACACTGCCTGCAATCCACCACCAGGCGTACTTCCAGCAAGCGCACATCTCGCCAGCCGGCCTCACCGGCTGAGGTCGCGCTCCCCGGCCACTGGTAGCACACTAGCACCGGGCGGCCGGCATAATCGATTCCATAAGCATGCGGTTCGACACACAGCCAACTCCCGCCGAGCTGCAGTGTCAGCATGCGACGCTGGCGTATAGCCTGCACGATCCCGCTTCCCGTCATCCCCATCATGTCGCTCTGCGGTCAGCGATGCCGGCGTGCGCCGCGCCGCTTGCGTCGTCCGCTTTGCTCGGCGGGATGCATCCCCTTGCGGGCCTTGCCACGGCGGAACCAGTACAACGCTCCAAGGATGACGATCGCCCCCGCCCCCCACAGGAGAAAAATGGTTTCCATCACATCGAGCGGAACCCAGCGCCCGTTAAAGTACATATGTGCTCTCTGATCGCATAGAAACGCACCACCGCACCCAAGCCGCTCGTTCGAGGTTATGGCAAGATGGGCAACCCCGTCCCGCGACTCGAATGGCCATCGGGCTAACGCCAGATGGCCGGAGCCAGGCCACGTCCCAGAACGCCCCGCTGAAGAAAATCGATCTTCCTTCCTGCGGAATTGGTTCTATTTCTGACTCCGGCCCGATTCAGTGCTGATGAATGTGTCCGGAAGTACCCCGATAGGATCCGTTACCATTTGGTGTTTCGCACCCCGTGAGCAGTGCCAGCGACAACAGGAACACCACAGCGACCATTTGCTTGAATTTCGACATTTTCAACTCCCTAAAAGAACATCATTTACTTCGAACCGGGTTCAACCTTCCAGCCCCTTCTTCATCCGCCATTGCTTCACCAACGCATACAGCGCAGGGATAACTCCCAGCGTCAGCACGGTCGACGAAATCATGCCGCCGACCATCGGCGCGGCAATGCGGCTCATCACTTCCGAACCGGTACCGGTTCCCCACAAGATCGGCAACAAGCCGGCCATGATCGCGACCACGGTCATCATTTTCGGACGCACGCGTTCCACCGCGCCTTCCATCACCGCCTCGTACAGGTCGGCTGCGGTCGGCGGCGCGCCTTCGGCATGCCGCTTCTTCTTCACTGCCTCCCATGCATGGTCAAGGTAGATCAGCATCACCACACCGGTCTCGGCGGCGACGCCGGCCAGCGCAATGAAGCCGACGGCCACCGCGACCGACATGTTGTAACCGAGCAGCCACATCAACCAGACGCCGCCGACCAGTGCAAACGGCACCGACAGCATCACGATCACGGTCTCGGTCAGACGCTTGAAGTTCAGGTACAGCAGCAAGAAGATGATCAGCAGCGTGACCGGCACGACGATCTTCATCTTTTCGATCGCGCGCTCCATTGCCTCGAACTGGCCGCTCCAGGTGGCGTAATAGCCGGGCGGGAACTTCACCTGTTCGTTGACTGCCTTGCGCGCATCCTTCACATAGCCGCCAATGTCGCGGTCGCGGATATCGACATAGATATAAGCAGACAGCAGTGCGTTTTCAGTGCGGATACCGGGCGCGCCCTTTGCAATCTCGATCTTGGCCAGCTGACCGAGCGGGATCATCGCGCCGTTCATCGTCGGCACCAGCACTTCGCGTCCAATCTGTTGCGGGTCGCTACGCAGCTCGCGCGGATATCGAACGGTCACGCCGAAACGTTCACGGCCTTCCACCGTGGTGGTCACCATCTCCGCGCCAAGCGCCGTGCCGATCACTTCCTGCACTTCACCGACGCTAAGGCCATAGCGCGCCAGTTGTGAACGGTCCGGCTCGATGTTCACGTAGAAGCCGCCGGTGATCCGTTCGGCGAACGCAGAGGTGGTGCCGGGAACTGTCTTGACCACGGCTTCAATCTGCTTGGCAACCGTCTCCATTTCGGCCAGGTCCTTGCCGAACACCTTGATGCCGATCGGCGTGCGAATGCCGGTGGACAGCATGTCGATACGCGCCTTGATCGGCATCGTCCACGCGTTGGACACACCAGGGAACTGCAGTGCCTTGTCCATCTCGGCGATCAACTTGTCCATGTTCATGCCCGGCCGCCATTCGGATTCCGGCTTGAGGTTGATCACGGTCTCGAACATTTCAGTCGGTGCGGGATCGGTCGCGGTATTGGCGCGCCCTGCCTTACCCCAAACTGATGCCACTTCCGGAAAGCTCTTGATGACCTTGTTCTGCGTCTGCACCAGTTCAGCCGCCTTGGTGATCGACATGCCCGGCAGGCTGGCCGGCATATAGAGCAGCGTGCCTTCGTTGAGGGTCGGCATGAACTCGCTACCGAGCTTCGACGCCGGATAAAACGACACGATCAGCACCAGCAGCGCCGCCGCGATGGTCAACTTCTTCCAACGCATCACGCCCTTGATCATTGGCCGGTAAGCCCAAATCAGGAACCGGTTCACCGGGTTCTTTGCCTCCGGCATGATCTTGCCGCGGATGAACAGCATCATCAGTACCGGCACCAGGGTGATCGACAATACCGCCGCACCGGCCATCGCGAAGGTCTTGGTGTAGGCCAGCGGCGAAAACAGACGCCCTTCCTGCGACTCCAGCGTGAACACCGGCAGGAAGGATACCGTGATGATCAACAGCGAGAAGAACAGCGACGGCCCGACTTCCTTGCCCGCTGCAAGCATGGCTTCGACACGCTCTGACGCCGAATGGCCCTCCCTCAGCCGTTCGAGGTGCTTGTGCGCGTTCTCGATCATCACAATGGCGGCGTCCACCATCGCGCCGATCGCAATCGCGATACCGCCCAGGCTCATCAGGTTGGAATTCATGCCAAGCGAACGCATCGCGATGAAGGCCATCAGCACGCCGACCGGCAGCATCAGGATCGCCACCAGTGCGCTGCGCACATGCATGAGGAACACGATACACACCAGCGCGACGATGATGCTTTCTTCCAGCAGCGTTCTCTTCAGCGTGTCAATGGCGCGATGAATCAGGTCGGAGCGGTCGTAGACCGATTCGATGGACACGCCCTTGGGCAGGCCGGCGCTGACTTCAGCAATCTTTTCCTTGACGTTATGAATGACTTCCAGCGCATTCTGTCCATAGCGCGACATCGCGATGCCGGACACCACCTCGCCTTCACCGTTAAGCTCGGTCAGGCCGCGCCGTTCATCCGGCGCCAGCTCGACGCGGGCGATATCGCGCACCAGGACCGGCGTGCCTTTTTCGCTCTTGACCACCAACATTTCAAGGTCGCCCTTGCCGCGCAGGTAGCCTTTGCCGCGCACCATGTATTCGGTCTCGGCCATTTCGACCACGCGGCCGCCGACGTCGCGGTTGGAGTCGCGGATCACCTGCGCGACCTTCATGAGCGGGATGCCGTACGCGCGCAGCTTCACCGGATCGACGGTCACCTGGTAGGTTTGCACAAAACCGCCAATCGACGCCACTTCGGCCACGCCGTGCGCCTTGGTCAGCTGGTAACGCAAATACCAGTCCTGCAGCGTGCGCAGTTCGGCCAGCGTCTTGTCTTTCGCCAGCACCGCATACTGGTAGACCCAGCCCACGCCAGTGGCGTCCGGCCCGATCTGTGGCGTGACGCCCTTGGGCATACGGCCGGAAGCGAAGTTCAGGTATTCCAGCACGCGCGAGCGCGCCCAGTAGATATCGGTGCCATCCTCGAAAATGACGTACACGAAGGACGCGCCGAAAAACGAGAAGCCGCGCACTACCTTCGACTTCGGCACTGACAGCATGGCCGTCGTCAGCGGATAAGTGACCTGGTCTTCCACCACCTGCGGCGCCTGGCCGGGGTATTCCGTGTAGACGATAACCTGCACGTCGGACAGGTCGGGCAAGGCGTCGATCGGCGTCTTGACGACCGCGTAGACGCCGGCAATCGTAACGAACAGGGTTGCGAGCAGGACCAGGAAAACGTTCCTGCCGGACCAGTCGATGATTTTGTTTAGCATGGTACTCCCTCGATCAATGGCCGGCGTGCGGCTTGGCTGCCGGCGCAGCGCCCTGCTGCTTGCCGCTTGCCGCCGGCTGCACGCTGGTGATCACCCATTCGCCGGGCTGGCGCTCGATGAACTCGACGCTGACGGCGGCTCCGGGCTTCAAGTCATTGAACAAGGCGCCGTTGGCAACCTTGAATTCCATCGTCATGCCCGGCCATTTCAGGCTGGCCACGGGGCCATGGTTCAGGCTGACCATTCCGCTCTTAGCGTCGACACTTTCGACTGTGCCCTCGGCCTTGTGACCGGCGCTGCCGGCCTTGGCCGCGGGTGCTGCGGCTTCCTGGCCCGCCGGCTTGCTGCCGTGGGCAGAATGCCCGAAGCCGCCCACGGCCGCCTTCAGGTTGCTTTCCGCATCGATTAGGAAGTTGGCCGCCACCACCACGTCTTCGCCTTCCCTGACCCCCTCCAGCACCTCGACAAAGTCGTCACCGCGTGCGCCCAGTTTGACTTCACGCGGATCAAAGCGGCCTTCTTTTACCTGCACCAGTACAATGCGCCGTGTTCCGCTGTCGATGACCGCCGACACCGGCACCGTCACCACGTTGCCCTTGGAATCGGCAGACAGGCTGACATTGGCAAACATGCCAGGTTTGAGCAGATAGTTCGGATTAGGCAGTTCCAGTCGCACCTGTGCGGTACGGGTTTCCGCATTGAGAGTCGGATACACGTAAGTAACCTTGCCTTCAAATTCCTTGTCCGGGTAGGCATTGATCTTGATGTTGGCTTTCGCGCCGTTGCGCACCAGGCCGACGTCCTGCTCGAACACGTCGGCGAACACCCACACCGTCGACAGATCGGCGATCTGGTACAGCATTTCTCCAGGCATGAAACGCATGCCCTGCAGCGCTTTTTTCTCGGTCACGATGCCGCCCACCGGAGAGCGGAACGTCATCGTCCGTTTGGCATTGCCTGATTTGGCCAGGGCCTTGATCTGTTCCTCGGAAATATCCCAGTTCTTCAGCCGCATCAGGCTCGAGTCGGCGAGCTGTTTCATCCCGCTTTGCGCACCTTCGTTTGCCTCCTTGAGCGATTGAACGCCTTGCGCGGCAATCGCATATTCACGCTGCGCGGACACGAGTTCCGGGCTGTAGACCTCGAACAGCGGCTGTCCCTTGCCGACCACCTGGCCGGTCGCATTCACATGCAAGCGCTCGACGTAGCCTTCAAACTTGGGCGCGATCGCAAAGATCCGACGCTCATCGGCTTCCACGCGGCCTGCCGCACGCACCGCCTTGCCGACCGCCTTCATGCTTGCCTTCTCGGTACGCACGCCCAGCTTCTGCACCTTGTCGGTACTGATCTTGATTTGGTTCGCCGCAGCCGGCTCGCTCTCTTCCTCACCCTCGAATACCGGGATGTAGTCCATGCCCATCGGATCCTTCTTCGGCACCGGCGAAGTGTCCGGCAGGCCCATCGGATTGCGGTAATACAGGAGCTTGCGTTCCTTCTTGCCGGCATCGGCGGCCGTAGAGGAAGCAACAGTCCTGTCGCCCGCGTCGCGGTTTCCGATCATGTAGCCGCCGCCGGCTGCCAAGGTGGTAATCAAGATGGCGCCGATGGCGATGGTTGCGCCTTGTTTCATAGTTCTTCTCCAAGAATGCGTTCGATTTCTGCGAGGCGGGCCTGGGCTTCGGCCTGTGCCTTGATCTGATTCTGTCGTGCAGCGCGGATCTGCCGTTGTGCGTCGAGCAAGGTGGCGAAATCGACCTTGCCGTTTTCATAGCTGGCCAGGGCCGACTTGTAGGTCAGCTCAGCTTGCGGCAGCAGGCTGTTGGTCATGAGGCTATCGGTGCGTCGCGCGGCGTCCAGGGCGGACAGGTTTTCCGCCAGTTCGGACAGAACCTGGTTGGCCGTGGCGTCCTTGCGCGAGCGCGCGGCCGACAGCATTGACTCGGACTCCTGCTCCATGGCGCGGCGCGAGGACTGCTGGATTGGAATGTTCATTTCAAACATCACTTCCCACTCCTTGACCGATTTGCCCGTCTGCATAGGGGCGATGCCAACGGCAAAGTCCGGGTAGCGGTTCTTGTAGGTGAGGTCGCGATTGCGTTCGGCCGCCTTCAGCTTTGCCTCTTCGGAGGCAAGCCGAGGGTTGCGCCCGCGAACCCGGTCTTCGAGCGCGGCATAGTCCAGCTTCACCGCGGCAGGCAACGGGCGCAGGCCTTCCGGCTCCGCCAGCGGCGCAATGGCGGGCCGGGCAAGCAGCATGTTCATGCGCGACTGGGTCATGCGCTTCTCGTTTTCCAGCATGATCAGTTCGTTGCGCATCGTGGTCTGCTCCACTTGGGCGCGAATGGCGTCCGATTGGGCGGCCAGGCCACCGGCGTAGCGCGCCTGCGAGACCCTTTCCAAACGTGTCATGAGGTCGAGGATTTCCCTGGTCAGCCGTTCGTTCTGCGCAATGTAGAAATACTGGGCGTACGCGGCCTTGATCTTGGCGGACAGTTCAGCCCATGTACCGAACGCCTGTCCTTTGGCTGCATCGGCTTGGAAACTTGCAACCTCACGCTGCAGGTCCCGTTTTCCAAACCAGGGCAATTCTTGCATGATCTGGTACTTTGCCCTGCCGACCCGACTGGGCGACAAGGTCGGATTCTGCTCGTTCATCTTCGTGATGTCTTCCAGTTCGACCCGTAGCTTGGGATCTGGAAGTGCGCCGGCAAAGGCGGCACGCGCACCGGCGGCCTCGGCTTCATGCCGCATGGATGCATATTCGGGATTGCGTTCCCGCGCGTACTGCAGCAGGCTTTCGACACTGCCGCCCAACACCGGCTCACCGGTCTGCGCGTACAAGGGGGCGCAAAATACCAGAGCTACCGCGAGCGTGCAGCTGCGTAACATGAGTTGCATAGGGTTTCCTCTTTCTGCGAAATTTCTTGTTGCTTGGACGCTGCGAGCGCGAACGCCACTGCCGTGCCATAACCGCCAGAGAAGCTAGCGACGCGCTTCCACTGCGCTGGAGGATGGTCGGCCCCTTCCCGCCGAACGGCGAAGCCCAAAGGGCAACGCGTCTGCACTATGCTTGACGATGGGCAGGCCTGACCTGATGGCGTCAGATTCGGAAGCAGCAGTGCTGGATCGAATGGGGAGGCGCGGTTTCGCGCGCCGGGGAGAAGAATAGAGCTGCTACTGGGATGGACAAGGTGCCGGAATCGCGTTGGGCGTAAGCAGACGCCAGCGTCACAGGCACAAACGGCGCCACTTCCGGCGGAACCGGCTTGTCCAGCGATTGTCCACTCACCTGCGAATGGACATGGCACAACGCCGACTGGGCGGTGTCCGGCTGCTCGCACCCGGCGCCGGCATGGGCATCCTCTGCCAAAGCGGCCTTGGCGATTGCGTCGGCCATCTGCGCGACCTGGATGGTCGGGCAGACATAGGCGGCCACCGCCACATGCATGAACAACACGCTGATTATTGCAATCAGCGCGGTCGTCAAACGCGAGCGGCGGGCAAGTTTCATGGTTGTAAAGAATTTTATTATCTGCGAACAGCCAGCTATAGCGCTGCTTGCCGTCACGTATTGTAATGAGGCTGATCAAAGAATTTAATTGATTAAGGTCAAAACTTTATGAATCGTGATGCCTTGGCATGCAATCTGTATGAATGTCCGCCATTTGCGGACCGCTCTCACCCACCTGCATCGAGCGTGCGGCCACTGTAACGCGCGCGATCGAACAATAAGCTGACGAAGACATTACATCTTTGTCAGCTACGATTGCCGCCATGGCTGTCGAACTAAAATGACACTGCGGCTGTGATCGCCCGCCGCAAGACACCGAAGCGGGATGACGGCGATTGACAAGGTGACGGCAAACGACGAATGAAGCGATGGATGAATCTGGTGGCGGGTGTGTGGGTGGCGGCCGTCGTCGGCCTGTTGTCCTCTGCGCCAAACACCTATGCAAGTGACACCGAGACCGCGATGCATGTGCAATTGCACAAGGAAGGCGACGTGATGGTTGTCGACGTCGACTTTTTCGTGGCGGCTACACCAATGGAGGCATGGCAGGTGCTGACGGATTTCGACCACATGCACCAATTCGTATCCAGCGTGAACTCGAGCAGGGTCGTACTACGGGATGGCAATCGGCTGCAGGTCGCGCAGACCGGCAAGGCTGCGGTGGGATTGCTGTCATTCGCATTCGAATCCCTGCGTGATGTGCAACTGACGCCGTATCACACGATACGTACCCGCCAGCTCAGCGGCAACATGAAGCGATTTGAAGGGCTAACGTCACTACAGACAGAAGGCGTCGGCACACGGATCACTTTTCACAGCGAGTCCGTGCCCGGCGCCTGGGTGCCGCCGCTACTAGGAGAAAGTTTCATCGAGCATCAGGTACAGCAACAGTTCCAGGAAATTCGTACCGAAATTCTGAAAAGGAAAACAACGGTCGGGCTGGCATTGCTCGCGCCGGCCCGATGAACGCGCCTGGCATCCGCCCGCCGCTTGGCCCTAAAGAGGCGCACAAGCAATGAAGCGGATGGCCGCGGCAGGAGCCGCGCGGTTCGTTGTCGCCTAGCGGATCACATCCAGTCGGGTCACGGTCAGCTGCGAACCGTTGCGTTGCACAGTGAATGACACCTTGTCACCAACGCGCACCTGTTCCAGCATCGCGGGGTCCTGGACGTCATACACCATGAGCATCGCCAGAATGCCGATTTTGCGCATGTCGCCATGCTTGATGAATATTCGCCCCGCAGGTGCATCGACGCGTGTGACCTCCCCTTCCGACGTGTCGGTGCCTGTGCTTGGCAAGCCGGTGGGACTCTCGTGGTGGTGGTCATGGCCGCCGCCGGCGTAGCCGTGGTGCGGGAATACTGCGACGGCGAACGCCGCCGCCATCACAGTCACAAGCCGCATGTATTTCTCCCTTGCGTAGTTTCCTGTTCAATATCTGTCGGATTGTCCTCGTCATTCTTGACGCGCTGGGAATAATCCTGTTGACATACAACAAACATCAGCACCGCGGAACAGACGCGAACAGCCCGCGATTGCCAACACGGGGCATCGTAATCCGCAACCCAGGGAACCAAGGCGCTTGCGCCTGTTCTGACCGAAGCGGCCCATGAACCGGTGCCGTGCGTGCCGTGTTGCGGCGTCGCGGATGCCGCGCATCATTTCATGAGTGAGGAAAAAAATGAAGAAAGCAAATTTACTGCTGTCCGCCATGGTGCTGATCTTGATTGCCGGATGCGCGGGCATGGGCTCATCCGGCGGTAGCGCGCGCTGGAGTGCGTCCGGAAGCAGCGATCAGGACAAGCTGTACCGACCCGGCGCGTGACCCGACGGCGCAACTCCATCCACCGTCGACAATGGCACCAGGTAGCGCACCTCCGTGCGTCACCTGCCACGTCCCGGTAGGTCGGCGTTGCGGAGCGCCACATTGGAAGACGGAATAGAAAACAAGCGCCAGAGGTGTTTCTCCGGCGCTGTGGTGGCAAGCAGGGCGCCCATTGAAGGGCGCTGTCAGCTTAGTTGAGATACTGCGAACGCAAGCTCATCGACAAACGGGCAGTTTCATTGCCGTTCATGACAAGCTTCTCGCCGTTCTTTGCTTCCATCACGTGGCCACTCGGCATCGAAGTGATGGCGCCGTAGACGCCTTCCATCGCCATCTTGCCGTCTTTGAAGACGTGCACGGTGGTGCCATCCTTCAGTTCGACCGACTTGACGATCGGATCGGTGGAATTCGCAAACGCAGACAAAGCAGCAACGCTCAGACCGATCGAAAGGGCAAGCTTCTTCAACATCATGATTCTCCTAACAGGGTTAACAACAAACAGTGAGGACATGATAGAAGAAGCCGGCTTGCAGAAGCATGACGGGAAGATTGCGGTTGCGTAATGTTGTGCCGGTCATGCAATGCGCAGTACGCCGGGATGTCCACGACGGCAGCAACGAGCCGCGCCGATTGTCAGAAGCGATAGCGTATTCCGAAATATAGAGAGCGCGAAGCGCCTGGTGCCACAAAGCGTGTTTGTTCGGCCTCGCCGGGCGCACCGTGCGGCCGGACCAGTTCTCCACCGGGGAAATAGCTTTCGGCCAGCATGCCGTAGGTTTCGTAGCTGCGGTTCAACGCGTTATTGACCCGCGCAAAAAATTCGAGCTGCTGTGTCGGCTGAAACGTTGCGCGCAGGTTCAGCAGCAGGTAACCGGCGACGCGCGCGTTGCCTGCCTGTTGCGGCCGGCCTGCCTGCGAATCTTCCAGCAGACCGTCCTCATTGCCCTGGCTCGCCTGGCTGGAAACCGCGATAAGGTCGCCGCCGAGCCGCCATGCCGACGATGCGGTCCAGTCCATCCCGAGCTTCAGCGTGTGCGTCGGCAGGCCGGCAATGCGCATCCCCGGTGCCACGGCAATCGTGCGCTCGCCCGCGAACAGGCTACCCGACGCTTGATAGCTTGCATCCAGATAGCTGTAATTCACGCGTAGCATGACATTCCCGATCGTTCGGGTAGCGGACGCGTCCACCCCCTGGCGCCTGGTACGGCCGAAATTGGCAAAGTATCCAAGCTGCGTTGCACCAGCGCGCAGGAACAGAATGTCGTCCCGGTTCATCGTACGGTACGCTGACACCGTGTAGCTGCCTTGCGTGCCGCGCTGGCTCACGCCTGCCTCCACCGTGCGCGACACGACCTGCTTCAGGAAGGGATCCGCCTGCAGCCCGGTGGGTAGTGCGCACGGTTGCAGCGAATCCGCACACCCTAGCTCGATCACCGTCGGCACGCGCGTGCTCTGCGACACATTGCCGAACACACGGAGCCCGCCATCCAGCTTGTGCGTGACCCCTAACGCCGGATTGAGCTTGCGGTAGTCGAACGATTCGCGCGGCTGCATCCCACGTGTATTGCTCAGCGTGTTGCTGACCTGCGCGGCGTTGTACCGTGCCGATGCGGTCAGATGCGTATGCGCGTCGAGCGCCACCGTGTCCGACACATGCAGGGCGAGTGTCCATGCGTGGCCGAACACCGCGGCGTCGCGCCTGAACGGCGCTGCGCGCTCCACCATGACGCCACGGCCGGCGTCGAATACGCCGTCCTGCGCCAGTTGCTCATAATCCGCATTGCTGTACTCGGCCATCATGCCGAGGTCCAGCGTATGGCCATCGGTCTCCTGCGTCATATTCAGTCCGGCGCCATGCGTAGCCTGCGCGCTGCGTGACCGGTTCAGCACTGCGGCCGGAACGGCTTCCCCTTCGCTGCGGGAAAGCGGGCACGCATTGTCGCGCGGCGCGCCGCCGGTATCGAAACCGAATTTGCAGTCATCGACATAGTGGGCATACGCGGGATGGATGTCGCCGTTGACACTCCGCCGTTGACTTTTGCGGGTATAGGCGAGTGCGGACAATTCCGCCTCGTCGTCCAGTGCATGCCGCACCGTGAGCACCGCTTGGCGCACATCATTGCTCGTCTGGTCCGGGTGCGTATACACCGCCCGGCGATTCGCCTCGTACAGATCGTCGGGCAGCAGCCCGTTGCCGAGGAGCGTGCTGGATCCGGCGAGGATCGCCAGGTCGGCACGCGTGCGGCCCAATCCGCGGCCGAATCGCGCGAACAGATTGCCCAGGCGCCCGCTGGATGCCTCGCGCCATCCCTCCTCCTCAAAGCGCGTGCCGGCAATGAATACATGCCATCCATCCTCCAGCTGCTTGCCGTACGCCAGGTCCAATCGCCGGCGGCCGGCGCTGCCGACGCCGGCCTCCAACAGCAAGCCCGGATGGGTTGCGCCGGATTTCGTCGTCAGTGCGAGCGCGCCGCCCAGCGTGTTCAATCCATACAGCGGATTGGCACCCGGTACCAGTGTCACGTTCGCGATCGCCGCTTCCGGCAACATGTCCCAGTTGACCACGTCGCCAAACCCTTCGTTGATCCGCACGCCATCCAGAAAAACCGACAGGCCCTGTGCCGTGCCCAACAGCGGCGATGCCCGGAAACCGCGGAATGTGACATCACTCTGGAACGGGCTGCCTTGAACCTCGTTGACGTTCACGCCGGCCAGGTTCTGCGCCATGAATTCGGTGAGGTTGCCGGCATTGGAACCTCGGATTGCCGATTCGCCTGCACGCTGCACTGGATACGGCAGCAAGTCACGCGCGATCGAGAAGCCGGACAGCGGTCCCGTAGCAACCACTTCAACCGGCGGCAGCGTTTTCACCTCTTGTGCCGCGGTGTGTGCAGCGACGGCTAACGTGCAGACCGCCTGCAGAAGCCCCCGCATGGATTCCCATACTGTAACGCCTCGCTGGCGCTCATCGATTTGCGCTTTCTGCCATGCCATGCCTGCCTCGCTGTCGGTTACTTGACGTGTGTTGGGGTTGAGCAATCCCCATGCCACGGACTATCCAAGCATACCGAGCGAAGTGTGTGTCGAAACAGAACATGCCTGTTGCAAGATGGAGCGACAACCGCGGCAACAGGCGTGGCAAGCCCACCGGCAGCATGCGCTCGACGACAAGACGGATTCACCGGGTGGCACGGCACCGTTGAACGAATGCGCGTGACCTCACTCCAAGACGCATAGTTGTCAAAATCTACACAGCACGGTCGATAAGCCGATGCGGAAGCGCGGACTGACTGCGGTAGCGACCGAGCCTATTACTCCAAGGGAGAACAATGCAGACGGGCAGCGCTGGAAGCGACCGGATACCCGGCGGTGAGCACAATGCCCGCCGCTGCCACCGACCAAAGCAGATGCAAAGCTGCGACGACCGCTCAGGGGCGAAGCTTCTTTTTTATGAATGACATTCAATGCAAAGGAGATTTAAATGACGATCCTGACCACGCAAGGAACAATTCCATCCATTGCTCCCCCGTCACGCGGCCTGCGACAATGTGTCGCAAGCGCCATCGCGGCCGCGCTGACCATCGCAATCATCCCCGCCCAGGCCGATGCTCCAGGCCGCGGCAGCACCGCCCAGTTTGAACGGGATTACCTGACTTTCATCATCGACCACCATTTTTCGGCGCTGCGGATATCCGAGCTGGCGGCTGGAACCGACCAGCAACGGGATGCCGCCGTCGACAATCCGCAGGAGGGTACGTCGCCCACGCCGGGCACCGCCCCCACACCGCCTAAGGCCGGCATGGCCGACATCAAGTCGATGGCGCGCATGGCAAACCGGATGCAGCGGGAGGAAATCATGAAGGCGCAGAGGTTCTTGCGGGACTGGTATGGCGCGACCCACACCCCGACGCTGCGGCCCGAAGGCCAACAGTTGATCCAGGCTTTGGAGCAAGCGCCGGCCGGTGCGCAGTTCGAACAGCGCTTCCTGCAACTGTTCAGCAACCATCATTACGCCGCACTGCATCCCAGTCTGGATTGCCAGGTAAAGTCAGACATCGAGCACCATGAATTGAAGGAATACTGCGAAGGGATCGTCCACGACCAGGTCAGGGAAATCAACGATATGCGCGATATGCTGTGCAAGCAGTTCTCGGTCTGCGATTTCCAGCCGTCCACCACTGCCAGCGCATCGTCAAGCACCGATGCATCTGTCTCCGGCTTCAGACGATAGCCCTCCAGCTTTCAACCTTCCTTTTTTTCCGCCATGACCTTCCCAGCAAGGGAAGGTCTATCGTGACGACATGATCACTCCAGGAGGAAATGCCATGTATGCGTTCCGCGTAGACAAAATGACGTACGCAGGATGCGCATACCGGGTGGCCAGCGCCGTGCGCGCGGCCGACAGCACGACCAAAGTTGAAATTGACCTGTGAGGCAAACTGGGCCGTATGGAGAGCGTGCTTGCGCGGGAAGCGATAGCGAACGCCATTGTCAAGGCAGGCTACTCCGTGACTGTGCAGCCCTCCAGACGCTCGACGTTAAAGGCATTGTGGCCGCTCAGGACGGCGCACTCGCGAAACCGCTCGGGGCTGGCACTGCCGCTATTGAGTTGGCGAGCCAATGGCGGGTGACCGGGCACCAAATTATTGCGTATTTGGCATATTTTGATGTAAGTCAAATAATTTTCCTCGGCCGCTCCGTAGGATGAAAGCCGTCTAGCCGCCATGCGCGTCGCCTACGCAGTTATCCAAGACAACACCGTACAGGACATTCGCCATGAGACATCAGCACGATGAGCGGCAACGCCGACCGAGCAGAACCAAATGGATTCTGCTCGCGTTTGCCGCGATCGCGGGCTTCTTCCTGTATACGGAGCACCAGGGCCATTTGTACGGTGCGCTGCCCTACTTGCTGATCCTGCTATGTCCTCTGATGCACCTGTTCGCATCACGACCACCAGCATGCGGGTTCACATCACCGGCATGCAGGCCGACAAGGGGGCAGCAAGCGACGACAAGCCGCATTCCGATCCGGTGTGCGGCGTGAAAGTAGTTGCCGATCCGCTCAAGAGCATCGAACACCACGGCACCGCCTATCATTTTTGCAGCGCGAAGTGCATGGAGAAGTTCCGCGCCAACCCGCAAGCCTACCTCGCACCAAGTTTGCCAACGCCTGCTTCGCCCACTGCGGCCGGCACCGTCTACACTTGCCCGATGCATCCGGAAATCCGGCAGCCCGCGCCGGGCAACTGCCCGAAGTGCGGAATGACGCTCGAACCCGTCATGCCGTCGCTGGACGATGACGACAACCCCGAGCTGACTGATTTCCGCCAGCGTTTCTGGTGGACGCTGCCGCTGACAGTGGCAGTGACGTTCATCGCGATGTTCGGCCACAGGATCGTTGCCGGCGGCTTGCCGGCGCAAAGCTGGATCGAGTTCGTGCTCAGTACGCCGGTAATCGTGTGGGCCGCGTGGCCATTCTATGCGCGATGGCTCGCGTCACTCATGAACCGCAGTCCGAACATGTGGACGCTGATCGGTACCGGTGTCGGAGCCGCTTACGCGTACAGCGTGGCGGCCACCATTGCTCCCGGTCTGTTCCCCCCCGTGTATGCCTCAGACGGACGGATCGGCGTGTATTACGAAGCCGCCGCGGTGATCGTGTCGCTGACGCTACTCGGGCAAATTCTCGAATTGAAAGCGCGCTCCCAAACCTCGGCGGCCACCAAGGCATTGCTGGGATTGGCACCGAAGGTCGCGCGACGGATCCGGGAAGACGGCAGCGAGGAAGACGTGCCGTTGACGCATGTACACATTGCCGACATGCTGCGCGTGCGTCCCGGTGAAAAGGTGCCGGTCGACGGATCCGTGCTCGAGGGGGAAAGCGCGATCGACGAATCGATGCTGACCGGCGAACCGGTCCCTGTCACCAAGCGGGCCGGTGACAAGCTGATCGGCGCCACCATCAACACGAGCGGCAGCCTGGTCATGCGCGCGGAAAAAGTGGGCTCGCAAACCATGCTGTCACAGATCGTGCAAATGGTCGCCAATGCGCAGCGATCGCGCGCGCCGATGCAGCGGCTCGCGGACGTGGTCGCCGGCTACTTCGTGGTCGTGGTGGTTGGCGTCGCCGCCCTCACCTTTGTCGGTTGGGGGATGTTCGGTCCGCAGGGATCGAGCTGGCTCTTCGGCTTCCTGAACGCGGTAGCGGTGCTGATCATCGCGTGCCCGTGTGCGCTCGGCTTGGCCACGCCGATGTCGATCATGGCGGCCACTGGCCGGGCCGCGACACAGGGCGTGTTGTTCCGCGACGCAGCCGCCATCGAGGGAATGCGCAAGATCGATACGCTGATCGTGGACAAGACCGGCACGCTAACGGAAGGAAAGCCTGCGTTCGACCGCGTGGTGGCTGCGCCCGCCTATCGTGATAAAGAGGTCCTGCAGATCGCGGCCAGTATCGACCAGGGAAGCGAACATCCGCTAGCCCATGCCATCGTCGCCGAAGCGCGACGCCGGCAAATCGCGCTCGACAAGCCGGAAACCTTCGAGTCGTCCAGCGGCATCGGCGTGCGGGGCCTTGTCGCCGGACGCCGCATCGCGCTGGGAAACACTGCGTTGATGGATGGCGAGAAGGTCGACTGGCGCCTGCTGGCGCGCCCGGCGGAGGCGTTGCGCAATGAAGGCGCGAGCGTGATGTACCTGGCCGCAGACGGAAAACTGGTGGGCCTGATCGCCGTGTCGGACCCGGTCAAGGGTACGACGCCGGAAGCCTTGCGCACGCTGAAGGCGACAGGACTACGAGTCGTCATGGCCACCGGCGACGGCATTACCACAGCGATGATGGTCGGCGACGGTATCAACGATGCGCCGGCACTGGCAAAAGCAAATGTGGGTATCGCCATGGGCACCGGCACCGATGTCGCGATCAACAGCGCGCACGTGACGCTGGTCAAGGGTGACTTGCGGGCGATTGCCCGTGCCCGCAGCCTGTCGGTGGAGACCGTGCGCAACATGCGCCAAAACCTCGCGTTTGCGTTTGTGTACAACGCGCTCGGTATCCCGCTGGCGGCTGGTTTGCTGTATCCGATTACCGGGCAACTGCTGTCGCCCGTCATTGCTGCGCTCGCGATGAGTTTGAGCTCCGTGTCGGTCATAACCAACGCGCTTCGATTGCGAGGCGCGGGGAAGTAGTTCTTTTGGGTAGCAATCACTGTCCTGCTGCTTTTGTTCCAGTTCATTTGCAAGGCAACACATTGGGGCAGATAGTGTGAATCAATAGATTTCGGCTGGCTTGTTTTCGATTTTTTATTCAACTTCATGGAGATCACTATGTCGCGCCACAACACAAACAAGCGCATTCTTGCGCTGGCAGTTACTGCAGCCATCACCTTAGCGGTGACGCCACAGGCATGGAGCGTAAGCGCCAATTCTCATTCCGCGGGCCATGTCAACGTGGTCAATACCGCCACGCCCCCCGGTATGGCGTCCGTTGAACTTCGACTTGCGATGATGGACGATATGGACGAAATGTCGAAGATGAACAAGATGAAAAAAAAGGATGATCAAGACAGCATGAAGAAAAACAGCGGCATGGGGAGTATGGGGGGAAAGAAGGATGACAAGATGAAGGGCAAAATGCCGCCGGATTCCTCCATGCAGGAGCCGATGAACGCATCCGATCCGATGGCGACGCCTTCCAACATGGACATGATGGGCCGTATGCGCGGTGCCATGCAGGCACGAGACGGCATGCGCAACATGACGTCGGCTGCAGCTTTGCCCGGCTTCCCCGGTGCATCTCACATCTATCATGTCGGCGCCAGCGGCTTTTTCCTGGACCATGCAAAGAAAATTGCGCTCTCCAGTGAGCAGCAGACGACATTGAACAAGATCAGGGAGAAAGCCACGCTGGAACGCACCACCTTTGATCGGCGTATAGATGAAGCAGAACAGGAACTTTGGACCTTTACCTCTTCGGACACCCCTGACGCCGCGAAGGTTGAGGCAAAGGTACGCGCTATTGAGGCGCTGCGCGGCGACCAGCGCATTGGGTTTATTCGCGCAGTGGGCGATGCCGCCAAGGTCTTGACGCCGTACCAGCGTGAGATTGTCTTGGGCGGCGATCCGATGGCAAACGGCAACCAGTCCATGACCGGCACGGCAAAGTCCCCCGTTGCGGGATCAACGCCCACCAACCAAAATGCGGGCTCGACCAGCAAGAGTGCAAATCCATCGCCTTCCGCATCGCCGAGTTCTGATGCAGCGCCGATGTCCGCGCCCATGAAAGACCGCTAGGGCAGTCTTAGTCTGGCTGTACACAAGCCGAGCTCAGGTCGAGAAGCGCAACTGTACACGAGATACAGTGCGCCTCCCAGGCCCGAGATTGGCCGTGAACGATTCGACCTAACCGGCGCGGATGTTCCTGTCCCAAATGAGAGGAACACAGGCTCATGCCCTTCCTCACCAACATTCTGCGAATGAATTTTCTCCCTACTTTCTACCGCGCCAGTGCGGGTTTGTCGAAACCAGAGCATGGGTTTGCCCGATTGTTGGCGCTCGCGACAATGCTCGGAGCGTTGCTCTCTTCACCGCAAACGCACGCGGCGTCCGAAGCCGATGAGCATTCCGCCCATCATCCCGGCGCGTCGTCCACGCCCCTCGGGCCCCTCCCCCCACCGGAACAAACCCCGTCACCGCCTGCCGCCGGGGAGCAGCAGGGTATGCAAGGGATGTCGGAGATGATGAAAGGCATGCCCGACATGATGGGTGCGGGAAAAAAAGAGCTATATCCATCCCTGATGGATCTGCCCGACTCGGTTACCGATAGGCGCATGGAGGTGGAGCGCCTGGCCGAGGAGCGCATCTACGAAGGCTCGGTCTTGCTGCAGGATGCACATCAACGCTTATCGGAAGCCATCCGGACAGGCGATCATGATGCAGCGTCCCTGGCCTTGCAGCAATCCCGCGAAGGCGTGGCCCGCGTTGACAGCGGCGTGGCAGCGCACCGGCTAGTGCGAGAAGGAAGGCCACCGCAAGACGTCGCGATGCAATGGTTCAAACAAAACATGGGGCTGACGCCGCCAGCGAGTCCAGCACACGGCTTTTGGGGGCTGACCTGGTTTCACTATCTTTCGATGCTTACACTGCTGGCGTTTGCCATCACAATGATTGCGCTGTACTTTTTCAGAAGCCGGCGTGCGGCGGTCCTGGTTGGCAAGCTAGCGGGCAGCCCCCCTTCGAGCCCTGCTCCGGCGTCACCGGCGGGCGCCCTGCCTGGTCAATATCCGGTACCGGCAACCGCACCGGTCAGCCAAGACATCGCCCCCTCGAGGCCAAATTCATGGACAGGGGCGCTGCTTGTAGGCAGGATTTTCCAAGAAACCCCGCAAGTAAAGACGTTCAGGCTCATTGATCCGCATGGCGGCAAGCTGCCGTTCAACTACCTTCCCGGCCAGTTCCTGACGTTTACCGTCACGCCGCATGGCCAGTCCATCAAACGTTCGTACACGATCTCTTCCTCTCCATCGCGGCGGGACTATTGCGAAGTGACGATCAGGCGCGAAGAACTGGGGGCGGTATCGCGCTATTTGCATGACCAGGTGCATGAAGGCGAATTGCTGCAAGTGACGGCGCCCTCAGGAAAATTTACGTTTGCTGGCGAGGATGGCAGCAGCATCGTATTGATCGGGGGCGGCGTGGGAGTCACGCCGATGATGAGCGTGGTCCGCTACCTCACCGACCGCACTTGGTTTGGCGACATCTACCTCATATACGGATGCAAGACTGACGAAGATGTGATCTATCGGGAGGAACTCGAACATTTGGCACGACGTTTTCCGAACTTGCACCTGACTCTAGTGGCCGAGCGTGCAGAGACGGCTCGATGGCCGCATGTGGTGGGGCGCATCTCCAAGCAACTGATAACAGCAAGTGTCCCGGAGATCGTCACTCGCCACATTCATCTATGCGGCCCCAAGCCCATGATGGAAGCGGTAAAGAGCATGCTTGCAGACTTGGAGGTTCCGGCCGCTCAGGTCGAGACAGAAGTATTTGTGGGCAAGGAAATGACCCGGCCGGCAGCTCCCGCTGCAAACGTCCCGCCGGCAGATATCGGCACGGTGACGTTTGCCCGTTCCGGAAAAACCGCGCCGTTATGGCCAACCAAGACGGTGCTGGAGGTAGCGGAAGAGGTCGGCGTCAGTATTGATTATTCATGTCGCTCCGGCACGTGTGGCCAGTGCAAGGTCAAATTGTTGTCCGGTACAGTCACCATGGAGGTGGACGACGCGCTCGAACCAGCGGACAAGGCACAGAACCTGATTCTGGCTTGCCAGGCGAAGTCAAGCGGTACGATTTCTGTCGAGGCATAGTGGATATGGTCATGATTGATCGATGGAAGAGGCCAAGCTCATGATGGGACGGGAACGAACAGTTGTAGGGGGCCTGCTGCTGATTTTGCTTGTTTTGTGGCTGGGCTTCGTGTGGCACCGATCGCCCCGCTTTCCGGGAAGCTTCACCGGGAGCACGCTGGGTATCGCGGCCGCCGTGCTGATGCTCATTCCTTTGGGCTATGCGCTCGTGAAACGCATCGATTGGCTGAAGAAGAAAATCGGCGCACAGGGGCGGCTCGCCCGCCTGCTGACTTGGCATATCTATGCAGGCATCGTTGCTTCAGTATTGGCAATACTGCATTCGGGGCACCGATTTGAGAGCTGGCTAGGCATCGTTTTCACCGCATCCATGCTGTTATCTGTTGCAAGCGGATACATCGGCCGACATTTTCTCCGCTACCTGTCGCTCGACCTGAAGGAGCGCCAGGAAAGCCTCGTCGCACTTCAGGGCAGATATGCCCAACTTGCCGGCAAGATTTCATCCCTGTCTCAATCGCCTGCCCCGAGGAACTTTTCGTTCCTGCGTTATCGTTTGGCGCAAATAGTCGCCGGTCGTGTCGCAGGTGACACACCGGATGCCTTGCTTGAACAGGCGATCGAATTTACCACTGCAATCGCCGACACCGAATATGCGATCCAGGCAAACGAGATCATCAAGAACAGGCTGCACAAATGGCTTGTCGCCCATATTGCAGCGTCCGTTGTTTTCTATCTATTGCTCGCATTGCATATCGCCGCCGCAATTGAATACGGCTTGAGGTGGCTCTCATAACATGAAGCGTATTCTGTTGCTTATTGCGCTCTCGGCAGGAATGCTTGCCATTGCAGCGGGCCTGGCTGTCGAATGGAACGACAAAACCTCGTATGCGCGCGGCCTGCTGCAACAAATGGCTACGCCGGGGCCCCTGTCCCAATCGCATGCGTTTCTGCACAATGCGTGTGCCTCATGCCATACACCGCTCAAAGGTGCAGAGGCCGGCCAGTGCATCGCCTGCCATGCCGATGACATCGCATTGCTACAACGGCAGCCTACTGCTTTTCATGCCACCGTGCAGGTCTGCAGCGGATGTCACTTGGAACACAAGGGATTGACACGTATGCCCACGACAATGGACCACGCGTTGTTCGAAGATGTTGCGTCAAGAAGCAGGCAGTTCATCGAAAAGAAAGATGCGCAGGGCGGCAATTCCGGATCAGCAGACAGATCGCCGACGGCCTCCGGATCAGCCCCTCACATCGGCACATCCGAATCTGCTTTGAATTGTGCAAACTGCCATGCCACGAAGGATCGCCACAATGGCTATTTCGGCACGGACTGTTCACAATGCCACGCCACGACGCAATGGACCATCGTCCAGTTTATCCACCCGCCCGTGCGCTCCACGGAATGCGCGCAGTGCCACAAGGAACCGCCGAGCCATAACATGATGCATTTTTCAATGATGTCTGCGCCGATTGCGGGCCAGCGCAATGCCGGCGTAAAGCAGTGCTTCCTGTGCCATCAGTCGACTGCATGGAACGACATCAAGGGGGTAGGCTGGTTTAAGCATCATTAACGGACGCCTTCGCCGTTCCGAGACATGCAGCCGCTGGATTTGGCCAACGGCTTTGCCGGGGAAGCACACGAGTGGCGCCACTTGCAATAACTCGGGCGCCCTACGTTTCTTCAAGATTTTTTGCCAGCCAGCTTCCATTCTTTTTTCTTGTCCGCCATTTCCGCAATCTCTTTCTTCTGGCTGTCCGCAATCTTTTTGGCCATATCCTTGACTTCCTGATGCTCGGCACTCTTCAACGCAGTATTGGTCATCTTGATGCCGTCACTATGGTGCTTGCTCATCATATCCAGAAACATGGCGTCAAATTGCTCTCCCTTGGCTGATTTGAGCTTCTCCATGTTCTTATCGTGACTTTTCATCGATTCCTTCATGCCAGGCATTTGCATGTTCATGGCGTCGCCCTTCTTGTCGTACCATTTCTCCTTCATGGCCTGCATTTGCTTGATGTCTTGCTGCTGCTCATCATGCATTTTTTTTGCCATCTGCTTCAGTTCGTCGTGCGTCGTGCGTTCCTGCACCAGTTCCATCATTTGAATTCCGTGCGAGTGGTGCATGCTCATCGTATCGAGGAACTGCTGGTCAAACGCCATTTTGCTTGCTTGGACGCTTTGTTGCTTCATGTCCCCGTTTTTCATTTCTCCATGACCCATCGAGGAATGATTCATGCCTTCCCCGGCCTGCTTTGTGGCCGCAGCCCCGCTCTGCGCAAATGCAGGAACGGAGATAACGAGTGAAGCAATCAATAGTGTGGACCGCTTTAGCATTTTCATGTACGCCTCCTGACTGAGATAAGGTTAGTTTGAACTAATGAGCCGCTTCCAACGATGAGAACGGCCGTTTGAAAAAAATGTTCACCAGCGTCAAGAAAAGTGGCCTTCGCGCAGCGCCGGCCACGAGATTGCTTACGCCTGTCCTTGCGGGAACCGCAAGGGCCGCGGCGCAATCCTGCAACCGCAGAATGCGCAATCAGCTCGTCCTTCGACGACGCCAGGCTCAGGAACGCTTTGCCATTCAAAACCAGAGCCGGACACCGGCTACCAGTTGCCGCTCGCTGCGTGGTTCACCTGCTTCCCTCGCAAAGTCTGCGGTTTGTCCCAGCTTTCGTCCCCACGAGATACCGACATATGGCGCTATTTCGCGCCGGATTTCGTAACGTAGTCGCAAGCCAAGCAAAACATCCGAAAATCCTCTTCCTATCCCCCGTTCTCTATCCGATTTTCCATGCAGGCTGGTTTCGATTTCCGGCGTCAGGAATGCTTTCTGAGTCAGCCGGAAACTGTATTCCGCACCGAAGCGCGCCGCGGTACGTCCGGATGGGCCGACATAAGCAGTTGCATCCACGTCAAACAGGTACGGCGCGAGGCCCTGCACGCCGACCGCGAGCCATTGTCGGCTCGGCCCGCTGCCAAAGTCGTGTCTTACGCCAAGCTGGACGTCCCAGAAAGCCGCCACCGCATGGGACCAGAGCGCTTCCACGCGACCACTTGACGTGCCACCGATGCGCTCGCCCTCGCTCTTGAGCCAAAGCTTGTCATAGTCCCGGCCAACCCACGCCTGCACTTCCCACGCCAGCCCATCCCGGTCGTTTCGTGTGCGCAGATACTCAAGCTGGTCAAAAAGTACCTGGTAAAAGATGTCCTTATCGGCCGTGGCCATGTCAAGACCTGGCATAGCGATTTCGTTTTTGGCGCGCACGCCGGGCCTCTGGGTGGTGCCTTTCTGAGCAGGCTCGGCCGGCTTGTTATCCTGCCCCCCGTGACCGGGCATCGATTCGTGGTCCATGCCGGGCATCTGACCTTGATTCATCCCCGGCATAGCCTCATCGCTCATTCCCTGCATCGGCGGTGCGCCGGTTTGGGCGACCGCCGCCGACGCCGATAGAACGAATGGAAGAAGCACTGTTTTCAGTAGCGTGACCTTCATAGCTTCACCGAGACGAGTTGATGGTGCGTGTCATTCATACGACGACTACCTTGCGCATCATGCCTGCTTCCATGTGATAAAGGAGATGGCAGTGATATGCCCACTGACCCCGTGCGTCGACTGTCACCAGGTAGCTGATCTGCTTGCCCGGCTGGACATTCACCGTGTGCTTGCGTACCTGGAACTTTCCATCTTCGCTCTCCACCTCGCTCCACAGCCCGTGCAGGTGGATCGGGTGGTTCATCATCGAATCGTTGATAAGGGTGATCCTCAGTCGCTCGCCATACCGGAATTCAATCGGGTAAACTTCCGAGAATTTTTTGCCGTCGAAACCCCAAATAAAGCGCCTCATATTGCCTGTCAGGCGTAGAGTGATTTCACGCGTGGCGGAGCGCTTGTCGATGGGACCGCCAATGGTGCGCAGATCGGCGTAAGTCAGCACCTTCCTGCCGTTGTCGCGCACCCTGGGACCCGGATCGCTGAGTGACTTCGAGGGTGCCATTGCGCGAGAATCGACCGAGGGGCCGGTGCCTAACGCGTCGTTCTGCATCTCCTTCGTGGCGGACATGTCATGCCCTTGCCTGCCCGTCATCGGTGCGCCTGCCCCGCCTTGCCTGTTTTGCATTGCAGACATGTCGTGGCCCTGCATTTCCCCCTGCATTTCCCCCTGCATTTCCTTCATGGACGGCATGTCGTGCCCCTTCATGTCGCCACCCCCCTGACCCTGCATGCCTTTCATCGAGGACATGTCATGTCCTTTCATGCCGCCGCTACCGCCTTCGCTGGCGGCGGGCTTTTGTCCCATGGTGGACATGTCGTGACCTTCCATTCCCTCCATGCCGCCCATCCCCATGTCGGCCATGGTCAGCCAGGTCTTCGGGTCCATCTGCGGCACTTGCGCGGCCATTCCCACTCTGGGAGCGATCGTGCCCCGAACGTATCCCGTGCGGTCGATCGACTGCGCGAAGATGGTGTATGCGCGATCCTCCGGCAGCCTGACCATTACGTCGTATGTCTCGGCAACCGCGATACGGAACTCATCCACCTCCACCGGCTCCACATCCTGCCCGTCGGCGGACACGACCGTCATCTTCAGACCGGGGATCCGCATATCGAAATAGGTAGTCGCTGCGCTGTTGATGACGCGCAGCCGCACTCTGTCGCCCGCTCTTGCCAGAGCCGTCCAGTTGCCGGCGGGCGGGACGCCGTTCGCTAGGTAGGTAAAGGCGGACGCTGAAACGTCGCTAAGATCGGTGGGATTCATTCGCATCTGGTCCCACATCTTGCGCTTGTCGATGGCTGCAGATAAGCCCATCTCCCTGACATCGGTGAAAAAGTCACCGACCGTAGGTTGCTGGAAATTGAAAAAATCCGACGATTGCTTCAGTCGCTTGAAAATCCATTCAGGGTCGCTGTCGGTCCAGTCGCTCAAGACCAGTACATAGTCGCGATCGGATCGGATACGGTCGCTGCCCGCCGGATCGATCACAATCGGGCCGTACATGCCGACCTGTTCCTGAAAACGCGTGTGGCTGTGATACCAGTACGTTCCGGTTTGCTGCACCTTGAACCGATAGATAAAGGTTTCTCCAGGGGAGATGCCGTCAAAACTGAATCCGGGAACGCCGTCCATTTCGAACGGCAGCAAAATACCGTGCCAGTGGATTGAAGTCGGTTCCTTCAGGCGGTTGGTGACGCGCAGGGTGACGGTCGTCCCTTCACGCCAACGAAGAATCGGTCCGGGGATGCCACCGTTGATGGTGATTGCCCTGCGCGGCGTGCCGGTGAAGTTGACGGTCATTTCTCCGATGACCAAGTCAAACTCAGTGCCTTCAAGCGTTGGCTGGTCCCTTTCCAGGGGGGATGCCGCCATGGCGGCGCCGGCCCATGCCGGCAGGCCCGCGAGCACGCCACCTGCGGCTAGTCCTTGCACGAAGCGCCGGCGCGAACGCCTCACTCTCGACCCACCGCCTTGTAAATCTGACTCCTTCAAGACAACCTCCATCGTTGTTGGTTTGCTGCGTGACTAGACGGGACGTGGCGATAAGTAGCACGGATAGGATACCGATCGGTCATTGCTCGATCCTGTACCCGCCAATTGGAACGCAACATGTCGGAGACATCTCCCGTGCATATCGCGCCGGCCTGTTGGAGCGCCGCCGGGCGTGTCGCATACCTACCGGCCTATCGGTCACCTGGGGCAACCGTTACCTTGCTAAGCATGCCCGCCGGGTAGTGCCCGGGGATGTGACAACCGATCTGCACGTCGTTGCTCTGGCCGAATTGCCAGATGAGCGTCCTGGTTTCACCCGGAGCCAGGCTGACTGCATTTGCATCTTCGTGCTTCATGCCAGGCATCTTCTGCATCATTTCGTCATGCTCCTTTTGCTCCTGCGCGGTACCAATGACAAATTCATGCGGCAGCTTGCCTTTGTTCGTGACCACGAAACGTATTGTTTCCCCAGCCTGTACGCGCAGGGATGCCGGTTCAAACCGCATCGTGTCAAGCGCGACCACATTCACCGTCCGGGCTGCGGCGGAAGCGGATCCGGGCTTACCGGCGGCAGAAGCATCGTGTCCTCCTTCAGCGCCATGCGCGGAATGATCCATCTCGTGCTCGGCAGCCATGGACGAATGATCCATTCCTTTCATGCCACCCATGGAAGAATTGTCTGTGCCATGCATGCTGTCTGCCCCCTGATCTTGACTGATGCCCTGTCGCCCACTGCTTGCACTGCTGACCGGGCGGTTGCCAGTGCCAACTTGCGCTGCTAGCGGTCCCTGTCCGCCGCTATATCCGGTCTGGTTATTCCCAGCTTGGGATGAGAGACCGCCCGTGCACGATGTCAAAAAAAGAGTGGCCAATGCGGTCAGTGATGTCTTTGCCTGATTTTTTTGCATCTCATTCCTTTGTTCAATTTTCTGACTGCTCCGAAGAAATGAATCAGGTGCAGCCTGTTGCTAAATAATGTTCATGACGGAGAGTCAAAGCAAAATTCATACGCACAGAGGCGACGGCTTGGTTCACCCGCCCGACGCTGTTTCAGCCGCTTTGGCTAAGTACCTGCGCGAAATAAATTGTGAATGTCTGCGGCTTTGACCGGCGCATTGCAGCGTTGCCCGCCCCTTGCAGTGCCCGCACTGGGGCGGTCCAGGCGCCTTGCAGCGCATCCGGCCACATCTGCATCCATCTCACAATTTAGTCTCCGCAGGTACATAGCACGAGTTGGAAAATCTGCCGCGCCGGCCATTACAACCGTGTAAAAATTGCGCTTACTCAGACTTGGAAGGCTAGAAGAATTCTCGCAATGTTGGATGCATTCCATTTGACATCTTCGTGACATACAGCATCGAGCTTGCACTACACGGCGTGTAATGCGAGTTTGCGTGTCACTGCGACGTTCTGGGCGCGATAGTCAAGGGTCAACCCCGACAGTTCGCTGCGCCTTGGCGGCAAAGGCAAATGTGCATGCCGCTGCTGCATTGCGTGCAGCGTTCACGTAGTTGTACGGTTCAACCATCTTGAGACTGTTGGCGCAGTAGATGCGCCACTTCACGGTATCTACGAGAAGCGCCGCCGCCTTTTGCGCCCATCGTTCAACGTTCAGTTCACAGACCTCTCCGTTCACCCCCTCGACGATCAGTTCACCGGCCGCGCCCGCATGCGGCGAGGTCAATACGGGTGTGCCCGCCGCGCAAGCCTCGTTTGCGACGACGCCCCACGCGTCGCCCCCACTCGGAAAAAGGAAGAGTCGGGCAGAATGATAAAAATGAGGCAGCGAGTCATGCGACGTAAAGGGATGAAACGAGACGTCGACCGCGCGAGCCAAGCACGTGGCCTTTTCACGCAAATGCCGCTCTTCGCTTCCCGCACCGACGAACAGGATGGAGGTCTTCCTGCCAAGGAGCCGTGAAGTAACTGCGGCAACGTCCAGTGCAAAGGACGGATTCTTAATCGCTTCCAAGCGACCACAGAATAGAAAATCAAACGCTGCTTCCGACCGTTCGGATGACGGGGCAAAATGCTGATTACTGATGCACAGACTGGACTTAAAACACGCGTGTCGTGGCACGCCATAGGCCTCCATCAGCTTCATGCCGCCCTCGGAAGCCACGATGAAGGCACGTGTGTGACGGAAGATGTAACGGCGCACCGCGCGGTGCGCCGCTGTCAGGGATTGCTCGGAAGCGAGACTTCCATCTGTCATTGCAACATGCGGAATATCGAGCAATCGAGCGTACGTAAAGGCATAGAGGTGCGTTGGGTTGAACCCGCCGGTGATGATGACGTGCGGGGAGAAACGGCGTAACACCGATAAGATGCCGGGGTTGTTGTGGATGTATCGGCGACCGATCTTGATGATCCGCTCCGGAAGGAACACGTGGCCGAACTCGGGCGCGGGAAAATCCCAGTAGCGGTTGGGTTCCCGCCGGCTGCAAAAGGCGACCTGCAGGATTACATCGGGAATGGAATGCAGTGCCTGAAAGAACGGAACGCGGTATGGCGGAAGTTCATTTGTGACGAGCGACACTCTGAGCATTGTGTGCAAACCCTGAAGGGAGAATACTTTCAATGGACACTTGGCCCGTGCGTAAAGGTCCCGGGTTTGTCAGGCGTCAATTGATTGAATGGCTACGCCTCGGCCGGTTCATGAGTCAGCAGCCGGCATACATCTTTGAGCGAACTCACGCTCTGCACGTAGAATTTTCATCTGATGTCCCGATTACAAAATTGACACCTGACCGTCATATTCCAGACAGCTTCGGGCGCATATCATGAAGCTGTCGTTCAACCAGTTGAGGAGTCGATCATGTTCAAGAAAGCGCTGTTGACACTATTAGGGAGCTGCGCCGCCCTGTCCGCGTTCGCGGTAGATACAGCTAACGTCCAGAAATCCATCGAGCTCAAGGATGGCTCGACCGTCTACATTTTCAAGGATGGAAAAATGGGCATGGAAGACAAGCTCGGCAGGGCCGTCCGTATGAAGGAAGGCCACGCGATGGAAACCAAGGATGGCCAGCGGATCATCATGATCGGCGACGAAGTGGCCCGACTGGACACGATCCTTCATTTACAGCACCGCGGCCGCTGACATCGGCAGCCGTTTTTTCATTTCCTCCTATTTGGCCCCGCCTGTCGGGGCCTTTTTTTGGGCTAATCGCACTGAATGCAAGGCAACGACGCGAATCGCGATGGGTGATTCTTATGCGATACCCGCGGAATCAAGCGCGCTGGCATCACGCTATGTGACGCCGTGTGGCAGGACCCGAATTGCCCTCCCGGCACATGCGCACAAGGCACGATCCAGCGCTGCGGATTATTATCCTGTCTATCTCATTACGCTTCTTCGCCGTGTCGTCGAAACTGCCAAGTATCGCTTGTCGACGTTCTGGACGCAGTCTTTATGCTGAATCAAGAACGGCACAAACGCCTGGACCTGGTAGGCAGCTTTTATTTGCGCGCTGCTCGGCGCCGGCGTCGCGGTTTTATTTGCGCGCTGGCTTCAGCCGCATGCCATTCCAGTGCTGCTAATCAGGATTGCAACACGGAGATGGACCATGTTTTAGAAAAGACGCTTGGAACCCGACGTGGGGCTGTCGCTCTTGCCATGAACGACCGTGGCCGAACGGCTGTGCTGGATCTTGCTCACCCTGCTTGTCGTGTATTTCACCTTTGACGTTTTCGTCGATCCAATGCAATGATCATGTATGTGTACACGATCGCCTCATTGCGTCGGTTTGTTCCTGGTGTGATTCGTCTGGAGTGGAACGGAATTGTTCTCACCCAGCCAATAAGTCGGCTTGCTTGGCATCCCATCAGCACACTGGATACGTATCAAACACGGCCCCTGCTCCTGTCCGCGCTACAGAACGATCGTCGTCGACGACCGCTGACATCATATTATCCGTCCGACCGCCGCAACCATTGGCGCGCACGACACCCGCTTCCTCCTTCAAGCCATCGCTGGTGTAGGGCCCGATGCATGCGGTGTTGCCTGCCGCGTACACCTTCCCACGCCACCACGGATCCGCAGCGCGTGCAGATCCACGCTCGAGCAGCGGACAGGGTGGCGCCGTGCGGCCAGAAGACTGCAAACCGGCGAGCGATGCTGCGCGGAATTCAAAAAAAGGTGATTAGAGTCAAGATGACTTGCGAGTGTGTAGTGCTAGAGTCAGCGACCAGCGTCTTGCCAGCTGAATGAACCGCGTTTGTTTCACCGGTTTGGCCTAAATCGTTTATTTATATTAATCACTGAAGAAACACTATCCATGAAACAAACTTGCCTCGCCCTCGCCCTCGTCGGGGCATTTGCCGGCACTGCTAGCGCGCAAAGCAACGTCACCGTATACGGCCTTCTCGACGCAGGGGTGGCACGCGTTAATAACGGCGCAGTAACTACAACCCGGCTTGACAGCGGCAACAATTCTGGAAGCCGCCTCGGTTTTCGCGGCTCGGAAGACCTGGGCGGCGGCATGTCCGCGGTCTTCACCCTTGAAAACGGCTTTGGGACCGACAACGGCACCATCCTGCAGGGAGGACGCCTGTTCGGTCGTCAGGCGTGGGTTGGTCTGAGCGGTCATTTCGGCGCGCTCAAGCTTGGCCGTCAGAACAATCCGGCACGCAGCATCATCGACCGGACTGATCCGTATAACCTGGCCGGCGCAGGCCGCGCTGACACCATCTTCAACGTGTACGGCGACCGCGCTGACAACAGCCTGACGTACACGACACCCAACCTGAAGGGCCTTACCGCGCAAGTTGCCTATGATTTCGGTGAGCAGCCAGGCAACAGCACGCTCGGCCGCCAGCTCGGCATGTCCGCCGATTACGCCGCTGGCCCGCTCACAGTGTCATTGGGCTACCACAACCAGAACCAGCTGACGCCCGCGGGTGCCGGTAACGGCAGCGCGCGCACGACACTCGTGGCAGGTGTATATGACTTCAACATCGTGAAGCTGCATGCGATGTACGCGACCAACAAGGGTACGAGCGCTATTGGTGTACGTACTGTGGATCAGGACGACATGATGCTGGGTCTCAGCATCCCGTTCGGCCCACACCGCATCTACGGCTCGTATCTGCGCCGAAACAACGATCTGTTGAGCAATGCCGATACCAATGTGTATTCGATTGCGTACACGTACGACCTGTCCAAACGCACGAACTTATATACCTCGTATGGCAGTATCAGCAACCAAGCGGCGGCGACAATCAATTCGCCTGGCGCCGGCGCAGTCGCGACGGCAGGCGCCGATCCATCGGTTCTCTACTTCGGCCTGCGTCATCGCTTCTGATCCGCAAGAAACACTCACACGATGAGAAAGCGCGCAGATAGCTGCGCGCTTTTTATTTCTGCAACGCTCAAGCCCGACGGGGCGGGTGGATTGTCATCGGACCTGCCGCACCGACATACTCAATGGGCATGCGCCGTGTGCCATGCAACGACCCACGCTGTGCCACCAAGTGAGTGAGCGTTACCTCGATGCGAGCGAGATTGGCAAATTGCAATAAAGTACACCACTACTCCTTGTACTAAACACTTAGTAAGTAAAAAGGCTGGCTCCAGGCCAGCCTAAGGAAGGGCGACTCTCAAATCCCCTTCCAGGTGCGTAGCAATCTCACAGGGATAATTCAATTCGGCGCGAAAGGTCGTCAATCGGATCATTCTCCGTCTGTAGGCTGTCATGCGTCAACTGGGCAACCGCCTTCATATAGCCGTTTTCACAGTGCGCTGCGAGCCCGGCACAGTAGTCGATAGCCCATGTGGCCAAATGCGCGTTGAGGAACTTTTGCTGACTTTGGAGCATGCGCTCGGCAACGGTGGAAAACGCTTCTTCCCAGCTGATCTCGACCCAGCGCGAATCCTCTTTCGGTCCCTTCTTCGGATTGGTCCGGCGAAGTGGCTTTTTCAGGCGGTACGGGTCATAGGTGTTGGGGTCGTCTCAGAAAACGGAAAATAAAGCACGCGAAGGCACGACAAGCGTGCCCAACAGTTATGAAGATAACCAACCGTACGCAGCGCGCTTCATTGCGACGGTACGATGTTCGTAATTAGGAGCGTCTTCCCCTGCCGCACGATCAAAAACCGTACCCTATCGTCAGGATGCAGATGGTCAAGAATGGATGCATCCTTTACGGGGTACGCCATGGTTGTTGCCGGTACATCCAGAACGTCGATGGATTCATGCTTCAGCGTGACCGTGCCTCCATCCTTATCGACTTGGCGTACCTCGCCATTGAATAAGCGCGCCTGCTCCATTGGTCTGACGTCAGGTTCCCGCGTACCTCCTTGTCCGCTAGTCGTGCCGTGGCTATGCTGCGCCATAGAAGCTGCGGAAAACCCGAGAGTCAGGATTGCAAGCAGTGATTTCAATTTCATAGTGGTCTTCTCCTCGATAAAAGCGCATCTTACACGCGTGCTTGTGGCAGACTTCCCGCGTCACTACTGACCAGGATCACCTGGACCGGATTGGAATCCGACAAGTTCTACCGGACTTCCTGCCAAATGAGTGGTACGGCAAAAGGGGCGCAGGTCACATAGCCGCTGTGAGAGTTGGCCAGGTTCAGCGCTGTAGCAAGCTAATCGAAGATTAGGTACGAAATGGAGGACGAGACGCCCGACTCACTACTTCAAAAGTCATAACCAACCATGAACCGAAGCAGACCGCGCTGACTCTGTGATGTCAGCCCTTTCGAGACACCTGCTTGCAGCATCAAGCCGTTGGACAGGTGGGATACAAGATTGAGTCCGAGGTATTGCTCGGTGACATTGCTGCTGGCTGTTATCCCTTTGACGCTATTCCCGAGCCCGCCATACAGTTCCGCACCCAAAGTCAGTTCCCGCACGGAAATAGCTCCGGGGCTTCCTGGGGTGTGGTGCGCGTGGCTTTCGGTGTCGTGACCCGCGCCAAGCAATCCATAGTTCAAGCCGAGTGCGTAGCCATAGTCGGTTTTTTTCGTGCTCACATTCGTCTCGTTGATCCAGTTGAATGAAGCGTTGAAACGGTCGCTGAAGTCGTGGCCGAGAATCAGGCGAGTTTCCAAGATGCCCTCGGAGGTAGCGCCCGGCTTGGCGCTCTCTGAATCGGTACGGCCACTGACTTCCATTAGGTACTTCGTAGTGGTTTTCAGGTTTTCCCATTCGACATACAACACGGGATTGAGGAATGTCCCATAGTCGAAGAGCCGATACCGATTCTCCCAACGCCAACCTGTTGCGCGATACGGTTCACCAGGTGTTTTCTGACCTTCGACCATGAACTCGCTGGTCCATTTGTCGGTGACGCCACGCTCAACCATCAGCATCTGTGCGTTGTAGGGTTGGTTGTTCTCGTCTCGCGCAACGTCATTCATCAACATCACTGCCGTGTCGCCAGCCTTCTCTGTGTGGTGATTATAGAGAACGAAATTGGCCCCGTTGCCGGCCCATACGTTGCCGGCAACGGTGATTAAGCACAGAGATGCCAGAAGAGAGCCGAGAGCTTTTTTTTTCATTTTGGTGAGTCCGTCTGTTTGCGAATGAGAATCGTTATCATACACGGGTTTTACCAAAATGCACGCGTCCAAGTAGGCTATACCCTATCCTGATGTCAGGTTGATACACAAAGAGGCGTCAAGATAGAGTTGCATTTGTAATTCATTGACACATTCCGCCAAACGTCATAGATTCTTTCCTGACACATTCAGCATCGGAGGCGTCTTGAAAGGTCAACGTATCGGCTATGTCCGGGTCAGCAGCTTCGACCAGAACCCGGAGCGGCAGCTTGAACAAGTCCAAGTGAACAAGGTGTTCACCGACAAGGCATCGGGCAAGGACACCCAGCGGCCGGAACTCGATGCGCTGCTTGTCTTTGTACGCGAGGGCGATACCGTAGTGGTACACAGCATGGATCGCTTGGCACGCAATCTCGATGACTTGCGCCGCTTGGTGCAAAAGCTCACCAAGCGCGGGGTGCGCATCGAGTTCGTCAAGGAATGCCTGACCTTCACCGGCGAGGACTCGCCGATGGCGAACCTCATGCTGTCGGTGATGGGGGCATTTGCCGAATTCGAACGCGCCTTGATCCGGGAGCGGCAGCGTGAAGGCATTGCGCTGGCCAAGCAGCGCGGCGCGTACCGGGGCCGCAAAAAGTCTTTAAGCGAATCGCAAATCGTCGAGCTGAAACGTCGCGTCACCGAGGGGGAACAAAAAGCGGCGGTCGCCCGCGACTATGGCATCAGCCGCGAAACCCTGTATCAATACTTGAGAACTAGATAGCTATGCCACGTCGTTCCATCTTGTCCGCCGCCGAGCGGGAAAACCTGCTGGCGTTACCGGACACCAAGGACGACCTGATCCGGTACTACACCTTCAGCGAAACCGACCTGTCCCTCATCCGGCAACGGCGCGGGCCAGCAAACCGGCTGGGCTTCGCCGTGCAGCTCAGCTACCTGCGGTTCCCCGGCATCATCCTTGGCGTCGATCAGCCGCCGTTTCCCCCTTGCTGAAACTGGTCGCCGACCAGATCAAGGTCGGCGTCGAAAGCTGGAACGAATACGGGCAGCGGGGACAGACCCGGCGCGAGCACCTGGTCGAACTACAAACGGTGAACGGCTTCCAGCCGTTCACCATGAGCCACTACCGGCAGGCCGTGCACACGTTGACCGAGTTGGCCATGCAGACCGACAAAGGCATCGTGCTGGCCAGCGCCTTGATCGAGCACCTGCGGCGGCAGTCGATCATTCTGCCCGCCCTCAACGCCGTCGAGCGGGCGAGCGCCGAGGCGATCACCCGCGCCAACCGGCGCATCTACGAAGCCCTGTCCGAACCGCTGTCGGACACACATCGGCATCGCCTCGACGATCTACTCAAGCGCCGCGACAACGGCAAGACGACTTGGCTAGCCTGGCTGCGCCAGTCACCCGTCAAGCCGAATTCGCGCCACATGCTCGAACACATCGAGCGCCTCAAAGCCTGGCAAGCCCTCGATCTGCCCGCAAGCATCGAGCGGCTGGTTCACCAAAACCGCTTGCTCAAGATCGCCCGCGAGGGCGGACAGATGACGCCCGCCGACTTGGCCAAGTTCGAGCCGCAGCGGCGCTATGCCAGCCTCGTGGCGCTGGCCATCGAAGGCATAGCCACCGTTACCGACGAAATCATCGACTTGCATGACCGCATTCTGGGCAAGCTGTTCAACGCAGCCAAGAATAAACATCAGCAGCAGTTCCAGGCATCCGGCAAAGCGATCAACGCCAAGGTACGGTTATACGGGCGTATCGGCCACGCGCTGATCGAAGCCAAGCAGTCCGGGCGCGACCCGTTTGCTGCCATTGAGGCCGTTATGTCCTGGGACGCTTTCGCCGAGAGTGTCACCGAAGCACAGAAGCTCGCGCAGCCTGAAGACTTTGATTTCCTGCATCGCATCGGCGAGAGCTATGCCACGCTGCGCCGCTATGCCCCGGAATTCCTCGACGTGCTCAAGCTGCGCGCTGCGCCCGCCGCCAAGGACGTGCTCGAAGGCATCGAGGTGCTGCGCGGCATGAACGCCGACAACGCCCGCAAGGTGCCCACCGATGCCCCGACCAGCTTCGTCAAGAAACGCTGGGAGAAACTGGTGATGACCGACGCCGGTATCGACCGGCGCTACTACGAGCTGTGCGCGCTGTCGGAACTGAAGAACGCGCTGCGTTCCGGCGACATCTGGGTGCAGGGATCGCGCCAGTTCAAGGACTTCGAGGACTACCTGGTGCCGCCCGAGAAATTCGCCAGCCTCAAGCAGGCCAGCGAATTGCCGTTGGCCGTGGCCACCGACTGCGACCAGTACCTGCACGACCGGCTGACGCTGCTGGAAACACAGCTTGCCACCGTCAACCGCATGGCACTGGCCAACGACCTGCCAGATGCCATCATCACCGAGTCCGGCTTGAAGATCACGCCGCTGGATGCGGCGATGCCCGACAACGCGCAGGCGCTGATCGACCAGACGGCAATGGTTCTGCCGCACATCAAGATCACCGAATTGTTGTTGGAGGTGGATGAGTGGACGGGCTTTACCCGACACTTCGCGCACCTGAAATCGGGCGACCGGGCCAAGGACAAGCACCTGCTGTTGTCCATCATCCTGGCCGATGCGATCAACCTGGGCCTGACCAAGATTGCCGAGTCCTGCCCTGGCACCACCTATGCCAAGCTGTCTTGGCTGCAAGCCTGGCATATCCGTGACGAAACCTATTCGACGGCGCTGGCCGAACTGGTGAACGCGCAGTTTCGGCATCCCTTTGCTGCACATTGGGGTGACGGCACCACGTCATCGTCTGACGGCCAAAATTTCAGAACCGGAAGCAAAGCCGAGAGCACGGGTCACATCAACCCGAAATATGGCAGCAGTCCAGGGCGAACTTTCTATACCCATATTTCTGACCAGTACACCCCGTTTCATACCAAGGTGGTCAATGTCGGTGTGCGCGACTCGACCTATGTGCTCGACGGCCTGCTGTACCACGAGTCCGACCTGCGCATCGAGGAACACTACACCGATACGGCGGGCTTCACCGATCACGTCTTTGGTCTGATGCATCTGCTGGGCTTCCGTTTTGCGCCGCGCATCCGCGACTTGGGCGACACCAAGCTATTCGTCCCCAAGGGCGACGCCAGTTACGACGCGCTCAAGCCGATGATTAGCAGCGACAGGCTGAACATCAAGGCCATTCGCGCCCATTGGAATGAAATCCTGCGGCTGGCCACCTCGATCAAACAGGGCACGGTGACGGCCTCGCTGATGTTGAGGAAACTCGGCAGCTATCCGCGCCAAAACGGCTTGCCCGTGGCGCTGCGCGAGCTGGGGCGCATCGAGCGCACGCTGTTCATTCTGGACTGGCTGCAAAGCGTGGAGCTGCGCCGCCGTGTCAACGCCGGACTGAACAAAGGTGAAGCCCGCAATGCCTTGGCTCGCGCCGTGTTCTTCAATCGTTTGGGCGAAATCCGTGACCGTAGTTTCGAGCAACAACGCTACCGCGCCAGTGGTCTCAACTTGGTGACGGCGGCCATCGTGCTGTGGAACACGGTCTATCTGGAGCGGGCGGCAAACGCCCTGCGCGGCCACGGCCATGCCGTCGATGACACGTTGTTGCAATACCTGTCGCCGCTGGGTTGGGAACACATCAACCTGACCGGCGATTACCTGTGGCGCAGCAGCGCCAAGCTCGGCGCGGGCAAGTTCAGGCCGCTACGACCGCTGCAACCGGCTTAGCGTGCTTTATTTTCCATTTTCTGAAGCGACCCAGTGTTGAACATCCCCGACACGCGCGAAGCGCAGCAAGGATCGGCGCACTGTCACCAAGCTGATGGCTGACAATGAGTTTTCGCTGGATCAGGTTGAATTCCAGCACAACGATGCCACTCGTCCCGGATAGATTGTTGCGGATCAACGCCTCTTCGGTCGGACAGCACATATTCCCGATTGAGAAGACAGTCTGCCGCGTTGCTTCGCCTTCGCCACCGACGACCGTCGGCGCCATGTCCAGCGTATTGAGCGCTTTACAATTGCCGCGGTATCGGCAAGGTGATGCGTGACCGTCAGGCGTCGCTGGATCAGATTGAAATCGAGGCCGGTGATGCCGGGCATGCTTTCCAATTTCCCACGAATCAACACCTCCTCGGTCGGGCAGTCCATTTTTTCGATGGCGAGGATCAGTACTTTTTCGTCCGGACGCGCGCTCATCGGCGCAGCGTTGCCGCACCCGCACGCATTGTTGGAACAGCTGCTCATTTCAGTATCCCGATACGGTTTCCATAGAGTGCATTAAACACCCTGTAGTAACCACAGGGTCAAGAAGCGTTCAGCCGTGCGCCATTATCAAGGTCAGCTTCGCCTGTCCTGCCGAACAGAATCTGGAGTAGGCCGATCTTTTTTGCCGAAATCCGCCTGCGCAATCATTTATTCATGAGGTCTGCTGCAGGGAAGCAATCAGGAGACACTTCACTGTTCCATGCAATGAACCGCAACATGCGACCAGTTGACCAAGCGTTGCCTCAATTCGGGTAAGGTCGGCAAGCCGTCCGCGCACGTCGTGGAGCTTGTGCTCGGCCAACCGGCGCGCTTCCTCGCAATGCGAGCCGTCATCCAGCTTTAGCAATTCAGCCACTTCATCGAGCGTGAAGCCGATCCGTTGCGCGCCCTTAGTGAAACGTATACGCGCGAGATCGCTGTGCCCATAACGGCGGATGCTGCCGCGTTGCCGATTTGTTGCCGACATTAAACCTTTGCGCTGGTAGAACCGAATTGTTTCGACGTTGACACCGGCCGACACAGCGAGCGTGCCAATCGTCAAGTTGTTTGATAAAGAATCCATGGGGGTTGACTCCGTACTTGAGTACGACCTTAAGCTTAAAGGATGAAACCCGGATCTTCAACCGTAAGCCGAATCCGGACTGGACGAGCGGCACTTCTGGCTGGCGGCGTCTCCGCACTCCTCGCATCCACCTGCTGCCTTGGCCCTTTGGTGCTGCTTACCCTTGGCGTGTCCGGGGCGTGGATTGGCAGCTTGACAGCCCTGGAGCCCTACCACCCGATTTTCATCGGCATCGCGCTGGTTGCGCTACTTTTCGCGTGGCGGCGCGCTTGGCGACCGGCTGCAACTTGCGGTCGGGACGAAGCGTGTGCGACGCCGGCGACCAGACTCGCCTATAAAACCCTTTTCTGCATCGTCATCGTGCTGATTGTGGTCGCGCTCGGTTTTCCGGTGATAGCCCCATGGTTCTACTGAAAGGAATAGAAATGAAGAAGCGCCTTACTCTCGTTGCCTTGACCATGCTTGCCGCGCCACTCTGGGCGGCTACGCAGACGGTCAAACTGTCTGTGCCAGGCATGGACTGCGCCGCCTGCCCGATCACTGTCAAAAAGGCGCTCGGCAAAGTACCGGGCGTCAGTAAAACCGAGGTGAGTTTTGAGAAACGCGAGGCCATAGTGAGCTTTGATGACGCCAAGACCAGCGTCGACGCGCTCAAGCGCGCCACAAAGGATGCCGGGTATCCGTCAATACAGGCAGCGAACTGAGACATGCCCGACGCAATCCTGGAGTCGAGATTGACGTGCCCCGCCTGCGGTCACAGCAAGATCGAGACGATGCCCACCGATCACTGCCAGTGGTTCTACGAATGCGAACAATGCCACGCGGTGCTCAAGCCAAAGCCGGAAGACTGCTGCGTCTACTGTTCCTATGGCACCGTCCCATGCCCGCCAATTCAGACGCGTAGTAACGATAAGACCTGCGGCTGTTGATTGCACCGCCATGGATATGGAGCCTATAGAACACCGAGGTTCGCGGCAGGATGCCGAAGCATGACCGCTGCCTATTTTCGTATGCTTGCACAGGATGGCTGTCCGCTTACGGATGCGATACGACGGTCTCGCTTTTGACGGCTCCGCGCAGCGAGAGGCATCCGTGTGACGTTATTGCCCTTTGTGGAATGATCGGATCAGCTCGCGATAAGCCCGTTGCAACGGCAGGTCCTCACCATCGCGTCGTGCGAGCGCTTCCACTGCTTGCAGCAAATATTCGGCAACCGCGAAGTCTTGTTCGCGGCATGCACGCTCGAAGGCGGCCAATATATCGTCTTCCAGGCTGGGGCTCTTTCTACTCATGTCGCTTACCGTCTTGTAATGCGTTCGACCGTGGCCAGATATTAACCGACTAGGATCGGATTAAAAAAGGTGTACGCGTTTAGTACGTACAATGCCGCGAGAACCAATACGATGCCGCCCACCACATCGAATGCGATCAAATCAAATTTGACATGTGCATGGGCAATCGCCTTGTGCCAGCGAGAATGGACGTGTACCGGTGAGATTTCACTGTAGACCCTCCAGCAATGGCAAGGTCAAGCGCTAGTGGGTCACTTGGCAACTTGATCGACATAAATTTGTTGAAGAGGGGATGCTCGGCGGCGCACCGGCATGCGGGTGCAAGCGCCCGATCCGCCCAAGGCGTGCCGTCGTTGTCGGTTGCGTAGCCGACGCGCGTGGCGCTTGCCGCCCCACTGGAACGACGTGGGCGCACGATTCCATCCGGTGGCCGTCGCTTCCAATGCATCGATGATCTGCTGCGGCGTTTGGGGATGCTGTCCCGCCAGGGCACGGCGGCTGAGAATGCGTTGCATTGATTCGGCCATGTTCAGCCACGACCCGCTCAGCGGCGTGTACAACGGCATCACGCCGTGCGCAAACAACCACAACAGCAGCGCCGGCGTCAGGTGGCCTTGCAGGTTATCCCATACCAGCAACAGGCGTAGCGGTGGCAGCTCTGCCGGCAGCGTAATGCGTTTGGTCAGCTCCTGCTGCCAGGACTCCCACTGTGCCCGATTCGATGACGCTTCTCCGATGGAAGCCGCCTGCTGCAACCAGGGATGCAATATGGCATTGGCCGCGCTCGTGACGCCTTTAACCCGCACCTCGCCGCTGCGTCGGCAAAACAGGGTCAGTAGTTTGGCGGTGCCGTTGCGCTGGTATGCATGCGGCTGATGCTTGGCCTGTCCTTGTTCGGCCCAGCTCTGTCCCGGATAGGGGCGCGTCTGATACGGCCCGGCCTCATCCTGGGTCCAGACCGCCAATCCCAGTTGTTCGCCTTCCCGATAGGCACGTTCAATCAAATTTTTTTCGCTTGCGCATCGGGGTCGGTGACCGTCACCGTCCCGCTGCGACGTTTGCGTACGGCTTTTCCAGTTTCACACCAACTGCGCGCAGCCAGCCAGCGCAAGCCGGCTTCGTGCAGCACTTGACCAATGGTCCAGGTGCTCACCTGCGGCAGCCCGTCCGGCCCTTCACGCAAGGCGTGGCGCAAGGTCATCAACGACCAGCTCGCCGTGCCATCCCGTTCCGGCTTCGGCGTGCGCCGGGCTTCGGCCAGAATCCGCTCGCGTGCCGCTGCATCGTAGCTCGGTGGGTGGCCGCCGCTGCCATGCGACTCCAGCGCCGCCAGGCCGTCCCGATTGAAGCGCGTCACCAGTTTGCTGACCGACTGGTACGAGCGGCGTCCGGTCGCCGCGGCGGCTTGGCTATAGGAGCGGCCCGATGCGACCAGCAGCACCTGCCTGGCCCGCGTGACCACATCGGCGCGCTCACTGCCCGCGCGGGCAATATGCGCCAGCGCTTGTTGTTCCTGCTCGGTAAGGGCACGCAACGGATCCTTTCGGCGTCGACTCATGATCTTCTCCTTGATCATCTCTGCCGGTAAGACATCATTATGTCGATCAGGTTGCCAAGTGACCCACTAGTATGTTCATCTTCTCTCCTCGCCTTTCAAATCCAGCGACGCTGCATCAATGCAGCGACGCGCGTCGGCTAAGCGACTTCGATCCTGTCTCTGCCGCGTTCTTTTGCACGATACAACGCCCAGTCCACCCGCTTCATGATGCTGCCGAAGTTGTCGCTGGTGAGGCAGGCCGTGAGTCCAAAGCTGCATGTCAGCTGTTCACCGTGCGGAAACGCATGATGTTCAATCAGGCCGCGCAGTTTTTCCGCCAGCGCTGCCCCACCCTCCTTGCCGTGTACCAGCAAAATGAACTCTTCGCCGCCCCAGCGCCCAAACACATCGGTGGCTCGCAGTTTCGACGACACGACCTCAGCCAACGCTTTGAGGACTGCGTCCCCCGTAAGATGCCCAAAACGGTCGTTGATCCGCTTGAAGTAATCGATGTCGAACATGATGAGCGAGAACGTCGACTGATAGCGACGTGCGCGTTCAAGTTCCGTATTTAAGACCTGGTCAAACTGGCGCCGATTTAATATACCGGTCAACGCATCGCTGGTCGCCATTGCGAGCAAATTCGCTTCGGCGTTCTTGCGTTCACGCAGTTCCGCGCTGAGATTGTGGATCGCTGTAGCCAATTCAGCAGTACGCTCCCTGACCTTCTGCTCCAGCGCTTCGTTGGTCCGCCTGAGCGCCAGTTCGTCCTTCTTGCGCTGGGTGATGTCGCGCACGGTCCCGACAAATGCCGGCTGTCCGTCGACTTGCATCGCCATGACTGCCAATTCCATCGGGAACACATCCCCATTGTGGCGCTGTCCCGTCGTCTCGCGCACGCTGCCGATAATCTTGGGATTTCCTGTGGCCAGGTAAGCATCAATGTAGTGATCATGCTGCTGCCGATGTGGCTCAGCCATCAGCATCTTGACGTTCTGGCCAAGCACCTCGCCTGCGCTCCAGCCGAACATGCGTTCGGCGGCCGGATTGAACGCTTGAATCATGCCGCGTGCATCAATGACGATAATGGCGTCGAACGCCGTGTCGACAATTTTGTCGATCAACTCGATCCGGTCGTGGAGCTCGGCACGACTCTGGCGCCCGTCATCGATCAGGCGGACCAGCGGACGAAACAGCACCAGGTAAAAGACCGGCACCAGCACCAGGGGCAACAAGGTCGCATCCAGCAACGCCTTGATGGCAGCGGACCAGGGAACTGCGTGCAGCACCGCCATGATCACCAGTTCCACTGCAAAGATGGCGCCGACAAGAATGCAAATTATCCTTAGCGGCAAACCGGGGGCGTCTGCCACCCCGTTGCGGGAGGGGATCGCCGGCGATTGCGCAGGCTTACTCATAGGGCACCGTACTGCGCGTTTTGAAGGCGGGTTGCGAGTGCATACAGAACGCAGCGGCACGAGATGCATAGTCGGCTCGGCGTACAGTGCCAAACCGCAGACCGCATTGATGGTGATGCACATCGCCTCCCGGTTTATTCAACAGAAAACGGCATCATTGATTACCCCTTGGTGCGCGGCCTTGACGCCAAAGGCGCAGGGCCACCCGCTGAGCGATACGACTTGCCGCGCTACCTAAGCCTTGTGGGCATCGTCCGGCAGTCGACCTAAAAAGTGTTTGACTCATGTCAAACATTACAGGTTTGTAATGTACCCCAATCGGTGCCCGAGACTGGTCGGTGTCATCCCTCACGAACCATGGCCATCGATCGCCGGGCCGTTCGGGGATGCTGCAGCGGGTTCGCGTGCCGCACACCGATCACGCGTTTGTCTGCACTTGACATCGCACACAGGGATGCCGCACATTCGTGTTCGAGGCCTACACAACTTTCCTTAGACATGGATGTCCCGCCCTCCCAGCTCACCGGTCTGGTCGTCGCCTTGGGCGGCGGCCTGTTAATTGGCATCGACCGCGAACGGCACAAAGGCACCGGTCCGTATCGCTCTATTGCCGGCATGCGCACCTTTGCCCTTGCCGGCATCAGCGGCACCCTGACACAGGCCATCGGCAACACCTGGCTCGTGGTGCTGGGCGCCGGTTTGATTGTGATGCTGAGTGCGATTGCCTATGTCCGGGAACGCTCGGATGATCCGGGCATTACCACCGAATGCGCGTTGTTCCTGACCTATGTGCTTGGTGTTGCGGCGGCCATCGATGCACCGCTTGCATCGGGCGCGTTCGTTATCGTTGCGGCGCTGCTTGCCAGTAAAACTCGCTTGCATCACTTTGCCAAGGACACCCTGACCGAGGCCGAGCTGCGCGATGGCCTGCTGCTCGCGGCAGCCGCACTCGTGATCTACCCCCTCGTTCCCGACCGAGCGTTCGCGCCGGTCGCCGGCGCAAATCCGCACCATTTATGGCGCCTCGTTATATTGCTCATGAGCTTGCAGGCAATCGGCTATATGGGCTTGCGGCTCATCGGAGCGCGGTTCGGGCTTGCACTTGCCGGCCTGGTATCGGGCATGGTCTCCAGCAGTTCAACGTTCGCCGCGATGGGGGCACGTTCGAAGGCGCAACCTGCGCTCGTGACGGCCTGTGCGGCAAGCGCGCTGGCATCGAATTTGTCTTCAATGTCGCTGCTGGTGATTGTTGCAGTCACCATCCATGCCCAGGTACTGGAGGCAATCTGGACCATGTTGGCGGCAGGACTTGGCACCGGTGCCGTCGTTGTCGCAGTTGCGCTGCGTACATCCGACGCCGGCGCGGCAGATCTTCCGGCGGGCCGCGTCTTCAGTATCCGGCATGCGTTGGGCTTTTCCGCGTTGTTGACCGCGCTCACAGGCGCCGTCTCGCTGGTGACCGAACGCTATGGCGCGATGGCCGCCGAGATTGCTGCTGCGCTCGCCGCGACCATCGATCTGCAAGCGGCCGCGGGCGCCTTGTTTTCATTGGCAGCAGGTGGCGGATTGGGGGCGGTAGCTGTGCAAAAGGCGCTGTTGATCGCCATCTCGGTCAATGCCGCAAGTAAAGCGGCAATTGCGTTCATGGCGGGCGGACTCCCGTTCGGCGCACGCACGGCGGCAGGCCTGCTGATCACGATTGTGTCCATGTGGACCGCGTTTCTGATCGCCTAGCCCGCATACCCCGGCCACGCATCGCCACGGAATGGAGCGTGGTCCCGCGTCTTTTGAATCCTTTGATGCAAGTCAAACAATTTTTTCGCGGCAGTCCGTAGCATGGGGTGATAGTCAATCAGACAAGGCTCGCATGTCTAATCTTGCAAATGGCCGTCGTAATCGTTCCATCGCCACGCTGGTGCTGATGGGATGGTTTTTCGCGCTGTTTGTCAGCATTGCACACGGCTGCATCGCCAGTGAAAGCGCCCATCAGGGTGCGCACCTGCTTGCATCGTCTGATGGGCACGCCGATGTACCCGACGCCTATGCGATGGATACCGAGCACGACGATGAACTGTGCCAGGCAGCCTGTGAAGCGCAGGCATCGCCGATGGCTAAAGAAAAATCGATGGACACCTCACATGCCGATCGATTGGTCCTCCATACGTTCACGTCGGCCTATATTCTGACGCCGACTCACGTCGCCCTCATCATTCCTGCCCTGCCCCGCAATGCGTCGCTCCTCTACGAGCACGCGCGCTCTCTACGCTCCACCAAGCTCACCATTTAGCCGACGGCGTCCACGCGTACGCCGGCCATCCACCGCGCTGAAGACTGCGCGCGTATCGGCGAACGCATTGGCGCGCGCACCGCACTTCCCGACCGACACGCGCATGCAATGTCGGCGCGCTGGCATCCCAGGCTTTACATCCATCCGGAGAGAGCCAATGCAATTCAGTCTTTGTTTGACCGTCACACGGGTGGCCGCGCATGTGGCGGCCTCACGCGCCCCGCAGGCGTGCGCTCGACCACGGCCCACGCGTGGTCGTCGCGGTCGAACCATGGATACACCGAATGATGAACCAAGTGCCGCAGCAGGCGCCCGGAAAATGCAGACCGGACACTGACACGCAGGTCTGGAAACGCAACGGATACAGGAGAATGCAATGGCACATGAACACCCCCCGTCACACCAATCGCACCAGCGATCGAGCCGCAGCAAGTGGATTTTCTTCGGATTTCTTGCGGTCGGCGGTTTCTTTCTGTTTACCGAACATCGGGCGCACCTGTACGGCGCGCTGCCGTTCCTTCTGATCCTGGCCTGTCCATTGATGCATCTGTTTCATGGCCATGGCGGCCATGGCGGTTCCCATGACAACCAGATCAACGAAACGAATGGCAAGGCGGCACCCAACACGCCGCCGCACGCACATGATCACGGGAGAGAACAATCATGAATGACGCACATACCGCACCTGCTTACGGACTCTGGACGCTGGTGGTTCTGAATTCTTTGGTCTTTATCATTTTCGCGTTCAGCTTTGCCAAACCACAGAGTTCACGTGATTGGCGGTCGTTCGGCGCGTTCTCCGCATTCCTGGTGGCCTTGTTTACCGAAATGTACGGTTTCCCGCTAACCATTTACCTGCTCATGCCCTGGCTGACAAAAACCTTTCCTGGAATCGATTTTCTGTCGCACGACGCCGGTCATTTGCTGGAAACCATGATCGGCTGGCGGGTCAATCCCCACTTTGGCCCGTTTCATCTGGCGAGCAATATCCTGATCGCTGCCGGCTTCTGGCTCCTGGCTAGTTCGTGGGATGTGCTCTACAAGGCACAACGCAGCCGCCAGTTGGCGCTCACCGGTCCCTACGCCCGTATTCGGCATCCACAATATGTCGCGTTCGTGATCATCATGTTCGGCTTCTTGTTGCAGTGGCCGACGCTCGTCACGCTCGTGATGTTTCCGATTCTCGTGGCGGTCTACGCACGACTCGCCAAACGGGAAGAGCAGGATGCGATTACCCAGTTCGGCGATACGTATCGCCAATACATGCAGGACGTGCCGGCCTTTATTCCGCGTTCCTCCGGCAAACCGCCATCCCATGCCGACCACCAGAGCAAGTCTACGCATGGATGAGATCGCGCCATTTGCGCTGGCAACACCGGGTCGGCGCTTGGGTGCCGACCCAGTGAGACCAGTGGTGGCATCTTCCCAACTCATAGTGAACCGCGTTTCGCTTGCCGCGCATGATGCTTGATCAAAAACATCGCTCGGAGTCGACCGCCGCGCCGCGAACGCCCGCCGCGCCGTCTGCGTATGCGATGCGCAGCCTCTGCCTGCTGGCATTGGTTCTGTTTACGGTGTCCTTGAGCGCCAGTGCGATCTCGCCCTTATTGCCCGACATTGTGGCCATGGCCTCCGCCACGCTGCCCACGCAAGAGCGGCACGCCGCATTCCTCAACGGCAGCTATCTATTGGCCATGTTTGTCGCCAGCCCGGCATTCGGGTATCTGTCCGATCGTATCGGTCGTCGTCCCGTCCTGCTATGCGGAATCACTCTCTTTACCGTGTCGCTCTATGCGCTGAGCGCAGCGACCAGCTTGCCCGAATTGTATGTCAGCCGCATTCTGTCCGGTCTGGGCGCCGGTGGGCTATTGCCGGTAATGCTCGCCCATGTATCCGAGAACACGACCGAAGAACGCCGCGTGCGCCACTTCGCCTGTCTCGTCAGCGCAGTGCTGGTCGGAGGGATTATCGGCCCCTATCTGGCCGGCTTGGCCACCCGCCCTGATGCCTGGAACTGGCTCGGTATCGCGCTGCCGACGCGTCCGATCGTGCCGCCGGTGCTGGCCGGTGCGATCGCCAGCAGTGTCGCGCTGGCCGCCATGATGTGCATTCTGCCGCGCCAAACGCCAGCCCGGCTCGCCATCACGGCGCACCCGTCGGAAAGTCGTGTTTTCCCGCCTGTCGCGCTGTACGCATTGTTCGCGCTTTCGGTGCTCCTCATGTATGCAGTTGGCGCCTTTGAAATCGGTCTGGCGACCTTATCGCGCCAACGACTGAAGCTTGACGCCGCGGCACTCGGCATGATGTACACCACGTGCGCGCTGGCCATGCTGGTCATGCAGGCCCTGTTCTTTGCCGATCCGTTCAAGGACTTCGCCAATCGGCACCTGCTTTTCCCCGCCTTCATCGTTACTGCAATTGGGATTGCCCTCTTCCCGCTTGCGGGCAATGTCGATCAACTCGCCTGGGTCGTGACAGCGGTTGCGGGTGGTGCCGGCCTGATTGCCCCGGTACTCTCCTATCGCGTTTCGCTGCTCGCCAATGGCCGCCAGGGCAAGAGCTTCGGCTTACAAAGCGCTTCATCGAATCTCGGACAAGTGGCCGGGTCCGCCGGCAGCGGCGTGCTGGTCGGGCTCGATCCGCAACTGCCGTACTGGCTTGCTGCCGCCATCCTGGCGGCAGCGGCCCTCTGGATATTGTTTTGGATACAACCGCATTACGCTCCAGGCATGGTGCAACGCGCCCGACTTGATTCACCGGATACCTATTACAAGGATCACATATGCAAACCAGTACAGTGGAAATCGGTGGATTGCTCTCGCCGCTCGGCGCTGAAGGAGTCAAGAAACAGTTGCAGAAATTACCCGGCGTCCACCACGTGGAGGTGAACTATGTCGCAGGCAGCGCCACCGTGCACTACGACGAGTCCACGACGAGCTTGCCCCAGGTACAGGACACCGTCAGCCAATGCGGTTATCACTGCCGTGGCGAACTGGTACCGAAGCATGTGTGCGAGCGGCCGGCCGAAGCGCCACCCACGGCCGGCACGCTCAATGCCGGCCACGACCATCATGCGCACCACGGGGACCATGCGCACCATGAGCACCATGAGGATCATGCGCATCATGCCGCCGCTGCGGCCGTTACCAGCATGCCCATGCCGTCCCAGACGCACTCGGCACCGGCTACCGCCCACACGCACGCCGATCACGCAGCGCATGCGATGCAACATGACATGATGCATGACATGGGACACGCCCCCGGCATGTCGATGGAAGGGATGGTCATCGACATGCGCAATCGCTTTTTCGTCGCGCTGCTCTTTGCCGTCCCGGTTTTCTTCTACTCGCCGATGGGGGAAATGTTCGGCACATTTCCGGTGCCGCTGGGGCTGGACCGAAAGATCTTCCTGTTCTTGCTGGCGACCGGCGCGATCGTGTATCCCGCGTGGCCGTTCTTTGTCGCCGCCTGGCGCGCATTCAAATCCGGCGTATTCAATATGGCGACCTTGGTCGTCCTATCGGTGGGAACAGGTTATCTGTTCTCGGTCGGCGCCACCTTCCTGTTCGAGGGCGAAGTATTTTATGAAGCGTCGGCCGTCCTGCTGGTGTTCATTCTGCTCGGCCACTGGCTGGAAATGCGCGCCCGAGCCGGGGCCACCGATGCCATCCGCGCATTGATGGATCTGGCGCCGCCGAAAGCGATGGTCTTGCGAGACGGCAAGGAAGTCGAGGTGGCGACCGCTGACGTGCTGGTGGGCGACACCGTCGTCATTCGTCCCGGTAACAAGATCCCGGTCGATGGCGTTGTCCTCGACGGGGGCTCGCAGGTGGATGAATCGATGCTGACCGGCGAATCGATGCCGGTCAAGAAGGGGCCGGGCAACGCCGTGATCGGTGCCACCATTAACAAGAGCGGCAGCTTCCGCTATCGCGCCACCAAAGTGGGCGCGGATACCGCGCTGGCGCAGATCGTCAAATTGGTGCAGGAAGCACAAAACTCGAAAGCGCCGGGCCAGCTGCTTGCCGACCGCGCGTCACAATGGCTGGTGTTGGCGGCGATCCTGATCGGCGTCGGTACTTTCATCACCTGGTACTGGCTGCTTGGCCAGCCGGTATTGTTTGCGCTGACGCTCACCATTACGGTATTCGTCATTGCCTGCCCTGACGCACTCGGGCTCGCCACGCCGATGGCGGTCATGGTCGGGACCGGCCTCGGCGCGGTGAACGGCATCTTGTTCAAGAATGCCGCCGCGCTCGAAAACGCCACCAAGCTCGATGTCGTCGTGTTCGATAAAACCGGCACGCTGACCATGGGCGAGCCGCTCGTCGTCGGTATCGTCAGCGCGCATGCCGACGATGAAAATGCCGTTCTCGCGATCGCCGGCGCAGTGGAAAAACATTCCGAACATCCGCTGGCCCAGGCCATACTGCGGCGTGCCGGCAATCTCGTGATGCAGGGAGCCACCGACTTCACCAATATCGATGGACAGGGCGCGAAAGCGACCGTGGACGGCAAAAAAGTCTTGCTCGGCAACCGCAAACTCATGGATGCGGAACGCGTCTATCTCAACCGGCTGGAAGCCGACGCGGCCAATCTGCAAGGTGCTGGACGCACGGTCGTGCACGTCGCGGTCGACGGTCGCCTGATCGGCCTGATTGCAATTGCCGACGCCGCGCGGCCGACATCGAAGGCAACCATTGCTCAGTTGCAGGCGCGCGGTGTCAAGGTCGCGATGATCACCGGTGATAACCAGGCCACCGCCGAACGGGTCGGTAAGGAACTCGGCATCGACATCGTCCTGGCCGACGTCCTGCCGGGCGACAAGGCAGCCAAGGTCAAGGAACTGCAGCAACAAGGCTACAAGGTCGGCATGGTCGGCGACGGCGTCAACGATGCGCCGGCGCTGACCCAGGCCGACGTCGGCTTTGCGATCGGCGCCGGCACCGACGTCGCCATCGAAAGTGCCCAGGTGGTCCTGATGAAAAGCGATCCCTACGATGTGGTCGGCGCCATTGAGCTGTCACGCGCGACCCTGCGCAAGATGCACCAGAACCTGTGGTGGGCGGTCGGTTACAACCTCATTGCCTTTCCGCTGGCGGCAGGCGTGTTGTATCCATTCACCTTGTCCCCGGAGATCGCGGCGTTGTCCATGTCGGGCAGTTCGGCCATCGTGGCGATCAACGCCTTGATGCTCAAGCGTACGAAATTGACAGGGATCCGGGCGGTCGATGCACAACACATTGTGCCGCAGCGCGCGACCGCCTGAGCACGCCGGCATGCGCCGGCGCCATCGGACACGGGTCATTCACGCGGCCTGCGTTCATTTTTTTCGATCAGACATGAGGCTTTGCTATGCGAACCGACAACCGAACCATGAACGGCAGAACGGCCACTACCCGGACGGCAAAGAGCGTCAAGGCAGCCAAGCCGGGATCCCGCGTATTTCCTGCACCAGCGATATTGCCCGCGTCCGCCGCCCGCGCTGATGTTATGGCGGCCGAGCCCACCGGTACGGCATCCCGTTCTTTCATTGAACAGGCATTCCGTTACCAGATCGATCGCTGGCAACGCTCGGTACTGTTCCTCGATACGCTGCGTGAGCGCGCCAACAATATGCTTACGCATGAAGCCGCAGGCATGCCGCCCCCGCTCGACTTTGAATATGAAACGCTTCTCGACGCGCGGCGTTTTGACCGCCCGGCGAACTACGCGCTGCTGCGCATAACCCGTTGCCATGAGGACCGCGCGGAAGACTGCATCGATGACCAGAAACCGCCCGTCATTATTGTTGATCCGCGTGCCGGGCATGGCCCGGGTATCGGCGGGTTCAAGCGCGACTCCGAAGTCGGCATGGCGCTGCACGAAGGGCATCCGACGTATTTCGTGATGTTCTTCCCGCTGCCCTGCCCGCACCAGACGCTGGCGGATGTATTGCATGCGTTGCGCCGCTTCGTGGAAGAAGTCAGTGCTCGGCATCAAGGTAAAGCGCCGGTGCTGTACGGGAATTGCCAGGCGGGTTGGGCGGTTACCTTGCTGGCAGCCGACTGCGAAGGGCTGACGGGCGCGACGGTGCTCAACGGTTCGCCGTTGTCCTATTGGGCCGGCGCATCGGACGCGAACCCGATGCGGCTGGCCGGAGGATTGCTGGGCGGCGCATGGTTGACCCATCTGTTGACGGACTTGAGCAATGGCCGCCTCGATGGGGCATGGCTGGTACAGAACTTTGAAAACCTGAACCCCGCTAATACCTTCTGGGAAAAAAATTACAATTTGTTCGCGCATCTCGATACCGAGCGCGAGCGCTTTCTGGAATTCGAGCGCTGGTGGACCGGCTATTACTTTCTGAGCCGGGAAGAGATCTTGGCGATCGTCGAAAACCTCTTCATCGGCAACAAGCTCGAACGCGGAACGATGCGGGTCGACGATTGCTGTTACGTCGACCTGACACGCATTCGCAACCCGCTGGTGATCTTTGCGTCCAGCGGCGACAACATCACGCCGCCGCATCAGGCGCTTAACTGGATCCCGACCGTTTACCCGACCACCGCCGACCTCAAGAAGGCGGGCCAGCGCATTGTCTATCTGTTGAACACGCACGTCGGCCATTTGGGGATTTTTGTCTCCGCCAGCGTGGCGAAACTGGAGCACCGCGCGATTCTGGAAAGCCTGGGCGATCTGGACACCCTCAAGCCCGGCTTGTACGAGATGAAGATCAGCAATCCGACCGGCGATCCGGACTGCCGCAAGCCGCAGTACACGGTGCGCTTCGAAGAACGGCAGGTGGAACAAATCCACTACGCATATCCGCAAGCGTCGTTTGAAAAAGTGCAAGCGGTATCCGAACGCAACGAACTTCTGTACCAGAACACGCTCAGCCCGTGGATTACCGCCTTTGCCAATCCATTGAGCGCCGAAATGTTGAAATGGATGCACCCGATGCGCATGAGCAATGTGCTGTTCTCGGAAAAGCTGAATCCCTGGATGCTACCGATCGCGGCATGGTCGGGCACCGTCAAGAACACGTGGAAAGCGGTCGACGATACGAATCAGTTCGTTGGCTTGGAGCGCGCGGCCAGCGGCTTGATCGCGCACCTGCTGGATGGCTATCGGCAATTGCGCGATAGTGCGAACGAAGAAATGTTCAAGGCAATGTATGGCACCGAGGAAAAATAAGCTGGCCGGCGATGCCGGCGCGGCGCACCGCCCGACACGTCCCGCGTCGGGGCGGACGGTGCCTTACTCCGCGTGGCTGCTTGCCATTGCCGGCACGCTATTGATCGGCATCGGGCTGTATTTCCTTTTTGTGCGGCCGCCGCTGCTGCCGGAAGACCCGCGCTATATCGGTGCGTCACTGGCGCAGATCGACGCCAGTGTGCCTGGACTGGCAACATGGTTGCAGCGCGTGTTTTGGGTGATGGGCGGATACATGCTCGCCACCGGGCTGCTGACCTGCTATATCGCGATGACCAGTTTTCGCATCCGTCAGCGTGGCGCAGCGCTCATGAGCGGCCTTGCGGGCGCATCCTCCATCGGCTGGATGGCGATGGTCAATTTCATGCTCGATTCTGACTTCAAATGGCTGCTCCTGCTGTTTGCGCTGACCTGGGTTGCGGCCCTGGTGCGCTACCGCGCCGAACGGCGTGCTGTCATCGCAGGCACACCATGAAGCGATGTTGAGCGGTCACCTCGGGTACATCGATTTCGGGTAACGCATCGCGGGCCCGCGCCAATAGCGACAAGGAGAACCACGTGCGCACCATCGAGAACCATATCTTTGACGAATTGAGACCTGGCGACAGCGCCAGCCTCGCGCGCACGCTGGACCATAAGGATATCGAACTGTTTGCGGTCATGTCGGGCGATGTAAATCCATCGCATGTCGACGAAGAATACGCGCGCAGCGCCCAGTTCCATAAGGTGATTGCGCATGGCATGTGGAGTGGCGCGCTCATTTCGACCGTGCTGGGCACGCTGCTCCCAGGGCCGGGTACGATTTATCTGGGCCAGTCGATGCGCTTCCTGCGGCCGGTGTGTATCGGCGATACCGTGACTGTCACCGTCACCGTGACCGCCCTTGACCGCGACACGCACCGGGTAAAACTCGACTGCAAGGTAACCAATCAAGACCACGACCAGGTTATTTCCGGTACCGCGGAAGTCATTGCGCCCACCGAAAAGGTCTCACGTCCGCGCATCGAATTGCCCGAAGTGCACCTGCATGACAAAGGCCGGCATTACCGCGAACTGATTGCAATGACAGCGCACTGCAGTCCGATTAGCACCGCCGTCGTGCACCCGGTCGATGCCCTGTCCTTGATTGGCACGATCGAGGCGGCAAAAGCCAATCTCATCATCCCGGTGCTGATCGGGCCAGAAGCGAAAATCCGGCTGGCGGCTCGGGAAGCCGGCATCGACCTCGCCGCGTATGAAATCGTACCGACGCCGCACAGCCACGCGGCCGTCAGCGCGGCGGTCGAACTGGCGCGCACGGGCAAGGTACAGGCACTGATGAAAGGCGCCTTGCATACGAATGAATTGATGCATGCGGTGCTGGCGAAAGAATCCGGATTGCAAACCGAGCGCCGCGTCAGCCATGTATTTGTGATGGATGTGCCCACCTATCCGCGGCCATTATTCATTACCGATGCGGCGATCAACATCGCGCCCGATCTTGCAGACAAGCGCGACATCGTACAGAACGCCATTGACCTGGCGCATGCGCGTGGCATCCAAACACCTCGCGTGGCCATCCTGTCGGCGGTGGAGACGGTCTATCCGAAGATCGCTTCCACCGTTGAAGCAGCGGCGCTATGCAAGATGGCCGAGCGCGGACAGATTTCCGGCGCCATTGTCGACGGTCCGCTGGCATTCGATACCGCGGTATCGGCGGTGGCGGCCAAGGTGAAGGGACTGGTCTCGCCCGTTGCCGGCAATGCGGACATTTTTGTGGTGCCGGATCTGGTGGCCGGCAACATGCTGGCCAAGCAGCTCGAGTATCTCGCCGACGCTCAGGTGGCCGGGATTGTGCTCGGCGCGCGCGTACCAATCATACTGACCAGCCGTGCGGACGGCACGCTGGCCCGGATGGCGTCGTGTGCGCTCGCGGTGCTGCTCGTTGAACAGCAACGGAAAAGTGTGGCGGGCCAATCGGCGGCATCGTGAGGAATCAAAACCCCCTTGCGGTCGCGCATTGCGGGCGTTTCCATGGTGTCACTGTCATGGCGGCATGCGTGCCGCACAAACGCGATATCGATACGCTTTCAGCACACAAACACGGCGAAATGCACACCATTGATAACCGGCTTCACCCAAGGAGAACGCGATGAAACTACTCAATCCCCGCAGCCTGATCGTTTCGGCACTCTTGTCGACCGTCGTTGCGGCGGCGGGCGCGGCCGGCCCCGGCAAGACCGTCAATGGTATCGAGATCTTTTACGGTGTCGTGCCGGCCGAAGTGATCGCCAAACCGACGGACAAGCACGACCCAAAGATGCACGGTAGGAAATGGTTGAGTACGGGATCGCATCATCTGGTGGTCTCGCTGTCCGATGCCAACACCGGCGCGCGCATCGATGACGCCACGGTGGTGGCGACGGTAACGCCACTCGGCATGGCGGCGTCGGAAAAACGGCTGGAGCCAATGCTGATTGACCAGACGACCACCTACGGTAACTTTTTTGACTTCCCGGCCAGTAGCGCCCCGTTCCGGATTGCGCTCAAAATTACCCGCCCCACGATCCCGGCGCATAACGCGGTTGCCGCCGAGTTTGAATACCGGCCGCCAACGAGCCGCTGAGCCGATTGCCAGTGCGCGGCATGCACGCACTGGCAGGCCCATGCGACAAGCCGCAGCGTCCTCCTGTGTCAGTATGTACCCGCCTGCGCCATGCAACGAATCAGCAGTTACCGGCCAGTCCCAGATGCGGGCACCATTTGCGGGTGCTGGCGGCTGCCCGATTTAAAATACAAAAGAATCATGGCGCTCAGCACCGCCGAGAAGAAGCACCAGACTGAAAACAGAGCTGTCGTGTAAATCCAGTAGGCGACAATAAATAGCACCAGTGCCAGCACGCCAAATACCTGGACCGTCCTGTGGCTCGAAAAGAACGACACCACGCACGTCGCCGCCAGATACAACAGCATGGTCGGCGCCTGGAAGAAGTGCGGTGACACATACAGGATATGTTCTTCCATCACCGCGGTGACCGGATAGCGGACGATAAAATAAAACAGGTACAGGCCGACGCCCAGACCGGCCAACTGGAACGCGTGCATGGTTTTCCTGCGCCAAGCCACCGGCTCCAATAGCGCCACGGCAAACGGCACGAAAATAGGCCAGAGCGTGTGAGAAAAAACCGAGAACGCGTACGTTGTCGTGCCGGCCACGCCGGGATGCACATGGAACGACAACCACAGAACCCCTTCAATCAACTGCTGGATACCGAACAAGATCGGAATCAGTGCAAAGGGAATCTGATCCCATCGCGTCGTTCTTTTCAAGGCAACGATGCCAATACCGGATAACGAGACACCGGCGACAAAACTCGCAGTTGCGGAAAAACACATGCTTTTATCCTTTGCTATCCCTGAATTGCGTATCGGTTCCGATCCTCGTACGCCGAGCGCCACGCACTGCGTCGCGGTGCACCAAGAATGCCGGTAATTTCAACGCGCCGCAAGCGCCTGGCTACGGTGCCGTATTTTGACACCACTTCTCATTCTCGCGCCAGATCGTTGCGCGCTGACGTGCGATCGGCGTCCGCTCGACAGGCGCCAGAAAAGCGCGCGCGGCATGCACACACCGGCCGGACGCGATTGCCTTCTTCCGTACGCCGCTATAGACTCGCTAGCGATAACACTGCGCAGGAATTAGCGATGGATCACGCATCTTCTACACCGTTCCCGGGGAGCACCGCCCATCTGATTGGCCGTTACAAGGCCGATCCCGAGTCGGTGTACAACACCTGGTTCATTGGTGGCGACGCGCGCATGAAGGCCTTTCGTGCGATCCGGCGCGGCGTGCGCGATGCGGTGGATGCAATCGCCGGCGGCACCTTTGGCAACGACTTTCGCGGCTCACCGCTCGAAGATGTGCTGTTGGCGATCACCGAGCAAAAACAGGTGTTCGAAGGGGCGGCCCACCCGTTTTACTGGAAGCCGAAACTTCGCATTCCCGACATCTACGAGAACGACATCAACAAGCAGCGGTTCGGCGCCTTTTTGGGCGCCTGCCTGGCCGCCACGCGCGAGGATCAGCTGCTGGACGAAATCAGCCACCTGGCCGCGGCAAATATCAAGGGGCTGGGTCCGGCGGTAGCCAGCATCGTCTACTTTCTTCATCCAACGCTGATCCCGCCGTTTAACACGGCAATCGTCAATGGCTTTAACGCCCTGTTCGGCAGCAGGCAAAAGCTCGGCTCCTGGCAGAGTTATCTGACCATGCGCGAAACGATTATCCAGGCCAATGCCGAACACCGGTCGCTCCTGTCCAAGGACCTGGGCGCGTTCGCAGGCCTGCTTTTTGAAATCGGCAGCGGCCGAATCGTTGTGAACGGCAATGTCGATGCGGCACTCAAGGCCTTGCAAGAGAAGTCGGAGAAGCTGGCGCAGAAGCGCCATCACCAGGTGGTCAACGAGCAGCGCGAAGAGTCTGAGCACACGCAGGTGCAGCACATGCTGATTCGTATCGGGCGCGCGCTCAACTATCAGGTATTCATTGCACGCAATGACCGGCACCGCGCGTGTCATGGCGAGTCGTTTGCAATGCTGACGACTCCCAATCTGCCCGACATCGGCGCGCCGCCCGACGTCATGGACACAATCGGGCTGATCGACGTCTTGTGGCTGGATCCAAACTGCACCACCATTGTCTGCGCGTTTGAAATCGAAAAGAGCACCTCAATTTATTCCGGCATGCTGCGCCTGAAAGATCTTGCCCGGTCACTGCCCGATCGTAGTTGCCACTACTATCTCGTCGCACCGGACAAACGGGAATCCGAGGTGATCGCGCAAATGAACCGGCCTGCCTTCCGTGATGGGCTGGCCGACTTTCCGTTGGCGTATATCCCGTTCGACATACTGAGACAGCATTGCGAGGCGCTCTGTGTCCTCGGCGACGACCATACGATCCTGAAGAAAATTGTGCGGGCCACGCATCTCGACACCTTACGGTGAGCAAGCCCGCGACGGCGCAGCAGGCAATGCGTTTCGTTGCCAGCTGACAGATTTGTCCAGCCTCCAGGGCCAAGATCGCCTGCCGGTTAGGCGGCGCGTTTTGGGTGCGCGGCAAAGAGCAGGCGAAACGTGGTTTGCCCCTGCAGCGTGCTTTCCACTTCTGCCCGGCCACCATGCAGCTTCATGATGGACAGGACGATCGCCAATCCCAGTCCTGTCGAAAGTGCCCCGTCGCTACGCGCCTGATCGGCCCGATAAAAGCGATCGAACAGCCGTGGCAAGTGATGGGCCTCGATGCCGGCGCCGGGATTGCTCACGCTGACAACGTTCATGCCGTCCGTCTGGGACACACAAAGGCGAATCGACTCGCCGCGTGCCGTATAGCGCAGCGCGTTGGCGACAAGGTGTTTAGTACCAAGGAGTAGTGGTGTACTTTATTGCAAGTTGCGAAAGGACACGCTATGGGACAAGTTCTGCATGGAAGCGCCCGCACGACGGCGGCAGTACGTCGGGCAATACAACATAGTCAAGAGAGCCGGAAGGCTCTCGCCGAACGCCATGGCGTCAATCCCAAGATCGTGGCGAAATGGCGCAAGCAGATTTGGTATAATGTTGCTTTACATTCGCAGGTCGTCTTTCGTGCGTCGTATCCTTTGCATTTTCCTGATGCTGCTTTTACCGTTGCATAGCTTCGCGATGCAAAGCGGTGGGTATTCGTCTGCGAGTGCATTCAACATTGCCCACGAAATCGACCACCTCGTGGGCGCGACGCACCACCATGACGACGATCATGGTTCCGTTCACTACGATAATTCTGGTGATTCCACTAATCATTTCGCTGAGCATGCTGCTGCGCATTCTTGCGTAGCGCTGCCGTCCGCAACCCTGCCGCAGCCAAGTATTGCCACTTCCAACGCGGTCGATCCTGAACCACTGCAAGACCTTCCCACACCGTTCCCAGAGCGCCTGCAGCGCCCACCCTGCTCCCTTGGCTAACCTGCCGAGGGATTTCTGCATTTGTTTCCGGTTTAACTAGTGTCACCGCGCATGCGCGCGGCACATCGCCTGTGGAGCACCGCAGCCTTCGGCCAGTCTTTCTGATTCCCGAATGGAGATTGCATGCGTGCGCATTATTTAATTCATCCTGTTTTTGTTGTGGTCGCATCGGTACTGGCCACACCGGTGGCCCTAGCCCAATCGGCTGCCCCGAGCCTGAAGGTTGCCATCGACGCTGCCTGGCAACGGTTGCCGCAAGCCCGGACACTGGACGCGCGGCGCGCCGAAATGGCGGCCGGCCGTGACGCAGCCGCATCCTGGATGGCGGGTTCGCCCTCCATTGGATTGTCACAGCGAAGTGACCGCTGGACCGACCGGAACGGCGTGCGGGAAACCGAGCTTTCGCTGTCCTCCCCGGTCTGGCTTCCGGATCAAATGTCGGCGCGTCAAGCGCAGGCACAAGTTGGGGCCGATGACCTGGAAGCGCAAATTGCCAACGCCCGGCTAGCTTTGGCGGGCGACGTGCGCGAGCGTTTGTGGGCGGTGGCCGCAGCGCAAGAAGCCGTTGCCGAAGCGAACAACCGCCAGCAGTATCTGGACGCCACCGCCGACGAAGTCATGCGCCGTGTCAAGGCTGGCGACCTGGCGCGATCAGACGGCATGCTTGCCCGCCAAGAAGCCCTGGCCAGTCAAGCAGCGGTAGCAGAAGCGCGCGCCAAGTTGCAGGAAGCCCTCTCGCGCTATGCCACCTTGACCGGTCTGCCGGAAATTCCGTCCACCGAGCCCGAGCCGCTGGCAACGGCAATACGCGAGCCGCACCCGCGTCTGTTGGCCGCAAGGACGGCGCTGGACCATGCACGCGCCACACTCAATGTGGTGAACAAGACACGCAATGAGCCGCCTACCGTTGGGCTAGCGTTACGGCGCGAGCAGGATGGCGGCGCAGGCGAGCGCGCGTCCAGCGTAACCCTTGCAGTCCAGATACCGATTGGCACTGCCGCCCGTAATCGCCCGCTCGAAACGGCCGCGCTGACCCAAATTGCAACTGCGACCGCTGAAGCCGCCCAAGCAGAAGCCACGCTGCATGCCGATATTGACCTTGCAAGGCAGCAGGTGGCGGCATCCCAACAGGGGCTGGAGATTGCCACCTCGCGTGCAGCGCTGGCACGCGAGCATGCCCAACTCATCGACAAGGCATTTCGACTCGGCGAACGCGGACTGGTCGATATATTGCGCGCGCAAAGCGTGCTGCACGAAGCCGAAGTCGCCGAACGCCAGCAGCGTGTTGCGGTAGGCCTGTCCCACGCACGCCTTAATCAAGCATTAGGAATCACACCATGAAACTACTCCACATCGCTCTGCTTTTTCTGGCCATGACGCCTGCGGCGTATGCGCACGGACCCGACGGCGACCATGCGCATGGCGACGCGCCCGCAAGCCAGGCAACAGGCGGCAGCCCATCGCGCATCGAAGCCTTTACGGAATCCTTTGAACTGGTCGGTCTCCTGCAAGCGGGTGAGTTATCGCTCTTCGTCGACCGATATGAAACGAATGAGCCAGTGTTGATCGGCAAACTCGAGGCCGACCTGAATGGAATGAAAACGGCGGCAAAATTCCGAGCCGAGCGCGGCGACTACGTGATCGACGAGGCAGGCTTCCTCAACGCCTTGACCAAAGCCGGCAGGCATGCGCTGGTCTTCACCCTGACCGCCGGCAACGAGAGCGATCTGTTGGAGGGCACGCTGGAAGTGCGGGCGACTGCGACGACTGAGCAGCCTGACCACTTTCCATGGGCATGGGCCGGTGCCGGCCTGGTCGCCGCGCTCGCGTTGATCGCGCTGACGGTGAAATTGCGCCGTTCCAATTCACTGACGGGAAAATAACTATGTTGAACAAGTTTTCTTACTTCGGCGCTGGCCTGATTGCGCTTGCACTGTCGGCGGCGGCGGTTGCCAGCCCTGGCGCGCACGGCCCCAATGGCGAACATCTGGACGCGCCTGCTGCGGCCAATTCCTCCGGATTGACACGTCTCCCCGACGGCAGCGTGAATGTCCCCAAGCTGGCACAGCGACGCATGGCGATCCGAACCGTGATGGCCCACGAAGATGCGCATGCGCTGACCGTTGAACTCAACGGCCGGGTCGGGATCGACCCCAACGCCGGCGGGCGCGTACAGGCGCCGTTTACCGGCCGTATTGAACCGGGCCCCAAGGGCCTGCCGGTGGCCGGCCAACGCGTTGAAAAGGGCCAGTTGCTGGTGCAGGTACGCCCGGTGGCCGGCGCCATTGAACGCGGCAACCAGCAGGCACAGCTGGTGGAGATACAGACAAATCGCCGCCTGGCCGAGCAAAAGGTAAAACGCCTTGAATCTCTCGAAGGCACGGTGCCGCAAAAGGAAATTGAAGCCGCCAGGGCCGAACTAAGCAGCCTGATCGGACGGGAAAAGGCTGTTTCCGTCAGCGTCGCCGGCAACGAGCCGATCACCGCGTCGGCATCCGGCATTATCGCCAGCGCCAATGTGTTGAGCGGCCAGATTGTCGAAGCGCGCGATGTGCTGTTTGAAATCATCGATCCCAACCGCATGATCGTGGAGGCGCTCACCACCGACCCGGCCCTTGCTGGCCGCATTGGCAGCGCCGGCCTCGCCGGCCTGCCGGGCGTTGAACTGAGCTTGTTGGGGGGCGGCCGCAGTCTGCGCGACGGCGCCCTGCCCTTGAGCTTCCGTGCGAACGCGAAGAACGTCGCGCTTGCCGTCGGCCAGCCGGTCACGGTGGTCGCGAAACTCACCGAAAAGACCAAGGGCATCAGTCTGCCGGCGGAAGCGGTGGTACGCAATCCATCGAATGAGTCGGTCGTATGGATCAAGGCTGGCGCCGAACGATTCGTGGCCCAACCGGTGGAACTGCGATCGCTGGATGCGAAGACCGTCGTGGTGGTCAAGGGACTGTCTTCCGAAAACCGCGTTGTGGTTTCCGGTGCTGCACTGATAAACCAGATTCGGTAAGGGCAGCCCATGTTTAATAGGATCGTTCGCTTTAGCCTGGACAACCGCCTGTTTGTGTTGGTCGCAGCATTGCTGTTGGTGGTGTATGGCACGCTGATGGCGACGCGTACTCCCGTCGACGTCTTTCCGGATCTGAACAAGCCGATCGTCACGGTAATGACTGAAGCCGGCGGCATGGCGCCGGAAGAGGTCGAACAACTGGTATCGTTTCCGCTTGAAACGTCATTGAACGGCATGCCGGGCGTGACCCGGGTGCGTTCGGTCTCGGGTGTGGGCCTTTCGATTGTCTATGCGGAGTTTGACTGGGGCACCGACATTTACCGCAACCGTCAGCTGGTGTCAGAGCGGCTGATCCTGGTCAAGGAACAACTACCCGGTGGCATTACTCCGATCATGGGACCAGTGTCGTCTATCATGGGCGAAATCATGCTGCTCGCCTTGCCTATCGATATGTCGAAGGCGGATCCGATGCAAGCGCGGGAGTACGCCGATTTCGTGCTGCGTCCGCGTTTGCTGTCGATTCCCGGCGTTGCCCAGGTCATTCCCATCGGCGGCGAAGTGCGCCAGCTCCGTGTCGAGCCCAATACCGCGCGCATGGCGCAGTTTAACGTGACGCTGGCGCAGATCGGGGCGTCGCTCCAAGGCTTTGCGGCCAATACCAGCGGCGGCTTCATTGACTTGAACAGTCGTGAATACCTGATCCGCAATCTCGGACGGACAAACCGGCTGGAGGACATGCGCGGCTTGGCTGTTGCCTATCGAAACGGCGCCCCGGTATTGCTTGAACAAGTCGCATCAGTGCGTTATGCCCCCGCATTCAAGCGCGGCGACGCCGGCATGAACGGCCAGCCCGCGGTGATACTGAGTATCCAGAAGCAGCCGTCCGCCGACACGGTGAAACTGACCGCGGAAATCGAAAAGGCAATGAAGGAACTCAAGCAAGGCTTGCCCGCCGGCTTGTCGACCCCGGAGGTCCTGTTCCGCCAGGCCGATTTCATCGAAGCCTCCATCGACAACGTGGTCGAGGCCTTGCGCGACGGCGCGATTCTGGTGGCCATCGTGCTGTTCGCGTTCTTGCTGAACTTCCGCACCACGGCAATTTCCCTCATCGCGATTCCCTTATCGCTGGCGGTGACAGCCGTGGCCTTTCACTGGCTCGGCCAGTCGATCAATGTTATGACGCTCGGCGGCCTGGCCATTGCAATCGGCGAGCTCGTGGACGACGCGGTGGTCGATGTGGAAAACATCCTGCGCCGCTTGAAGCAAAGGCGCAACGACGACAACGGGCCCTCGGTACTGGAAATTATCTGGCAAGCGTCGGTCGAGGTCCGTTCCGGGATTGTCTATGCCACCGTCATCGTGGTGCTGGTGTTCGTACCGTTGTTCGCCTTGCCGGGCATCGAGGGTCGTTTGTTCGCGCCGCTGGGCATCGCTTACATCGTCTCCATTCTGGCGTCGATGCTGGTGTCGATGACGGTCACGCCGGTGCTCGCATACTACCTGCTGCCGCGCATGAAGCAGCTGGCCCATGGCGACAGCCCGGTCGTGCGCCGCTTGAAGGCGTGGGACACCAGGGCGTTAGAGTGGTCGTTCCCGCGAGTAAAAGGCATCCTCGCGATTGCCGCGCTGGTGGTCGTTGCCGCGGCGGCGTCCGTGCCGTTTTTTCCGCGCGCCTTTTTGCCGCCATTCAATGAAGGATCCTTGGTGATGGGCATGACGTTTACCCCAGGCACCTCGCTGGCGGAAGCGAACCGCATGGGGGCATTGGCCGAAACGCTCATCAAGCAAGTGCCGGAAGTCGCCAAAGTCGGCCGCCGCACCGGCCGTGCAGAGCTCGACGAACACGCGGAAGGCGTGCATTCGTCGGAAATCGATGTGGACTTGAAGCGTTCCGAGAGGAACCGGGAACAAGTGATGGCCGATCTGCGCGCGCGCCTGGGCGTGATTCCGGCATCCGTTACGATAGGGCAGCCTATTTCACACCGCCTTGACCACCTCTTGTCTGGCGTGCGTGCGCAGATTGCATTGAAAATCTATGGCGACGACCTGGATACCTTGCGCGGTTTGGCAGAAGGATTGCGCACAAAACTGAGCGGCGTGCCTGGCCTGGTGGACTTGTCGGTTGAGCGTCAAGTGCTGATCCCGCAAATTAACGTGCGTATCGATTACCGCAAAGCGGCACAGTACGGGCTGGCGCCGGGCCAGGTTTTGAAGGCGCTCGAAACGCTGTCCGAAGGCGACCGCGTGACGCAAATTGTGGATGGACCGCGCCGCTTCGACCTGATGGTGCGCTTGCCTGATCTGGGTCGCTCTCCGCAGGATCTGTCCCGCATCATGCTCGACAGCCCGGCCGGCCAGATCCCCTTGTCGGCAATCGCTTCGGTGGGCGAAGGTGACGGCCCGAATCAAATCGGCCGAGAGAATGGGCGTCGACGCATTGTCGTGTACGCCAATACCGACGGCTCCGACATGGCACGCGTCATTGCCGATGTACGCAAGGCGATTGCCGCCACGCCGCTCCCTGGCAGTTACTTTGTCAGTATTGAAGGCCAGTTCCAGGCACAGGAACAGGCAACCAAACTGATCACTAGCCTGTCCATGGTGTCGCTGGCAATGATCTTCCTGGTGCTGTACTCGCGCTACCGGTCTGCCGCGCTGGCGCTTGTCATCATGGGGAATATCCCTTTCGCATTGATTGGCAGCGTCATCGCTATGTGGCTTGCTGGCGTATCGTTGTCGGTTGCTTCCATGGTCGGCTTCATTACCTTGACCGGTATTGCGACGCGCAACGGCATCCTGAAGGTCAGCCACTACATCAACTTGTGCAAGTTTGAAGGCGAAACCTTCGGGACAAAAATGATCATCCGCGGCTCGCTGGAGCGGCTGACGCCGGTGCTGATGACGGCGCTGGTCGCTGCATTCGCGCTGGTGCCGCTGCTACTGGCGGCTGACGCACCCGGCAAGGAAATCCTGCATCCGGTCGCCGTCGTGATTTTCGGCGGCCTGGTCAGTTCGACCCTTCTCGACTCGTTGCTGACACCGCTGATTTTCTGGCTAGTCGGGCGCAAGCCGCTCGAAACACTGGTAGCGGGCCGCGCGCAAGAAGCATATTAGGATGGGCTGTTGCAGCGGCGCCCACAACAGAGCCGCTGCCCATATGGAGAAAGCAATGAAGAACCGCATGGCCCTGGTGGCAATGGCAATCACACTCACCGTGTCTGGCAACGTGATGGCGCACGGCGAACAACCGAAACACGGTGGCATCATTTCATCGACGACCAACGACATCAGTTTCGAACTGGTCAGCAACGACGGCAAGTCAATGATTTACGTGGAAGACCATGGCAAACCAGTGGCAACCGCCGGTGCCACCGGGAAGATTACCGTCTTGAATGGCGCCGACAAGGCAGAAGTAGCGCTGGAACCTGCCGGCGACAATAGTCTGGTCGCGAAAGGCGACGCGAAGCTGGTCAAAGGTGCGAAGGCAATTGCGGCGGTTACCTTTGCAGACCGGAAAACGGTGAACGTCAGGTTTTCCATTAAATAAGCCATTCGGCTTCACGCGCAGCGCGGTTTATCACATGCCTGCAATGAAGAAAGGCTTCATGACGTATCCATGAAGCTTTTCTTTTGCCCGAACGACCTGTTCACCACGCTGCCCGGCGACGGCGTATCGACCGCGCCCCCTTCGGGTACGGAAATCGACATACACCGCATCGGCGCAACTAATGTCGAAAAAGGGCCTGCACAGCGCGTATTTTCACTGGCCCGCGGCACGGTCCGGCGCCAGAATCGACCATCCCTTCAGAAGGCGGGTCACCCCATGCGCAGCTTCGATTGCCTCTTGGGCAGCTTCGGTTTGCAACGCACGAGGCGGCCTGCCATCGCGGCGTCCCCGCCGCCACCACCGGCGGACGAGTGCCCTCACCCTCATGCGTCTCCGCCGATGGATCCCGGCATTGTCGCTCATCCACTCGACGACGTACTCGGCGCGCATCACGACCTGATCGGTCGCATCAAGCTGTGCTACGGCATGGGCGATGTGTGCTTTGAACAGGACCTGCTCGTGCTGATCCGTCGTTATGCGGCATTGGTCCACTTGCTTCCCGCCACGCCGGACAATTACTTCAATGCGCCGGGCGGGCTGCTGCGCATGGGTCTCGAAATCGCCTTCTTCAGCTTGCAGGGCACCGATGGCCATATCTTTTCCGGCCGCTCCACGATCACGACACGCCGCCATCTGGAGCCGCGCTGGCGGCATGCCACCTTCATTGCCGGGCTGTGCTGCGAAATCCATCGGACCCTGAGCCACGTCATCGTCACCAACGAACACGGCGACGAATGGCTTCCCTATTTGCAGCCGTTATCGAATTGGCTGGTCCGGCATCAGGTCTCGCGCTATTTTCTGAAGTGGCGGCCCAACGCCGTTGAGACCCGCAGCGTGGGGCTATTCGCATTGCCCCATGTGGCCCCGAACGAGGTATTGCAGCAACTTGCCACCGGCAATTCGGTCATCGTGCCGCACATGCTGGCCAGCATTTCCGGCATGCCGCTCTATCGCGAGCACAATATCCTGGACGACTTGGTGCGCCGCTCAGCTGCACTCGTCATCGACCGTTATCTACAAGTCAGTGCAGATCGCTACGGTACGCCGCAACTCGGGTCGCATCTGGAACGCTATCTGGTCGATGCGCTGCGCCGCCTGGTCAGCAGCGACGCCGCCTGGCGTCCGAATGCCGAGCGTTCGCGCGTCTGGTTTGGCAGCGACGGCGTATTCATCATCTGGCCGAATGCGGCAGCCGACATCCGCCACCTTCTGGAATCCGACCAGTTGCCGGGCATTCCCAAGGCGCCGGAAACGATGCTGGAGATTTTGCTAGCGGCCGGCGTGTTCGAAGCGAAGGATGCCTCCCAGCCAACCTGGCCCATCATTCCACCGGAAAGTAAGACCGTACTTGATGCCGTCAAGCTATCGTCCCCGGCGATCCTGTTTGCCGGAATCGAGCCAGCGCCCCAACCGCTCGCGATGGCGCTCTGTCGCGCGCGGGCTGCAGCGCCCCCGCCAGCTGCCACGGCAGAATGCGCTGGGCAACAGTCCGATGCGTCAGCGCAGCTTTCGCTACCGATGGAAGCAGAGGGGAGCGCTCAAGATGCTGCTGCGCTGCCGCCGCACCATGCTGACAATGTTGCGTCGCGTCCCCCTACCGCCATGGACACGGAACCGGCCCAGCTCGCACTGGTGACGATGGCAATCAAACTGGACGCGCCGATGCGCCTGAACCCCGTGGTGCGAGATGCGCTCGTACAGATTGTCGACACGCTTAATCACGATGGCGCAGCAATTGCCGCCTGCACTATTGCATTCGGCCTCTTCATTCCGTTGGCCGAATTCGAACGACGCAACGTAGAACCGTCGCTGGCCCTGCGCGCGCTGCTAGAGGTCAAGATGCTGGTTCAGCCTGCGGACGCGCGAACACCCACCGTGACACAGGACTTTGGCGGGCAACAACAGGTAGGCGTGATACTCCATTCCCGCTTCATCACCGGCCTTGACCCCGCTAGTTTCACCACAGCGGACACCGGCAGGCATTGACATGTTGATACGCAAGTACGAGATGCCATGGCGCCGCGCATACGAAAGCTACGCCAGTGCCGCCTGGCTCGCCGCCTTGATCGCGCTCCTCACCGTCGCCATGCGCGATGCCTTGCCGTGGTGCTTTACTGCCCCGCTGGCGCTGTGGTGCCTGTGGATGGCGCTGCTGCGCCTGCACCAGGCGTTGCGGATTCTGATCGTGCGCGCGTCGTTGTCCGGTCGCGCGATGCAAGTCATCAGCACCCGGGAACTGAACCAGCGCTGCATGCGGCCTGAACAGCTATTTCTGGGGTTCGGTTTCGAATGGCTGCCGGTCCATTCGCAGCGCCTGTACGAGCTGGCCAAGGTCAATTATCGCGACTATGCGGTGACACCCGGCCTGCTCCGCTGGCTGGGCTATGACGTCGCCCCGCAGCCGGACAGCGAGATCGGCCTGCCTTACATCCACGGCGTGGAGCCGCGCGAGCATGCACTGTATCGTCCGCTGCAGAATTTCGAGGGCGGCACGCTGCTGGTAGGCACCACTCAGTCCGGCAAGGGCGTCGCGCTCGCCACTCTGGTCACGCAAGCGGTCCAGCGCGGCGATGTGGTGGTGGTCATCGACCCCAAGAATAGCCGGCGCCTGAAACGCGCCGTGACCCGCGCCTGCGCCGACTACCGCGAGCCGGACACCTTCCTGGAGTTTCATCCAGCGTTTCCGGAAACGGGCGTGCGGCTGGACTTCACCTTCAACTGGCAAAAGCCGACCGAGATTGCGTCGCGCATTCAATCGATCATGCCGCCGGACACCGCCGGTGCATTCTCTGCATTTGGCTGGGATGCGGTCAATGTCGTCGTGCAGGGCTTGGTCGATCTGGAACAGCGGCCGAACCTGATGAAGCTGACCAAATACATCGAAGGCGGCATCGAACCGGTGCTGGAAGCATCCCTTCGCCGCTTCTTCGATGCGCACCTCAGTCCGGCCTGGTGCGACCAGCCTGACATGAAAAAATTGCTGAACGATGCGCAACGCGGCAACCTCAAGCGTCCGTCAGAAGCCGCCAGCACCGAACTGCTCGCCTTCGTTGCGTTCTACGAGCACCATGTGCCGCAGAGTTTGCGCAACAAGGTCATCGATTCGCAAGTGCGCACGTTCCGCCACAACCGCGAGCATTACCAGAAAATCACCGCCAACCTGCTGCCGATCCTGTCGATGCTGACGTCCGGCGATCTGGGCCTGAGCCTGTCGCCCGACCCGTTCGATGGCGGCGATGTGCGGGCGATCATGAATTTCGAAAAGATCGAGCGCGGCGGCCATGTACTCTACATGTGCCTCGACTCGCTGCCCGATCCATCGGTGGCGTCCGCGATCGGCGCGCTGGCGCTGGCGGACCTGGCCGCGCGCGCCGGCATGCGCTACAACCTGGGCGGCTACCGGCGCATTGCGCTGTTCGTCGACGAAGTGTCGAACGTGATCAACCAGCCATTGATCGAGATCCTGAACAAGGGCGCGGAAGGCGGCATCTTCACCACCTGCGCGATGCAAACGCTGGCCGACCTGGCCAAGCGGCTCGGCAGCGAAGACGCCGCGCGCATGGCATTGGGCAACCTCAACAACCTGATCGCGCTGCGCTCCAAGGATCGTCCGACGCAAGATTTCATCGTCGAGACCTTCGGCAAGACCGCAATCCACACGCTGCGTGTCGGCTTGAACAATGCGTCGGATGCGCATCTGGGCGACTTCACTTCCGCCTACTCGTCGCAATTGACCGAAAGCATGGAAGAACTGATCCCGGCCGACATCCTCGGCAAGCTGCCGAACCTGCAGTATTTCGCCTCGGTGTCTGGCGGACGGATTATCAAGGGGCGCTTCCCGATCCTGAACCCCGATCACGATCAACCTGCTGCGAGAGCGCCGGCATGATCCGTTTCGTATCGACCGCGTCGCTGGTGGCGCTGCTCATCCTGGTGTTGTACCTGCCATCGGCCACTCCGCCAGAACGCTTCATCGATCACTTGCGCATGGAACATGCATTGGCGGTCAAGTTCTGGGGGCATAATCATGCGATGCGCATCCTATCGCGCATGCTCGATTGGCAGGCGGCGGCACAACAGGCCAGCCCGTTACCCTCGCCGACCGATGCACCCGCGCCCAATCCGGTCGACCTCGTGGTGGCGAAGCAGATGGCCGACGTCAACCATCGACTGTTTAACAATCCCTACTTCCGCTCGATCGACACCCTGCTCGCACTGGCAACCTACCGGCTGTCCGTATTGATCGAGTGGCTGCCTTCACTGCTGGCCTTCCTGCTGGCGGCCTTGTTCGATGGCTGCCTGCTGCGCATCGTCAAGTCCAAGGAGTTTTTGCAGCACAATCCGGAAATGTTTGCGTTGCATGCATGCGCGTCCATCATCACGGCATGCGCCACGGTCCTCGCGTTTGTGCTGCCCATCACGCTACACCCGCTGGTGCTCTCCATTGTGCCGGTCGCGATCAGCGTGTTCGCCAGCCGGGCGCTCGCCGACTTTCATCGCCGCGGTTAGCGCAACGCCGCCCTCTTAGCCGGCCCAGCCAGCGAAATTGTTATAGCCATCGTCGGCAGACCAACAGTAAGCCTTGTAACCTAATGAGGACAGTTTGAACAGCTTTCCCCATCTGTGTTCCGCCGCAGTATTCTTCAATGTGTAGCTAGGCAGCTTCGCATAAGCAAGCCACTTTCCGTCTTTGGCCTCAAAAACCTCTACTCTCTTGCCGTCAGTGCTGTACTTCAAAGCAAGATAGTCAAATGGGTTGGGACCATTCGTTTTTGTCAATTGATCTTTGCCCCTGATCTGATTTATGTGCACGGCGAAGACACGATTGCCACGGCTGAGGCTCTTCATAATCTCGTAACGCACCCAAGGCCGCGCATATGTCTGACTTCCAACGAGAACACACGTCGCCGTTGTGTTGTCCAGTGCGCCATTGATCAATCGCGTTAGCGCCAGATCGCTTGTCCTCTGCGCCTCTTCCCAGATCGATGCATCGAAATACCCGGCATCTTCCCGATCTGCTTTGGCGACCCAATGCTTGCGGACAACATTAGCCCTGAAATCAATCACATCCTGGTAGTGGAAGCTGAAGAAAACGCGTTTGGCCATGATCAGCGGCTCGCAATCGCTGTTTCAATCCACTGCCCGATGTTCTGGCTGATGTGCGCATACACATCAGCGCTGGAAGCGTACGGCGGATCGTAGAGCTTGACCGCAGCCGATAGCTTGCGCCCGTCCTGCAACGTGAATTGATCAAAGGGGTTGCTGCCGGCAAACGTCGCTTGCCGATTATGGTCAAGAAGCCGGTGAACGCGGATACCAAAAATACCTTTGTTGCCATCGTTCCATGTCTTTTCAATTTCGTACTTGATCCATTGGCGATCGGCTGTCTCGGCACCGACCAGCATGATGGTGCAGCTTCGGCCGGTCAACTGATCGTCAATCCATTTTCGAATAGCCGCATCACCCCCACGCTTCACTTCCTCCCACTTGTTATCCGTCGCCGAAGGGTTGCCCTCGACAACGCCGATGTTGCGAACCTGAGATGCTCGCCAAGCATCCCTTTGAAAGTGAAAACTGAAAAACACTCTGCGCACCATATCGGTCTCCTTGGTTTAAACGTTATCGTCCGCCGATTGGCTTGTGGTTTGGTCTTGACTCGACGAGCTGACCAACTCCGAATAGAACAAACGCGCGAAGTCCACGCTGAACAGCGCATCCCCGTCTAGTACGCCGATGCGCTCGGCGAGTTGGCGCGCCGCCCCCCCAGGTGCCGCTACCGGCAACACCTTTGCGGCGGGATGAAAGCGGCGAAACAGTTCGAATTCCGCTTCAACGCCGTCCATGCCCCCAATGAAAACGGCTGCCTCCAGGTCAGCTCGGGAGAGCATGGCTTCACGCATGCGCAAGAGACTCGCTTCGCGGTCGTTCGGGACGGCATCGACAAACTCGACGTTACCGAAGTGCTTGTTCTCGTCGGGAAAACGATCTTGAAAGAACCGGCTTTGGTACAACACCACGGACTTTGAATAGTCGACGCCAAGGTCTTCGCAGATCGTCCAGATCATCGGTGTGATGGCCGGATGGCCGCCCCAGACAATCTGCTGGGTTTTGACTACGGCCATCACCAGTTCTCGGACTGCACATTGAATCAAAAACGGGTCGGCTGTTTCATGATAGTTACCCCGACCAATCAGAGGCACGCTGGCTGACAAAAAGATTGCGCTCATTGCCTATGCCTCCCAGTCTGCCAACTGCCAGGCAGCTTCGCTGGCTTTCACCCAGCGCGCACTCTGTATCTGGCTTCCCAGCCAGTCGAGGTGAACCAGCCAATTCGGATGCAGGCCCACCGGGTCATACACGACTGCAACAGAGCGATCCGGCGCATTGGTCGTTGCATCATGCAGAGTCATCGACGTAGGAACGCCGACGGTGGGATATACCACCACGTCTCGGCCATCAGCCAGACGAACGTAGACAGCTTTATTCAGTCCGACGCCGGCGACCTGTCCGCCAATTTGTTCCACAGCATTGCGTATATTGCTCACCAGGTTCAGGTTGCGGACGGCATGGCTTTGACTGCGCACCGCTTCGAGCTGCAAGCAGACTCTTGTAACCGCATCCTCCGCCAAACGTCCTGTCGCCGGATCAATCTCGTCGGGAGCGAGTTCGACCCGGCTTGCAGTACCGGTACGCACAGAAGGAGAGGAATCAGGCCACCCGATGCGCAGCACTGAAATGCCCTTGGCCAGCGCACGACCGAATTCGGCGCTGGTCCAACGGCTACCGAAGTAGTTGGGCGTATCGAGCATGACCAGTACGTCAGAGTCGCACAGCCGATGCCAAAGCATCGTCTGGAAATCCTCGGCCGGCGCGATGCCATGCGTATCCAGAAAAACGTCGAATAGCCGGGTCGAGAAGGCGTCGAATAGCTGAAGCGCTGCTTGCCGCGCTTCATCCCGCCGATAGCTCACAAAAACGCGGCGTTGGCGCGGCAGCAAACCAGCACACTCCAGCAGCGCTGAGGTGGTGCGTTGTACGCCGCCCGCGTTGTAGGCGAGACAGTTCAGCGGTCGCAATGCCGCTGGGATCTCTTCGTGCACTTTGGTGATATCGGAGACGACCGGAAGAACCGGGACACCTCGACGCAACAAGCTTTCCACGTTGGCCAGAGGCGCGCCTGCCGCGCCGAAAAAGACGGCGGCGGCGGACTTCGTTTGTGCAGGGTTGAACGCGTTTGGACGCACATTCCATGCAATTTCGTCACCAAGGCGCAAACCGAACGGTGCTGTCGCGGCTGCGACACAGCGCTCCAGCTCAGTGACTACTGCGTCAGAAGGGGTGCCAAGGACTGCCAATTCGTAAAGGACGGTCAAGGATATTCCCCTTTAAAGATTCTTGACCAGCACACCATTGTTGCTTTGGCCAGGCCGCCATACGGCGAGTTCACCTTTGTCAGATAGGTCGACACGGCGGTACAACTGCAAGTACTCATTACCATGCGTTCCTGCGCCATCGGTAGTAGGAATGATCAGGATGCGATCGAGCTGCTTCTTCCCGTCTGCATAACCGATTTCCCAAGGACACCAACGCGATGCCATCGAATTGGGCGTTGCCAGAAACAGAAAATACTCCAGATCGACGATCTTTTGCTGGATGCGCTGTGCCGTCTCCCTATTCGGAGTCTGGGGCATCTCTTCATCCTGCCAATCGATATAGACACGCCAGCCGGTATCGGTCAACAACCGGACCAAGCCCTGCGCCAGATCAGGGTCACGGTGGCTATGGCACAGGAAAGCCGTCTTGACTCCTAGTGCTCGCGCTTCAGTTAATGTACGAGCAACGACGGTTCTTGGCCGAGTTGCCGCCGAGCGCAAAGCGTCAATCCTGATTGCCATCAATTTTCCTTTTTGCTTCGTTATATTTTCCGAGATATCTCGTCTGGGCGGCGCTCGTGCCCGGCATTTACAGCCTCAATCATGTGGTCCTGGCTGAACAGTACGGGTAACCCGGCTTGCTTCCGACAGACTAACAACGTTGCCCGTACTCTCCGGGCTGGATGTGTTCAGCAGTGTCTGTAGCAGACTTGATTGCACGCGCATCTCTCGCGCAACAGCAGACTGCGGCACGCCAAAATGATCCTTCATCACCTTCAAACTCTCCGCAATGACCTCAGGTTGTTCATTCGCGATCAGATGATCTTCTGACTCCTGTAGAGCCTCCCCATGGCGATTAAGTCCGATGTATCCTGCTCTTGCCTGATCGTCCGAAAAAACACCGAGCTGCCGGCCTCGAAAGATGATTGCCGCCTTGGATACGCCCCATCGCAGCTTCAACTCGGACAAGCCTGGCCAGTTGAGGCGCGTGCCGCGAATCGCCAACCGGCATTCACCGGAAAATGTGCTTCGCGGCATCAGAAGTGCGCTGGCAAAGCGATTTGCCTGGCTCTCTGTCAATCGGTCACCGGTCAGAACACCAATATGCAGTGAAAAGTGCCCCAGTTCATGCGCCACACCAAAGCGCTCGCGGCATGCCGAACGACCAGAACCGTTCAATGCAATCAACGGCCGCTTTGTCGCGAACGAAATGGCATCGATTTCAGGTGCGAGACCATGCACCTTCATCACGACGGCGCCAGCGTTCTCTGCGATGCGCGTGACATTGCTCAACGGCCCTAGACCAAGACCAAAGAGGGAACGGAACTTCTCTGCCGCGCGCTCGATCGTCTCCGCGGATTCGGGATCGGCCTCGCCAACTTGGTAGTGCGGCAGCTCGACATGCTCATCCAGCACACCCACCAGGCGCTTGAGCATTTCGCCTCTAGCACGTGCGACTTGGCGCAACACGACCTTGGTAGTCAGTTGCCGACGAAAGTGGCACTGCTCGTCTGAAATCGGATTCGGGTCGATGTGATAGAAAAATTCCGGCAGAACGTTCAGTTCTTCAGCAAGCGAATTCTCAAGCTGGGCGGAAATCGATTCGGCGCCCGTTTCCACACGACTCAGGAACTGCTTCGACACGCCCACCTTTTCTCCCAGATCTGTGAGTGACAGATCGTGAAAGAGACGGACGAGTCGAAGGCTGGCCCCGATGAACTCGCTCATCGCACTGCTTCGGAGGCCGCGTCGCCTTCGTCGCGCCGCTTCGGAGCCACTTGAGGCTTCGCGACATCGACGGGTTGCGGCAACGACTGCTCGCCTTCGACCCGCAAGACACGCACAGCATTCGACACCCAGCGGCAAGCGATCTTGCCGCCGGGCGTGAATCCGAGGAACTCAACCCGAGGTTCAGCGGCGCCATCGTGGCCTCGATCGATGATGAAACAGAAGCGCGCGGGATCACTATCGGCGGCGAACTCCAAGAAGTCCATCTGGTAGCGATTGGCGGTCAGAACCGCATCTTTCGATGGGCTTGATGGATCGTCGTTACTGAATCTGCAGGGCACCCCGCCAATGGAGAAAACAATGTCGTTATTGCTGTTCGGCAAGCCAAGCCATGCATGTTGCCCTGATAGCATCTCTGCAATGATCTGGCTTCTCTGCCGCCCAAACGTGGTGCATCCACGGGTGTAGCCGCTATCGGTTGGACGGGACAGATCGTCTTCCGTCGCATACAGTTCGTCCAGCAACCATTGCGACACTGCCTCCAGACGGTCAGGTGAAAGTTCAGAATTGAAAAATGCGGGCGGCGGCAAAGTCATTTTGTGCACTTATTGAGTTTCGTCAACTTAATTTTGGTGCGTTTTTTTAAATTCGTCAATCTCTTTCTGCGTTTCCTGCAAACAAAAAGCGTTGACCGCGTGGGAAACAGGTTTCTTGCTCGATGTCAGAAACTACGATAAGATTCTCACTATTCGAGGTATCTATGAACACGTTGCCTGAGACCATTCTGCTGCACGCCCAATCCCTGCCCGAGGGAGGCGTGCTGTCGCCCAAGGAATTCCTGCATCTGGGCAGCCGAGCGGCCATTGATCAGGCTCTTTCCCGACTGACCAAGGAAGGCAAGCTACTGCGCGTAGGGCGAGGAGCCTATGTCACTCCAGTGTCCAGCCGCTTCGGCACGCGTGCGCCCGCGCCTGAAAGGGTCGTGGAATCGCTGGCAGCCCAAAGTGGTGACGTAGTCGCGCCGCATGGCGCCATGGCCGCCAATGCCCTGGGACTCACCCAACAGGTACCGATCCGCGAGGTCTACCTGACGTCCGGGCGTACCCGGAAGCTCAAACTCGGCCGCTCCGAAGTGCTGGTCAAGCACGTCCCGCGCTGGATGCTGGCCTTGGGTACCCGACCGGCCGGTGCGGCAGTGCGCGCCTTGGCCTGGATGGGGCCGACGCATGCCGGTGAATCGCTGGTCGCCCTGCATCGAACCTTGCCGCCATCGGAATGGCAGGCATTGGCATCCGCACGTGCGGCACTGCCGTCCTGGATGGCGCGGGCCATCGGCAAGGAAGCCGAACGTGGCTGAACCCTTCCTCAGGCTCAACCGCGACGACCAACGCGAAGTCTTGGAAACGGTCCGTGAGAAAACGGATCGCCCGACGCATTTGCTCGAAAAGGACGTATGGGTCGTCTGGACGCTCGGCGCCCTCTTCGATTCACCGCTGGCGGCCGACTTGACCTTCAAGGGCGGCACATCCTTGTCCAAGGCCTACAAGGTCATCGACCGGTTCTCCGAAGACATCGATCTCACCTACGACATCCGCAAGCTGATCGAGGACCTGGTTGGCAGCGATGGCTCTCTGCCAACCAGCCGCAGCCAGGCCAACAAATGGACCAAGGTCGTGCGCGACCGTCTGCCGGATTGGATTGCAACGAACGTGTGCCCGGTTCTTGAAGCTGCATTGGCGCGCGACCGGTTGGACGCCAAACTGGAACTCGGCGGCGCGGAGAACGACAAGCTGCTGCTGCACTATCCCGCGGTCAAGCACGGTACCGGCTATGTTCCCCCTGTGGTGACGTTGGAGTTCGGCGGGCGTGCCACTGGCGAGCCGCATCAGGCGCTGCCCGTCACCTGCGACATGGAGGGACACGTTCAGAACGTATCGTTCCCCATCGCCTCACCCCAGGTCATGAGCGTAACGCGAACGTTTTGGGAGAAGGCGACGGCAGCGCACGTCTACTGTGCACAGGGCCGGATACGTAGCGAACGGTACGCACGTCATTGGCACGACCTAGTCGCGATCGGACGCAGTCAGTATTTCGCCGACGCTATCGCTGACCGTACGGTCGCTGCCGCTGTTGGCCGGCACAAGTCATTTTTCTTCGTCGAAAAGGATGCCGCAGGCAATGTCGTTGACTACCTGTCAGCAGTGACCGGGCACCTGAAAATCGTGCCTGAGGGTGAAGCCCGTCAAGCCCTCGCTGCGGACTACGCCAACATGCTGGCAGACGCGGTCATGGTGGGCGAAGCCCTGCCCTTCGATCAACTGATGCGGGCTTGCGGCGATGTTGAGACCCGAGTGAACCAGGCAGCGATGCCATAACCGACAGTCTTTGCTGCAAAGCGATCAACCGTAACAAACGAGACCAGAGATCACCACAGATGTTTGGCGCAGCCTGTTCGACAGCAAATCCAGGCCGGCTGACTTTGAAAAGCAGCAGAGGAAATCGAATTCAGATTGAGTTGATCAGTCAGTTTCCATCTCCGATCAAATATCGTCATTACAGTCCGGCATCCTGCAAAATTTCTGCCGCTTTACTGTCGAGCGCATCGGCAATGCGAATGAGGTTCAGAACCGACAGATTATTCTCGCCGCGCTCGATTTTTCCCATGTTGCTGCACTCGACACCGGAGCTGATGGCATCTCAGGCACTAATCACAAAAAACCTGCATAAAAGCGCTTATTCCTCGGAGACTTCCTTTCGTCTTATCGTTAATCTTCTTCCATCAGCCGCACTCACGGCAGCACATACTGACTGAAGGAAGAGGATGCATATGCACTCCGCTACACTGACCAAGCCACAAGGCGTGTCGATGACACCCCGGTTCGCTGCCGAACGCACGGATAAGACGATCGAAACCCGGTTATGGCTCGAAGAACATACCTGGCTGTATGCGCTATTGAAAAGCGAAATGAACATCTCGCCGACCTTTCGCTGCCCCGATCTGATCAGCGCCTGCGTATCGCTGGTTTTTTCGGAAGGGAATGCGATTGAACGCATCTTTGAATTCCTCGGCACGACATTGGTATTGCGCATGCCATGCCATCCGCATCGCCGTGAGTCCATGTGGATGCCGCAGTACGAACTTCTGCTGGCACTACAGCACTCACCGTCGAATACGCATCCGCATCCGCGGTTTCAACTCGACCAGTTCACGACTGCCTGTGTGGCGCTGAGTCGTCAGGCCGATCAGTCGGGCATGAAAGTGCTGCGGCAGGCGCGCGTCAATATGGCCGAACGCATTTCCGGAAGAAAGGAATCGCCGCAGACCAATTGAATTCGCCTCAAAAGTCAAACCCGTAACAGGGGTGCGCGTCACCCTTACCCGCTGACCACTCGTTGCCTTACCACCCCGCCTGGGCGTTCGACGCCAGGGCTCACCCGCAGCCAACCATGACCGGAGAACCGGTCTCGATACGGATGCCCGCGCATGCCGCGTGGTGCGCCGAATTCATTGGGGTGAGCGATGCGACGTTATCCATCTGCCGGATTGGTTTTTCTGCTCAGCGCGCCCGCGTGTGCGTTCGCCTGCTGGGAACAGGCCGCGCAACGCTATGGCGTGCCTGCCGATCTGCTGTACGCAATCGCCCGCGTCGAGTCGCGGCTGAATCCGCAGGCGGTCAATCGTTCCCACATTACGCGTACCGGCTCCTATGACATCGGGCTGATGCAGATTAACAGCTCGAACCTGCGCACCCTGGCGCGGTACGGCATTCACGAGCACGATCTGTACGATCCATGCACCAGCATCCATGTCGGGGCCTGGCTGCTGGCGCAGCGCTTTTATCGCCATGGCACAACCTGGGATGCAGTCGGTGCGTACAACGCCGCCTGCAGCCAGCTCAAGGGGGATGCCTGCCGGACCGCGCGCGCCAGGTATGCATGGCGGGTCTACCGGCAGCTTCCTTCCCAACAGACGGTGCGAGGGCAAGCTGCCTCGACGAACGCTACGCATTCCCGGTCAGCACCGCGTCCGCTGCAGGCCCCTATCCTTTCCGTACGGGTGACGCCATGATGCCCGGCGCACTACGGCTCGTCTGCGTATCGTGCGTCACCGCTGGCATCGGCCTGCTCGTCATGTCATGCAGCTTGCTGCAATCACATGATGAACGTGTCAGCGCCGCTCGCATGCGCCAACGCGCCCCTCTCCAGAAACTCACGCAACTCGATTTCGGACGGGATGCCTCGTTTGCGCTTTGCGCCGAGCCGGCATGTCCTGCCGTTACCCGCAAAACACTGGCGGTAGCGCGGCCCCAGTCCACCGCCATGCCGGCAACCGATAACGCACCGACTCAGGTGACCGGCGAAACACGATTGGCCGGCCCGCCCGTTCAACCCGAGGCCACTGCCGCGCCCGCCAAAGATCAGCCCACAAGCTTCACCGTTCATTTCGATTCCGGCAGCGCCAGTCTCACGGCAGCCGACAAAGCTGTGCTCAATCAAGCCATTGTTTTCGCGCGCCATGCCGACCGCATTGCCATCATCGGCCGCACCGATAACGTCGGCACCAACAGTGCCAACCAGGCCTTGGCACGCGCACGCACCCGCATCGTTCACCACTACCTGCGTGCCCGGCTTGCGTCGGGAGACCGCGTCCTGACGCTCGATGCGCAGGGTGGATGTTGCTTCACCGCATCCAACGACACGCCGGAAGGCCGACGGCAGAACCGCCGTGTCGAGATCGTCTTCGGCGTTCCCGAGCAGGTGGCGCCGTGACGTTTTCTTTCTCACCTGCTTGCCACTTCCCGCCGCAGTCTTCTTGCCCTTCCACTTCATTGGAGAAACTCATGCATTCCGCACCGCTCATTTCCACCACAACGATCCGTATTTTGAACCGCAAGCCGCTGGCCGCTGTGTCGCTGCTTGCACTGCTCGTGATCGGCCTGTGCGCCGCTTTCCCGAGCCATGCGCTGGATCTAGTGGCCTTTACCGGCATTACCGGACCCATGACGTCCGCGCTGACCCAGATATCGGCGCTCGGTCCGGGCATCAAGGCGCTGGTCGGGTTCGTCGGCTTCGTCGTCGCCCTGATCTCGCTCTCGGCGTTGCGCAATTTCGGGCCGGTGCTGTTCTACGTCGGCCTGGCGATCTTCGCAGCGGTCGGCCTGGTGATCGCGGGCGCAATCATGGGCGCGGTCATTTGAGCGTCAATCGTCGCCACCCAAAGGGAGAGCGCCATGCAGACCGAAACCTACATTCCCCGTCGCCTCGATGACCAGTGGAAGATCGGATTCTGGGACATCGATGTCGCCACGCCGGTTCTGTTCTGCTTTTTTGTCGGCTACATGTCCGGTTCAAAGGTGTCGTTCGCCGTATGCATGGCGATCGGCATCCTGCTCTCCCGCTGGCTCGCGCGCATCAAGGCGGACAAGCATCCTGCTTTCGCCATGCACTGGATCTACTGGTGCCTGCCGACTAATCCGATCACCGCCATGCGCGTAACGCCTCCCTCGCACCTGCGCCGCATGGTCGGCTGAACCCAAGAGGAATCCGTCATGGACTTCGCCAAACTCGACACCGATTTGAAGGAGATGCGCAAGCGCAACCGCGGTTTGGGCCTGACGGTGGGTGGCCTGATCGTGGCGCAGCTTGTCTGTCTGGTGATCATCCTCAATCTGGTCGGCATGGAACGCACGATTGTCGTTCCGCCATCGATCGACAAGAGCTTCTGGGTCACCAGAGACCGTGCCAGTAGCGCTTACCTGGAGCAGATGGGCACCTTCATCGCCTGGCTGATCCTGGATGTGTCGCCGGCATCGATCGACTGGAAGAAAGACATCCTGCTCAATTACGTCGCGCCGGACCAGCATGGCGCGATGAAATTGCGCCAGGAAATCGAGTCGGAACGGCTCAAGCGCATCAACGCCAGCACCTTTTTCCTGCCGCAACAGTTGGTGCCGGACGAAGACAAGCAGAGCGTCGCCATCCGCGGGCGCCTGCGCACACAGGTCAACGGCCAGGATACGGCGACCGACACCAAAACCTACCGCGCCGAATTCCATTACGTCGGCGGTCGACTGCACCTCAATGCTTTCAAGGAGATAACGCAATGAAGCCGTGGTTTTTGCCGCTGCCGGCGATGGTGTTCGCGTTCGCCAGCATGCCCGCCCCTGCCCTGCAGATTGTCGACGCCCGCGACGGCGTCAGCGTCGAAGCAGTGGTCTCGATCAAGGAACCGACTCGCATCCGCATCGAGAATGCGCCGATTACGGATGTGTTCGGCAATCTCTATTCCAGCAACTGTGCTGCACCGCCCGCCGCATCGGTTACGGCCGGCACGCCTGCCGCGACTGCCGCCATCAATCCGTCCGGCGAAATCATGCTGGAATGCGACCGCGACAAGGGGGAAATCTACGTCCGCCCGGTTGGCACGTCGACCAAGCCGGTCAATTTGTTCATTTCTACAACGAACGCCACGTACACGCTGCTGCTGCGGCGTTCGGACACGCCGTCCGACACCATCGTCATTCGCGACCGGAGCACGCAGCCGGCCGCATCCGGCATGTCGCCTGCGCATACCGGACCGCTCGGACTCTCCGCCAACCATATCCGTGCGATGAAAGCGTTGCTGGTGACCATGGCGTCGGACCGCTCCGCCGCCGATATCCGGGTCGAGGAAGTCAATCGCCCGGTCCCGCTCTGGAACGAGGCCAGGTTCGCCCTGATGCGAATCGTGGAAGCGCGCGGCCTGGTGGGCGAGAAGTATCTGCTGACCAATGTCAGCGACCAGACGATGGTGCTGGCCGAGCAGGAATTCGACCGGGCGGACGGCGGCGTGGTCGGCGTCGCCATCGAAAACCTGAACCTGCGTCCGGGCGAAAGCACCAGCGTATATGTGATCCGACTGGGGAGCTGACCATGGCGGCATTTGACACATCAAAGCTCGGCGGCGCAATCGAACGCCTGACGCCGAAGCAGCGCCAGTATGCCGCGCTGATTTCGATCATGGCATGCGGCATCGGCGCATTATGGGCAGTGTTCGCGTTCACCGGCGGCAAGAGCCCCACCCACCTACCGCAATCGCCCGCCTCCGGCAGCGCCGCCGTCCCTACCAATATCGGCATGATGGCCCCCGGACAGCAAGTCAATCCGGTCGACCATTGGGTAGGCACGGCCGGGCGCAAGCTCGCTCAGTACGAGCACGAGCGCGAAGAGCAGACCCGCATCAATCGCGAGCGCAAGGAGTTCGAGGACCGGACCATGCAGCGCTTTGGTGAACTGGAGCAGCGACTGACGGCAACCTCCAAGGCACCGCCTGCCACGCCGGCACCACCGCCGCCTGCCATACCGGTCCCCTCGCCGACGGCGTACCCGCCGGCCGCGCATTTGCCTGCGCCACCCGGGCGGCCCGTACCATTGACGCCTGCCGGCATGCCGCCTGATCGCACCGAGATTATGCCTTCGGGGCTTGTGCATGCATCGATCGCGCAGGCAAGCAATACCAGGCAACCCGTTTCCGCTAGCGCGGGACAGGAGACCGGCGGTCGTGCCGACACGATCGGCACGTATCTGCCGGTCAGTTTCACTCGCGGCGTATTGCTCGGCGGCCTAGATGCCCCGACCGGCGGGCAGTCGCAGTCCAATCCGCATCCGGTGCTAATCCGGCTCTCCGACAACGCCGTATTGCCCAACCGGTTCCGCGGCGAGTACCGCGAATGTTTTGTGATTGCGGCCGGCTACGGCGACATCGGTTCCGAACGCGCCTACCTGCGCACCGAAAACCTGTCCTGCGTGCGGGACGACGGCTCCACGCTCGAAGTCAAGATCCAGGGCAGCGTGTATGGCGAAGACGGCAAGGTCGGCATGCGCGGACGCTTGGTGACCAAGCAAGGGCAGATGCTGGCAAATGCGCTGCTTGCCGGGATCGCCAGCGGCATCGGCCAGGGCCTGTCGACGTCCGCCACCAGCTACAGCACGTCGGCGCTCGGCACCATCGCCAGCGCTTCCGGCAGCGATGCCTACCGCACCGGGCTGGGCAGCGGCGTGGGCCGCGCGCTGGACCGGCTGGCGCAGTACTACATCAAGCTTGCCGAGCAAACCTTTCCGGTCGTCGAAATCGATGCCGGGCGCGAAGTCGATGTCGTCATCACCAAGGGCGTGCGCATCGACGCGCCGCCTCCCGCCACAGCCCACCCTCCGTTAAACGCCGCGCTGGCGCAGCGGGCGCAGGAGGAACGTAACCTGAAAGGAAGCAACGATGAAGACTACTGACCGACTGCTGGCGGCCGTCGCGCTTGCCCTCGCCGGCATTGCCTGCAGTGCCACGGCCGCCGCCAGCGCCACGCGCAACGAGGAGCAGTTGCTGTCCGCGCTGCGCAAGGCCCACCCCGGCACGCAATTTACCGGCGTGGCGCGCACGCCAATCCCGGATATCTACGAAGCCTGGATGGGAGCGAACATGGCACTCGTCTCCAGAAGGCGTTTGCGCTACCTGGTCTTCGGCCGGGTGTTCGATACCGTGACGATGACCGACCTTTCCGCGCCGAAGCTCGCGCAAGCAGAGCGCCTGCGAACGGGATTGGCACAGCGGGAAGGCCATCCCGCGCAGTCGCCCGCGATTCCCCTTGCGCAGCTACCGCTGGCGGACGCGATCCAGACCGTGCGCGGCGACGGCAGCCGTTCCCTGGTGGTGTTCAGCGATCCGGCATGCCCCTATTGCAAGCGGCTGGAATCCGAGCTCGACAAGCTCGATAACGTGACCATCCATACGTTTCTGGTGCCGTTCCAGGGCACGGCGCTGCCGTCAGCGATCTGGTGCGCGCAAGATCGCCAGCAAGCATGGCGCCGTTACATGATCGATGGCGACCGCAGCATGCTCGCCTCGGACGCATCGTCCTCGTCGGCCGCAGACTGTGCCCATCCGCTTGAGCGCAATCTTGCGCTGGCCCAGCGGATGAACGTGCGTGGCACCCCCACCCTGTTCTATGCCGACGGCACACGCACCGATGGTGCGACAGACAACGCCGACATCGAATCCCGCCTTGCAGCGGCGCGCTCGCATGGCCCGGATGCCGCCGGTGCACAGGAGGTCTTGCCATGATCCTTGCCACCCATCCGGCCCGCGGCGCCGTTGTGTTGACCGCATGCCTGCTGTCGGCCTGCGCCAATGTCAGCGGCCTGGGCGGCAGTGCCGAGTACAGCTGCAAGGCGCCGCAGGGCGTACGGTGCGATTCGGTGTCGGGCATCTACGCCAATGCGGCTCGCAATAATCTGCCGAGCCAGCGCCAGCGTAATCCGGCTGAGCATGCCACGCGCGCGCAGGCGGCAACACCAAGCCCATCCGTATCGGCTGCCGCCGCTGCACCGCTGCGCGCCCATGCGCGTGTGCTGCGACTGTGGTTCAAGCCGTGGGAAGACGCCGATCACGACCTGTACGACCAGGGTTTTGTGTATGTACAAATCGATAGCGGCCGCTGGCTGATCGACCACGTGCAGCAGCGACTCCGCGATGCCCATGCCCCCATCCGGCCGCCACGATCGTCCGCGCTACCCCGTCCTGCATCAGCCAAGCCGGACGATGCCAACATCCCCGGCACGGGCAACCGAACGAGCGCTCCAGCAAGACCGCTCCCGGGTGCGAGCGATCCGTCCGACGACAACAGCCAGTAGCCGCCAAACCCAGGAGAGTTCCATGTTCGACGCCCTTCGCACGGGATTGCTCGACGCCGCTGGCGACGGCATGTCCGCATTACTTCGCCGCAATGACGCGCCCGCGGAGCAATTCGCCAGCTGGCTGCCGTATTCAGCTTATATCGCCGGCGATGACATTTTCGTCAACCGCGACAATATCGGCTTCCTGCTTGAAATCATGCCGCAGTCCGGCGCCGATGAACGCATGGTGGAGGTGCTGATCTCTCTGTATGCAACCTGCCCCAAGGGCGCGGGCATCCAGTTCCATCTGTTTGCCTCGCCTCATGTGCGCAAGCTGTTGCGACGCTATGCGAATTTGCGCACGGAAGACGCTGACCAGTTCGAGAAAGCCCGGCAGTGGGGCCGCCCTTCCCGCAACGAAAATCTGTTTCGCCGGCTCGCGCGCCAACGTGTCGGCCACCTGCTGAATGGCGCACAGGCATCGATGACCGCCGGATTCCACTACACGGTGCGCGATTTCCGGCTAATGATGAGCGTGGCGCTGCCCGGCTCCGCCAGCGACCTGAACCGACGCGACGAATTGGTCGCACTGCGCGAGGCGATGGCGACCACGTTGCGTGCCGCATCCCTGCCGAATCGGGTATGCGACGCCGCCGACCTGATCAACTGGTGTTCGCTGTTTACCAACCCGGATCGCATTTTGCGTACCGACGGACCTGACTTGCACTACGACGACGGCCGTGAAATCCGGGACCAGATCGTCGATTTCGACACGATCCAGGATGCGCATGCCAACGGGGTACGGCTATGGAAGGAAGGCGATCCGACCGCGCTGGAGGCAAAATTCTACTCGATCAAGTCGTTCCCGGAACGCTTCGCGCTGTGGCAGATGGGATCGCTGATCGGCGACCTGATGCAGCCGGCGCTGCAATACAACGCGCCCTTCCTGCTGACGATGGGCGTCCACGTGCTCGATCCCAACGCGACCAAGACTGCGGTGACCGCCAACCACGTGCGGGCGACGCAGAACGCGCAGAGCAAGATGGCGACCGTGATGCCCGACGTCAACAAGAAGCTGAAGGACTGGAATGCCGCGGCCGACGCCATCGATGTCGGCGGCGCGCTGGTGTCCATGTACCACCAGCTGGCGATCTTCACGCCGCCGGAGAAAGCCGTCGCCGTCGAGGAAACCGCGAAGGCGATCTGGCGTGCGCGCGGGTTCGAGCTGAACGCCGACGTCTACATGCACCGCCAGGCGCTGCTGGCCAGCCTGCCGATGACGTTGTCCGAACGCTTCCACGCCGATCTGAAAAAAATGCGCCGCGTCACCCGCAAGACGATGGCCAACGCGATCCATCTCGCGCCGCTGATCGCCGAATGGCGCGGCACCCGCACGCCAACGCTGGTGTTCGGCGGAAGGCGCGGGCAGTTGATGACGCTGGACCTGTACGACAACGACCTCGGCAATTACAACTTCGCGATCATCGGCGCGCCCGGCTCCGGCAAATCCGTGCTGATGAACGAGATGGCATGGTCGTATCGCGCGATCGGCGCCAAGATCTGGATGCTGGACCTGGGACGCTCGTTCGAAAAGTTGTGCCGCAAGGCCAAAGGGACCTATATCGAATTCCGGCCGGACATCGACATTTGCCTGAATCCGTTCTCGACGGTGCAGGACATCAACGAGGACATCGACATGCTGGTGCCGGCCATTGCCAAGATGGCATCGATGCAGCGCACGCTGGACGAAGTGCAATACAAGGCGATCTCGGCCATGACCTTGAAGCTGTTCCGCGAATACGGCCGCGACCTGACCGTGACCGGCCTGCGCGACGCGTTCAAGACCGGCACCATCGCCGAACTCGGCGTCCTCAACGATGCGCGCATTCGTGACCTGGCGATCATGCTCAATCCGTATGCCAGGGGCGGCCAGTACGAGCGCTTTTTTGAAGGGCGCAGCAGCATCGATTTCTCGAACGACTTCATCGTCATCGAAAACGAAGAACTCAAGCGCAAGCCCGACCTGCACGCGGTGGTCAACATCCTGCTGCTGTACCAGATTACCGGCGAGATGTACCTGACGCGCAATCGCAAGAAAGTGCTGTTCATCGACGAACTGAAGCAGCAACTGGGCGACATCGGCGCCGACGATCCGGTCAAGGCAGCCGTGGTGGAAGAAGCGGCGCGCCGCGCGCGCAAGTACGGCGGCGCACTGGGCACCGCGACGCAGAGCGCCGACGACTACTACGGATCGGCACAGATGGAAGCCGCCTTCAACTGCTCTGACTGGGTCTTCCTGCTGCGCCAGAAGAAGGAATCAATCGAGATGCTGGACCGCAAGGGCCGGCTGACGATGGACGAGTCGAAGAAACGGCTGCTCAATTCGTTGCGCACCGAGCCCGGCGTGTTCTCCGAAGTCTATATCTCGTCGCCGGTGGGCGAAGGCGTCGCGCGCAACATTCTCGATCCGGCCACGCACCTGCTGTTCTCCAACAAGCTGGAAGACAACGCGCCGATCGACGAACTGCGCGCGCAAGGCTACAGCATCGATGACGCGATCGCCGAACTGCTGCGTCAGCGGGGGCACGCGCTATGAGAGCACTTGTCATCCATGCCGCAATCACGCTATTCCTGGTCGCGGTCGCGCTGCTCGCGTACGACCGTCTGGTAGCGCGCCCGGCGCAGTTGGTCGGCGTCGTCGATGTCGGCGAGGTATATCGACTCAAAGAAGCGGAATTCGCGCAACAGGTCACGCGGAACGCTTCCGAAGACGGACGCGAGAAGGCACTGGCGATGGCGCGCCAATTTGCGCAGCGGCTGCCGCAGGCGCTGGACGAGCTGCCACGCGAATGCCGCTGCCTGGTTGTCGTGCGCACGGCGCTCGCCGGCGTCCCGCCCAACTCGGTCGACCTGACCGCACTGTTGAAACACAAGCTGGAGACGCCATGATCGTCGATCCCGCCACCCTCGGTCCGCACGTCGCACGGCAAGCTGTCGCGCCGGCTGCTGCGCCCGCTCGGCAATGCCTTGCGCCATGCGCGAAATCACCATGTCCTCTATACGCTGGTATTCGCCATCTGGGGACTGGCCTTCGTGCGCGTATTCATTCATCCGACGCCGTGTCTGCCGATTCTGTTCAACTGGACCGCCAGCGTCCCGTACAAGGTCGCGCTGCTGCAGTTTGGGCATCGGCGAGCACTCAGGGCGGGCGATTTCGTCGTCTACACGTTTGACGGCGATGCCCAGCGCATGTACCCGGGCCTGCGTGCGCAGCCCTTCTTCAAGCAGGTTCGCGGCGTGCCGGGCGACCGCGTGAGCGTCGTCGAGCGACAGGTGTACGTGAACGGTGTGCCGGTCGGACACGCGAAAGCCGCGACCTTCGATCGTCGTCCGCTCCATCCGCTCACGGAAACGACGATTCCTCCCGGCTACTACTACATGCAAGGCACGCATCCGGACAGCTTCGATTCGCGCTATCAGGAAAGCGGCCTGGTGCGTGCGGATCGGGTCATCGGCAAGGCCATTCCCCTGTTCTGACGGAGACCATCATGCGCAGGACATTCCTATTTCTCGTGCTGTCATTCTGCGGTACCGCAGCGCTCGCGGACGGCAAACCTGGCTGGTCGCTGACGGACGATATTCCGCTCGCCATCTATCTGCAGACGCTGGCGCACATCTCGCCGGCCGCACGCGAAGCCGCCAATGGGTATCTGCACGCATATCGGCGGCGCTGCGGGCGGGCACTGGGGACGGTCGAACTGCGCAAGGCAATTGCGGACGGCGCCGGCGATCCGGTGTTGATGGCAATGATGCTGGCCGCCTTCCAGCGCGACACCCTGAAGCTGACGCGACTGGCCAACGCCGTGTCGTGCGTCAGGGGGGTGTAAGCCATGTGCCTGCGCCTACTCGTCGTTGCCGTGGCACTCGCGGCATCCGCCCACGGTCGCGCTGTCGACCTCGGTACGATCGGCCCGCTCTATCCGATTGCCGAGCCGCATCTGCTCGACGACATCCGACAGCGCTTGCAGGAAAAAGAACGCAGCGGTGAACTGAAGCGGCTTGAACAGCAGGCGCGCGCACGCGGCGTCGATACCGTCTCCCATCCGAAGCCGGTTGCGGGCGTGAAACCAGCGGAAACCGCACGCACCTTCTATTTCGATCCGAGCTTCATGCTGGACCGCAACGTCTTCGACGACAAGGGACAGTTGCTGTTTGCCGCTGGCACGCGCAAGAACCCGCTCGAAGTCGTTGCGCTGTCCAAGCATCTGCTGTTTTTTGATGGGCGCGACCAGCGCCAAGTGACGCGCGCACGTGAATTGATCGCGTTCTACCGGGGGCGCGCCAAACCGATCCTGGTGGGCGGTTCCTATCTCGACCTGATGAAGGCGTGGCGCCTGCGGGTGTACTACGACCAACAAGGGTTGCTGACACGCCGTCTTGGCATTACCCAGGTGCCTGCCATCGTCTCGCAAGAGGGTTTGCGCCTTCGGATCGATGAATTGGTGCTTCCATGAAAACATTCGCCCGTCTTCTCTTCGCTCTTGCCTTGGTGATGCCATTCGGCGGCGTACACGCGCAGATCGCTACCTGCACCGGCAAGTTTCCGAACCCGATCACCGACATATGCTGGAGCTGCATCCTGCCGATTTCGATCGGCAGCACACGCATCGCCAACTTCGGCGGCCAGGAAGACATCGACAATCCGTCTGCCCCCGTCTGCAGCTGCGGCGTGAATCCGGCCATCGGCTTGTCGATCGGTTTCTGGGAGCCGGCGCGCCAGGTCGAGGTGGTGCGCAAGCCGTTCTGCCTGGTGTCGCTCGGTGGCATCGATCTCGATCCCGGCATCCCGGCGCCGGAAGCCGCCCGCTTCACCCGTCCCGAAGGCGATGGCGATGGCGGCAGCTTCTACCAGGCGCACTACTACGTGAACCCGGTGATGTACTGGCTGGGCGTGATCACGGATTTTCCGTGCATGGAGCACGGTTCCTTCGATCTGGCTTACCTGACCGAGGTCGATCCACTGTGGAACGACGACGAACTGACACTGATTCTGAACCCGGATGCCGTGCTGTTCGCCAATCCGGTCGCAATCGCCGCCTGCGCCGCCGACTGCGTCGCCGCGTCCGCCGGCTTTGGCCTGCGCGACCTTTTCTGGTGCGCCGGTTGCCAGGGCAGCATCTATCCGCTGGACGGCCACGTCCCCTACCACCTGGGCGGCGTGCGCACGGCGGCGCTGCTGGCGCAACGGCTGACCGCCAAAATGCACCGCGAACTGCTCGCCTGGGGCTGGCACGGCAGCGCCGGATTGTGCGGCCCGTACTTCCTGCCGGTGATGGACAAGACCGCCTACAAGACGCAGCTGACCTACCCCATACCCAACACCGACAAGTTCGACGGCAAATGTTGCCAGCCGTTCGGCCGCACCACCGTGCTGTGGGGCGCGGGCAAGGAATATCCGGTCCGCGGCGAAGACTTCTCCTTCATGTTGTTTCGAAAAAGGAACTGCTGTGTCGGCTTCTAACCCATCCCCCTACCCGGCCCGCACTGCGCTGTTGGCAATCGTGTTGGCAACGACCATTGCTTGCCTACACGATGCACTGGCTCAAGGCAATTCCGCCGTCACCGCTGCCGATATCGCGCGTGCCGAGCGCAGCCAGCCGGTGATTACCGACGATGACATTCGACGTGCCCAGAAGAAGTACCGCATGCCGACCGAGGACATGCTGCGCCGCGTTCCGGTTCCAGCGGCGCCCAAGCTCGACGCGCTTCCGGCACCCGGTTCACCACGCACGATCGATCTGGAGGCGCTGGCAAAGGGCTACGAAGCCAGTGCCGATCACACGGCGACAGCACGGGGAAACCGTCCCGGTCCCGGATTGCTGGTCTTTGTCAGCTTCGCCATGCCCGAACCCACGCTGCGGCGGCTCGTCGATCAGGCCGCCAAGACACAGGCAGCGCTGGTCATCCGCGGCTTCGTCCATGGATCGCTGCGGGAAACCGTCGCGCAAGCGCAGCGCCTGATCGGCAATCGTCAGGTGGCGTTTCACATCGATCCGCAGGCGTTTGACCGCTTTGCGGTCGTCAAGACGCCGACCTTCGTGCTGGTGCGCGACGGCGCCCAAGCGCAAGCCTGCGGCGCCAACCTCTGCTTTGCGCCCGACGCCTTCGCCGCGACGGCCGGCGACGTCAGCCTGGACTATGCGCTCGACGTCATCGAGCGACAAGCACCGCGATGCGCCGAGGACGCGCGCCGCTATTTGAAAAAACTCAGGGGGTAGTCATGCGCACGATCTTTGTCACCCTCACCTTCTTCCTCGCTTTCTGGATACAGTTGCCGGCACTTGCCGGCCCACACGAGGATGGCATCGACGCCGGCAATGCGGCCAACGCCTTCACTCGCGGCACCGTGGACCAAACCAGCGCAACGAACGTCGTCCCGAGCTACACCGCCACGCCGCCCGAACGAGCGTATTACGGTCAGCCGAACCTGGCTGGCCAGGTCAATGCACGCCTTGCCCATTGCGCGCTCACGCCGGGCGACCCGGTATGCGAGGCGCAGCTGGGTGCGATCCATTCCGCCAATATGCCCAGGGAAGCTGTCACCGCCTACGATCCGGGTATCGCGACCGCCAAAGAGATCGCGCGCAACCCTTCCCTCGAACTCGGCAGCCTGGCGGCGTATTACGCGGGTTGCAGCACCACCGATGTCACCACCCCGGCGACGACCCAGCCTCGCCTGTGCCGCCGCTACGCAGGAGTCAACACCTATCAGTGCGCCCGCAGTTTGACCGTCGGATCGGAGCGCAGTGCGAATTGCACGCCGGGCGACTGGTTTGCCCACGCCGGTGCCGGCAATTCCAGCTTTGATGTCCAGTGCCTGCCCGAGCGGCCTGACACGGCACAGCATTTCCGCATCACGCAGTCCGGCGACCCGGTCGCTTTCTTCGATGCCGATTTGACGGTGCCCCGACCGTTTCCGCAACGCGTCGCCGATCTCGGCCCCGACAGTAACTCCGGCATGGCGGGCACGCCATCCCACCTGTGGGTATGGCTTGCCGGGAACGCCTGCACATCGACCACGTGTACGGCCACCGCGCTCATCGTGGCTGATCGGCATACGGCATGCACGGGCGGGAGCGACGCCGGTTCTGCCTGCACCACCACGGAGCCGTTCAACCGCGCCTTTGCCGCCTGTCCGGCCGGGCAACAGCATGGCGGCGCGATCCGGCGCGCGTCCGAGTCGGGGGAAGCCGGGCCCGTGCCCGCGGCAACCGCCATCGTGATCGAATACTACGGCGACTCCACGATTTGGGGGTATGCGAGCGGCAGTGGCGACCAGGTAGCGCGTCCTGCGCCTGCCGTGTTTGCGGCGACGCTGCCTGCCGCCACCCAGTTCGACGTGCGCAATGAAGGCGTAAACGGCTCCACCGCCTGCGAATTGCTGCGTGGCGCCGATGGCAGGCACCCGCCATGGGAATCGCAAATGGCTGCATCCAGCGCGTCATTCGTGATCATCAACCATGCCATCAACGACCAGTGGAAAGACAGCCTGGCCGACTACAGCGCATGCCTTGGGCAGTTGGCGCAAATCGCCCAACGGAACGGCAAGCAAGTCATCTTCGAAACCCCGAACCCGACCAGGGACAGCGGCGCCGGTGGCCTGGACCTTGTCGTGCAAGCGATGCGTGACGTCGCGTCACGGGAACAGGTACCCGTCATTGACCAGTATGCCTACCTGACGAGTTACCTGGCTGGCCAGAGTCCGACCACGATTGCACCGGACGGATTGCATCCAACCGATGCCGTGTATGAAATGAAAGGCAAGTACGCGGCCGAGATGTTCGCCAGTCTGTACCCGAACCCGTCCGGTTCGGCATCCCCGAGCGCGACGCTGGACGCATCGCGTTGCTATCTTCCCTCGTCCACCCCGACTGCAATCGCCGGCACTGACATGACTGGAACATTCTCTGCCGCGTACTGGACACTAGCGGGTTACCGCGACGTCGCCGGCTGGCAGCGCAATCCTGCATTCCCGCTGCCGATTCTCGAAATGACGCTTAGCTATGCCAAGCCGACGGTGCAGGCTACGGAACAAGACCGCTGGGACGATCAATGCGCAGAGCTTGCCGCCGGTGGACGATGCACACTGGCGAGTGCCGATGTGTGCGTCGATGGACCGTCGACCAAGCGCGTCAACGGCAGGGACGTGACACGCAGTTGCTGGCGGTACGAGAGGACATTTTCCTGCGGTGATGGCACGCCCCTCAACGAGTGTGCCCCGCTCGCTTCCTCCGGCTGTACCCCGATCTCATCAGCCTGTCAGCAACTGAACGCAGCGACCGGCATCTGCGAGGTGTTCCAGGATACCTACCAGTGCCCGGTGCCGGCGCAGACGACCACATCGGCCAGCAACTGTCCCAGCAACGTGTTTTGCCTCGGCGCCAGTTGCTTCAATACCACCTACACCAGCGATGCCGACTTTGCACGCGCCATGTCGTTGCTGGAAGCCGCGCGTGAAGCCGGTGTATATCTCGACACTGACCGCTTGCAAGTCTTTAAAGGCGAACGCAACCGCTGCCGCGACCGGCTCCTGACCAATTGCTGCAATACCGACAATGCCGGCGCCGGCATGACCAATCGATCGGTGTTCGGCATGGGCTCGCGCCTGGTGTACGACGTGCTCATGAACTCGGATAACCGGCAATTCCTCTACCAGGGCATCCAGGCACTGCTAAGCGACGCCGGCTTTAACGGCAGCTTCAGTGCCTACGGGGTGACGGTAGCCGTCAACGGCACCGCGCTACCCGCCGGCTCGGTCACCCTGTTTGCGGGAGACAGCATCGCGATTGCGTTTGATCCGTGGTCGCTTGCCATTACCGTTGTCATGGTTGTCATTACGTCGGCCACTTCATGCGATGCAGAGGAAGGCAAGCTGGCGATGAAGGAAGGCGCGCGGTTATGCCATTCGGTCGGGACCTATTGCTCTTCCTGCCTGCGCATCCTGGGGCGATGCGTCTCCTGCATCACGCAGACGACATCGAAGTGCTGCTTTAACTCCATGCTGTCGCGCATCGTCAATGAGCAAGGCCGCGTCCAGGTCGGCAAAGGCTGGGGCAGCGCGGAAGAGCCGGATTGCTCCGGATTCACGGTCGCGCAGTTGCAATCGCTCGATTTTGCGGCGATGGATCTGACGGAGTTTTATGCCTCCATTGTTCCAGACATGCCGGACATGGGCGCAATGCGTGCGGCAGGCGCAATGCGCGTGGCCCAGTTTGTGTCCAATCCCCGGCAGATGCGGCCAACAACGCCGCCGCACGTCGGGACACCGGCACCGCCGGCCGGCCCGACGCCCGTGCCTGCTCCCCCGCAAGTACCTGGCCCGCCGCCGTCACCGCCGCCAACGAATGCCAACGTGTCACCCTTCGGTCAGGATCCGTCGCTTTATACGTCGACGTTCGCGGAGGAATTTGAGAATGGTCTGGACGCCGGGTTGTGGAACGACACGCTCTGGTACGAGGCCTCCAATCCCACGAAAAACTATACGGTCGAGAACGGCATCCTGAAAATCTGGCCGGAACGTGATGCCAGCGGGCGATTCTTCAATCGCACCATCGATACCGACGGCCGCTACACCCAGACCTATGGCTATTTCGAAATCGAGGCAAAGCTGCCGCTAGGCAAAGGCACCTGGCCGGCGTTCTGGCTGTTCAACCATATCGGCGAGCGCCGGCCCGAAATCGACGTGATGGAAGCCTATGCCGGGGGCGCGGCGCCGTGGGGCTTCACCGATGGTGCCGGGGTCGCCCATCCGCAAGCCTATGCGCCGACGGTGTGGAAAGGCGACTACGAGGGGCAGCGGGTCGGTTCGCGTCAATACGACACCGGCATGGATTTGTCGACGGGCTTCCACAAGTACGCGGTGAAGTGGGAGGCAAACAAGCAGACCTTCTATTTCGATGGCCAGGAAGTGTTGACGTTGAATGTCACCATGGCCGATCCGATGTATCTGATGCTGGATCTGTGGTACGGCAGCGCGAGCGGCGAGCCGGACGGCTCGACGCCGACCGGAAAGGCGAATTCCTTTGAAATCAACTACGTCAGAGCCTGGAGTTTCAAATGAAGCCACGCGATATCGCCGCGACATTCCTGATCGCTTGTACCGCTCACGCGCAGTCATCGTCGGTTCCACGCACGCCAGTGACCGACCCGCGCCCGTTGATGATCGCAGCCATCGACTCGCCCAGCGGCACCGCGCATGGCGTACTGACAGGCGACACCGCCGACGTTATGCGCCGGAAATTCAATGCCAAAACGCCGGTTCTGATCGACGTCACCACTGAAAAGCGCTATGCGCAAGCCGGCTGCAGTCGCCTCAAGCTGAAGTTTTGGCAAGACGACGTGCAGTTGCCCGGCGCTGCCGGTCCGCGCACGCAGACGATCGAATTCGGCATCAACTATTGCCGCGATGGACGCCCCCCGCGCTCCCTTTCATGAAAGGCCCTGTCATGAAAATTGTCGTTGCGATGGCTATCACCGCCTGCATGATCACCGCGCATGCCCAGACGCGAATGCCAACGGCTGTGGCGCCTGAACGCAGTGCCTCGTACTGGAGCGACAGCCAGCGCGGATGGCATTTCTACGAAGACCCGGAAGCCGAATTTGAACAACCGCCACTGCCCAAGGCAGAACCGCGGAATGCTGGGCTGCCCAAGCCACCGGAAATGGCCGCGTTCGAACGACTGCAGAAGACGCTGGAGGAAACCCGCAACATCGCGATCATCAATCCGACCGAGACCAATGTACGGCGCTACATGGAGTTGGAGGCCAAGGTTGTAAGCCAGGCCTCGCTCTTTGCCGATGTCGCGCAACGGGTTGCGTGGGCAACGCCGGCGCTCGATCCCACCCTGCACGGCCGCCCGGTCAATGCCAAAGCGCTGCAGGTGTTTGAACAAACCCAGCTGGAATCCCGCTCGCATACGGTCGCCGAGTTGGCCAGGGATCACGTGCTGTTCTTTTTCTTCCGCAGCGACTGCCCGTATTGCCACGCATTTGCGCCGACGCTCACCGCATTTCAGGCGCGCCATGGCATCACGATCGTCCCGATCAGTGTGGACGGCGGCGGCATTCCCGGCTTTGCCACGCCGCGGCGCGACAACGGCATTGCCAGCACGCTGAATGTGACCCAGGTTCCTGCCGTGTTCCTGGCGCAGCCATTCACCGGAAAGATTGCACCCATCGGATTCGGCGTGCTGTCGGAATCGCAACTGCTCGAACGCATTTCCATCGTATCGGCCCCGCAACCCGAAGCCATGCCGCCGAGCGCCACGACACAGATCTCGTTGCACGATTCTTCGCATTGAGGAGAAACCGCCATGCCCGCCCACACCGTCCACCGCGCCCTGGCCCTCGTCACCGCCTGGTCGCTGCTGCTGGCCCCATTGTCGCCGCGCGCCGCCGACCTGAATGGAGAAGTCGACAACATGTTCAACAGCCTGGGCGCCATCGGCAATTACACCGCGCCCGGCGCCTTCCGTGGCCAGACGTTTAATACCTATGCAGGCGGCAGCCTCTTTCTGCGGGCGCCCAATAAGGTATATCAGTTGGCCGCCATCCAGTTTCCCAGCGCCAAGGCTGGTTGCGGCGGCATCGACGTGTTCGGCGGTTCGTTCTCGCATATTTCCGCGACCGAGTTCAGAAACATGCTGCGCAATATCACCGCCGCACTGCCGGGCATCGCGTTCCAGTTGGCGCTGGAATCGGTATCGCCCATGTTGGGCGGCCTGACGAAGTGGGCGAAAGGGCTGGAAACCTGGATCAATAACGCGCGCATCAATTCGTGCGAAACAGCAAAGGCGCTGGTCAGCACTGCCGCCGAATCGGTTGGATACAGTGCGCAGGAAGCGTGCGCCGATATCGCCATCGAGATGGGTCTGGAAACCGACCGCGACGCTGCGCGTCGTCGTTGCGCGTCGGACCGTGCCGGCATCCTTGCCAGCGCACGTACATCGACCGATCCGAACATCAGGAACAAGGCACCGTTTGTCGGCAACCTGACCTGGAAAGCGCTGCAGCATGCCGGCGCTTATCTGGACGACGCGGAGCGGGAACTGATCATGAGCATGGTCGGCACCGTGATCATCTATCCGGAAGAATCCGGCCGCGACCCGGCTCCGATTGCGCCGACGCTGACCTCGATCAGCCATCTGCTCTATGGCCAGGCAAATGCGGCACCCGCCGGAAATGTCACGCAACATTTGCTGCGGTGTAATAACTATACCGATTGCGACGTCGTCACGGTCGATACCACCTATGTCCATACGCCGTTCACCAAGAAGGTCGAGGACCTGATGCGTTCGATCGCCTCCAGGATCGCGTCCCGCACCGCGATTCCCAATAACTCGCCGGAAGTCGGCTTCGTCAATCAAACCACCGAACCCGTGTACAAGATGCTCTCGATCGGTGCGACGATTCCCGGCTCCGGTCTGGCCGACAGCTTGATCGGACAATACCGGGACGTCATCGCCGCCGATTACGCCTACGTCTTCCTCGAAAAGAACCTGCGTGTGGGCATGGCTGCGCTCGACAAGGATTTCACCTTGTCGTCGATGCAGCAGAAGAAGGCCGATGTCATCCGCCAGCGCGCGCAGGGACTACTGCTGCAAATCGGGCAGGAAAAGAACCTCCTGTACCAGAAGGTCGGTTCGTTCAAAGCCGTGTCGTCCCATCTTGAACAGCTTGAACGTCAACTGCGCAGCAGCATGCCGCAGCACGTGATGGACATGCTCGGCCAGCAGGCCTCCTATTTGGGCAGATAAGTTCGCCCTACCAACCGGACCGGAACGCCATCATGTGGGAAATTTTTGCCTACCAAAATTCGGACAGCCTGTTCGGCATCTTCAATGCCGTGGCCGCCATCCGCGGATCGGATACCTATCTCAGTGCGATTGCCGGCGTGGTGTTCTGCGGGTTCATCGCTGCCCTGCTCGCGTATGCCTTCGCGCCTCAGAAACTGCAGGGCTGGCAATGGCTGGCCTCGGTCGTGCTCGTGTATTCGATCCTGTTTGTGCCGCGTGTCGCGGTGGGCATTGTGGACAAGACCGGCGGCGCCCCGGTCAGAGTCGTCGCAAACGTGCCGTTTGGCATCGCCCTGTTTGGCGGCCTCACCAGCACCATCGGCAATACCATCACCGAATTGTTTGAAACCGCGTTCCAAGCCATTCCCGGCAACGCGAACCTGCCCAGTGAACTGACCTATCAAAAGAACGGGCTGATGTTCGGCAATCGCCTGATCCGGGATACCGGCAAGGTAGTGTTTCAGGATCCGAATTTCCGCACCGACCTGGTCAACTACATTCATAACTGCACCATGTATGACCTGATCGATGGCAGCATCGATCCGACGGCGTTTTCGCGCAGCGATGATGTCTGGAGCATGATGGGCAATCCCAATCCGGCCCGCTTTACCACCATGACGAGCAGCGGCGGCACGGTCACTACCGACACCTGCCCCAATGCCTATAACGATCTGGCAGGCAGGATACCCGCGCAGATCAGCAGCATCCAGGACAAGCTCGCGGGCCAGTTGAATCCGACTTTGCCCGGCACCACGGCAGCCGCTGTGATCGCCGTGCAAATCCAGCAGGCGTACCTGAAGAACAGCATCGCCAACGCTGCGGCGACCGCTGCCGATATCATCCGCCAGAATGCGGTCATCAACGCGATTAACGATACCAGCCAGATCATCGGCCAGAAGATCAACGATCCCGCGTCGATGGTGCTGGCAGTAGGCCGGGCACAGGCGATGGCGCAGACCAACGCCGCGTGGATTAACAACGGCAAGATCGCCGATCAAGCGTTACCGGTGGTACGGAACGTCGTCGAAGCGCTGGCGTATGCGATTTTTCCAATCGTGGTGCTGTTGTTGTTTCTCACCAGTGGCAGAGAAACCATGATGGCTCTGAAGAACTATATTGCGGTGCTCATCTGGATCCAGCTTTGGCCGCCCTTGTACGCGATCCTCAACTATATGGCGAGCATGTATGCCGCCTCCGAACTGGCGGCGGCTGCCAATGCCGGCGGCGGGCTGAAGGCGCTGTCCCTGCTGACCGCTTCTTCCATTTATTCGAACGCCATCTCATCCGAGGCGGTGGTCGGCTACCTGACCATCAGCATTCCGTTTATCGCTTGGGCGGCACTGAAGCGCATGGAAAACTTCGGCACCAGCGTTGTCGGCGGGCTGTCAGGATTGCAATCCGCGATTACCTCGTCTACGGGCTCTTCAGTCAACGGCAACGTCAATATGGGTAATGTTGCAATGGATCAGATGCAGCTATCACCGAACCGCACGTCGGCATTCATGAATAGCATGCAAAGCGATGCCACCGGAAATACCGCCACTTCGAATGTGGGGAATGGCCGCACCGCTGTCAGTCTGTTACGCAACCAAGGCTTTGCTTCGCGCGTGGTATCGATGCGGGTATCGGAACAGAATGTGACCGAAGCCAATAAAGAGGCCAATGCCGCACGAAGCGAGGCAATCGCTGCCAACACGGAACGCTCGGCGGTGTTGGCAGATGCGCTTACCAAGGGCATCGCCAAGTACCGATCGTCACGCAGCAGTGGCGGAACGTCGTCCAGCACTTTCGAACAGGCGGGTGAGAATCTGAGCCGATTGGACCAGATCACGAAGGGTGTATCCGATAGGACAGGACTGTCGCAATCTCAGGTTGCACAGATTGCGTTCGGGGCATCCGGCTATTTTGGCGTTTCCAAAGGTAATGTTGCCGGTGCCAAGATCCAAGCTAACGCAGACAAAAGCTATCAATCCAGCCTGTCGGCAGACCAGCAGAAGGTATTGGGTGCGTTGACTAACGAACAGATCGGTGAATTCAAGCAATTCGGTGACCGTGTATCCCGCGATTCGAGCTTCATCAATGCCCTCGGATCCGACTCCCGCGAAGCGAAGGATATGTCGTCGCGCCTTGCTACCACAACCTCCCGATCAGAACGTGCGGATGCCACGTATGCCGAACGGGAGGCTTTTGCTGAAAGGCTTTCCACCGCTCGCGAGCGTGGTGAGACGATTTCGATCGACATCGCACAAGATCCGCATAACGTTGAAATGTTCATGCGTTATGCAGAACAATATGGCGGCAATAGCGCTGCTGCATTCGCCTTGTTCGACGCCGAATTGGCACGCCAGGGGTTGCGTCCCAATCGCCTCTTCTCGGATGGAACCGCACTACCGACTTCATTCGATGGCATACGATCTCGATACGACCATGACGCGACCGGCGCACGCTTGAACCCTGATATTGCTGCAATCAATCGCGCACATCGCGGACAAGCCTCTCGCCTCAGTACCCACGTTCCAGATACCGCTGGACCAACTACTGCTTCTGGAATTCGCAAAGATATTCAGACCAAAGGCGCGGAAATTCGCGGTCAGACAGGCGCTGCAAGTAAGGACTTCGATGCAAACGCGGAAATTGTCAAAACGCCGGATGGAACGCTTGCATCCAAGAAATCCCTATTCAAACAGACAGGCAAACAGGTTGCAGAGGATGCTGGTGCCACGATCGACAATACAAAAGACGCTGTGAAGGATCTGACAAAAACAATCAAGAAGTAATTGCCACTAATGCTACTGATCGAAGTTATGTCCTGTGTCATGAAAATCGGGGCGTTCAGAAAACCGAACCGTCTTCCCTTTGTCACGCCAAAAGTTTCTCATCCTGTCCCGCGCCGAAGTTCCCTGTCCAAATGGCTCGTCATTCTCCTGCAAATCCACCTCGTCATTTTTCCCATTGAGCGCCAACGCGCCACCAACGGCGGCCCCTGCAAGTGCACCAATGGACATCATTACGATTTTCAGACCCACTCCATCGGGAATAGAGGCGAACAATCCAATGAGCGCACCGACTGCCATTCCGAACAATAGAGGTAGTCTTTTCATTCAAAGTCTCATTCAGCAAAAGAGCGTCTTCATTGGCCGTATGACATCAGCTAGAATGAAATGTTCTATTGTTTCTTATTGCCGAAATCACCGAAGTCGGCGAGGACACATCACTCTAATTTGAATGAAATTTCGAAACTACGTCGCAGATTCGGAAACATTTTTGGAGACTCATACATGTTGTTTGAGGTCCCCGCAAATTAGTTTGGTTTGAACGGATTCCGAATCGTGAGCTGTCGCTCGATGACCAGGCCATCCTGCAGGTCTTCCGAATACAAGGTCGTCGACCCAGCCAACAGGGCGGCAGCGACGATCAGCGCATCGTAAGGCGATAGTCCGTAACGCTCCGCCAGCTGCAACGCCTTGTCATGGGTGTCGACCGACATCGGCTCGACCGGGCATACCACGCGGATCTGCGCCAGCACTTCCCGAATTTCCGGCCATGACATCCCCAGCTTGCGCGAGGCGACCGCCGCAAATTCGTTCAACACCTGGACGCTGATGACGCCGCCGATGGCTAGCAGCTCTTCCGCCCGATCAGCCTTGGCCGGATCGGCAGACAAGAGGTACAGCACGACATTGGTATCGAAGAAAAACTCAGTGCCGCTCATTGGCATTGTCGCGGTCAAATTTGAAATCGGCCGGCAAACGCCCACGGTACTTGCGTAGGCGTGCCAACAGTTCGCGTGCGCCAGGCGTCTTTTCCACGGCAAAGGTCCGGTCGCCGACGACATGAATATCGATGTTATCGCCCGGCTTCAGGTCAAGCGCCTCGACCACGGTAGCGGGTAGCCTCACGGCCAAGCTGTTCCCCCATTTAGCGACTTGCATGCGCTTACCCCTCAAGGATATACAATAACCAATGTATATCATAATCAATCTGCGAAGTTTGGCCAATCGTGTGACAATCCGCAATCGAATCTGGGTGAATGTTTATTCCCCCTGCCTGACAAATCCGTGCATTCCGCCGTACTGCCCCCTAGAGGCTCATTTCGTAGGTATCCCGGTCATCGCGATCAGTTTGTTCGGCGTCGGAATCATCATGAACGATGATCGCGAACACCGGCAAAAAACTGCTCAAGAGCGGTTATTGCAGAAATTCAGTTGACGGGCAGAAACCGACCCGTTGCAGTCGGTCTGCGGCCACAATAGCAGTCGTTCATCCTTCGATATAGGCGGTGGCTGCCGACTGGCGCGACACGCCGCTAGATGTTCAGTCGGACGGGCGAGCTACGTTCACTTCTTACGTATTGACAGTGAGAGGATTGCTTGCATTGGAGCGTTTTCAGACTCCGATGTAGACAACACCGTCGACATGGTCACGGCCGCTTTTTCGCCAGTGATCTCGTGTGCCAATGTGTAAAGTTCTCCATTTGGCGTCGACTTGGTTTCCTCGAGCTTCTTCTCGGGCGTCAACCCTATAGACGGCTTCGGCAAGAACGCCAGGTACAGTTCCTTTACCAGTGCTGCTTTGGCGCGCCGTGCATACACTGTGCAAAGACCGGACTCATAGGACACAACAACGAAGTTACCAATAGCGTTAGTGGCTCCCCATGCCCGCCCTGGCCCCGAGGCGAAAAACGATGCGGCCGCTTCCTTTGGCATTTCGAGCAGTACAGCAGTGTTTGCCCATGCCGCTACACGCTGTGGCACTCCAAAGTTCTTGAAGCAGGCCTCTTCAAACAAACGCACAGCATGCAAGGCCTGGTCCGAAGCTTGTTCCTGCGGTTGTGCGTGAAGTGGAAAAACGGTAGCGAAGCATAGAATAATCAATAACAGATTTCGCATCTGCGACCCCGTGCAACCCTGATACGTTAGAAGACCAAGAAATGCAACCTAACTTCGTTCCCTAGCGATTAGCATCCTGCCGGATAGTGCCACTGCAATCTTGCTAAGAACATCCCTAATATATAGTAGAGATCATGTCAGGTTCTCGCAGCGTGTCCCTAGTCAGTGTTTGTGCCGCGCCGGCCGCTATACGGCGCATTCCGGCAAATCGCCAAGAGGAAATGAACTGGAACAGACGACCCAAAGTCGACCTTCAACTTTCCCCGAAGCTGCCATTCAACGTCCTGATTGACCGGCGCATGTGTGCGTCAGTGTCGAATTACATGTTAAAACCAGATTGGCATTCACTTTATTCGTACGCCTTGAAAATTGCGGGCCACCCAGCTCTCTAAGCCGTCCAACGTGGTCACACAAGCCTCTGTCTCTGACGCTTTTTCAAACAGATACAGAGCATCTCCACTACCCACTCGTTTTTGCAAAACCTTGAGCTTCGCTTCTACCCATCCAACGGTACTGGCTGCATCGTAAGTGTATGCGTCAACCAGCTTCAACCACATCTCTTTGTCGACGCGGCCAGTACTACTCAAATTTGCGTCTATTTCCGCGTTGTAGCGCTGAGCATCCATTGAGTTTTAACGACCACGATAACCGGCAGCGCAGCTGTCGGTGTTGATTGATGGGATGGACTCCCCCCGTTTTTTTGCGTCAAAGCGCATGTGCTGGTCAACGCGGGAACGGGGATCAGCCTTCAACGAAAGGAGTCCACCATGAATACTACTATCGTGGCCGTTGACTTGGCCAAATCCGTATTCCAACTTGCTGTGGCTGATGGCGGCTGGCGCGTTACCGAACATCATCGCCTTACCCGCAGCCAATTCGAACGCTGGTTTATCAATCGCAACGTCTCGCTGGTTATTATGGAAGCCTGCGGCTCGGCGCACCACTGGGCACGGCAACTCAGCGCGCTGGGCATCGAGGTCAAACTGCTGCCCACGCCGTACGTCCGCGCCTATGTCCGGCGCAACAAGACTGACGCGGCCGACGCCTGCGCCTTGCTCGAAGCAGCTCGCTGTGCCGATATCACACCGGTCAGAATCAAATCCGTCGAGCAACAGGCCTTGCAGGGCTTGCACCGCGTTCGTTCCCTCTGGATGGCAACCCGCACAGCACGTATCAATGCCTTGCGCGGTTTCTGTCGGGAATTCGGTATTTCCGTTGCGACTGGCAGTCGCAACGGCCTGGAACAAATCAGCCGCGTGCTGGCTGATCCCAATTCTGCTGTCCCCGCACTGATCCGCAACAGCATGAAGCTGCTGGTCGAAGAGGTGCGCCTGCTGGAAGCGCGCATCGCCCAACTTGAACGCGAGCTGACGGCATTGGCCAAACAGTCGCCAGCCTGTACGACCCTGCTGTCGATCCCCGGCATTGGCCTGCTTACGGCCACCGCGATGGTCGCCGCCACCAGCGGCAGCGTCACCCACTTCAAGGATGCCCGGCATTTCGCCAGCTGGTTCGGTTTGACGCCGAAGGAGCATTCCTCCGGCAGCACCCGGCATCTCGGGCGCCTCTCCAAGCAGGGAGACCGCTACCTGCGCATGCTGCTCATCCATGGCGCCAGGTCGGTACTGCGAGCAGCCACTGTTGCCACCGCTGCCGGCAGACAGATCGACTCGTTGCGGCAATGGGCGCTCAATGTTCAAGCACGTGCCAACCATAACAAGGCAGCCTGCGCTTTGGCCAACAAGCTGGCCCGCATTTGTTATGCCACTTTGCGTGACGGCGAGGGCTATTGTGGCAGTGTGACTCGGCTTGGAAAGAAACTGAACGATCCGACCTACCCGATGCCGGCCTGAAGTTCTATGGATTGATTGACGTTTGACCCGCCCGCCTTTGCGCAGAGATTGATCGCCCATCATGGCAACCAGGGAAACACCCACATCGCTTGACGCCGATAACTCGTCCGGCAGCCGCACGCTTGCCGTTCGCAACGATTGGCGCAGTGATGCCGCAGATTCCATGTCGGCACGGACCATCAAAGAGTCCACATTAGATGCCGGATATACGACTGCAGGCTTCTCCCTCATGCCATCCCTATCGGTCAGTTTCTTGTACTTTGGGGGGAGTCCATATACGACGAGTTAGGCGACCATGTTGGCATTATTACTTCGTCCACCAAGGCTTCCACCATGGTTTGCTTTCATAAATTTTTACTGCTGCGTCACTCGGATAAGGGATGAACTCAGATAAATCTCCGTACTTCTGGTGCAAAACTAGTCCGCAGCTGATAGTCACCCGAATCAAGAAATGGTTATCGCAATGTAGCAGCACTTGATTCTCCGATAGGACTTCATGACTTTCAAGCCACGTACAGTCATACATTGCGCCGATACTCTTCCGGTCTAAAACTTGCAAATCTTCATCTGTCAGAATGACATCAAGGGAATCATCTCCACAGTCCCAAGACGTAACAAACACATAAAATTTTGCGCAACGATACTGCGCCTGAAGCACAAGGCCAGGAATTGACTTACCTGTTCCTTTACCATTAAGCAGGAGCTGACTTTCTAGTCGCTCCTCCTCCATTGGATCTCTGTGTGGGCGAAATGAAAATATCTTCAGCGATTCCATGTCTGACGCCTAACTTGTTATAAATCGCACAATGCCAATTTAACATGGACCCTTGCGGTTTAACATCCCATATCCATGTGACGCGAAGCCGCTTGTAGACTGGTGTTCAGCGAACTATGCTGTATGTATGCACAGTATTAACAGAAACGACAAACCACGCAAGCCCGTATTGATTTCCACCCGGCTGCTGGACCAGGTTCGTGAACGCTTGCGGTACATGCATTACAGCTTGCGTACCGAAAAGAACTATGTGTACTGGATCCGCTGGTACATCCGCTGGCATGGATTGCGGCATCCGAAAGAAATGGCGGGGAAAGAGGTCGAGGCTTTCCTTTCCATGCTGGCCAATGTCCGACAGGTATCGCCCTCCACCCATCGCCAAGCGCTCAGTGCCCTCTTGTTTTTGTATAAAGAAGTGCTGGATCTGGAATTGCCTTGGCTGCAGGATATTGGCCGCCCGGTGCCGACCAGGCGTATCCCCGTTGTCCTCACAGTGGACGAGGTATGCCGAATCCTGTCGTTGATGGAGGGAGTCACTGGCTTGCTTGCACGCCTGGTGTATGGAACCGGCATGCGGCTGCGCGAGGCGTTGTCGCTGCGGGTGAAGGATATTGATTTTGACCGGCGTGTCGTCATCGTCCGCGAGGGCAAAGGTGGCAAGGACCGTGTCGTCATGCTGCCCGAGGGAATCCGCGTTGCTCTGAAGGAGCAGCTCCGCTACGCCCGCGCACTCTGGGAGACGGATCGACAGGCGGGCTTGCCTGGCGTATTTCTTCCTCATGCGCTGGAAGTGAAATATCCGCGCGCTGGCCAGGCATGGGCATGGCAATGGGTATTTCCGTCACCGACGGTGTCGCGCGATCCGCAATCAAACATTGTTCGTCGACATTATCTTTACCCCGAACAGCTGCAGCGCGCATTGAAGCGCGCTGTGGCACAGGCGGGCATCGCCAAGCAAGTCAGCGTTCATACCTTGAGGCATAGTTTTGCGACACACCTTCTCCAGGCCAACACGGATATCCGCACCGTACAAGAGCTACTTGGCCACAGCGATGTGAGCACGACTATGATTTACACGCATGTGCTGAAGATGGCTGCCGGCACAACGGCTAGCCCACTGGACAAGTTAATGCCATTGATGGCGCATTAGGCGGCATATGGTTATCCGAATGTGCGGTATCGGAGCTTCGGGTTCGCCCTGAAATGCGGCTTTTGGCCGCTGTAAGTCTGTTTGGTGAGCCGACGAGCCGGCGGCTATAGGCTGGCTTTCGGACGATCATCTGGAAGGCGCGACATGGAACAGATAAATTTGACCAAGCGTTCGGCGAACTCTTAAGCCGACACCCAACGTCCTTTCTCACTTACCTTTGCCATCCAACACTGCTACAGCTCCGACCAAAGCACAAAAGGAAAAAACGGCCCGCGAAGCGGGCCGTCTTAAATTGAACCTGTCGCACGGTGCCGGCACCCCAGAACCATGGGTCCATAGGGGTCGGAAGTGGCATGGCTTCGGGTTCATCGGAAAGCGACAATCGCTCCCGCCATGACTCATTTCCAACCAATGCGCGTGATCGTCCAAAGGATATTTGGGCACGTATGAACGCGACAGGTGAACTCCATACTACGCTCTTGGCCTCTTCTGTCAAGGCAGGTTGGTAGCATCCCTTAAAATTGTCCACTTGACTCCACGCTCCAGGTTAACGGACAGCCGGAACTAGGCCTGCACGCCTCGACGGGCCTGTTATAACCAACAAGCGCCTAGTACCTTGGACGCTTACCGGCAGGGCGTCAAACCTCGACCCCTTCGGCGATTTCAAGCGCATCGTCGACTTCGATGCCAAGGTATCTCACCGTACTCTCCAGCTTCGTGTGGCCTAGCAGAAGCTGGACCGCGCGCAGGTTCTTGGTTTTCCGGTAGATGAGCGTCGCCTTTGTCCGGCGCATGCTATGGGTGCCATACGGCCCCGGATCCAGGCCGATGGACTCCACCCACGATTCGACAATCCTGGCGTATTGGCGCGTCGACAGATGGGGGGACTTTGATATCCGACTGGGAAACAGGAACTGGCCGTTCGCCAGATGCGCCTGGTCGATCCATGCTGTGACCGCGTTGCGTGTCTGTTCCGTGATCTCGAACTGCACCGGACGCTTCGTCTTCTGCTGCATGACGATCGCACGGGGCAGCACCCGGCCACCCTGCGAGATGTCACCGACACGCAATGTCATCAGGTCACAACCCCGCAGCTTGCTATCAATCGCCAGATTGAACAATGCCAGTTCTCGTGTCTTGTGTGCCATCTGCAGGCGCGTACGGATGGCCCAGATTTCCTTGAGCTTGAGCGGCGCCTTCTGGCCGATCAGCTTTCCCTTGTTCCAGCTTTCGTGATGGCTGGATGTCAGATGTTGCGATTCCATGGAACTCTCCCATTACAAATGAAGGGAATCCCATTGTCGGCCGAATAATTTGTGTGGGCGATCACCAACCGTAAGCGGACCTTGACCCTAGCCTTGCTATAGCCAAAGATCGACCCTTTGCAGACCTTCGGGGCTATCGAAAGCGGACGCTCTGCGCGTACGAAGCTCAATACGACAATCGCCCCATTTTTTGAAATGTAAAGCTCGGAAGCCCCCACCGAATCGGATGCGTCCAGAAAGTTACGTCAAGATTGGTAGTGACTATCTTATCGTCAAGTCGCCATGCAAAAAGAGTTTTGAACGATCAAGCGCCAGCCGTTTTTGTTCTGCCATTGGCCTTCGTCTTCTTAGCTAGCATCTCGAACGCCAGTGTATTCGTAGCGCGTAGTAGCCTAACACGTGCGCTTTCCGTATCCATTGCCCGTGCGATCATCACTGCACCGACACACTGCGCAAGAAGTGCTAATGCCACCTCGGAAGAACATCCGCATCTAGCACTCCACTCTTCGGCAATGCGGTTGAATACCGACTCGAATTGGCTTCGCAATGCGCTCCCTTCTCGTGCGATCTCAATGCTTAAAATCGGAAGTGCACAGCCATATTCCGCGTCCGCCACGTGTTCCATGCTTACATACGGCTGAAGAACACGTTTAATCCATGCATTAGGAGAGGAATCCTCGTTTGAACTCTTCGATTGATGTTTTTCCTCATTTGGAGCACGCCCCACCTCCCATCCGTCGATAAGCAGGGCTGCACTCCGATCCAGTTCATGCTGAATGAGCGCGGTTACCATGTCATTTTTTGATTTGAAGAGGGTATAGAAAACGCTTCCAGTCCGGCCAACGTCACGCATCATCTTGTCAACGGAAAGTGAGGAAAGCCCCTTCTTCTTCGCGTTCACGCTTCCGCACTCAAGAAGCTTTTTCCTCAACCGTTTCTTGCGCATTGCGCGACTCGACTCCATCAACGCCATCTCCACTATCCGCGGCTACCTAACCGCGGCAAATTACGGTTCCCAAATTGCTCCCCGCTCCACACCAAGAATGTTACGCAAAGTAGAACCGGATTTAATTTCACAAAAAGCATTTCCAAATACCTTAACCACCTGTCGCCGACATAAACCGTACAATCTTGCTCGGCTGCTCCTGAAATTCATGCCGCTCAGGCTTGAGCTCGATCGCTTGACGAATGGCCGCGATAATCTCGTTGTCCGAGGCTCCCCCGCGCAAGAGCGGGCGAAACTCGAACTGCGCTTCCTGACCCAGACAAAGGTGCAGCGTGCCATCGACGGTCAGCCTGACCCTGTTGCAGCTCGCACAGAAGTGTTGCGAAATCGGCGTGATAAAGCCCACGCTGAAACGGCCGTCCGTCGTACTCAGGTACCGGGCCGGCCCGGCGCCGACAGGCTGTATCTGATCAAGCAGGCCGAATCTGAGCCGCACGCGTTCTGCCACCCGTCGCAAATCAAGGAATTGCGCGTTGCGGCCAGTTTCCCCGACCGGCATGGTTTCGATCAGACGTAGAACAAAGCGATGGTCCATACAGAACGAAACCATGTCGTCGATTTCGTCATCGTTCACGCCCTGCATGGCCACCATGTTGATCTTTATCGGGGCGAAACCGAGCTGCCTGGCATGAATAAGTCCGGCCAGCACTTCCTCGAAGGCTGGGCGCCCACAAATTTGCTGGAAACGCGCGGCTTGCAGCGTATCGAGGCTTACATTCAGTCGCGACACGCCGGCGGCCTTGAGTGCTGCACCGTATTTGACAAGCTGGGTGCCGTTGGTCGACAAAGAGAGGTCGGCCAATCCCGACAGTTGCGCGAGACGTGCCGCAAGCTTCGGCAGATCTTTCCGTAACAGCGGTTCGCCACCCGTCAGGCGCACACGACGCACGCCAAGCCGCGTAAAAATGCCTATCAGGCGTTCAATCTCATCGAATGTCAGCCAATGAGCCGCCTCTTCGAAACCTTTGAACCCCTCGGGCATGCAGTACTGGCAGCGCAGATCGCATCGGTCCGTCACTGACAGGCGCAGGTAATCAATGCGGCGGCCGAAGCGGTCTGTCAATGTCGTCATTCCCACAGCTCCAGAAGTCATCGTTGGTTCGAAGTCGCATGCGGCATGCTATGCCTCGTCGCGGTCCAGTTGACCGCGCTTGTCGGTGATGTGAGACCATTTTTCATAATCGGGCAACGGGGGCTTTTGTTCGACGATCGGCCTCCAGTTGGGATGCTTGGCCAATAGGGCATTCAACGCGATGAAGTCCCGTTGGTCTTCCGGCACATCCTCTTCGGCAAAGATCGCCTTTTCCGGGCATTCGGGCACACAGACCGAGCAGTCGATGCATTCGGTCGGGTCAATCACCAGGAAATTCGGCCCTTCGCGGAAGCAGTCAACGGGGCAGACAACGACACAATCCGTGTGCTTGCATTGAATGCAGGATTCAGTCACAACAAATGCCATCACCATCCCCCTTATTTCTCGACGAACGCGCGTTCGATCACGTAATCGCCGGGTTCGCCCTGTGCCGGTGATATGACAAAGCCGCGGGCATCCAGAAGGTCGCAGGTGTCCTTCAGCATGGCCGGGCTGCCGCAGATCATCGCGCGGTCGTACGCAGGATCCAGTGGTTGAAGGTCGATATCATCGGCGAGCTTGCCGCTCGCGATGAGGTCGGTCAGCCGCCCCTGGTACTTGAACGGCTCGCGTGTCGCGGTCGGATAATAGATCAGCTTTTCGCGTATGAGGTCGCCGATGAATTCGTTTTGCGGCAAGTCCTGCATGATGAAATCGGCATACGCAAACTCGCTCACGACGCGCACGCCGTGCACCAGGACGACTTTATCGAAACGCGCGTAGGTATCCGGATCCTGGATGATGCTCATGAATGGGGCAAGGCCGGTTCCGGTGCCGAACAGATACAGGTGCTTGCCTGGTTTCAGATCGTCCAGCACGAGCGTGCCGACCGGCTTGCGGCCGACGAGGATGTGATCGCCTTCGCGCAGGTGCTGCAGGCGCGAGGTCAATGGGCCGTTCTGCACCTTGATACTCAGGAATTCCAGATGTTCCTCGTAATTCGGGCTGGCAATGCTGTAGGCACGCATGAGCGGCCGTCCATTCACCTCCAGGCCAATCATGACGAAGTGGCCGTTGTGGAAGCGCAGGCTTTTATCGCGCGTGATCTTGAAGCTGAATAAGGTGTCATTCCAGTGATGGACAGTCAGGACGCGTTCGGTATTGAAATTGGACATGAGGCTTTCTCAGTTCGTTGTGTAGAGTCTTTCGAGACGGGCCGGCACATATTTATGCCAGGGCGTATGCGCCAGGAAATCGCGGTCCTCGAGCGAGGTCAGTTCGTTGAGGGAGACGCCGACGCGGCGGACCTTGCCCGTGCCGTCGTTGAAGTCGAGGCCCAGTCCGTTGGGAAGCGAGACATGCCCGGATTGCATCATGTCCGAGATTTCGATGGACACGGTTGCACTGCCCCGGCGCGTCGTTAAAGCGGCGTCGTCGCCATCGTTCAGGCACAGCGAGGCGGCATCATGCGGGCTGATTCGCAGCGCAAGCTGGCGCTCTTTCTTGAAACCGTCCGGATTGCGAATGATGGTGTTGCTGGTGTCGGTGCGCCGTTCGCCTGCGGAGAGAATCAATGGAAAGTCCGCATGCGTGGGCAATGGCTGGGCAAGCTTTTCCATTTCCGAAAGCATCTCGGGGATGGCGAGGTTGATCTTATGATTGGGAAGCTTGACGCGCTTCCAGCTCTCTTCGTAGTCGCAGGACGAGAAGATGAATCCCGAACCGTTGTTCAGCACCGCATCGAACAGTTTTTCGCCGGCGGTAAACGGGTCACCATCGAAGCCTGCTCGTGCCGCCGCTTCTTGGTTGCTGCGCACGAACAGGTGACAGGCGCCCCATAACACGGCAGCGGCGGCAGCCCCATTCGGCAAGGTCGGTCCGAGGGTGCGATACAACACGACCGGCGCGAGCTTGGCGATGGTCGGATTGCTCATCGTGGCCATGAAGAACGCTTGGGCGAACTGCATCCTTCCTTTCTGCGCCGCCGCTTGCAATGGCGCAAGGTCTTCTGGTTGGAGCCCCCCCAGTGCTTCCACCAGGCGGGCATGGATTTCCGGTTCAGGCAGCGTTCCCGGCAAGGGATCGAGCAACGGCCGGCGCAGGTGGAAGTAATTGTTTGGGAATTCAAGATTGAAGTACGTGGCTTCATACTTCTCGTACTGGCTGGGCGCAGGCAAGACGTAATGCGCATGGCGGGCGGTCTCCGTCATGGCCACATCGATAACCACCACCAGATCGAGCGCGCGCAGCGCGTCGCGCCAGCGCTGGCTGTCCGCCATCGAATGCACCGGGTTACCGCTCTCGACCAACATCGCACGGTAGCGCTTGGGGTGGTCGGTGAGGATTTCCTCGGGAATGACATTGCAAGGGATGAGACCGGTGATGATCTTGGCGCCCACAACCGGGCTCACCTTTTCGATCTTGTCGCCCTTGCCCAGGGAGTTACCCTTGCTGGCGGCGTCGACCGCAACCAGCGGGATGAGCGCGTTGTTCGTGCCCTTTCGGCCGAAATGGCCTGTCAACAGCCAGACGAGCCGCTGCAGGTAGCTGCCCAAGGTGGAATGCACCGACATCTGCATGCCCAGGTCTTCCATCATGGCGACGCTGCCGGCGCGCGCAATGCGGTGCGCCGCAGCGCGCAGCTGCTCCAAGGGCACGCCGCAGCGCTCGGCGTAATCCGCAACCGGAAGCTCCCTGAAAGCGTTCTCGACGTGTTCCAGGCCGGTGGCATGCTCGGCAAGCCAGTCGCGGGCAATCAGGTTGCCCTGCACGATGATCGCCACCAGTGCAGAGAGGCACCATGCATCCGTTCCCGGTTTGATCTGCAGATGAAAGTCGGCGAGCTTGGCCGTCTCGCTGCGGCGCGGGTCGATGACGACCATCGATCGTGCGGGATCATTGGCGATCTCGCGCAGGATGGCCCTGGAGCGCGCAAATCCGTGGGATTGCCACGGATTCTTTCCGACGAATACGGCGACTTCGCAATGCTCGAAGTCTGCGTGCACACCGGTGCCGAGCATCTTGCCTTGCACCCAGAACTCGCCAGTCTTTTCCTGCGCGAGCGCGTTGGAGCGGTATTTGACGCCCAAGGCTTTCAATGTGCTGTCGCCGTAGGTGCCACCAAGATGATTACCCTGGCTGCCACCGCCGTAGTACACGATAGCGTCGCCGCCGTGTTCCGCCTTGATGGCATTGAATTTCGCGGCAATCTCGGTGATGGCGGTGTCCCAATCGATTGGCTCGAAGCTGCCGTCCTCCCGGCGCCGCAAAGGCGAGGTCAGGCGGTCCGGGCTGTTCTGGTAAAAATTCAGGCGCTGCGGCTTTTCGCAGGTATATCCCTGCGAAGCAGGATGCGCCTTGTCCCCCTTGACTCGCACCAGTTCGCGTCTGCTTTCACCGCCGAGCTGCACTTCCAGTCCGCAGTTGAGGCTGCACAGTATGCAGGCGGTCTGGTGCCACTGCGCTTGCGTGGGTGTCTGACTCATCAATTGGCTCCTCTTTGTGAATAAAAGCTCGCGCAACACTGCGTCAGCCTTAAAATAACGAACGTTACGGTAACGAACGTTATTTTAAAATGCGCGAGTCGTCAAGGGGTTTTTAGAGATTCAGCTCAGCTTTGTTTGCGAGCGCGCGAAACGTCTAAGCGGGCGCTACGGCGCTTACTGGCCAGAGGGGGAGACGTTTACTGCGCCTTTTTTGCGGGCCGGCGCTTGCCTGTGTCGTCGGCCTGCCGTGAAATTGCATCCATCAGGAAGTGCTTGCTGGCTTCGATAATTGTTCGTTGCGATGCCTCGCTTGGCATCGCCCGTGCGATAAGAATGGCGCCCACAAGTTGGCAAAGGAAAGCCCAGGCGAGATCGTCGCTACCCAAACGCTGGGCCAAGCCTTCCTGCCCCTTGCGTAACTCTTTTTCGAAAAGTTCGCGTACCGACATGTCCGCCCGCGCAATTTCTGCCCCAAGCGAAGGCAGCACGCAGCCCGCATCGGGGTGCTTGACGTGGCCCATGTTCAAGTAGCGGCCAAGCTCGAAATTGAGCCATTCTTCCGCGGTCTCGTGCGGGTTACCTGCCCACATTTCCCGGCTTGCCTGTAATTCGCTTTCGACGAGCGCCTTGAGAAGGTCCGCTTTGGACGAGAAGTGGCTGTAGAACGCGCCGCTGGTCACGCCGGCCGCCTGCATCAGCGCATCGACGCCTGTTGCCGCAAAGCCGCTCTGTTTGACCAGCGCTCCGCTGGCCTTCAGTAGCTCTTTGCGCTTTTCCTCTTTGTGACCCGGTTTGTACCGCATAGTCGCCTCGACTTTCAAATTGCTTGACACCGTGCGAATGTTAGCATAACGTCCGTTATCGTAACGATCGTTATTTTAAAACCGGGAGCGAGCATGGCAAACACAAAGCAGGCGGCACTGATTATCGGTGCCGGGGACTCAACGGGCGGTGCGATCGCGAAGCGGTTTGCGAAAGAAGGACTGATCGCCTGTGCCACGAGACGTAGCGCGGACAAGCTGCAACCGCTGATCGACGAGATACGCAACGCGGGCGGGCAAGCGGTCGGCTTCGCATCGGACGCCCGCAAGGAAGAGGAAGTCATCAAGCTGGTGGACGACATCGAGCGTGATATCGCCCCCATCGAGGTCATGGTCTTCAACATCGGCGCAAACGTCCCGTGCAGTATCCTCGATGAAACCGCGCGCAAATACTTCAAGATCTGGGAGATGGCCTGCTTTTCCGGTTTCCTGGTCGGACGTGAAGTCGCCAGGCGCATGGTAACCCGTGGACGCGGCACCATCATCTTCACCGGTGCGACGGCTGGCTTGCGGGGTTCCGCCAACTTCGCCGCGTTCGCCGGCGCCAAGCATGCCTTGCGTGCACTGGCGCAAAGCATGGCCCGCGAGCTTGGGCCAAAAAATATCCATGTCGCGCATGTGGTCGTGGACGGTGCGATCGACACAGCGTTCATCCGCGATACCTTCCCGGAACGTTACGCATTGAAGGATCAGGACGGGATCCTGAACCCCGACCACATCGCGGACAACTACTGGCACCTGCACATGCAGCCGCGCGACGCATGGACCCATGAACTCGACCTGCGTCCCTGGATCGAGCGCTGGTAAGCGCATCGGCAAGCCTTGCAAACACCACCACAGGACAAACCAATGAAACAAGTTGAATTCTTCTTCGATGTAGGCAGCCCGTATAGCCATCTCGCTTACCACCAGTTGCCAAAAATCGCCAAGGCAAGGAATGCCGAAATCCTCTGGCGCCCGATACTCCTGGGTGGAATATTCCAGGCGACGGGCAATGCGAGCCCATTCACCGTGCCGCAGAAGGCAAAGCACTCCCTGACCGACCTCGAACGGTGGGCCAACTATTTCGATGCACCGTTTACCCCGAATCCTCATTTCCCGATCAACACCCTGCAGCTCATGCGCGGCGCCGTGGCCATGCAGATGCGCAGCGACGAGGAATTTCATCGTTACCTGTCGGCGATATTGGGTGCGATGTTTGAAAAACCGCGCAATCTCAACAACGTTCAGGAAATTTCCGCAGTTCTCGAAGCCGCAGGATTTTTGCCAATGGACGTCCTGGCGATGGTCCAGGACGACAAGGTGAAGCAGGCGCTGCGGGCGAACACCGACGAAGCCGTGGCGCGCGGTGTGTTCGGTGCCCCGACCTTTTTCGTCGGCGAGAACATGTTCTGGGGACAGGACCGCCTGCATTTTGTCGACCTGGCACTCGCCTGACCCGTGCGCCGGAAATCAGCCTCAAGACAAGGAAGAGAGGAATAAGTGGAAAACAGATGGCTACAAGAATATCAGCCGGGTGTACCGGCGGATATTGATGTAAGACGCTACCCTTCGGTAGCGCACATGCTGGAGGATAGCTACGCGAAGTTCAGCGATGCGACGGCATTCGAATGTGGCGGTGCATCGCTGCGTTACAGTGACGTCGATCGCCACACATGTGATTTCGCGGCATATCTGCAAAGCCTCGGTCTGAAAAAGGGTGACCGGGTTGCCGTGATGCTGCCCAACGTCCTGCAATACCCGGTCGCCGTGTTCGGGATCCTCCGCGCGGGACTGACAGTCGTCAACGTCAATCCACTCTATACGCCACATGAGCTCGAATACCAGCTCAACGACTCTGGCGCAAGTGCGATCGTTATTCTTGTGAACTTTGTTCCTACGCTGGATAAAGTGATGGCGCGCACGTTCCTCAAACACGTCGTGGTGGCCAGCCCGAAGGATATCGTTGCGATGAGCGGAGGGCACGCTGTTTCCACCGTCATTCCCGGCGCCGTCGCCTTCCACGAGACGCTCGCTAACGGCAGGGAGCGCAAGCTCCAGGCTGCTGACGTCGAACCCGGCGATATCGCATTCCTTCAGTACACCGGCGGCACGACGGGAAAATCCAAAGGGGCCATCCTGCTACACCGCAACATCGTCGCCAGTCTTCTTCAGCTGCAGGCCTGGACTGCTGATGTCACGAAGATGGAGAACCAATGCGTCGTTACTCCCCTGCCGCTGTACCACATCTTCGCGCTGGCGAATTGTCTGATGTACGCATCCATCGGCGGGAAGAACGTGCTGATCACCAATCCTCGCGACCTTCCCGGCCTGGTCGAAGAACTGAGAAAGCACCGCTTTGACGCGTTCATTGGCGTCAACACGCTGTTCAACGGTCTGCTCGCCACGCCGGGATTCGAGACGATCGATTTCAGCTCGCTGAAACTTGTCATCGGCGCCGGCGCAGCGGTACAACAAGCCGTGGCAGAAAATTGGCAGCGCATCACAGGCGCGGCGCTGACGGAAGCGTACGGACTTACGGAAACCTCGCCGGGTGTCGCATCATGCCCTTGCATCGGCCGGCCTGGACAGGATCGGTCGGCGTGCCCTTGCGATCAACGATGGTGTCCCTGCGCGATGCCGACGGCAAAAAAGTCGCACCTGGCAAACGAGGAGAACTGTGCGTCGCCGGCCCGCAGGTTATGCCGGGTTACTGGCAACGTCACGAGGAAAATACCCACGCCTTTACCCAGGATGGTTACTTCAAAACGGGCGACGTTGCGACCATGGACGTGAACGGATATATCCGGATCGTCGACCGCATCAAGGACTTGATTCTTGTTTCCGGCTTCAACGTCTACCCCAACGAGGTCGAGGCGGCAGCCGCACTGCATCCCGGGATCCTGGAAGCGGCCTGCGTCGGCGTGCCCGACGAGAAGTCAGGCGAAGCAATCAAGCTCTTCGTCGTCAAGCGTCTCCCCGAATTGACAGAAGAAGACGTGCGCGACCATTGCAAACTCTACCTGACCAGCTACAAAGTACCGAAACATATCCACTTCCTCGAGACCTTGCCCAAGTCGCCGGTTGGCAAGATTCTGCGCAAGGAATTGCGCCATTAAAACCACACATTGAGCTATGCAAACACTGAACCTCTACCCTCATCTTCTGCAGCCATTGGACCTCGGCTTTACGACACTACGCAACCGCGTCCTGATGGGATCGATGCACGTCGGCTTGGAAGAAGCCAGAAATGGCTTCGAGCGCATGGCGGCATTCTATGCCGAGCGTGCACGAGGTGGCGTGGGCCTGATCGTCACCGGTGGTATCGCGCCGAACGAGGCAGGGCGACCAGCTATCGTCGGCTCAAAACTCGATTCCGAACACGAGGCCGAGCAACACCGTCAGGTCACTGACGCTGTCCACTCCGAAGGAGGCAAGATCGCCATGCAGATCCTGCATTTCGGCCGCTATGCCTATCACCCCACACTCGTTGCCCCCAGCGCACTGCAAGCGCCGATCAATCCGTTTGTGCCGAAGGAGTTGAGTGGCACCGAGGTCGAGCAGACCGTCGCCGACTTCGTCCGCTGCGCTCGGTTGGCGCAATTTGCCGGCTACGATGGCGTTGAAATCATGGGCTCGGAGGGCTACCTGATCAACGAGTTCATCGCCGAACGCACCAACCAGCGCACCGACGAATGGGGCGGCAGCTATGAGAACCGGATACGGTTCCCCGTCGAAATCGTACGCCGCACACGGGAGGCAGTCGGGCCGAATTTCATCATCATCTACCGGCTTTCGATGCTGGACCTCGTTGAGGGTGGATCCAACATCGACGAAATTGTGATACTGGCAAAGGCGATTGAAGCCGCGGGCGCGACCATCATCAATACCGGCATCGGCTGGCATGAAGCGCGCGTGCCGACGATTGCCACGAAGGTGCCTCGTGCCGCCTACGCCTTCGTCACGAAACGGCTGATGGGCGCGGTACGGTTACCGCTAGTGGCCACCAACCGGATCAATATGCCGGATGTCGCAGAGAAGCTGCTTGCCGACGGCTATTGCGACATCGTCTCGATGGCACGGCCGTTCCTGGCCGACCCGTATTTCGTGCGCAAGGCGTCCGAAGGTCGGGCTGACGAAATCAACACCTGCATCGCCTGCAACCAGGCCTGCCTGGACCACACCTTTGCCGGAAAAATCACGTCGTGCCTGGTCAATCCACTCGCTTGCCATGAAACGGAAATCCCGATCAAATCCACCCGAATCGCCAAGCGACTGGCTGTCGTGGGAGCCGGTCCGGCCGGCCTCAGCTTTGCGACGACGGCAGCAGAACGCGGCCACGACGTCACCCTGCTCGATGCCGCGCCGGAGATCGGCGGACAATTCAATATCGCGAAGACGATTCCCGGCAAGGAGGAATTCCACGAGACGCTGCGCTACTTCCGCCGCAAGCTGGAAACGACCGGTGTGAAGGTGAAGTTAAATCATCGCGTTACTGCAGACGATCTGCTGGACGGCGGCTTTGACGAAATCGTGTTGGCGACCGGTGTCGCCCCGCGTACACCTGAGATCGAAGGCATCGATCACCCGAAGGTACTCGGATATCTGGACGTGCTCCAGCAGCGCAAACCGGTCGGACAACGCGTGGCCGTCATCGGCGCCGGCGGCATCGGATTCGACACCGCCGAATTCCTCGCGCATGACGATGAGCATGTAGATCCCGACGCGCAACGCTTTTTCGAAGAATGGGGCATCGACACCAGTCTGCATGCGCGGGGCGGCGTTGCCAGGCCAAACGCGAAACCGGCAAAGCGCCAGATCTGGCTCCTGCAACGAAAAACCTCCAAGGTTGGCGATGGCCTCGGAAAGACGACCGGGTGGATTCACCGAACCTCCCTGAAGCACCGACGTGTCGAAATGGTTGCCGGCGTCACCTACCGGCGGATCGACGACAGCGGGTTGCATATCACAGTCGGTGATAAAGACCTCGTGCTCGAGGTCGATTCGATTGTCGTCTGCGCTGGCCAGGAACCGCTGCGCGAGCTCAAGGATGGGCTTGAGGAAGCCGGGAAAAAGGTGCATCTGATCGGCGGTGCAGATGTTGCGGCCGAACTGGATGCAAAGCGTGCCATTGATCAGGGCGTGCGCTTGGCGGCTGAAGTCTAAGTCTGGATTAATGGGCGCCTGCGACATTGCAGGCGCGAGTTCCTTAAAGGAGATTCCGATGACAGAAGCAAGAACCGCATTGATCGTGGGCGTCGGCGCCAGCCGCGGGCTAGGTGCAGCTGCAGCAAGAAAATTTGCAAAGGAAGGACTGCATGTCGTGCTGGCGGGGCGCACGGCGGACAAAGTCGAAAAAGTCGCCAACGAAATCCGTGCCGCAGGAGGTTCGGCGCAAGCAGTCATTGGCGACGGCTCAATTGAAAGCGATGCGGCGCGCTTCGTCGCCACGGCTGAAGAACATGGATCGCTTGAGCTGGTGTTGCACAATGCCGGCAGCAACCGGCGCGATCCGTTTCTGGATCTTGAGGTGGACAATTTCGAAGCCTTGTGGCGCGAACATTGCCTCGGCGGCTTCCTGACCGGCAGAGAAAGTGCGCGGCGGATGGCACCGCGCGGCAAAGGTACGATTCTGTTCACCGGCGCATCCGGCTCGCTGCGCGGTCGCGCATTGTTTGCAGCATTTTCCTCTGCCAAGGCAGGCCTGCGCGCGGTCGCGCAAAGCATGGCGCGCGAGCTGGGGCCCAACGGCATTCATGTCGCGCACATCGTGATTGACGGCGGTATTGAAGGCGACCGGCTGTTGGTGGCGTTCCCGGGCCGGCAGAACGAGAAGGGGGCAGACGGGCTGCTATCCATCGACGTTATTGCAGAAACGTACTGGCAAATTCATCTGCAACAACGCAGCGCGTGGACTCACGAGCTGGACTTGCGGCCATGGTCCGAGCCGTTCTGACTACGCTGTACGCGCCCAACCAAGCTGTTGAGCTCTCATGGCATATCTCGGGCGTAACGCCGTCCTCTTCTGCGTGAATAAAGACGCCGCAGGATGCCCGGCTCGTAACGGAAGTTCCGAGCCGGGCATCCTGCGGCCATAAAAGGCGCTACGGGAAACGCTTTTGATGACACGTAGCTCTGAATCCGCTGCAACATCGGACTCTTGTGTCTCCAATACCAGATCCATATCCATCAACATGAACGATTTCCACTCGCCAGCCAAGACAATGTCCGGTTTCAGCACCATCACAGGATGGGCAAGGTCTGCTATTGGCCGCTGGGCGCATGTCATGGTGTGTGTTCGTTTGGCTGTTCAGGGCCACATAGCCGCCTTCCAATTTCCATCGTCGAACCAGCACTGCTGACCCGAAGCTGCCTTTCGGCAAGTCGGAATGCCGATGTTCAACGCCCGAATTCACTAGCCTGCAAAGCGCAGCTCGGCCGCGTCTTTGCGCAAGGCAGCTGGCTTTTCTCGCGTGTTGTCGATACGCTCTTAATGCCTTGATCGTGAATGAAGTCGTCCGACACCCGCAATAGCGACTCATCCTCCACCTTTACTTTGAAAATCACAGGCTCGATCATGCTGCTTGCTTCTTCCGATGCATGAATCGACCAGACTTTCCTAGACACTAGCGAGCCTCGCGAAATACTGCTTCTCGTAGTTTACCGGCGAAAGCCGATCGTTGTTGCTGTGACGCCTTTTCGGGTTATAGAACATCTCGATGTAATCAAACACGTCTTGCCGTGCCTCGTCTCTGGTCGCATAGATTTTTCGTCGAATTCGCTCCCGCTTAAGTAGCTGGAAAAAACTTTCCGCGACGGCGTTGTCATGACAGTTTCCCCGGCGGCTCATGCTCTGCTGGAGATCGTGCGTCTTGAGGAACGCTTGCCAGTCGTAGCTGCTGAATTGACTGCCCTGGTCGGAGTGGACCATCACAGTCTGTTTTGGCTGCCGACGCCAGACTGCCATTAGGAGCGCATTCAATGCCAACTCTCTATCCATGCGAGGCCCCATTGACCAACCGATCACCTGGCGTGAAAACAAATCCAGTACCGCTGCCAAGAACAGCCAACCTTCATGCGTGCGGATGTACGTGATATCAGTGACCCAGACGCGATTCGGTTCGGGGACGTCGAACTGGCGGGCCAGATGATTCGGCGCCATCACGGCAACAGGACCACCACGAGCGCCAGGGCGACGGCGATAGCCAGTCTGGGAGCGCAGCCGCTCCTGTTTCATCAGTCGATAAATGCGATTCTTGCTGCAGCTCTCGCCAAGATCGCGCATGTCATCTGTTACTTTGCGATAGCCGTAGACCGAACCGCTTTCGAGCCATGAATGCTTGATATGTCCCAGCAGACGACCATCTTCCACGGCGCGCAGAGACAATGGCGTCTCGCACCAGGCGTAATAACCGCTCGGATGCACAGCCATCATCCGGCACAGCCTACGCACCGGATATTGGGAAGCGTGCTCCCGAATGAAGGCGTACCTCACCCGGACGTCTTGGCAAAGTACGCGGCGGCCTTTTTTAGGATGTCTCGCTCCTCGGTCACCCGCTTGAGTTCAGCCTTCAGGCGCCGCATTTCTGCCTGCTGGTCTTTGCTGGCATCGCGTTCCGCTTGCGGAACACTGTAGCGCTTGGTCCATTGATACAGGCTATGCGTTGACACGCCCAATCGGCCAGCTACCTCCGCCACAGCATGACCACGTTCCGTGATTTGCTTAACCGCTTCGATCTTGAATTCTTCTGTGAAACGCTTCGTACTCATGACACCTCCCTATAAACCTCAATTTATAGGCTCAAAAGTGTCTAGTAAACTCTGGTCGATTCAGCACGGCTCCATGTCGTTTGGATAGAGCATCTTGAAACGATTCATCGTCCGAATACTTGCCAACAGCTGCACAGCAATCTGTCAAACAGGTATTAGCCCTTGCGATCGCACCGATACACCCCTCCCTCATCATGGTAGAAGGCGCATTTCCTGTTAAGCGCTTCTTTCAGACGATGTCGGGCGCGATGGATCCGGATTTTTGCCGTGGCCAACGTACATTCGCAGATCAGCGCCGTCTGCTCGATCGACAAGCCTTCGAGATCGTGCAGCACCAATGCGGCCCGATACGTGTCGGGCAAGGAGTCGATGACCTGCCGGACACATTGATTCATTTCATCCTCGATTAATCGGCTGTCGATATCTATTTCTGCACTGGCGACGTCCATGGATTCGTCCAACTCGACGATACGGCCCTGCCGATCCGGGTGTCGATAGTAGTCTGCGGCGACGCGATTGGCGATGGAGAATGCCCAGGTTTTGATCGACGAGCGGCCGCCAAAGGACGCATAGCCGCGCGCCACGCGAATCAGGGTTTCCTGCTGCAGGTCGCAGGCGATTGCGGGATCGCCGACGTAGCGTTCAAGATACCGGAGCACCGGCTGAGCGACTTCTGCAAGGAAGTCCTCAATGCTGCGCTGTTCGTTCAAAAGAGTCATAAAATTCCCGTCAATTAGTGCAGGCCATCAGCACAAGCCGAGCCCAGAATAGGCAATTGCCTTACGCAAAGCCGGATCCAGGTACGCGCTGGCGATCCAAAACAAAGACGCCAAGACAATCCCGACCAGTAATGCTGCCACCAATAGCTGAGCCAGCGCATCGTTCGCACCATATGGCCGTCGAAGAATCGCAGACAGGCGAAGCATCATTCTATTCTTTCAGCAAAAACGCACTGTCCAAACTGGCACGGCAAAAGATCTTCTGCCTGGATGCGACGGAGGTGTTCATGTTATTGCTTATCAGCTTTCAGGCGGCTTCTGGAATAGGCACGTGGCGTACCACTTCCGCCTCATCGGCATAGGCATTGGCGACCGCAGCAATCACACTCAATCCGACCGCAATAATCCATACCGTGCCGTACGACCCTGTCTTGTCATAGACGATGCCCCCCATCCAACCGCCAAGGAACGCACCAATCTGGTGTCCCAGATAAACGATCCCGAATAGCATCGATAAATATTGGACGCCAAATACCTGCGCAACCAGCCCGCTGGTGAGCGGGACCGTTCCAAGCCAGACCAGTCCGAGGGCCACCGAGAACGAATACACGGTAAATTCGGTCACTGGCAGGCTGATGAACGCCAGGATAATGACGGCCCGCGCCAGGTAAATACCGGATAGCAAAAGCCGCTTGGAATAACGCGACCCGAGATAGCCGGCCAGGAACGAACCGGGGATATTCGCCAGCCCGATCAGCGCCAGCGCAATCATGCCGACATCCACCGACATGCCGCTGTCGAGCAAATAGGCTGGCAGATGCGTCGCAACGAAGACCACCTGAAATCCGCACGCAAAGAATCCCAGCGTAACGAGCCAGAAGCCACGATGTGCGCGCGCCTCGGCGAGCGCGGCTGAAACCGACTGCTGCGCGGTGCCTGCGATGGTACTGGCGCTTTTTGCGTGCGCCAGCGGAATGGCGAGCGGGACCATCAGACAGGCATTGGCGGCCAGGATCATCAATGCCCACCACCAGCCAACGCCCGAAATCAGGGACTGCCCGTAAGGGAGCATCGCGAACTGGCCAAAGGACGCTAGAGCGCTCAACACGCCAAGGGCCAGGCTGCGTTTTTCAGCGGGAAACGCCCGACCGACCACACCGATTACGATGGTGTAGGTTCCGCTCAGGCCAAGCCCGATCAACAGGCCGGCGGAGAGCGCGAGCGTCAGCGCGGTGGTTGATTGCGCCATCAACGCGAGGCCCGCGGCATACAGAACGCTGCCTGCGCCAAGCACCCGACCGGCGCCGAAGCGATCGGCGAACATGCCCATCAACGGTTGAGAAAGTCCCCACACCAGGTTTTGCAGGGCAATCGCGAACGCAAACGTCTCCCGCGTCCATTGCAGGTCAACCGTCATGGGACGCAGGAATAGGCCAAAGCCATGCCGGATTCCCAGCGACAGCATGATAGTCACGCCGCCGCAAACCAAAATTGTCGACGGATGACGCCAACGGTGCTTGTTCATGATGCTCCTTCTCTGGATTAGCGCTGACGCCGGGTTACGTCGTGATGGAACGTCCCGGCGCGGATCGCCATTTGGTCGGAACCACTCAGCCCGATATCCTTGAGCGCATGCGCGCCCAGACACTCTGGAGAAATCGAGGCTGAGCGGCACGTCAGTAACGACACCAGGCGCCGCCAACGGCTCTGCAAGAAGCCGAGCGTGCCGACACGACCGGTATCGACGGCGCAATGTGCCTTAACAGCATCCGCGCGCATGCTGATCCAGCTGTTTGCACGGTTTCGCTTCGGTGGTGTTCGCGTCGCCCGCCGGCGTATCCGCCAGCGCCTCTGATGCCGCAGCGAGTGCATTACGCGCCGACACTTGCCTGATCGCGTCGGCCAGCTCGATCGCCTCTTCAATTTGCCCGGATGTCAAGCCGGCGTGTTTGGCGACCGGTACATGATGGGCAATGCAGGACGCGCAGTTGCTGCCCATCGCAGCGCCAAGCGCAACCAGCTCTCGTTCGCGGGGGGACAGGTGATTCATTTTTCGCTCGGATTCCGGTCAACGTTGATAACAAGTGGGGGACGTGGTTGCCCTCGCATTGACTTAGACGGTGCTTCCAACTGAATCGATACACTTTTCTTTTGTGGTAGTGAAAACCGGCAGGTGCACTGGCGAATTGCCGTTTTCCGCGGTTACCGTATCCGGCTCGGCAAGGCCACGACCGCGACGCCGACCAGCAGCAAACCCATGCCGACGACTTGCGCATTGCTGAATGCCTCGCCGAACACCGCCGCCGACGCCCATGCGCCGACACATGGCGCCAGCAGTGCAAAAGGCGCAACAGCGCCCGTCGAGTAACGACGAAGCAGCGTCCCCCACGCCGCATACGCAAAGACACTGGCGACGAGTCCAAGATAGACCGGCGCCAGCAGTGCTGGCCAGGCCGCTGTTGCCACCGCATCGACTAGGGCGCCGGGCCCGTCGAGATATGCCGACAGCGCGAGGGCCGGCAGCGGCGGGATCAGACTCGCCCACACCATGAGATGCAGCATGTCCACCGGCCCCGCACGCTTGACCAGCACGTTGCCAACCGCCCAGCTGATCGCAGACGCGAGCGTCAGCGCAAAGCCGAGCGCCGTAGCGGTGCCGTTCAGGGTCAGCCCGACTGTCAGCAAGCCCGCCATGGCAAACAACATCCCGAGAATCTGCCGGCCTGTCGGCAGATCGCGCATCACGACGGCGGCAAAAGCTACCGTGAACAAGGCCTGGGTCTGCACCACCACGGCCGTCATTCCGGCCGGCATACCGCTGGCCATGCCAAAGAACTGCAGCAGGAACTGCCCGGTGAATAAGGTCAGGCCGATTGCCAGCAGCGACGCCCAGGGAATCTTTGGTCGCGGCAACCACAGCACGGCGACCGCGGCAACCAGAAAGCGCAGTGCCGTCAGTTGGGCCGGTGAAAAATGCGCCAGCCCGATCTTGCTGACCACAAAGGCGATCCCCCAGAGTGCCGCAACGAGAACCGCGAGAGCAGCGTGAGCAGGTGTCATGGGCGCGGTCTAAACGATACGCAATGCAGTGGCCGCCATCAGCGCCAACAAACCGACTACCGCCTGCAAGGTCGCGCCACCGCCCAGCGTGATGATGGCCGAGCGCTCGCTGGCGTGCGCCAGCGCATCGCTGCGCACCAGCCAGTAATAGGAATCGGTCGGAATGATCACCATCGATCCGAGGCACACCGCGAACACGGCCGCTGCCGGCGATACGCCGGCAGCCAAAATGACCGGCGCCAGCACCGGCGTAACCGTCGCCAGCGTCACAGTCGATGAACCGTGGGTGATCTTGAACACGGCCGTCACCGCGAACAGCACGCACAGCATTGCCACGCCAGTCATGCCGTTGGGCACTAGACCCGCGACAGGAAACACCGTCGTCAGCATCAGGCCGAACGCACTCGCCGCACCAACCACCAGCAGCAACGAAGCGCTGCGGTTCATGGCTGAATCCAGGCAGGCGCGTCGCTGCCCCGCATCGGTCATCCACACCGCGAGCGCAGCGGCGATCAGTAACGCGCCCTTGGGCCGGGTGATGAAATCGATGAGGGGGAACGCCACGGGCTTGAGCAGTCCGCCGAGGATCAACAGGACGGCGAGTACTGCCAGCGGCGCCAGCACCCGCAGCATTTCCATCGGCAGCACCGTAGCGCCCTTTGCATGGCCGTCCCGCACGGCCGGCGCATCGCTGCGAAAGCGCGCCCAGAGCTCGCCTGTCAGCCAGACCGGGATCAAGAGCGCCAGCCCCACCGCCAGCAGCCCGCCACTGTCGATGCCCAGTCCGGTGGCGACGATCAGCGGCCCTGCGGGAAACAACAGCCGGTAGCCGGCATAACTGCCGAAGGCCACCGACAGCTTGCGATGCTTGGCCACCGAGGCCAGCGCGGCATACGCCGTATCGGGGCACACCATGCCGGCGGCCGTGACCGGCGCAATGACCGATGCGACGCGCGGCGCCCCGCTCAATGTCTGCCGTGCAAGGCAGGCGGCAAGCACGAACGAAGGAATCAGGATCAAGGCGAAATCCCCCAGCGCGCGGCCAAAGCCGGCGCCGAACGCCTTGATCAAGGCCGATGCGCCGAGGCCATGTGCCAGTCCCAGGCCGAGCGCAAGCAGGATCAGCCATACCGGCTGCGGCAGGCTGACGGCCGGCCAGTGAGACGTTGCCCGCGCGCTTTGCGAAGTGTTCATGACTTTCTCCGGTTTATCTATAATGACGCGACCGATACTGTTGAGAATATCTCGTCATCGCCGTGTCATACCGGAGTTAACCAGAGCGACAAAAGCAAGACAAACGAAATTATCAAGCCGTACAAGTGAGGAAAACTCATGTCTAGTGCCATGCCACCGCTCAATGCACTGCGCGCCTTCGAAGCCGCTGCCCGCCATTCCAGCTTTGCCAAAGCTGCCATTGAACTCAATGTAACGCCCGGCGCCCTGAGCCACCAGATCAGGGGGCTCGAAGACCTGCTCGGGATGCGCTTGTTCGAGCGGCGCGCGCGCGGCATTGCGCTCACGCCCCAGGGGCGCGTGCTTTACCCGGGCCTGCAGGCCGGCTTCGGCCTGATCCACGACGCTGTCGCGGGACTGCGCGCCAGCACGACGCACCAGGTACTGGTGCTGAGTACGCCGCCCGGCCTGACGTCGAAGTGGCTGGCGCCGCGCCTCTACCGCTTCGCGGAGAAGCATCCCGACATCGAACTGCGCATCGCCTCATCGGTGGCCTACGCCAACTTTTCCAGAGATGGCGTGGATATCGCGATTCGCAACGTGGCCGCGCCCCGCCCCGGCGACACGAGCCTCGTCTACGAAAAACTGCTCGACGTCGACATGGTGCCGGTGTGTAGCGCCAAGCTGAGCGCTCGCCTCGGCCCGTTCGATGCGGGCACTGGCATGGACAAGGTTCCCTTGATCCATGACGATCAATTGGCCGCGCAGGCCGAGGTGCCCACATGGGCGGATTGGTTCCGCGTGGCCGGCCTCGATGGCGGCGACGTGGGGCGCGGCCTGCACTTCAGCAATGCCGACCATGCGCTGGACGCGGCCCTGGAAGGCGCCGGCATGCTGCTGACCCACGCCATTCTTGCCCACGATGAACTGCGCAGTGGACGACTCGTCATGCCGCTTGACGTGGTGATCCCGTCGAAGCGCGCGTACTACTTTGTTTATCCGAAAGCAAAGCGGTCTGAGCGCCCCGTGCAGGTCTTCCGGGATTGGCTGCACGCGGAGATCAGGCGAAGCGCGCAGCCAGAAAGCGTTGGCTGATTTGTTGGTCAACGGGGGATGAGTTTTCACCGTCGCGACCGTCTCTTATGGATTGATTGTGACGGCGCGATAGCGTTTTTGTGTGACCGGTATTGGCCGGACTTTGCCTGATAAGAACGTCGCACCATTGACCATTTTCCAGAGAAAAGCTGCCAGCGGAAGTACACGGTTGATCACGGTCGAAACCGGTGATCACTTATTATCGGAATGAGTGATCATGACTTTCCGGTCTCAGTGAGCACGAGCGACCAAAATATGCAGTTTGCATTACCCCACACGAAAACCCTCTTCAAACAGCCGATATCGGATAGCCATCGCATTTCCGGCATGGCATTCGGACGTCCATTTTTATATGCTTAATTTATCCGCAAACAATTCCCCTTAGTGCGGCATGTTTGTATCTGGCATAGAACACTCTCGTCTATCCGGCGTCGCAGTCGTTACCTGCCTCTTTGCGCTCCCCATACCTGATTGTCGGGTATCGTAACGGTCCATCTCTTGCATCGCGACTCCGCCATCAGCGCCGCATTTCCATACGCTAGGCAGGCAACCGGCAACTGCCATGCTTGCCCGTTCATTGTGTGCTTCCAAACAGCTAGCTCCCTGCTCTGCTACTGCGGGTCAGCGACACCCTGCGAGCCGACGTTCGACCTCAGTGGCGAGCCGCCTTGCTTCCTGCCAGCCTTGGCATTTTTCGTGGCATTGACCAATCTCCGATCTCCATTCCGCCCTTTCGCAATCACTTACCCGAATCGATATTGAGGCACTATGCTTACCGCAGAAACTCTGGACGTTACCGAGGCCGCCGCCCTGCTCCATGCAGAACCGGAAACGATTATGCAACTCGCCCGCAAAGGGGCGTTGCCGGGAACGCGTATTGGGAAATCATGGGTATTTTTGCGCGAGGACGTGATTGCGTTCTTAAAAGAGCAAGTTATGAAGGACACCGAAGAACGTCGCCGCCGCCATGCAGACGCCTCAGCATGTACGATCGTCGTTGCTACGCCGCGAAAGAGCCGGCGGACGGTTCTACCTGCGTTGCCCGACCTGCCGGCATCCACAATAAAGTTACCAAAGACGAGTAGCTAGATCGCTGCCGCGCAAACTGGCATAGCGCAGCAGCATCCGCAAATTCCGGTGCCCGGTAATTTTCGCAATCAAAACGTCCGATAGCGTCGTCTTCTCGTACAGACGGCACGTGGCTTCGTGCCGGAGATCATGGAAATGCAGGTCGACGATTTCCAGCTCGGCAAAAACATTCCGAAATATCCGCGATACCTCGCTCGTGGTGGTATCGAGCACGTTCTCGTCGAGATCGCCATTCCAGAACGGGAACAACCGCCCATCCCGCTGCTTGATCTGCTGCGCATGCTGCTGCATATAGTCGTCCAGCAGTGCCGATGCCGTACTCGTCAAAGGCACCTGACGGCTGTCGCCATTCTTCGTCCGATCGAGATGCACCGTACGTTTCTTCAGGCTGATCTGGTGGATAGTCAGCGTATAACACTCCCGCATGCGCATTGCAGATTCGAGCGCAAGAACAAAGAAGGTCTTTTCATCGGGCATATTTATCAGGTGGTCCAGAATCAGCGTCTCTTCCTCCGCAGGCAGGCGCCGGTCGCGCTCGACATCCACTTTGGGCGCCTTTCCGGCGGCGATCAGCAGCTTCTTGTCTTCCTCGGTGTAGGTGGCAAAGCCCCTTTTTAGCAGACGCAACGGATTTTGCGCCATGACACCTGGGTGCTTCCTCCGCATCCAATCGAAGCACCGTGCCAGAGCGCCATGGCGATGCCGTATCGTCGAAGGCGAAAGATTGTCGATACGCTTCATCCGGCGCACCCAGCCCTCTGCCCAGTCGTAATTCAGATGGCCGGTGCTGGCGGTCGCCAGTAACGGCCGAATGGTGGTGAGAAGCTTGATATCGGATACCGGGACGGAATTCTCGCGCAGGTATTCCGAGATGCAGCGCGACACGGTCCAGATTTCCTGGCTAGCCTTGGTGCGCTCTAGAAGAGATTTCGGCACGATCCCTTGCGCCAGCAAGCCTTCAAGTTGGATGCCGTAGGCATGCGCCTGTTCGTGGGAATCGAAAGTCGCGTACAAGGGTTTGTCGAGCAGCTTGCTCGATACGCGCAGTTGAAAGGTGCCGTTGGCACAAGCCTTGATCGTCGACATAAGAACCCTATGGTGGTCGACGGGCCAGTAAACTGTCTACGGCAAATTGGCCGTTTCAAGTGTGGTACACCACACCAGCGCAGTGGTATGAAACAAAAAGGACCTAGCTCAAAATGAGCTAAGTCCTTGATTATATTGGAGGCGGGGGTCGGGATCGAACCGGCGTAAACGGCTTTGCAGGCCGCTGCATAACCACTTTGCTACCCCGCCACGGGATCGTATTGTAACCACAAAATCAAAACCGTGCTGCGCCAACCCGCCTGCAAAAACGATCAATGCGGACTCAGGCATCTTAAGAAAACCGACGGCTTCTCTTTAAACCTGGAGCGGGAGAAGAGTCTCGAACTCTCGACCTCAACCTTGGCAAGGTTGCGCTCTACCAACTGAGCTACTCCCGCATGAACTTCTTATAACTTCACAAAAAACCAGAAACCGAATGCGCCGGCCCATTCTTGCGAAATAAAAAAGGAAGCTTGGGTAAGCTTCCTTTAACAAACTTGGAGCGGGAGAAGAGTCTCGAACTCTCGACCTCAACCTTGGCAAGGTTGCGCTCTACCAACTGAGCTACTCCCGCGTTCACAACAGACACGCATTATAGACGCCTACGTTTTTTTGTCAAGCGAAAACCAATTTCTAAACCTGGCGTCCTGCTCTTTCCTTGATGAGTGGCCACGCCTTTTGCAGGTAATAGAACATCGACCACACGGTAAGTACGGCGGCAATCACCAGCAACCATGCGCCCCAGAGTCGCGTATCGATAATTCCGAATAATGTGTCACTAAAAAGAAGCATCGGGATCGCGATCATCTGCGCAGTCGTTTTTATTTTTCCAATCGAGCTTACGGCGACCGATTTTGACGCGCCGATTTGCGCCATCCATTCCCGCAAAGCCGAAATCGCTATTTCGCGACCTATGATGATGAATGCGATCACTGCGTTGACACGGTCAAACTCAACAAGCACCAGCAATGCACCTGCGACCATCAGCTTGTCAGCCACGGGGTCAAGAAAGGCGCCGAAAGCGGAAGTTTCGTTCCAGCGTCGCGCCAGAAAACCATCGAACCAGTCGGTTATCGCCGCCACGATAAAAACACCTGTCGATGCTACCCCCTTGGCAAATGGCGACATCCATGGGTCGGGCAAATAGAATACCCCGACCACCAAGGGAATGAGCGCTACACGTAGCCAAGTAAGTAGAATCGGTATATTGAAGGGCATAGTCAGCGCCAGTGAATTACCGTGATTATCGCGTGGAAATTGACTTAGCGCCAATTGCAATTCATATGCGACGGCGCAATCCGCAATATCAATGCAACTGTTTATAAATTTCTTCCGCGAGTTGCCTTGAGATGCCATCGACCGAAGCGAGCTCTTCAACGCTCGCATCAGCGACGCCGCGAAGGCCGCCAAAGCGCGCAAGCAGCTTTTGGCGCCGTTTTGCACCAATGCCTTCAATCTCCTCCAGACGCGAACTCTGGCGAGCCTTCGCCCGTTTTGCCCGCATTCCGGTAATTGCAAAACGATGCGCCTCGTCGCGTATTTGCGCAATCAACATAAGCGCAGCTGACTCTTTGCCCAGTTCTTGCGGGGCCCTTTCATCAGCAAAAACCAGTGTTTCCAATCCGACCTTGCGGCCTTCGCCTTTCGCAACACCAACAATCAATCCGATATCCAGGCCGAGCTCACTGAACACTTGGCGCGCCATTTCAACTTGGCCCTTGCCACCGTCGATCAGTACGACGTCCGGCATCACGCCGTCGCCATTTGCGACCTTTTCATAACGCCGGGTCAGCACCTGCCGCATCGCCGCATAGTCATCACCAGGCGTAATATCGTTAATATTAAAGCGCCTGTATTCGCCGTTTTGCATTGTATGGTGATGAAAGACGACACACGAGGCTTGTGTTGCTTCTCCCTGTGTATGACTGATATCGAAACATTCGATCCGCAGCGCCTCGATGTCAGCTACATCCAGGCCCAATACATCGATCAGCGCTCGTGTGCGCGCCTGTTGCGATCCCTGTTCCGATAACAATCGCGCCAGTGCAATTTCCGATCCCTTATGCGCCATTTCAAGCCACTGTCGGCGCTGGCCTTGCGGCTGAAAAACGAGCGTAATGCGGTGGCCACATTGTTCCATGAGCGCCATCATCAATGCCGGTTCGTCGAACTCAATATTCAGGATGAGCGTCGCCGGGATGAACTTCTCGATATAGTGCTGTGCGAGGAAAGCCTTCAACACCTCCACCTCGACCGAGCCTTCTGCGGTGGCGAGTGCTTCGTCGACATGGGTCGGAAAATACGCCCTATCGCCGAGATGCCGCCCTCCTCGGACCATTGCGAGGTTCACGCACGCCCGCCCTCCTTGCACCACCACTGCGATGATATCAATGTCGGCATCCCCCACTGTTTCCATGCTTTGCTGGTGCAGCACGCGTGACAAGGCCGTGATTTGATTACGCACGGCGGCGGCCTGCTCAAACTTTAGTTCGGCGGCAAACGCGTGCATTTTCTTTTCCAATGCCTCCAGCACCTCGGACTGCCGGCCACGCAAAAACTTGCCAGCGTTTTCGACGTCAAGCGCGTAGTCCTCGCGGCTGATTGCATTTACGCACGGGGCGCTGCATCGCTGAATCTGATGTAGCAGACAAGGCCGTGTGCGATTGGCGAAGACAGTATCTTCGCATGTACGCAGTCGGAATACTTTTTGCAGAATCTGTATCGACTCCTTGACCGCCCAAGCACTGGGGAAAGGACCAAAATACTGGTTTTTCTTGTCGACGGCGCCGCGATAGTAGGCCATTCGCGGGATTTCTTGCGCACTTATCTTCAGATAAGGATAAGACTTATCATCGCGGAACAGGATATTGAAACGCGGCTGCAGGGTCTTGATAAGATTATTTTCCAGCAGCAGCGCTTCCGCCTCGCTGCGGGTAACCGTAGTCTCAAGACGGGTAATACGCTCGACCATCATTGCGGTGCGTGGGCTCGCCAAGTTTTTCTGGAAGTAGCTCGACACTCGTTTTCGGAGGTCGCGAGCCTTGCCCACGTATAGCAAATTATTGTTCGCATCAAAATACCGATACACCCCCGGAAGGTGCGGCAATTTCGCTACGGTTTCTAGCACCGCAGCGCGAGGATCGGGAGCGATGGTATCGGACATCAATCTAGAACATTGTCATGCAGCGGCCAACGACTGTGCGGTCCGCTTGGCGGCAAGATAGCGCATATCCTTCTGCAGATCATCCCAATGCATGGCGTGCGCCTGCGGAACCAATGATGCGATGCGCGCAGAGGATTCCGCCTCAGTTCCGCCGGATTTCACTTTTAACCCTGCAAGCAACTCATCCGCCTTGACCGGCGAATTGCAGATCAACACCATGTCACAACCTGCCGAGAGCGCCGCCTTGGCACCGTCAATGACACCGCCAGCAACGCTCGCGCCTTCCATACTAAGGTCGTCGCTGAAAATCACCCCTTGGAAGCCCATGTCCCGCCGAAGGATCGAAAGCCATTTTTTTGAAAATCCTGCCGGATTTTTGTCGACCTTTGGATAAATGACATGCGCGGGCATCACCGCCGAGAGCCCTAAGCCTAACCAGTCATAAGGCGCGGCATCTTCTGCCAGAATCTCGTCCAGCTTGCGTTCGTCAATTGGAATATCAATATGCGAGTCGGCTTTCACAAAGCCATGCCCCGGAAAATGCTTTCCGCAGTTCGCCATGCCAGCCAATGCGAGTCCGTGATTCAAGCTCTTTGCCAGCACGCTGACTACACGAGGATCGCGATGAAACGCCCGATCGCCAATCACGCCGGATTCACCATAATCGAGATCCAGTACGGGCGTAAACGACAGATCGACGCCGCAAGCGCGTAGCTCCGCAGCAAGGACAAACCCGATCTCTGTTGCCGCTTTGATCGACGCCAACACGTCGCGATCCCATAGTTCACCGAGCCGACGCATTGCCGGCAACTTTGTAAAGCCATCTGATTTAAAGCGTTGCACGCGCCCGCCCTCATGATCGACCGCAATCAGTACGCCGGGACGAACGTCATGGATTGCTTGTGTAAGCGCTGTAAGCTGCTCACGGTTTTCATAGTTCCGTGCAAACAGAATCACACCGCCCGTTAGTGGGTGGCCGATCCGACGAATATCGTCTTCATTCAGCACCTTCCCAACAACGTCGATCATTACCGGTCCGAGGCTCCGTTTCATGCTTGCAGCTATTAAACTCATTTTTTCTCCACAATGACGAAAGCGACCGCATAATCGGCCTCATCAGTAATTGACACCTGCGCGGTCAGCCCATTCTGTTCCATAAAATCTTTTAGTGTTCCACTTGTTACTGCGACAGGCTTTCCACTAGGTGCGTTCAAGGTTTGCATTGCGCGCCAGGTCATCGGCATCCGCATACCCAAACCGATAGCCTTGGAAAACGCTTCCTTTGCGGCGAAGCGCGTAGCGAGAAAGCGCACTCCGCGCGCCTCGACTTTTGTCTTGCGGCTCCGATACTTGGCCAGCTCCTCTGATCCCAATATCTTTTCGGCGAAACGTTCACCATTGCGTGCCAAAGCAGCCTCAATGCGCGAGATTTGGATAATGTCGGTACCGATGCCGTAGATCATTTTTTGTGCAGCCCGAGACGGGCAGCGACCATGACGGCCTTCATTTCCTTGACTGCGTTCTTCCAGCCAATAAAGACAGCCTGTGCAACGATGGCATGGCCGATATTCAATTCCGCGACTTCCGGAATTGCGGCAATTGCTTGCACGTTGGTGTAGTGCAATCCATGGCCGGCATTCACCTTCAAGCCGAGCTTGACACCTTCAAGCACTCCGGCCTGCACCCTCTCCAATTCAAGCAGTTGTGCGCTCTCGTCGCGCGCATCAGCATATCGTCCGGTATGAATCTCGATCACTGGCGCACCAGATTCCGCTGCTGCACGAATCTGCGCAGGATCTGCGTCGATGAAGAGGCTGACACGAATACCTTCGGCTTGCAATTGCCGTACTGCCGCCTGCACTTCGCTGAAGTGACGCGCTACATCGAGGCCACCTTCCGTTGTGACTTCATTTCGTCTCTCGGGAACCAGGCACACGTCTTGGGGCTTGATGCGGCAGGCAAAATCAAGCATCTCCGCGGTGACTGCCGACTCAAGGTTCATGCGTGTGCGCAGCTGCGGGCGAATTGCTTCCACATCCGCATCCCTGATATGTCGCCTGTCTTCGCGCAAATGCAAGGTGATGCAATCAGCACCCGCCTCCTCGGCAAGCAATGCCGCCTGCACGGGATCGGGATAGATGGTGCCGCGTGCATTGCGCAAGGTTGCGACATGGTCGATATTGATGCCGAGATCGATTACCGGAGTAGTTGGATGTAGTAGGCTCATGATGGTGGGAATAGGATGGGAGCTATAGCTGCATCAAATCTATCAGAATCTGGCGCGTGTTGAGCGGCACGCCTCCTAAATGATGAGCAAGAAGGTAACGCATGAGAAATTTGCTTTGTGTTTGCGTCGTATTGTCGGTGTAGTCTTCCTGCTCCATATCGAGCAGCGTCTTTCCGGTTACACGCGGCGTATTGTCCGCTGGATGCGCGGGCCGGGGGCCGCGTTCTGGATCAATGACATAAATTTCGTCGAATTGCACCGGCCGACTGGTGATTGTACAAACCGTAAAATTGCCACCGACACCAGTTTCCTTAAGTAACGCGCGTTCAAACTTACGCAATACAATCGGTGCCGGCTCATTGTGCGCAAGCTGATTGAGCGTTGCGACGTAATGGTCAAACAGAACAGGATGCGGATCATCACGCGCGAGCAGCTTTACCAGCAATTCATTCAGATAGAAGCCGCACAGCAATGCAGACTTCTCCAACGGCAAGAGGCCACCTATCCATTCTGCAGCAGTGAGTGTTCTTACTTCCGCGCGCCCGCTCCAGCTAACCGACAGTGGTTGAAACGTTTGCAGTACACCGCGCAATTTTGAATGAGGTCGTTTTGCACCTTTCGCTATGAGGGCCACCCGCCCATAATCACGCGAAAATACATCAACGATCAAGCTGGTTTCTTTATAGGGATAGCTGTGCAGTACGAAACAGGGTTGTGCAGCAATCCGCGTCTCTTTTTCGGCAGCTTTCAAGCGTGAGCCGGCAGCGCTCTGCTTGATCGTTACCTTCTGCTCACCAGACTGAATCTCTGCAGGAGAGGACCGAGATCCGGCAGTATCTTCTTGTCCGGTTCCTGCGATTATCAATGGCGACGGCATATCAGAACATGATTCCCGCAGAAATTTGTCCGATTCAATACTTATTCGTAACCGTAAGCACGCAACCCAGCTTCGTTATCCGCCCAGCCGGATTTTACCTTCACCCATATTTCGAGGTAGACAGGTCCGCCGAAGAGCTTCTCCATATCGAGCCGAGCCTGCGTTGAAATATCCTTCAGCCTTGCACCCTTCTGTCCGATAACCATTGCCTTGTGACTGTCACGCTCGACAAGAATCGCGGCAAAAATGCGTCGCAGATTGCCTTCTTGCTCGAACTTTTCGATCACAACGGTACTGGTGTAGGGCAACTCGTCGCCGACAAAACGGAATACCTTTTCCCGCACGATTTCAGCTGCGAGAAATTTTTCACTTCGATCGGTTATGTCGTCTTCGCCAAATATCGGTGGGTTAGCAGGTAGGTATTTACGAATTTCGCCTTCGAGTATGTTGAGTTGAAAACGCTGCTTCGCCGATACAGGAATGATTTCCGCGAATTCGCGTTCTGCAGCAAGCTTCTGTGCAAAAGGCATCATCACTGCCCTGTCCTTGATCCGGTCCGACTTGTTAATGACGAGGATGCAAGGCACGTTCTTAGGTATCAGATCAAGCACTTGCTTGTCCGCCTGTCCATAGGTACCTGCTTCGACGATGAAAAGAATCACGTCCGCCGCTGTAAGGGTATTCGTCACAGTGCGGTTAAGCGTCTTGTTTAGCGCATTGGCATGTCGGGTCTGAAATCCAGGCGTATCAACATAGACGAACTGCGCAGACGCGGTTGTCTGAATGCCGGTAATTCGATGACGTGTAGTCTGCGCCTTGCGCGAAGTGATGCTTACTTTTGCACCGATCAACGCATTCATAAGCGTCGATTTACCAACGTTAGGGCGACCTACAATTGCGATATAGCCACACCGAAAGTCGGCTGGGACGTCAGATGAAGTCATGCGGTTTTGGTGTGCGAGGTTGATACAGCTAATGCCGGAGAATCTGAAGTGGTACCGGTACCTGGGTCAGGTTTTGCTTCAGGCTTTGTGTCGGTTTTCAAGTCAAGCTTACTTTGTTTAATTTCCTGCTTGCCTTCGCTTTTAGACGCTTTTGATTTCTTTGCGTCTTCCTCGACCGGCGCATCAGGTTGAATAGTTGCAATGCCTGCTAATTTAAGCTGCGACGCTTTTGGGCGGCTCTTCCGTCCAGAAGCTGTGCTCTTCACGAGCGCATTTTGAACTGCCTCCAAGGCGAGTTTAGCGGCTGCTTGCTCGCCGGCTCGCCGACTTCCGCCGGTCCCGAACACCTGGATCTCGAGCTTCGGTACCAGGCACTCAATTTCAAATTCCTGATTATGGGCAGCGCCATGTGTGGCAACAACATTGTACTGAGGCAATGCGAGCTTTTTCCCTTGCAAATATTCTTGAAGGAGTGTTTTTGCGTCCTTGCCAAGCGTTTTCGGATCCACCGTATCGAGGATGGGAATATAGAGTGCGCGGATTACATCTCGAGCAGCATCAAATCCTGCATCTAGAAAAGTCGCACCGAACAGCGCCTCGAGCGTGTCCGCAAGAATGGATGGCCGACGGAACCCGCCTGATTTCAGTTCGCCTTCACCCAAGCGAAGGAATTGCGAAAGTTCTAGCCGTTGTGCGATTTCGTATAGCGATTGTTGCTTGACCAAATTGGCTCGCAGACGAGACAAGTCGCCTTCGTCAATCTTGCTGTACCGCTCAAATAATAATGACGCGACGACACAGTTCAGTACTGAATCGCCCAAGAATTCAAGCCGTTCATTATGCAGGCTGCTATGGCTGCGGTGTGTCAAGGCCTGCTGCAGCAACGCTGCATCCTTGAACGCATGGCCCAGCCGATCCTGCAATAACTTGAAATCCATCTTGATGTGCCGTTTCGGTATTTTTATTACTGATCTGTCTTCTTACCCGGCTTATTGCCCGTCGTTGCCACATAATCAATAACCAAGCTCGCAGGCCCAACCAATTCAATCTTCTTCTGATACGCAATGCCCACCTCAAATCCATCTGAGGTACGAGTAATCTCCAAATCTTTACCGTTTACTGAATCAATGTAATTGGAGGTTTTCTGCCTATCAAAGGAGTTCTGAATTTCCACCGCTGTCGTCCCAGCAGCTTTTGCATTCACAATCGCTTTCTTGACCGCCATGAATTCAACAACGGTTGGCACGATTTTCATTCCAAGCACAGCCAATAGCGCCACAATGACGATAACAAACATGAATCCAACTAGCGAGAGACCGTTCTCTCGGTATCCGGTATAAGACCCTAGTTTCATGCCCTTACTCTCCCCCGTTTATCGTTATTGAAAACCGCCAATTCGCCGGACGTTACCTAAGTTCATCCAAACAAAAAATGCCTTTCCGACAATATTTTCATCTGGGACAAAGCCCCAGTATCGACTGTCCAAGCTGTTATCCCGATTATCCCCCATCATGAAGTAATGTCCAGTGGGGACTGTACAGGCAAAACCTTCAAGGTTATACGTGCAAAGTTCACGCTTTGGAAACGGATCGGGATTTTGCACATACGATGGCGCTCGATCATCGTTCAGAATCCGATGCCTTACTCCCGTCAAGTTCTCTACAAACTGCTTAGAGTAACTAAGATGCTCTTCATCAAGATAATCCGGCAAGACCTCATAAGAAATCTCTTTACCATTCACGGATAGACGCTTGTTTTTATATACGATTTTATCACCAGGAACGCCAACTACGCGTTTGATATAGTCTAGGGACGGATCTTTCGGGTACTTGAACACCATCACATCGCCGCGCGCCGGATCATTAATATTGACAATTTTCTTGTTAATGATCGGAAGTCGGATGCCGTAGGTGAATTTATTTACCAAAATGAGATCGCCAATCACAAGGGTCGGCACCATCGAACTCGAAGGAATCTTGAACGGCTCATACAAGAACGAGCGCAGGAAAAACACCAAGGCAATTACCGGAAAAAAGCTTCCGGAATATTCAATCCAAGTGGGTTGTCGCAATATGTCCGCTTCCAGCCTTGAACGCCCACTTACGTCGGCATCAACTTTGATGCCGTCGGCAGTTAGTTTCGCATGGCGCATATCAAACTCTGCCAGTACGGCATCTGCTTTTGCTCGGCGTTGTTTCGCAAAATGGAATACGTCGAGAAACCAGATAATTCCAGTACCAATCGTCAGAATGAACAAGATCAGTGCAAAATTGCCAAGTATCGCTTGCAAGCTCATTTATCATCCACTTGTAATATCGCCAAAAATGCCTCTTGGGGCACTTCAACAGAACCGACTTGCTTCATGCGTTTTTTGCCTGCCTTCTGCTTCTCAAGGAGTTTGCGTTTGCGCGAAATATCGCCGCCATAGCATTTGGCCAGCACATTTTTGCGCAGTGCCTTGACATTCTCACGAGCGATGATATTCGCCCCAACAGCCGCCTGGATTGCGACATCGAACATCTGCCGGGGAATCAACTCGCGCATTTTTGCCGCTACGGCACGTCCCCGGTACTGACTAGTGGTGCGATGGACAATAATTGCCAACGCATCGACTTTCTCACTATTGATGAGCATGTCAACTTTGACGACATCTGCCGCCCGATATTCCTTGAACTCGTAATCCATCGATGCATAACCGCGCGAAGTCGATTTCAATTTATCGAAGAAGTCGAGAACAATTTCAGCCATAGGCATTTCATAGGTAAGCATGACCTGCTTGCCGTGATAAGCCATGTTAATTTGCATACCGCGTTTTTGGGTACACAGCGTGATCACGGAGCCTACGTACTCCTGTGGCATGTAAAGATTGACCGTGACAATTGGTTCACGAATCTCTTCGATCTTGGATGGCTCGGGCATCTTGGACGGATTATCAACCATGATCACCGAACCGTCTCGCTGCACCACCTCATAAATTACGGTAGGCGCGGTCGTGATGAGATCCATATCAAACTCGCGCTCAAGGCGCTCTTGCACGATCTCCATGTGCAATAAGCCGAGAAAACCGCAGCGAAAGCCAAAGCCCAGTGCTTGAGACACTTCCGGCTCGTATTGCAGTGCAGCGTCATTAAGCTTGAGCTTTTCCAGCGAATCACGCAATGCATCGTACTGATTTGCTTCTACCGGGAACAGACCGGCAAATACCTGCGGCTGCACTTCCTTGAAACCCGGCAAAGCCTCTGCCGCCGGCTTTGCCGCCAGAGTGATAGTATCGCCTACACGAGCGGCCTTAAGCTCCTTGATGCCGGCAATAACAAAGCCAACCTGCCCGGCCGAAAGTGACTCTCTGGCTTGCGACTTCGGCGTAAACACACCGACGCTTTCAGCCAAGTACTGCGCGCCAGTCGCCATCAGCGAAATCTTGTCCTTAGGACGCAAGGTGCCATTTACAATCCTGACCAGCATTACAACGCCGACGTAATTATCGAACCAAGAATCGATGATCAAGGCTTGCAGTGGCGCAGTCTCGTCGCCTTTTGGCGGCGGCACCTTTACGATCAACGCCTCCAGTACGTCTTCGACACCTAGGCCTGTCTTTGCCGAGCAGCGAACAGCGTCCGTGGCGTCGATGCCGATTACATCCTCAATTTCACTGATTGCGTTATCGGGGTCGGCTGACGGCAGGTCAATTTTGTTCAGGACCGGCACAACTTCGACATTGAGGTCCAAGGCGGTATAGCAGTTCGCCACTGTTTGCGCTTCGACACCCTGTGATGCGTCCACGACCAGTAACGCTCCCTCACAGGCCGATAGTGAGCGGCTGACTTCATAGCTGAAGTCGACGTGGCCTGGGGTATCGATCAAATTAAGGTTGTAGATTTTGCCGTCGCGTGCCTTGTACGCCAGCGCCGCCGTCTGTGCCTTGATCGTGATACCGCGCTCGCGCTCCAGATCCATAGAGTCGAGCACTTGTGCTTCCATCTCGCGATCTGACAGGCCACCGCAGAGTTGAATAATCCGGTCTGCGAGGGTGGACTTGCCGTGATCGATATGGGCGATGATGGAAAAATTGCGGATGTTGTTCATTAACTAAGATGCAATGACAAAAAAGGCGCTCTGAGCGGGGGTATCACCCCAAGCGAGCGCCTTATGACAGAAGGTTGTTCGATAGCGGGCATTTTACCGGATTTCAGGGGGGAAAGCCCGTAAATTCACCGTCAAAACGGGGTACACCGAACAAGGACTCGTATTTTACAGAAACACGATTGCTCGGCAACGAGATTGATTAATGGGCTTAGCTAGTCGAAACGAGATATTCCCTGACTTTTGTCTCGTCCAAAAAATAATGACACAATTGCACGGAATCAGAACTTCCCTTCTGCCCGAAAAGCACTGGTACTAACTCGTCAAATTGCGCAACGAGCGCTTCGTCGGCATCGACGTCGATCAATTCAACAGTAAACGGATACTCACTGCTTAATGTCTGCAGAGCCTCAAGCATGTCGTCACAAAGATGGCAGTAAGAGCGTGTATAAAGTGTGAAACGGGTCACTATCTTGTTCTCAAGTGGTACAAACGCAAAATGTGCTTAGCGTCACTGTAGGTGACGTGGTCAATGACATCATGAAGGCACTAGTCACCGGAAAGAAATTTATCCTGTGCAGGGGCCGGATCTGTCCGCGCGGGGGAATGATCCGGCAATTCCAGAATTGATTCCTTCACCCGGTACCTTACTGTCCGTTAGGCCTTATAGGCACGAACTGAGAAGCGTCACCTCTGCGTACTAATACAACAGCTGTTTTCTTTGGCTCTAACTTCGCAATGAGAGAACTGAACTGCTTTGCATCTCTTACATCGTTATTATTCAAACGAAGAACAACATCGCCCGCACGCAGTCCAGCACGCGCAGCGGGACCTTCAGCTGCATCGACGATTACGCCGCCCTCGACTTTAAGCTCCTTTTTCTGGGCCTCCGACAAATCGCTGACAACCAAACCTAGCGCATTCGGAACTTGTTCCGGCTTCGCTTTTCGCTCGTCTTTGCGCGTGAGCTTTTCCGGTTCCAGTTCTGCGATCGTTAAGCCTATTTCCTTATTAGCGCCCTTACGCCATACGGTCAAAGTGGACCGTGTACCCGGTTTCGTCGCGCCCACCAGTCGTGGCAAATCGCTCGACTTTTCGATCGATGTGCCATTAAACTTCAAAATAATATCGCCGGCCTCTAGACCGCCTTTTTCCGCAGGGCCGCCGGGCTCCACTCGTTGGATCAACGCCCCTTGTGCCCGCGTCAATCCGAGTGACTCGGCAACGTCCTTCGTCACCTCCCCGATTTGAACACCAATACGACCTCGAGTGACGCGCCCCGTTGTGCGCAACTGCTCCGCCACGCGCATCGCTTCATCTATCGGTACTGCGAATGAAATCCCCATGTATCCGCCGGAACGGCTATAAATCTGTGAATTAATCCCTACAACTTCACCCCGCATATTGATGAGCGGTCCACCCGAATTTCCTGGATTAACCGCAACGTCCGTTTGGATCAACGGCAGATAGTCTCCCGTGTCTCGTGCCTTTGCGGAAATAATTCCCGCCGTAACGGTATTATCCAGCCCAAAGGGCGAGCCGATCGCGATCACCCATTCACCGACGCGCAACTTGTTTGGATCGCCAATGGTCAAGCGAGGTAGATTACTTCCTTCGACCTTTACGACGGCAACATCAGTACGCTTGTCGACGCCGATAATTTTTGCCTTGTATTCGCGCTTGTCAGTTAGCGTCACATAGACGTCATCTGCACCGTCGACAACATGCGCGTTCGTCAGAACAAAACCGTCTGCTGAAATGATAAAGCCCGAACCTACACCGCGCGGGACTTCCTCTTCCTGCTGTTGAGGAGCCGGTTTGCGACCTCGAGGAGAACGATCCGGTTGCTGCCGCGGCACAGGAACTCCGAAAAAGCGACGGAAAAATTCCTGCATTTCCTCGTCTTCCGCTCCCGGCATGCCGTTACCTTGACCGGGCTTAACCTTTTCGGTAGTACGAATGTTAACCACAGCCGGCCCAGTCTTTTCGACCAAGTCAGCGAAGTCCGGCAATCCGGCGACAGACGCAGCATGTGCTGCGGTCACGAAACCGGATAGCGAAGGTACGACTAATCCGCCGACCGCGCTCATCAAAACAGAAAGTGCGATATTTCGAGCAAAAGAAATCGTTTTCATAGAATCCATTTTTTAACTATTTAGATTTGAATTCAATTGAGTTGGCGACTTGCCTGATTGCTGCCGTAGGTACTTCCCCGACAATGGTAAGCCAAAAGTCGCCCTGTCGCTTACCAACGATATTCAGTGCCCCCTGCTGCAGGGATCCCTCAGTGCGACTCTGTGTGCCTGGTTCGATAAACACGGAAATGGCCGCGAGCCCGTCCGAGAAGACTATTTGCGCCACTTCTCGCTGAGTAGGCTGTCCATTAGCGGATGCAATCATCGTAGGCGCAGAGGCCTCGGATACCATCCGTTTAACCTCTCTGATTTTCCTGAACCCGGGTGGAAGCGACTTTACAGTCCAACCGGACAAACTCACTTGGCTCATGACTGCATTTTCAACTCGCCAGCCAGTTGTATTGGCAAAACTCGGTTTTGCACGATTGCGGTCGATATTGCCAATTGCGATCTGCGTAAATGCGATCTGCTCAACGACATCCCGCTTTTCGTTGAGCGTCTGTGCACGCAACAACAACCCGGTTGATTTCTCTGCCCAGAGTTTGTAGCCATAACGCAAATTATCTTTTGGCTCAAGAATAATGGCTTGGCAATCATAGCCTGCTACACGACCGGTTTCATCCTTTCGGACCGTATAGAACTCCGTCAGATCAGCGGGATTGGCAGCAAGGATCGCAGGAAACACGTCATGAGTGACGCGCTTCTCGACCAATAAAGTTTTGGTCTCTGGCACATAACAGATCACCTCATCATTATTGCGAATATATTCGCGAGGTTTGCCATCGAGCACTTCAAGCTTTTCAACTTCATTTTTGCCGTCGAGCAGGTGCGTAATGCGCGATGTGCGCATCTGGTTCGCCTGCTGATAAACAAACGTACCTGAGTAGTTCAGTTTTTGTGCCGCTGACTGTATTTTTTTCAACCAAGACTGTGCTTCCCGCCCATCGGCCAGCGGGTCTGGACTTTCGGCATGGGCTGAAATTCCAAGAAAAATCAACAGTGCAACGACAAACTTAAATAACGCGATTGTTTGCCGCATATGAATCATTTATTGGAATCGTTTGCAAATGTCGCGGAGCGCGCATATTGCGCCGAACTGTATACCGATGGAGAAAAGCGTTGATGCGCCAGTAAGTAATCATCGATACGCGGATCGCGAAGCACTACCCCTTCCGGCGTGGATGCTGGCGTTACCGCAGCTTGAGGATTTGCAGATGCAACACTGGTTGTTGAAGTCATTGCCGGCTCAGATTTCATCGCGACCATCAACTGCGGCGTCGCGATAAATGCGACCGTCGCCATGGCAGCAGCGGCCGCCATGCTTGGCATTGCCCAGCGCCTCAGTTGGCTCGGAGATTGGACCGCCCCTTGATCCTGGCTCATTATGTTGACTGCATCGACGGTGCTGGGCGCGACAATAGTGGGTTCAGCGTCGAGTCGTGCCGCCATGCGCGCCGCAAATCCAGAACTCAATGTCACATCCATGTCGTCGGAGCGCAACACATCGCCAATCTGATGATAAATTTCCCAATCGACACGTTTGTCGGACTTGCGCAACGTTGCCAGTGCGTCATCAATGCGATCCTCTGCCAGCTCCCCATCTGCGAGCAAAGAGACGTCTTCCCGGGTTATTTCTTTCGTATTCATACTTACCTCAATCAGGCTGCGCCAGCTCCTGTACTTACTACGTTAAACCTTGTTCTACCTATCCCCGACCCTACCAGCGCTTGTCAATCGCAGTGCCTAACAATGGCCTTAATTTTTCCGCGATTGCCTCACGAGCCCGGAATATCCGGCTGCGTACGGTGCCTATCGGACACCCCATTGCCTCCGCAATTTCATCGTAGCTCAAGCCTTCGATTTCGCGCAACGTAATTGCTATGCGTAACTCATCAGGTAGTGCATCCATTGCCACATTCACCGTCTCGGCTATCTGCTTAGTCGCAAGCATTGACTCAGGCGTATTGATGTCTCTTAGGTGCTCACCGTCGTCGAAAGTTTCTGCCTCTTCAGCATCCGCCTCAGTCGAAGTGGGCGCACGTCGTCCCTGCGTTACCAAGTAGTTTTTCGCAGTGTTGATGCCGATTCTGTACAACCACGTATAGAAAGCAGAATCCCCACGAAACTGCGGCAATGCCCGGTATGCCTTGATGAAGGCCTCCTGCACCACGTCCTCAGCTTCCGCCTGGTCGCGCACGAGCCGCGACACAAGCCGCATAAGCTTCCGTTGGTACTTCGTAACCAACAGCTCGAACGCTTTTTTATCGCCGCGTTGCACACGCTCGACAAGCAGTTGATCAATGTCGCGTTCTGTCGTCAATCGCCGATCCCTTGTTTCCCAGCAACATACGCGGCTGAAGTAGTTGACTGTGGGAAATGCAATAAGTTCAATTTATTTGAAACAATTTCTTAAAGCCGTTGTTCTTGTCGGTCACCCTGAACAGCGATCCATCGACACGCAACCGACAGAGCCCGAAAATTGTCCCGCGAAACGCTATCCGGCAAAATCGGTATAACCGTAATTCCCTTGTCCGTCTGAAGACGCAGCAAAAGCAAATATGGCAAAAGCGTTGAGCTATTTATTAACTGCGCGGTGTCCCCGATCTCATCCAGATGCGGCCAATTTTTATCTGTACAAGGGGCTGTGACAGCCACTTTGGTCAGTCTTAGGTGCCCCTTCCCCGAGATATCAATATGTATGGGTTTTCGGTCATGGATGCCATGATAAAACCCAAAAAAAGAGAGGAAAACAGTAGCGAAGCCAGCATAGATTCGGCTTGCTTGCGAAAGATCGCCAATCAGGCCAATTCCAATGGCGACACCTATAAGCGCAGCGCCAAAAGAGATTGCGGAAACCATCGCAAACAAAATCCGAGATGGGTACACTACAGCGGAGACCGCTATCGACATGAGGACGTGGGAAGTGACTTCAGCGCCCGCCTCTCTCGCAGAGAGAGGCGGAACGATTAGACTTTACCGAAAATGAGAGTACCGTTCGTGCCGCCGAAGCCGAACGAATTCTTCACTGCGATATTGATAGGCATTTTGCGCGCGGAATTTGCGCAATAGTCGAGGTCGCAGGCAGGGTCCTGACTGAAAATATTAATCGTCGGCGGCGAGAGTTGCTGATGTACGGCTAATACCGTGAAAACAGACTCCAATCCACCGGCTCCACCCAATAAATGCCCAGTCATTGACTTGGTGGAATTGACGACGATATTTTTCGCGTGATCGCCTAAAGCACGCTTGATAGCGATAGTCTCGGCGACATCACCAAGCGGCGTCGAGGTGCCGTGAGCATTGACGTAGTTGACTTGATCTGGACTGATTTCAGCATTCTTCATCGCTGCTATCATGCAACGACGAGCGCCATCACCGTCTTCCAATGGTGCAGTCATATGATGGGCGTCAGCACTCATTCCGAAACCAAGCACTTCCGCATAAATCTTTGCGCCGCGAGCCTTGGCATGTTCGTATTCTTCCAGCACCATCACGCCTGCGCCTTCACCAAGAACGAAACCATCGCGATCCTTGTCCCAAGGCCGAGATGCCGTCGCAGGATCGTCATTGCGTGACGACAGTGCACGAGCGGCAGCAAAGCCGCCTAATCCGAGCGGAGAAACGGTAGACTCAGCCCCGCCTGCGACCATTACGTCGGCATCTCCGTATTCGATCATGCGCGCAGCAGCACCGATGCAGTGCAAACCCGTCGTGCATGCAGTCACGATGGCGATATTCGGCCCTTTGAGGCCGTACTTAATCGACAAATGACCGGAAATCATGTTGATGATTGAAGCTGGCACAAAGAACGGACTAATCCGGCGCGGGCCGCGCTTGGTCAACTCGGCATGTGTTTCTTCAATCATTGGCAGACCGCCAATACCGGAACCGACAATGACGCCGATTCTGTCGGCATTTTCATCCGTCACTGCCAGACCGCTGTCTTGAATCGCTTGGATCCCCGCAGCCATCCCGAAGTGGATGAAAGTGTCCATATGGCGCGCTTCCTTACCGGGAATGTAATCCTCGATATTGAAGCCCTTTACTTCGCCCGCAAAATGCGTGGAGAAAGGCGTGGCGTCAAATTTTGTGATGGTCGCAATGCCCGATTTGCCTTCGATTAGCGCAGCCCATGCATCGGCAACTGTATTGCCGACGGGCGAAACGCAACCGAGACCAGTCACTACGACGCGACGTTCACGTGAGCGGCTCAAGCGGTTCTCCTGGATTCAATCAAAACAGTATTAAGCCTTGACGTGTGCCTTGGCGTAATCGATCGCCTGTTGCACAGTCGTGATTTTCTCAGCCTGCTCGTCCGGAATTTCCATTTCAAATTCATCTTCGAGCGCCATTACGAGCTCAACGGTATCAAGCGAGTCTGCGCCGAGGTCATCGACGAAAGACGATTCAGTTTTGATGTCAGCTTCGGCGACGCCCAGTTGTTCAGCGACGATCTTCTTAACACGTTGTTCGATATCGGACATATTTTCCCTCCAGTGGGTTACAGAAAGTGCGCGCATTTTATCAGGTTTGCGCAATGAAAATTCACTTTTGGCTTTTGTTTTCAATAATGCTTGATCTTCTGCCAAAAGCATCTAAGTACGGATTAACTCATGTACATACCACCATTGACATGGAGGGTTGTACCAGTGATGTAACCGGCTTGTGGTGAGGCAAGAAAGGCAACTGCGGCCGCGATGTCTTCAGGCAAACCAAAACGCCCTAGCGGTATTTGCTGCATTAAGGCCGTAATCTGTTGCTCGCTTAATTCTCGCGTCATGTCGGTGTCAATGAAGCCGGGAGCAATGCAGTTGACCGTAATGTTGCGACTGCCAATCTCGCGTGCCAAGGCACGGCTCATGCCGGCAACGCCAGCTTTGGCGGCCGCATAATTCATTTGACCCGGATTGCCGGCCGAGCCGACCACCGAGGTGATATTTATGATGCGCCCATGCTTGGCCTTCATCATACCTCTCAATACCGCACGCGAGAGGCGCCCCACAGCAGTCAGATTGGTCGCGATGACAGCATCCCACTCTTCGTCTTTCATTCGCATTGCAAGCTGATCCTGGGTAATACCTGCATTATTTACCAGGATCGAAAGACCACCGTATTCTTTTTGCACTTGTTCGACCACGGCATTGCAACGTGCTGCGTCCGTAACGTTCAGCACGACGCCTTTTCCGCATTCCGGATTAACGGCCGCGAGATATTCCGAAATGGCGGCTGCGCCGGATTCCGAAGTTGCCGTCCCGACGACTTTGGCACCCTGCCTTGCTAATTCTTGGGCGATCGCACGACCAATGCCGCGCGTAGCGCCCGTAACCAGCGCGACTTGATTATTCAGATTCACTTGAGTAGCTCCAACACTTTTTCGAGAGATGCCTGGTCAACGATAGCTTCGCCAATCAGATTGCCATTGATACGCTTGGTCAGTCCCGCCAACACTTTGCCCGGGCCGCATTCAACAACATGCGTAGTACCCTCAGCCGCCATCTTTTGCACAGTTTCCACCCAGCGCACGGGATTTGCGGCCTGACGGACCAGCGCATCCTTGATACCTGATACTTCCAGCACAAATGCGACGTCGACATTGTTAATCAACGGGATTTGCGGAGCGGCAAATTCGAGCTTCGCCATGTAATCTCGCAGGCGATCTGAGGCAGGCTTCAGCAGCGACGAATGGAATGGCGCGGACACGGGCAATGGCAATGCACGTTTTGCACCTTTGGCCTTGGCTGCTTCACACGCACGCTCGATTGCGCCCTTATGCCCTGCAATGACGACTTGGGCAGGCGCATTGAAATTGACGGCCTCGACTACCTCGCCCTGCGCCGCTGCCGCGCAGACGTCGCGCACATCCTGATCTGACAGACCTAGGATTGCGGCCATGCCGCCTTTGCCGACCGGGACAGCCTCCTGCATCGCTTGCGCGCGAAAGCGCACGAGAGGCACTGCATCTTTGAATGCAATGACGCCTGCCGCAACCAGACCTGAGTATTCGCCAAGACTATGTCCGGCAACGATTGCTGGCGCCTTGCCACCGGCCGCAATCCAGGCGCGATAAAAAGCAACCGCCGCAGTGAGCATCACCGGTTGCGTATTGGTAGTCAGATCTAGATCTTCCTTCGGGCCTTCGGCGATCAACTTGCCAAGGTCGAATTGCAGGGCATCGGATGCTTCTGTAACGGTTTGCCGCACGATTGCATTGTCTGCGAAACCGTTCAGCATGCCGATGGCTTGCGAGCCTTGGCCGGGGAAAACAAATGCAAATTTGGTCATGCGTCAGTCTGAAATTAAAGTTACATACGTGCGAGTACCGCACCCCAAGTGAAACCACCACCAACGCCTTCCATCATCACGTTTTGTCCCGGCTTGATACGGCCATCACGCATCGCGGTATCGAGCGCTAACGGAATCGATGCTGCAGAGGTATTTCCATGTTGGTCTACGGTTACCACCATTTTTTCAAGCGGCAGACCGAGTTTTTTGGCAGTGCCTTGCATGATGCGGATATTGGCTTGGTGCGGAATCAGCCAATCAATTTGCGAAGCGCTCATATCAGCGGCGTTCAGTGCTTCATTCGCCACCTTTTCCAGGACGGAAACAGCGAGTTTGAATACCGCCGGACCATCCATGTAGAGAAAGGCACTGCCCGCGACTGCGCCACCGCTTACGCTGCCGGGAACGCACAGAATATCGCCATAACTTCCGTCTGCATGCAATTTGGTTGACAGAACACCCGGCTCAGAAGATGCGGTCAGCACCATTGCGCCTGCACCGTCGCCGAAAAGCACACAAGTGGTCCTATCTTCGAAGTTCAGAATACGCGAAAACACCTCAGCGCCAATGATCAGAACGTTCTTGTGCGCACCAGCCTTGATAAAACTGTCAGCAACGGAGACCGCATAGACAAAACCGCTGCAGACCGCTTGCACATCGAATGCCGGGCTTCCATTGTTAATACCGAGTTTGCGCTGTACCACGCAGGCTGTACTTGGAAATCCACCGAAGTGATCGGGAGTTGAAGTCGCCAAGATGATCAGGTCGATGTCATTTGGGCTTAATCCGGCCATCTGCAGCGCGCGTTTTGACGCCTCTACTGCAAGGTCGCTTGATTGCATATCCGGCTCCGCGTAGTGGCGAGCCGAAATACCACTGCGAGAGACGATCCATTCATCTGAAGTCTCAATTCCCTTTTCCCCCAATTGCGCGGCGAGATCTTGATTCGTTACGCGTTTCGGTGGCAGATAACTTCCCGTACCTATAATTTTGCTATAGAGAGTCATGCCGTTTTCTGGTGGGTTAAATCGGTGACTGTCGTTGCAGTCTCGGGTGCACCCGGCGTGTTGGGTTGCGGCATTAGCTCCGCAATCACTGTTGAAATTCTCGCCAGGACATCATGATTGGCAGCGTCAAATGCACGCTTAATCGCCCATTCGTATCCGTATGCATTTTCTCCGCCATGGCTCTTGAATACGAGGCCGCGCAGGCCCAACAGGCTGCCGCCATTGTAGCGAGAGGGATTCATTCGACGGGAAAATGCCTTGATCGCTCCTCGCGCAAGCAAAGCACCGAGCATATTGAACGGGCTGCTCTTGAATTCTGCGGTCAACGCGTTCTTGACAAAACGCCCCATGCCTTCCGCGGCCTTGAGTACAACATTACCCACGAAGCCGTCACATACAACGATGTCCGTAGTTCCTTCAAAAATGTCATTGCCTTCAACGTTACCGTAGAAATTAAGTACGCCTTTTTCGTGATCAATACGCAATAGCGCCGCAGTCTGTTTGACCACATCATTGCCCTTGATGTCTTCCTCGCCAATATTGAGCAGACCGACGGTCGGCCTCGCCTTTTCTTCTAATGCGGAGACCAGCGCCGACGCCATCAATGCAAACTGGTGCAGATGCCGCGGCTCGCAATCGACGTTGGCGCCCAAATCGAGCATGTAAGTCGGCGCATCCTTCTGATTGGGGATGAGCGTACAAATTGCTGGGCGATCCACACCGGGAATGGTCTTCAGCACATAGCGTGATACGGCCATCAATGCGCCTGTATTGCCCGCGGAAACGCAGGCGTGCGCAGTTCCGTCTTTCACCAGACTTACCGCCACCCGCATTGAGGAGTCTTTCTTGCGACGCAAGGCGACTTCCAGCGGATCATGCATCGTCACAACTTCAGACGCATGAACGACGGAGAGGCGAGGATGATCGGAAGCGTGATGTTTCACCAACTCCGCCCGAATGACATCCTCTAGGCCGACCAAAATCAGTTCGGCGCCAGACTCGTGATTAACGAAGGAGACGGCGGCAGGAATGGTGACTGACGGGCCGTGATCCCCACCCATGCAGTCGATAGAAATTTTGATTGTCATTGTTTTGACTCAGTACCTCGCTCTAACCGCCTAGCGGGCCAGATCTGGCGTGATTCAAAATGACGCAATGCGCTTTTTCAGGATATGAAAAAACGGCGCCAAGTCAAAGTGCCCGCGCCGCTTTAGCTTGAAACAATGATGCAATTATTCGTCGTTCTTGGTCTTAAGGACCTTGCGACCACGATAGTAGCCATTCGGGCTAATGTGGTGACGCAGATGCGTCTCACCCGTAGTCGGCTCCACTGCCAGCGGAGGAACGCTCAGGTGATCGTGCGAACGATGCATACCGCGCTTAGACGGGGACTTTTTATTTTGTTGAACGGCCATGATGACTCCTAAACCATAAGATCTGAAATTTTAACATATCCAGCTTGCCAACTCTTGCAACCTGGGAATCCTTTTGCACTTCTTGTTCGGCGTGCATTTTCGCCGCTTGAACCTACTGCTTCAAATTCTTTAGCACCGCGAACGGAGATACTTTTTCGTCCTTCACGACGTCCGGCGCGACATGGCCTGGACAGACTTCGTGCTTCGGGGACAGCGGGACTGTCAGCAGCGCATCGTCTTCAATAACTTGTGAGATATCGAAATTGCGACTACCTACAATAACCTCTACCGATTCGTCCTCAAGGAGGGCATCGATTTCATCTGCACTATCCTCGTCCGGCGCCAGTACCAGCGTAGAATCGGATGCGAAATCAAAATCGAAAGGAGTGAGACAACGCTGACACATCAGACGGACGGTACCCGATACGGACACGCTCATCTGCGGATGTCCGCGCATATTACTACCGCCTTGCAGCGTCCAGCGCAAAGTACCGGATTTGTCGGCTAATTCATTAGCAAGCCTAGGCAAATCAGAGACAGCGACTTCCCCCTCGCGGCGCTCTTTAAGCCGACAGAATTCAAACGCGTCGATCACAAAAGCATTCATACAGCAAGCCGAACCCGGAAAACCTGCGATAATAACAGGCTTTTCCCTTATTCGTCAAAGTGTTAGGCCGCTTTTGTTGAGCATCCATTCAAATATGACGTTAAAAATGCCTTCTTCGCCTGATTTGCCCCGATTGATTTTAGCCTCCAGCTCAGAATACAGAAGGGAATTACTCTCCCGATTGCGCATTCCATTCGACGTCATTGTTCCTGATATCGATGAAACGCCCAACCCCGGAGAATCTCCGGAATCAACAGCGTTACGACTTTCCCGTCAGAAAGCGTTGGCCGTAGCATCATTCACGCGTGAAGCGCTCATTATCGGTTCCGATCAAGTCGCCACACTCGACGACGAACAGATTGGCAAACCGGGATCGCATGAAAATGCACTTGAACAACTTAAAAAAATGCGTGGCCGTAAAGTCATTTTTCATAGCGCATTGTGCCTTTGGGATTCTCGCCTTGCTGCGGGCGCAAATGCTGTTCAGGTGGCGAACGTGCAAACGTTCGTCACTTTCCGCGACCTGCCTGACGCCGAGCTTGATGCGTACTTGCGCATTGAGCAGCCATACGATTGCGCCGGTAGTGCAAAGAACGAGGGGCTTGGCATTGCCATTATTGAAAAAATTGAAAGTGCGGATCCGACAGCACTAACAGGACTTCCGCTCATCACTCTGAGCTCGATGCTGCGCCAAGCAGGCGTTCCGTTCTTTCTCTCTTAAATTCCATGTCCGGCATCCTTTACCTGATTCCCAACACTCTCGGCATTACTGATACCGTCCAAGGCGATCCTCTCTCACTAGTGATTCCCAACGAGGTTCAGAAGCTCACTGCAAGGCTCGACTACTTCATTGCGGAAAACGCAAAAAGCACGCGCGCATACCTGAAGATGATTTCCTCGCATCATGCGTTGGCAAGGTCACTACAGGAAATCCAGATCAGCGAACTGAACGTAAATACCGATTCCGGCGCACTTCCGGAATTACTTGCGCCACTCATCGCCGGACGTGACGCAGGCTTGATATCTGAAGCAGGCGTGCCGGCCGTGGCTGACCCTGGAGCAAACCTCGTACGAATGGCGCACCAGCAGGAGATTACCGTCAGGCCGCTGGTCGGCCCTTCATCGCTCCTGCTTGCAGTGATGGCAAGTGGCCTTAACGGCCAGAGCTTTGCCTTCAATGGTTACCTTCCGACCGATGCAAGTCAACGCTCAAAGCGGATCAAGGCGCTCGAAGAGCGCTCGCGCCAGGAAAAACAAACCCAACTTTTCATTGAAACACCATATCGAAACGGTGCCATGCTTGAAGCAATTGCGACAATCTGCCAAAGCAATACGCTCGTATGCGTAGCGACTGACTTAAGTTTGGCATGTGAGTCCATCCGCACGCAGACGGCTTCCAAATGGCGTTCAGATATTGCGAGTGGAAAGGCGCCTGATTTTCACAAGCGACCAACAGTGTTCCTGATGCTTGCAGCGTAGTGTCCAGATGCGCAAAACGGCGGTATTGCGCCGCCGTTTTGCATGCCCTGTCGGGCAACTGTCGAGATAGCTTATGAGCTTCTCATGGCCACGTCCGAGACGCGGTATCCAAATGCCCGGTTCGAAGATTTTTCCGAGAGCGTGCTTCTTCTTACGTTACAAGGATCAAAATCGAAACCAGACGCTTGCAGTATAAGTCGCCGCGCGGAAGTTTCAAGGTCGGTAGAGTCAGCATAGAGGCTAAAAATCCCTATTGCCTACCTGTGCTGATAGCCGAAACTTACGGTCCGCGCTATTTAAATCCAGGCCTTGCTGCACTGCTGCTCCATACGGCACCCATTGCCGCACTACCGACTGCCCCTCCGAATTTCTTCAATAGCCGCTCCGACAAACCTTCATGTTGTGTGTAGTCAACAATATCTTCCGCTTTCAGTTCCTCGCGCGCGACGGTGTCAACAGTGCCAAAACCATCGGCTAGGCCAATTTCAACAGCTTTACTCCCACTCCAGAATAATCCGGAAAAAGTGTCCGGCGTTTCCTTCAGGCGCTTGCCGCGGCCTTGACGCACGACGTCTATGAACTGCTGATGAACTTCGTTGAGCATCTCCTGTGCATAATTTTTGTGCTTAGCACTTTGCGGGCTGAACGGATCCATGAAGCCCTTGTTTTCTCCGGCTGTCATCAAACGCCGCTCCACGCCAACCTTGTCCATCAAGCCCGTGAATCCAAATCCCTCCATCAAAACACCGATGGACCCGACAATACTTGCCTTGTTGACGTAAATTTTGTCTGCTGCCGCAGCAATGTAGTAACCGCCTGAGGCACAAATCTCATCAACGACAACGTACAACGGTTTTCGCGGGTACTCCTCCCGCAAACGAACGATCTCGTCGTTGATCATGCCAGCTTGTACCGGACTGCCACCCGGACTATTGATTCGCAGAATAATGCCGACTGAATTGTCATCCGAGTACGCACGATTCAGTGCTGGAATGACAGAATCGGCTGAGCCGCTTGTCCCGGCTTCGATCGTGCCGTCGATTTCTATTAACGCCGTATGAGGGCCGACAATCTCGTCCGCCTGCTGGCTGAAGCCGAATGCAATCCAGATGCCAAAGCCAATAATGCCTAAAGTGATAAAGCGAAAAAAAATATTCCAGCGGCGTCGCGCGCGTTGCTCATTGAGACTTGCGAAAGCAAGCTTTTCGAGAACCTCACGCTCCCATCCCGCTTTTCTTGAAGGATCCGCACCGATCGCTGCCGGAGGAATCTGGTTTTGTTCTTCGAAATTCTTATCAGTCATTTGATGATGCTCTGCTATTTTTGCCGGACTCAGGCTCGCGCCGGCTTGATGTAGTCGTCAGGATGCCAAAATATCTTGCCGTCCCGTTCAAAAACCGTAATTGGACGCAGACGTCCGCCTCGACATGGCCCACCTGCGCATCTCCCATTTTCCGGAGTGTATAGCGCGCCATGCGTTGAGCACATGATGTACAGCCCGCTCGTCTCGAAGAAATCGCCTTCGTTCCAGTCGAGCTCAATGGGGACGTGCGCGCAACGATTTAGATAAGCGTACACCGTCTTGTCGTAACGTACGACGAAGCCAGTCGCGTCCTCGCCGCCAGCAGTCAGAGGAAAACGCAGACCCTTGCCGCCTTCTTCGACGGCTGTGGATGCGCAGATGAAGATAGCCGTATCGTCCATGCCCGCATTATGCATTTTCGTTTAGCCAAGCGTGCAACTCAGATGCTGAACCCGCGATAAACAAAGGGTTCAAAGCTTGCAGTTCCGGCACTGCGTGCGCGCCGTAATGAACACCGACCCGAGCGGCACCTGCGTTGATAGCCATTTGCAGGTCATGTGTGGTGTCGCCGATCATGAGTGTTCTGCGAATATCTTGGCCAAGTTCACGCGTCAATTCCTGCAGCATTGCCGGATGTGGTTTGGAGAAGGTCTCGTCGGCACAACGTGTCGCGTCAAATACTGACAGCAAGTTGGCGGCGTCCAGTGCACGGTTGAGCCCCACCCTGCTTTTCCCGGTCGCCACCGCAAGAAAATAACCTTGCTGTGCCAATTCGTTCAGCATGTCGCGGACGCCGTCGAACAAGGTAAGGCCTTTATCCTTTGCCAAATAGTGGTAACGGTAGCGCTCCACCATGTGCGGATAGTATTTTGCCTCCAAACCTGGCAGAACAGCCTCCATCGCGTCCTGCAGGCCGAGACCGATGACATACGCTGCACTTTTTCGGTCCGGCACAGGCAAACCGAGGTCTTTTGCTGCTGCCTGGATGCATGTCACGATGGTTGCGGTGCTGTCCATCAGCGTGCCGTCCCAGTCGAATACTATTAAATCAAATTGCTTTCTTGCCATCTTTTAACGGCAGCAGACGCTGCAATCCTTGGTATCTTGATATTGGTTAGAAAACCTGTTGCAGCACGACTCAAGAGGCCGGCCTCTCCAAGCTTTTCAGAAATTGCTCACACTCCGGCGGTAACGGCGCCTTGAGCGTAACCGGTTTGCCGGAATCCGGGTGACGAAAGGTGATCTGGTACGCATGCAGAAACATGCGCTTAAGTGCAATGCGCTTGCCATCCGCCTTCTGTAACGTGCGGTTCAGCGCAAAATCGCCATATTTGTCATCACCGGCAATTGCGAAACCGCTCGATGCCAAATGCACACGAATCTGGTGAGTTCGACCGGTTTTCAGCTCGGCTTCGAGCAATGCGAAATCACCGTAGCGCCTGATAAGGTTGAAAACAGTATGCGACGCCATGCCGTCCGCTTGGACTCGAACCCTGCGTTCTCCATCCGGTGTGTTGTACTTAAACAGGGGCAGCTTGATATGCTGACGAGCATTTTGCCAATCGCCGCGGACCAGTGTCAGATAACGCTTATCGAGTTCGCCCTCACGAATTTGTTCATGGAGGTTCGTCAGTGCAGAACGTTTCTTCGCCAACAACAGGATGCCGGACGTTTCGCGGTCGAGACGATGGACTAGTTCCAGAAATTTTGCTTCAGGCCGGGATGCACGCAGTTGCTCAATGACGCCATAACTTATGCCCGAACCGCCATGCACGGCTACTCCCGCGGGTTTGTCGATGACTAACAAGTGAGCGTCTTCCAGCAGAATCTTGAATTCTGCGCCGGGTACCGATTGCTCGGCCTTTTCAGCAACTCGAATCGGCGGAATACGAACTACGTCGCCTTCCTTCAGTCGATAAGTCTGATCGATTCGTCCTTTGTTGACCCGGACCTCGCCCGAACGCAACACGCGGTAAATATGGCTTTTTGGAACACCTTTGCAGATGCGTAACAAAAAATTATCAATCCGCTGATCACATTCCTCGTCTGAAATCGTGATCAGGCGAACCTGAGCGGATACTTGCGAGGACTGGTTAAGTGAACCCGAATCCGTCTGTTCCCCAGAAAATCTCGCTAAGTCCTTCATTTTGAATATATAATTGTTTCGCACTGGTTACAAATCCAGTGCAAGTGTAAGAATAAAAAGCACATTCTACACAGGGGCGTCTCCATCGGCCTCGCCGATTTGCAAATTCGATGGAAAAGGGCGCCCCTAAAAATCAGCAAAGGTGCCTAAGCTGGGCCGGCGAATCGACATGTACCACAGGTATATTGAGCAGCGCAGGTCCGCGAACGGGTGCTTTTGAAAATTTTAGGGACGCCCGGATGATGTGTATGCACCGTCTTTTCGCGAATCAGGGTTGCACCGCTGTTGCAATCGGATAGCGCGCATCGACGTTGGACAAGATTGCTTGAATATTAAGGATAAGTCTGGCAAGCACGCCTTTTGAAGGATGCTCGCTGGTTGATGTGATTGACCCTGTTTGCCGATTCTGCTGGACTCCATGATTTGTTTGGCTCCATTAAGCTACCTGTTCCCTGACGCTGCGCTCGATGTATTCGAGGTGCGCGACACGGGAAAGGTGCGCGCTCGGCATCTGCATCAATCCCATCCGCGCCCCGTTGCCGCTGAAGCGCTTGTTTTGCGCCCTGCGGCACACTAAAGGCAGTTCCCTCCTCAAGCACTCCGCCCTCGCGTACATCCCTGTACTTTGCCGTATTGGCGAATTTCGCCATGTGCGGCGTTAGAGTTGACCTTAGAGTCACGGAGCAAAAAATGAAACGCATGTTATTTAACGCTACGCAGCAAGAAGAATTGCGCGTGGCGATTGTCGATGGGCAGAAACTCATCGACATCGATATCGAAACGACTGGTCGCGAGCAGCGCAAGTCGAATATCTACAAAGGTATCATCACCCGTATTGAACCGTCGCTGGAAGCCTGCTTCGTCAATTATGGTGAAGAACGTCATGGCTTTCTGCCATTCAAGGAAGTCGCTCGCAGCTACTTCAAGGAAGGTGTCGACGTACGCAATGCATCGATCAAGGATGCCCTGCGCGAAGGCCAGGAAATCATGGTCCAGGTCGAGAAGGAAGAGCGCGGCAACAAAGGCGCGGCGCTGACTTCGTTCATTTCGCTGGCGGGCCGTTACCTGGTGCTGATGCCGAACAACCCGCGTGGTGGCGGCGTATCGCGTCGCGTGGAAGGCGAAGATCGCCAGGAACTGCGCGAAACCATGGACAAGCTGGACCTGCCGAATGGCATGTCGGTTATTGCCAGGACCGCCGGCATCGGCCGTAACGTCGAAGAACTGCAGTGGGATCTGAATTACCTGATGCAGCTTTGGCGTGCAATTGAAGGTGCGGGAACCTCGGCACCGGGCGCCTTCCTGATTTACCAGGAATCTTCACTTGTGATTCGCGCGATCCGTGATTATTTCCAGCCTGACATCGGCGAAATCCTCATCGACACGGATGACATCTACGAACAGGCGCAGCAGTTCATGAGCCACGTGATGCCGGACATGGTTCACCGGGTCAAGCGCTATCGCGACGACGTGCCGCTGTTCTCGCGTTTTCAGATCGAACACCAGATCGAAACCGCCTACTCCCGCACCGTTCCACTGCCGTCCGGTGGCGCGATCGTCATCGATCATACCGAAGCACTCGTTTCCATCGACGTCAACTCCGCCCGCGCAACCCGCGGCAGCGACATCGAAACAACCGCCCTTCACACCAATCTCGAAGCTGCCGACGAAGTCGCCCGCCAATTGCGCCTGCGCGACCTTGGCGGCCTGATCGTGATCGACTTCATCGATATGGAAAACGCAAAGAACCAGCGTGAAGTCGAGACTCGCCTGAAGGACGCCTTACGCTATGACCGCGCACGCGTGCAGATGGGCAAGATTTCGCGCTTCGGCCTGATGGAGTTGTCGCGCCAGCGCCTTCGCCCGTCCTTGTCGGAAGGCAGTCATGTGACTTGCCCGCGCTGCAACGGGACCGGCCATATCCGTGATACCGAATCCTCCGCGTTGCAGGTCCTGCGTATCATCCAGGAAGAGGCAATGAAGGAAAATTCCGCCGCGATCCACGTGCAGGCACCGGTCGATGTGGCCGCGTTCCTGCTGAACGAGAAGCGCGGGGAAATCCTGAAGATTGAAACGCGCCATCGCGTGGCAGTCATCCTGATTCCGAACAAACATCTCGAAACGCCGCATTACAAGCTTGAGCGCATCAAGCATGACGATCCGCGCCTCGAAGAAGCGCACGCCAGCTACAACATGGCAGAGGAAGCGGACACCGACATCAGCTACAACAAGCGCCAGAAGGAAGAAGTACGTCCGCGTCAGGAAGCCGTGGTCAAAGGCATTACGCCGGATCAGCCGGCACCGATCGTCGAGCGCAAACCGGTCGAACCGGCCCCGGCACCGGCGCCCGTCGTGGCACCTGCCGAAGAAGGTTTCCTGAGCCGCGTATTCGGTTTCTTCCGCAAGAAGCCGGTCGTCCCGGTTGCGGCACCAGCGCCGGTCGTCGAAGAAAAGCCGGCACAAAGCCGTGATCGCAATGACCGTAACGGACGCGGACGCAATCGCGGACGTGGCCGTGGTGGTCGCGAGCGTGGTGAGGAACGCGATAACACACGCAATGACACGCGCGAAGAGACTGTAAAGCAAACCGCAGTTCCAAGCGCAGACGCTCCGCAAACGCAACGACCCCCACGCCCGCCGCGGGAACCACGTGAGCCACGCGAACCGAAAGAAGTCCGTGAACCGCGTGAACCGAAAGAAGCTCGCGAACCGCGTGAGCCGCGTGAACCACGCGAAAGCAATGAAGCGCGCCGTGAGCGCCAGCAACGTCAGCGTGAAGAGCGCAAGGAAGTCGCTGTCCCCTCGGAAGAGCTGCTGAGCGGTGCAATGCAGGAAACCCTGATTGCTCCGGTTGTCGCTCAAGATACTGTTGCTGCACAAGCAGCCGATGCCGAAGCGGTAATGGGTGAAGAAAGCACGGGCGAAGGTGAAGAGCGCCGTCGTCGTCGCCGCCGTGGTGGCCGTAATCGCAACCGTCGCGATCGTGAAACAGGTGAAATCATCGCCGGCGCTGAACACGAAACAGCCGACGAAACTTCAGTCCAGCAAGCGGTGCAACTCGAAATCGCCGAAATTGACGCGCCGGCAGTTGCAGAGCCGATCGTCGAGGCAGTGATTGCCCCCATTGCGACGCCTGCCGTTGCCAATGAAAGCGTTATTACGCAAGCACCTGCCGTTGCTGAAGCGGAAGTCGTCGAATCCGACGTCGATACCACCTCCATCGTTCCGGAACCAGTAGCTGCGCAAGCTGAGCCGGTAGTTGCGCAAGCTGAGCCGGTAGTTGCGCAAGCTGAGCCGGTAGTTGCGCAAGCTGAGCCGGTGGTTGCGCAAGCTGAACCGGTGGTTGCGCAAGCTGAGCCGGTGGTTACTCAGACGGCGGCGCCCGTGACTATTCAATCGGAACCAGCACCGGTCGCCTTCGCCACCGCGCCTGAAGCCACAAAGCCGATGACCTTCAATGGTGCAGCGATTGCTCCTCAACCGATGCAGCTTGATCAACTACGTGAGACTCTGGCCGCAGCTGGCCTGACACTCGCGGTGACCGATCCGGAAAAGCTGCGTAATGCGCAAGAAGCTGCAGCACGTATCGTGGCAACACCACGCGTCCCGCGTGAGCGTAAAGCATTGCCGCAAGTATCGAATGAACCACTGGTTCAAGTAGAAACACGCCGGTAAACGGAACTGCGCTCCTTCTACGGGAGCGATGACCGTGCAAAAAAGGGAGCGTATGCTCCCTTTTTGTTGCCCATACTTATTCATCGCATTTGCAGAGATACAAAATCGCGCATGAGCACTAAGTCATTAGGCCGTCCGGACGCTATTACCCTCAAGGAAGCGTTTATGTACTGGCTCAAGCTGGGATTCATCAGTTTTGGCGGACCAGCTGGGCAAATTGCGATCATGCACGCAGACCTCGTGGAAAAGCGTCGCTGGATTTCAGAACAGCGATTTCTTCATGCATTGAACTATTGCATGTTGCTCCCGGGTCCGGAAGCAACTCAGCTCGCCGTTTATATCGGTTGGCTGATGCATCGGCCCTTGGGCGGCATTATCGCTGGAACCTTGTTCGTCCTGCCTTCATTGCTGATCCTCTGCGCATTGTCGTGGGTTTATCTTGCGTTCGGTAATACGTCGCTCGTCTCGGGTGTCCTTTACGGTATCAAGCCGGCTGTGGTTGCGATTGTCGTAGCGGCAGCCTGGCGCATCGGTTCACGCACATTAAAAAACGCTTGGCTGATCCTGATCGCTATTGCCGCTTTTATTGCCATCGCATTCGTTCACCTGCCGTTCCCCCTCATTGTGGCGGGCGCGGCATTGATCGGGCTCGTCGGCGGTCGATTGTTTCCGAACAAGTTTCAGCTTGGCGGCAATCATCCTTCCGGGGCGCCGCACTCCTACGGTCCTGCATTGATTGACGACGATATGCCGACACCACACCACGCACGCTTTTCGTGGAGAAAGCTTGCCACTGTCAGCGCTTCCGGTATCGGTCTGGGACTCGCTATGTGGGTGCTATTAGCCTGGCTGACGGGCGCTGCAGGCCCGCTCGCGCAGATGGGGTGGTTTTTCACCAAGGCAGCATTGATGACATTCGGCGGTGCTTACGCCGTATTGCCTTACGTTTTTCAGGGTGCAGTGGAAAAATATCAGTGGCTGACGCCGGCACAGATGATCGACGGTCTGGCGCTTGGCGAAACCACGCCGGGCCCGCTAATCATGATCGTCGCTTTCGTCGGTTTTGTCGGTGGCTGGACCAAGATGGTATTTGGCGGAGATCATCTGTTGCTCGCCGCGTCAGCCGGAGCGTGCGTTGCAACGTTCTTTACATTTTTGCCCTCATTCATTTTTATTCTCGCCGGAGGGCCGCTGGTCGAATCAACGCGCGACAATATCCGATTGACTGCGCCGCTTACCGCGATTTCGGCTGCAGTGGTCGGTGTGATTGGCAGCCTGGCGGCATTCTTTGCACAACATGTATTCAATATCGAAAAAGCCGTCGGCGAATGGGATTTCGTCGCCATGGCAATTACGGGAGCGGCAAGCATTGCGCTGCTGCGATTCAAGGTGGGCACGATCACCTTAATCGGCGCCTGTGCATTTGCGGGTCTCGTGGTATCTTATTTCCGTTAGCGACGCTTGGGCGTCGCGCTTTTATCCTTCCGAATGGCAGAACGATTCATTCCCGTAGCCGACCACCGTTTTCTTAATACGGCGCCGGTGATTCCTCCCGTCCTTGAAGCCCCTACCGGACTGCTTGCAGATACGTTTGCGCGTCCCTTGCAGGACTTGCGCATCTCGGTAACCGATCGCTGCAATTTCCGTTGCGTGTACTGCATGCCGAAGGAGGTATTCGATAAAGATTATGCTTTCCTGCCGCACGCCGCACTGCTTACTTTCGAGGAAATCACGCGCATTGCGAAGATCTTTGTTGCGCATGGCGTTCAAAAGCTACGCCTTACGGGTGGCGAACCCTTGTTGCGAAAAAATGTCGAGAAGCTGATCGAGATGCTGAGCGTCTTGAAGACGCCGGACGGCCACGCACTTGATCTGACCCTCACGACCAACGCATCGCTGCTTGCACGTAAAGCGCAGTCATTGAAGGATGCCGGTTTGCAGCGCGTGACGGTATCCTTGGACGCGCTCGACGAGGCGACCTTCCAACGCATGAACGATGTCGATTTCCGGGTATCACAGGTACTGCAGGGAATCGATGCTGCACACAAGGTCGGACTTGGGCCGATCAAGATCAACATGGTGGTCAAGGGCGGCATGAACGACCAGGAAATTGTGCCAATGGCACGGTATTTCAAAGGGTCGCCTTTCATCTTGCGCTTCATTGAATACATGGACGTCGGCGCCAGCAACGGCTGGAAAATGGATGAGGTCGTCCCATCTGCGGACGTGATTAGTCGCATCAATGCAGAAATGCCATTGGAAGAAGTCGATCCAAACTATGCGGGCGAAACAGCCGAGCGTTGGCGCTACAAAGATGGCAGCGGGGAAATCGGTGTGATATCGAGTGTTACCCGGGCGTTCTGTAGCGAGTGCACGCGTGCACGCCTGTCCACTGAGGGCAAGCTCTACACCTGCCTGTTCGCGACCCAAGGTCACGATCTGCGCAGCCTGCTGCGCCAAGGCCGAAGCGACGAGGAAATTGCCACGGCAGTGGCGCATTTGTGGCGGGCAAGAACTGATCGCTATTCCGAGCAGCGCACCTCCCATACCGAAGGCCTTAGCCAGGCAGTACGAAAAGTCGAGATGTCCTACATCGGGGGCTAAGCAGCCGAAGGTGTGTTTGACAGGCTAAGCACCGGCCGGATGTGGTATTGGGTCGCTGCTCGGCGTACCAGTCCTATACGTGCGCTCCTCGGCCCCGTTGAGGCCGCACGCCATGACAGGCAAGCACAGCTTACTCACCCAAGTGTGAAAACGCCTCTTCCCGGCTTGCGTACAGCGAAGGTTCAGCATGATGGCGGCGGAACGCGGTACCGAAGTAACTGCGCATGAATGCGCTGCTGGTATAGCGCGTCACGCGGGTGTAATAGCGGTTCGTCAGGTCATGGACCATGTCGACATAGGAATCGAGCAGTTCGGGCGCGATCGAGAAGTTGTCATAGTTGACGACCGCCGGCACCTTCCGGTCGAGCGGCTTGAGTAGCTGGCCGACATGGTCGCGAATCGCCTCGATATCCGCGACATTCTTGACCTCGAAACCTTCGAAATTAACGAAGAAAACATTGCGCTTTTCGTTATAGGTCAGGCGCTGCTCCAACGGCAAGTAGAGAATATCGGTACGCAGCCCCATTGGGCCCGGACGGAAGATCCGCGCGTCCATCAGCTTGAGTTGCGGGCTGACCAGCGGCCTGAACCGCATCTGTCCAAGAATGTCCCGGTCGAGGTCGATCCCCGGCGCAATCTCGATGACTTCCAGTCCTTCCAATACCAGGCGAAACACGCAGCGTTCCGTAATGTAGAGCACCGTTTGTGCGCGCTGCATCGCGTATTCGCCGCTGAAGGTGCGATGCTCCACGGCGTCGACGAACTTGACTGCCGATCCTTCATGCTTGATGCGTAACTGCCCGTCGACAATGGCCACATCCAATCCGCCGGCTGTAAAAGTACCGACAAAGATCACTTTCTTTGCGTTCTGGCTGATATTGATAAAGCCGCCCGCGCCGGCCAGCCTAGGACCGAATTTGCTGACATTGAGATTGCCGTGCCGGTCCGCCTGCGCCAAACCGAGAAAGGCAACATCGAGTCCCCCACCATCGTAGAAATCGAACTGATAAGGCTGGTCAATGATTGCTTCGGCATTGGTCGCCGCGCCAAAATTGAGGCCTCCCGCCGGGATGCCGCCGATCACACCGGGTTCGGCAGTCAACGTTACCAGATCGAGCACTTTCTCTTCCGCCGCAACACTTGCCACACCTTCGGGCATGCCGATGCCGAGATTGACCACATTGTTTGGTTTGATTTCCAGCAAGGCACGGCGCGCGATGATCTTTCGTTCGCTCATTTCCATCGACTGGATTGAGGACATTGGCACCCGCATTTCGCCGGCGAATGCGGCACTGTACGGTTCAATGAAAGTTTGCATCTGGTATTCGGGTTTTTCCGCGATCACCACGCAATCGATCAGGATGCCGGGAATCTTTACCTGTCGCGGGTTGAGTGATCCGCTTTCGGCGATGCGCTCGACCTGCACGATCACGATGCCGCCGGAATTGTGGGCTGCCATTGCAATGGCCAGCGCCTCCAGCGTCAGCGCCTCCTTTTCCATCGTGACATTACCATCCGGATCGGCAGTGGTGCCGCGAATGATGCCGACATTGATCGGGAGCGCCTTATAGAAGAGATATTCCTTGCCGCCGACCGTCATCAGTTCGACCAGTTCTTCGCTGGTCGAGTCGTTAATCTTGCCGCCGCCGTAACGGGGATCGACAAAAGTGCCGAGGCCAACGGAGGACAACAGACCCGGCTTGCCGGCAGCAATGTCGCGAAACAGGTGGGTAATCACGCCTTGCGGCAGGTTGTAAGCCTCGATCTTGTTGGCAATCGCAAGCTGCTGCAGTTTCGGCACCAGGCCCCAGTGGCCGCCGATTACGCGCTTGACGAGGCCCTCATGGCCGAGATGATTGAGGCCGCGGTCCTTGCCGTCGCCCTGCCCGGCCGCGTAGACCAATGTCAGGTCGCATGGCGAACCCTTGCCCATCATTTCTTCCTCACTGTCGAGGAAGCGCTTTTCCAACGCGACGGCAATGTTTTCCGCAAACCCAATGCCGACGAAGCCGCCGGTGGCAATGGTATCGCCGTCATGAATCAGGCGGACGGCTTCGGCCGCCGAGACGATCTTGTTCCGGTTCGAGGGGCGGGAACCGCCGGCCATCGGGTCGGAGATGCGATGTACCATGACTTCCTCCATGCGTGAGTCTGGCCGTTCGCCTGCGGCATCACCGCTGCGTCGTGCTCGGGAGATTATGCCTCAAATGACAATCATCGCCCTCAGTGCCGCCCGAGACGATGATCATGACGCGCCAACGGTTTATTCGAGTGCAAGCGCCTCTGAAGAAGCAATCGGCTTGTGCGTCGCCAATACCTTGTCGATGCGCTTGCCGTCGATATCGACAATCTCGAACGTCCAATCTTCCCAGCCGCAGGTGTCGGCGGTTTGCGGCAAACGTCCAAGCAGCAACATGAGCATGCCGCTCAGGGTGTTATAACGCCCTCTTTCTTCTTCGGGCACACCCTGCAAGCCGAGACGATCCTTGAGTTCCGGTACGGGAATCAGTCCGTCCAGAAGCCAGGAACCGTCATCGCGCTGGACGGCCCAGGCGTCTTCCGCACGGTGCGTCTTGAACTCACCGGTGATTGCTTCCATCACATCCTGCAAGGTCACAATTCCCTGCACTTCACCGTATTCATCAATGATAAAGGCCAGCTGTACGCCAGAATTCTTGAAGTTTTCCAGCAATTCCATGCCCGTCAGCGACTCCGGCACGAACACGGCGGGCTGGAGGTTGTTGATCAGATTCGGTTTTTCACCGCGTAACGACTGGGCAAGCAATTGGCGCGCATTCGCCACGCCGAGCACCTCGTCCCAGCCGCCACGCAGGACCGGGAAACGCGAATGGTCGCTTTCTTCAAAACGCTTGAGATTCTCTTCCAGCGGATCGTTAACGTCGAAAAATACGACGTCGCTGCGCGGTACCATGAGAGAAGCGATCTGCCGGTCATCAAGACGGAATACGTTACGCACCATCTGGTGTTCGTGATGCTCGATTACACCGGCGCTTGATCCCTCGGCCAGCATCAGGTTGATTTCTTCCTGCGTGACGCTAGGTTCCATGCGTTCCGACACGCCGAAGGTGCGCAATACCAGTTGCGTGGATCCGGACAGCAATCGCACGAAAGGTTTGGTGACTGCTGCAAGCCAGAGCATCGGCCGGGCGACCATGCGCGCGATCGGTTCTGGGCTGATTTGCCCCAGTCGTTTCGGCACAAGCTCACCGAGCACGATGGAGAAGTAGGTGATGCTGACCACCACCAGGCCGGTTGCCAGATACTCGGCCCAAGGACTGTCCACGCCCATGCGATGCAGCCAGACACCAAACGGATGCGCCAGCGTCGCTTCACCAACGATACCGTTCAGGATGCCAATCGAGGTGATGCCAATCTGCACCGTGGACAAGAAGCGGTTGGGATCGTCCCCGAGCTGGATCGCGGCGCCGGCCGCCGTATCGCCCGCGTCCGCCAATCGTTGCAAGCGAACCTTGCGTGCGGTCACCAGGGCAATTTCGGACATGGCGAACACGCCATTCACGAGGATCAACCCGAACAATATCGCGATTTCCATAGATTACGGACACCTCAAATGGGAATAATGGGTACGACATGCCGGGCGCAGACGCTGCCGCGCTGCGCACCATGCAGACAAGTTATCACAACCGAGCTGGCTGACTTCTCGTTGTATTAGCGTCATTTAGCCTTCATCGACCTCGGGCGCTTCCGTGCCCAGCAGCAGTTGGGCAGTTTCTGACGGCAGTGCCTCGACCGATTTGAGCTTGCGCGTCATCTGGCGTGTGCGGGTTTCTGCCTGCTCGATATTCTTGGCGGCACGTTCCAATGTCGTTCTGGTCGCGGCCAGCACGTCGCCGAATTTCCCGAATTCCGTCTTGACCGCACCTAGCACCTGCCAGACTTCGGAAGAACGCTTTTCCAGTGCAAGCGTGCGGAAACCCATCTGCAGGCTGTTGAGCAAGGCCGACAGCGTGGACGGCCCTGCAATACTCACGCGGCACAGACGCTGCAATTCATCGGCGAGTCCCGGCCTGCGCATGACTTCCGCGTACAGGCCCTCTGTCGGGAGGAACATGATCGCAAAATCCGTAGTGAGCGGGGGTGAAAGATATTTTTCTGAAATGGATTTCGCCTCGATGCGAATCGCGCGCTCGAGTTCACGCCCGGCAGTCGCGACGCCTTCGCTGTCGGCATATTCGGCCGCTTCGGCGAGCCGTTCATACTGTTCCTTTGGGAATTTGGCGTCGACCGGCAACCAGACCGGCCGTCCGCCGTCGTCCTGCCCGGGCAGGCGGATTGCGAACTCGACCCGCTCGCCGGTGCCGGGAACTGTCTCGACATTTTTCGCATACTGATCCGGCGTCAACACTTGCTCAAGCAGCATACCCAGTTGCACTTCTCCCCAAGTGCCGCGCGTTTTCACATTGGTCAGTACGCGTTTCAAGTCACCGACGCCAATCGCCAGTTGCTGCATCTCACCAAGGCCTTGATGCACTTTTTCAAGGCGGTCGGACACTAACTTGAAGGACTCTCCCAGACGCTGCTCAAGGGTTGCATGCAGCTTTTCATCCACGGTCCTGCGCATTTCTTCCAGGCGTGTACCGTTATCGGTTTGCAGATCCTTGATTTTCGCTTCCAGCGTAGCGCGCACTTCCGTCATGCGTTGCGCATTGGATTCCGTGAGCGTGGATAGTGTCTGGTTCAGCGTGTCACCAAAGCGTTTCAGTGCCGCTGACTGTTCTTCGCGCCCTGCCTGTGCCTGCGCAGTAATGGCTTGCCGCATCGACTCCAGCTGCGAGGCATTGGCTTCATTCAGCTTGGCGAGTTGCTGCGCAAACGAATCGATCTGGTTGTTTTGTATTGTCGCCACGCTAGTCAATTGCGCAGCGAGTGCTTGCTGGAACTGGCCGAAATTCCCGCTCAACTCCTGACGTGTGCTTTGCGCCGTGGTTTGCACCTGGTTGCGCAATTCCCGCTCGACGCGTTCGCCGGTTTGTTGCTGGTGACGCTGCAGCTCATTTTGCAATTGCAGCAGTTGCGCCGACGAATCGCTACCCCGCGTGCGCAACAACAGAACGATCTGCAGGACGATGACCACTGCGACTAGCAGAACAAGGATGACTTCGATTGTATTCATTGGTTACGCCGTGAAAATACAGTAGCTGACGTGTTTTGCAGGAAGACCGGGCTGTTCAGCCTGCCTGGTTTCGCATCCAGTCGGCTGTCTGGTAGAACGATTGCATCAGGCGCTGCTGCAAGTCCTCCGGCATGCCGACGTCCTGCATGGCCAATGCCATGCAGCGCAGCCATTGGTCGCGTTCATTCGATGCGATCGCATAAGGAAGATGGCGAGCGCGCAGACGCGGATGGCCGAAACGTTCGATATAGAGGTCAGGCCCACCTGTCCATCCGCACAGGAACCAGTAAAGCTTGTCACGCGATCCGTCGAGCGGGGTCGGGTGCATGGCACGGATACCGGCGAATTCCGGCTCGAGTTCCATCAGGTCGTAAAAGCGATCAACCAGTTCACGCAGTTTCGGCTCACCACCGATCAACTCGAATGCGGTCTGTCCTTGGAATTCTTCAGAAGTCATGGTGCGAATGATAGCGGAATGCATGTTCCTGCGGAATGTAATTACCAGCGCTCATCGACCGGCGTAGCCAAAACCTTCTTTCAAGGCACTTTTGCGCGCCAAAACTTGGTGGTGACACAAGGAAATTTTGCCTATTTTTTAGGCAGAAGTGTTGCGCGTTTGATTCTACACAACACCATGTTTGACCGGCGGCAACCCCTCGTTTGAGCGTTCGCAAGCAATCGGTACTTAACAAATTCAGGCGAACTTTAATGATTACTATTGCCTAAAAGGTAATAACAATTTTGACACCGGAGTCGTCGTTTTCACTGCAAAGACCGCTATGAAAACACGCATGAAAGCAACGCGAATTTGTTGTTACCGAAGCTCGTGCAGCGGCACAACCGCAGTGCGATGAATCGACAGGTTACAAGCATACCGCAGTCACACATTCGGATGGTTTGTACCTGCTGGAAACGACAAACGCGAAGATGCCATGCGAGATTTGATAATAACGAATTCTTCCCGGTTGGAACTCTCGATGCGGGTGATGGATATTTTGGTGCTCGAGCTTGCCGGCGGCCTTGCCAGTCTGATTCATTTCCAGATTCCATTGAGCGAAACGCCGCCGATCCATACGGTACTCCTCCATTTCTGCAGCGCGCTTGCCTTCCTGCTTTTCCAGCAGCTCGAATTATATGGGTCGTGGCGCGGACGCTCCCTGTCCGATATGTTTCTGCGCATCGCTGCCTCATGGGCGCTGGTGCTGTCGATCGGACTGTTTTTCAGCTTCCTGATTCACCATGTCGGCAACGTGTCGCGTCTCTGGATGTTCTATTGGTACGCGACAGGCGTGAGCTTCCTCGTTCTGTATCGCATTGGCGTGTACTACGGGCTGCGATTCCTGCGCTCGAAGGGCATGAACAATAAACGCGTCCTGATCGTCGGCTATGGCGACACGGGACGGGAAATGCATCGTCGGGCATTGCAGCAAGACTGGACCGGCTATGACGTCAAGGCTGTCTATACGGACGAAGACGACGCGGCCAAGCTGATCGACCCTGACATTCCACGCATCAGAAGCCTGGCGGAAATCCATGACTACGTGGTCAAGCTTCATATTCACGAAATCTGGATCACGCTGCCATTGATGGCGTCACCACGTTTGCAGGAATTGCGCTACCTGCTGCGCAACACACTCGTCGATATTCGGTGGGTCCCAGACATTCTTGGCCTGCAGATGCTGAGTAACAGGATGGGCAATTTCCTCGGCCTGCCCGTCGTGGACCTGAACCAGCCAATTTCCAGCGGTGTGAACGGCATTTTCAAGGACGTTTTTGACAAGGCGTTTTCCATTGTTGCACTGATTTTGCTGGCGCCGCTGTTCCTGGTCATTGCGATCCTGATCAAACGCTCTTCACCCGGACCGGTGTTTTTCAAGCAGCCACGGCTCGGCCTGAACGGACGCACCTTCAACGTGTACAAGTTCCGCACGATGCAAGTGCATCAGGAGCACAACATCGTGACGCAAGCGACCAAGAATGACCCGCGCATCACGCCTATTGGTGGTTTCCTGCGACGGACCAGCCTTGATGAACTGCCGCAATTCATCAATGTGCTGCTGGGCGACATGTCGGTTGTGGGCCCACGGCCGCACGCGTTGCAGCACAACGAAATGTACAAGGACTTGCTGGAGACCTACATGCTGCGTCACCGCGTGAAGCCCGGCATTACCGGTTGGGCGCAAATTCACGGTCACCGTGGCGAGACCGACACGGTCGACAAGATGGCCAAGCGCGTGCAGTTCGATCTTCACTACATTCAGAACTGGTCGCTGTGGATGGACGTGCGCATCATCGTCTGGACGGCATTCAAAGGATGGACAGGCAAGAACGCTTATTGAGGTGTGCATGAGCATGTCATGAACATGGCCGCGCCACCCTTCATCTCATTGCGGCGCAGGGCGAACGACGCCCGCACTCAATCCGATTCGTTGTGTTAACCGCAGAAGTCAGAAAAGAGAACCATGCACAAGAAAATTACCAAAGCCGTGTTTCCCGTCGCCGGTCTGGGCACTCGTTTCCTGCCTGCCACCAAGGCGAGCCCGAAAGAAATGCTGTCCATAGTCGACAAACCGCTGATCCAGTATGCGGTCGAGGAAGCCGTTGCTGCCGGGATTACAGAAATGATCTTTGTGACCGGACGCAACAAGCGGGCAATCGAAGACCATTTCGACAAGGCCTATGAGCTTGAGGCTGAACTGGAAGCGCACAACAAACACGCCTTGCTGGATGTGCTACGCCAGATCAAGCCGGATAACGTCGAATGCTTTTATGTTCGGCAGGCAGAAGCGCTCGGCCTCGGCCATGCGGTCCTGTGTGCAGAGCGCATGATCAACGAGGAACCCTTTGTCGTGATCCTGGCTGATGACCTGCTCGACGGTCAGACGCCCGTCATGCGGCAGATGACCGAGTCCTATGCGCAACACGGTTGCAGTGTGATTGGCGTGGAAACCATCGCACGCGAGCAGAGCCGCTCTTACGGCGTCATTGCAGGGACGCCTTTTAAGGAACGCTTGATCAGGCTCCATGACATCGTCGAAAAACCGGCGCCAGAAAACGCTCCGTCAACGCTCGGGGTCGTCGGACGCTACGTCTTTAATCCGACGATTTTCCAGCATCTGCGCAATCTGAAACCGGGCGCCGGCGGAGAGCTGCAATTGACCGATGGTATCGCGTCTCTGCTCAAGCAAGAACCCGTGTTCGCCTATCAGTTTGAAGGCATTCGTTATGACTGCGGCAGCAAGCTCGGCTACCTGCAGGCGACCGTGCAATTCGCATTGCGTCATCCGGAAGTCAGGGACGAGTTCCGTGCCTTCCTGCAAAACCTGCCGTTTACGCAATCCCCCACATCACGGCAGTCGGCATCTGCTTCGACAACCACGGCAGAAGCAATTGCCTGCGCGAGCTAAGCCATGCACATGAAGGAATTCCCCATGATCAAAAATCCCGCCCAGCCTGCCGTGGACAGTCCGTCCGTGTCAGCAGGTGCCGCGCCCAAGGTTGCACTGATCACCGGCGTCAGCGGCCAGGACGGCGCGTATCTCGCCGAATTCCTGCTCGGTAAGGGTTATATCGTTCATGGATTGAAACGCCGCACATCGCGCTTCAATACCGAGCGCATCGACCATCTTTACCAAGGACCGCAAGAAGAGCGGCGGCGCTTCATTCTGTACCACGGGGACATGACAGATTCTTCCTCGCTGCTGCGGATCATCCAGGAAACACAGCCGGATGAAATCTACAACCTCGCTGCGCAAAGCCATGTCGCCGTGTCATTCGAAGAGCCCGAATACACGGCCAATTCAGACGCACTCGGGCCTTTGCGCATCCTTGAAACGATCCGCCGTCTTGGGCTGGAAAAGAAAACACGCTTCTATCAGGCATCGACCTCTGAAATGTATGGTCAGGTACAGGAAACGCCGCAGCGCGAATCTACGCCTTTCCATCCTCGCAGCCCGTACGCCATCGCCAAGCTCTATGCGTATTGGATCACCGTCAATTACCGTGAAGCCTACGGCATGTATGCCTGCAACGGCATCCTGTTCAATCACGAGTCGCCTTTGCGCGGAGAGACTTTCGTCACCCGGAAAATCACGCGCGGCCTGGCACGCATCGTACTGAATCAGCAGGACTGCATTTATCTCGGCAATCTCGACGCAACGCGCGACTGGGGTCATGCGCGCGATTACGTCGAAATGCAGTGGCGCATGCTGCAGCAGGAACAACCCGAAGATTTCGTCATCGCCACCGGTGTCCAACGCAGCGTTCGCGATTTCGTCAATGCAGCTGCCGCGGAACTCGGCATGACATTGCGCTGGGACGGCAAAGGCTCGGAAGAGACCGCAACCGTGATCCATGCCGGTCCGCAAACCAATGTCAGTGAGGGACAGGTCATCGTGCGCGTTGATCCGCGCTACTTCCGCCCCACCGAAGTGGACAGCATGCTGGGCGACGCCAGCAAGGCGCGCGAGAAGCTCGACTGGAAACCAAAGATTACCTTCGAAGAACTTGTGAAAGAAATGGTCCAGTGCGATCTGGAGACGGCCGCCAAGGACAACCTCTTTCATCAACACGAGTGCGCTCCGCATCTCTACCACGAATAAAAGTCTCCAATCCGCGCATTCGACGGTTCGCACACGACTCGCGAATGCCGTATCCATCATGAGGACGTCTATGAAAGACCAACTGAACAAACGCATCTACGTCGCCGGCCACCGTGGACTGGTCGGCTCAGCCATCGTGCGCGCGCTGCGCAAACGCGACCATACGAACATCATCACGCGCACCCACGCCGAACTGGAACTAACCGACCAGGAGCAGGTACGTGAGTTTTTTGCAAAGGAAAAAATCGACGAGGTCTATCTCGCAGCGGCGCGCGTCGGTGGCATCCATGCGAACAATACCTATCCAGCGGAATTTATTTACGACAACCTGATGGTGCAGTCGAACGTGATTCATGAAGCCTGGCGCAGCGGCGTGCAGAAATTGCTGTTTCTCGGCTCTTCCTGCATCTATCCACGTCTGGCCGAACAACCGATCAAGGAAGAGTACCTGATGACAGGTTCCCTGGAACCAACTAATGAACCGTACGCGATTGCAAAGATTGCCGGCATCAAGATGTGCGAAAGCTACAACCGCCAGTACGGCACCGACTTCCGTAGCGTCATGCCGACCAATCTGTACGGACCAGGAGATAACTATCACCCGGAAAACAGCCATGTCATTCCGGCTCTCATCCGACGCTTCCATGAGGCAAAAGTGAACGGTGCCGACAAGGTGGTGATTTGGGGCACCGGGACACCGCGGCGCGAGTTTCTTTATGTAGACGATATGGCAGATGCCTGTGTTCACGTGATGCAACTTCAACAGTCCGTTTATGAAAAGCACACGACACCAATGTTGTCCCATATCAATGTGGGTACAGGCGAGGACGTCACAATACGTGAAGTTGCCGAAATTATAAGGAAGGCAGTCGGATTCCAGGGCGAAATTGAGTTCGATGCAAGCAAGCCGGATGGCACGCCGCGCAAACTGATGAACACGGCGAAACTCACCTCGCTTGGCTGGCGTCCCGGCATGCGCCTCGGCGAAGGCATCAAGGAAACCTATGCATGTTTTAAAGCGGAATATCAGTCGTAATTTTTGGCCCCGTAACTGCCGGCCTGCGCCGGCAGTACTGATTACGGACGACGTGAGCACGCCTGCTCGCCCTGCGGCACTAGCCGTGCAGGCCAGTACGGACCGAACGGTCTGCATGACAAACCCGCCGTTGCGCGGGGCGCGCCTGGTCAGCGCGCGTCTCACTTAACGACGCCTGTTGTCCTGCACCAGACAAGCAAGGCGGACGCCGCGAAACCATGCCGCCAACGGCGCCTGAACCCCGTTTATTTCATCGAGCACAGCCATGACACCAGCCCTGACACCCTTCGAGGTCTACACCAACCTTGTGGTTGCGTTGTTCGTCATCCCGATCGTCTTCGGCATATTTATCAAGGCCCCACAATTAGTCGTACTCGGATTCATCGGCGTGCTGTTTGGCTTTTCCGATTCGACATGGGGGCAGCTCGAAATCGAGAACACCATCTATTCCCGTGGCGCAGGCATGTTCTATTTTTCCTTGCTGAACCTGATCTTGCTCGCCACCGGCATTGCGGCGCTGCTCAAGCGCTTGGCCAATCCGCAACTGCCGCAACTGGCGCCCTCGATGGGCAAGTATCTTGCGGCCTTCATTTTTCTACTGGCTGGTCATACTGTGGTCGGCCTGATGCAGGGCATTGACCTGGATGTCATTCTCGGACACCGCGGGATTCTGAACGTGATCAACATGATGGTGTTCATGTATCTCGTCATCATGGCTTTCGAAAGCCCCAAGGACACGCAAAAGCTGTTGCTAGCCATTCTCGCCATCGCCGCCATCCGCGCTATTTTTGGTGCCGTGCGCTACTTCGCTTTTGATGGCGACACCGCAAATCCTTACCGGAACTTTGAAGGCCTGAACATCAAGATCTTCTTCTTCGACATCAGCGACAATTTTGTTGCAAGCCTGGGCGCATTCTGCGCAGCATGGCTGCTGACCTCGCCGGAAGCAAAGCTTTCATGGTTCAAGCGTTCGCTGCTGTTTGCTTTTCTCATCCTGGAAGTTGCGGCCGTCGCCCTTTCGTTCCGCCGCTCCTCGCTGATCGGGCTTGGACTGATGTTCGCCTTCCTGTTCCTGCGCTTGCCGGGCAAGCGGAAATTCTTGTTTGCTTTGATCGCAGCTGGCCTGCTGACGGTAGTTGCTTCGGTATTTTACGAACAGCGCCTGCAATTCAATAACAATGACAGCCTTCTTTCGTCGCTGCTCTATGACATCACGCCAGACCGCGGCATCAGGAACAGCCGATTCTATGAGCTGTACGCCGCAGCAGAGAGCATGGATGGCAACTGGCTGTTCGGGCGCGGTACCTGGGGTACATTCAGCGGCGACCGTGACCGGCTGTCTTACCATGGCAACGACTTCAGCTTTGTTCACAGCGGCTTTGGACACATGCTGCTCAAGACGGGCATCGTCGGATTGCTGCTGTTCTGCGGTCTGCTCACCGCCTACATAACGTTCTATCTCAGGCACCGAAAATATCTTGCTGGGAATGCCTTGCTCATTGCGGATGCCGGTTTCGCTGGATTTCTATTCTGGATTCCGACCCTGCTGATTGGTACGCCGATCATTGAATTCCGGACCATGCTGTTGCTCGGTCTGTGCATGGCGCTGCCGTTCATTGCGGTCGGGATACGCAATTACCAGGTACGCCGTTACCAATTCGACCCTTCTTACTATGCTGCTGCGTAATTCACTCTGGAACCTGAGCGGATCGGCAGTGCCGATGGTGGTCGCGCTTGCGACCGTGCCGCTGCTCATCGGCGCACTTGGCGTCGAGGGCTTCGGCATCGTGACCATGGTCGGCTCGGTGATCGGTTATTTCGGGGTGCTCGACATTAACCTCAGCTCCGGCGCCATCAAATACCTTGCCGAGCATCATGCTGCCAACGACAGACGGCGCTTTGCCGAGACTTTCTGGTTCGGGATCATGTTTTATGGGCTGCTTGGCCTGCTCGGTGCAACGGCTGTGTTCTTTGCCGCCAATGGACTAGTCGAACGCTTCTTCCATGTGTCCGCGGCGATGCGGGATGCGACCGTGACGGCTTTCCAGATCGCTGCGCTCGGATTTGCGCTGACACAAACCCAGAATTACCTGATGGTGGTGCCACAGGCATTGCAGCGCTATGACCGATCGGCACAGTCCGAGGCTTTCTTCGGGATTGTCGTGAACCTCGCCTCGGTGGCCGCCGCACTTGCCGGAACCGGCGTGGTCGGCGTCATCATCGCCCGCGTCAGCGTTTCGGCCGTCAACGTACTGTATCTGGTCTGGCTGATCCGGCGCTTCGACGTCGGTCTCGCACCATGCTGGCCGGGCAAGGAAGTGCGCAGCGCGCTCACGTCCTTCAGCGCATACGCGTACTTGAGCAAGATTGCGTCGACGTTGCAGCAACATGCGGACAAACTGATCGTCGGCTCGATCGCTGGTCCGGTCGCGCTTACCTTCTATACCGTGCCTGTCACCCTGGCGGGTCGCATTCTCGGATTGACCTACCGTCTTTCGAGTGTGATTTATCCGCGCGCGTCAGCATTGGTTGGCGCCGGTCGCATCAGTGAACTACGCCCCGTGTACCTGGGCGTAATGCGCTATGTCACCTATATCAATCTGGCAGCCCTCGGCATGATTGTGTTGGCTGGCGACGAGTTCCTGCGCCGCTGGGTGGGTCAGGATTTCGTTACGCAAGGTTATCCGGTGCTCGTCCTGATGACGGTGGCGTTGCTGGCCGACTCGTTGACCAACATTCCTTCACTTGTCAATGACGCGCTCGGCCATCCGCGCATTACCGGTCGGTTTGCCTTGGCAAACGGCGTCATCGGGGTCGCCGCTGTCTATCTCGGCACCCTATTCGGTGGCATCGTTGGCGCAGCGGCGGGCCATCTCGCCTCCTCGCTGGTGCTCGGCATTTGTTTTCTGCTGTTCGTTCATGGCCGCACCGTACCGGTCAGTTTCGGCGAAACCTTGCGCGACGGCTTCGGCCGAAGCCTTGGGATTGGGCTCTTGATCATCTGCATTTTGCTGCCAGTGAAATGGTTGGTTCCCGCCGGCCTGTTCGGTACGGTCGCGATCGTTTCCGCCGCCTTGCTGAGTCTGGCGCTGGCGGGTTTGTATTTCATCGTCGGCGTCGACGAACGCGCGGCCATGCTTGCAATGGCAAGGCGCCTGCGCTCCTGAGGTAACTCCATGCGTATTCTAATTGTCAGCGAAGATATTCCGTACCCGAATATGGGCGGGCTTGCCAAACATGCCCTCAACCTCGCGCGCGCGTTGGTTCGGGCCGGCCATACCGTCGATCTGCTCGGATGTGATGAGCATCCAATCGATGTCTGCGGCGAAGAAGGCAAATTCGGCGGACGCTTTTTCGGCGAGTTGAACGGCCACCACGCCGGATGGAAAGAAATCAGCTTCGGTATGTTCATGCCACCGAAACGTTCGTCGATTGCCAAGAATTTTGCCGACATCATCATGCGCCGCGCGCCGGAATATGATGTGATTCACTACCATGGCCATATTCCCAACGTGGCGAGTTACCTGCCGGCGGATATCAATTTCGTTCAGACGCGACACGATCAAGGGAGCGACTGCTTCCGCCACACGCGCTTTCGCGACGGGGCCATTTGTGAATCGCTTGATCCGGCCGATTGCGCCAATTGCATCACGCCGTCTCCCAACCTGGTGCAACGTACGGTATCCAAGGCTGCTGTACAGCGTTACCGGCGGGAGGTAGCGGAAAGCTTCCGGCAGCACAAGACCGTGTTTGTATCCGACATGTTGCTGCGCAATTTTTCGCGTACCGCCGGTCCCGGCGTCTGGGGCACGACCGTACACAATTTCGTTGATCGCTCCGCATTGGAGAAGGTACGCGCCGCCGCGTCACTGCAACCATCCCGCGAGGGCTTTCATGTGTTTATTGCCGCCAAGCTGTATCCGGCCAAGGGCGTGACCCCTTTCCTGAACGCGCTCGCACCGCGTCTGCCAGCAAACATGCATGTAACGATTGCTGGCGACGGCCCCGAGGAAAAACTGCTGCGTGAGCGCTTTGGCGGCAGCCAGGTGGAATTGCTCGGCTGGTGTGCGCCAGATACCACCCTGAAGCTGGCCGCAGCATCGCATGCGGTGGTCGTCCCCTCGGTATGGGAAGAGCCTTGCGCCACCACGGTGCTTGAAGGACTGTTTCTCGGAAAGCCCACGTTTGCGCTGCGCCGCGGCGGAACCCCCGAACTCGCTGTCTACGAAGCTGCTCCCGGCCAATTGCGCTTGCATGACGACATGCAAGCGCTGGTGGAGGACCTGGTGAGTTTCGACCCGCGCACCACCTTTGGCTTTGCAGCGCCGGGCATGGGGTGCGCCGACCGTGCTGCGCAGCAGTTACTGGAAATCTATAACACACCGCACACGCGTTCCCATTAGCTGAAAGGTTTTACCCATGGCGCTTACTATTTCAGTCATTACCTGCACCTGGAACAGCGAGACCTATCTTCCAGAGTCGATTGCTTCCGTACTGGCGCAGGATCATCCGAATATCGAATACATCTTTGTCGATGGCGGATCGACCGACGGTACGCTGGACCAAATCCGCGCCTTGAAACGGCCATACCGCCTGCTGGAAAATGTGCAAGGCGGTGTAAGCCGGGCAATGAACGAAGGATTGCGCGCCGCAACCGGCGATGTCATCGCCTATCTGCATTCCGACGATTATTATCTGCAGCCGAATGTGTTATCACGAGTCGCGCAACTGCTCGAATCCAGTGGCAAGGGCTGGTTGTTCGGACGCACGATGGCACTGATCGACGGTAAGCTGCATGCCGATAATTATGTCGCGCCGCGCTTCAGCTTTGCCAATCTGTTGCGCGGGAACTTCATCCCTCACCCGGCGACATTCGTGCGGCGCAATCTGATGATGCGGGCCGGTGGTTTTAACACCGCGCTCAAGTACGCGATGGACTATGACCTGTGGCTGAAATTGGCAAAGATGGGCGAGCCAGTCCAACTGGATGACGCGCTGGCGGCGTTCCGCGAACACGAGGGCAGCCTGTCGAGTTCTTCGCGCACACGCCTTGCGGCAATGGCTGAGGACTTCCGTGTGCGGCTGTCCTATTCCAGCAAGAATCCGGTCGAACGCCTGGCCCATTACGCACGCTATTTTGTGCGGCGCCGCCGCGTCATTCACTCGAAAGGTCACGCATGAGGACACCGGATATTTCGCTGGTCCTGGCCACGGTCGGACGCACCGATGAGTTGGGCCGCCTGTTCGATTCGCTGGCGGCGCAAACGTTCGGGAATTTCGAAGTGATCGTGGTCGACCAGAACAGCGACGATCGCCTGAACCCGCACCTGGAGCGTGCGCGCTATCTCGGCATGAAGATCAAGCACTTGAAACTTAACCCGCCCAATCTTGCCGCTGCACGTAATGTCGGGATTGAGGCTGCGCGCGGAAAGTGGATTGGTTTCCCGGATGACGATTGCTGGTACACGCCCAGTCTGCTTGAGCATGTTGCCGAACGCTTTTCCCATTCCGACAAACCCGGCGGCGTCATTGTCCGCTGGGTGGAGCAAGACGAACAACCATCGTTGCCCGCTGAGCTTTCATGGGAACGTTCACGGGCGTTCCGGGATATCGCGGTCAGTTCCATCACGCTGTTCTGCCACCGAAAATTGTTTACGCAAATTGGTGGCTTTGACAGTCGTCTTGGCGTCGGACAGTGGTTCGGCGCAGGAGAGGAAACAGACCTCGCAATGCGAGCGCTGAAGGTCGGCGCACGCCTGGCCTACGAACCGCGCGCCGAAGTTCACCACGCCGTCAATCGCGACAAGCCCAATGCCGATTCCGCCATGCGCGCGGCGATACGGCATCGCGCACGCGGAACAGGCGCGCTCTACGCGAAGCACGACCTGTCGGCTTGGGTAATCCTGCGCGGCTTGGCGGCGCCGCTGCTACGCCCCCTGCTGAAAGGATCACTCGGTCCGGAGTTGCGGATCGGCGTGGCAACAGTGCTCGGGCGAATCGATGGCTTCCGGGAATGGCGTCGCAGACACGCGGCACCTCCGCAACCGAAGCAAAGCGTTGTACCGGCAAAGGCGGAACGTGCACGACAGTGAGTCTGCATGTTTACCGGTCCGCAAATATAAACAATTGTTACAAAAGAGCCGACACGGAAATGCCTTCCTTTGATCTAGCGCCGAATGCAAGGATGCGCAAGATTCACAATTTCAACACCGGAGCGCGTATTCCTGTGCCTTGTGCCGGTGTCCAGTGCGGCACAAAGGTAGACGGCGTGTGATGCGCTGTCGCATACACAGGAATATTTTCTTCTCACTATCCGAATATTTGATCGTATGGCGACATCCTGGACAGAAGCAATGGAAGACAAAAAAACAAAACAAACTCGCAGTGCAAAGGTCGCGCGTCTCGCCCCGCGGACTGTGAAAGATAAGGATCAGCCGATGTTACGCATTGTGCTCATCACCAATCACCCGCCGCCGTTCCGTATACCGATTTATCACAAGGTCGCCAGAACGCCCGGCGTGGACTTGCATGTGATCTTTTGCAGCCCGCGCGAACCAAATCGCCAGTGGGACCTGCCGCCGATGCAGTTCAAGCATTATTTCTTGAAGGAGCATTTCGTTCAGCGCGGCTCCAACTTCATTCATAACAATCCTGACGTGCTCTCACGGCTCAAAGAAATTGCGCCGGATGTCATCATTACGACCGGATTCAATCCCACCTTTCTGTATGCCTTCGGCTATGCGGTACTGCATGGCATTCCGCACGTCCCAATGACCGACGGCACGGATTTCTCCGAGCAAGCCCTCTCGCGTTGGCACAGAGTGATCCGCAAGCTGGTCTATGCGCGCTCGCAGGCTTTTATCGCTGCTAGTCATGGCGGGCGGCGGCTCTACCAGAGTTACGGCATTCAGGGTGAGCGCAGCTTCCAGTCCTGCCTGTGCATTGACAACGATGCGTTTCAGACGGCTGCAGGTGAACAGGAAAAGCAATACGACCTGATCTTTTGCGGCCGTATGGTCGAGGACAAGAAACCCTTGTTCACCCTTGAAGTCGCCGAAGGCGTATCGAAAAAACTTCAACGCAAGGTAAGTCTTCTCTATGTGGGCACCGGCGAACAGGAAGAAATGATCAAGAAGGAAGCAGCGAAGCGTTCCGAAAACGTGGAGGTGGTCTTTCATGGTCATGCAGCTCAGCATGAGCTTCCGAAGTTATACCGTTCGGCGCGGATCTTTCTCTTTCCTACGGTTCAGGATGCATGGGGTGTGGTCGCCAACGAAGCATGTGCAGCCGGGCTTCCCATCATCGTATCGCCGTATGCCGGTGTGGTGGGAGAGCTTGCAGTGGACGGCGGGAATGGCTTCGTATGCAAGCTCGACAAGGGGGAATGGATCGACCGTACTGCCCTGCTGCTGAGCAATGAGTGCCTCTATGACCGGTTTGCACAACGCAGTACCGCGCTGGTGGGCAACTACACCTTTGACAATGCGGCCGCCGGCATCGTTGCCGCCGCACGGTATGCCGTAGGCGAACGCCATCCTGAAACCGTAGGCGAAGCAAGCAGGACATGGGGGTGAGCACCATGTGGTCAAACGCTGCCTCCGAAATCCTTAGCACACCATGAAAATTCTAATCGCACACAATGCGTACCAGCACCGCGGCGGCGAAGATGCCGTCGTCGAGGCCGAGTTCGCGCTGCTGCGCAGCCATGGTAACGAGGTCGAAATTTATCGCCAGCACAATGATGCGCTGAACCACATGTCACGTGCGGCCGCAGCCGTCTCGACGATCTGGTCGCAACGCTCGGCGCATGAAGTGGAAGAACTATGCAAGACGTTCGTTCCGGATGTCATTCATGTTCACAATACCTTTCCGCTGATTTCACCGTCGCTCTACTGGACCGCGGCAAGGATGCATATTCCGGTTGTCCAGACACTGCACAACTTCCGCCTGCTCTGTCCGCAGGCAATCTTCCTGCGCGACGGCAAGATCTGTGAAGATTGCATCGGCAAGGTGCCCTGGCGTTCCGTCACGCGGAAATGCTATCGCGAGTCGGCCATGCAATCGGCGGTCATTACCAGCATGCTCACCACGCACCGCGCTCTCGGCACGTATCGGGAACGCATCACCCGCTACATTGCCCTTAACCGCTTTGCGCGCAGCAAATACATCGAGGGCGGCTTGCCGGCAGATCGCATCCGTATCAAGCCTAACTTTGTGCCGTCCCCAACACTTCCTTCGTGGCAGTCACGACGCGGCGGCTTGTATGTTGGCCGCCTGTCATCCGAAAAAGGCCTGGATGTGCTCGCCGGAGCCGTGAAGCTTGCCGGCGATGTGACCGTTGAAGTGATCGGCAGCGGGCCGCTCGAAGCGCTCGCCACGGACGCATTCGGCGAGCGTTATCTTGGCTATCGATCGCTCGACGACATCATGGCGCGCATGGGCAGCGCTCAATTCATGGTGCTTCCAAGCATCTGTTATGAGAATTCGCCGCGCACGATCGTCGAGGCATTTTCCTGCGGCTTGCCGGTGATCGCCAGCCGCCTTGGCGCGCTGGTGGACATTGTCCGCGATGGCGTTACCGGATTGCTATTCAATCCCGGTGATTCGGCCGATCTTGCGGCAAAGATGGCCTGGGCGGCCGCTCATCCGGAACAGATGGCGCGCATGGGCCAAGCTGCCCGCGCCGAGTACGACGCCGAATACACCCCGGAACGCAACTATGAAATGTTGATGGACATATATGAAGATGCAATTACAACCGTACACCGAGAACGTCGCGCCGCGTAAGGGACAAGCTGTTCTCGAGGCATTCATCGACGCCCTTTCCTGGGACGAGGCTATCGGCCTGATTACCCAATGGGGCGCCTCGCACGAGTCGCGCTATGTCTGCATCTGCAATGTGCATTCGGTGGTCACCACGACCAGCGATGTCGAGTTCAAGATTGCAGTCAACAATGCAGACATGGCCACACCGGATGGGGCACCTATTGCCTGGGCGCTGCGGCGGCTGGGCTACCGCGCGCAGGAACGCATCAACGGACCGGACCTGATGATGAAGTACCTTGCGCAAGCGGAGCGCCTGAACCAGGTTGTATTTTTCTATGGCAGTACCGATACCACGCTTGCCAGATTGCGTGTCGCGCTGCACGGGCAGTTTCCGCAACTGCGTATCGGCGGCACTTACTCCCCCCCATTTCGCCCACTGTCGCTCGACGAAGATGAAAGAATCGTCAACATGATCAACGCCTCGGGCGCCAATGTCGTTTTCGTCGGCCTCGGCTGCCCGAAGCAGGAAAAATGGATGGCGGAACATCGTGGGCGCATCAATGCGGTGATGGTCGGCGTCGGTGCCGCCTTCGACTATCACGCTGGCGTGGTCAAGCGCGCGCCGCTTTGGTGGCAACGTAATGGCCTGGAATGGCTGTATCGCCTTGGCTCGGAGCCGCGCCGCCTTTTCAAGCGTTACATGATTACCAATACGCTGTTCGTGGTCGGCTTTCTACGTCAGTTCGTTCTATCGAAAACATCCGTTGGTGACGCATGAGGTCGGCACGATCCATTGACCATCACCTCGGCATTGATATCACGACAGCATCCCCCGCACGAGCTGCTCTCAGGATGGCAGCCACTTCTGCCTACCGGCCAGAAATAGACGGATTGCGCGCGATCGCCGTCCTGGCCGTGATCGCCTTCCATGCCAATGCCCGGTTGCTACCGGGCGGGTTTGCCGGGGTCGACGTGTTCTTTGTGATTTCAGGCTTCCTGATCACCGGATTACTCGCGGCATCGCTGGAAAACGAGACCTTCACCTTTACCGAGTTCTATACGCGGCGAATCAAGCGCATCTTCCCAGCGTATATCGCCGTGTCGCTCGTCACCATGGCGGTATCGTCTTATCTGCTTATTCCAAACGACTACATTTTCTACACCACTTCGTTAGCGGCGTCGTGGGCCTTTGTGTCGAACGTGTTTTTCTCGATGCTGAGCTGGGGTTACTTCGGGCAGCGCACCGAAGAATTTCCGCTGCTGCATACATGGTCCCTGTCAGTCGAAGAGCAATTCTATTTTGTGTTTCCCGTATTGCTGCTTGTGCTGTTTCGCTACTTTCGCAAGCATATGGTGTCAGCGCTGGTCCTGATCGGCGCGATCTTCGTCGCTGTATCGCAGATGAAAACCGGGCAGATCAAGTCCTACTTCCTGCTGACCTCCCGCGCGCATGAACTGATCATCGGTGCAATTACCTTCTTTATCTCGCGCAGGATGCCTTTGCGATCAGGGCGCGTGGCTGACATGCTGGCCTTGGCCGGCATGGCGCTGATGCTTTGCTCCTTTGTTCTGATCAATAAGGAATTGCCCTTCCCCGGCATCAATTCATTATTCCCCTGCATCGGTGCGGCACTGATCATTTACAGCAGCCAGACGGGCACAAATGTCTCGTTCATCCTGAAAAGCAAACTGTTTGTTGCCGTCGGCCTGATCTCGTATTCACTGTATTTATGGCACTGGCCCATTTTTTCCTTCCTGAAGTACCGGCAGATTGAACTGACCCTGCCGGTCGCAACGGCAGCGGTCGCGCTGGCGTTCGTGCTTGCATTCCTTACCTGGAAATTCATTGAAAATCCGGTCAGGAGAAATACCGGCATCCAATTCAAGAAAGCGTTCATCGGGCTGTACGCAGTACCTGCCGCCGTCTTCATGTCGATCGGTCTGTATTCCTACGTCACGGAAGGTGCGCCGCAACGCTTTTCGGCCGAACTGCGAGACCTCATTTCGAGTTATTCGTTTGAACGCGATCTGACACGCTCCTGCTCGGTGCGCGCGGAAGATTATTCGAAAATCACGGTTGATTACCTACTGGCGCATTGCGCCTTTGGCGACCTGACGCAAGACAAGGCCCGCGTCCTGCTGATGGGCGACTCGCACGCCCACCACTTCAAACCCTTCATCGATCAACTTTCCAGGAATGCCGGAATGAAATCGGTGTATCACGTACAGGGCGGCTGCTTTCCGACCGAACTGCAGGTGACTGACAAAAACCCGCAACTCGGGCCAACAACCTGCCAGCAGCGTAATAGCGACCTGCTGCAAATGGCCGGTAGCTTCGACTACGTGATACTTGCAGGCTTCTGGGCATCGGAACCAGAGCACGACCTTGATAAGGAACTACGCTACGTGGTCGACCATGTCCTGCGCGCCGGTGCGATACCGGTCATATTCAAGGATAACCCGTTTCACGAACCCGACATCTCGCGTTGCATTCTGTACCGCAAGCGCGGTTGGGCGGACGCCGACCAGAACTGCAATATTCCTCGCAAGATGGCCTTTGACGCCCAGGCCGAATACGATGCCATCATCGACCGGGTGAAGGCCAGCTATCCGAAGACCTTGATCATCGACCCCAAACGCATCATGTGCAATTCCACCGAATGCGCCACCTACGTGTCCAACGTAGCGCTGTACAAGGATTCGAATCACATCAACACCAAGGCATCTCAACTGTTGGGCGATCAATATATTGCCAGTGAAGGCAATCCCCTGACTGCGCGGAATGCCCGGCAGACTGTAGTGGAAAAGTAAGAAAAGAAATGCCTTGCGGCGCAAGGCATCCGGGTCGCCTTTTTTGCAAGGGAAGCAAGGGAAAATGGATTTGTTATGCTGACTGGTCTATAACGATCCGGCGATATGCATACCTGGCTGCCATGTGGTGCGTGCAGCGAGCTGTTCATTGTTCAAGCGGTCCGGCAAATCGATGCGGCTTGCGACATGCCTGAAAAACGCATCCAGATCGTGCCATGCATTGAGTTGATCTATTTGCTTGGAATGCCACCACAGATGAAATGTGCCCTCATACCGGCATGCATGATCGAACATCGCATACATCCGATTGATCCAGTTCTCGTGCTGCATCGCCAGGCGCAACCCTTCCGTGCGCCTGATCCAGTTTCCCGACGCAAGGAAGTTGCGCACATAAACCGCTCTATCGTGCGGGTAAAACTGGAGCGTTGTCGGCATTTCATATGGCCTGTTGCCGGCATTGAAGCATAGGTTCATGGTGGTCCGCGCATAACTGAAGCGACAAGCCTTGACCAGTTCAACGTCGCGGCGACGATATCTCCCACCGGGATAGCAAAAGCCGCTGACGACACCCCCAAGCAGATCTTCCAGCTGTTTCTTGCCATCGTAGACTTGATGATAGGCCTGCCAGATATCGACCTTTTTCAGGTAGCAATGATCGTAAGTATGCGAGCCGATTTCAAAACGCCGGCCGAGTTCGCGAATCTGACTATCCGATAGAACAGCATCGCCTTCGCAGTTCCGAATCGGAATAAAAAACGTTCCATTCAAGCCGTGCTTATGCAGCAGCTCTGCTGTCTTCATGTCTGATGGGTGACCATCATCAATTGAGCACGTAAACACTGGGCCCATCATTCACTCCGCTAATTTTCATCCATGTCGCTCGGTGTACCGAATACCTGATGAGCTGTCGTGTTCCAATACTGTTTGGAGTTCGGATTCCTCATCACCGTTCCAGCCAACCCGCACGGGCAGCGTATTTCGGTTGAGGTTTATGCCGGCTTGCCGATCTTTCCTTGTTCACCGGCGGGCAACGCATAACGGCATGCATCGACGAGCCCTTGTGCCGCATTGTCGAAGGTGTATTCCCTGACCAATGCCAGACTGCGCCTGGAAAAACTTTCCCAGAGATCCGTCTGCGCCAATAGCCTTGCCGCCTGTTCCGCCCAGAAATAAGGATCAAGCGTACTGACGTAACCGTTCTCACCATCAATGACCAGCTCCCCCGCGACACCGGCGTGCGGCGACACCATCACCGGGAGCCCGGCCGCGCAGGCCTCGTTTGCCACGACACCCCAGACATCCGCATGGGTCGGAAACAGAAAGACGCGTGCCGATCGGTACAGCGAAGGAAGCTGCTTTTGCAGGGCAAACCCATGAAAATGAGCATCCACGGCTTCATTCAACTGTGTCGCAGCGCTCTTGATACGTGCTTCTTCCTCGCCCGAACCGACAAACAGGATGCGTACTTTTCGTTTCAGCTTGCGCGCTGTTTCGCGCGCAACCTCAAGCGCAAACATCGGGCCTTTTTCCGGAACGATGCGACCGCAAAAAATGAAATCGTAATCCTCTGCTTCGGCTCTTGGCACGCGCTGGTACGCCTCATTGTCGATACACAGGTAGGAGCGAAAACAGCGCTCCGGGGAAGCACCATAGCTTTCAAACAGGCGCTGCCCTCCTGCGCTTGCCGAAAGGAATGCAGCGGATCGTGAATACACGATGCGTCGCACCGCCTTGTGGATGCGGCTTAAACCTTCTTCGGATACATCGGTGCCATCGGTCAAGGGAATGTGCGGGATTCCCTTTAGATAGGCATACGCGAATGCATAAATCTGGGTGGGATTCAGGCCGTCATTGACGATGACATCAGGCGCAAATTTTCTCAATGCCAATACAACATCCGGGTTGTTGTGAATGTAGCGCCCCTTGACCGTGGCAATGCGTTCGCGAAGAAAGCGGTGATCGAATTCGAAAGGCGGCAAATCCCAATGACGGTTCGGCTCCCGCTTCGCGCAAAAAATAACCTGCAGGGTGATACCGGGCGCTCTTGCCACTCTTTGAAACACGGGAATGCGGTACGGCGGCGGTTCATTGGTGATAATGGCAAGTCTTGTCATGGGCTAATCTTATTGATTGTAGACGAGCGAAAGATGACGTAAATCATAGAATGCCCGGAATAGAACGCATTCACGTTGCCGAAATTTCGGAGTTTTTGATTGTATTGCGACGCGTAAGCGAGCGCGTTTGCCGCCTCGGTGGCGTGCGGAAAATGCCTCTACGCAAGAAACAGATCCAGTGTATTGCCTGCTTCGCGCTTGGTGCTGATACAAGTCATACAATGGGCGAAAGGCAGACGCCATTGAGCAGCGGCGCAAGGACAGTAATGCGCTCACCAAAACAAAAAAGGCCAGCGTTCAAGCTGGCCTTCCTTGCTGCTCTTCGCGATGTCCGGAAGCTTCCTTACATCAAGTCGATACGCGGATACTTAATTGATTTTCCAGGCACGCACGTAATTGACTTCATACGAATTGGTCTTGCCTTGCGGAGTTGAATTGTCCGGCGTGCCCGATGCGCTGCCGAACCACAAGTCCAGCATCAGATACATCGGATCGCCCATCGACACGTTCAGCGTCAGCACTTCCTTGCCATCGAAGTAATAGGTCTGCTTGTTGGCTTCCCACTTCACTGCATACTTGTGAAAGCCCGCCGACAAA